>Ga0074195_1000082_pt1 | contig 236466 bp, 235 predicted proteins | sample EPASupsiteHSE623_FD_64525 | JGI IMG/M metagenome (GOLD analysis project Ga0074195, IMG submission 64525) | Bioremediated contaminated groundwater from EPA Superfund site, New Mexico - Sample HSE6-23 | ecosystem: Environmental > Aquatic > Deep subsurface > Groundwater > Contaminated ...
GAAACTGGAGCCTAACCCTTTCACAACTCTCAATTTATTTCGAGGGCAGATTGGGCAAGGCTTTAAATTTATGATACAATTTTAGGAGCTACTCGGTGCTGACACAGATTTCTGAACACTCCCTGTATTTTTAATGGTTGTGGGGCATCCTTTGTATTTTGGTATTGCATTCAATATAGCTTTTTTAGTAGATATGAATATTTTACATCATTCTATGAATAATAAATTTTCATATTTAGGTTACTTTGTATTGTTTTTTTCTACATTCATTTTTACTTTTCTAAGATATAAAATTTATACACTCATATGGAAGAAAGATATTAAAAATATCAATAATTTATATGAGTATTCTAAATTTTATACCTTCACTTTCCCAGGAATATTTTTATATTTAAGCGTTATTGATAGACCGTTAGAATTTTATTTTGTATATATGAATCAATTAATTTTACCATTTTCGATAGGTATTGTTTTAGTATACACGTTCTTTAAAATTTTAATTTTAAAATTTATGAATAGGAGGAAGTATCAAAGCTAAGGGGAGGGCTAAACTTTTAACTTTTTCCCTTACATGTAAATCTTTTTCAATGCAAAAAGCTTTACATGTAAAGAATCAAATGGTGGCGTAAGTCAGGTGAGAGAAAGGAAATGAGGAGGGGCAATGCAATGGAATAAGTGGCTTCAAAGGAAGCTGAAAATCTTACATGTAAAGGAGAAAATGGATGAAAGATGTACAAAATAATAATTCTAGTATGAACGCATTTAAAAATCCACGATTATGGAAAGAAAAACTTTTATCAATTGTTTTGATTCCCGCTATAGGTATAGCAAGTATATTTATATTTGCATATCTTAATGGAGTAGTAATGGCTCCAGATTTGGATCCAGACAACATTCCTTATTGGCTTGATAATGCAAAGACGAATATTGATATTTTATTCTTATGTATTTATTTCTTGCTTATCATTGAATTATTATACGCGTTATTGCTCTTTTTTTCACTAAAAATTGCAAGATCAGTTGAACACATTGCAAGAATTTTAACAGTTATTGGTATGTTTTGTCTTAGTGCATACTTATTGCCTCCTTTTACTCAAAATATTGAAAAATTTCAAGTCGAAAAAAGATATTACCTTCGCTATATTAAAACACAAAAACATATGAATCCCATATATGTCACATTTCGCTCCGTAGAAAAAGAAAATACTATGTGTTATATCGCTTATAATGAAACAAATATAGCAACTTCTGATAGAAAAGATTTACAGCACTGTAAAGTGACGGAACTTGAGCCTTATTTTTCATGTGTTTGCTGTCCAAAAAATAATTAAAAAGGAGAAAAAATGCCTTTACAAAGCTAAGGGGTACGAGGTCTAAACTTTTAACTTTTTTTACATGTAAATCTTTTTCAATGCAAAAAGCTTTACATGTAAAGAATCAAATGGTGGCGTAAGTCGGGTTAGAGAACTGAAATAAGGAGAGGCAATGAAAGAAAATCAATGGTTACAAGGGCTAGTGAAATCTTTACATGTAAAGGAGGGAAAATGAAAAGGTTACTACTCGTAAGTGGGCTACTTTTGATGGTAAATACGCTGTTGCAAGCTGATAGTTACTTACTTGTAATGAGCAAAGATGACAAATTGTGTCAAAACATCACCACGATGTTCAATGAAGATCTTTTTAAACACAAAGAAGTGCGCTTGAAAGACCATAAAGAGTTTAATGCGGTAGTGTGGGATAAAGAGTTTGAGTTTTATCGTGCAAGCGGAGACCAAGATATACTCTATAGCGAACCACGTTGTGATAATGAGCAATCTCTGGGATGTAAAAATGCCATCTTTGATATTAACAATGACGGCAAAGATGAGCTTGTAGCCTATCTGGATGAACGTTTATATGGAACGGCTAGTTATAATCAAATCAGTTACGCACCACAAGAAGAGAATGGTTCTTTAAAGTTCAAGTACAGACAAAGCACTATTGTAGGTGATGAACACTATAAAGAATTTCCAGTACAAAGAGTTGCCAAAGATGGTTTCAAATTTTATATCACGTCCAGTTCATTTGTTTTACTCCGTCCGTTTAAAGTTGCCGATACCTTTTACATTGCGACATTTTTCAATACGTATGGAAGAAATAATTGGGATCCCTATCGATATAACAGTAAAAACCTGAACGATAACAATATGGTCTCCATTAGCAAATATGACGCAAACAATGAACAGCATGACCTATGCTACATGATACGTGTATTTACCAGTCCAACCTTCACTAAAACAAAAAAGGCTAAATAATGGCACTTTGATCGACTTTGGATATTGGATATGGTTACGATGTTTTTCAAAACAGTGGCACTCTAAAATCCGATTTAAAAAATCTGGCATCTTCTGTACGCAGTGATTTGAGTGATGAACAAGCTATTCAAGCAGTCAAAGATCTCATTGATAGCCATAAAGTTTTGGTTGATAAGACTTGGCAGTTTAAAGCAGGCGGAGGTATCAATACTTCTAAAGCTTTAATGATTGACCTACGCCTGATCTCACTAACGCTTTTTCTGACATGTCAGTCTTAAACGGTATTACTTGACAATACTTGACTCAATGTTGTATAATTACATCAGCAATTAAATAACAAGAGTGCTAAAAAATGAAAAAACCTTCGAAGCAAGCGTTGATTTTAGAATCGATTATTCAAGCTTATTTGAAGTCGAAAATGCCTATCGGCTCATCCGAACTTCAAATGAAGATGACGTTAGGGATTTCGCCTTCAACGATTCGCATCTATTTTAAAAAGCTTTCCGAAGAAGGATCGTTAGTTCAGCTCCATGTCAGTAGCGGGCGCGTACCGACACACCGAGCATTGCAAGGGTATTGGCAAGAGCGTATCGACACGTCGCTTCCCGTCGAAATTAAAAATATCGAGAAGTTGAGACGTTCCACGAACGAACATCAGCTTTTTTGCGTCGTCGAAAGAAGTTCTGAAGCTATTTTTAAAGAGATCGTTGCCGTTCAGGATCGCTTTTTGATTTTAGTCTTTGACGCACACGAAGTTGCATTAAAATACAATACGAAAGTGGAGCAGTTTCTTCAACGCCTTATCGGATGTACGATGCGCGAACTTAAAGATATTTCCGTGCAGGTAGGTCTTTACGAGCTACATGAAAAACTTTCGATGATTTTTCAGCAATCTCCGCTTCTTCGAGAAGGCGAAAAAGAGATGTATGCGATTGCGCAAGAATTTCAAACCGATGCGTTTATAGAGCGTTTTAGACGATTGCATTTTCTAGAATCGATTGAAGACGGTTTGTATTTTGACGGATTTATTCCGTTTGGATGCATGGCGGTAAAACAAAAGGTTCAATTAAAAGACCAAAATGCGATGGCCGACATGTTGTGTTTCGGTCGCATCGAGAGTGATTTCGAAGATTTTTTCAATCAAGTGAAGGAGTAAAACGTGAATGAACCGTTAAACGAAGAGCAACAGCGGCAAGAAGCTGCTCCCGAGGAAGTGACGCAAGACGTTTGCTCGGAAGCGGTATGCGATGCGCAGCCGTGTTCGGAAAACAATGAAGTCGAACAATTAAAAACCAAGCTTGCCGAGCTTGAAGATAAATATTTACGAGCCAATGCCGACTTCGATAATATCAAACGTCGTTTGGAAAAAGAGAAAATGCAGGCGATCTCTTATGCCCATGAAGTCTTTGCAAGAGACCTACTTCCCGTAATCGATGCGTTAGAGATGGCTCTCGTAGCCGGTAAAAATACCGAAATCGATAGCACGGAACTTTTAGGAAAAGTGAAAGAAGGGTTGGAACTAACGATTGAGCAGTTCCGAAAAGCTTTTGAAAAACACGGAATCGAACTGGTCGAAAGTGAAGGCGGTTTTGATCCGAACGTTCATGAAGCGGTGATGCAACTTGAGAGTGAAGAGAAGCAAAGCGGGGAGATTTTACAAGTCTTTCAAAAAGGCTATAAAATCAAGGATAGAATTTTACGACCGGCAATGGTCAGTATCGCCAAATAAAGCAATCTTGCGTTTATCGGCATTTATATTAAAATTAAATAAAGGATAAAAAATGGGAAAAGTAATCGGTATAGATTTGGGAACGACCAATTCATGCGTTTCCGTGTATGAAAGAGGAGAGAGTAAAGTTATTCCTAACAAAGAAGGAAAAAACACGACTCCTTCGGTTGTTGCTTTTACGGACAAAGAAGAGGTTTTAGTCGGCGATACGGCAAAACGCCAAGCGGTAACGAATCCTAAGCGCACCATCTATTCTATCAAAAGAATTATGGGTTTGATGAGCAACGAGGAAAAAGCCGGTGAAGCGAAAAAACGTCTTCCTTACGCGGTTGTCGATCGAAACGGTGCATGTGCGATTGAAATCGACGGCAAAGTGTACACTCCGCAAGAAATTAGCGCCAAAGTCTTGATGAAACTTAAAGAAGATGCAGAGGGCTTTTTGGGCGAAAGCGTGACCGATGCGGTTATTACCGTTCCGGCATATTTTAACGATAGCCAAAGAAAAGCGACGAAAGAAGCCGGTACGATTGCCGGATTGAACGTATTGCGTATTATTAACGAGCCGACGGCGGCGGCGTTAGCTTACGGTTTGGATAAAAAAGAAGCGGAAAAAATCGTTGTTTACGACCTCGGCGGCGGAACGTTCGACGTTACCGTACTGGAAACGGGCGATAACGTCGTTGAAGTATTGGCAACGGGCGGAGATGCCTTCTTGGGCGGCGACGACTTTGATAACCGTCTTATCGACTGGTTAGTCGGTGAATTTAAAAGCGAAAACGGTATCGATTTAAAAGCGGACGTGATGGCACTTCAACGTCTCAAAGAAGCAGCGGAAAATGCAAAAAAAGAGCTTTCGTCTTCCATGGAGACCGAGGTGAACTTACCGTTTATCACAGCCGATGCAACCGGTCCGAAACACTTGGTTAAAAAGCTTACACGTGCCAAATTCGAATCGATGATTGAAGATTTGGTAGCATTGACGATCAAGAAAATCAAAGAAGTCGTTAATGATTCCGATCTTAAAAAAGGCGAAATTAAAGAAATCGTTATGGTCGGCGGATCAACGCGTGTACCTTTAGTCCAACAAAAAGTAAAAGAGTTCTTCGAAAAAGAGCTCAACAAATCCGTAAATCCGGATGAAGTCGTTGCGATCGGTGCGGCTATCCAAGGCGCGGTTATTAAAGGCGACGTCAAAGATATTCTTCTACTCGATGTTACGCCTCTAAGCCTCGGTATCGAAACGTTGGGCGGCGTTATGACGAAATTGATTGAAAAAGGTACGACGATTCCGGTTAAAAAGTCGCAAGTCTTCTCGACCGCGGAAGATAATCAACCTGCCGTTACGATTCACGCACTTCAAGGCGAGCGTGAATTTGCACGCGATAATAAATCGCTCGGTCAATTTAACCTTGAGAGCATTCCACCGGCACCCCGCGGTGTACCGCAAATCGAAGTCTCTTTTGATATCGATGCCAACGGTATTTTAACCGTTTCTGCGAAAGATAAAGCGACGGGTAAAGCTCAAGAGATTAAAATTTCCGGCAGTTCGGGACTCGATGACGCCGAAATCGAAAGAATGGTTAAAGATGCAGAATTGCATAAAGAAGAGGACAAAAAACGTAAAGAAGCGGTTGACGCACGTAATCAAGCCGATGCATTAGCACATCAAACCGAAAAATCTTTAGGTGAGATGGGCGATGCGATTAGTGCCGAAGATAAGACGAAAATCGAAGCAGAGCTTAAAGCTCTTAAAGAGGTTCTCGCGAATGAAAGTGCGACCAAAGAGCAAATCGACGCTAAAGTGAAATCATTAAGCGAAGCCAGCCATAAACTAGCCGAAGCGATGTATAAAAAAGAGCAAGGTGGAGCCGCCGGAGGCGAACAGCCTAAAGCTAAAAAAGACGACGACGTCATCGACGCCGAAGTCGAATAAACTTCTTTTTCTTTTCGGTATCCAAGTGTTTTCATGCTTGGATACCTCTTTCCCTCTTCCTGATTTCCTCTAATTATTAGAAATATAAGTTTTAAACAAAAATATATAATTCTCTTTATATAATCGTCTTGTAGATTCAAGGTTGTATTATGAGCAAAATCATTAAACTCTTTTTGAAACAAGGCTTTACCCCCGTAGATACTAGGGTCTTTAAACTAGGCTCCGTCCTCCCTTTTGATTGTTATATTCAGAGGTTTAACGGCTTTTTTATCGTTCTTGAAAGCGGTACGTTCTTAAACGAGTCGACGTATCGTAAACTGGTACAAAAAAACCTCCAAATTTTTGTTCAAACACGAAAATACGAAGATTATAAAACGTATGTACAGCGTTTTTCTCCTCAAATCGGTGAGAAGCATACGTCTTACGAAACACAGGAATTAGAGGAAGTTTTAGCGCAATGCTATGATATGAAGTCTCTGTTAAAGCAATCGCAATCATTGCACGATAAATTAAAGATTATCTATACGTATTCTAAGTACCTTTTAAATGCTTGGTTTCAATCCAAGCAGCGTGAACTCGTTCCCGTGGATGCGGTATCTTTTTTAATGGAAGAATTCGTTTTTGTCGCCAATAGTGAGCATTTAACGCTTTCAAAGTTCAATGATTTTTTGGATGAAGAAGACGATTTGGCGGCACATTTAGTCAAAGTCGCTTTTTTCGCCGCCATGATAGGAAGTCATATCAATTTGGATTTTAGCGATCAAAAGAAGTTGCTGATTGCCGCCATTTTGCATGATGTCGGTAAGACGGAATTGGATGAAGACCTGCTACACAAATCGGATTTCTTATCGGAATTTGAGTATAAGCTTATACAACGACATGCAGAGGCGAGTGCTCAAATGGTTCGTCAAAGCGGACTGAAAGATCGCGTGATTTTAAATGCCATTAAAGATCATCACGAGCGTTTGGACGGTAGCGGGTATCCTAAAGGCGCGAAGGAAGATCGTATCAGTATGTTCGGAAAAATTCTTGCGGTATGCGATATGTTCGATGCTATGATTACGATTAAACCGTATCGAGGTGCGTACAGTACGTATAATGCACTCAAGCTTATGCGCCTAGAGGCGCGAGACAAGCTTGAGATGCGTTATGTGAATCTTTTGGTTAAAGATTTAAAATAGGATTTATCCGTTGAGATGAGAGAGGTTTTCGCTCGGTAAGCTTTTTTCCATAATCTCAATTTCTTCTTTACCGGTTCGTACGACGTTTGGATCAAGTGTTAGATGTTTTTTCTTAATTTTATCGGGATAATCGACGTTTTGTAAGATGTGGCGAATCGTATTGAGTCTGGCTTTGCGTTTATCGTCGGATAAAATAATCGTCCACGGACAACGCGGATTGTTGGATGCTAAAAGCATGGAATATTTGGCGACCGTGTATTCGTCCCAAAGTTCTTGCGATTTTTCATCGACGGGAGAGAGTTTAAATTGTTTAAGCGGATCGGTTTTGCGTTCTCTAAAACGTTTGGCTTGTTCTTCTTTTCCGACCGAAAAATAGAATTTGAATAAAATGATGCCTGAATTGACCAACATGGTTTCAAATTTTGGGACTTCGCGTAAAAACTCTTTGTGTTCTTCTTGGGTACAAAAACCCATCACCGGTTCGACGCCGGCGCGATTGTACCATGAACGGTCAAACAAAACGATTTCTCCGGCAGAGGGTAGGTGTTGGGTATAACGTTGGAAATACCATTGCGAACGCTCCGTATCGGAGGGCTTGGAAAGTGCGACGATACGCGCGCCTCGCGGGTTAAGATGTTCGGTAATGCGTTTAATCGTTCCACCCTTGCCCGCCGCATCGCGTCCTTCGACGAGAATCAGAACTTTTAAGCCTTTATCTTTCACATGGTTTTGAAATTTCAGCAATTCGACTTGGAGTTTTGTAAGCTCTTTTTCATATTTTAGCTCGCTTTTTTTGACCCAAATTTGAACTTTGTCATCATGTTTTTCTTCTTTTGAAGCAAGAATCTCTTCATTTTGAAAGGCGATTTTTGTTTTCTTTTTCTTTCCCATTCCTCTTCCTTTTAGCCCTTGAATGCCTTTAAATCGTTGTAATTTAAAAAATATTTAGGCTTATTCGCTACAATAAATCATTCTTTTCTTAAAGGTAACATTGTGAAACGTATTGTAAGCTCTTTTTGCTTAGTTCTTTTCTTCGCGATTTCGTTATTTGCGATCGAAAAACCTAAAATTTTAACTCCCGAAGAAGCGTTTAACGTGACAACTTCGCGCGACACTCAGGGCATTCGTATCGCTTTTACGATTGCTCAGGGCGTTTATTTATACGACGATAAGATCAAAATAGAGCTTTTAACGCCGAAAAGTCGCGATATTACCTCTTCTTTAACGCGCCCGCCGGCCGAATCGTTTCACGAATATCAAACCCAACGTCGCTCTTTTGAGATGTTGATTCCGGAACCTCTTCTTGCATCGCAAGCTTCCGCGTTTGAGCTTAAGGTTTCATACCAAGGGTGTGCGGAGATGGGCATTTGTTATCAGCCTCAAGTTAAACAGTTTAGATTCGACCAACAAGCTGCTTCTAAAACTTCCCTTTCGGAGCAAGACGCGATTGCGATGCGTTTAGCGGAAGGCAATTACGGTTGGATTCTTTTGAGCTTTTTCGGCTTTGGATTGCTTTTATCGCTTACGCCGTGCGTTTTCCCGATGATTCCGATCCTCTCGTCCATCATCGTCTCTCAGCCGAGTGTGGCGATGGGTGCAAAAAAAGGGTTCGTTTTATCGTTGGTATACGTTCTTTCAATGGCATCGGCGTATACGATCGCGGGAATTTTAGCGGCACTTTTTGGGGCCAATTTACAAGCTTCGTTGCAAAATCCATGGGTGATTAGCGTGTTTAGCGCGATGTTCGTCGTATTGGCGTTATCGATGTTCGGTTTCTTTGAAATTAAAATGCCAAGCCGCATTCAAAATAGACTCAGTAAAACGTCCGACGAAGCACAATCGCAAGGAATAGCGGGTATAGCGGTTATGGGGTTTGTGTCGGCGTTGATCGTCGGTCCGTGCGTTGCGGCTCCTTTGGCGGGTGCTCTGATTTATATCGGGCAATCGGGAGACGTCCTTTTGGGCGGAACGGCTTTGTTTGTTATGAGCTTGGGTATGGGCGTTCCGCTTTTGGCAATCGGAACGACGGCAGGGCGCTACATGCCGCGTCCGGGTGCATGGATGCAAAACGTAACGGCTTTTTTCGGCGTGACGCTTTTGGGTGTGGCCGTTTGGATGCTTTCTCGTATCCTTCCTTCGTTTGTGACGATGGGCTTGTGGATGCTTTTATGCCTTCTCTCCGCGCTCTTTTTCGGTGCGATCGAACCGCTTGCGAACACTGTGAGCGGGTGGAAAAGACTTATCAAAGGCTTTTGGTTTATCGTTTTGCTCTACGGGATTGCTTTATTTGTGGGGCTTTTAAGCGGTGCTAGCAATCCTCTTTCTCCGTTTGAACGCTTGACGTTGAAAGAAAATACGCTTCATACCGCCTCTTCGTCAGACGCTTCCATGTTACATGTCAAAACGTTAGAGGAGTTAAACGCGTTCGTCGCCAAAGCGCAAAAACCCGTTATGGTCGATTTTTATGCCGATTGGTGCGTTAATTGCGTCGAGTTTGAGCGTTTTACGTTCCAAGACGTTCGTGTTCAAGAAAAGCTCAAAACGATGGATCGAGTGAAAATCGACGTAACGAACAACAGCGATGAAGATAAAAAGCTTCAAAAAGCGTTCGGTATTTTCGGACCGCCGGCAATTTTATTTTTTAAAAATGCACAAGAAATAAGCGAACTGCGCCTTGTCGGTTATAAAAACGCCGACGAATTTTTAACACATATCGAGAAAGTAGGGCACTAAATGAAAGTGATTTTAGTCGTTGACGTCGAAGGCTTGAATGATCAAGTCGTTTTTGAAAAGCATTTGAAAAAAGAGGGTTTCACGCCTATTAGCGGGGAGTCGTTCGCATATGAGGGCGATACGACGACGCATTTGTTTAGCACGCGAGCGTTTATTATGGAAGTTGTGGGTAAAGCTTTGGCTAAATCAGGATTTTTAGAGTGCCGTATTATGTTTCAAGTCGGAGAAAATCCGATGGAGACATACCGCTTCGATACGTCTTCCCACGAGTTTGTGCTTACGAACGGTTAAAAAAGCGTAATGCGCGCTCCAAATCTTCGGGGGTGTCGATACCGAAGCTTTGACTGTGCACTTTGACCATGGCGATTTTGTAGCCGTGATATAGAGCGCGTAGTTGCTCCAGTTTTTCGATATGCTCGATAGGTGCATAAGGAAGCGCACAAAAAGTTTCCAATGCCTCTTTGCGAAAGGCATAAATCCCTAAATGTCCGAAATATCCCTCAAAACCGCCTTCCCGATCATAAGGAATCGCGCTTCTGGAAAAATAGATCGCTTGATCGTCGGCATCTAAAATGACCTTGACGAGATTGGGGTCTTTGACATGGGAAAGATCGATCGGTTTGCATGCGCTGGTGATCAATGCTTTGGTTTGTTCGGCACGTTGGATTACGCTTTGAACGACGCTTGCCTCGATAAACGGCTCATCCGCTTGCACGTTTACGATGATCTCGCCGGAAGGAAGGCTGAGTTTGGATGCGGCTTCGTTAATGCGATCCGTTCCGCTTTGATGCTCTGTTGAAGTTAAAATTGCCTTGAACCCGTAAGATTGGGCTAATGCCACAACTTCTGCCGTATCGGCGGCAATCGCAACATCGTCGAGATGTTCTACGCGTTTAGCGGTTGCGATCACCATCGGAATACCCTCAATTGGAGCTAAAATCTTACCGGGAAAGCGCGTCGATGCAAAACGCGCTGGGATGATAATCACTGTGCATCCTTTTGACATGTAGCGTTTAAGAAATCAAAAATCTCTTCTTCGATGCGATCTTTTTCAACGACGCGATCGTGAATGATCGTTTCGTTGAAGAGGTTTTGAATGCAAGGCGGAATCGTGACATGTAAGGTTTGAGCGATGCCTTCTAATGCCTCTTTATCACTGTATTTGAGCGTATCGTGTCGAAGAGCGTTGAGCATCGTCGGTGCAAATTTCGTCCATTCGGCGGTTGAGCATAGAACGCACGTAAGCGGTTTGGCTTTAAGCGTTTGATAGGCTTTGAGGCATGTTGCCGTGTGCGGATCGAGTATATAACCTTTATCGGCATAATGACGGATTTGCTCTTTGCCGAAATCGTCGTCGCAATACACCGCCGCAAAATCTTCTTGTAAAGCTAAAAGCTCTTGATGGTTTAGCGTATAGACTTTGTCTTCTTTGAGCGACTCCATCAGCTCTTTGGTACGCGTAGCTCCGAACTTGTCGAATAAAACGCGCTCGACGTTGGAGGAGATCAAAATATCCATCGCCGGAGAAGTGGTTTGCAACAAGCTTCGATGACGTAAGTCGTAAACGCCCGTCGTAATCAGGTCGGTTAAAATATTGTTGATATTGGAAGCGATCAGAATTTTTTCAATCGGCAATCCCATCTTTTTGGCATAGTAAGCTCCCAAAGCGTTTCCGAAATTCCCGCTTGGAATAATCGTATAAAAAGGTTCTCCTAGCGTTACTTTACGTTGTTTCAGCAACGCGATATAGGCGTAAATATGGTAAACGATCTGAAAGATAATTCGCCCGAAATTAACCGAATTGGCGGCACTGAGTTTCATCTGTTTTGCATGCAGAGCCTCTTTGAACGTAGGTGAAGCTAGTAGCGTTTTAAGTGCGTTTTGTGCATCGTCGAAGTTGCCGTGAATGCCGATGACTTTAAGGTTGCGACTTTTTTGCGTCGTCATTTGAAGACGTTGTACGTCGCTTGTTCCGCCGCTTGGATAAAGGCATGCAACGTGAATATTCGCTTTATCGGCAAAGGTATCCAATGTCGCAGGTCCCGTATCGCCGCTGGTTGCCGCTAAGATAAGGTACTGTTCGTTTCGCTGTTGCGCAAGATGGGAGAGAATATAACCGAAAGGTTGCAATGCCATGTCTTTAAAGGCACGCGTCGGTCCGTGGTAGAGCTCGTTCACGAAAAGGTCGTTTTCGATTTGCACGAGCGGCGTAGGTTCTTTCGCATCGTCAAACGCATCGTAAAGCGCGAGTGCTTCTTGAATCACTTTTTCTTCGATATCGATTTGAAAAAGCCGTAAAATATCGAACGTAATCTCTTTGTAGCTTTTATGAACGGCTTTTTCTAAAAAATCGGCATCGATTTTAGGGAGTGTTTCGGGTACGTAAAGTCCGCCGAAGCTTGCGCTCGGATTTAAAATGGCAAACGAAAACGGGACGTGTTGAGGTTTAATGCCGTCGTTTCCGCGAGTTTCGATAAACATGGAATTCCTTTAGCTCTTATTCTTTAATGATGGTGCCGATACCGTCTTTGGTAAAAAGCTCTAATAAAATCGAGTGTTCGATGCGTCCGTCGATGATATGTGCACATTCGACACCCGCACGAACGGTTTCCAAGCACGCATCAAGTTTGGGAATCATTCCTCCGCTGATCGTACCGTCTTTTTTGAGTTCTTTGATTTTGGCCTTATCTAAAACGGAAATCAGATTGCCTTCTTTATCGAGAACGCCCGGAGTATCGGTTAAGAAGATAATTTTTTTGGCTTTGAGCGCCACGGCGATTTTACTGGCGGCAAGATCGGCGTTGATGTTGTATCCGGGATGCTCGGGCGTATCGCCTGCGGCAATCGGCGCGATGACGGGAATAAATTTCTCTTCCATCAACTTTTTGATAACTTTTTTATTGATATGCGTAATATCGCCGACCAAACCGTAGCGTCCTTCGCTTAAGGGTTTTGCACGCATAAAATTGGCGTCTTTTCCCGTGATGCCGATGGCTTTTGCGCCGTTATGGTTCAAAAGCGTCGTAATCTCTTTATTGATGCTACCGCTTAAGACCATTTCGACGACTTCCATGACATGTTCGTCCGTGACGCGAAGGCCGTCGACGAAACTGCTTTGTACGTCGAGTTTGTCCAAAAGCGCATTGATTTTTTTGCCGCCGCCGTGAACGATGATAGGTTTAATGCCGACAAGGTAAAGCAGCACCAAGTCTTTGGCAAATTTTTCTTTGAGTTCGGGGTTGATTTGCGCTGCGCCGCCGTATTTGATTACGATGGTTTTTTTATTAAAAAGTTTAATATAAGGAAGCGCGTCCATTAAGATTTGTGCTTGATGAATTTTATGTTGCACGTTCGTATCCTTCGGGGGACAATTTCAGAGGAATTATTTTAGCGTTTAGGAGCTAAAAGTGCGTTGATTTTTGTCAGCGTTTCGGGGAAGATGTCGATGTCGAGTTTTAAAATAGAAAGCGGCAGATCAAACGTTGCCATTTTAACGGCGTCTTTTTGCGTCGTGAGTATCGAAGTCGCTTGATGCTCGAGCATTAGCGTTTCAAGCTCTTTTTCCGTGTACATGTAATGATCGGGAAAGGCGACTTTGCCGATTACGTTATCGGGAAGATAAGCGTCTAAGCGGCTCGGTTTGGAAATGGCGGTGACCAGTAGCATTTTGTGCGTCGGCGCAACGACCTCGACGCGACGGAAAAAATCAACGCCTTCGGTAATAATCAGATCGGCTTTTTGGTATAAAAAGCGAGGTTCTCGATACGGACCGCTCGGAAGGCAAAATGAATTGATCGGCTCGGGATTGGGTTTCATTAAAATATCGATTTTAGCGATATGGCTTTTGGAAAAACCGTCGTCCAAAAAGATGAGTTTTGCCCCTTTTTTCTTGGCAAGGCGAATCGCATCGACGCGGTCTTCGCTGACGATGACGGTAGATTCGGGCAAGGCTTTTGCGTACAACATCGCTTCATCGCCGCTTGCCATCGCATCGCACATCATTTGTCCGCGATCGCTGACGACAAGCATACCGTGCGATTTTCTTCCGTATCCTCGTAAAATGACGGCAACGTTGTCATACTGTTGCGCCAACGTAATGCAAAAAGGCGTTTTTCCGTTACCTCCGAGGGTTAAATTGCCGACGCTGACAATCGGAATTCCAAAGCTCAGCCGTTTCTTTTTTCCTCGATAACGTTTAAAAAGGGTGATCGCACAATAAAGAAAGCTAATCGGTAAGAGAGCATACGAAAGGAGTTTGTGACTCAACGTATGAGGGTAGAAGAGATACTCTTCTACCCATAAAACGAATTTTGGGTTTTTAAACACGGTTTTTAGCAATTTCTTTGATCTGTTCGCACACGTGTAAAACCTCTTTATCGCTGAGGCTCGAATAAATCGGCAAAGAGAGAATTTGCTGATAGTTGCTGAGGGCTTTTGGAAAATCGTTAACCCGTAAGTTGTATTTGTGTTTGTAGTAGCTTAAAAGGTGTAGGGGAATAAAATGAAGTCCCGTGTAAATACCTTTATCTTTCAGTTCGCGAGCAAAATTATCGCGATTCTTATCGATTTTAATAATATATTGCGTGTAAACATGATCGCGTTTTTTGATCGGAGTGCTGACGTGCGGGCACGAAGCGAGTTCACGGTTATAAATATCGGCGATTTCCATTCTTCGTTCGATAAAATCGTCGTTTTTTTCCAATTGTCCGATCGCAAAAGCGGCATTAAGCTCGTTGAGATCGTATTTGAGTCCGATATCGACGACGTCGTACACGTAACCGATGTTGCCGAATTTATCCCAGCCTTCGCTGACGATCGCATGGTTACGCAAAAGACGTGCGCGACGGCTTAACTCTTCGTCTTTGGTCGTCATAATGCCCGCGCTGGAGACGGAGTAATTGGATTGCGGATTGAAGCGAAAAACGGTAATATCGGCTTCAAGCGAGCCTATTTTTTTCTTCTCGTACGTCGCACCGAGTGCCGCGGTTGCATCTTCGACGATTTTAATATCGTAATGGCGCGCCAATTCGTAAATGCGATTCATATCGGCAGGTTGACCCGCGATATGGCTAATAAACGCACCTTTGAGTTTTTTAGCTTTGTTGTTTTTAAGCACGCTTTCGAGCTGATCGACGTCGATGTTAAAATCGTCTTTATCGATATCGACAAAAATCGGCTCGGCGTCAAAATGACGTACGACTTCGGCTACGGAAGGAAAAGCGTTTACCGAACAGATGATTTTATCGCCGCGTTTGAGATCCAACGCACACATCGCAAGATGCATTGCCGCCGTACCGTTTACGGTTGAAATCGCATCGCCGCAATCGATGTACTTGATAAATTCTTTCTCAAGCGTTTCGACTTTATTGGCTTTTTCCAAATCCAAGACTTCGTTGATTAAGGAACGCTCGCGTTGATCGATGTAAGGCTTGTAAAACGGTATTTCTTTCATAATAGTCCTTTATTTGACGCTATGTAAATCAGCGATAGTGGGAAGTTTACCTTTGAAACGATTGTTTTCGATACGATTCAGGGTCATTTCGACCAGTTCACGTTCGAAACCGAGCGCAATGAGAGCATTTTTATCTTTCTTTTCTTCGATATGGGCAAAGAGGACTTTGTCGATTTGAGCGTAGGTAAAACCGAACTCGCCTTCGTCGCTTTGGTCTTCCCATAAATCGGCGGAGGGGGCTTTGTTTAAGATAGAATCGGGGACGCCTAAATGATGTGCTAATTCAAAAATTTCCGTTTTATAAAGGTTCCCGATGGGGTTAATCGCGCACGCCAAATCGCCGAAAATCGTACCGTAGCCTAACAGAATTTCGCTTTTATTGCCCGTGCCTAAAACCAGTGCGTTTTCACGTGCGGAAATATCGTATAAAACGGACATACGCATACGCGCACTAAAATTTCCGATACGAAGTTTTGAAGCGTCGGAGTGATGGCTGAAGTAGAGATCGACCAAGGATCCTACGGGGATTTTTTCATAGCGAATGCCGAATTTTTCGCATAATTCGCTTGCATGTTCTACGCTAGCATTACTAGAGGTCGAAGCCGGAAGCATCAGACCCAAAAGATCGTTTTGAAACGCTTGACGTGCTAAAAGAGCCACCACGGCCGAGTCTACGCCGCCGCTAATACCTAAAACGACTTTGGAAAATCCCGCTTTGGCGACTTCGTCTTTCAAAAATTGAACCAAGTAAGCTTCGATTTTTTCATATTTGTTCATACTACGACCTTTACAAAATGTGAGCAACGACTCTAAACGTTTTTGCGGAACTCTTTGTCTTTGCATAGCGGCTTAGACTTACATGTAAGCGCGCATGCCTAAGTCGACTAATTATACACAAGATAAAATTAATGCATTCTTTTAAGCTTCAAAAGAAATCCAAGAAGAGTTATGTTACACTTTTTAAAAATTGCCCTCTTTGAAGGATCGATGATGGAAATAATGCATCGCGCATGCGGCGCGTACGAAACGAATTGCTATATCGTCAAAATAGACGGTAAAGAACTGATTATCGATCCGGGTGTCGACGCGTTTGCTTGGGTGGAGCGTAACGTAGCGCATCCGGTCGCCATTTTAAATACGCACGGTCATTTTGATCATGTCTGGAGCAACGCCGCATTGGTTAAACGATTTGCCGTTCCGATTTATGCGCCCAAAGACGATTGCTTTATGCTCGAAAACGATCCTTTTTTACAAGGAACGCCTTCATCAAAAGCCGACGTGGAAGTCGTGGGAAACCAAAGCTTTACGATAGAAGGTATCGACGTCACGTTTTTGCATTATCCGGGACATACGCCCGGATGTAGTATGATTCGTATTGCCGATAAACTTTTTAGCGGGGATTTTATTTTTCGCCGATCGATCGGTCGGTACGATTTTCCTTACAGCGACGCTTCACAAATGCGACGTAGTTTAGAGCAGTTTTTAACGCTTCAAGACGATTGGGAAATCTTTCCCGGACACGGCGAAAAGACCGGCGTTAAAGAGGAACAGAAAAACATACCGTATTGGCTAGAGTATTTTTAAGCAAACTCTTTGGCGAGATTGGCTTGTAAATCGTCCAATTTTGTCTCTAAAATATGGTGTTCGAGTAAAACGGCTTGAAAAATGCCTTCAAACACTTTGATTTCGTTGATGATACCGACGACTTTGACTTCGCGTTTACGCGCTTCTTCAAACCGTCCTTTGGCTTCAAAGGAGATAATATCGCCGACGCGAGCAGGCGCAAAAAATTTCGAGCGGCATCCGATCACGACCAGATTGGCTTCATTGATAGCCGCAACGGCGGCATACTCCGCCGCACCGAAAATAAAACCGTTATGCACCAATCCTAAATCGTCTACCGCCATTTCGTAGGTGGTTTGAAAGACGACTTTAGCATTGTTCTTTGAAAGAGCACTTAATGAGCCTACGTAGGCGTTCTTGATTTTTTGATGGGTTTTAAGTCCTTCGTGAAAGTCGGTTACATTTTCGTCGAGCATCGCCTCATCGGCACTCTCTTCGGATAATGCCTCGTCGTATGCCGCCGTATTTTCGATCATCTCTTTGACGAGTCCTAACTTATTTTTGCCCATCTAGCATCCTTGCTCTAAAATATGAAAAACAAATCGGCGTTTTAGCGTTTTGCTTTAACGTAAACGCGTTTTGGAGCAGGATAGCCCTCTATCGTTCGACTCGGGTCTTTCGGGTCTAAAAACTGTTCTAAACTCTCGCCGAAAATCCATTCGGTTTTACGTTGTTCGTTCGTATTGGTAACTTTGATTTCCAAGACTTCCGCGTCTTTAAATTTAGCGCGTTCCAGCCAATTGAAAAGGGCCTGAACCGTCGGGACGAAATAGACGTTAGGGATTTTAGAATAGGTCTGTGCGGGGCAAAGTGCAACGGGACTCTCTCCTTCGATCATAAAGGTATCCAAGAAGAGTTCGCCTCCTTGATTTAAGCCTTGATAGAGTGCTTTGAGGGTTTGAATAGGATCGCTTCGGTGGTACAAAACTCCTAAACAAAAAAGCGTATCGAAACGGTGTTCGTACAGGGGAAGGTGCTCGACGCCGAGCATTTCGTAGACGATGTCGCTTTGAACAAAATGATTGATAAAGTCAAATTGGGTTTTGTACAAAGCGGAGGGGTCGAATCCGACCAATTTTTTAGGCTTTTGCGTCAACATGCGAAAAAGGTAATAGCCGTTGTTACAACCGATGTCGCCGACGATTTTATCCGACAAATCGAAATGAGGCTCTAAAAGGTTGTATTTGATAAAACTTTGCCATTCGGTATCGATGAAGGTATCGAAGAGTCGAAACGGTCCTTTTCGCCACGGCATCAGTTTTTGAGCGCACTCGTGAACGAGGTTTCGTACTGCTGAAGAAACGGAAGCGTCATCGACGTGAATACAATCTTCAAGCGTTACATGTAGGTTTTTAAACTGCGGAAGCGAAGAAAGAGCTTCTCGCATCGGCTTAATATCCTTCCACTCAAGCCAAGCGAGGCGCTCTTGGCGAATCGTATCTAAAGAAGACATTATTCAAAAAGGCTTTTGGTTTTATCGACGCCTTTACCTACGCCGTCGGTGACGGTTTTATAATCCACGATATTTTCGTCGCACGTTTTGTGATAGACGCCCATCGAATCGTAGTATTCCTTGCAATCGTTATAGTACCTTCCCGATACGCCGCGATCGTTAAAATAGAGGCATCCTTGAAAAATAAAAAGAGGTAAAAGGATTAATATTGTTTTCATAGCGGGTATAATACCATTCGACGATTAATTTTTCAAGGGTCAGTATGCAAGCGATTTTAGAACATTTTAAAGCGATTAGCGCGATTCCCCGTTGCAGTTACCATGCCGAAAAAATGAAGGATTTTATTAAGCATTTTGCTTCCGATTTAGGCTTTAGAGTACAAGAAGACGCTTGCGGTAACGTTTTATGCGTCAAAGGAACGCCGCGCGTTTGTTTACAGGCGCATTACGATATGGTATGCATCGGCGATACCGATCCGATAGTGCTTTATCAAGAGGATTCTTGGCTCAAAGCGCGCGCATCGACGCTCGGTGCGGACAACGGTATGGGCATGGCGATCATGTTCTGGGCGATGGAGCGTCACGACGATTTGGAATGCCTTTTTACGAGCGACGAAGAGGTCGGGCTTTTAGGTGCGATGGGATTTTCATTGCCGTTACGATCGGATTATATTTTAAATTTAGATGCGGAAGAAGCGGGCGAAATTTACATCGGTTGCGCCGGAGGCGTTGACGTACATGCAACGCTAGAGCTCACGTACGAGCCCTTGGAAAAAGAGGCATTGCTTTACGAAGTGCATGCGTTTGATTTTTTAGGCGGTCATTCGGGCGTCGATATCGATAAACCGATCCCATCGGCGATTAAAGCATTGGCGTACGAGTTATTGCATCAAAAAGAGATTCGACTCGTTTCGATTGAGGGCGGAGAGCGTTTAAATACCATTCCTAAAAGCGCTACGGCAGTCGTTGCGTGTTCTCACCCTTTAGGCATCACCGATCCTCGCATACGGGCACGACGTCTTGAAGACGCATGTTTTACGCACGCACTCGTTCAAAGCGATCGCATCGTCGGTGCTTTGGGCGCTTTTGCGCAAGGCGTTCGCGCATGGGACAAAACCTTGGATATTCCCTCCTTGAGCATGAATTTAGGGATCGTGACGCAAAAGCAAAACGAACTTCACGTCGAAGTGTCGATTCGTGCGATGGACGATGAAAATTTAGCTATACTTGCAAACGAAACGACGGCGTTTTTTAAGGGTTTTAGCTTTACATGTAAGCTAGAAGGAGGACACGGAGCATGGAAGCCTTCGGTAGGTGCTTTTGCCGACGTCGTACGAGATGCCATGCAAACTTTTTACCCGCATGCCGTCTTTAAAGCAATTCATGCAGGGCTCGAATGCGGTGAACTCGTCGCGCGCCAATCGAAAAAAATTGAAGCGGTCTCCATCGGACCTACGATTCGCTATCCCCATTCGGTACGCGAAGAGTGCGATTTGGATTCGGTAGAGCGCATGGCACATGTCGTTCAAAAAATTATTTCATTTTATAAGGATTAACTCATGGCACTGATTCAATCGGCTCCTATTGCTTTAGGTATGCCGCTTAAACATTTTAGTCTTGAAGATCCCGACGGAAACGGGTTGAGCAGTAAAACGCTCTTCGGCAAAGGCGGTTTTTTGCTAGCGGTGATGTGTAATCATTGCCCTTATGCCAACGCGGTGTGGAAACGTCTGGTCGCCGTAGCGGAGTTTGCGAAAAAATTGGATATTACGACCGTTGCGATCAATCCGAACATTCATCCCAATTATCCGGAAGATTCGCCGGCGCATATGCGTGATAAAATTGCCGAAATGGGCATTTTCTTCCCGTATTTGATTGATGAAAAACAAGAAGTCGCACAGAGTTTGGGCGCGACATGTACGCCCGATATCTTTTTATTCGATGCGGAACAAAAACTCTATTATCACGGGCGTATCGACGATAATTGGCGCGATGAATCCTCCGTGAAAGAAGAGGAGCTCCGCGAAGCGATTATGTTGCTTTTTAGCAAACAAGAAGCCCCCAAAGTCCAACACCCCTCCATGGGATGTTCGATCAAATGGATCGATACGGTCACGGGTTAAACGGCTTTAAACCCGTCTTTACTTTTACAATAAGGCTGCAAAAGGCAGGTATCGCAAAGCGGCTTGATCGCTTTGCAATGGTATCTGCCGAACAATACCATCGCTTGATGGAGCGTATCCAAATCGTTCTTAAAAAGTTTCGTTAACTCTTCTTCGGTTTTAACGGCTGTTTTAGCATTTGAAAGCCCCAATCGGTGAGCGACGCGAAAAACGTGCGTATCGACCGCCATCAAATTCGCTTTGGCGTACTCGATCATAACGACGTGAGCCGTTTTTTGTCCGACTCCCGCGAGTGTGATCAGTTGCGTTTCGTCAAGCGGAATTTCTCCGCCGTATGTTTGAACGACGGTTTGCGCCATCTTGATGAGGTTTTGCGCTTTGTTGTTAAAGAACGAACACGAACGAATCAGGGCTTTGACGTTTTCAAGATCGGCGGAAGCTAAGGCTTGGACGTCCGGGTAGTGTTTAAAAAGCTCGGGAGTAATGATGTTGACGCGTTTGTCGGTGCATTGTGCGGAGAGCATAACGCATACCAAAAGCTCGTACAACGAGTGATAGCGTAATTCCGTAACGGCTTGCGCATAATGCTCTAAAAAAAAGGCTTTAATGGCTTGAACTTCTTTGGCGGTGGCTTTTTTCATAATTGACTAAACCTTGATTCTTTTTGGAAAAATTATACCGCTAATCCTTGAAATTAACACTTTATTTAAGAAATCGTAATATCATTTTAGATAGAATTCCACAATAACTTTCTTAAAGGACTTGAGTGAAAAAAATTATTCTAAGTAGTATTGCCGCGGCAGTACTTGGCGTGAGTTTAAATGCGACGGTTTTTGCAACCGTTAACGGCGAAGACGTAACGGATCAAGATATTGCGGTATTAATGCGCGCAATGCAAGGTGCAAAGTTTGAGACACTCCCCGAAGATGCCAAACAAAAAATCGTCGAGCAAGCGATTGAACGTAAATTGTTAACCGCCGAAGCGATGAAAAGCGGCGTCGAAAAAGACAAAGATTATGCCGAAGCACTCAAACGCATTAAGAGCGATCTCGCCCTTGAAGTTTGGATGAAAAAAATCTTTGACGGCGTCAAAGTAAGCCCTCAAGAAGTCAAAGACTATTACGATAAAAATGCCGATAAATTTATGCAACCGGCAACCGTAAAAGCACGACATGTCCTTGTTAAAACGGAAGAAGAAGCTAAAGACGTCATCAAACAACTCGACGGCCTTTCCGGTCAAAAACTTGCCGATAAATTCATTGAACTTGCAACGACCAAATCAACGGGTCCTAGCGGTCAAGGCGGCGGCGATCTCGGTTGGTTTGCGGCAAATCAAATGGTAAAACCTTTTGCGGATGCGGCATTTGCGCTTAAAAAAGGCGAAATTACGAAAGTTCCCGTTCAAACACAATTCGGATACCACGTTATTTTAGTCGAAGATACGAAAGCGGCTGAAAAAGCAACGTTTGAAACGGTTAAAGCTAACATCGAAAACGGTTTGAAAATGGAAAAATTCCGTGTTCAAGTTTCCGAAAAAGCTAAAAAATTACGCCAAAACGCTAAAGTAACGACGAAATAGTCAAATGACACGCCTTGCGCTTTGCCGCTAAGGCGTTAAAATGATAGATCGTTAAAGCAAGGCAGTTCTTTCTGCCTCGCAAGAGGCAAGCTTTAGTCAAAGCGAAGCATAGCCTTTCGGGCTTTGCCCGTAAGGCGTGTAAAAATTAAAAACAAAGGCGTTTTATGGTGAATGCAAAAATTTTTGATTTTGTAAAACCGGGTGTCGTTACGGGCGAAGACGTCCAAAAAGTGTTTGCAATCGCAAAAGCGAATGCCTATGCTATTCCTGCGGTCAACGTCGTGGGAACCGATTCGATCAATGCCGTTTTAGAAGCGGCAAAAGCGGCTCATTCTCCGGTGATTATTCAATTTTCTAACGGCGGTGCCGAGTTTTATGCGGGCAAAGGTGTGAGCGGTCTCCAAGCCGGCGTGTTGGGTGCGATCAGCGGAGCGTTACATGTGCATACGGTAGCCGAAGCATACGGTGTTGCGGTTATCTTGCATACCGATCATGCCGCACGCAAACTATTACCGTGGATCGACGAGCTTTTAAAGGCAAGTGAAGCGCATTTTGCACAAACGGGTAAACCGCTTTTTAGTTCTCACATGTTAGACCTTTCGGAAGAACCTTTAGAACAAAACGTCAAAACGTGTGCGGAGTATTTGGCGCGTATGAGTAAAATCGGTATGACGCTTGAACTCGAACTAGGTTGCACGGGCGGCGAAGAAGACGGCGTCGACAATACGGGACTTGATAACTCGGCACTTTATACGCAACCGCAAGACGTGGCGTATGCGTATGAAACCTTAATGAAAATCAGCCCTTATTTTACGGTTGCCGCATCGTTCGGAAACGTTCACGGCGTGTATAAGCCCGGAAACGTTCACTTAACGCCGAAAATTTTGGATAATTCTCAAAAATATATCGAAACTAAATTTGCAACGATGGCAAAACCCGTTAATTTCGTTTTTCACGGAGGTAGCGGTAGCGAGCTTTCGGATATTCGCGAAGCGGTCGGTTACGGCGTGATCAAAATGAATATCGACACCGATACGCAATGGGCTTTTTGGGAAGGCGTTAAAGAGTATGCCGAAAAATACGCTCCGTATCTACAAGGCCAAATCGGCAATCCCGAAGGCGACGATAAACCCAATAAAAAATACTACGATCCGCGCAAATGGTTGAGATCGGGTGAAGAAGCTCTTAAAGCTCGATTGCTTCAAGCTTTCGATGCGCTTAATTGTATGAATCGTCTTTAAAACGCAAGGCCTCGAAAGAGGTCTTGACCTTTACCGATGGTTTCTTTTCAACCCTCCTTATTTGAAGAAAAATTTTTTCAAAACCGCCGCATCTATTTTAAACGCGACGACCTCTTAGACGTCGATTTTTCCGGCAACAAAGCGCGTAAATTTTACGCTTTTTTAGTGCGCGATTTTCCACATATTCGACGTGTCGTCAGTTCCGGTTCCAATCAATCCAATGCCATGTATTCGCTCTCCGTTTTAGCAAAGAAACGAGGATGGGAATTTATTTACGTTTGCGATCATATTCCGTCGTTTCTCAAACAAAATCCCATCGGCAATTACGCTAAAGCCCTTGAAAACGGTATGCGTATTTTTGAATCTTCCTCGCGCGAAGTCGCTCTAGAGGCTTTCTTGGATTCGCATACCTTACATGTTAAGGAGGGCGGAAGGCAAAAAGAGGCGGAAGAGGGCGTCGCACTTTTAGCGCAAGAGTTAGTGTGCGACGTCGCGCGCGAACATGTTGAAAATCCCTATCTTTTTTTACCCTCAGGTACGGGAACGACGGCACTTTTTTTACAAAAACACTTGCCTTTCAAGGTTTATACCTGTGCTACGGTAGGCGATAGTGCGTATTTGAGGCGGCAATGGGAATCTATTGAGGTAAACGTACATGTCTATCCGACAATTTTGGAAACGCATCGAAAATACTGTTACGGTAAACTTTACCGCGAGCTTTTCGAGGTTTGGAAAACCGTGCAAACGGAAACGGGCGTTACGTTTGATTTGGTGTACGACCCTTTGGGCTGGAAAGTTCTGATAGAACATCTTGGGATGTTAACAGGAACACCGATTTATTTGCACCAAGGTGGACTTTTGGGAAATACGTCGATGCTTCAACGCTACGCGCGCAAAGCAATTATGTTATAATAGAGCTCTTTCATAAGCCGTCTTCAAAAGCATAGCGCACCAGCATTTATTGTGACGTGCCGTTGCGATGCTTAGGGCTGATTGAACAAAATTGATTGATGAATTTTAACGAGGAAAAACAATGCTACTTTTAAAAACCGAACAAAAAGACTTTCAAACGCATTTTGACGAGCTTCTATGCCGCGGACATATGGATATGGAAAACGTTTCTAAAATCGTCGGAGGTATTTTGAGCGAGATCAAAACCGAAGGAAACGATGCGCTGAAGCGACATATCGAGAAGTTCGACCGATGGCATGTTGAAAACGATGAGGCTTTATGCGTGACGCCTGAGACGATGAAAGCGGCGTATGAGGCGTTGGATGAGCAACTGAAAAAAGCACTGGAGCTTGCGTATCGACGCATTTATACCTACCACGAGAAATTAATGCCTAAATCATGGCTTGATTTTGAAGACAACGGAACGGTGCTCGGGCAAAAAGTCACGCCGATGGATCGTGCGGGACTTTATATTCCCGGCGGTAAAGCGGCATATCCGAGCAGTTTACTGATGAACGCCATTCCCGCGATCGTCGCAGGCGTTAAAGAAATCGTCGTGTGTACGCCGGCACCCGATAACGAGCTTAACCCGTTGTTGTTGGCGGCGATGCACGTGTGCCGTATCGAAAAAGCGTACAAAGTCGGCGGAGCGAGTGCTATCGGAGCGATGGCGTACGGTACGCAAAGTATTCCGAAAGTCGACGTGATTACAGGCCCTGGCAATATTTTCGTCGCGACGGCCAAGAAAATGGTATTCGGCGAGGTCAATATCGATATGATCGCAGGTCCTAGCGAAATCGGCGTCTTAGCCGATGAGAGCGCAAATGCGAACCATTTGGCGATCGATTTGCTCTCGCAAGCCGAACACGATGAAATGGCAAGTTCTATTTTGATTACGCCTTCGTCCGAGATTGCGGAAAAAACGCGCGAAGAGATTGAAAAATGGCTTCCAACCTTGCAACGAAAAGCGATTGCGGAGGTGTCGATTCAAGAGCGAGGCGCGATTATTCTCACGCGCGATATGGACGAAGCGGTGGCTTTGATGAATCAAATTGCACCGGAGCATCTGGAAATCGTCACGTCTCACCCGTTTGATCTTTTGCCGAAAATTCGTCACGCGGGGGCCATTTTTATGGGAGCGTATACGCCCGAACCTATCGGCGATTATATCGCAGGTCCTAATCATACGCTTCCTACGGGAGGAACCGCAAAATTTTATTCGCCTTTGAGCGTCGATCACTTTTTGAAACGCTCTTCGATCATTAGCATGAGCAAACAAGGCATCGACGAGATCGGTGAAGCGTGCGCTCTGCTTGCTAAGACCGAAGGGCTCGGCGCACACGAAGCGAGCGTTAAGGTTCGATTAAAAGCATGAAGTTTATCGTTTTAGGCGCGGGCGGAGTCGGAAGTTATTTTGCCGCAAAGCTCTTGCGAGCAGGTCATGAAGTTTTATTGGTTGCACGCGGCGCGCATTTGGAAGCGTTGCGTACGGAAGGTTTGCACTTATTTCACCCCGATTTGACGTGTTCGATGCCCGTTCACGCCGTGGACATGGAGGCGTTATCCTCTATCGACGTGCTTGAGTACGATGCGATTTTACTTGCGACAAAGTCGATGGCGACGCGAGAAGTTGCGATTTTTTTGGCAAAACGCTTACGCGGAAACGTGAAAATTCCTTATATCGTTTCATTGCAAAACGGTGTCGAAAATGAAGCAATTTTATGCGATTACTTCGCGGAAGAGTACGTCATCGGCGCGTTGACGCGCAAAATAGGCGCACATGTAATCGCTCCGGGGCGCATCGAAGCAGTCGGCGAGGCTGAAACGATCGTGGGTACGTTGTTCTCGACGGCGGAAAACGAGTTGTTTTTGGAAACACTTGCACAATCGTTCAACGAAGCGGGTATTCCGACGCATACGACGTACGATATTCGTCAAGAGTTGTGGAAAAAGCTGATCATTAACAACGGCGTGAATGCGTTGTGTGCCCTTTTGGAAGTTAAAACGGGCGTTTTGTTCGACGATACCAAACTCTCCGCCTTGGTCTACGGCTTAATGCAGGAGACGGCACGTGCGGCACGAAGCTTACATGTTAAGATTTCTCAAGAAGACGTCGATGCGATGTTTGAACTGATTTCGCATTTCGACTCGATCAAACCTTCAATGTTGGTCGATTGGGAACATCATCGTGCGTTGGAAATCGATGAGATTTGCGGTATCGTGATTCGCGCTCTTCATCAAATCGGCGAAGACGCGGCGTATACGAAAACGATTGCGACGCTTTTAGAATTTAAAACGGAGAAACGAAACCATGACAGAGATTAAAATCGGAATTTTAACCGTATCGGATCGCGCCAGTGCCGGTATTTACGAAGACCTTTCGGGGCAGGCGATTATCGCTACTCTCAATGAGTATTTAAGTTCTCCGTGGAAAAGCGTGTATCGCGTTATTCCCGACGAGCAAGCGTTGATCGAAGCGTCGTTGAAGCAGATGGCGGATGAAGAGGGATGTTGTTTGATCGTCACGACCGGAGGTACGGGACCGGCACTCAGAGACGTAACGCCCGAGGCAACCGAAGCGGTATGCGAAAAAATGATGCCCGGTTTTGGAGAATTGATGCGTCAAGTCAGCCTTAAATACGTACCGACGGCAATTTTATCGCGTCAAACGGCGGGAATCCGAGGAAAAAGCCTTATTATCAATCTTCCCGGTAAACCCAAATCGATTCGAGAGTGTTTGGATGCAGTTTTCCCGGCCGTACCTTATTGCATCGATCTTTTAGAGGGACCTTTTTTGACATGTTATGAGGAAATCATCAAACCGTTTCGCCCTAAAGCGTAAACGTTAAGCAAGGGCAAGACGCCCTTGCTACTTTTTAGTTATTAGCGTTCTTGTGGAACTCTTGACACGTCTTTCAAGCAAAAGCTCTAAAGACTACGTTCACACTGCGTTTTCTTCGGCGCAAAGCCTACGCACCTTTAGTGCTTTTTCTTCTTGCAAAATGCGTTTTGCAAGAAGTCTATTGTTCGAGTTGCTTGAGATAGCCGTATTCGCCCATCAGCGTCCAAGGGCGTACTTTAGCCAAATAAGCGCGTTGCGACTCTAAAATTTCTTTAAAAACAGGATCTTTTGCCGCTTGTTCGTCTTCAATCTCGCGTGCCGCTTTTTTCAAAGCCGCCATTACGTCCGCCGGAAATTGCTGTACTTTGACGTTAGGATACTCTTTGGCGATATTGGCCCATGCTTCGGCGTTGGCATGGGTCGCTTGATCCATGAGTTGAGAACCGACCGATTTGACAGCCGATTCTAAGATAGCACGTAAGTCGGCAGGGAGGGCGTCGATCTTCTTTTTATTGGCAAGGAGTTGAATCTCGCTTGCCGGTTCTTGCCAGCCGGTATAATAGTAATTTGCCAATTTATGAAAGCCCATCGCAAAGTCAAAAACGGGACTAATCCATTCTACCGCGTCGATCGTGTTGCGCTCTAAGGACGTATACAGTTCGCCCGGAGGCGTATTAACGGCATTGACGCCGAGTTTTGCCATAACTTCGCCGCCTTGTCCGGGAATTCTAAACTTAAGACCTTTGAGATCGTCTAGGGATTTAATCTCTTTTTTAAACCAGCCGCCCATTTGCATGCCGGTTGAACCCATAGGATAGGAAATCAGTCCGTGCTCACCGTAAACTTTTGCCGCTAACTCTTTACCGCCGCCGTAGTTGTACCATGCGTATTGTTCGCTTAAAAGCATTCCAAACGGTACGGTCGTAAAGAAAACCAACTTATAATCTTTGCCTTTGTAGTAGTACGAAGCAGTATACGCAAGGTCGTATTGTCCCTCTTTGACCATATCCATAACGCCAAAAGGCGCTTTGTGCTTATTGGGGGAATCGACTTTAATTTTCAAGCGGCCGTTAGACATTTTGTCAACGGTTTGCGCTAGCGTGAGGGGTGCTGGACCTAAGAAGGGAACTTGTTCTGCCCACGTGGTTGCCAATGTTAGCGTATAGGTTTTTTCGGGTATCGCCGATGTTTTGACCTCTTTACTTTTGTCCTCTTTTGCATTTTCACCGCATCCGCTGAAGAGCATGAGCGATGCGGTAAGAAGCGTTAATAGTTTTAACATGGAATTTTCCTTATGCCGATTTAAAGGCTTAAAGAGCGAAGTTCGCTCTCTATTTTAGCCATTTTATTTTGGGCGTCATCCAATCCTTTTTGATTTTCGGCAATGACCTCTTGAGGTGCATTGGCGACGAATCGCTCGTTAGAAAGCATACCGTTTAGTTTTGCGATCTCTTTTTCGAGTTTGATTTTTTGGTGGTTAAGACGCTCGATGATAGGGGTTAAATCAACGCCCGTAAGGGGAATGAAAACCTCGACGTGATCGCTAACGTCGGTAACGGCATTGGCGATTTTCGTTTCCGTAAAGTCGATATGCTCAACTTTAGCCAACAAACAGATGTATTTCATCGCTTCTTGAAGAGCTGCATGGTCGGCTACTTTAAGATAAGCATGTTCGATTTTCTTATTGGCAAGATCGATATTTGCTTTGGCGCGACGAATCGCAACAATCGCTTCGATAACGATTTCAAACGTTTCTTCGATTTTTTCGTCGCGTTTTAAATCGTGCGGATAGCGTTTAATCATAATCGATTCGTTTGCTTCCAAGGTCGTGTCGGAAAGTTCTTGGTAGAGAAATTCGGAGATAAACGGCATAAAAGGGTGCAAGAGTTTCATGGCTTCTTTAAAAATAGCACCGAGTTCCAAGATTGCCGGTTTATCCGCTTTGCTGAGCTCGATACCCCAGTCGCAAAATTCGCCCCATAAAAAGCGGTACAAAGTCGTTGCCGCGTCGTTAAAACGATAATCGCTAAAATAGCCGCGTACCTCTTCGGTTGCCGCACTTAAACGGCTTTTCATATAAGCACCCAAAGCCGTTCGTATCTCAATGTTTTCGAGGTCTTCGAAGGCGGAGGCATTCATTAGTAAGAAACGAGACGCGTTGTAAAGTTTGTTGGTAAAATTACGCATCTGTTCCAATTTTTCCGCACTGAGTTTAATATCGCGTCCTTGAACCGCCAAAATGGCAAGCGTAAAACGTAGCGTGTCCGCGCTAAAGGCTTCGATACTGTCGAGCGGGTCGATGACGTTGCCTTTGCTTTTGCTCATTTTTTGCCCGTGTTCGTCTTTTACCAATGCATGCAAATAGACGTCTTTGAACGGAAGCTCTTGGAACGTATGCTCGCCCGAAAACATCATACGCGCAACCCAAAAGAAGAGAATATCAAATCCCGTAATTAAAAGGCTGTTAGGATAAAAATCGCTTAAATCGCTTTGCGACCATTTTTCTTCTTTGAAAACATCGCCGTTTCCCCAACCCAGCGTTGAAAAAGGCCAAAGTCCCGAGCTAAACCACGTATCTAAAACGTCGGGGTCTTGATGGATTCGGGTACTCTTACATGTAGGACATTCATGCTCGCTTTCATTTTCACTTGCCCATTCGTGACCGCAGGCATCGCAATAAAAAACGGGAATTTGGTGTCCCCACCAAAGCTGCCTTGAAATACACCAATCGCGTAACTCTTTCATCCACGCATTGTACGAATTGATCCAGTGGCTCGGGTAAAATTCCGTTAAGTGGCGATTGACTTTTTCGATAGCACCTTGCGCAATCTCTTTTTTAACGAACCATTGTTTAGAGATGTACGGTTCAACGACGTTTTTACAACGGTAACAGTGACCGACTTGGTTTTCGTAATCTTCGATTTTATCGACAAAGCCTTCTTCTTGCAGCTTCGCAACGACATGTTCGCGTGCTTTTAAGCGTTCCATGCCTTTAAATGCGCCGCAATAATCGTTGAGCATACCCGCTTCGTCGAAAATCGTGATAAATTCCAATCCGTGGCGTTTTCCGACTTCGTAGTCGTTGACGTCATGGGCCGGCGTAACTTTCACGCAACCGGTACCAAAGCTCATATCGACGTGTTCGTCGGCGATAATAGCGATTTCTCTTCCGATGAGCGGTAAAACGACTTTTTGACCGACAAGGTGTTTGTAGCGTTCGTCTTCTGGATGAACCATGACCGCCGTGTCTCCGAAATAGGTCTCAGGACGCGTCGTGGCGACGACGAGGTATTCTCGCGAATTTTGAAGAAAATATTTGAGATGGTACAGTTTGCCTTTGTGCGTTTCGTACTCGACTTCGATATCGCTGAGTGCGCCGTCGTGCGTACACCAGTTGACCATATAATTGCCGCGGACGATCAGCCCCTCTTCGTACCATTTGACAAACGCTTTTCGAACGGCTTTTTTAAGCCCGTCGTCCATGGTAAAGCGTTCCCTGCTCCATGCCGGAGAAGCTCCGAGTTTTCGCATTTGATGAAAGATTTGACCGCCGCTGTAAGCTTTCCATTCCCACACTTTTTCTAAAAATTTTTCGCGCCCGAGTTCTTCTTTTTTAATGCCTTGGGCTAAAAGCTGTTTTTCGACGACGTTTTGCGTCGCAATGCCCGCGTGGTCCATACCCGGCTGCCAAAGGGTTTTGTATCCGTCCATACGTTTATAACGCGTGATGATATCTTGGAGCGTGAACGTTAAAGCGTGCCCGATATGCAAGCTTCCCGTGACGTTGGGAGGAGGCATCATGATCGAGAAGTTTTTGCCTTTTTCTTGAATGGCTTTGTTGCCTTCTATTTCAAAGTAGCCTCTGCTCTCCCAAATTTTATAATAACGCTCTTCAATCTCTTTGGGGTTATAGACGGTGCTTTTTTCACTCATGGGGTTCGTTACCTTGCTTTTTTTTGGTTGGATTATACAAAAAGAGCGGTAAGACTTGGTTTAAGCAAGGAACGTAGCGGTATTTTTGCCGGCGGCTTTGGAAATGTAAAGGGCTTGATCGGCACGTTGAAGCATCGTGTTGAACGTATCTTCGTCTTTGTAAGCGGTATAGCCGATACTGAGGTTGATTTGGAGCTCTTGGGCTTCGTTGTTGCGCGAGACCGGAATCGTTTTGTGGTTGAATTCCTCTAAAATGCGATTGACGACCGTCGAAGCCGCATTTTTATCGTTGTCGACGATGCACAAAACAAACTCGTCGCCTCCGAAACGGCCGATCGTATCGCACGAACGAAGTAAACGCTTAAGCGTATGTGCCGTTGTTTTGATCGCTTCGTCGCCGATGAGGTGACCGTAAGTATCGTTAATCGGTTTAAAATCGTCGATGTCCAAAATAATCAGAAAAAGCGCTTGTGCCGAGCGTTTGATCTTTTGAATCTCTTGGTGGACGACGGTGACGAACATCAAGCGATTATACAAGCCCGTTAATCCGTCGAAGTGGGAGAGATTTTCCACTTCGACGTACGATTTGTTCAAAAAATATGCCAAGAGCGTGACCAAGCTCGAGATGATGACGGTAAAGACGAACGCATAAATGAGCGTGTGATAAACGATGGTTTGTTGCATACTCTGCCAATCGGAAATGTAGGTTTCGTTGACAAAAGAGAGGGCTAAGTAGTGTTCGACATGTTGTTGATGGAGCAATAAAACGGGTACGGTACTCATAAAAAGGTTGATGATAAATGTCATTGCGCCTAAAAGAAGCGGTCTTTTAAGCATGGTTTTCGGTAGGTGTTTCATTCGTACGCACGCCCCTTTACGTCGATACGAGATAGTAGCATAAAATGCGTAAAAGCATTCTGTTTTTTGAAAATTGAAACGTAAAAGAGTCGGGTTACGACTCTTTATACTCATACAAACCCGAACTTAAATAACGCTCGCCCGTATCGCATAAAATCGTGACGATCGTTTTGCCTTTATTCTCCGGACGTGCGGCTATTTGCGAAGCGACGTAAACGTTTGCTCCGGCGGAAATGCCTACCAACAATCCTTCGCGTTTCGCAAGGTTTCGCGAAGTTTCGATAGCATTGTCGTAGCTGACTTTAACGACTTCTTGGTACAACTTCGTGTCCAAAACGGCAGGAACGAATCCGGCACCGATACCTTGAATTTTGTGCGGTCCTGGATTTTCGCCCGAAAGTACGGGAGAAGTGTCCGGTTCGACGGCGATAATTTGAATATCGGGATTTAACTCTTTAAGGCGTTTTCCCGTTCCCGTAAGCGTACCGCCCGTTCCTACGGCGGCAATGAGAATATCGACTTTACCGTCGGTATCTCTCCATATCTCTTCCGCGGTGGTGGCATAATGTGCGGCCGGATTGGCTTCGTTGGCAAATTGTTGCGGTACGAAAGCGTTTGGAATCTCCTTGGAAAGTTCCGTCGCTTTTTCCACAGCGCCTCGCATACCGAGCGTTGGTTCTGTCAGTACGAGTTCCGCTCCTAAAGCCGCTAAGAGTTTACGTCGTTCTAAGCTCATGGAACTTGGCATCGTCAGCATCAGTTTGAGTCCGAGGCTTGCGCACACGGTCGCCAATCCGATACCGGTATTGCCGCTGGTAGGTTCGATAATGACGCTATTGCGGTCGATAAGACCTTTGTCGAGTGCCGTTTTAATCATATTGAAGCCGATGCGGTCTTTGACCGAATGCGAAGGGTTTAAAAATTCGCATTTGCCTAAAACGAGAGCCTCGGAGGCGTTAGAAGCCGTATTGAGCTTCACCAAAGGCGTATTGCCGATGAGTTCGGTGACGTTTTGTGCGTACATGTGAATTCCTTTCTTAAATAGAATAGTTGAGTTGAGCGTTGAAACGCTCGATATAAATCGAAAAATCGGATAACGGAATCGTAAAGATCTCTTGAATTTTAGCATTGCTTTCCTCGTAAAAGAGTTGCAATACGGGATCTTTGATTTCGCTATCGACCACCGTGATTTTTCCTTCCAACGCGATTAAAATATCTTTGATCAGAATATCTTGCGCGTTTTTAGCCAATAAATAGCCTCCATAGGCTCCTCGAACGCTTGTGACTAAGCCGGCTTGGCGTAGTAAGATTAGCAGTTGCTCCAAATAGTTCTGCGGGATATGCGCCCGATGCGAAATCTCTTTGATTTGCATCGGCTTTTCGCTTTTGGCTAAAAAGAGTTGGTACATCGCATTGAGCCCGTACATTCCTTTGGTTGAGAGTAATGACATGTAAGCTCCTTATCCTAATGCAATTTTCAAGTCTTCGATTAAGTCGTCGACGTTTTCAAGTCCGATGCTTAGACGAATTAATCCTTCTTTAACGCCCGCTTTGTCCAATTCCTCTTTTGAAAGTTGTTGGTGCGTCGTGCTAGCCGGATGCGTGATGATCGACTTGGAATCGCCGATGTTGACGACGACGCTAAAGAGTTTGGTCGTGTTGAGAATGTGTTTGGCAAACTCCAATCCTTCGACTTCAAAACTGAGCAAACCCGATGTTTGCGCGTTTTTAAAATACCGTTGGGCTCTTACATGTAAAGGATCGCTTGGCAATCCCGGATACGAAACGTTTTTGACTTTGGGATGCGCTTTTAAAAATGCCGCGACTTTGTGCGCATTGGAAGAGTGCTCTTTCATGCGTAACGCCAAGGTCTCCAACCCTTGAATCAACAACCAAGCGTTATAGGGCGATAACGTTGCTCCGATATCGCGAATGAGCGACAAACGAATCCTGAGTGAAAAGATCGGGAAAGGCAGGGTCGCATACACTAAGCCGTGGTAACTCTCGTCGGGTTCGTTAAAATGTGCATAACGCGGATTGCCGATCAGCTTTGCGTTTAAGCCTTTGGCTTCCACGATTAAACCGCCGATAGCACTGCCTTGTCCGTTAATGTATTTGCTCGCGCTGTGAACGCTAACGTCGATGCCGTTTAAGAGCGGCTGAAATAAAATCGGTGTCGCGACGGTATTGTCGCAGATGCTTACAACGGCGTATTTTTGAGCGATAGAGACGATTTTTTCGATGTTGGGAACGGCGATTTGCGGATTGGAAAGCGATTCGAAAAAGATCGCTTTGGTTCTATCGTCGATTAACGCTTCCAAATCATCGGCATGATCGCTTTCAAAGACTTTTGCGTGAATACCGAAGCGTTTAAGCGTATGGGTAAGAAGCGTCGTTGCTCCGCCGTAAATTTTTTTAGCCACGATAATATTGTCGCCGGCTTCGGCTAAATTGGCGATAGCGTAAAAAATCGCCGCTTGTCCGCTAGCGGTCGCGATAGCCGCTTCACCGCTTTCCAAAGCTGCAATACGCGCTTCCAATACGTCGGTAGTCGGATTGTTAAGCCTTGTATAAATAGGTCCGAGTTCTCTCAGGGCGAAACGATCGGCGGCCGTTTCGGCAGAACCGAAATCGTATGCCGTCGTTTGGTAGACGGGAACCGACATCGTACCGAACGCTTGTTTATCGTAACCGTAATGAAGAGCAAGTGTTTCTTGATGCATGTTCAATCCTTTTTTGAGTTTTGCTGCCGACAGTATAGACAAATTTTTAATCATTGTCAAGTATATTTATAAAAAAACTAGAGATTTAATTTTTTCTTCTCATTCAAAAGATAAAACATGCGTCTTGGTGTCAGATATACCATAGAAAAAGATCCAAAAGATTCTCAAAGAGGAGGGTAGGGTATGAATGAAAACAGGTTACATGTCAGGAGGGTTTTGAGCCGTAATAATACGTAATGATTATTTTTAAGCAACGAACTAACGGGCTATTTTATACAGATTATTATACATATTATTTTATGTAAATATCTATTTATAGGCTTTTGTTGCACTGTAAATTAATGGTGAAAGAAGGGATAAACTAACGCCGTGTTAGTCAAAACGTCGCCAAAAAGCTTGTATGGCAGAAGCCCTTTTTCAGAAGAGAAAAGCTATAATCGAAGAGAATGTTTAACGATTTGAGGAAGCAGCGATGTTATATGAAGATGAAGACGATTTTTTAGTAGGCTCCGCAAAAAGTAAATTTTTCGATATCGTTTTTCACGCCAACAAGACTTTGGTCGAGCAAAAGCTTTTAGAAACGATCGATCGTTTCAACGCTATGGAGCTTTTATTGGAAAAGATGTTGGGCGAAGAAGAAGCGTACCGTGCGATTGAAAACGTGCTTGTAGAAGAACCCGATGCAATTTTAAATCGCAATAACGATTTTTTTATCGCCGCCGTTGGGGAAATATTAACTCAAAATGAGTAAAATAGCCTTTTTATTTGGTGTCGTCGCGCTGCTTATTTCCATCGCCGATGCCGAAATTTATAAGTACGAGCATCGCTTTATTTTGAAAAAAGACGAGCAGGGGTTGGTGTTTATCAATCATAAAGAGGTCACGAAAAAGCCGACGGCCGACAATCCGAACAATGAATATTTGCTTCGGCTTCGATGGACGCTTTTTACCAACGATATGTTGACGCTTTTAGTCAACTATCGAGGCTATCCGACGCAATATATTTTAGAAAAAAAGTATCCGTTGCAAAACATCGTCGTTCCTTTATTGCCTGTCGGGGTTAATCCGATAACGTCGCAAACGTATGCCCGAATACAATTTTACGATTTTAATCAAACCGGAAAAACGGCGTATATCGACGTTTCGATTGCCGATGAAGCCAATAGAATAGAAGTAGAGTTTAAACCGAAAAAAACAGAGTAGGGTAGGAAAAGCGTGCTGGAAAAAGTCGAAAATGCGATGCTAGAGATGGTCGCCTCTTTAAAAGATGCGAGAAGTGTTGAACTGTTTCATCAAGTTCCAAAAGGTAAGCGTTTACGCGCAAAGTTGATTTTAAAAATTGCGGGCGCAAGCGAAGAGTCTATTCGTTTGGCGGCGATCGTCGAGTTGATTCATGCCGCGAGTTTACTGCACGACGACGTTATCGACGATGCGTTTACCAGACGCGGAGAAGCTTCCCTAAACGCGCTTTTTGGCAATAAAACCGCGATTATGCTCGGTGATATTCTGTATTCCAAGGGGTTTAGCGCACTGACGTTTTTGCCTCAAAAAATTGCTTTTACGATCTCTAACGCCGTTTCGCTTCTTTCGGTGGGCGAGCTTTTGGACGTCGAACTTGCCGATGCGTTTAATGCGAATGAAGAACGCTATATGGATATGATTTATAAAAAAACGGCTTCTTTAATCGAAGCATCTGCCGCTTCTGCGGCGATTCTTGCAGGCAAAAATCCCGATATTTACGCTCTTTACGGAAGAAACTTGGGTTTGGCGTTTCAGATTATCGATGATATTTTAGATATTACCCAATCGAGCGAGACGCTCGGAAAGCCTTCTTTGAACGATTTTAAAGAGGGTAAGACAACGTTGCCTTATTTGTATACGTACCGAAAATTAGACGCAAAAGATCGTTCCGTCTTGCTTTCACTGTTTGCGAAGCCTTTGGACGAAACGCAAAGTGCGTGGATTAAACAGAAGATGGCTGAAACGCAAGGACTTGAAGATGCCCTTTCGTATGCGAAAAAGCTTGGATACGAAGCCTTACATGTGATTTCAAACGAAGAAGACGTAGGACTCGGCGCGATTATGCGAGAGATGATAGAGAGGAAATTTTAATGCATTATATGACAGTTAGTTTTACCCATAAAAATACCGACATTAAAGTTCGGGAAAAATTGGCGTTTAACTCCGAAGAAAAAAGCGTTCATTTTATGACGGCTTTGAAAGCGTGCGCCGCGGTGAACGAGGTTATCTTACTTTCGACATGTAACCGCGTCGAGATCATCGCCAGCGTCTCGGACGTCTCTTCCGCTTTAAGCGATACCTTTGATCTGCTCTCGCACGTATCGGGTATCGCACGAGAAGATTTGGAAGGAAGAGCCGACGTGTATGAGGACAACGGTGCGATTCATCATCTTTTCACCGTCAGCTCTTCTTTAGACAGCTTGGTTATCGGCGAAACCCAAATCGCCGGACAACTTAAAGACGCGTTTAAATATGCGTTTGAACACAATTTTTGCGCTCAAAAACTCGGTCGCGCGATGCATCATGCGTTTCGTTGCGCGGCGGAGGTTCGCAGTCGTACCGACATCTCCAAAAGTCCCGTCTCCGTTTCGAGTGTTGCGGTCAGTAAAGCCAAAGATTTGCTCGGCAATTTAGGCGGACTTACCGCATTGATCGTGGGAGCGGGGGAGATGAGTCAATTAGCGGCAAAGCATCTGATCGCAAGCGGGGTCAATTTAATTATTATTAATCGTAACATCGAGCGTGCGCAAGAGTTGGCGAACGAATTGGGCGAACTTGCCACCGTAGCACCGTATGCGAAACTGACGGAATTTATCAATCGCTACCGTTTGGTTTTTTCGGCGACGGGCGCGCCGCATAGCGTTATTACCGACGATATGGTTGAAGAGAGGGATTTCTCGCGCTATTGGTTCGATATTGCCGTTCCGCGCGATATCGATGTTAACGAGCATGCCCATTTGCATGTTTTTGCCGTCGACGATTTGGAAGAGATCGTCAACCGTAACATGTCGCTTCGCGAAGAGCAGGCAAAAGTCGCCTATAGTATCGTCGGGCGCGCTACTATGGACTTTTTTAAATGGTTACAGAGCATGTGCGTCGATCCGATTATTAAAGAGATTCGAGACCATGCCAAAACCTGTTCGATGCAAGAGTTGGATCGGGCGGTAAAAAAAGGCTATATCCCCGAAGAGTTACAAGATCAAGTCTCCAAAGTGTTGCACCACGCCTTTAACTCTTTTTTACATTCCGCAACGAAAAATCTTAAAGACGTCGCCGAAAAACCCGAAGCCGACACGATCGTACAAGCGGTTCAATATATTTTTGATATTAACGAAGATCAAACCAAACAACTCAATCTTTATAAATGTGAATACCAAATGGGAGTACTGAAATGAAATTTTCCAAACTCTATGCACCGACGACCAAAGATGCGCCTAAAGATGCGACGCTTCCTAGCCATCAGTACTTAGTGCGCGGCGGTTTTATCTCGCAAGTCGGAAGCGGACTGTATAACTTTCTACCGATGGGAAAAATCGTCTTTGATAAGATTAAAAACGTCGTCAAAGAAGAGATGGACAAAACTGGAGCGCAAGAGATCCAAATGGACGTAGTAACGCCTGCGGAACTCTGGAAACAAAGCGGGCGTTACGATGTTTTCGGTAAAGAATTATGCCGTTTTAAAGATCGCAAAGACAACGAGTTCGTTTTAGGGCCGACACACGAAGAAGTAGTTGTAGACATCGTTCGCAACCGCATTAACAGCTACAAACAGCTTCCGCTTCATTTGTATCAAATCACGACGAAATTTCGCGACGAAGCTAGACCTCGTTTTGGCTTGCTTCGCGGGCGCGAATTTACGATGAAAGACGGTTACAGTTTCCATGAAGACGAAGCGTGTATGAAACAAGAGTTCGACGTGATGGAAAAAACGTATACTAAAATTTTTACGCGTTTGGGGCTTGATTTTAGAGCGGTCGAAGCCGACAGCGGTGCCATCGGCGGAAGCGGTAGCAAAGAGTTTATGGTGCTGGCGCAAAACGGCGAAGACGACATCGTCGTATGTCAAAGTTGTGCGTACGCCGCCAACGTCGAAGCGGCAAAGCGAGCGCCTAAAACGACGAACGCCCAAGCACCCGAAGCCAACTTCGGAAAGTTTAAAACACCCGATATGAAGACGATTGAGGATGTCAGCGATTTTTTCAAAGTCGATCCGTTTTACAGTATCAAAGCCGTCGTGAAAAAAGCAATCTATGTCGACAAAGAAGAAGTAGTCGTCTTTTTCGTTCGCGGTAACGACGAACTTCAAGAGACGAAAGCGCAAAATGCGTGCGGTGCTTTGGATTTGGTCGACGCAAGCTTGGAAGAGGTTGAAAAGGCGGGTTTATACGCCGGTTTTATCGGACCGATCGGCTTGGAAAACGTCCGTTTTTATATCGATTTCGAACTCAAAGAAGCAAAAAATCTGATCTGCGGAGCGAACGAAGTCGATTACCACTTTGTCGGCGTGTCGATGTTTAACTTTAAAGAAGAGCGTTATAAAGATTTGATCTCCGTTCATGCCGACGATCGATGCGCGTGCTGCGGCGGCGTACTTCACGTGACCAAAGGAATTGAAGTCGGGCATATTTTCCAGCTTGGACAAAAATACGCCAAAGCGATGGGTGCAACGTTCTTGGATAAAAACGGTAAAGCACAACCGTTTTATATGGGCTGCTACGGTATCGGCGTAAGCCGATTGGTTGCCGTGATGATTGAAGCCAGCCATGACGATAAAGGATGTATCTGGAACAAACAAACCGCACCTTACGTCTTAGATATTATTGTTTCCAATAGCAAAGACGAGGCACAAAATGCATTTGCCGAAGCAATGTATACGAAACTTCAAGAGGAAGGCGTGAACGTTTTATGGGACGATCGCAACGAACGTTTCGGCTTTAAAATGAAAGATTTCGAATTGATCGGTTTTCCGTATGCCTTGATTGTCGGTAAAGAGCTTGAAGAAGGTTTTGTCGAGATCGTCGAGCGCAAAACATTGGACAAAACCGTCGTCAAAAAAGAAGACGCTTATGCCGCGCTCAAAGAGCTTCTCGCGTGAAATATTTTTTAATCTATCTGTTCTTGGAAGTGGTCGTAACGGTCAATATGACCTCGTGGATCGGCGCGGTAGCAACGTTTGTCGAGATGGTTTTTTCCGCCTTGGTCGGGTTAATCATTCTCGCCAATATGCGCGTGACGTTGATGCAGAACATGAACGCTTTGATGCAAGGAGAGATTAGCCTGTCGTCGTTTCAACGTTTGAATCTTTGGACGATCGTCGGCGCGATTTTATTGATTTTACCCGGTTTTTTAGGCGATATCGTAGGACTTTTACTCCAATTTAGCTCTATGATGACGCTGATAGTCTCCAAACTTTTACATGTCGGCGAGGAAAAAACGACACCTCGCCATTTTAGCAAAGGAAATCACGATGAAATTATCGATGTTGAAGTTATTGACGATTCTCGCACTCTTAAGTAACCTTTCTCTCTTTGCGGCGGCGGAAAAGAAAGAATCATCCGATCAAAAGGTACTCGCTTTTTTAGAACAAGCCGTGAGTAACAACGAAAACTATACGCTTGAAAAAGCGACGATCGTCAAAAAAGAACCGCTCAAAGAGATCGCCGGATGGACGGCTTATTTCGTGCGTATCGATTTGAAGCTCAAAGACGGCAGTAAGACCGTATCGCTTAGCGACGTCGTTTTTTCCGACGGTGTTTTGTTTAGCAAAGATTTTACGGCGTTGGGAAGTAAACGAAGCATTAAAAGTCGTTTTTCGCTCGATATGGACGTAAAAGCCTACGATAAAGAGCATCTTCTTGTAGGCAATTTCGACGCACCGCATAAATTGGTCATCTTTAGCGATCCTTTATGCCCGTTTTGCATGGATTTTGTACCCGAAGTGATTGAGGACGTTCAAAAAAATCCTGAAACGTTTGCACTTTTTTACTATCATTTCCCGCTTTCGATTCATCCGGCGTCTCCTACGTTGGTGAAAGCGATACTCTTAGCCGAGGAGAAGGGCGATAAAGCGATTACGCAAAAAGTCTATAAGGCGTATTTGGATATTCAAGAAAAAGACGAACAAAAGATTTTAGATATTTTCAATAAAACATTCGACAAACGCTTTACGCTCCAAGAAATTAACCAAGCCTCTATTCTCAAGCGCTTGAACGACGATCTTGCTTTCGCTCAGACGATGATGGTTAATGCTACGCCGACGATTTATATCGACGGAAAAAAAGACGATACGAAAAAAGTGTATAAAACGTTTATGAAAGAGTCCAAATGAAAAAACTAATCATTGCAACCCGCGGCAGTAAACTAGCCCTTTGGCAATCCGAACACGTGAAAGCGGAGCTGGAAAAAGCACATCTTGGATTAGAGGTTGAACTCTCCGTTATGATGACCAAAGGCGACAAAATTTTAGATACGCCCTTAGCCAAAATCGGCGGTAAGGGACTCTTTACGAAAGAGTTGGAAGAAGCGATGCTTCGAGGCGAAGCGCACATTGCCGTGCACAGCCTTAAAGACGTTCCGATGGAGTTTCCTACAGGTTTAAAATTGGGCGTTATCACTAAGCGCGAAGACGTGCGCGATGCGATGCTTTCCGAAAAATACGCCTCCTTGGAGACTTTACCTCACGGTGCGGTTGTCGGAACGACGAGTTTAAGACGTCGAATGCAGTTACTTAAACTTCGCCCCGATTTTGTGATCAAAAACCTTCGCGGCAATGTCAATACACGCATTCGCAAGCTCAAAGAGGGCGAATTTGACGCCATTATCTTAGCGAGTGCCGGCATTAACCGTTTGGGCTTGGCACATGAAGTGGCTCATTTTGTTCCTATTTCCAAAGACGTGATGATTCCTGCTTCCGGACAAGCCGCTTTGGGTATCGAAATCGTTGATGATCTTGAAGTTGAACGTTTGGTATCGGTCTTGAACGATCAAAATGCGATCATTGAAACGCGCGTAGAACGCGATTTTGTAACGATTTTGGAAGGCGGTTGCCAAGTACCCATCGGAGTCAATGCCGAAATTGAAGGCGAAAACTTACATGTCAAAGCGATTTTAGGAATGCCAGATGGTTCTGAGATGATGAGCGAATCGATCACCTCGACACGTGCCGAGTATGTAAACGTCGGCAAAGCGTTGGCGAAAAGAGTGCTGGAGCGTGGAGCAAAAGCACTTTTAGAACGCGCCGAAGCAATGGCACTCAACGAAGTCTTTTAAAGGAAAACGTATGGAACGCGCTATTGCACTGCTCCGCCAAAACGATTTGCTACGCGTCATCGACGATGAGCTTGATATTGACCTTGAAATTCCTCATTTAGCGTACATTGAAGTGAAAAAAGAGGATTCCAAGGCGCTTTTATTTACCAAACCCGTCAGTAAGCGTTTGGGAAAAGCCTTTGATATGCCGGTGTTGATGAATGTTTTTGGCTCGAAGAGGGCGACCGAACTCATTTTCGGAAAACATCCCGACGCGGTTGCCAAGCAAATCGAATCGTTGATGCATATGAAACCGCCCTCATCGTTTATGGATAAACTCGGCATGCTCGGAACGCTTTTCAACCTTAAAAATGCACTTCCAAAACGCCTTTCCAAAAAAGGTACATGTCAAACAAAAATCTACCAAGAACCCGATCTTTACGATTTGCCGATCTTAACGACATGGCCGCAAGACGGCGGACCGTTTATCACGATGGGGCAGGTCTATACGCAAAGTTTGGACGGTACGAAACAAAACTTAGGCATGTACCGCCTGCAAGTTTATAGTAAAAATCGTTTGGGAATGCACTGGCAGATTCATAAAGACAGCGCACATTTTTTCCACGAGTACAAAAAAGCAGGGCAAAAAATGCCCGTATCCGTGGCTATCGGAGGCGATCCTCTGTATATTTGGTGCGGTCAAGCACCGATGCCCATCGGCATGTTTGAACTCTTACTGTACGGCTTTATCAAAGATCAAAACGCGCGTTTGGTCAAATCGTTGACCAATCCGATTTATATTCCCGAAGATACGGACATCGTGATCGAGGGCTGGGTCGATCCGGCGCAGATGGAGATCGAAGGGCCGTTCGGCGATCATACGGGCTACTACACGCTTAAAGAGCCTTATCCCGTGATGGACGTGACGTGTATGACATGTAAAGAAAAACCGATCTATCAAGCCACCGTGGTGGGCAAGCCACCTTTGGAGGACAAATACATGGGCTGGGCGACCGAGCGTATCTTCTTACCGCTTCTCAAGACCACCGCACCCGATCTGATTGACTACAATATGCCTGAAAACGGCGTCTTTCATAATCTGATCTTAGCGAAAATGAATGTACTTTATCCGGGGCATGCCAAACAGTTTATGCATGCGTTTTGGGGCGTAGGGCAGATGAGCTTTGTCAAGCACGCGCTCTTTGTCGATGAAAAAGCACCCGATTTGAATGATTATGAAAAAATCAGCGATTATATTTTAAATCGTGTGTGTGCGAAACGATTGCTGATCAGCGAGGGTGTGTGCGACGCGTTGGATCATGCTTCGCCCAATGCGCTTTTCGGCGGAAAACTTGGGGTCGATGCGACGGGTGAAGCGGTGAAAGCTGGCGTAAAAACGTTACTGAGCGATCAAGAATTATGGCTTAAAGTAACCACCCTTGTTCCCGAAGTCAAAGCTTTAAAACAATACAAAATCCATACGAAGACGCCGATATGTGTTTTAGCGATTGAGAAAAAACGAAACGCACGCGATATTTTTGAAGCATTTAAAGCTTTTGGAGAGCATATCAAGCTTTTTGTGATCGTCGATGATGCCTCAAACTGCGTCGATAACGCTTACATGTTGATTTGGCGCACGGTTAATAATATCGATGCGTTGCGCGATATTTTTATCGACGGTGAATTGATCGGCATCGACGCAACGACGAAAACGGAACTTGAAGGCTATACCAGAGAGTGGCCTGAGGACACCGTATGCGATCCTATGATCATTCAACGCCTGATTGAACGAGGTCTTGTCAAAAATGACCCGATTTTTTTGAAACATTTTCAGATTTGATTTAATAAACCGTATATCATTATTTTATAAAATAAAGTAATGATATACATCTTTTTGCTTCACAATTGCGTTTTGCCTTCAGTATTGAAATATTTTAAATAAAATTATAAAATGATGTATTTCGACTAAGGATTTTACGATGCAAATCTCTTATAAGCCTTTAGTAGAGCGTTTTTCAATTCCTCGACCTACCTTAATCGAGTGGCAGAAGAGGGCAGAAGAAAAAGAAAATTGGCGTGTGAAACATTTGGCGTATCTTCGGATGCAACTTTGCGTCGAAAAAGAGACGTGTGCCGAAATTAAAAAATATGCTCCGTGTTCGGAAGAACTCTTCTTACTTTCCGTCTATCTCTTTTTTTACACTGTCGACGCTTATATTCCCAAAGACGACCTCATGAGAGGCTTTCGCGCTTTTGCGCTCGAAGTGCGAAACGGCGTTGAATATCAGCACGAATTTGCCGGACGCATTTGGTCGCTACGTATGGGCGAGGAATCAAGTAAAAAGATGGTTAACTATTACCGTTTGTTCGATCTTTTGAAGCATCTAACGGCGGCACAGTATGCCGTACTTTTGAGTGCAGCGATAGAATTTGTTCATGCGGCAAAAAGCAAGTACCGCATCGATACGAAAGCATGTTTAGAAGGTAAAACGTGGCAAGAGCTTTTTACGTACGATAAGGCGTTTTCGCTTAAAAGCATCGAAACGTTTTTTAAAAATAAAGGGATTTTATAAATGGCGCATATCGAGATGGACCTGTTTCAATGGCTTGGATTTGGAGGAATGCTCTGTATCGTTCTTGCCTATTTTTTGTTGCAAATCGGTAAATGCGACGTGCATTCTTTGACGTATCAGCTTTTAAATTTAACGGGAGCCGTTGCACTCATCGTCTCGTTATACGTTCATTTTAATTTAGGGTCGTTTCTAATTGAAATTTTTTGGATCGTTATTACCGTATACGGCATCGTTAAAAATCTTTCGAATGGGTCTAAAAAATGCTAAAAAGCCATATTTTACATAGAATAATACGTAAAATATGCTTTAAATAATAAAATTTATTATATGATATTTATTTCTTTATAAGTTGAATTGCTCTAAGATACTATCATCAAAACTCAAAAGGAGAAACAATGAGACAGTACGAAACGTATAAATGTAGCAAATGCGGTAATGAGGTTGAAGTGCAAAATGTCGGAGGCGGAAAGCTTACCTGTTGCGGTCAAGAGATGAGTTGTATTACCGAAGATCTTACGGCTGTCAATTTAATGAAAGCCTTTGCCGGCGAATCGCAAGCGAGAAATAAGTACGATCTTTTTGCGGATATCGCACAAGAAGAGGGCTGGCATGCGGTAGCGCGTCACTTTAGAGAAGCGGCGGAGAATGAAAAATGGCATGCGCGCGCAGAATTTAAAGCGTATCATAAACTCGTAGACGGTGCGGAAACGGAACTCACGCTTAAAAACTTGGACAGCGCAATGGCGGGCGAAAACTACGAGCACACGACAATGTATCCGAATTTTGCGAAGATTGCGGAAGACGAAGGACATAAAGAGCTTGCACGTCTTTTTAACGCTATCGGTAAAGTCGAAGTCGAACACGAACGCGAATACAAAGCCTTACAAGACGCGATGAGAGAAGACGGTTTCTTTAGCGATGAGGAAGAGGAGATTTGGGTCTGTGAAGTGTGCGGACACATTCATCGAGGTAAACGCGCTCCCAATGCCTGTCCGCTTTGTAAAGTCGGTAAAGAGTATTTTAAACGTCAATGTTTAGGACTCTAATTTAAGTAAAAAAGCAAAAATAAGAAGAAGCTGTTGTATAAAGCAGCTTCTCCCTTTCGCGGTATTTAACTTTGAAAATATCAGTTTTCAATAATTAAATACACGGTATGTCACAAAACTAAGCTATTCTCGTGCTACGAATATGATGTAATATATCTTCAGAACGCTTTAGATTATTTTTAAGATACTTAGCGTTACTATTGGTATACGGTCTATCGTTGTTAACAAAAGGAGCAAGTCTTACATGTTTAGTTTTTTACATTCATCGGCCGAAACGACGTCTCAAAAAATGCCCTCCGCACTTTTAGATTCTCTTGTTACGCTCAATTTTCACGAAAACGAGATTACGAGCACTTTAAATGCACTCTCGTTTGTTCCAAAGGTGGCTTTAGGCTTTGTATCGCCGGCACTAGACTTTAATACGATCGCTTCGAAGCTCAAAGCGACGCTTCCTCCTAATACGACCTTAATACTTTCCACGACGGCGGGAGAATTGTGCAGTTGCGCGCTTCATCAAAACGCCGCTGCTTCTTCGTTGTACTCTTCTGCAAATGCTGGAGAAGGAGACAATATCGTTTTGATGCTTTTTTCGGAGCAAATGGTCAGCGATGTCTTTGTCGCCTCGATTGCCTTAAAAAGCGAAGATATCGGGACGAGTAAAAAATCAACGCTTGAGCGCGTTAAAAGTATCGAAGAAGAGATTAAAAAAATTCGTATTCCTTTTAAAATGCGTTTTGATGATACCATCGGTTACACTTTGATCGACGGATTGAGTGCCAGTGAAAGTTTTTTTATGGAGGCCGTTTACAATGTCGGTAAGTTTCCCTGTCTTCTCATCGGAGGGAGTGCCGGCGGAAAACTCGACTTTCAAAATACCTACATATATGATGGAACGCGAACATTGCGCCACCATGCCGTCGTTACTTTTATCAAATTATCGCCGCAGTTTCGTTTCGGTGTTTTTAAAAGCCAAAATTTTAGAAAAACGTCCACTTCGTTTAGCGTTTTATCCGCAAATCCGCTTACGCGCTCGGTTCATACTTTTTTAGACCGCCGCAACCATACGGGAATCGGCGTCGTTGCCGCTTTAAGCGACCATTTTAAATGCTCTGTCGATGCTTTGAACGCTAAACTTGCCAATTACACTTTCGGTATCGAAATTAACGGCGAAATTTATATTCGTTCCGTCGCTTCCATCGATACGATCAACGATACGATACATTTTTATTGCGACATCGAAGCGGGAGAAGAGCTTTTGTTGTTGGAAAAGACGGATTTTGTGCAGACGACGCAACAAGACTATGCGCAATTTAGCCGCAACAAACCAAAACCTATCGGGGCGATTTTTAACGACTGCATCCTAAGGCGTTTGTGCAATGCCTCGGAAATTCATCGTCTTTCCATTTTCAAAGAGGTTCCAGTCGCCGGATTTTCGACGTTCGGAGAACTTTTGGGCGTCAATATCAACCAAACTTTAAGTGCTATTTTCTTTTATGCTCTCGATCAAAGCGTTTTTGAAGACGACTACGTCGAAAATTTTGTGCAAAAATACGCCGGATTTAAAAGCTACTTTTTGCAGCGAAAAATTAATCGCCAAACGATGATTCAAGCCATTTATAAAGCGATGTTGGATCAGATGAAGCACAGTATGCCCGTACTTCAAAATATCGGCAACGTTCTCAGTCAAGCGGTAGGCTCTATCAATACGATCGAAGACAATCTCGGGCATGTCGAACAAGAGTTTGGACTTTTTGCCTCGAGTATGGAAAAAGGAAGCGTCGATAACGCCAATCTTGTGATCGATATTGAAAATTTAACCAACAATGTACGCGATATTCGCGTCGTTTTAAGCGTTATTTCCGATATTGCCGATCAAACCAATTTGCTTGCACTCAATGCCGCCATCGAAGCCGCACGTGCGGGTGAACACGGTCGCGGTTTTGCCGTCGTTGCCGATGAAGTCAGAAAGCTGGCGGAACGCACGCAAAAAAGCCTCTCTGAGACGAATGCTTCGGTCAGTACGATTATTCAAGCGGTCGAAAATATCAGTAAAACAATGGGCGGCGTGAGCAGCGGATTGATGGATGTTTCGTCTAAGAGCGGCACGCTTTCGTCCAATATGGAAAAACTTGCCGAACAAAGCCATACGATTTCCAATGAGTTAAAATCCCAAGCAACCTTAACGCAAACGCTAGGCGAAGAGCTTCAAAAGCTCGGTGTTTACGAAAAAACGCTCGATATTTTGCATCGCGATTAAGCCAAAACGAGGGTTAAGACGCTCTGCCCTCGTTTCTTACATGTACGTTTTAAAGTGCAGCTCGCATGGCTTGAGCGGTGATACGATCCAAAGGCGTACCGCGCTCTTCTAACTGCGCAATAAAATCTTCTTTTTTTTCCTTGCTAAGCTGTTGCCCTAATTTGAGTTTCATCGTCATCCACGTAGGCTCCAATTTAAAAATCGCCGTTTTTTCGACCATTTTGGTGTAGATAGGATTTTGAACGTCGATGGTTTCGTAACGCTTTTCTGGTTGGAGTTTTTGCATCAACGCGTTTAAAGCACTTGCTTTTTGCTCGGCATTGTCGATGATGACGATTTCTCCGCCCATACTCACGCTGGCAAAAAATTGCGTCGCGGGACACGCGGCACTCGTGTGGCTAAAATAGGAAGGAATGTACGAATAACATGCAACGGCATTAAACGACGCTGCGTTGTTGCGTGCGATAAGTTCCATCTTTTTGCCCTCTTTCGCACCGTGAAAAACGATGCCCTCTTCCCAGCATGCAAAATTGAGCGGCACGCCGTAGGGAACGGTTTTATCGAGTAAGCAGAGCGTACCGTAGTCGCATTCGTTTAAAAGCGCAATCGCGGCTTGTTTGTCATGGACCTCAAATTCATTTCTTCGCATCGTATTTTTCCTCGATAAGGCGGGTGTATTTTTCTTGAAGGTCGATGTATTTGGAAAGAAGTTCATGAAACTTTGCTTCGTAATCGACGTTTGTTTTCCCCTCTTCTTCCTCCTCTTTGGCAGGTTGCGGTAAGGAAGTGCTAGGCGGCGTTTGGGAAATACTTTCATCAAGAACATAGTCTTGGTCGTCTTTTTTAACGGTTTTCAAGTGACCTGCGTTGATTTGTTTGATCACGGCAAACGTGCTCATTTTGTGTTTAACGGCAAATTGTTGGATGCTCATAAGGTTGTTTTCGTTCACGGCGTTCCTTTTGACATGTAAAAAACTTCGTGCATATTGTAGCTAAAAAGAAACTCAGGGTATAATGCACGAAAAATTATCGAGGCAAAAACGCATGAATCCGATAGAACCTTTTTTAAAAAAGCAAAACGTGTTGATTTTAGACGGAGCGTTCGGGACGGAGTTGGAACGTCAAGGCTATGACATCAACGATCCGTTATGGTCGGCAACGTTTTTGATGCACAATCCGCGTGCCGTCGCCAAGGTACATGAAGATTACCTCAAAGCGGGGGCCGATTGCGTGACGAGTGCCAGTTATCAAGCCACGTTTGAGGGTTTTATGAAGCGCGGCGTGAGCCGTGAAGAGGCAAAAAGGCTGATACAATCTTCCGTACGCATTGCGCAAGAGACGGTAGAGTCGTTTTGGGCAGACGAAGCGAATCGAAAAGATCGCCTTAAACCCTTGGTTGCCGCGTCCGTCGGACCTTACGGTGCTTATTTGGCGGACGGTTCGGAATTTCGCGGTGACTACGGCTTAAGCCAAGAGGCGTTAGAAGCGTTTCATGCCGAACGTTTGGAAGCACTCATCGAAGCCAAACCCGATTTGCTGGCATGCGAGACGATTCCGTGCCTGCTTGAAGCGAAGGCACTCGCGTCTTTGCTCAAAAACCGCCAAAACGTCTATGCATGGATAAGCTTTAGTGCCAAAGACGGCAAGCACATTAACAGCGGAGAATCGATCCAAGAGTGCGCCAAAGTTTTAGATACGTACGACACGATCGTCGCTATCGGCATCAACTGCACCGCGCCGCAGTATATCGAATCGCTGATTGACGAGATACGGCAGGTTAGCCAAAAGCCGATTATCGTCTATCCTAACGGCGGAGCGACGTATAATGCGCTTAGTAAAACGTGGGACGGCGTCTCTCAAAGCGGAATGCATGCTAAAATGGCGTATACTTGGTATCGCAAAGGAGCGAATATGATCGGCGGATGTTGTCAAACCACGCCCGAAGATATCGCTCAAATCGCACAATGGGTGCGACATTAATTTTCAAAGGAAATAAAAGATGGGTGGATTGCTCAATAACAGCGTCAAAATGGAAAAAGGTTATAAACTAGCAGGACTGGCTACACAGCAAAAGCATACGGTTCCGTATGAAAAGAAGCAAGAGAATATCGGTGCGGTCAACTCCGATAAAGCAAAACCGAGTGACGCGCAAAAAGCCAAGGCGAAAGCCAAAGCCAAACAAGCGAAAAAAGACCGAAAGCGTAACCAATAGTTCTTACATGTAAAGGTTTTTTCCTTTACATGTAAGATGAAGTTTGAATTATACGGTACCTTTTTCGTACCATTTTCGCAACCATGCATCCAGCGGATACATAAATTTATAAATCGCCGGTACGACCAAAAGCGTTAAAACGGTTGAACTTAAAAGTCCGCCGATAATCGCCAATGCCATCGGAGAGTTGGATTCGTGTCCCGCGCCGTGTCCGAATGCCAAAGGAGCCATCGCTCCGATCATCGCAAACGTGGTCATCAAAATCGGACGTAAACGTTTTTCTCCCGCTTCCAAAAGTGCATCGTCGATGCTTTTTCCCTCTTTGATCGCGCGGTTTGCAAAGTCGACGACCAAAATGGCGTTTTTCCCGACCATACCCAACAGCAAGATAATACCGATCATAACGAACAAACTAAAGGCATTGCCGCTTAGATACAGCGCAATCATAACGCCGGTAAAAGAGAGCGGCATCGAAATCATAATGATAAACGGTTGAACGACGGATTCGTACAAGGCCGCCAAAATAAGGTAAATTAAGATCACGGCAAGTAAAACCGCCGCACCGAAAGCTTTATTGGTGTCTTCCATGTTTTCGACGTCGCCGGTATAACGATAACTGTACCCTTTTTGTAAAATTGAAGGCATCTTTTCGTTAATCACGGTCACGATCTTATCCAACGACGTGTTGAAAATATTGGCGGTGACAAGCACTTTTCTTTCACGATCAAATCGGTTGATCGATGCGTTACCCGTTCCCTCTTCTAAGTTTAAGAGTCCTTCAAGTGCCACGAAATTGCCTTCCGCATTGCGTACTTTGAGCTTTTTTAAATCTTCCAGCGATTTTCGGTAATCGTCGTTATAGCGCACCGTAATATCAAATTGTCGACCGTTGTCTTCAAAGTAGGAAACGGCACTGTCGCTTGAATACGCCGATGCCAACACCGAAGCGATCTCTTTAACGCTAACGCCGACGCGTTGAGCGTTTTCACGTAAAATGGAGACTTTAACTTCGGGCTTTCCGTCCTCAAAATCGCGGTCGATATCGACGATACCTTGGGTCTGCTTTAAAACGTCCATCAGTTTACGCGAAGCGGTATCGAGCTCTTCGAGACTATCTCCGGTAATAACGACTTGCACGGGTGCGGTCGTTCCGCCCGTATCGAAATCGTCGACTTTTTCCACTAAAATCGTAAAATCTTGATACGTTTTAAGCTTATCGCGATAGAACTGAATAATCTGCTCTTGCGTTCGCGTACGTTCCTCAACGGGTTTTAATTTGGCATAGAATTTAGCTTTGTGAATCTCTTTTGCGGAGTTGTAGCCGATCGAAGAGATCGAATAAACAATGTCGTGATCCTCTTTTAACAAAGCATCGATCGGAGCGATTTTCGCTTTCATCGTTTCCAGATTAATTCCCACGGGTGCTTTAATGATGACTTGAAACTCGCTGTTGTCTTGCATCGGCAAAAAGCTCATGCCCACTTTCAACGTCGTCGAAAAAAGCAATAACCCGACGGTGGCGATAATCGTCAACGTTTTAAAGCGTAAAATCGGTTTTAAGATTTTGACGTACGCTTGATCGACGGCTTTTAAAATCGGCTCGGTCGCATAGTAAAACTTGCTCTCTTTGGCACTCAAAACCCTAGCTCCGACACTGGGGATAAACATCACCGCTACCAGATACGAGATCACGATACCCGCAGCTACCGTCATTGCAAACGAGTTAAAGAACATTCCCACGATGCCGTCCATAAATGCCACCGGAATAAAAACGGCAAGTAACACGGACGAAATCGCCAAAATCGAAAACGCCACCTCTTTAATGCCCTCAAACGAGGCGCGAAAAGGCTCCATGCCCTCTTCCATTTTTTTCATAATATTTTCGATAACGACGATGGCGTCGTCGATAAAAATACCGATGGCAAGCGTCAAGCCGATCAACGTTAGGCGGTTAAGGTCGTAGCCTAAAGCATGAATAATGGCAAACGTTCCGATAACCGACGTCGGAATGGCAAGAGCCGAAACAACGGTCGCCGTCATGTTGCGTAAAAAAGCAAACACGATGATAATCGATAAAAACGCGCCGAAAATCAGGTCGAAACGTACGTTGTTAATATTGATCATAATCTTTTCGGATTGATCTTGAAGCACTTTAATCTCAAATTGATCGCCGGCTAAATGTTGAAGGTGCGGTAACGCTTTTTTGACGCCGTTAATAATCGTCAACGAGTTTTCGCCCGCAATCTTTTTCACTTCAAGCGTAACGCCGCGTTGACCGTTGTACGATGAGTAGCTTTTTGCATCGCTGAGTCCGTCTTGAATCGTCGCAACGTCTTTAAGCCGTACACCCGGTTTGACGAGGATCTCGCCTATTTCATCGAAATTTTGCGCGTCGCCTTCGGCTTTGAGGATGATCTCTTGCGTTTGATCGACCATCTTGCCGGTACCTTGCTTAATATTTTGCTTCGCAATAATCGCACTGACGTCGGAGGAAGAAAGCGCATACTTTGCCAATAAAAACGGATCGATAAAGATGCGGATTTCCCGATCTTGGTAACCGACGATATTGACCTCGCCTACGCCTTTAATGCGTTGCAGTTGGGCTTTGAGTTTTTCGTCGGCTAAGCGCATCAAGGCTTTGGAGTTATCGCCTTTATCGGCAATAAAAAGGCTCACGACCGCGCCGCTGGCACCTAGTTTTTTCACGACGGGTTTATCGACTTCGATCGGTAAATTTAAAGCACCGATTTTGTCGCGCACGTCGTTGGTCGCGACGTCTAGATTTTTCGTGAGTTCAAATTGAACGGTCACGACGCTAAATCCTTCGTAGCTGGTCGACATCAATTTATCGATACCGTCGACACCCGAAACCGCTTCTTCGATTTTATCGGTGACTTTCGTCTCAACCGTCGACGGATCGGCACCGTTGTAGGTTGTTTGAATCGTCACGACGGGGAAGTCGACGTTGGGGTAAAGGTTAATCGGCATCGTATTGTACGACATCAGTCCGAAAACGATGAACGTTAAAACACCCATAAGCGTTGTTATGGGGCGATTAATGGATAGTTTATACATAAGGCTATTCCGCTTTAATCATGCCGTTACCGAAAAGTCCGGGCATCAAATCCGCCGCTTTGACTTCGGCTTGCATTTCACGCGTCGCACTTAAAACGGAAGGGTAAATCTTCGTGATCGTTCCCTCATACGTTTTATCGCTTCCGTCGACTTTGTAGGTAAATTTTTGTCCGATTTTCACTTTTTGCCAATACTTCTCGTCAAATTTCAGCACAAGTTTGATCATATGAGGGTTCATTGCGCTTAAAAGCGTCGTTTGACCTCCAAAAACGATACTGCCTAGCTCCGTTTGTTTTTTCGTGACTACCAAATCGTAAGGTGCGCGAAGTTCGGTTTTAGCAAAAGCCGCTTCTTTCATCGCAAGCGTCGTTCGCGCATTTTGGTAGGAGAGTGCCGCAACGTCTTTTTCATAGCGGTAATTGTCCATCTTCTCTTTGTCGATCACATCGGCAATCGCCGCATAACGCTCGTATGTTTTTTGAGCGTGTTCGGCACTTTTTTGAGCACTTTGCATCGCGATGCGCGCACTCTCTACCGCCTGTTTTTCTTCGCTATTTTGAAGTGCGAGTAAAAGATCGCCTTTTTTGGCGTACGTGCCGACGTTCACGTATAATGTGCCGACGACGCCGGAAACCGAAACGCCCAAATCGGATGTCTGGTCGCTCAACACGTCAAAGGTCGCGTAAATATCTTCGGCGTAAAGGGCGTTGAGTAGCAAACATAGGGTGATCAAAAGTTTTTTCATTGGATAGCTCCTTTTATTTCTCGCCCCATTTCATATAAAAGGACGGCTTTTTGGTACTCTACTTCATTGAGAGCGGTTTGTAATTGGGATGTTGCATTGTATTTATCGCTCAGCGCGTCGAGATAGCTGACGTTATTGACGATACCTTGCTGGTATTTCTTTTTCACGAGTTCATAGGTCATCGAAGAAGCGGTGAGTTTGGCTCGAGCGGCTTCAATCTTGGCAAGAGCGGTTTGGTAACTGTTTTGAGCACTTTTTAACGAAGCTTTGGCTTTGCTTTTCTCGTAAGAAAGTTCGCTGCTTTTAGCAAGATAATTTTTACGTGCCGCTTCGCCGGTCGCTGCGGTAGAACCGAAATCAAAGACTTTCCATTCCAAAGCCAACATAATCGTATTTTGATGATCGCCGTCGTTTTGCGCCGCAAAGTTAGGATTTTCGTAATCGTATTTGTAGCGAGAATACGTATCTTGGAGTTTGATCGTCGGTAAGTATCCGGCTTTGGCAACGTCCGCTTCGGATTTGGCACTTTGGACGTTTTGTTCCATCGCTAAAATATCGAAACGCTCGCTTGCGTTTTCAGACGTGTTTTCGAGCCGTAAAATTGAGCCTTTTTCAACCGATACGCGCGTTCCCGTGAGGTACTCTAACGCGTTGGAAATATTATTGAGCGTATTGTCCAAGCTTAAAAGATCGACGTTAGTTTGTTCGATATTGGAGACGATTTTTTGGAGTTCGTCTTCGGTCGTCGTTCCGACGGAGAGAAATTTTTCAAGACGGTAACGCTCGGCTTCGAGTTGCTCTTTTTTTTGTAAGGTAGCTTCTTTGCTCGCTAAGGTGCTAAGATAGTTGTAATAATAATAAACGACGTTTAAGGAGACGTTGTTTTGTGTGGAAGCGAGCGAAAACGTGGCGGAGCGTACTAAAGCTTCTTGCTGATCGAACAATGCCCCGCGTTTTCCGCCGTCGTAGATCACAAACGAAAGCGTTGCCGAACCCGTTCGACTTTTATCGGGGGAAAGAACGCTTTCGACCTGATTGAATGTTTGATTGGCGCCTAAAGAGAGGCTCGGTAAGTATGAACTTTTGAGGGCATACTCCTTTTCTTGCGCGGACTCGACGCTATAGCGAGACGACTCGACAAGCTTGTTTTGCTCCGCTAAGTTTAAGAGTTCGGGCAAATTTCCCGCCATCGTCAAAAGCGGGAAAAGAAAAGGTAAAAGTATCTGTCTTTTCATCGTGATTTCCTTATATACTGTTGCAAAAGGTTAGAGATATGTTTTGAGAGGGTTTGTTGCGCTTCATCAAAGTGCATATTGCCGGCTTTTGCGCGCACGAGCATTCCTTTGAGCAACATGATGATCGTATAGGTCAGGAGTTCCACGTCGTCGATTTCAAATTCGCCCGATTGTACGCCTTCTTTCAAACAAGCGGAGATGAGATCGTAATCTTGTCGGATAAACCTATCAAAATAAGCCGTGTAAAGTCCCGTCGTATCGATCAGCATAGCGCTGAGCGAGTGTTGATAAAGCGTAATCATCTGCTCTTTGTCGTATTCGAGTCCGCATTCGTTGAAATTAAAATACTCCAAAATCTTCGCTTTTGCACTCGTTACATGCATGGCTCGTTTGGCATACGCTTCTTCATGATTGCGTGAGAGCATATCCCAAATCGTAAAGATGATCTCCTCTTTATTTTTAAAATAGAGGTAGATCGTCCCTTTGGCAACACCGGCGTTTTTAGCAATTTCGTCGATGCTGATTTGAGAGATATTTTTAGCGGCAAACAGCGGTATGGCCGCTCGGGCTATTTCTAAACGTTTTTCTTCCTTGTCGATAATACGTGCCATGTCACCTCTTTAATGAATGACCGTCAGTCATTTATTTTATGAAATGGTACATTTTTGATTTTTAAATGTCAAGAGATCGGACGATAAAAAAGCTTACATGTAGAAAAGTTTTTACATGTTAAGGAGACGTTGGTACTCTTTTTCCGTGATGATATCTTCGGTCGAATCGACACGGTCGATAAAGACTTTGCCGATGAGATGGTCAAACTCGTGTTGAAAGAGACGCGCCAAAAATCCGTCAAAAAAAGCGTGTTGCGCTTTGCCTTCTCTATCGACGTAGGCGACTTCGACGTGAGCGTGTCTCGGCACGCGCGCTCGAATCCCCGGAATGCTCAAACACCCTTCCCAATCTTTCTCTTTTTCCTCGGAGAACGCAAGAATGCGCGGATTGATCAGCGCGGTCGGCTCCATCAACGGAGCGTTGGGATAGCGTTTATTGGGAGCTGAAGCCATAATCAGCACACAAAGCGAATGCCCGACTTGAGGTGCCGCGATTCCCGCACCTTTAGCCTCTTGACATGTCGCGATCATAGCGTCGATCAGCGTTTGAATTTCAGACGTTTGGACGTTTTGAACTTCTTTTGCCGGCGTGCGAATGACGCAAGCACCCAGTTGCGATATTTCTAAAATGTTCGGCATCGCTACTTCTTTAAGAACGTAACAATGCGACGATCTCGTCACGGTGTAGTTTAAAGTGTCGCGGAAAATCGACGATCATCGCTTCTAAAGAAATACGTTCGTTCAATGCGCTGATCCACTCGTTTTGGAGCTTTGTTATATCGACGTTTTTAATGACATGGGCAACGTGTTTAACGGTAGCTTTCAGTAACGCTTGCAAATCTTCCCAATCATAGGCGTTGTAGGCTTGGAGTTTGATCCAAAGGTCATTTTTACCGAGATTGGCATAGTCGGGGAAAATGAGCGGACTGGTTTGATACTGTAAATGAACGATGCGATGGGTGTTGTTCGAGGCTGAATCGCACAGATGCCCGACGATCTGCTTCACGGTGCGATGCTGTTGGTTGGTTTTGGTTGCAACGACCTCGATGTCCGCCTGTTTTAAAATGTCTTCTAAATCACTTAGAAGCGTCAATAGAGCGTTACTGATGTTATCCATTGCTTCTCCTGACTCGTTTGCGTGTTCAATCATAACCCGAGACAACTTAAAAATGAAGAAAAGAAACTAAAACGGCTTAACGATGCTCAGCAGTATGATAACCGCCGTAGTGATCTCTGGAATGACGCGAAAAAGCTTGTAAAACCGCACGTTTTGAGGGATACCTTCTTGCTCAAATCGACGTATCAATTTTTTACATGTAACGTGATAGACCACCATGCCCGCAACCAATACAAGTTTAAGATGCAACCACCCTCCGCTTTGAAGTAGATGCGGATTAAGATAGAGTAAAATTGCTCCGAATTTGATCGCCAAGATCATCGAAACCGTGCCGACTTTAAAGAGACTGCTTTCTTGAAGTGCGATGGTCGCATGAGCATTTTGGGGTGCATTGATGTGATAGACGAAAAGTTTGGGTAGATACACCAGCATGATCATCCATGTCGCAACAGAGATAACGTGCAATGAAAGAACGAGACTGTAAGCGTTCATTTGAATTCCTTAAGGAAGATTTATAGCCCTTAGTATATAATCTGCTTTAAAAATTTTAGTGACATTTTACGACTCTAAGGATGACATTTTGCGACCGGAAGATTTAAAACAAGCACCTGCGGAAGCTTTTTTGTTCATTCTCTCGTTTTTAACCAAGCAGTATGCCTTTGATGCAACACCCTTTCTTAACGAACGCGGCATAGTGCTCAAAGATTTACATGTAAAAGGTGCAAAAATCAACGCCGCATACTTGCACGATCTTATCGATGAAGCGCTTACACGCACAGGCGATGCGGGGTTGTTGTTTACTTTTGCCGAGTCTGTCACACCCAACAATTTGGGCATTTTGGGCTATTTGTTACTACATTCAAGCAGTGTGGAAGACGCCATCGTGAAGTTGTGCCGTTACTATCCGCTCGTTGGGAAAACGCTCAAACCCATCTTTACAAAAGAAGATGGCGTCTACAAACTGACCCTGCTCATTCACAAAGAGGGCGAGATGTATCATCTTGAAAAGTACAGCGCGGAGATTCATCTTAGTGCGATGCTTCATCTCATCAACAAAATCATCCCCAAACCCATCTTCCCCATACGCACGACATTTAGGCATGCTAAACCTTTACATGTAAAAGCGTACCGGAACGTTTTTGGGCAGAATATCGTTTTTGATGAGGTGGAAAACGCCCTCTTCTTCGACAAGACGCAACTCTCAATGAAAACCAGCTATGACAACCCTTACTTACTCCGTGTTTTTGAAAAAGAGGCAGAACAGAGCTTGGGTATAAGCGTGCATGGAAGCCTCAAAGAGCAAGTCTTGGGCTACATTCTCATCGCTACGGGGGAGCTTGATGTTTCGCTTGAGAGTGTTGCGCAAAAAGTGGGGTTGCATCCGCGAACGCTTCAAAAAAAGCTCAAAGAGGAAAACAGCAGTTTTGTCGAACTTTTAGGCGAGGTGCGCCAAAAGTTAGCGGCGCATTATCTCCAAAAGGGTCTTGGCATTGCGACCATTGCGACATACTTGGGCTATGCTGAGCCAAGCCCGTTTTTAAGAGCATTTAAGAAGTGGTTTGCCATGACGCCCAAAGCGTGGGTCGCTTTACATGTAAAAGGAAATGAGCATGCCTAACATCGCTATCGTCGATCATTTGGACTGTTTTGCCGAACGTTTTGAGGGCGTTGATTTGCACGCAAAGCGTGTCAATAAAGCCGAATTTGAGGAGTGCACATTTGTCTCGTGCGATTTTAGCGAAACGTTTTTCTACGCGTGCCGTTTCATCGACTGCCATTTTGAAAATTGCAACCTCAGTGTCATGAAACTTACCGACACTAAACTTTCCAATACGGCGTTTACGAGCTGTAAAATGAACGGCATCGACTGGTGCATGGCAAACTGGAAAAGCCTGCTAAACCCTTTGCCGCTCAAATTTGACGAGTGCATTGTAGATGATAGTAACTTTTTCGGGCTTTTTATGGAAGGGCTTGTCATGAAAGCGTGTCGTGCCAAAGAGGTCGACTTTCGCTCCGCCCTGCTTTCTCGCGCCAACTTTAGTGCAACTGACTTCAAAGGCGCGCTGTTTTTCCAAACCCATCTGGAAAACGCCAACTTCACAGACGCCATCAACACCCGCATCGACCTTCGCACCAACCATCTCAAAGGTGCCATCTTCAGCCGTTTTGAAGCACTGAGCTTGCTTGAGGGGGTGGGGATTGTGTTGGTGGATTGAAGTAAAAAAGAGATAGCATTTTGCTATACTTACCCTCAGAAAATGAATGTGAACGATCAAAAGGAGGAAACGATGAACAAAGATGCGATTTTAGCGTATTTAAAGACTCATAAAAATGAGTTCGCTCAAAAATATCATATCTGCGACGTCGCACTTTTTGGTTCGTTCGCACGCGGTGAAAACCAACACGACAGTGATATAGACATCGCAATCGATACACCTTTGAGTGATTATTTTTTACTGTATGATTTTAAAGAGAGCTTGGAAAAAGCATTTGATACCAAAGTGGATGTCGTTAGGCTTAGAGAGAATATGAATCCGTCTTTAAAAAAGAGAATTTTAAAGGACGGCATCTATGTATGACAAAGAGTTGGTATGCGATATTTTAGAACAAATTATCGAAGCTCTTAGGATTGTTCAAGAACGATGTACGTTTGCAACATGTCAAAATGATTTTATCGATACCAAAGAGGGACAAGAGAAATTAGACGGTATTTGTATGAAGCTCATCGCTATCGGCGAGAGTTTAAAAAATATTGATAAAATTACCGAAAAAAAACTCTTAGTCGGCTATCCTCAGATTGAGTGGAAAAAAATCATCGGTATTCGAGATTTCATATCGCACCATTATTTTGACCTAGACGCGGAAATCATCTTCGGCATTTGTCGTAATAATATTGCCGATGTGCTCACGGTGCTTCAGCACATAAAAAATGATTTAAAAAAGAACACGTAACGACTATCCTCTACTCATACCTCTTCCCATTATATTCCAAAAATCCGCCATTGTGACGATGTTGAGGGTCACGGTGTGTCCAGTGGACGACGCCGCCTTTGTCATTGGTTTCCAAGTCACCGCAAAAAGTGACAACCCCGCCCTCTTGCAAGGGTGCAACTTTAGGCGCGATGTCGATGTTGTGAGCGATTAAGAGCGTTTTGCCCGATGCCAATTTGATAATGAAACGCTGATGGCGATTGCCTACGTTGTCGTCGCTTAAGAGTTTCACGACCTTTCCCGAGTCGCACATCGGCGTGCCTGCAAAGAGGTTTAAGCTTATGAGGAAAAGGAGCATTGTTTTTTTCATTTTATCCCTTGTCTTTGTTTGTATCTTACATGTCGGTATTCAAAGCGAAACGGTCGCGTTTTGATGTTACTTGAGTTTCTTTAAAAGCTTCTTCTCTTCTTCCGTGCTTAGGAAACGCCATTTTCCGAGGGGAACGTCCAGTTCAAAAGAGCCGATACGGGTGCGCGTGAGTTCCAAAACTTTTAAGGGCGTGCCGTATTTTGGGTCTTTGAGTGCTCCGAAAAGGCGACGAATATGGCGGTTTTTTCCTTCGTCTATTTTGACACGAAGTTTTGTTTTCGCGCCGCCCGTGCCGATTTTTTCGACCTCAAGCGCTTTGAGTAAACCCTCAGGGCTTTGCACGCCCTTGAGTGCTTGTGCGACGTGTTCGTCCGTGACGTGCCCTCTCACCCAAATCTCATACGTTTTGATGCAATGCCCCGGTTGGGTCAGCGCGTTGCCGATCTGCCCGTCGGTCGTAAAAAGCAACAATCCTTTGGAGTCAAGATCGAGCCGTCCGATGGGCATCCAGCCCTCGGTATATGCCCACTCGGGTAAAAGTGCGTAAACGGTTTTGCGCCCCAAATCGTCAGAGCGCGTGACCAGATAGCCTTTTGGCTTGTTAAGTACTAGCAGTTTTTTTGAAGCGTTCAGTGTTGTTTGCATTAAAAACCTAACAATCGCGATTTGGGATTACCTTTTTGAGGATTGATACCCAGCGCCATACTTTCGTACACCGCTTCGGATTTGAGCCCGTATTCGACTCGGAGCAGCTCGTTTTTTTCGTTGTACGCCATGCAGACGGGGACGGAGCGAATATTAAAATATTCATGAATGCGAGGCGCTTCATCAAGATTACATGTCAAAAAGTCTACATGTAACACAGGATTTTGCTCTACGCGCTTTACTCTTGCGTCGGCGATCTTGCATTGAGAACAGTGTGCGGTGTGCAAAAGCAGTAAAAAAGCGCGATGAGGTTGACTCAGGCGTTCTAAAAGTTCGATTTCGTTTAGGGCTTGCATTATTTTAAAAGATGCCCTACTCTTTTGACGTAGTAAACACTCGCAAACGGTACGAAAAAATCCTTACATGTAAGGCTATCGACAACCGCATCGCATTCGCCCGTGTAGACTTCGATCGTGACGCCTTTGTCGACGAGCATGTGCAGTTTGGCTTCGTCCCATACGTAGTTTAAGAGCTCGTCGAGTTCTTCAAGCGAGCCTTGATGAAGATAAGGCGTCACATCAAACGCCGAAGGATAGACGGTGTTTTGTCTAAAATGACGTGTGTAAAGTGTGCTGTCTTTGGTAAAAAAGAGGGTTTGAAGCTTTTTAAACTTCGCGTCTTTGTGTTGAAAAAACGCGGGAGAAAAGAGTTGCAACGTGTCGATACGCGTTTGACATGTCAGGGCATACTCAAATGCTTTGATCGCTCCGTAGCTAAAGCCTGCGACCGTGAAGTCGTTTTGAATGAGGTAAGGCTCAAAAAGAGCCTCTTCACCGTGAAAACAAAAACCGCTAAAGAACGTCATCGATAATGGCTTTTAACTCATTGCGAGAGATGCTTTCGTGCGTGTACAAGGTGTCGCTCACTTTGTCCAAAAGGCTATGCATCCCCTCTAAAAAACGTTCCAACTCTTTTTGGGCGGTTTCCAAGATTATCAGCACGTCGTTCTCGTTCGGCAAAAGTTTTTCGCCCATACCGTAAACTTCGACCATCTCCTTGGCGATTTCCAAAGCGCGGTTGAGGTCTTCGGTCGCATTGGTGTATTTTTCGTTGTAGGCAAGCTCCGTAGCGACCATTCCGGCAAGATAGACTTTCAATTTGCTGAGCATTTGCGTTTTGGATTCGATTTCGCGATCCATGTCTTTAATGCGGTCGTTGACGATCGTCACTTTGTCGAAATCGATTTCAAACCAATACGCGCATACGGCTTTGGCGGCTTGGTAGCGTGCTTGAATTTTTTTCTCTTCGTTGGAAAAACTAAGGACTTTTTTCTTACCCATCAATACTTTTTGGCGTACGGCAATAAAATCGCTCGTTTCAAGCGTTTGCGAACCTCTACGAAGTGCGTTGATCGCGGCTTCGTTGACCCATGTCGCAAGGGCTGCTCCGCTAAAACCCACGCTCATGTTCGCAAGTTCTTCAAGGTTGATATCGCTTGGTTTATTGCGCAAGTAGGTTTTTAAAATCTCCGTTCGATCGTGTTTATCGGGAAGCGAAATAAAAATGCGTCGATCGAAGCGTCCCGAGCGAAGCAATGCTTCGTCGATTACTTCGATTTTATTGGTTGCGGCAATGACGATCACGCCGCTACTGTCTTCAAAACCGTCCATTTCGGTTAAGAGCTGATTGAGCGTCGCTTCTCTTTCGTCGTTACGTAACCCTCCTCTGGCTTTACCTACCGCATCGATTTCGTCGATAAAGATGATAGAAGGCGCATGTGCTTTGGCTTGCGAAAAAAGCTCCTTAACCCTTTTGGCTCCCATGCCGACGTAGATTTGCACGAATGTTGCACCGCTTTGGTAAAAAAACGGTACGCTTGCCTCTCCCGCAACGGCTTTGGCGATCATCGTCTTACCCACGCCCGGAGGTCCGACTAAGAGCACGCCTTTGGGAAGCGAAATGCCGTAGCGTTTGTATTTGGCGGGATTTTTTAAAAAATCGACGATCTCTTCGAGTTCTTCTTTGACGTCTTGAATGCCCGCAACGTCTTTAAAACTTACCTGTGCGCGTACCGGACGAATGACGTTGCCTAAAAACGGATCGTAAGAGGCGTACGCTTTTTGAGCGTTTTCTTGTTCTTTCTTGGCATCTTCGGCGCGTTTTTTTCGTGCATACAGCAAGAGTGCCAACAGCCCTCCTAAGAGCAAAACGATAATCAACATATCGTCGATGAACGCATTGCTACGGGCGACTTCGACCGGAACTTTTTGGAGCAGTTCGCTCATATCGATACCGTCTTTAATAATCACGAATTGGTCGTTGATGCCGTATAAAAAGACTTCGCCGTTTTCGACTTTGGCTTTTTGAATCGCGCCGGAATTTAAAAGCGCGTTGTACGTCGGTAAATCGATGATTTTCGGCGTAATGCGCATATAGCCGAAAGCAAGTAAAACGATAAAAATGCTTAACGCCATAAACGACAGCATCAGTTTTTGCGACTTAAAAATTTGCATGATTGCACTCCCCTAAAATCTCGTACGATGTGACATTGACCCACTCTTTCAGGACGTCGCGTTCACTTTGCAGGGTTACTTTATTGAAAAATTGATCGTAACCGATAAAAAGACCGTCTTTATACTCTTCAACCAAAACATCTAAAGCGACATGTCGGCGTGCTTGACGAAACGCGATATTTTTTGCGTGAACCAACGCTTCGATTTGCTTAAGGCGTTCTTTGGCGATATCGCCTTTGATCTCGGGTTTCATTAAAGCAGACGGCGTGCCGTCGCGCTTGGAGTAGGTAAAAGCGTGCAAGTGCGTTAGCGGAAATTTTTCCAACGTGCGATACGCCTCTTGCCAAATTGCTTCGGTTTCTCCCGGATGTCCCGTGATAAAATCGGTTCCGAGTGCAAAGCCTTGCTCGCTCAGTTCGCAAAAAAGTTCCCAATCGTGCATAACGCGGTTGCGCCTTCGCATCAGCTCCAACATCGTCTCGGAAGTGTGTTGCAACGCAATATGCAAGTGTCGCTCCAACCACGGTTCGCGTAAGATTTCGCGAAAACTCTCGTCGATTTGGATCGGCTCGATGCTACCTAGACGGATACGACGTACGCCGCGAATAGCACCTAATCGCTGAACGAGTTTTCCTAAAGAACTTCCTTTGTCTTTACCGTAACTTCCGATATTCGTTCCCGTTAAAACGAATTCGCCGTATCCGTTGAGGGCTAACTTTCGTACTTGCTCGACGATGGTGTTTTCATCTTGACTGCGCGCATTTCCGCGAACGAAAGGAATGATACAATACGCACACCTGAAGTTGCACCCTTCTTGGATTTTGATAAATGCTTTGGTTTTGCCCGTATATTCGTGTACGATGGTCTCATCCAGCGAGGTTAGATCGCCGATTTCGAAAAACGGACGGTCGTATTTTAAAAGCGTGTTGATATGTGCTTTTTCTGAATGCCCCATGACGCCGAATACTTTTTTTTGCGCGAAAAGGCTTTCGCCTTTGCTCATCGCGCCGCATCCGGCGACGATTACTTTTTTGCCCTCTTTTGAGACGTGATTGATATAGTTTCGCACCCCGCTGTCCGCGCCGTTGGTGACCGTACACGAGTTCACGATGACGATATCGGCGGTATGTTCGTCTTCCGTTAGCTCAAAATCGTGTAAATTTGCCATCATGACTTGGGTATCGTAGATGTTGGTACGGCACCCGAACGTTTTAAAATAGACTTTTTTCATCTACGCTCTTTGGCGATTCGTGCGTCGGCATCGGTTTGTCCTGACGCGCAAGATTGACGTTTTGCGTTTGGTAAGCGATCGTAATATCCTCTTCTTTGTTATACGCATCGATGATTTCGCAGCCGATCGTACCGCGAAGTGCCATTGCCGCGTATGAATTGGTCATATACCAGCAGTTGACGCAAAAGCCTTGTTCTTCGACAAACGCAAAGATTCGCGGCTCGACGTTGGTGTTTTTAAGGCTATACTGGTTGCGCAATAAATTGAGTTGCGTACGCGCGATGTCGGTGTAGCCTTTGGCGTATTTTTTCGTAATTTCGCGTGCGATATGCACGGCTTTTTTGTGATTGGAATCAAACGTGATATAGATGTAGATACCGTCCCAAACGGTGCGCATCGTTCCGTGAGTGTAGTTGGAAATGACCGAGGTAAAAACCAAGTTGTTCGGCACGAAAAAGATACGACCGGAACGGATATTTTCTTTATAGCTGGTAAGCGTAATGTCTTCCAAAACCGTCATACGTAAAAGCGAAATATCGATAATATCGCCGACGTAAGGCAGTCCGTCTTTTTGAATCTTAATACGATCGCCGACGTGAAAACTGCCGCCGAAAACGATGACCATCCAGCCCAAGATGCTCATAAACCAGTCTTTCATGGCAATCGCGATACCCGCGGACGCAAATCCTAAGACGGTGACCAGATACGAAACGTTTTCGATGTAGGAAAAGAGTAAGATCAACAGAATCAACGTGACGTTCACGAAATTGATGATCTTATTGGCGGTATAAAAACGTTCGTTGTCTTTGACGTAGCGTTTGGCGATAAATTTCAATAAAAACGTCACGACGATGACGACGATAATAAAAATACCGATGTTAAAAGCACGCTTCATCTGTACGGTAATGTCTTGGGTCACCCGAATCGTCGCCTCTTCGACCTTTTTCACGTAAAGCGAGTAGCTCGTGCGTGCGATCTCTTGCGCGGAGGTAAAGGCGTTCAGCTCTTTTTGCGCTTCGTACAAGGCGTCTTCGTTGGTAATCATCGGCTCAATTTCGTACAAGGTCGCTAAAAGCGTCTCTTTTTCTTTGAGCTTTTCGACCAAAAAGTCCAAGCGTTCCAAGCGCGCTTTGTAGTCTAAACTCTCTTGTTTGATTTTTTTGATGTACGAGAGTGCCGAAAGAATGGCAAACGGGTTGGTCACTTTCGTGTAACTTTCCACGTCCGCCGCATCGACGAGTTTGCTAAAAGGCGAATTTTTAAACTCTTGTAAAAGCTCGATCTGCTTTTCCAAAGACTCTTGTTTGGTCAAGAGTTTTTCGTATTTTTCCAAAGAAGCTTTGTCTTTGGTGTTTTTAAATTTTTTCACTTCGGCATCGACGGTGGAGAGCTCTTCTAAAAGTTTTTGGTACGTCAGGTAATTGCCGTAGCGTTTAAACCATAGGTTGTCTTTGACCGCTTCGTCGATGAGGGAAATTTTTTGATGCAAGGCATCGATTTTGATACCCTCTTCGAGCTTAGACGTAGCGTTTGCGTCGGCAAACAAAAACGTACATGTTAAAAAAAAGCAACACAGTGTTTTAAACATGATCGCCCTTTAACGCACGCAAGACCGTTTCCTTGGGAATATCGTTACGCATCGCGTAGTTTCCGATACCTTGGGGTAAGATAAATTTGATCGTATCGTTCGCACTTTTTTTGTCTAAGAAAAACGCTTCGTAAAACGCTTCCGAAGAAGGAACGTCGTAGTGCGTCGGCAGATCGTAACGCCTTAAAAGCGTTTGAATGCGAAGCGCGTCTTCTTGACTTAAAAGATCCAGACTTCTGGCGAGCGTATTGGCCATGACCATGCCGATTGCTACGGCTTCGCCGTGCAAATAAACACTGTAAGCGGTTTGGTTTTCGATGACATGTGCAAACGTATGACCGTAGTTCAGCACGGCACGAACGCCCTGCTCGGTTTCGTCTTGCGCAACGACGCGTGCTTTAATAGCGATGCTTTTGCGAATCGCTTCGGCAAGATTTTGTTCGACATGTAAGTCGTGCGTTTCGAGCCACGCAAAAAAATCACGATCGAACGTAACCGCCATTTTAACGATTTCGGCGACGCCCGCGGCAAATTCGCGGTGCGGTAGCGTCTTTAAAAAAGCACTTTCACAGTACACCGCGCGCGGTTGCCAAAACGTTCCGATCAGGTTTTTGCCGTAATCGTTGTTGATACCCGTTTTCCCGCCCACGCTTGCATCCACTTGCGCCAAAAGCGTGGTCGGAATTTGAATAAAGTCGATGCCTCGTTGATAAATTGAAGCGGCAAAGCCCGTCATATCGCCGATGACGCCGCCGCCGAAGGCGATCAAAAGCGATTTGCGATCGAGTCGGTGTTCAAAGCAGGCGTTTAAAATGCAATGAAGACTTTCAAAATTTTTATACTGTTCTCCGTCCGGCAAAATAACCGTGTGCAACGTTTTGACATGTAAGCGTGCTTTGAGGGTTTCAAGGTGCAAAGCGGCGACGGTCGTATTGGTCACGATCATGACTTTCGTATCGAAGCAAAGCGTTTGCAGTTCGTCGATGAAGACGGTGTAGTCTTTCGAAGAAGCGGTTGGGTTAAAAACGACGTTGACGTGCATATTCGATCCAAATTTTTTATTTTTATAGTATCTCAAAAAGGCATTAATTTGTATTAACCGGAATAAAAAGTTGATAATTATCCGCCAATTTAAAGTGCAGTTTATCCATATCGGTTGAAAAAATAGAGAGCATATTGGACTCTAAAATTTTATGGCTAAAAGGGAGAAATTGCAAAATATTGTCTCTGTTTTTCAGTTTGAAAAGAGGATTTTTTTCGCTTTGAATCATATCGACTTCACGACCGAAAATTTTGGAGAGGTTTTCAAAATGTTCAATCAAGCTATTTTTAGCCTCGGGATGATCGGGATTGTAGGTATAAAGCTTGATTTCCAAGGCCAGTTGCGTGGCGACGTCGAAAATCACGGAGGATTCTTGTTCGATTTCATGCGCGTCGTTACTGAGAACGACGCCTTGGTTGAGGCTCGAAAAGCCGCGTTTGCCCATTTTGAAAACGGGAAGTTTGGTTTTGTAAAGTGCTTTTCGGTTGTGTTGAAAGAAACGATTCATCGTGACGATAAGACCGATATCCATCGTTTCGGTATCTTCGCGGAGCACTTTGCGCGGATTGGTTTCGTAATAATCGATCATAACGTTAATGTGCGTGCTATGGTAACTTTTGATTTTATCTAACGACTTACAGTACGTCGGATGAATGACTTTGATATGCAGTTTGTTACTGTTGAGTTTAGAGTGCAACAACAACGCGTCGTTGAGCAAAGATTCCATCTCTTTATCGTTCATCTCGAGCATATCGACCAAGCAGTAGATGCTACTTCCAAACGGTGATGGAAACTGCCCGAGCTCGCGTTTGATACTTCGAAAAACGCTTTGAAGCACTTTAGGATCGCCGACTAAGAGAATGAGATCATTGGGTAAAAGCATCAACGTCGGTCGCGGAAGCAACAAAGCGTTGGCGCGATAGACCGCGGCGATTTTCCATTTGCTTTGCTCGATGGACGCTAAATGGCGGTACGCGTACGAGCTTCCGACCGGAATGGAAACTTCCATAATTTCGCCGATACCCAAACCGATATTTTGCGCCATAATGGGCATATTGGGGAGGTGATCGGTAAAACGAGAAGCTAAAATTTCTCTGGAATTGACCATAAAAAGGCGTTTATCTTCCAGTTGAAGACCCCAACGGTCCATCAAAACGATGCGTACTTTATTATCGATACGTCGAATATTTTTATACGTCGCCGTGACGTCGATTTCGTTGGAGAGTAAAATCATAATTTGAAAAAATTGTTCGTTTAAGACGACGGCCAACTTTTCGTAACTGGTCGGATCAAACTCGAAAAATTTAAAATTTTCGGGGCGACGTTTGGGCAGCGTCTCTTCTTTATACGTGATAATCGTATAGCTATTTTCGCCGGCTTCGGTTTCCATAACCTTTTCTAAAAATTGTTTTGCTAGAATGCCATCAGCGATGATAAGGATTTTTTTCATACGAGCTCCCTAAATTATGAGAGGATATTATAACGGATATGAAATTTCAGATAGATAAAACCGACGGAAATGCGCGTGCATGTACGATTCAAACGGCGCACAGCACGATTCAAACGCCTATCTTTATGCCGGTCGGAACGGTCGGAAGCGTGAAGAGTTTGGATGCGAAAGACGTGATGGAAGAAGTCGGAGCGAAGATTATTTTAGGCAATACCTACCACTTGTATTTGCGCCCCGGAGACGAAACGATTCGTCATTTCGGCGGATTGCACGGCTTTACGAAGTTTCCGTATAGCTTTTTGACCGATAGCGGCGGCTTTCAAGCCTTTAGTCTCAGCGACATTTCCAAAGCCGATCAAAACGGCATTACGTTTAAAAGCCACATCGACGGCTCGACGCACTATTTTACGCCCGAGAAAGTCTTGGACATTCAGTACAACTTCAATTCCGACATTATGATGATTTTAGACGACCTTGTGGCCCTTCCCGCTACCAAAGAGCGTATTGCGCTTTCGATTCAACGAACGACGGATTGGGCAAAACGAGCTATTGCGTATCATTTGCGCAAAAAAGCCGAGGGGATCGGCACGCATCAAAATATTTTTGCGATCATTCAAGGCGGTACCGATAAAGAGTTCCGCCGTATCAGCGCAAACGAATTATGCGAGCTTCCTTTTGACGGTTTTGCCATCGGAGGGCTTAGCGTGGGAGAAGCCAACCGCGAAATGTACGATACGGTCGAATTCGTAACACCGCTCATGCCGACGCATAAGCCGCGGTATTTGATGGGCGTGGGAACACCCGAGGATTTGGTCGAAAACGTCGAACGCGGCGTGGATATGTTTGATTGCGTTATGCCGACCCGCAACGCACGAAACGGCTCTTTATTTACCTCTTTCGGAAAAATCAGCATTAAAAACGCTAAGTTTGCTTTGGACGAAAGTCCGATCGATCCCGAGTGTGACTGCTTGACATGTAAGCACTATTCAAGAGGCTATTTGCATCACTTGTATCGTGCGAAAGAGTTAACGTATTTTCGGTTGGCTTCGATTCATAACCTGCATTATTATTTGCACTTGATGGCACAAATGCGCGAAGCAATCTTACAAGGTTCTTTTGCGGCATTCAAAGCCGAGTTTTATCGCAAAAGAGGCAACTAAAATGCGCTATGCGGTTGATTGTCAAGAGAATTTTGAAAAGAGTTTGCTCTTTTGGCTTGAACATTTCATCAAATACAAGCTAACGTCTCTTTCCAACCGACATGTCGAAGAAAACGGGAAGCTTTCACGTATTATTGCCGAACTCAACCGCGGATGTGCAACGATGGAAGCACTCAAAACACTTTGTAAAGAGGCTCGAAATATCGGTCTGATCGGCATCAATCTTTTTATCAATCCTTTGGAAAAATTTTTCTATTATCTCCAACCGATGGGATTTGCGAGTCTCAAAGAGATCGACGAGGAGCTTTTAAGCGAATTTTTGGCGTCACAAACGGGTTCGCTCTCCGATGCAACCAAAAAAAATTATCGTACGGCTCTTTTGATGTTTTTTAGCTATATCGATAAACAAAACGAAGAAGAAAACGCTACGTCGTATCAGTTTCGTATTGCGTTAAAGAATTGGGGCGGGCTAGGCGGTCAACGCGGTAACAAACTTCCCGCTCACATGTATAAAGAGGAGCTTTCGCGTTTTTTTGCGGCGATCGAAACGACGGAGTTTAAAGTTTATGCTCAAGCTAAAAATCGCCTGTTGATTAAAATAATCGTTTATACGGGCATGCGGGTCAGCGAAGCATTGGGCATCAAAATGAAAGATATGGTTAAAGACGGAGCGTATTACGTTTTTCAAATCCGCGGTAAAGGCAATAAACCCCGAACGGCGATGATCAAATGCGAACATATCGAAAAAGATCTGAACGAGTGGTCTCAATACCGCGATCAAACAACGCCGTTACTTTTTCAAAGCCGTACGGGAAAGCCTTTGACGCAAGCGTACGTCAGCTATATTATGGACAAAATCCTAATGACGGCCGGCATTCGTAAAGAGAAAAACGGCGCGCACATGTTACGCCATACTTTTGCGACCCTACTTTATCAAAAAAATCGCGACTTGATCTTGGTGCAAGAAGCGCTTGGTCATGCGGATTTGAACACGTCGCGTATTTATACGCATTTTGACAAAGAGCGACTGAAAATTGCCGCCGACACGATGGACGGATTTTAGCCATGCAAACTCTGTACGACACCATTGATCGTTTTTACCTCTTGGACATCAAAAATCCGACGCACCCGTCGATGTTCGTTGAAGAAGCGGCGTACGATATTTTGATTTTGACGCTACCACATAAAGACAAAGAGCTTATCGTCAATGCCCATGCTTTCGTCTTCGACGATCGGCATTATTACCGCTACGATTCCGTGCAAAGCGTTTTTTTAGAGCTTACTTCGATGGAAGAAGTGTATGCGTATCTCAACGAAAAGACGAACGAAACGATGAAACTTGTCGCTTCGATTCACGAGAGTATCGATTGGATGGAAGAGCGGCTTTACGAAAATAAATCGTTTACGGAATTTATGCATTATTGGTTAACGTATAAAAAAGATTTAGCACGCATCGTGCGCCTTTTAACGTTGGCGACGGAAGTTTTGGAAACGTTCGTTCAAAGTTATATCCAAGAAGAAGGCTTTCTGGCAACGCATTTTAACGATATTCACGAGCATTTAAGCCGCACCAACCGTTCTGCATTATTGGCCATCGATAAACTGGGAAACCTGTACACCTTTTACACCAGTCGCAACAACGAGCGTATGAACAAAACGATCTATTTTTTAACGATTTTATCGGCGATTTTCTTACCGCTTAATTTAGTGGTCGGTTATTTTGGGATGAACACGCAAAATTTACCTTTTTCGACGATCGCTTCGGGATCGGAAAAGGTAACGGTTTTGCTGGGGCTTTGTGCCGGAGTGATGATCGGGCTGATCTTTTACCTACGTCGGAAACTATAGGCGGACGAGCTTTAAGACTCTTGCGAAGTCTCTTTAAGGTGTTTTTTGGGATAGTCGAAAAAGAGGATATGTCCGCTCTCTTCGGTGATTTCGTGAAAATGTTCGACGTCGAAACGAAGGCAAACGATCGCGCACGTCGGGATATTGCTTAAAATTGCGCCGCTAAGGCGTTCGCCGACTTCGGTAATCGTCGGGTTATGTCCGATGATGAACACGTCGTTGCAGTGATCGTCGATGGATTGAATCAACGAAAGATAGGTTTCAAAGGTACTGTCGTAAAGTTTTTTCGTATAGATAATCTTCTTTTTGTTGAATTCAACGGCTTTAGCAAGCTCTTTTGCCGTTTTTTCCGAACGTTTGGCAGGGCTTGCGTAAATTGCGCAGGGCAAAACGTCGAACATCTTCAAACGTTTGCCCATAAAAAGAACGTCGCGCTTGCCTCTTGCGTTTAAAGGTCTCATAAAATCATCGAGCGTTTCGTCTTTCCAGCTGGATTTGGCATGGCGTATTAAATAAATTTTTTTCATCGTTCACCTCACACTTGGTACGTCATTATAACATCGTAATATGATATTAATATAAAAAATTTTGCGTGACCCATTGGCGTACCAAGCGTCGGGTAACCGCAAAAAAAGGTAATTCGCTTCGTAGGAAGATTTCCATTTTTTTGAGCGCGTAGGTGTCTAATTGCATTTCGTACGCGAGCGTGTTGAGCATTAAAAGCGTTTGTGCTTTGGAGGTCGTATCAAAAGGTTCGCCGCCCTCTTCGTTAAAATAGCGTTTTTCATCGTATAGTTTGGGGTCGGATACGTAATCCAATTGTAAAAAATCGTCGTCAAGAGACTGAAGGTTCATGCATCACTCCTTTGGGCATCAGAAACGTTAAACAAAATGAAATCGTTGCCAAAAAAGCTCCGATTAAAAAAACGGCGGAGACGGAATAGGTCCAAATAATGCCTAAACTAAAAGGCAATAAAACTGCCGAAATATGGTTGATCGTAAACCCGATACTCGACGTAACGGCAATATCGCGTGCATCGGCAATTTTTTGAAAATAGGTTTTAAGCGCAATCGCGATCGTAAAAAAAAGATTGTCGATTACGTAAAGCCCTACCGCCATTTCAAGGGATTGTACCATAGCGTATAGGACAAAAATGAGCACGATGGAACCGTATTCGATTTTGAGCGAAAGATTTTCGCCGAAACGTTCGATGAGTTTTCCGACGTAAGGAGCGCAGAGCATATTTAAAATCGTATTGACGATAAGTAAAAGAAGCATATTTTGGACGCTGAAATGAAAGCGCTCCACGAGCAAAAATCCCGCAAAAACGACCACAATTTGGCGTCTAGCTCCGGCTAAAAAGGTCAAAACGTAAAAAATCCAATATTTTCGACGTAAAAAGAGCCTGTTCTCTTGAATGACGTCGTCTTTAAAATGCGGAAAAAACCTCCACGCAAACAATGCGGCGGCAACGGTGATCGCACCGCTTAAAGCGTAAATCGCCGTATAGCCGACGTTAGCGTATTGCATCAAAACGTATAAAAGCGCCAAGATGCCCAAACCTATAAACGACCGAAGGGAAGAGAGTTTTCCTAAGAACGACGGTGCTTTGTTTTTGTCGATCCACTGTAAGCTTAACGAACTGTGCAAAGTTTCAAGGTAGTGAAACCCTACGGACATAACGATCGTCGTTACGTAAAGTCCGACGGCGGAAGGGAAAAAGCCCGTGAGCATGGTACCGATTCCTAACAATGCCAAGGAAAGATACGCCGCGCTTTGCTGGCGAAAAAAGATGAGAACAAAGACGATCGTAAACGCCAAAAGGCCGGGAACTTCGCGTAGACTTTGCAGCAAACCGATTTTTTCGCCGTTAAAACCAACGACTTCTACGGCAAAATTGTTGAGCAAAGAGTTCCATGCACTAAAGGCGACGGGAACGGTGGCGGCTAAAAGGTATAAAAGCCCCTCTCGCGAAGCGAGAAAAGGCGTTTTAACGTTCATAATTGAGACGATAGCCGACGCCGCCTTGGTTTTCGATGGCTTCTTCGGGTAATTTTTTACGCAAGCGTTTAATGAGGGCTCGTATGTTTTCGGTCGTCGTGAGTTCTCCGCCCCAAACGTACTGCTCGATACGCTCGAAGGTGATGTTTTTATCCAGATTTTTCGCAAAAAGATTGAGCAGTAAAATCTCTTTTTTCGCCAGTTTTACCTCTTCGCCTCGGTTATCGAGCAATCTTTCATGTTCAACGCAATAGCTAAAGTTTTGGGCAAGGCGAATCGTATGGGCTTTGGGTTTACACAGACGCTCGATTTTGGTCTCCAATTCGTACATGTAAAACGGTTTTTTGAGGTATTCGTCGCATCCTTTACAGTACGCCTCTTGAATCGTTTCGAGTTCGACGTTTGCGCTGATAATAATGGCGGGAGTTTCACCGTCCATACTGCGTATTTCTTTCAAAAGCGATAACCCGTCGATGCCCGGAACGTTAATGTCCAAGATATAGCAATCGTATCCGTTGTCGATTGCTTCAAGTGCTTTTTTGCCGTTATCGAAAAGATCGACGCGGTATTTTTTATCTTCGAACGCTTCAACGATGACGTTTGCCAAACGCTCGTTATCCTCGAGTACCAAGATTTTCATACGCTTCCTTTGTATTTTTGAACAACGATGCACAAGCGTGCGCCCTGCTCTTTTTGTTCCGCATAAATTTTTCCGCCCATTTTATCTTCGATAATCAGGCGCGCCATGTATAAACCAAAACCGTCGCCGTGTTCTTTGGTACTCATAAACGGATTGAAGATCGTCTCCAACGTCTCTTGTTCGATTCCGCAACCGTCGTCTTCGATCGTGAGGTAAATCGACGTTTCGTCGCTTTTGAGCGTAATCAAAATCACGCCTTCGGTCGGTAGGGTTTCTCTTCGCTTTAGAATACTATCTTTTGCATTATTAACGATATTTAAAATACATTGTTTAAATTCATTAGGGTAGCCGAACGCTAAGAGTTTTTCCTGACATAAATCATGAATCGTAATGGTAATGTAATTGTATTTAAGATTGTGGTTAACGACTTCAAGCATCGTTTCGACGGCCTCTTTGACGTCAAAAGCGCTTTGTCTGGTCGAAGGTTTGATGAACTGTCTAAAATCGTCGATGGTGCGCGACATATACTTAACTTGCGTCATAATGTCGTCGACGAATTTTTGCGTATCGGCTTCGTCAAGCACTTTTTTACGGCGTTTATAGATCAACTCTTGCGCAATCGCCGAAATTTCGACCAACGGCGTTTTCCACTGATGGGCAATACTAGCGATCATTTCACCGACTTCGGACTGTTTGGAACGTTGCACGACGAATTGTTCATGGCGTTTGTGTTCGGTGTCGATCTTTTTCTTTTCGGTGATGTCGGTCATAATGGTAACAACGCCGGCTTCGAGGTTCTTTTCGTCGGTATAGTAGGTGCGCCTAATCGCAAAGGTTTTTTTCTCATGATGCGGAAATTGGATTTCGATTTCGGTGCTGTTAGGATTATTGAGCGGCACGTTTTGGATCTGATCGCAGATAGAGGGCATCACTTCTTGAATGTTACGTCCGACGATGTCCCATTTATCCCTACCAACGATTTCGCATAAAAGCTCGTTACATCCTAAAACGGTTCCGTCGTTGGCTTTCCAAAAAATGGCACTTTGAATGTTATTCAAAAGAACATAGTCAAGCTTACTTTGCCTGAGTTGCTCTTTCTCCAAAGAGATGCGTTTGATAATGTTTAAGACGAGAATCGTCGTGAGCAAAAGGAGCAAGGGCATCAAAGTAAAAGCGTTCTCGACGAATTTTTGGTGTTTTTCGTAAAAACTTTCCACGCCGTTAATCACGACGGAAGGGCTTGGGATGTCGCTTGTCGAAAGACCGAATTTTTTCAGTACGAGGTTATCGAAAAAATAGTTATTCGAAGGCGTGCTGACGGGAAGAGAGCTGATTTTTTTGCCGGAGATAATCTCAAAAGCCCTTTTAGCCGCCAAATAGCCCTGCTCATAAGGATCGACCATATACCCTCCGATGACACCCTCTCCGACATGAATACGGTTGAGTGCAAATACGGGGTATTTGGAACGTTGGAAAAAAGATTGTACGCGATGATAGGGAATATAGTTTCCGTACATGTCACGGTAAAAACTGGTAAATAAGATGACGCTGTGTTTGGGTAATTTATCGATTTTTTCGTCAATGGTCTTAAAATCGATTTTATTGTCGAAAACGATGCGTACTTTATCTTGAAAGTGGCTCGACTCTTCGACGATTTGATCTTTAATCATCAAGGAAGAGTAGGCATCGTCACTGATAATATAGACCATTTTCGTTGCGGGGAAAAGGGTTTGGATGAGCTCTAAGTTTTTGCGTATATCTTTATACTCAACAATACCGGTGACGTATTGTTTGAGATACGGCGTAATGTCTTTGGGATTGAAATTTTCGACGCCGCAAAAGACAATCGGCGTATTGGGAAACAATTCACGATGGTATTTTAAAGCAAACTCATAAGCGTAGTTGTCGGCCGCAATGATTGCTTTATAGGTGCGATCGCGAAATTTTTTGCGGTAAAGGTCCAGCAATTCGTCGAAGTAGTTTTGCGATTCGATTTTTTTACTATCCATATATTGGGTCGTCAGTTCGTATTCGGGATGTTTTTTCATGACGTCTTCAACGCCGCTTGAGATTCCATCCGTCCATTTCAGCCCTTTATTATAGGAATGGAGCAATAAAATTTCGTTCCCGAATAAAAAAGAGCTATAAAAAAACAATCCAATTATTATTTTTAAGATATTCATAAGTTTCCAGCTATTTTTTTTACCATTTTAGCAAAAAAGTCTCATTTATATCTCTTTTCTACGCCTATAATTACGTCAGTCTTACTTATGAGATGTTGAGTAAAAATTATTTAATGGAGGTTTTACATGTCAAAACAAGCCATTTCAATGCTGGTTCCAGTATTGGTCTTGTTAGTCGTTTGGTTCATTCCAGCTCCTGAAGGCTTAAGTGCTGTTGCTTGGCACTTTATGGCAATTTTCTTGGCGGTTGTCGTCGGGTTGATTATTGAGCCTGTGCCTGCGGCACTCGTCGGTTTAATCGGTGTTTCATTGGCTGCTTTGCTTGGTTTAGTCGGCAAGACTCCGGGTGCAAACATCAAATGGGCACTTTCCGGTTTTTCTAACTCTACGATTTGGCTGATCTTTGCAGCGTTTATGTTTGCAATGGGTTACCAAAAAACGGGACTTGGTAAACGTATCTCTTTGGTAATGATTAAATATATGGGTAAAAGTTCATTAGGTCTCGGTTATGCCGTCGCTTTTGCCGATTTAATCTTAGCTCCGTTTATGCCTTCCAATACGGCACGTAGCGGCGGTACGATCTTCCCAATCGCGATCAACATTCCTCAAATTTTTAATTCTACACCAGATCATGAACCCCGTAAATTGGGTGCGTATATCTGTTGGGTAGCAATTGCGGCAACAACAGTTACAAGTTCTATGTTCATTACGGCATTGGCACCAAACGTTTTGGCGGTTGATTTGATCAGCAAAGGTGCTAATATCAGCATCGAATGGGGTACGTGGGCAAAAATGATGTTACCGATCATGTTACCACTTTTCTTATTAACACCGTTTTTAGCATATGTCCTTTTCCCACCGACACAAAAAAGCTCTCCTGAAGCTCCAGCTTGGGCAGCAGAAGAGTTGAAAAAAATGGGTTCGATTACCTTCAGAGAAATTTTGATGGGACTTTTTGCCCTTCTTGCACTTGTGCTTTGGATTTTCGGTAAAGAATTAGGTGTTGACGGTACCACTGCGGCAATCGTTGTCGTCTCTTTGATGGTTTTGACCAAAGTTATCTCTTGGGATGACGTTATCAGTAACAAAGGCGCTTGGAATGTTTTAGTATGGTTCTCGACTTTAGTTGCTTTGGCTTCCGGTTTGAAAGACGTCGGTATTTTGACATGGATCGGCAAAATGGCTGAGAGTTCATTGTCCGGTTTACCTCCGATGACGATGATGATCTCGATGATTGTCGTTTTCTTTGTTCTCCACTATTTCTTTGCAAGCGTTACGGCACACGTTACGGCGTTGGTACCTATCTTTGTCGTTATCGCAGTCAAATTTATTGCTCCTGAGCAAATCCCTGCCTTTATGATTCTTTTAGGCGGTAGCCTTGGTATCATGGGTATCATCACTCCGTACGGTACGGGTCCATCCCCTCTTTGGTACGGTGCGGGTTATATTTCACAAGGTCGATGGTGGTTCCTTGGTGCGATCTTTGGTGCGATTTATCTTGCGGCATTACTTGTCGGTGTTATGTTCTATCTTTAAAAAAAGAAAGGTACATCCCAAATTTTGGGGTGTACGCTTTTACAGATCTTTACATGTAAGGATCTGTAGAGGTGCCCTCCTTTTAAATGTAAACTCAAACTAGCACCTCTACTTTACTTTTGGGTACAATAGAATTGATTAAATGGTTTGCGCAAGCGATTTGATCAGTTCTATTCAAAATCAAACTTTTTCGGAGATGAAAAATGAGAGAGATTAAGTACGAAGATATCGTCAAGAGCGTAAAGGATATGATCCTTTACAGTGCGACAAATTTGCCTAAAGATGCTTATAAAGCATTGCAAAGTGCCTACGACACGGAAAAAAGTGAAGTGTGTAGACAAGTTTTGAAGCAAATTTTAGAGAATGCAGATATTGCCGCGAATGAAGCGCGACCGCTTTGTCAAGACACCGGATTGGCCGTCTTTTTCGTCAAAGTCGGCGAAGACGTCAAAGTCGTCGGAGGCAGCTTGAAAAAAGCGATCAACGAAGGAACGGAGCAAGGCTATAAAGAGGGTTATTTACGTGCTTCTACCTGTCATTGGGATACGCGCGCAAACCTTAAAGACGAAGTCGGCTACAACCTTCCGGCGATCATTCACTTCGATCTTGTCGAAGGCGATAAAATCGACATCGAATACGCAGCTAAAGGCGGCGGTTCCGAGAACGTCTCTCGCGCAACCGTATTTCCTCCCGCAAAAGGCAGAAAAGGTATTATCGAATACGTTAAACAAGTCATTTCCGATGCAGGTCCAAACCCGTGTCCTCCGCTGACGGTCGGTGTCGGTATCGGCGGTACGTTTGAAAAAGCCGTTATTTCTTCGAAACATGCGCTTTTTAGAGAATTGGGAAGTAAAAATCCCGATCCGGTACTCGAATCCATGGAAGAAGAGTTGATGCATCTTCTCAATAACTTGGGTATCGGTGCTATGGGTATGGGCGGTACGCAAACGGTACTGGGCGTTCATATCGAAAAAAATCCTTGCCATATCGCAAGTTTACCCGTGAGCGTCAACGTTCAATGCCACAGCTCACGCCATATGCACATTACGCTATAAGAAGGAATTACAATGAGCAAAACTTATCATTTAACGGCACCGCTTAGCGAAGCAGACGTCATTCAACTTAAAGCAGGCGATATTGTTTATTTAACGGGCGTTGTTTACACGGCACGCGATGCGGCACACAAAAAATTGGTGGATCTTTTAGATGCGGGGCAAGCCCTTCCTTTCGATATGAACGGCGCGGTTATCTATTTCGTCGGACCGACTCCTCCCAAACCGGGCGATCCGATCGGCAGTGCGGGACCAACAACCAGTTATAGAATGGACTCCTATTCTCCAAAACTTATCAATGAGCAAGGGCTTAAAGGTATGATCGGCAAAGGTAAACGTAACCAAGACGTGATCGATGCATGTGTGAAATCCAAAGCGATTTATTTCGGTGCGACGGGTGGTGCGGGTGCGCTTCTAGCACGTCAAATCAAAAAAGCGGAAGTGATCGCTTATCCGGAACTAGGTCCTGAAGCGATTCGCAGACTCGAAGTCGTCGATTTTCCTTTAACCGTTATTAACGACACGTTCGGAGCCGATCTTTATAAAATGGGTCGCGCGCAATACGAAGTTTTCGAATAAACACTCCATCCTTACTTCGATGATATAAAGAGGTGTATTAATGCACCTCTTGTTCTTTTATTTCTCCATACATTCATTGTCCCTTTTTCCCTTATGTTGTTTTGACCTAAAAATCGTCTCTTTCGAAAGAGGAACAATAAGAGTAAAACTATATATATGCACTACAAAGGATATGATATGAACGTTCGCGTTGGTTATGGTAAAGAGGAAACCTTTGAGTTAGAGATCAGCGAAAAACAGCTTGTTGGTGTTTACGACCCCAATAGTGTTCCTAAGATTGATTACAACCAAGCACTGGATGAAGCACTTAGTCAGCCTCTTGGCAAGGAGAGTTTTGATCATTTTATCGACACCGATGAGCGTATTGTCTTTATCGTCAATGATGGCACACGCCCTACCCCAACGCGCAAAGTGCTCGCACGCATTTACCCCAAAATCAAAGAAAAAGATATTTATTTTATCGTGGCAACAGGGTGTCATCGCGCTCCCACCGAAGAGGAGTGGCATTTTATCTTGGGCAAAGAGATTTATGAAGATTTACATGTAAAGAATCGCCTTTGGAGTCACGACTCCCGTAAAGACCCGATGGTTTACCTTGGCAAATCGAGCAATGGTACGGAGATGTACCTCAATAAAATCGTCGCCGAAGCCAAAAAAGTCTGTGCGATCGGCTCAGTTGAACCGCACTATTTCGCAGGCTACACGGGTGGACGCAAAGCCTTTTTACCCGGTGTCGCCGCATACGAGACGATCACGCAAAACCATCTTTTAGCACTGGATCCCAAAGCACAAACGCTCTGTTTAAAAGGCAATCCCGTACATGAAGATATGATGGATGCGATGAACGTGCTTGCTCACATCGATGTTTTTGCGATTATGACCGTTTTGGACAGCGACCATGACATCTGTTATGTTACCGCGGGCGATCTTAGCGATTCATTTTACGCGGCGATTGATAAAGCCGATGAAGTTTTTTGCGTCAATATTCCTCAAAAAGCAGACATCGTGATCTCTGTCGCTCCTTATCCGATGGACATCGATCTGTATCAGTCTCAAAAAGCACTCGATAATGGCAAACTCGCTTTAAAAGACAACGGCATTTTGATTATGGTGGCGAAGTGCCGCACGGGAATCGGTGAAGAGGGATTTTTCAATCTGATGAGCTCCGCACATTGCCCACGCGAAGTGCTTAAGAAAATCAAATGTGGCTACAAACTAGGTTATCACAAAGCGGCGAAAATGGCAGAGATCAACCTCTGGGCGCAAAGTTGGGCGGTCAGTGAACTAAGCGATGAGCAGATGAAAGCGGTGCACCTCAAACCGTACCATGATTTACATGTAGCACTCGCTGATGCGATCAAAGAAAAAGGCGAAAATGCGAGCATCATCGTGCTTCCTTTTGGCTCGATCACCGTTCCCAAAGTCGTGAGTAACTAGGTTCATTATGAGAGTTCTCTATTACGACTGCTTTAGTGGCATCAGCGGCGATATGAATCTAGGAGCTCTCCTTGATTTGGGCGTGGATGAAGCGTATTTAAGGCAAGAGCTCTCCAAGCTCTCTTTGGATTCTGCGTTTGAATTGGTAGTTGAAAAAACCCGTAAAATGGGCATTAGTGGAACAAAAGTCACGGTCAAACTCACCCCTCAATGGCATACGCATACGCATGAACATCGAACCTTCAAAAGCATCGAAGCGATCATCAACGCGAGTACGCTAGCTCAAAGCATCAAAGAGCGAAGCTTAAAAATGTTTTGGATGGTTGCTTTAGCGGAGGGAAAAATACATGGAAAAGAGCCTTATGACGTTGGGTTTCATGAAGTAGGAGCGATTGACTCCATCGTCGATATTGTGGGAGCTTCCATCTGTTTAGAGGCTTTACATGTAAGGAAGATTATCGCTTCTAACATTGAGCTTGGCGGCGGGTTTGTGACCTGTGCGCATGGTACCCTGCCCGTTCCGGCTCCTGCGACACTGGAAATTTTGCAAAACGTTCCCATCACCTTGGGACGTGTGAATGCGGAAACGACGACGCCCACGGGTGCGGCGATCTTAAAAGCCAATGTCGATGCGTACGAAGCCAAACCCTCTTTGAACATCACAAAAATCGGTTATGGCATCGGGCATAAAGACTTTAGCATTCCCAATGTTTTGCGTGTCTGTTTGGGCGAAGAAGAGTGTATCGATGAAGAGGTTATTTTAGAGACCAATATCGACGATATGAGCCCTGAAATACTCTCTTACGTGCAAGAGCGACTGTTTGAAGCGGGTGTGAAAGATGTCTATACGACTGCCATTACGACGAAAAAAAATCGTTTGGGTGTGAAGCTCAGCGTCTTAGTTGGCTTAGACAAAGAGGCTGAGGCGAAGCGCATCATCTTTACAGAGACGACTTCCATCGGGCTTAGACGCTCATTGGTTCAAAAAATTGCGCTTGAGCGTACCCTTTTACATGTAAAGACACCTTACGGTGACATAAGCGTCAAATGTGCCTATTTTGAGGGCAAACGCGTAAAATACAAAGCCGAATACGAAGCGTGCAAACAAGCCGCACTGTCGCACAATGTGCTAATTACGTTGGTGTATGAAAGCGTAGACTTGGCAATGAGGAGTGAAAATGTATGAAAAATATGAACGTCTCTTAGAGATTATCCGCTCGTATGAGAGTCTTATTGTCGCTTTTTCAGGCGGTGTAGACAGCAGTTTCTTGCTCAAAGCTGCACACGACGTCTTGGGCGATAAAGCCATCGCCGTGACCGCTTCAACACCGTACATTGCGGACTGGGAGATCAAAGATGCGATTTGCATCGCTGATGAGATCGGAGCACGTCATGAAGTCGTGGTAAAACCGTGGATTGAAGCGATTCGCGAAAATCCCAAAAACCGATGTTACCTCTGTAAACACGCTCTCTTCTCCTCTTTACTTGAGGTTACGAACCAAAGAGGTTTCAGCGCCGTAGCCGAAGGGAGCAATGTCGATGACACCAAAGAGTACCGACCCGGTCGTGCGGCATTGGGCGAACTTGGCATCAAAACACCCCTTCTCGATGCGGGGCTGACCAAAGAGGAGATACGCGCACTTTCCAAAGATATGGAGCTCTCCACATGGGATAAACCTTCCTATGCGTGCTTGTTGACGCGGTTTCCGTACGGTAAAACCATCGATGAAACAGCACTGGGGATGGTTGGCATGGCGGAGGGCTACATGATAGAACAAGGCTATGGCAACATACGCGTGCGCTATGAAGAGGGTTTAGCACGACTTGAAATACCCCAATCGCATGCGATTCATCTTTTAAAAGACCAACGATTGAGCGAAATGTGTGCCTATTTTAAGTCGTTGGGATTTTTACATGTAACGCTTGATCTTGAAGGTTACCGCCACAATTCTGTTGCAGAATCCCTTAGTTTGGGAGCTTAAACATGTGTGGACAAAGCATGGAGAAGCTTTTAGAAGCCGTTCAAAATGGCGAAGTCAGCGTTGCTGAAGCACTCCAAAAGATCAAAGCACAACCCTTTGAAGAGTTAGACTTTGCCAAAATTGACCATCATCGAGGGGTTCGTTTGGGGTATCCTGAAGTGATTTACGGTGAGCGTAAAACACCCGATCAGATCGCGCAAATTACCCAAAAGCTCTTAGCTCGTGACAATAACATTCTCATCACTCGTGCCAATGAAGCGGCGTATCAAGCCGTTCAAAGCATCGCTACCGAAGCCAAGTACAATGTGATGGGTCGAACCATCACCATCGAGCGCGAGATCATGATACCACCAAAGAGTTACATCGCGATTGTCGCAGCAGGAACGTCCGATCTTTACGTGGTGGAGGAGGCGTATGAGACGGCGCGCATCTTGGGCAATCACGTCAAAAAAGTGGTCGATGTGGGCGTGGCAGGGATTCACCGTCTGTTCGCACATTTGGAGCTCATCCAAAATGCCAAAGTGGTCATCGTCATCGCAGGAATGGAAGGAGCCCTCGCAAGCGTCATCGGAGGCTTGGTCGACAAACCCGTCATCGCCGTTCCCACGAGCGTGGGCTACGGTGCCAGTTTTGGAGGTGTTGCCGCCCTACTTTCCATGCTCAATAGCTGTGCGAGTGGTGTGAGTGTCGTCAACATCGACAACGGCTTTGGCGCGGCGTATAATGCGAGTATTATTAACCATCTTTGAAAGGGATCTCCCTCTTTCTTTATTTCACCGTTTTTTGCATCTTCTAAACATCATATTTTTTATATAAAATACTATTTATCGTTATAATATTTAAAGTTATAATGAATAAAATACCACATCTTCATCCCCCTTTTTAGGATGAATTATAGTTTGAATACCTTCGACCTTAAGCCGTCCTTACATACCGGTCTTTAGCAAAAAGTGTCCGAATGTCGCCGATTTTTACAATGTCTTAAATCAGTTTTTTGGAATTTCGGCTCGCATTAATCGTTATTAATTTTAGCTGTATCGCCCAAAGCTACTGTAATAAAAACAATCCTTTTTTAAAATTAATTTATGAAATAAATCAGAAAATTATTTTTACCATCTTCGTACGTGTATTTTAAGGTATGACCATGTTTTTTAAAAATTTGATTTGCTATATAAAGTCCAAGACCCAGCCCTGAATTTGACGCCTCTACCTTTCTGTTAAAAGCCCTTTCAAAATCAAGTTTTTCTGCCTCAAGCTTATCTCCCATGCTACTTATGCAGACCGTATTTTTATCGATGCATACAAGAACGTTGCCACGAGAATATTTTAAAGCATTGTCAATTAAATTTTTAACGCCTGTTGCGTAAAGTTCAAAATCAACCTCTACCGCACTTATTTCGTTGTCTGCTCGCACTTCTATGCGACTCGTATCTTTTAATAAAAGTAGATCTATTGAGTGATCAATGATATCTATGACTCGGTGTTTAGTTTTTTTAAGCCCCCATTCATTAGATACAAGTTTTTCTACCTTGACGACTTCGCCCAATATTATTTCAAGTCGTATAAAAATTTTTTTTAATATATTTTTGAATTTATCATCGTGTAAGAGCTCATCTATCATGTCCGTCATAATCCGCCCCTTCATTATCGGGTTGCGAAATTCGTGCAAAATATTGCGTAAAAATAGTGCTCTGGCTTCCTTCATTGTATTTATTTTTTGCATTGTCGCATTAAATTCGCTCGCGATTTGGCCTATTTCATCATTTGCATCTATTTTTATCGGTTCAAGTTTATCTTTTTCTCCTGCTTTTCTTATGAAATTTTTTAAATTTCTAAGTTTTAGTAGCTTTCTTAAAACGACTATAAAAAAAGCCGTCATTACGATATTGACTACAAACCAAAGTATCCAAATTCTATTTGAAGAGAGTTCTTTTAAATTTTCTAAAGGCACCCCGTTCCTAATGATACTACTTCTTGATGGGGCAAGCCCTGCCGCAGCCATAATTTGAGATAGCATGTTAGAATCTACAGAAAGAAATCTAGGCACAAAATAAAACTTTTTATTGTATCTGATCATATCAGCATAGGAATCGCTAAAAATTTTCTCACCGTTTTGCCGAATCTCACTAGGGTTAAGGCTACTGTCTTTAAGTCCGATTTGCTCTAGCTGTTGAGTTATATTGCCGTCTTCTTGTCCGCGTATGCGCATACCTAACATAAAGCGCTGGTAAGTAAAGTACTCCGCATCTCTTATTTGTCTATCGGATTCGATAAAAAATGCCGAATTTACTACAATTAGAGCTACAAAAAAGAAAAATGATATTAATTTGACTATAGATATACTACCCATTGATAAATTTATACCCTATACCGCGCACAGAGTGAATAAAGCGTGGATTTTGAGGATTATCTCCAATTTTTTGGCGTAGGCGCCCTATCGCTACATCAATACTTTTTAGTCCGCTTTGAAATTTTGACTGACCCAAATGTATCAAAATATCTTCTCTTGGTATAACGATTCCCTCTTTTTCATAAAGATAGATAAAAATATCAAATTCCAATTTTGTTGGTGCTATTTCCTCTTTATTCTTTACAATGATACGTCTTTGCTTATCGACTAAAAAAGTTTTGGAGTCATTGCTAACCAGTATTCCTCGGCGTAATATGGACCTTAGCCTAAAAGCAAGTTCTATGGGCTCATACGGCTTTGTCACATAATCATCTGCCCCAAGCTCAAACCCTTTTATCTTATCGAGTGTCTCAGTGCGAGCCGATGATATAATTATAGGTATCGACGGATAGGTCCGCCTAACATTTTTGCACACTTCAAGACCGTCCATATCAGGCAAGCCCAGATCAAGCACCAATGCATCGAAGGTACTTTTTTCGTTTAAAATGTTAAGTCCTTCAAGCGGATTTGTGGCTATCGTTACGCCAATCTCACTTTTTGCCAAAGCATATTTTAAAAGCTCCGCCAGATCAAGATCGTCTTCTATGAGTAAAATTTCTATCATAGCATCGAAGGTATTTTTTTCGTTTAAAATTTTAAGTCCTTCAAGTGGATTTGTGACTATAGTTACGCCAATCTCACTTTTTGCCAAAGCATATTTTAAAAGCTCAGCCAGATCAAGAGCGTCTTCTATAAGTAAAATTTCTATCATACGCAGTGATTATACCAAATTCTAAAAATTTAAAACTAAAAAATATTTTTAAATAATGTTACCAAAATGTTACTAAACCTTATCATATTCTAAAAATTTAAAACTAAAAAAATATTTTTAGAAATGTTACCAAAATCTTACCGTTTTTAATAAACCTACGCGTTAAAATTCTAAGTCTTGTTAATAAATCTAAGGAGGATGTAAAAAGTTAAGGGGGTGAAATTTTACGTAACGAGGTATTGATCTTTGGTGCTCATAATGATAGCCCGGTGCAACGGGCTTCAAAACAAGTGGCATTATTAAACAAACTGAGCTTACGGCTCTTTTGCAAAATGTGCCCAAAAAAAATTAAAAAGGTTTATGATGTTAACATGTTTTTTGACAAAAGGCAAGTGCAAGCTTACTCTTAGTTTAGCGACACTTATGGCTATGGGAGGGTTCTGTAACGTAAATGCTAGCGATAGCCTTGCAGAGGCCTTGAAAGCAAGCACGATGAGTGGAACTGTATTTACATACTATGATATGGACTCAACTGAGTACTTTCCACCAGCTAGCGCAACCAATAGAATTCGCCAACATATCGGTGGCATTGGCGGTGAGCTCAGATTTTTGACTGGTTTTTACAATGATTTTAGGCTAGGTCTTACAGCTCAGGGCTTAGCAAATTTTGCTCCATCAAGTGCTGCAAAAGATTATTTCGCATACGACTGGAATAGCGAAGGTGCAGCATTATCAGAAGCTTATCTCGAATACAAACGTGACTTCATTGACCTTAAAATCGGTCGTCAGTACTACAACTCAAAATACACTGGACTCGTACCGCCACTTGTTGCTACAAACACAGATGTAGGTTATAAAGAGGCTTTTGAGGGCGTGAGCACTAGGATAAAGCTTGATAGTATCGATACGGTTATTGGTTTGGCTGACTTTTGGAAATTTGCCGGTAGATCAAATGCTGTAACAGGCGTATCCAGCGATGATGGTGCACCAGAATTTAAAGATAAAGTTATCATCGGTGGCTTTGGACCTTATGCTTATAAATTTGATAACATCTTTAACTCATTTGTAACATACAATGGACTTCCAAGCGTCTCACTCACGGCTGCTTACGCAAATGTATCGGGTCTTGAATATGACGCCGTGACAAAGGGTGATATAAACTTTTACTTTGCAGGAGCTGGCTACAAAACGCCTGCGCTTTTTGAAAATGCAGTGGTTGGCATAAACACTATGTATAAAGGTTCAAGAACAACCGGCACATTAAAAGAGAATTATGACTTTAATGGCGACTTCTACACAGGTATGGTGGGGCTTTTTAACGCTTATGGCTTTGATTTTGCTTACGCATACTCAACTGTTAGCAAAGATCAAGCCGCACTTCAAGGCATAGGCAACGATTGTGGGTCATTTACAGCCACTCCGATTTATGGTCCATTTTTGTTTATGTCATTTGCGGGTATGGAGTTACATAAGCTTAGCGTAGGCTACGATCTTAGCAACGTAGGCGTTAAGGGTCTTAGGCTAGATACTGATTACTGGTATGGCGAGCAACATAACGGCAGCAACGTCCGCGCAGGCGGTTTGCATGGTCAAGCAGCTGGCACAAGGATAGATGTTGAGGGATGGGATACACAAGTTACCTACAAAGTCCCTGCGGTCAAAGGCTTAAAGCTATCTGCTATTTATGAAACTCTGGATAGAAAACTAAAATACACTAGCGGTGGCTCTGATGGCACAACGACAGACGAGGAGCTTTGGCTAAGAGCATCTTATGACTTTGACATATTAAAATAGAATTTTAAGCAAGGAGTATAAAATGATAGAAGAAAATGAATTATCACGCCGCACATTTTTAAAGCGTAGTGGTGTGCTCACACTTGGTTCTGTTGCAGCCGGATCGGCACTGCTAACAGGCTGTGGTGAAAACCCAAACAACCACCTTATCCATCCAAACAATGAGGTCTCAAAAGGACCTGAGGTGCCAAAGTGGCTAGGTACTGAGCCACAAATTTCAGAAAAAGAGATCAAAGAGACACTTGATACTGATGTGCTTATTATCGGTGCTGGTGCCTCTGGGCTCCATGCTGCGCGTGCTGCTAGTGAAAAAGGTGCAAGAGTCATCGTGATAGAAAAAGCTGGTCGATTTCAGGTTAGAAGCGGTCAGTACGGCACTCTTGGAAATAAATTTCAAAGACAGATGGGTATAACATTTGATAAGCATGAAGCCATAAACGAGCATTTAAAACAGATGGGATACCGCGCCGATCAACGTGTATGGAACTATTGGGCGGATCACAGCGGCGAGGACTTTGACTGGTTTATAGACCTTGCACCTGCGGTGCATTTTATGCTTGAGACGGATACGCAGCTTGATAGAAATAAGATAAATTTGATGCTCATGCACTATCCACTCCCGGCTACATACGATCGAAGCAAAGAAAATAGTCCAACGTATCCAACCGTTATGACATTTTTGCCTAGTCAAGAGCCAATGATGGAGCTAGTTTATAAAAAGTCTATAGAGCAAGGCACAAAGTATATCTTTAAAACTCGCGCACAAAAACTGCTTCGTGATAAAACCACTGGCAAAATGCAAGGAGCAATCGCACAAGATATGGCTGATGGCTCATATATCAAGATAAATGCTAAATCGGTAATTTTAGCCTCAGGCGATTATATGAATGACCGTGAGATGGTAAAAACGTTTGTGCCGTATGTGGCAAATTTCTTCTGTCCATTTCCAAACGTAGATTACAAAAACCACCCAACAAACACAGGAGACGGACACAAGCTAGGCTCATGGATAGGTGCAAAGCTAGAAGACGGACCGCACGCACCAGTTGCTCACACTCTTGGCGGACCACTTGGTGTTGATGCGTTTTTGCTTACGAATGCAAAGGGAGAACGCTTTACAAATGAAGATATAAGCGGACAGCAAGTTACCCAGCCAATCTCTCGTCAGCCAGGAGGCTTTGGCTGGCAGGTGTTTGACGCTAAATTTCCAGAGCAAGTTGGGTTTATGGGCGTATCGCACGGTAGTGTAAATCACTGTGTAGCACCAGAGGATAATCCAAAACTTCCACCTGACTGCCAGTGGGCGATAGGCAAAACATCGTATATATCGGTAAAAGATCTTGAAGAGATGCCTGATGTCTTAAAAGCAAACAGCATAGAAGAGCTTGCTAATATGCTCTATCCTGATAACAAAAAGGCACAAATGCAGTTTTTAGCGACTATAAAACGCTACAACGAGCTATGCGACAAGGGTCATGATGATGACTTTGGCAAGACTGCCAAGAGAATGTTCCCAGTCCGCCACGCGCCGTTTTATGCTGGCAAGATGGGTGTGGGTGCAAGCCTCGTTGTCATGGGTGGTTTTACTGTTGAACCAAATACCGCAAATGTACTAGATACTGACTATAACGAAATTGCAGGACTTTATGCCTGCGGCAATGTTATGGGTGGACGCTTTTTGGGCGATTATCCAGTAGTTTTAGCTGGTACTAGCCATGCAACATGCCTATGCTACGGACGTTTAGCAGGCTATCAGGCTGCGGCAAACGCAAAAGGAAAAAGAGCATGAGAGAGAAAAAAATCTATATATTAATAGGGCTAGTAGTAGCTGCTATCGTGGGTTTTTTAGCGTTTCATCAGGTAGAAAGAGCTAGCCACAAAGCCGGATTTTGTATCATGTGCCACAACATGCAGCCAGAGTGCGACACTTATACAAAGGGAAATCTGCTTGCCAAAAAGCATAATGACGCAAATGTAACATGCCATGGTTGTCACGTTCCAACTATAGGAGAGCAACTAAATGAGCTTAAGATGTATGCAACTGGCGACTTTAAGATGCCAACAGAACAAAGAGGCTTTACAAACGAGCAGTGTACAGGCTGTCATAAGGTAGATGAGATCAGGAAAAAGACCGCACACTATGGTAAGTCTAACCCACACGAAGGCAATCATAACATAGACAATGAAATGCTTCAATGTCAGTCATGTCATGCCGTGCATCATCCGCAAAAGTTAAACACTTGCACGTCTTGCCACCCGATAGACTGGAAAGTAGATAGTAGCTGGAAGGTACAGGCGCATTTGCCAGGTCAAAAATAATCTCTAATCCGCCTTGCTTAGGGCGGATTTATCTCTTTTGCAACTATAAATTTACATTCAAGTTAGGTTAAAAACTTCTAAAGGAGTTTTTAACCTTTATACTTCAAAAAATAAGGAAGGCTTGACTTTTAACTTTTGGATGACCAATTCAATAAATAAATGCAATTTTGAAGATAAATATCTTTACATGTAAAGACTAATTATACGCTTTCGTTGCCTTTTTGATCTCGAAAATAAGCTCTTTTTGGCGGTTGTACATGTAGCGAAGCAGATAGTCGTCGTAGGGTTTGGGAAGCTTGTCGAGCATCACGACGATCTTGGTAAATTCGTCTTTTTGTAAAATGTAGGTTACTTTTGCTTCGATCTCCATGATGACGTATCCGTTGTCGCCCTCTTCGTTCGGAAGCGAAAAATTAAGGCGTACTTTTTGATTGAGCATCTCTTCTTCGCGAAACGATTTACTGACTTTCATCGCAATAGAATTCACGGAAATATCGATAATATCGCCTTGGGCGGACGAACGATGGGCGTATTTGATGAGTACGGGAGTGCGAATGCTGGTTTGAACGCGCGTGTGTTGTCGGTTGTTAGCACTGCTGGGCATAAATTTGAGATTTCTAATGACGACGAAAGAGCGCTTAATGTCGACCAACGAGACTTCCGCTTTGATGTCTTTGGGAAAATTGGGTGCTTGCAAAACCGTCTCTTTTTCGATCTGCATCGCATAACCTTGGAGGTTTTCGCAACTCATTTGGTAACTGTCTTCCGTAATTTTTAGGATATAAGCGTGCGTATTGATGCACAAGCCTTTGTAAATATTTAACAGTTTGATCGGAATTTTGTTATTAACGCAATTGTGCATCAAATACCGAATCTGCTCTTGCTCTTCGATAACGTTTTCAAGGTATTCGAGCTCAAAATAGTTAATCTTCTCGATATCTTGGGGCAAAAGCGTTTGGGTATTAATCTTTTCGATATAGTCGATAACGACGTTCAAGTCGTCCGATTCAACGTGAAAGGCCGAAGAGAGAATGATCGGCGTGATTTTCTCGCTTGCCGTAGCGTAAATAAGCTCTTGTTGAAGGTGTTTTGTTTGTTCGCACGTATGCTCGAAGGTTCGATCTTCACCCATCAATATGTAAAGATTCGGACTCCATTGAATCAACTCTTGATTCTCTTCTTTCAGCTGAAACAGTTTAAGCATTAGATTTTTAAAAGCATCGTAAAGTGTGGTACTTTTGAACGTTCGACTGAGTTTATCGAGGTTGGAAATGTTGATAAATACGAGCGAAATCGGCATTTTCGTAACGCTTTGTTGCGCAAGACGGTCTTTGAGACGGTCGATGAAATCAAAACGGTTTAAGACGGTTTGTGCGGGTTTAACGTCTTGGAGTTGATCGACGGGGATCAGCGTGATAATCTTTTCGTCGCTTTGGTCAAACGCCTTGACGATACACGTATATTCCGCTTCTTTGTTGGAGGCGGTTTCGATGACGATGTTTCCTTGTACGTCTTCGTGGCTGAGCAGAACCTCGCTTAATTCGACGTCTTCGTGAACTTTCGCTTCGATTTCCAAAAGATCGTTTGTTTCGTAAATTCTTTTTGCCTGTGCGTTGGCATAGGTTAATTGAGCGTTTTGAAAGACGAGAAACGGGAAAAAGCGTTCGATCTTTTTTTCCAGTTCGATTTTTTGGTACATGTAGAGCTTATCGTCGAGTTTATTGGGATTTTTGGTAAAGATCGACGCTAAAAGCGTCGCTTCGTTGTTCAGCGGTAAAACATCGGTAATGCCAAAATGCAATGCAAATTTTAGAAGTAGCCTATTTTCGACGTCTTGAGCGAAAAGATACGCGACGACGGGTTTGTGCTGCGTAAAAATCCCGAGCAGGCGTTTGAGCTTCTCTTTGGAACTTTCGCCTAATTCGATAAAAAGAATGTCGTTGTGATCGCGATAAGACGATAGGTCTAGATCGTAAGACGAAAACTTTACATGTCGGTTTAGAACGGATTCAAGCACGCTTAAGCGTTTTTCGCCGAAATAAAGGTGCGCGATACTCAAATAGCGCGTTTCAAATAAAAATTGCTCTAAGACCACTGCTTTCCTCACAATCTTAATGATGTCAATTCTACCAAAATTCATCGAAAATTCAATCATAAATGACTACAATAGATGCATCTTTTAAAAGGACATGGGTATGATGTACTATTTAGCCGTCGAAGGCAAACAAAAATTAAGCGGATCGGTAACGATTTCAGGAGCGAAAAACGCCGCGTTGCCGTTGCTGGCATTAACGCTTCTTTCCAAACGAAAAATTAAAATATCCAATATTCCCGAAGTTGCCGACGTCAAAACGCTTTTACAACTGCTTGCCAATTTGGGCGCAACCTATGCGTTTGTTCAAAAAAACGTCGTGGACGTGGATGCGACGAGCGTTAATTCGGCGTGCGCCAATTACGACATCGTCCGCAAAATGCGCGCGTCTATTTTGACGCTTGGCCCTTTACTCGCGCGTTTCGGGCATTGCGAAGTCTCCTTGCCCGGAGGTTGCGCTATCGGTCAGCGTCCGATCGATTTGCATTTAAAAGCTTTAGAACAAATGGGTGCGGAAATCGAGATTAAACAAGGGTATGTTTTGGCAAAAGCGCCCAAAGGACTGAAAGGTGCGACGATCGTTTTCGATAAAGTCACGGTGACGGGTAGCGAAAATATCATTATGGCGGCGGCGTTGGCGCACGGAACGACGATGCTCGTTAACGTGGCAAAAGAGCCTGAGGTCGTGCAATTATGCGAAGTCCTACGCGATGCGGGCGTGACGATCGAAGGCGTGGGAAGCTCAAAACTCATCATCGAAGGAAGCGGCGGTAAATTGCTCAATATCCCCGATTTTCGAGTTATTCCCGATCGTATCGAAGCAGGAACGTATTTGTGTGCCGGAGCGATTACCAAGTCCAAAATAACGCTCAAAAACGTCAATCCGAAGCATTTGGAAGCGGTGATTTTAAAATTGAAGCAGATGGGTTTTGAAATTGACGAGACGGAAGAGTCGTTGACGATCCACCCGAATGAAAAAATGATCGCATGCGACATCGAAACATCCGAATATCCCGGCTTTCCGACCGACTTGCAGGCACAATTTATGGCATTGTGTACGCAGGCAAAAGGAACGAGCCTGATCGATGAGCGATTGTTCGAAAACCGCTTTATGCATGTCAGCGAACTCGCTCGTATGGGAGCCAATATTAAGCTCAAAGGTCACACAGCGACGGTCGAGGGAAAAATGAAACTCAACGCCGCGGACGTCATGGCGACCGACTTGCGGGCAAGTTCGGCGTTAATTTTAGCCGCACTCGTTGCCGAGGGTACGACGAAAATCCATCGTATTTACCATTTAGATCGCGGGTATGAAGATTTAGAGGGAAAATTTTCAAGACTCGGTGCCAATATCGAACGATTAGAGGAGTAAATTATGGCAAAGCAAAGCAGTATCGATTTTTTAAGTGCCGTCGAAAAAAGCCTTTCTCTAGCGACGCAAACGCCGCATTCCGAATGGGTCAGTATCTTTCAGGCCTTAGGACGTACCTTGGCGCACGATATTACATGTCAAAAAAATCTTCCTTCGTATAACAATGCCGCCTTAGACGGCTTTGCGTTTCGTTTCGAGAGTTTGAGTGAAAAAATGCGTATCAAACGAACGATTTTAGCGGGCGAAGTCGTGTCGGAATGCTTGGGCGAACACGAGTGTTATAAGATTATGACCGGAGCCAAAGTACCCGACGACGCCGATACGATCATACCGTTTGAAGAGTGTTCCGTTGAAGGCGACATGTGGATGAAACCTCGCGCTAAAGTCGTCAAAGGCAATGCGTTGCGTCAAAAAGGCGAAGAAGCCGCTTTAGGTTCTTTGTTATTGAAAAAAGGTACGGTGCTCACGTCTCGTGAAATGGCGGTTCTCGCTTCGCAAGGCATCAGTATGGTTCTGACGTATAAACAGCTAAATATTGCGGTTTTTTCAACCGGCAACGAATTGAAGGCTCCGTGGGAAAGAGCCAATGAAGACGAAATTTACGATATTAACGCGCTTTCTTTGATTTCACTTTTGGAAGAACACGGCTTTAAAGCTTCGTATTGCGGTGTTATTCCCGATAATTTAAGAACGGCGACGCGCTATTTTGCGGCGATGAAACATTACGACGTTTTGGTTACGAGCGGCGGCGTGAGCATGGGCGAGGCGGACTTTGTCGAGCGTGCGCTCAAAGCTAACGGTTTTGAAGCGGTTTTTAACGGAATCAACATCAAACCCGGAAAGCCGACGATGATGGGTATTATGGATCACACGATTATCGCCTCGATGCCGGGAAATCCTTTGGCGGCATACGTCAACGCGTTTGTTTTTTTAATTCCTTTGCTCAAAAAGCTTCAAGGGCAGACGAATTTTTACCATACGCGACTGACCGCCGTCAATAAAACCTCTTTTACGATGAAATCCGGTCGCGTCAACTTTGTTTTAGGGTATCATAACGACGGCGTCTTCGAAGTGTACGGCAATAATAAATACGGATCGGGGATGGTTCGCCCTCTTCAAAATGCCAATGCGCTATGGATTAGCGATGAGACGGATTTACATGTCAATGCGGGAGATACGATTCGTATTACATCTCTTTTGTGAGATTAATTGTAAAAAATAATTTAATTTTCAGAAAAATAGTATAAAAAACTTGACCGTTTAACCTTTTTTCGGTATATTGAACGAAAAATTTATCCAGAAAGATCTAAAGGCTTGGTAATGTTTAAGAATTTAAAGATTTCTACAAAACTTCTCGTCATCTCTCTCGTAACGGTTTTCGGATTATCGCTGCTTTCGTATATCGGAATCAATGCTAGTTTGGTCGGTAAAAGTTCTTTGGAAACGATTTATGAAAAAAAATGTGGTTCCCGATGCTGAAATTACGACCGCACGTACAACGTTTGAAATGATTTTAAACGATTTAATTCACGTCACCAGTGAATTTTTGCCGACGGGACAAGCCAGAGATCGCTTACCCAAAATCGAAACCGAAATGAATAGTTTTTTTGCTAAAGCCTTGAAGAGCGAATTTTACAACGATCCGACGCTCAAGCAAAATTTAAACGAAGCATACGAACGTTACTCTCAAAAGATCGCTCCGAAACTTCAAAAAATTCATGCGCTTTACGTTAAAGATCACCGAGAAGACATCGGCGATATGGCGGTTGAGATCGAAGAGGATTGTCACTATATCAGCCAACGTTTTCACAATATCTCTTCGTTTACCAATCAACGCGTCAAAGACATCAGCGTCGAAATCAGTGCGAAACTCAATCGCAATTTGTACATCGTCATCGCCGTTTCGGTCATTATTTTAGTCATTACGACGGGCTTGTTATTTTCCATTAGTCGCTATATCGTCAAACGTATCGGTCGTATCGGCGAGCATTTGTCCGAAATTAGCAAAGATTTGGCGTTAAATCGACCGATCGTTCCGTGTAATTACGATGAAATCGGAGAGATAAGCAGCAATCTCAATACGCTTTTGTCGACCTTGCAGCAAGCCTTACTCAAAGCTAAAACGACGATGTCCGGCAATTCGACGATCAACAAAAGCATGCAAACGTTTTCTCAGCAAATCACTAATGTTGCAGAAGAGCAAGATCGTATCGTTGAAAACGTCAAAAAATTAACGGCAAAAATCAATCGCGAATTGCAAGAGTCCTGTGAAATTTCCGAGACGTCGGCCACGTATATGAAAGAGGACTACGCGATGCTCGATATGATGATCGAGACCTTGGACGAAATCGTCGAGAGTATCAATACCGTGAGTCGCGAAGAGCAAAATATTTCGACGCAAATGCACGATTTAGCCGAGCAAACGGCGCAGATTCGCTCGATTTTGGAAATGATTAAAGATATAGCCGATCAAACCAACCTTTTAGCCCTCAATGCCGCGATCGAAGCGGCGCGTGCGGGTGAACACGGGCGCGGATTTGCGGTAGTTGCCGATGAGGTACGCAAGCTTGCCGAACGTACGCAAAAATCGCTTTCGGAAATCGACGTGACGATTAGCGTCGTGGTTCAAAGCGTTTCGAGTGCGAGTGAAAACATCAAAGAAAACAGCCAAAAAGTGGTCGATTTGAACGAAAACGCCATTAAAATTTCGTCGATGGCAAACGAAACCAAAGAAAAAACGGCGAAGAGTTTGGACATTACCAACGTCGCGTATAAAAAAGCCGTCGATATTTCCAAAGAGATCGACGCGCTGACCAAAGGCGTCGAAGAAGCCAACGGCTTAGCGCATGAAAATAAACAAGTCGCCGATAATTTGCTTGCGATCTCTAACGACTTAAATCGTTCGACGGCGGAGCTTGAACAAGAGATCAATAGTTTTCAGGTTTAAACGCTCTTTAAAGCCCTTCACGATCAATTTGTGTTACAATTATCACGCTTTAACGACGTAAAAATATACGTTTTTGCGTTAAAGAGCAGCAAAAACTATTGACATGAAGGGGCTTTTTTGATAGAATTCCGTCCGTTTTGCGGGAATAGCTCAGTGGTAGAGCACGACCTTGCCAAGGTCGGGGTCGCGAGTTCGAACCTCGTTTCCCGCTCCATTTTTATCTTTTTATGTTTTTCTTCGTTTCTCTTTTCCCAAACGATTTACCTCGATAAAACCTATTGCGTCGATCAATCAGACGTCAGAGCCTCTTTTTTCGGTTACAAAGACGCCCATTCCAAAGACGACCCCGTTTTGGTCGAAATTCCTAAAGACCGTATGCAATACACCGTTATGAGCGGTGTGATTCTCTCCTTTTTTAACGACCGCAATATTAGCGTCGTCGACACGAGCGAAGGCGTCGTCGTTTTTAAAAAAGAGTGCCGTTTAATGGGCAAAGCCGACGAGATCGAAGCCCTCTTTTTGAAAAAATTTCAAGCCGCGGCTCCTTACGTACTGATCGAGAGCAAACCGCATATTAGCACGAAAGCCTCTTTACCGGCCGATTTTAAGCGATACGAACTTATCGACATTCTCTTAAGCGACAATATGCTTCGTAAAAACAGCGGCTCGTTCGTCGCACTTTTTAAAGTCGCCGACAAAGAGCGGAAGCTTTATTTCTCGTATGAAATGGACGCTAAAGCACGCGTATTTAAAGCGAAACGTAATTTGCTTAACGGTACAATCCTCGGCAACGATGATTTTGAAACGGTGCTCGTCGGATTAGACGCATTACCGAACCGCGCTATGCTCCGTGAAAACACGCAAACGTTAGTGGTAAAAAGCACCGTCAAAGAGGGGCAAATTCTCACCGATTATCTCTTTGAACCCAAACGTCTCGTGACAAAAAAATCGGCTATTAAAGCAGTGTATAAAGACGAAAGTTTAAGCATCGAGGTTCAAGCAACCCTTTTAGATGACGGTGACATAGGAGATATCGTGAGGATCAAGACCGAGCAAGGTAAAATTTTAAACGCAAAAATCGTGTCCGCCAACGAAGCGGTCATTCTCGAATGAAACGCCTTATCGTCGGTATCAGCGGCGCAAGCGGCGTGGAATTGGGCTTAGCCTTTTTAAAAGCGCTTCCTTGCAGCATCGAGTCTTATGTGATTGTCTCCGATCACGCTAAAGTCGTTTTTGAAAAAGAACACGCTTCCATCCACCGCTTGGACGATGCCGATATCGCAGCACCGAGTGCTTCGGGTTCGTTTCAATGCGACGCCATGGTCATTATCCCGTGCAGTATGAACACTTTGGCAAAAATTGCCTACGGTATCGCCGACAATCTTTTAACGCGCAGTGCAAGCGTCATGCTGAAAGAAAAACGACCGCTCTTATTGGCCCCGCGTGAAATGCCTTTTTCTGCTATCGCCTTGGAAAATATGCACAAACTCTCTGTGCTTGGAGTTCATATCGCGCCGCCGGTTGCAGGCTACTATGCCGATGTCGATTCTTTGGAAAAGATGGAAAACTTTTTCATCGGTAAATGGTTTGATCTTTTAGGCATCGAACATACGCTATTTAAACGATGGGAGGGAGCATAATGCGCGTTGCAATTTATCCGGGGACGTTTGATCCCATTACCAACGGCCATATGGACGTTATTAAACGGGCGCGTAAACTTTTCGATAAAGTGCTCGTCGCCGTAGCGTTTTCGGAAGAAAAACGTCCGATGTTCGACGTGCAAACGCGCGTCGAGATGGCACAAGCCGCCGTGAGTGATTTGGAAGACGTACATGTAGAAGCTTTTGACGGTTTGTTGGTACGTTTTTCCCAAGAAAAAAATATTCGCGTGATGATTCGAGGCCTTCGTGCCGTCAGTGACTTTGAGTTTGAATTGCAGATGGGTTACGCCAACGCGTCGCTCTGGAACGAAATCGAAACGGTCTATTTGATGCCGAGTCTGAAAAATGCGTTTATTAGCTCTTCCGTGGTTCGTTCTATCGCCAAACACGGTGGAAACGTATCGCATTTAATTCCCTCTTCCGTTTTACCTTTTGTCGAAAGAAAGCTCTTATGTATGTAATTTTTGAAGGGGTCGATACGACCGGAAAAAGCACGCAAGTGCGCCTTTTTGAACAAAAAAATCCCGACGTGCTTGCGACCAAAGAGCCCGGCGGTACGCCTTTAGGTATGAAGCTTCGCGAGATATTGTTAAACGGTGAGGCAAAAGCGTCGTTGTATGCGGAGTTGTTCTTGTTTTTGGCCGATCGCGCGTTGCATTACGACACGGTCGTTCAGCCGCATCGCGATCGACGCATCGTAATTAGCGATCGGGGATTTGTTTCGGGCATCGCTTACGCTTGCGCCAATCACGAAGAAATCGAGGGCGAATTCTTGCTTCAGATGAACCGTTTAGCCCTGCACGGAACCTATCCCGATAAAATCGTTCTTTTTTTGACCGACGAAGCATTGATCCAAAAACGTTTAGGCGTTAAAGAAAACGATGCGATCGAAGAGCGAGGCGTAAGCTATTTGTTACGAATTCAAGCTATAATGCGCCGCATCGTTAAGAGCTTGCCGATACGCTATTTGGAAGTCGATGCAACGCAGAGCGTCGAAGCAATTTATCAACAGATTGAGGAATTTTTACATGATTAATGCATTACGCGGCATGAAAGATACGCTTTTCCCGCAAAATGAAGTTTACATGTACGTGATCGATACATGTACCAAAATTGCCCGAAACTACGGTTTTTCGTTTATTGAAACGCCGATTTTGGAAGAGACGGCGTTGTTTAAACGCAGTGTGGGCGAAAGCAGCGACATCGTCGGTAAAGAGATGTACCAGTTTCGGGATAAAGGCGATAACGACGTCTGTTTGCGTCCGGAGGGAACGGCAGGCATCGTGAGGGCTTTTATTCAGGAAAAATACGACAAAGCGGGTCTTTCCAAACGCTTTTTCTACCATGGACCGATGTTTCGCTATGAACGACCGCAAAAAGGACGACTTAGGCAATTTCACCAATTCGGTGCGGAGAGTTTCGGCGAAGCGAACGTGAGGGAAGATGCGACGATTATTTTAATGATTAAAGCGATTTTCGAAGCCCTCGGTATCGGCTATACGTTAGAAATCAACTCCTTAGGCTGCCCCGCGTGTATGCCCGCTTACCGTACGCGTTTGGTCTCGTTTTTAGAAAGCGTCGAGGGATTGTGCGAAGATTGCGAACGAAGAAAAACGACCAATCCGATTCGCGTGCTTGATTGTAAAAACGAACATTGCCAAACGTTGTTGCAAAACGCACCGTTGATCGTCGATCATTTATGCCCTACATGTCAAAATGATTTTGAGACGTTGAAATCGATTTTAGATCGTTTCGGGATGGTGTATCGCGTCAATCCTAAGTTGGTACGCGGGCTTGATTATTACTCCAAAACGGCGTTTGAGTTCGTCAGTTCCGAGATCGGAGCGCAAAGCGCTATTGCCGGCGGAGGACGTTACGATCGTTTGGTGGAATTTTTAGACGGAAAACCTACTCCCGCGGTCGGTTTTGCGATGGGGATCGAGCGTTTAATGGATTTGGTCAAAATGCCCGAATCCAAACGTGAGGGATACTACATCGCCGCTTTATGCGACGAGGCGTTACCAAGCGTTTATACGTTGGTTCAGCAAAAACGCGCGATTGCGCAAGTGTTAACGAGTTACGAGCCCAAATCGCTTAAAAATCATCTCAAAGCCGCCGATAAATTTTATGTAAAATTTTGTGTATGTATCGGTGAAGACGAGCTGGCAAATCAAACGGTATGGGTGAAGGATTTAGAGAGTAAAGAAGAACGCATTATGCCTATCGAGAACTTTTAAGGAGCAAAACATTGGACTACGGTATTAAAACCTGGGGAAACGACAACTTTTTTATTGAAGACGGTAAAGTCAAGGTCAACACCGGATGTGAACCTTCACTCATCGAAATTATTCAAGAGATACGAAAAGACGGTATTCGAGGTCCTATTTTATTACGGTTTCCTCATTTGATTCAAAAACAGATTCGAATGATCTACAAAAGTTTTGCCGACGCTAAAAAAGAGTTTAACTACGAGGGAAATTTTAGCGCCGTTTATCCTTTGAAAGTCAATCAGTTCCCAAACTTCGTCAAAAACCTTGTCGCATTGGGACAAAAATACAATTACGGCTTGGAAGCGGGATCGAAAGCCGAGCTTATTTTGGCAATGGCGTATAACAATCCGCATGCGCCGATTACCGTTAACGGTTTTAAAGACAACGAGATGATCTCTTTGGGTTTTATCGCCGCGGAGATGGGGCATAATATTACGCTGACCATCGAGGGATTGAACGAGCTTGAGAGCATCATCTCAATCACGAAAGATCGCTTCGGTTGCGTTCCCAATATCGGTCTTCGTATTCGTCTTCACAGTTCGGGAATCGGTATTTGGGCAAAAAGCGGCGGTATCAATTCCAAATTCGGCTTAACCTCTACCGAACTCTTAGAAGCGGTCAATATGATCCGCGATGCGAATCTCCTCGATAAATTTACGATGATTCACTTTCATATCGGCTCGCAAATCACCGACATTGCGCCTTTGAAAAAAGCCTTACGGGAAGCGGGTAATATTTATGCCGAGCTTTGCCGCATGGGTGCAACAAATCTTCGTGCGATCAATTTGGGCGGCGGTTTGGCGGTCGAGTATTCGCAACACAAAACGACTTTGCATAAAAACTATACTTTGGGCGAGTACGCCAACGACGTCGTGTATCTTTTAAAAGACATCGCAACGCAAAAAAACGTTCACGAACCGGATATCTTTATCGAGTCTGGACGTTTTGTCGCGGCTCATCATGCCGTTTTGGTTGCACCCGTTTTGGAGCTTTTTTCGCAAGAGTATACCGATCAAAAATTGCGTCTTAAAGACAAAAACCCTCCTCTCGTTCAGGAATTGTACGATCTTTTCAATACGATGAACCGTAAAAACGCTTTAGAGTTTCTTCACGACAGTATCGATCATATGGAATCTTTATTGACTTTGTTCGATTTGGGTTACATCGATCTTCAAGACCGTTCCAACACCGAAATTTTGGTTAACTTGATTATTAAAAAAGCGGTTGGACTCAGTGCCGATAAAAAATTGAGCGAAATTTTGGACATTCAAGATCGCGTTCAAGAGCGCTATTTGGTCAACTTTTCCCTCTTTCAAAGTTTGCCTGATTTTTGGGGTATCGATCAGACGTTTCCGGTTATGCCTTTGGATCGTTTGGACGAAGTTCCGACGCGTTCGGCTTCGCTTTGGGACATTACCTGCGATAGCGACGGCGAAATCGGCTTTAGTACCGAAACGCCGCTGTTTTTGCATGACGTAGACGTTACGCAACGCGATTACTTTTTAGGATTTTTCTTGGTCGGTGCTTATCAAGAGGTTTTAGGTATGAAACACAATCTCTTTACGCATCCCACAGAGGCGACGATTCGCATCGACGACGACGGATACGAGATTGAAAATATCTTAGAGTCTCAAAGCATTAGCGACATTTTAGAAGATTTAGATTACGATATTAAAGAAGTCCAAGAAAACCTGAACGATCGTATCGAAGCTTCCGATATTATCAGCGAAAAAGAGAAAAAGCATATTTTAGGCGAGATTTATCTCTTTTTGAACGATAACGGTTACTTGAAAACGATCAATAACGAGGATAATACGCAATGAGCGACATCTCTTTATGGCAAAAGATCAAGGAAGATTTTTCCCAACCCGTTTTGCACGATCCGGCACTCAATTCTAAAATAGAGCTTTTTTTCAACTATCCGGGCGTATGGGCATTAGCAAATTACCGTATTGCTCATGCCTTACATGTCAGAGGTTTTCGTACCCTTGCGCGAGCGATTATGGGGATTTCTCAGATTATTACCAATATGGACATTCATCCCGCATGTACGATCGGTAGACGCGTCTTTTTCGATCACGCTTTCGGCGTTGTCGTCGGCGAAACGGCAGTGATCGGGGACGATGTTTTGATTTACCAGTGCGTCACGTTAGGCGGCGTGAGTTTAGAACGCGGCGTCAAACGTCATCCGACGGTCAAAAACGGTTCGGTTATCGGTTCGGGAGCTAAAATCTTGGGCGACATCACGATCGGCGAAAATTGCCGTATCGGTTCCAATTCGGTGGTCGTTAAGAGCATTCCGGACGACTCAACCGCCGTGGGCGTTCCCGCACGCGTGATCGAAAAAGGGCGCGATAAAAGCCCGATGGCGCATAATAAACTTCCCGATATTAACAAAGAGCTTTTTATCTACATGTTCAAACGTATTAAGATTTTAGAAGACGCCGTTTTGCAAAGTCATCAAGACCAAAACGTGAAAGTCAAAGACGACGAATTGGAAGCCATTTACAAAAGCTACTTGGAATCGGTCAAAGAGTAGTACTTCTACCGTAAGAGGCGCACCCTTTCGCGCCTTTAACAACGGCATAAAAAACATATCGCTATCGTCACGACGCATTGCATGATCACTCTGTAGAATATAGCCCCTTTTTTTATTATCGATCGTTGTTGAGAAGCGCTTTGTTTCGGAGGTGGAAGCTGAATTCGCGTTGGTGCGGGAACTTTCGTTCGTACTTCAAAACGCCGCATGGAATATTGTCTCTCAAAATCCGCCGCGGCAAGCATAAAAACGCCTGAACGTGTTAGGGAAATAGGGATTTTTTCGCTATAATCTCGACGATATTTTTTTAAGGGAACGTGCATGTTATCTAAACGAATTCAAGTATTGTCGCCCTCTTTAACCTTGGCGATTACTGCCTTGGCAAGAGATCTTAAAGCGCAGGGAAGAGATATTTTAAGCTTTTCGGCCGGTGAGCCCGATTTTGACACGCCTCAACGCGTTAAAGATGCCGCTATCGAAGCGATTCAAAAAGGTTGCTCCAAGTATACCGCCGTCGCGGGAACGCCCGAAGTTCTTAAAGCGATCGCAGGAAAGCTTAAACGCGAAAACAATCTTGAATACAAGCCCTCCGATATTGTCGTAAACGTAGGTGCAAAGCATTCGTTGTTCAATATTTTTCAAGCGATTCTCGATGAAAAGGATGAAGTGATTATTCCTTCGCCTTATTGGGTTACGTATCCCGAAATCGTCAAATACAGTAACGGAACGCCCGTTTTTATCGAAACCGACGAGGCAAGTTGTTTTAAAATTACGCCGGCACAACTCAAATCCGCCATTACGCCTAAAACAAAAGTGTTGTTGCTAAACACGCCTTCCAATCCGACGGGTTCGGTTTACTCCAAAGAGGAGCTTCAAGCTCTTGCGGATGTTTTGAAGGGTACGAAAATTCTTGTCGTTTCCGATGAAATGTATGAAAAGATTTTATTTGACGGACGTAAATTTACCTCCGTTGCGGCGATCAGCGACGACATGTACCAACGAACGATTACCGTCAACGGTTTGAGCAAATCCGTCGCGATGCCTGGGTGGCGTTTTGGATATTTGGCATGTCCGATCAAAGAAATCGTCAACGCGATCGTCGATTTGCAAGGACAAAGCACGTCCAATATCAATTCTATCACCCAAAAAGCCGCTATTCCGGCACTTGAGGGTTTGGTGGACGACGACATCGAAACGATGCGCGTTGCGTTTGAAAAACGACGTAATTTGGCTTGCGAACTCTTTAGCAAGATTCCGCAACTCAGCGTCGTCAAACCCGAAGGTGCGTTTTACCTCTACGTCAATACGAAAGCGGTTGAAAACGATTCGATGAAGTTTTGTTCCAAACTGCTTGAAAAAACGGGTGTGGCGGTGGTTCCGGGTATCGGATTCGGTATGGAAGGCTATTTTAGACTGTCTTTTGCGACCGATGATACGACCATCCGAAACGGTATCGCGCGTATTGCCGATTTTGTTCAACATTACGAACGATAATTTTCTTCCGGGGTGCTTAAAATAGCACCCTACTTTTAAAACTTCTCAAAAAATCCTCAAATTTTTGCTACAATCCCGACACGATTTTGACATGTAGCAAAGGAATACGATGAACAAGTACGTCATTACGCTCGCTAAAACCTGTTTAGGATGCAAAAAACCCTCCTGTCGTACGGGCTGTCCCGTGGGAACGCCTATTCCGGAGATGATTCGTCTGTTTTTGGCGGGAGAGATTAAAGAAGCGGGGAAAATGCTGTTTGAAAACAATCCGCTCTCTGTTATCTGTTCAATGGTCTGCCCGCATGAAAAGCATTGCGAGGGGCATTGTATCTTGAATAAAAAAGGTACGGCGGTGAGCGTAGGCAGCATCGAAAATTACATTTCCGATCTGTATATGAACGACCTTCAATTTGAAAAACCTCTTAAAAACGGCACGAAAGTCGCTATTATCGGAAGCGGACCTGCGGGAATCGCGTTGGCGATACTTCTGGGTATGAAAGGCTACGAGATCACGATGTACGACGCTCACGATAAAATCGGCGGCGTTCTTCGCTACGGTATTCCCGATTTTCGTCTGAATAAAGAGATCCTCGATACGATTGAAAACAAATTGCGTCAATTGGACGTGACGATACGCCCTAATATTACGGTCGGTAAAAACATCACGATCGCCGACTTGTTTCGCGACGATTTTAAAGCGGTCTTTATCGGTACGGGTGTTTGGTCGCCAAAAAAATTGGGGATTAAAGGCGAGAGTTTGGGACATGTCCATTTTGCGATCGATTATCTCAAAAATCCTTCCGTGTACCGCCTCGGTCATAAGGTCGTTGTTTTAGGTGCGGGTAACGTAGCGATGGACGTGGCGCGAACGGCGGTGCGACACGGAGCGCGTGACGTGATTATTATGTACCGTAAAGGGATGGAAGATATTCCCGCATCCAACCATGAAGTCGAATGTGCCAAAATCGACGGCGTTAAATTCGAGCTGTACAAGCAACCCGTTGAAATCAACGAACAAGGCGTGATCTATCAAGGTACGAACGAAAGCGTTGAAGCCGGAATGTTGGAAGCGGATTCGGTTTTGATCGCCATTAGTCAAAATCCAAAAGACACTATCGTACAAACGGCAAAACAAATCGAAGTGGACGGGAAAGGCCTCGTGATTACCGATGAAAGCGGTCGAACGACGATGCAAGGCGTTTTTGCTTCCGGAGACGTGGTAACGGGTGCGCGAACGGTTGTTGAAGCGGTAGCATTTTCAAAGCGCGTTGCCGTAGCGATTGAGGAGTATGTGGCGACGCTGTAGTCGCAAATAAAAAAAGCTATACCGTCTAGACGTCTAGACGGTATAGCGTGAGTGTTTTTTACGAACGCGGTTGCGCTTCAAAACGCGCTTTGGCGTCTTTGAGCGCATTGATCAGTTCATCGAGATTTTCATAAGGAATGTGCGCTTTCCAATCCGGATCTTCGGTATTTTTCTTTAACGAAATGCCGATACTCACGACCGGAAATGATCCGTTGCCGTAAGGCTCTTCCAAATGCGAAACGGAAATGACGCCGTTTTTAGTACCTGCTAACGGAAATTTGGTTAATATCGTATTTTTTCCACCCATAATTATGAATTCCTTTTAAAAAATTGAGCGATTTTGGCCTGTTTTTTAAGCCAATCGCTTTGAAGCATCAATGGAAATCCGCCGTAGACTTTGCCGCCTTCGATGGATTTGCTCACTCCGCCTCGTGCCGCTACGGTCGCGAAATCGCCGATCTCCAAATGACCTGCGGTTGCGCTTTGTCCGCCCATGACGACGTTTCGCCCTAATTTTGTCGATCCCGCTAAGCCGGTTTGAGCAACGATGATACAAAATTGACCGATTTCGCAATTGTGTCCGATGTGCACGAGATTATCTATTTTTGTCCCTTTTTTAATAACCGTAGAGCCGAAAACCGCACGATCGATCGTGGAATTAGCACCTATTTCGACGTTTTCTTCGATAATCAAGTTGCCGTTATGGTAAATTTTGATATGTTCGCCGGTTTTCGTATGCGCGTAGCCGAAGCCGTCGCTTCCGACGACGACGCCGGCTTGAAGGATTGAGCCTTCTTTAATCACGCAATCGTCGTAAACGACGACATTAGGGTATATGACGACGTTTTGACCGATAGTTACGTTCGCTCCGATCGTCACGTTCGGCATAATGCGCGCGCCCGCTTCGATAACGCTTCCGCTGCCGATGACGACATTTTGCTCGATCGATGCCGCGGGATCGATACGCGGAGCAACGGAAGTCTCAAAAACTTTTTTCGCAAAGTAGCGGCTGGCGTATGCCATGCTCAAATAAGGATCGTCGCTCACGAGAGCTTCTACGTTTGAAGGTAAGGCTTCTAAATAGGCTTTGGGAAGGATGACAACGCCTGCTTGGGTATTTTTTAAGTCGTCGAGTAGCTTGGCGTCTTTAAAAAAAGCGATGTGCGAAGGCGTTGCCTCCTTGAGCGTTGCAAAAGAGGCAACATCAAAATCTCTGCCGGCGTAGTCTAATCCTAACGCTTGCGCAAGGAGGCTAATTTTCATTACAGATCCATCGCTACCGAACCGCTGCGAACGATATCGGTCGGATTGTATTTTTTAACGGCTTTCAAGAAACTGTCGATTCGATTGTAGTCGTCCGCAACCATTAAGACGATCGACTCTTCGCTGCTACTGGCGATCGTGCCGTTATAGGCTTTGAGCATTGCATCCAGACCGTTGAAATCTTCACTCAGAGGAATCTTAACCAATGCAAGCTCTTTTTCGACAAATTCGCCCGATTCGATGACTTTATAGGTCGGTATCAATTTATGAAGTTGTTTGACGATTTGCTCCAAAACGGCGGTACTGCCCGAGGTAACAATCGTCAAGCGCGATAAATTCGTTTTCGGAATAGGCGCTACCGTTAAAGAATCGATGTTGTATCCGCGACCGGCGAATAAGCCTGAAATACGAGATAGTACGCCGTCTTCGTTGAGGACGATAACCGATAATACTCTTCTAATCGCATCCATGGGCTTACTCCTTATACTCTAACATCATATTGTAAAGCGTTCCGCCTGCCGGAACCATCGGTAAAACGTTTTCAAAACGGTCGACTTGAACGTCGATCATACAAACACAGCCGCTTTGCATCGCATCGCTTAAGGCTTGATCGAATTCCGCTTTGGTTTTGACTCTAAATCCGCGTCCGCCGAAGCTCTCAACCAACTTAACGAAATCGGGTTGCACCGAAAGATCGGTTGAAGAGTAGCGTTTGTTGTAGAAAAAAGTTTGCCATTGGCGAACCATTCCTAAAAATTGATTGTTCAAAATAATGTTAATAACGGCAATTTTATTTTCGACCGCGGTCATAAGCTCTTGAATATTCATCAAAATCGAGCCGTCTCCCGTGAAGTTGATGACCGTTTTGTTCGGTAATGCGACCTTAGCACCCATCGCCGCGGGCAAACCGTACCCCATCGTTCCCAAACCGCCGCTGCTAAGCCATTGTCTTGGATAGCTAAACGGGTAAAATTGCGCCGCCCACATTTGGTGTTGACCGACGTCGGTACAGATGACGGCTTTATCGCCGAGAAGTTCCCCTACGCGCTCAATCGCCCATTGCGGTTTAATGACGTCGTTGCTGTCTTCGTACCTGAGCGGATGAATTTCGTTGTAGCGTTTTAACAGTTCACGCCACGGTTTGTATTTATCGGCTTGTATTTGCTCTTTTGCCAGCGGGATCATCGCTTCGACGACGTTTTTAAGGTCTCCGACGATCGGATAATCGATCGGAACGATTTTCCCGATGCTGCTTGGGTCGATATCAACGTGAATGATTTTGGCATGTTTGGCAAATTCGCTGAGTTTTCCCGTAACCCTATCGTCAAAACGAGGGCCAAAAGCAATCATCAAATCGGCTTCGCTCATCGCCATATTGGCGCAATAGCAACCGTGCATACCCAGCATTCCGAGCAATAAAGGATTTTCATCGCCCATAACGCCGCGTGCCATCAACGTTTCGACGGCGGGAATGCCGCAAATTTGTGCAAATTCGCGTACTTCGTTTGCAGCGTTGGAATTAATCGCACCGCCGCCGATGTATAAAACGGGACGCTTCGCCGCCGCAATCGCTTCGATCGCCTTTTTAATTTGGCGAGGATTGCCTTTGTACGTCGGTTTGTACGTTTGCATTTTAATTTCGCTAGGATAGCTAAAATGTGCAATCTGTGCGGTCACGTCTTTGGGAATATCGACATGCACGGGACCGGGTCGGCCGCTTCGCGCGATATAAAACGCCTCTTTTAAAATACGCGACAAATCTTTGGCGTCTTTGACCAAATAGTTGTGTTTGACGCACGGACGGCTGATGCCGACCGCATCGATTTCTTGAAACGCGTCCGTACCGATCATACTAATGGGAACTTGTCCGCTAATGACGACCAGAGGAATCGAGTCCATATAAGCCGTTGCAAGACCCGTCACCGCGTTGGTAAAGCCAGGTCCGCTGGTCACAAACGCAACACCGACCTCGCCCGTTGCCCTTGCATAACCGTCTGCGGCATGAATCGCCGCTTGTTCGTGTCTCGTTAAAATATGTTTAAAATGGTTTTGTTTATAGACTTCATCGTAAACATTCATAATCGCACCGCCGGGATAGCCAAAGACGACGCTGACGTTCTCCTTCCGTAGTGCTTCTATAACCATCTGGGAACCGCTTAACTCCATGACCTCTCCTTTCATATTTTTTTTGGTTGCGACTTCGCGCTAAAATCCGCTTTTTTCAAAGCGAATTATTTTTACATGTCGGGGCAAAAGCCTCAACGCCGAGGTTGTACCGAGCGTCAAAGTTTGTTTCGTAACGAAGTCAAATTTTCCGCATACCGCTATTTTTACATCTTCACGTAAAGCCCAAACACCTCTGTTGTATCGGGTGTTAAAGCTCGGTAAAAAAAGTGGGTTATTATAGCAAATAAAGATTAAAAGAGGCTATTTTCGGTACTTTGAATCATTAAACGGAAGAGGTGTTACAATTTGCTATAGCCACGCCTTCTCGAAGGCTATCGTCGATAACGATGCAGGTCGCAAACCCTAGTTTTTGCATAATGGTTTTAACGAGTAAAATTCCGGCGATCATGGAGTCACGGCGATTGGTTCCCGTAAAGCGCGTCGCTTCTTCGATAGGCATACGGCTTAAACGTACGAAAGCCTCTTCAAAATCGTTAACATGTAAAGAAGTGCCGTTAATCGCGTTTGCATCGTAATGGGCATAATCCATACCTTGTTTGAAAGCGGCAACGGTCGTAGGCGTTCCGGCGGTCGCGATCAATTGACGGTAACGCGATACGACGGGTTGATGTTGCACGACGAAAGGTTCGATGACCGATACGATGCGATCAATGTGCGATGCGTCGATTGAGGCGTAGCGTTCGGTGGTCGTGACGATACCGAACGGAAAGCTTCGGCTCTCTTTGCTCGTCGTGTTACAAAAAGTAATTTCCGTCGATCCGCCGCCTAAATCGAATAAAACATAACAAGACGCGTCGAATCCTTCTCGCGTTAAGGCGTGTTCAACCGCTAAAGAGGTTAATGCCGCCTCTTTTTCGCCTGAAATAATTTCAAAGCAAATCCCAAACGTTGTTTCGATACGACTAAGAATTTCACGCGCATTGGATGCCATACGCATCGCTTGCGTCGTTACCGCAAAGCAAGGTTCGTTTCGGAAGTCAAAATGTAACGAAGCTTCATACAGTGCCGCAAAAAGGCGTTCTTGCGACTCTGGAGCAATCGCACGGTTGACATGTAAGTCTTTTGCCGTACGTACGATGCGTTCAAAGCATGCCGTTCTTCGGCGTGTTTGACAATCAAAACGTGCGATACGAAGCGTGTTGGAGCCTAAATCACATGCAATCATACGGCAAGAACTAACGTTTTTGAAAACCGAAAAGTTTTATTACAAGGGCAATAGCAAGACGAAGCACGCCGATCAACACATATGCAATGAAGGTATATAACAGCGGATGGTAGGGCATATCGTGCGCCATCAGACGAGAAAAATGCTCTAAAGGATGTGAAACCCACTGATTCATATGCATGCCTAAGGATAAGACGAAAAATATCACGACAAAAATGAAGAACTCTTTTTTCACGATGCCTCACTACGGGAGCTAAAATTTTTACAGATTGTAAGCAAAAAAGACTTAATAGAAGATTTAGAATAACGTTACATTATCGCTACAATCTTAGAAGATTATAAATAACTAAAATAATCAACTATAATATTACTAGCCAAGGAAAACTTTATATTGTTGGCAGTAGAATGGGGAGACATACAACAAAAAGGATGGTTAAATTATGAAGTCTGACAAAATCATCGAAGAGATTCTAGGTGAGATTGAAAAACACGAAGGTGTCCTTTCCCGTCGTGACGCTATGAAGCTATTGGCGGCGTCTCCTATTGCCGCAGGCGTTTTAGCAGGTACGACAACGACAACCGAAGCGTATGCTTCTTCCGATGCAAAGGGAAAAATCGTGATCGTCGGAGGCGGTCTTGCCGGTGTTGCTACGGCGGCAAAATTGACGAATAAACTGTCCAATCCCGACATTACGATTATCGAGCCTAATCCGCATTCGGTTTCGTATCAACCGGGGCAAACATTGGTAGCAGCCGGCGTATGGCAAAAAAGCGATATTACGTATGATACCGCCAATTTTATTCCTAAAGGCACAAAATGGATTAAAGAGATGGTCGTCTCTTTCGATCCGGCAAATAACAAAGTCAAAACGCAAAGCGGCATGGAAGTTGCGTACGACTATTTGGTCGTGGCAACGGGTTTGGTGCTCGACTTTGCTTCGATTAAAGGCTTAGAGGGCGAAATCATGTCTTCGGGCGACAATGAAATCGTTCGTAAAAAAGTGGGCAAAAACGGCGTCTACTCTATCTATTTTGCCGACGGTGCGGTCGATACGTATAAAGGTATTCAAGAATTGATCGCTAAAGCCAAAGCGCACACGGGAAGCGAAAAACTACAAGCCATTTTTACCGATCCCGCTACGGCGATTAAGTGCGGCGGTGCTCCTAAAAAGATTATGTATATTATCCACGATCTTTTAACCAAAGCCGGCGTACGCGATAAAGTCGAACTTACGTTTTGTCCGAGCGGCGATAAGATGTTCGGCGTGCCTGAATACAACGACGCTATTTTTGAACAATTTAAAAAACGCGGCTTTAAATGGGAATTTAAAACCAATCTCGTCGCCATCGATACCGAGAAAAAAGTAGCGACGTTTGAGAATAAATGGTTGGAAAAAGGCGAATACGACGAGGATTTGAAAGAGTATACGATGATTCCGATGTCTAAAAATATCGAGAAAAAATACGACTTTATCCATATTACGCCGCCTCAAAAAGCACCCGATCTTGTCGGTAAATCTCCGATCGGCTCTTCCAAAGGCTGGGTTCCCGTTGTTAAAGAGACCTTGCAACATGTAACCTATAAGAACGTTTTTGCTATCGGAGACGTTGCCGCTCTTCCTATGGGAAAAACCGGAGGAAGCGCGCGTAAAGAGTATGCGGTTTTGGTGGACAACTTGATTGCCGTTATGGAGAAAAAAGAGAAATTGCCGGCGGCATACGACGGTTATACCGTATGTCCGTTAATTACGAGCCTCGGTACGGTTATGCTTGCCGAATTTAACTGGACGGCAAAACCTACGCCTTCTTTCCCTCTCGATCCGACGCAAGAGCGATGGATTTGGTGGTTGTTGAAAGTGTATGCCCTTAAACCGATGACGATTTACGGCATGCTATCCGGTAGAGCTTAAAATAACGAACGAATAGAAAAAGGAATAACAGATGAAACAATTGACTTTACTATGTATGACGGTAGCAAGTTTGGCTTTGTTAAGCGGTTGCGGGGATAAACCAAAATCGGATGCGGCAAAGTATAAGTATTCCGCGGCGGAAGTTTATAAAGAGACGTGTTTGCATTGCCACGGCAATAAGGGCGAAGGCAATCCCGAGAAAAAAGCTCCTGCGATTAACAAACAAAGCATCCAAGAGCTTGAGATGTCACTTTTTGACATCAAAAACGGCGGTTTAGGACAATCTACGGCAAGCGAGCACGAAGTAATGGAACATAATATGAAAAAATTAGCCGAAAAAGGTTATGATTACGACATTAAAGTGATGGCAAGTTACATTTTCAACACGTTTAATATCAGCAAGTAATTATCAACGGTACTTCTCGGCGACATGTGAGCCGAGAAGTCTCTGAAAGCGAAGAATGAACAAGCGACAAAATGAAGTTTTCGTATGGCCTTTGTGTACGCGCATTATTCATTGGATGATCGCACTCTCCTTTCTTACCTCTTTTATCACGGCTTTTTTTCACTCGCTTTTTAAATGGCATTTAGCCTTCGGTTGGATTTTCGGAATCGTTTTGATTTATCGGCTCGTTTGGGGCATCGTCGGTCCAAATTATGCGACGTTCAAAACGTTTAAACTCTCTTTTGCGGAACTGCGATACTATTTTGTCGAAAAGGTGCAAAACCGGTGGCGCAAGATTCATGCCGGTCATAATGCCGCTTCCAGTTGGTTTACGATTATCGTGCTGTGTTTCGGTTTGGAAATCGTTCTAAGCGGGCTTTTACTGCAAGGAACGCAAGAAGCGAGCGGTCCTTTCTGCTTTTTAAACAACGATTTTTTTAAGGCATCGACGTTCCTGTTTTACGTGCATGAATACGGAGCGTATATTCTCGTTGCATGGGCGTTCATTCATATTTCAGGCGTCCTCGTGGAGCAGTTTTACCATAAAACGCATATGCTCTTTGCGATGGTAACGGGCTATAAAAGAGCCGAGGGCGAAGATACCGTCGTCTCGATTTGGCACCATCTGTTTGCGTACAGTGTGATTGCGATCTCAATCGGTATGCTTTATACGATCGTTTACGATGAAAAGAGTTATTTGACGCATGAACGTTTTGCGAAAATCGACTATGCCGCCGAAAACGAGGCTTATGCGCAAAAGTGCGGAAAATGCCACAAACCCTACCCTCCTTTTATGCTTCCGAGTGCTTCGTGGACACTTTTAATGGACGGTTTATCGAACCATTTCGGCGAAGCGATTAGCGATCGCAATATTACCCAAAGCGAGCAAGAGAGCATTCGTGCGTATCTTGCAAACCGTAGTGCCGAAACGTCCTCTCGCAAGTTGGCGTTTAAAACGCTGGACTCTTTGGGAACGATGCATCCGATCTCGATGAGTAAAGTTCCCTACTGGCGCGCGGCGCACGAGCATATCGACCGTAGCGTGTACAAACGTCCTTCGATCAAAGAGGCTTCCAACTGTTTCGCCTGTCACGAAGGGTTTGAGTTCGGTATTGTGGACAATACGCGTATTCATATTCCCCAATAGCATTCTTTTCATAACGTCGCAATTTTTTTGAAACCCTATTTTGGTTATAATATAGAACGTTCCTAGCAAACGTCTGACGCGTCGTTGATGCAAAATTTCTACATGTAAGATGATGTAGCGTATTTTGTGCCTGACGCGTAGGCTCGTTTTGAAACTAAAAACAAAGGATGCAGAATGCTTTTGGGTGTGAATATCGACCATATCGCCGTATTAAGGGAAGCGCGCAAAATTAACGATCCCGATCCTTTGGACGCGCTCTTTTTCGTTAAACGCTCCGGAGCCGATCAGATCACGATTCATCTTCGCGAAGACCGACGCCATATGAACGACGAAGATGCGCAAAAAATCATTTCACAATCGCAACTTCCCGTGAATTTAGAGTGTTCGATGAATGCTGAAATTCTTGAAAAAGTATTAGCTTTCTTGCCGCATCGAGCGACTTTGGTTCCCGAAAAACGCGAAGAAGTCACGACGGAGGGCGGCTTAGACGTTCTTGCGCATTTCGATGCTCTCAATCAGGCGATAAAGCATTTGCATCAAGCGCAGATCGAAGTATCGCTTTTTATCGATCCTTCCGTGGAGATGATTGAAGCGGCGCATCGTTTAGGCGTTGAATGGGTTGAATTGCATACGGGTTTGTACGCCAATATTTATGCGATGTTGTACGCCAATTTGGCTCGAACGCCTCATGCGATTGCCGCGTTACAACTGGATCGAAAAACCTTACATGTGAAGTTGGAAGCATCTTTAAGCGAGCTTGAAAATGCCGCAAATTTAGCGCGCCGATTGGGGATGAAAGTCGCCGCGGGGCACGGTCTTAATTATCAAAACGTCAAGCCAATCGTCGCTATGCCTGCGATCGAAGAACTCAATATCGGACAGAGTATTATCGCGCGTTCCGTTTTTGTCGGCTTAGAATGCGCCATTAAAGAGATGTTAGGATTGGTCCGATGAAAAAACTTGCCATCAGCATCGGCGATCTTAACGGCGTCGGTTTAGAAATTGCGCTCAGAGCGCACCGAGAAATTACGAAAGTCTGTAAGCCGATTTATTGCATTAACGAAAACATGTTAGCATGGGGAAGTGCACTTTTAGGAATCGACGTACCCGAAGATTTCGAAATTCGCGATTGCGGAAAAGTTTTTGAAATTACCCCGGGCGTTTGTTGCGCCGATGCCGGAGAGAGTTCCTACGATTCGTTTATCACGGCGGTGGCATTAGCTAAAAGTAACGAAGTCGATGCAATCGTAACGCTGCCGATCAACAAAGAGGCATGGGAAAAAGCGGGCTTGGAATATAAAGGTCATACCGATGCCCTCAGTGATTTACTCGGATGCGAAGCGATCATGATGCTCGGATGCGAAGCGATGTTCGTCATTTTGTACACGCATCATATTCCGCTTCGCGATGTGCCGCACGAGATCAAAACGAAAAAGCTTAAACCGTTTTTACTCAAAATATACGAAGAACTCGGATGTGAACGTATTGCGGTTTTAGGGTTAAATCCGCATGCAGGAGATCACGGCGTTATCGGCGACGAAGATAGCGAAATCGAAAAAGCGATTCAAAAAGCCAACCATTTTTTAGAACGTGAAGTTTTCTTCGGTCCCATGGTTCCCGATACCGCTTTTTCAATCGCCAATCGTGAAAAATTTAAGTATTTCGTTTGCATGTACCACGACCAAGGCTTGATTCCTCTCAAAACGCTCTATTTTGAAGAGAGTATCAACGTGAGCCTCAATGCGGGCATTATACGAACGTCGGTCGATCACGGAACCGCTTTTGATATTGCCTATAAAAACGCTCAAGAACTTTCAACGCTCAGTTACGTCAATGCCGTTCACGAAGCGTTGAAGCTGACCGGTACTAAAGTCTTATTGACCTTTTAGGCTTTTGCGGCAAAACAGAGGATGACTTCATACGTTTTGCCGTTTTTGTTCACGGTGTGCGCTTGGACGAAACTCGGTTTTTCAAAGCCGTTTTCGGTGAAAAAACGCACCCACTCTTCCCTTGAAAATCCGAAATGGTATACGCCCGTGTTGTCCGAGTGAAAACTTCCGTCCTCTTTGTCCAAATCGGCAATCGCTAAGAGCCCTTTGTTTGAGAGGATACGGGAAAACTTTTGAATAAGGCGCGAAGGCTCTTCGATATGGTGAAACGCCATGGCACTTACGATACGATCAAATCGCCAAGCACCGAAATTTGCATCCGCGTCCAACGCCAAGGTTTCAACGTGCGACAATCCGCTTTCATCGGCTTTACGTTGAAATTGTTCCAACATCGCGCTTGAAAGATCCGCGCCGACGAGTTTGCCGACCAAAGGAGCGATGTTGAGTCCCACAAGTCCGGTGCCGCAACCAAAGTCCAAAACACAGTCGTCTTTTGAAAACGAAACGGATTTCAAGATCGCATCGGTAATATTTTTAGCAAGGCTTAAACGCATATCGTTTTGATCCCATTTTTGTGCTACGGTATCAAAGCGTTGTTTCGTGTCCGTCATACGTTCTCCAGATATAATATTTTTGCGGGTTTGAGGCGTTAAACGTACCGCGTAGACCCTTCGGCGTCATCGTGTAGATTGTATCGACGATGGATTCGAGGAACTCTCTGTGATGCGAAACGATGATGATGCTTTTATCGATTTTGCGTAAAATCGAAACGAGCTTTTGTTGCATGGCATTGTCCAACCCGTTGGTCGGTTCGTCTAAAAGCATAAGTTTTGGTTCGGCGATTAAGACGCCGGCAAGGGCTACTAATTTTTTTTCGCCTCCGGAGAGATGATAGACTACTTTCTTCGCCAAGTGTGCAATGCCTAAATCCTGAAGCATCATGGCGGTTTTGAGTGCGGCTTCTTCCTTGGGTATGCCTTGGGCAAGGAGGCTAAACGCGACGTCATCCTCGACGATAGGCGCTAAAAACTGATTGTCGGAGTCTTGAAAAAGATAGCCGATCATCGTGCGCACGGTTTTAAAATCGTCCAAAGAGCGCATCGGTCGGTGAAACAGTTCCAAGAGACCGCTTTGCGGTAAAGACAAGCCGGCGATCATCTCCAAAAGCGTCGTTTTACCGCAACCGTTAGGTCCGATAATCGCAATTTTCTCTTTATGCGAAAGGTTTAACGTGATGCCGGTATAGAGCGTCACGCCGTTACGTACGGCGGAAATATTTTTCATCGTTAGCGAACAACTCATAGTAGATACCCTTGATGCCAAAAAAGTGAGATAAGCGTCAATAATGTTGCAATTGCGTCGTTGGAGCTCAAGCTTTGGCGGCGGCTTAAGGTGTAAATTTCACCTTGAAATCCTCGAAGCAGCATCGCTTTTTGCAAAGCGACCGATCGTTCTAAAGCCTTGATCACCAGTGTGCCGATAAATCCCGCCAGCGTTTTATACGATAACAGATCGGTTTTGGGCGTAAAACCGCGAATGCGTAACGTATTTTTAAAGAGCTCGAGCTCATGGCGAATCAAAAAAATAGATTTACTCGTAAAGAAAAAGAGCGTCGTGATTTTATGCGGTAAAGCAAGGCGTTGCATCGCAATCGCGATCGTAAATTCGTTACAGCCGTGAAAGAGCAGTAAAATACAAAGTAGCATCAAGTTGGAACGAAGGAGCATCAATCCCGCAAGGTGCTCTTGGTGTTGCCAATAAAGCGTGAGTGCAATGAAAACGATCAGCGTATTGAGCATGACAAGACGCTTGAAAATAATCAGCAAAAAGCGTCGTTTGAGCCATGCCAAAAAAAATAAGATCAGCGACATCGAAAGGTACATGTGCGTTTGAAGTGCGATCGTGCAACCGTATACGAGGGCTAAAAGCAAGGCGACGCAAGGCGTTATCGGCGGGTGGGACGTTTGATCCAAAAGAGTGCTCCAAAGAAAAAGACAATTATAGCCAATCCTAAGGCGACTTTACTCAAAGGCGTATCGGCAGGCAAGGTTTTGAGCTCTTCTTTTGTGTGGGATTTTGCTTCGTAGTCCAACGTCGCTTGATGCCCCATACCACCCTCAACGGTAATTTTGAAATGCGGCGCAGGCAACTTGATGGAGGCTTTTCCTTCATCGTCGGTTTGAACGCGTGCCAATTCTTTGTCTTGAAAATCTTGAAGCAGGATTGTGCATTGTTTACACGGAGCGGATTTGGTAAAGTAGCTTTGAACGTATAAACTCCCCTCTTCGTCGTAAGCGAAAAGATTGATTTTATGTGCGTACAAAGTCGAGATACTTAAAAAAGCGATGATTATAAAACGAACTATCATACGACCTCCAACCATGCGGGTGCGACTTTTTCGATAAAACGAAGTGCAAAAAGCGTGATGACGCCTTCGATGAACATCACGGGTAGGTGTGCTAAAAACGCCAATTGTGCGGCACTGACGAACGCTTCGCCGTTTAAGGCTAAGGTAAGCGAGAGCAAGAACGCCGATAAACCTAAGGGAACAAAGCCGATGCAAAACCATAAGGCGGTTTTTTTCCATAGCGTATGCGGGTGTAAGCGAAAGAGAAAATACCCCGCAAGCGTCGGAAACGCAAGATTGAACACGTTAACGCCGAGCGTCGTGAGTCCGCCGTAGCCGAATAAAATACCTTGTAAGAAGAGCGCGACGAAAATTGCCACAAAAGCGCGCGGACCTAACAGTGCGCCGACGATACCGCCTAAAACCAAGTGAACCGACGTCGGACCTAAGGGAATATGAATAAACGACGCTAAGAAAAAGAGTGCGGATAAAACGGCGGTTTTAGGAATCTCTTCGTTTTTAAGTGTTTTAAACGCGTAAAAAACCAGTGCCGTCGAAAGAACGGCACCTCCGATCAGAATTTCGGGGCGTAATACCCCTTCGCTAATATGCATTAGTGAATCTTTTCGGTTTTAAGCCACAAAACGGCACCCAGTTCTACCGGATAGCTTTTACCCTCGTGTTTGATTTTTTCGTCGTCGTCGATTAAAGCGGCAAATCCCCACCAGCCATCAAGCGGTAAAGCCACATGAAAAACACCGTTATTATCGGCTTTGACGACTTGTGTTACGTACATGTCGTTGGGAGCTTTAAGCCCTTGTGTGTTGTAGTATTCGATTTCGATTTCGGCATTGGGGACGGGTTTACCTTTGTAGAGCACTTTGCCGCTAAAAAGATTTCCGGCATAAAGCGAGTAAGGGCGTGAAAGCGGAATGATTTCGGCTTTGAGTCCGATGGGTTTATCCCAACCTTCGCCTGAATTAAACGCATCGACGATCGTTTTGGTTTGATGACGAATAAACTTGTCTTCCGCAGGTTCGAAGTACGGCATCGGATCGACGTAAAATTGGTATACGCCGGGTTCTTTGATCGTATATTCGCTTTTCCACGTCGTCATTTTATTTTTTTCGACCGATTGGAGATTGCTTAGAAGCGATGTTTTTTTACCTTCAAAGAAGACGCCTGCTTCCTTAGGTTTTTGCATGTTCATCGATTGTTGTTCAAACGGGTGCGTAAATTCGTATTGAATCGAAACTTTCGGATTTTTTTGTTCGACGACCGACTGGTCGGTCATAACCGTTTGAAAGTGAGCCAAAAGCGACGTTGCGCAAACCAGCGATGCCAATAATATTTTCATACAAATGCTCCTCATAAATAATACTTGAATTAATTCGATATTATTGTCGCATTTATGACGTAAAAAAGGGCTTAAAGCGTTTCGCGAAGGTTGATGAGTGAAGCGATGCATGACGCTTCGTTTGCATTGTCGAAAAAAAAGCTTACATGTAAAGGTTTTTGATAGACCAAATCGTAATAATCGCGCAGTAAGAAGGTAACGACGCTTTGTAAATCACGGCGTTCGTACGCATCGATAATCGCCTCTTTCACGCTTTTGCGAATGTAAGGCGCGATAATCGCCATTGCACGGTAAAAAAATTCCGGCGTTACGTTTTGATAGTAGTACAAGATGCGTTTCGTACGCATCTCAAAGGGCGCGGTAATTTCGACGCGAATGCCTGCTTGAATGTTTTGGTACACGCGCGCGGGAATCGTGACTTTTCCAAGACGCTTGCTCTCGGCTTCGACAAAGATACTCTGATCGGATTCTAAAGCGAAAAGAGCGTTAAAGAGGCTGTTTTCAAACATCTTTTGGCTCGGTTGCGCTCCGCAGACCGCGCCGAAACTCGAACCTAAATGATTGGCGAATCCTTCGATATCGAGCGAAGGCGAGAGTCGTTTGAGCAACTCGGTTTTTCCGCAACCCGTTTTTCCTCCGAGGACGATAAAACGTCGGTGAGGCAATTGCTCGAAAAACGTTAGTACGTACGCGCGATAACGTTTATAACCGCCTTCCAAACGATAGACTTGATAACCGATATGCGATAATATAATGGCGATCGAACTGGATCTTAGCCCTCCTCTAGCACAATAAATGCCGATCTTCGAGCCTATGGGATAGTGTTTTGCGATCGTTTGAAGGTGTGCGGCAATGTTTTCGCAGATGTAACGCGCGCCTAAAATCTTGGCTTCGTTGCGCGATCGTTGTTTGTAAATCGTACCGACTTCTTGGTGTTGTGCATCGCTTAGCGCATAAAAGTTTTGTGCGCCTACGATGCAAGATTCGCTAAATTCTTTGGGGCTACGAGCGTCGATCAGAAGATCCAACGCTTCGCGAGACGCTAAAAACGTTTCGACGTCGCATTCTTTTAACATGAAAAATACGTCGGAATCAGCGCGTGAAGTGTGTGATACAAGGCGTCAAAATCCGTACCGTAGACGCGGGTTTGCGCTATAGCGGTAATAAAATTGGTGTCGCCGCTCCAACGCGGAAGAATATGGTAATGTACATGTTCGGCAATGCCGGCACCGCCGCTTTTACCCAAATTCATACCTAAATTGACGCCGTGCGCTCCCAGCCCTTCTTTAAGCATTTTAACCGAGCATTGCACCAGATGGGACATACGAAGCCACGTCGAAGACTCTAAAGACTCGATGGCGTCGGTATGAACGTGCGGTATAACCATAAAATGCCCCGGCGTGTACGGGTAGCGGTTCATCACGACAAAGCAGAGTTCGTCGCGATAGAGAACGTGATGTGCTTCGTCCATTTCGGGATGTTCGCTAATACGGCAAAACACACACCCCTCTTCTTTTTCCTTAAAATAAACGTCGCGCCACGGTGCGTACATGTAATCCATCAATCGACCTTTTTGATCGCTGCCAATGCGGACGCGATATCGGGTTCGCGCATAAAGTATTCACCGATCAAAAAAGCGTCCGCGCCGACTTTGCTTAAATGCCGAATCGTCTCTTTATCGTTCAAACCGCTTTCCGCGACGATAATTTTACCTTGAGGAATGAGCGGCATGAGCTTTTCGGTGAGGCTCATATCCATATCGAAAGTCTCCAAATTGCGATGGTTGATACCGATAATGTTTGCGCCTGCAAAAATCGCTTTGACCAAATCTTCTTTGTCGTGAATTTCGACTAAAACTTCCAATCCTAAGCGAAACGCATACTCTAAAAGGTGTTTAAGCTCGGTTTTACTGAGCGCTTTGGCGATCAACAAAATAAAATCGGCACCGTAAACGAGCGCCTCGACGATCTGATACTCGTCTACGATAAAATCTTTTCGAAGCAACGGCGTCGGAACGTAACGGCGTATTTGCGTGAGGTATTCTAAATCGCCTTTAAAATAGTACGGCTCGGTTAAAACGGAAATCGCATCGGCTTTGCCTAATTCATACGCTTTTGCGATCTCAAGCGGATCGAAATCCTCTTTGATAATTCCTTTGCTCGGGCTTGCTTTTTTCACTTCGGCGATAATGCGGTAAGGATTGTCGCTCGTTGCTTTTAGATACGGCTTAACGTCGCGCGGCATATAAGGATTAAACGCAAGGCTTCGCCCTAACCAATCGATCGTATACTTTTTTTTCTTTTTCTCCAAATCGTCTTTGGTACGCTTGATAATCTCGTCTAAAATCATGGTCGTTTCTCTTTGAGGCATTGTTTGATGGCATTAATGTGGCTTAACACTTCGGGTTCGGAGATGCTTTCGTCGAAATCTTTCATAATATCGTAGGCTTTTTGGCACTCTCCTAGCTTGTAGTATCCCCACGCTAAAGAGTCCAAATAGTAAGGCGAATCGGGTTCGAGTTTTAACGCCCTCTCCACCAAAGCGATTCCTTTTTTAACATCGATAGTATGATCGATCAATAAGTAGCCGTAGTAATTTAAGTAGACCGAATCGTTCAAAATAGCGGTTACTTCTTCAAATTTATGCATTATAGACTGTAAAACTTCGGGCGAAAGAGCGTTTTTATTGAGCTCGTATTCGTAAATCGCCATTTTACCGAGGTAGTCGATGTTTTTCGTATCGTCGTAGAGTTCTGCGGCAAGTTCGTAAGCGTTTTTAAATTTCTTTTGCGTTGCATAAATTTGGAGCAATAAATCTTCGTTAAACCGACTTTTTTCCAAAAAGGCGATCGCGCCTTTGATGTCTTTGGAATAGAGCATCAATTCGACGATTTTCTTGGCGATTTCTTCGTTTTGGTTCTCTTTGTAGAGTTTCTTATACGTAGCGACCAATCCGTTCACGTTACGATCGCGTCCGTAGATTTCAACGAGTTTGTAGCACACGTGTTGCCCGCATCCTTCCATGGACGCAAAGGTTTCAAGGTATGCCATAGCGTCGTCTTTACGGTCTAAAAAGCGGTACAACACTTCGACCATATTCATCAACAGCTCTTCGGAAGGTTCGAGTTTGTACGCACTTTCAAAGTATTTGAGCGCAACGTCGTAGTTTTTCATCTGCAAATACAAATTGGCGGCAATGCTTAAGTGTTGAACGGTCTTGTCGGTACCGATTAACGAAAGGATCTCTTTTTCCGCTTCTTCGTAGCGTTTTTCTTTGACGAGTTGACCGACATGTAAGCGCGTAAAGTTTTTCTCTTCGGGGTATTTTCGAAGTCCTTCGTCGATCAATGCGGCGGCATCTTGCGTTTGGAGAACAAACGCTAAACCCGCTTCTTCGGTCAAATAGTCTTTCTTTTGGCTCTGATCGTAGAGGACGTGGTATACTCTTTTAGCATTCGCATAATCGCCGCGTTGTTGATAATCAAGGGCTTGAAGAATAAGGTTGTCCTCTTCTTCAAAGACTTTTTTAGTCGTTTCGGTGAAGACGACTTCTTTGGTGCTACATCCCACCAAAAGGAAAAAAACGACTATAAAGGAATAATACCGGGACATTCTGAAACTACCTCGTTCATGTTATCTTTAAAATGTTCCCAAAAAGGAAACGTTCGACACTGTTTGGGACGTACTTCGTAGATGCCGCATTGTTTGCGGTGCGAATCGAAAAAAATACACGCATACCCGCTTTCGTGAACGACCTCTTTGATCGTGAAACGATAGCGAATTTTATTTAAATAGTTATTGATAAAAAGCGCTTTGCTCAAAGAAAGTTTTGCCGCGATCGCTTCGATCTCTTCTGCACTGACCCAAATATAACCGCTTTCACCGATACAGCAGTTGCCCTGACACGTTTCGCACGCGCTAGGATCAAAAGCGTAGGGATAAGCGTTGCAACGCATTAGTTCTGCCATGCTAAGCTCTTGGTTTGTGATTTTTCAAAAATATGTGCGACGCGAGGAGTAAACCGATCGTTCTCGTATAAAATAATCGGCGGACGTACTTTGCATAAAGTTTTAGAATTTTTACGCGCGCGAATCAAAACCAGCGAGGACTCTTTATCGTAGCTGGGGTGAACGAAACAAATCTCTTCGACGTTGAGCTTTGCTTTTTGTAACTCTTGCATGAGCATATCCAGTTGTTTGGCGTCGTAACAAAAGCAAAAATAGCCGCGGTTGCTTAAGTTTTTCGTGACTTTATGCGCCAATGCTCCAAACGGTAAGGCACTGCCGTGACGACTCAAAAAAAGCGACTCGTTTTGGCTTTTCACGACGCCTTGATGGTAAAAAGGCGGGTTGGAGACGATCCAGTCGAACTTATCGCTAAACGACGTTTCCGTAAAATTGCCGTGTATGAGATCTACATGTAAAGAATTGAGCCCCGCATTGCGCTCGCTGAGAATCATGTTCGCTGCTTGAATATCCAAAAGCGTCATCGACGTCTCGGGAAAATCGCGTTTGAGCAAAAGCCCTAAAATACCGCATCCGCATCCGACGTCCAGTATCGATCCTTTAGGGTGACATGCCGCGATAAAATCGTAAAGTAAGAGCGTATCGCTGTTGTAGCGATAGCCCGTTTCGTATTGGTAAAGTTGCATGTTTATCGGTACACCTTGATTAAAAACCCTTTGGATTTATCTTTTTCAACGTTGGAAAGCGCATAACTGATCTTCGCGCCCTCTCCCACAAACGTTTCAATGAGCTCTCCGCCCGCTTTTGCGCGTGCTTTTCCTAAGCCGATGTTGGCAAGAGAACTAATGCGATCAATTTCGCCATCTTCGACGCCGACTTTTTTACTTTTAATCAGCTTTAAAGAGGCGAAGCCGCCGTTATCGACGATAGGTGCGACCTCGAAGAAGTAAGTACCGTCGTATTTACCTAAGAAGGCTTGCACGTTTTGTTTGCACTGTTCGGAAATGGCGTTGACACCCGTTCCCATATCGGTACACATAATCGAATCGACGAAAACGGGCTTTTGCCCTTTGCCGGCGAGTTTACTCTGTGTTGTTGACGTCGCGGCGGCCGTTTTAGGCGCGTTTTTCGTCGATTCGGACGCTTCGAGTAACGCTAATTTTTCGTTTAACGTTTTGAGTGCCTGTTCGCTTGCCGCCAAGCGTTTGCTCAGAGCTTCTTTTTCTTGGGTAAACGCAAGTTCTTTTTGTTTGAGCTCTTTTTCCAAAGCGATGCTTTTGAGCGTCTCTTGTTTTTGGTTGCCGTTGAGTGCGCTTTCTTTTACTTTGAGCTCGTTTTGAAGCGTTTTGGTCTCTTCAAGATGCTTAAACTCTTTTTCTTTCAGCTCTTCTTTGAGTTTTTTAATCTCTTCTTCATCGTTTTGGTGTGCGGTGCTTATCTTTTTAACCTCTTCTTTGCTCGTCGAAAGTTGCGTCTCTTTGGCTTTAAACGCTTTGTCTTTTTCTTTAAGTGCGTCTAGGTATTCGATCTCTTTGGCACGTAACGTATCTTTAAGATCGACCAATTGCGTGTTTTCGGTCGCACGGTTTTTCTCGGTTTGCGCCAGCTTAGCTTTGAGCTCTTCGATTTGCTTATTGCTCGTCTTGGTTGCGGAGTCTTCCATATCTTTGATTTTGACTTGGAGCGTTTTGAGCGCGCTTTCGTGGCGCGAATTTTCATCGCGAAGCGCTTGCATTTCAACCGCTTTGGTTTTAATCTCTTTTTCCAGTGCCGCAATTTTAAGCGTTTCGTCTTTTTTTGCCGCTGCTACCGTTGCCTCTTTTGCCCGCAGATCCGCCTCTAGAGTTTGAATTTTAAGAAGGTAGGCTTCTTCTTTTTGCTTGCTTTCGCCGCGAAGCGTTTCCAGCGTGCTTTGGGCGGATTTGAGCGAAGCGTCTTTGGCGTCTTGGGCTTTTTGCTGTTCGAGTTTTAATGTTACGAGTTGATTTTTCGCGTTTTGAAGTTCTTGGTCTTTGGCACTCATTTTTTGTTTCAACTCTTCGTTGGCGCGCGTGAGCTCTTCCGTATGGAACTGAACGCGATCATACGTCTCTTTCGCGCTGGCTTTGTACTCGGCTAATTGTTTGTCGAAGTTTTCCGTTAAAGCTTTTTTAGAAGCCTCGAAGCTTGCGATTTTTTCGTTGAAAATTTTGTAGTTTTTATTGTGGACTTTATCGTTTTCGTCGACGCGGCGTTTTACTTCGGCTTCGACGTTGAGCTTGTCGTTGTTGAGTTTAGCGATTTTATCGTTGAGTTCTTGAATGGCAATCTCTTTTTTTGCCAACTCTTCTTTATGTTTAAGCAAGCTATCGTTCAAACTTTTTTCCATTGCTTGAGCGTTTTCTTCCAGCTTTTTGTTGCCTGCGGTGAGCTCTTTGTTGAGCTTTTTCTCGTCTTCAAGATAGGTTTTAAACTTATTGAAATCTTTTTCGTTCTCCAAAATTAAGGCATCCACGTGTTTTTGCGCACTCGCAAGTTCGGCGTTGAGACCTTTGATTTTTTCTTCTTGGACGGCTACTTTCTTAAGGCCTACTTGTTCTTGGTCGCTCATTTCTTGGCGGTTTTTTGCGATGAGCGTTTCGGTGTCGGCTTTGAGTTGTTCGATGGTTCTGACGTATTGGGCGATTTCGTCTTTATGTTTTTGATCCGCCGCAAGAAGGTTTTGGGTTTGCTTGCTTAAAAGCTCGTTCTTCTCTTTTGCCGCAAGATCAAGTTGGTTTTTTAGCTTATCGATTTCGTCTTGCTTGCGCATAAAGGCATTTTTTGCCGTATCGTTGTTGTTGGCGATTTGCTCGTTCAAAAGCGAAATTTGATCGTTAAGGAGTTTTATTTTTTCTTTATAATCGCTTAGCTTGGCTTGTTCCTCTTCCCGCGCTTTTTGAATCTCTTTGCCTTTTCGCGTTTCGGCTTCGACGGCTTGGCTTTTCAGTTCGTCGATTTGAGAACGTAACGCGTTGGCTTCTAGATTGGCTTTTTGCGCGATGACCACGTTTTCTTTTTGCAATTCGTTGATTTTCATCGTCAGATCGCTAATGTTACGATAATGTTGCTGTTCCGCCTCGTTGAGGCGTTCGGTATTTTTGCTTTGAAGTTCCGCTTTTTCGCTCTCGCGTTCGTTCTCTTGTTCGTCAAGTTTTTTAGCAAGTTCGTTTTTTTCATTCGTAATCAGTAAATTGTCGTGTTGTAAGAAAAGAAGCGTTTTTTGCAACTTGGCAATCAGGCGTTTCATATCTTGCGGCGTCACTTCCGACTCGGGAATTGGTTTGCCCTGCTCGTCGAGATAGGTGTCTTCTAAAAGATCGGAAGCCTCTTTGTTTTGTTCCAAAGTCGCTTCTTTATCGATGTAGCGTTTTTGAACGTCTCTGGGTAAATCGCTAAATTTGACGTCGCTTTTACTAATGTATTTTTCGCCGAGTTCGTCAAACGAAACACCGTCGAAATGACCGAATTCGTAAGTGGCAAAACCGCCTACGACGATAATGACGCTTAAAAGAATGTTTAAACTTTGTGACGACGAAAGAGGGATTTTTGCCATTTCGATCCTTACATGTGAGACGAAGTTAAAATATGCGTTACGATATCGTGGGCGTGGTTGAGCGCAATAGCGATACTTCCGCCGCTTTTAACCGCGATGTCGCCGGCAAGGTAGAGCCCTTTGGTTTTTGTCTCGTAGTGCTCGTCAAACTCGGGTTTTCCCTCCGCATCGAAGGTAATACCGCATTTTTTAAGAAAATCGACCGGCGTCGTTCCGCCGATGGCATAGATGACGCGATCGTAAATCGTGTAGTAGCCGTCGGTAAAATTGACTTTAACCAAACCGTTTTCGTTTTCGATCGAGACGATATCCATACCCAAGCGCAAGCGCAGTTTCTCTTGACCGTTGTATTCGTTGATAAGGGTTAAGTTGATGTCGTTGAGTCGGCTAAAAGTATCGCGACGGTAGTTCAGCGTGACGTTATTGGTTTTGGAGAGTTCGATTGCGTATTCGACCGCCGAATTGCCGCCGCCGACGATCAACAGTTTTTCTTTTTGCGAACATTTGTCGAGGTTGAAGTTGATGCGCTCTTTAAGCGAGATCGGAAGCGTATAGTCGGGTTTGTTGGGCTTGCCCATCGTTCCGATCGCAACGATAACGTTTTTTGCGCGGTAGCCGGCTTTGGACGTTACGACGTAGAATTGTCCGTTCTCTTTCGTGATGCTTTCGACTTCGCTGTTAAATGCCGTGTCGATTTCGCCTTTATCGAGTAAGGAGTCAAAATAGTTGAGCGTGCTCTCTTTGGTGCCGTCTCGAAAATCGATCGTCCCTTTGAGTTCGATCTCTTGTCCTTTGTAGTTCTTATCGACGCGTTTGTTGTCTTTGTAAAATTTGCGAATGGTTTGCGAGTGGTTTTCGCCTTTTTCGATCATCAAGATGTTTTGAAGCCCTAAGGCTTTTGCTTCAACCGCCGCACCGATGCCTCCGGGGCCTCCTCCGATAATGACTAAATCGTATAACTGTACCATGATGTATGTCGTCTCCCGTTTGTTTCTTCTTTATAACGTCCATTATACCCCGAGCTTACTTATGGCTTATTAAATATAAAAAGTGTAAAATCCCCGTAAATGCGATGATTAAGGAAAGAAAAACGTGCAAACTTTTTTAGAACATGCTAAAACGGCAAGCAAGACGATCGCCACGCTCGATCCCCATACGAAAGTATCGGTATTGATGCAGATGGCGGATGCTCTGGAAAAAAATGCCGATACGATCCTTGCCGAAAACGAAAAAGATTTACAAGAGGCGCGTAAAGCAAATTTAGCGAGTGCCTTGGTCGATCGATTGCTCTTAAACGCCAAGCGTATTGCGGATATGGCGCAGGCCGTTCGCGAAATCGCGGCACTCAAAGAGCCGATTGGGCGTGTTTTGGAAGGATGGGTCGTTCAAAGCGGGTTGCGCATTGAAAAAGTGAGCATTCCCATCGGCGTCATCGGTATTATTTACGAGAGCCGTCCGAACGTCACGAGCGATACGGCGGCATTGTGTTTCAAAAGCGGTAACGCATGCGTGCTCAAAGGCGGGAAAGAGGCATTGTACAGTAATCGGGCGATTGCCGCGCTTTTGCAAGCGGTGTTGCGAAACAACCGTTTGCCCGAAGAGATTATTTCGCTTCTACCGGATGCTTCCCGTGAGGGCGTCGCAAAACTCATTAAAATGGATCGCTACGTCGATTTGATTATTCCGCGGGGCGGCGAAGCGTTAATTCGCTACGTCAGCGAAAACGCAACCGTTCCGGTCGTCAAACACGATAAAGGCGTGTGCCATACCTACGTCGATCGAGATGCCGATCACGAACGTGCCGTCGCAATCGTTTTAAATGCCAAGTGCCAACGTCCCAGCGCATGCAACTCCCTTGAAACGCTTTTGGTACACGAAGCAATCGCCGAAACGTTTTTACCGCGGATGAAAGAGGCACTTGATCGCGCGGGAACATACGTCAAGGGGTGCGAAAAAACACAAGAACTCTTACATGTAGAACGTGCGAGTGACGAAGATTATCATACCGAACACTTAAGCAACGCTTTAAACATCAAGATCGTTGCGAACGTCGATGCGGCAATTGCGCATATCGCGGCTTACGGCTCTTCGCATTCGGAGGCAATTTTGAGCGACAATTACAGCGTCGTTGAGCGTTTTTTAAACGAAGTAGACGCGGCGGCGGTGTACGCCAACGCTTCGACGCGTTTTACCGACGGCGGAGAATTCGGCTTCGGGGCGGAAGTGGGCATCAGTACCAATAAACTGCACGCGCGCGGTCCTATGGGCATTAACGATTTGACGACTTATAAATTTAAAGTTTACGGGCAAGGGCAAATTCGCGAATGAACCAAGAGGTGTTAGCGATTGAAGGCCTTTGCTTCGGTTATCCTCATGGACGGCTTTTGTACGAGGATTTTTGTTTAAGCGTGCATCAGGGAGAATGCATTTCGATTTTGGGAGCGAGCGGAAGCGGGAAAAGCACGCTTTTCGAGCTCATTACCGGACACCTCAAGCCGCTTAAAGGAAGCATCGTCGCCGCACCGCTTTCGCAAATTTTTCAAGACCCTTATACGTCGTTTCACCCGACGTATAGCATTGAAAATCAAATCAAAGACGTTGCTTCGATGGAAGATTGCGAAGCGTTATTGCGCGACTTGGACCTTGATGCGAACCTTTTAACGAAAAAACCGCATCAATTAAGCGGCGGTCAATTGCAACGATGCTCGATTTTACGTGCATTATTGATGAAGCCTCAACTGCTTTTAGCCGACGAGCCCTCTTCCGCGCTCGATAACGTTACGGGCTTACATGTCATGCAGTTGCTGATGCGTTTTTTAGATCGCGTGGGAATCGTACTCATTACGCACGATACGCATTTAGCCGCATGGTGTAGCGATAAAACGATTAAATTAATATAAAGTAAGGATCAAAACGGCATGCACGCTATGATAGATTGGATTGTTCAAACGGTTGGAGCTTTAGGGTATTTGGGTATTTTCGTGATGATGTTGATCGAAAGCAGTGTTTTTCCGCTTCCCAGCGAAGTCGTGATGATTCCGGCGGGCTATTTGTGCGCCAAAGGCGAAATGAGTATGCCGGTCGTGATCGTGTTAGGAACGCTCGGAAGTATTGCCGGAGCTTTACTTAATTACTATTTGGCGGTCTTTTTGGGTCGAAAATTGATTTTAAAATACGGCCATTATCTCTTTTTTAGTGCCGAAAAGCTTGAAAAAGTCGAACGATTTTTCAAAACGCACGGTTCGTTTTCAACGTTTACGGGACGTCTAATCCCCGTCGTGCGCCATTACATCTCGTTGCCCGCCGGATTGGCGCGTATGAACGTGGCACTTTTTTGCTTTTACACGGGATTGGGTGCCGGTATTTGGGTCACGATTTTGACGCTTTTGGGGTATTTCTTCGGTCAGAATCAAGCCCTTTTGGAAGAAAATTTGCATACGATGACGTGGGGTTTACTCGCTTTGATCGTCGTTAGTTCGTTCGTGTACGTCAAAGTGTTTCGTACAAAAGAGAAAAAACGCGCTCGTAGTGCTATTGGCGCGCAATCACAAACGAAAAATCGTTAAGCGAATAACACAGCGTTTCTTGCGTCGTAAACGGGAAAGGATGTGAGATATGTCCCATAAATTCGGGAACGCTGAGTTGGTAGGTATGATTTGGGTATTTTTGTTGTAAGATGACTTTGGCTCCGCCGATAATTTGGTTGGAAACCTCTTTGATTAAGTCGTCCAAATCGTCTTCGCACAGGCTATCTTCAAAAAGAAGGTTTTGTGCGATTTGGTTGAGAGTCTCTCGTTGAAATAAGAGATACCAAATATGCTCGGCTTCGTTTTCGTACAAAGAAACCGCGGCACCGTAAAAGTTGTCTGTTTCGAGTCGCCCTTGTCGTAAAGACGTCGATAAGATCGTGGAGCAAAAATTCTCAGCGGCAGAAAGAACGGCTTGTTTCATTTTTTGTCCAAAAATATTATTTTGTGGAACGATTATAATGCAAGCAATGTAAATTAAAGATTAAATAACAATCGATGCGCCATAAGGCAGATTCAAAGCTACATGTCAAAAAATAAGGAACTCGCGTGATGGAAAAAGAGATCAGTTTTGAAGCGTTTAGCCGTGCCGTAGAGACGTTGGGTCTTGTCGGAAAGACCGATAAAAAGACCGTTCGAAGCGTTTATCTACTCTTATGCAAAGAGTTTCATCCCGATATGCCCACGGGAGATCACACAAAATTTCAAGCCATTAACGATGCGTACGCGCTGGTGATGGATTATATGGAAGCCTATCGATTTGATTTTGACGAAGAGGAGTTTAAGCGCCAATTCCCGCTTTATGACGCTAAAGCGGGAATATGGATGAATGAGCGTTAAGATTCTATCAGACGTTGGCGTGCCGCTTTGAGCGAATCGGCAATTAAAAAGGCAAGTTCTAGAGCTTGGTTCGCATTGAGACGCGGGTCGCATTGGGTTTGGTAACGGCATGCAAGGTTCTCTTCGGTGATTTCTTGTGCGCCGCCGATGCACTCGGTGACATCTTGTCCCGTCATCTCCAAGTGAACGCCGCCCGGAAAGGTGCCCTCTTCTTCGTGAACTTTAAAAAAGCCTTTGACTTCGCGTAAGACTTCATCAAACGAACGCGTTTTGTAGTTATTGGAAGCTTTGATAGTATTTCCGTGCATCGGATCGATACTCCATAGCACCTCTTTTCCCGCCGCTTTGACCGCGCGTACGAGTTTTGGAAATTCTGATTCGATTTTATCGGCACCCATACGAACGATGATATTGATGCGTCCCGCTTCATTTTCGGGGTTCAATTTTTCGATTAACGCCATCAGCTTTTCGGCCGTCATGCTAGGACCTGCTTTAATGCCGATAGGATTTTTAACGCCGGTTAAAAACTCGACATGTGCTTCGTCGACTTCTCTCGTTCGATCGCCGATCCACAGCATATGCGCCGAACAGTCGTACCAGTCTCCGGTCAAACTGTCTTGACGCGTAAGGGCTTCTTCGTAGTTGAGGAGCAAGGCTTCATGCGACGTATAGACGACGGTTTCGTGAATACTCGGCGTGCTAGTCGATGTGATCCCGCATGCTTCCATAAAAGCGAGCGTTTCGGAAATGCGTTCGCATAAATGTCGGTAGCGATCGCCCAAAGGACTCTCTTGGACAAAGCCTAAGGTCCATTTATGCACTTGATGTAAGTCTGCCAAACCGCCGCGCGAAAAGGCGCGCAGCAAGTTCATCGTCGCCGCCGATTGGTTGTAGGCTTTGAGCATACGTTTCGGGTTTGGAATACGCGCTTCTTCGGTAAATTCGATATCGTTAATAATATCGCCGCGGTAACTCGGCAATGTTACGCCGTCCAACTCTTCGTAATCGCTTGAACGCGGTTTGGCGAATTGTCCCGCGAGTCTTCCGACTTTAACGATCGGACAACCTCCTGCAAAGGTCAAAACGACCGCCATTTGAAGCAAAACTTTGAACATGTCGCGAATATTGACCGCATTAAATTCCGCAAAACTTTCGGCACAGTCGCCGCCTTGCAGTAAAAAAGCCTTTCCGTGTACGACGTCCGCCAAAGCGGATTTGAGTTGTCGCACTTCTCCGGCAAATACGAGCGGCGGATACTTACTTAGCTCTTCTTCGACATTTTTTAAAATCTCTTGATTGGCATAAGTCGGTTGTTGTTTGATCGGTTTGTCTCTCCAAGATGCACGCGTCCAAGAACTCATAAAAGACCCTTTAATGATTTTCTCTATTATAATGAGATTGGCTTTAAAGAGAATTGAAAAGTCCCGATGTTTTAGGACGTTTTAAACTGCCCTACGGTTTTACTAAGCGAATTGACGTGATGCGTGACGCTGTCGCTAATCGTTCGTACGCGGCGGTTAAGGTGCGTTAACTCGTGCACTTCGTCGCTAATCGCTTTTGCGTGAAGCATCGTATTTTTCGAATCTTCAAAAATGGCGTAAACGTCTTCTTTCATCGCCGAGATCACCTCTTTTTGGTCGTGCAAAATCGCATCGATACTTTGTAACGATTCGGTGGAGATCGCAACGCCGTTGTCGACCGTACGATTGACGTTTTGCATACTCGAAAGTGCGTCTCCGACGTTGTCGTTAATGTTATGCACGATGGCTTCGATACGTACGGTGGCTTTATCGGTCATGTCGGCTAGTTTGCGAACCTCTTCGGCAACGACCGCAAATCCGCGTCCTTGTTCGCCCGCACGACTGGCTTCTACCGCCGCATTGAGGGAGAGAAGATTGGTTTTATCGGTAATGTCTTTGATGGTTTCGATCATCGACGAAACCTCGGCGACGTTTTGCTCCAGCGTAAAAATAATCTGCGTCGTTTCGTCTGCTATGGTTTTGATGTTGCCGATGGACGATTCTACTTTTCCGAGTTTTTCGGCGACATGTGCTTGCGTTTGGCTAATTTTAAGGCTCATCGCGTCGGCTTTAGTGACCGAATTTTGGATCGCGTTGTTTTGGGTTTGAATATGCGTCGCGATATTTTGAATGCTAACGCCGATTTGCTCGATTTTTTTGCCCGTTACGACGATCGTGTTGGTGAGATGTTGATTGAGGTTGAGCAAATTGAGAAGCGAGCTTTTGGTTTTTTGTAAGATCGTATCGAAAATATCGATGACGCTGTTAATCCAAACAGCCGTACGTCGGTTCTCGTCTTTTGCAAATCGATTCAACTCTGCCCGTTTGGTAATATCGCTGTCACCTTCGACAAAACTTTGCAAGAGCGAACGTAAAGAGGCGTATGCATTAAAAAAATTAGACAGTTCGTTTTTGGTCATACCCAAAATCATCGCTAAAGAGACCGTCGTAATGATGCCGATTTCCTGTAAGCGGGTTAAAAACGGCATAAACGTGAGTGTGGCATAATAGGCACTCGGAATGAAAAGACCGATGAGCAAAGCCATCCTAAAATAAAGTTTATGGCGAAATTGCATAATGTCGTATACTTCCGCAAGATCGCCCTCGCACATCATTCCCCACGTATCGAGACTATAAGGAAGCGTTACGGTAATACCTTTGCCGATCACGGGAATGCCGCGATAATCGGGATAACCCGGATACGCACAACAGAGATTTTCTCCTTTTTTGACGGTGTTGGCTACGCCCGGATGCAATGCTTTGGTCGCGGGGTCGTTAAAAACGATCTCAAATTCGGTATGTTTTTGAATCGAAATGATGCCTTGTTCGGTGTGCACGCCCTCTTTGAGGTTTTCGCCGAAGCTAAACGTGGCGTCTTCAAAACGCGAACGAGAAAGTGCCGTTCCGGTTTTAATGTTTTTATTAAAATAAGGCTTGATCATAAAAAGATAGTTGTCGCCGGATTCTTTAAAGATATGCCCCGCTTCGCGTTGAATCAGATCGCTGAGCGTATCGTTGGAAACACGTGCGACGAGAAGGCACTTTTCGTTTTGACATGTAACGTGTTTCATAAAAGCGAGCGTCACGCAATCGTGGAACGTCGAAGCCTTGGGGTGAAATAAAAGCGTATCTTCATCGACGTAAGGGCCGAAAAGCAGTTGCGAGGAGGCGAGCTGAACGTAATCGATTGCTTCGCAAAAAGCGGTTGCATCGTAACGATACTCTTTTAACGGACGTTGTATCGAGCTAAAAAGCATCGTTTTGGCACTGTTAAGAATGAAATATTCTAAAATCGTTTCGCTTAGCTTTTCTTGCTCTTTGAGAATACCGAGGGGATCGCCTGCTTCTTGATCGAGAAGAATAGCGGTATTTTCGACTTCGCGCCATATTTCGTTTGCCCATTCGATCATAAGCCGTTTACGCGTTTGCGCAATACCTTCAAATGCGGTCTCGACGGCACGGAGCATTCCTTTATTGCGCGTCCATTTCGACCAAATAGTCCCTTTATCTTTGAGTGAAAGCACCGTTTTTTCCTTTATTGTTTTTGATTGTTTAATTTTTAATCATTTTCTTTTATTACCGAAAGACTTTTGCATACCTCTTCTCTTCAAAAAGTCTTCGGGAGGTTTCGCGTCATGGAATCGCCTTAAAAAAAGTATCGTCTATAAGCCCCTTATATAGAGCGTTGAAAGCTTTATATTTTTAAAAAAACAACGCAGAACTATACAAAAATAGCAATCGCGATGCAATGATATAATTGATTAAAAAATAATCATAAGATTTCTAAAAAGCCTTTTTTCTTCAAGAATGTAGATTCTACACACCTTTTTCGACTGATTAATTTATAGGCAATTTTTTCGCCAAAAAAAATCTTTTGATGTTAAAATGGACGTACACCAATTCTCAAACGAAAGGAAAGAAATAATGGTTTTATCTCGTATCGCTAAAGTCTCTTTAGCAACCGTAACGATTTTGGGTTTAGGCGTCACGACACTTAGTGCCGATACGCTCAGTGAAGTACAAAAGCAAGGTTTTGTGAAGTGCGGCGTCGACGGCGGACTTCCGGGGTTTTCTGAAGTCGGTAGCGACGGTATTTACAGAGGAATCGACGTGGACGTATGCCGTGCCGTCGCCGCGGCAACACTCGGTGACGCTAAAAAGGTTAAATACGTCGCTTTGAACGCAAAAGAGAGATTAACCGCGCTTCAATCGGGCGAGATTGATATGCTTTCCCGTAATACGACATGGACGGAAACACGCGATACCTCTTTGGGTTTAAATTTCGCCGGCGTCAATTATTATGACGGACAAGGCTTTATGGTGACGAAAAAACTCGGCGTCAAAAGTGCCAAAGAGTTAGACGGCGCTTCGATTTGTCTTCAAACGGGAACAACAACCGAGTTGAATGTTGCGGACTATTTTAGAACCAATAAAATGAAATACAAACTCGTCTCCTACGATACCAACGATCAAGTCGTTAAAGCATACGAAAGCGGTCGTTGCGACGTTTTAACTTCCGATCAATCTCAACTTTACGGTTTGCGTATTAAATTGGCAAAACCGGACGAATCCATCGTTTTACCCGAAGTTATTTCCAAAGAGCCTTTAGGACCGGTCGTTCGTAAAGGCGACGGTCGATGGTTCGATATCGTTAGATGGTCGTTTTATGCGATGTTGACGGCGGAAGAAGCGGGCGTTACGAGTGCCAACGTCGATGCGATGCTTAAATCCGACAATCCGGACGTGAAACGTCTTTTAGGTGCGGAAGGTCAGATGGGCGAAAACTTGGGACTTAAAAAAGATTTTGCTTACCAAATCATCAAACAAGTCGGTAATTACGGCGAATCGTTTGAGAGAACCGTCGGTCAAGGCTCTCCGCTTAAAATTCAAAGAGGCTACAATGCCCTATGGACAAACGGCGGGTTACAATACGCACCTCCTTTCAGATAAGAAGCGTTGGAATGTTTTTCACGAGAGCGGCACGTCCGCTCTCTTAACTTCTTAGACAAAGGACATACATGTTAGCACTTTTGAGAAATCAAAAGATTCGAGGAATTATTTTTCAGCTTTTAACGGTAATCGGCTTGGTTGCTTTTTTGTGGTATATTGGTGCTAATACGGTTGCAAATATAGAACAAAGAGGCATTCAAACCGGTTTTGGATTTTTGGAAGGAACGGCGGGATTCGGGATCGATCAGTCTCCGATTCCGTACACCGAAGAGAATACGCACGGCAGAGTTTTTATCGTAGGATTGTTAAATACGATGATTATTGCCGCCGTCGGTATCGTTTTTTCGACGATCGTCGGATTGTTGATCGGTATTTTAAGGCTTTCGAACAACTGGTTAATCGCCAAGCTCGCCAAAGCTTATATCGATTTTTTTCGTAATATTCCGCTCTTGCTGCAAATTTTGTTTTGGTACAACGTCGTCTTGCGCGCCATGCCCAACCCCAAGCAAAGCTACAATTTTTTCGATACGATTTTTATCAACAATCGAGGACTTTATTTCCCTCAACCCGAATACAATACGACGTTTTTTGCGATCTTGATAAGTTTTGCGGTTGCTTTTGCGTGTGTTTTTGTTCTCAATCGATGGGCAAATCGCCGTAAAGAAGCCACGGGTAAAGACTTTTTCGTCTTACCTTGGGGTATCGCGCTTTTTCTTCTTTTCCCCGCCCTTGCCTATTGGATCGGCGGAGCGCAGTTGCATTTTAGTTTTCCCGAACTTCGGGGCTTTAACTTTAAAGGCGGCAAAGTGCTTTCTCCGGAATTTCTGGCGTTGGCGTTTGCGTTAACGATTTATACCGCGACGTTTATTGCCGAAGCGGTACGTTCAGGCATCGAAGCGGTCAGTCACGGACAAAAAGAAGCCGCTGCTTCGATGGGTTTTAGTCCGTATCAGTCCCTCAAACTCGTTATTTTACCTCAAGCCATTCGTATTGCGATTCCTCCGATTATCAATCAGTATCTGAATTTAACGAAGAACTCCTCTTTGGCAACGGCGGTGGGTTATCCGGAGATTGTAACGGTTTTTGCGGGAACGTCGTTAAATCAAGTCGGACAAGCGATTGAAATTATTGCGATGACGATGTTGGTTTACCTTATTATTAGTTTGCTGGTTTCGGCGCTGCTTAACTGGTTTAACCATAAAATGAAGATCAAGGAGCGCTAAGATGGCGGTTTATTCCAAGAAAGAGACGCGCAAAGCTCCTTCCAACGTTAAAGGCTTAACGTTTTGGTTACGTGAAAATCTTTTTTCTTCTCCGTTTAACGTCGCATTAACGCTTTTAGGCGTGATGCTTTTGGTATGGGTAATTCCGCCGTTCGTTAAATGGGCGTATCTGGATGCGAATTTTGCGGGAAGTACGCGAGAAGATTGTACGGGCGGAGGAGCATGTTGGGTGTTCATTCGCATGAAAATCGATATGTTTATGTACGGGTTTTACCCCTCCGAATTTCGTTGGCGCGTCAATACGGTTTACGGGCTGTTTCTCGTATTGGTTGCGGCGTTTCGTTATCTCAAAAGCCCTGTCCTCAAAATCGTATTGGCACATGTCTATTTCATCGCCGGCTTCATTTTGGTTCACGGCGGTTTAGCCGGCTTAGAAGTCGTTCCGACCGACAAATGGGGCGGTTTGATGTTGACGATTATGGTAGCCGCCGTCGGTATCGTCTCGGCGTTTCCTTTGGGCGTTATTTTGGCGCTGGGACGTGCGTCGCACCTACCGATTATTCGCAGCCTAAGCGTTACGTACATCGAATTTATCCGAGGCGTACCGCTCATTACGATTTTGTTTATGTCGTCGGTTATTTTGCCGCTTTTCTTCCCTGAGGGAATGAACTTCGATAAATTGTTGCGTGCACTGATCGGTATTGCGATGTTTGAAGCGGCGTATATCGCCGAGAATATCCGCGGCGGACTTCAGTCGATTCCCAAAGGTCAATACGAAGCGGCGGATGCGATCGGTTTGTCGTACTGGCAAAAGATGTTTTTAGTCATTTTGCCGCAAGCGTTAAAAGTCGCCATTCCCAACCTTGTCGGCGTTTCGATTGCCCTTTTTCAAGATACGACGCTTGTTTTGATCATCGGCTTATTCGATTTGTTGGCGATGGTGCGTCTGAGTGCCGCCGATTCGTATTGGCTCGGCTACGAGACGGAAGGTTACGTATTCGTTACCTTTATCTTTTGGTTTTTCTGTTACATGATGTCGAATTTCAGCCAAAAGCTTGAAAAACGTTTTAATACGAATTTACGAAAATAGGACACTTTATGAAAGAGAGAAAAGAGATTATAGAGATTAAAAATCTCAATAAATGGTACGGCGATTTTCATGTCCTCAAAGAGGTCAATCTCACGGTGAAAACAGGCGAAATTATCGTAGTATGCGGACCTTCGGGATCGGGTAAATCGACGTTGATTCGTTGTATTAACTATTTGGAGCAATTTCAAGAAGGTAGCATTAGCGTTGAGGGTATTGATTTGGTCAACGACGTCAAAAAGATCAAAGCGATTCGCGAAGAAGTAGCGATGGTATTTCAACACTTTAACCTCTTCCCGCATTTAACGATTTTAGACAATCTTACCTTGGCTCCGATTTGGGTCAAAAAGATGCCGCGTAAAGAAGCCGAAGCGATGGCGATGAAATATTTGGAGCGCGTGGGTATCGCCAATCAAGCGAATAAATACCCCAATCAACTCTCCGGCGGTCAGCAACAGCGCGTCGCAATCGCAAGAGCGTTATGTAAAAATCCGAAAATCATGCTTTTTGACGAGCCGACTTCCGCACTTGACCCCGAAATGGTTGCCGAAGTTTTAGATGTTATGATAGAATTAGCCAAAGAAGATAAAACAATGGTGTGCGTGACGCATGAAATGGGTTTTGCTAAAAAAGTAGCCGACCGTATTATTTTTATGGACGCGGGGCAAATCGTTGAAGAAAATACTCCCGAAGAGTTTTTCCAACATCCCGAATCCGAGCGTTTAAAACTCTTTTTAGAGCAAATCTTATCGCACTAATCGTTGTTGACATGTAAGGATTGTGGTATGGAAGAGTTGATTCCCGTTTTAGTGATTGTCGGGGCGGTTGCTTTCGTGATGATCAAACAAATCGGTAACATTACCCAAAGGCTCGATCGCGTGCGCGATGCGGACGCGTTTGAACGTTATGCGAAGTTTTCGGCGATTATTCAAGAGCACGTGCGCGCGATGAAACAGAGTATCGACAGCTCAAAACAGGTAGCGTTAAGAACTTACATGTTAATCGACGAGAGCCAAGAAGCGTACGCGTTGGAACAGCTCTCCGACATGATTCGCAAGCTCGTTTTTTTTGAAACGATGACGGCACGGCAAAAAAATCCTCAAGAGATTGAAGCGGAACTTTTTGAAATTTTAAACGCCTTGGAAGAGTTTTTAAAAACCTATTGTAAAGAAGGAGAGGCTCAAAGCGAAAAGCTTCGCGAGAGCCTCATGGTCGCCTACGAGACGCTCACGAACGAAGAGGTTTAAACCTCTTCGATAAACGGATATTTCGCGTCGTTTAAGAGTTCGCGGATCATCGCTTGATGTTCCACGCCCTTGGTCTCCAACATAATCGTAATTTGTGCATCGCCGTAAGAGAGTTTCGTCGAAAAACGGTCGTAATCGATTTGAATAATATTGGCGTTGGCATTTTTAAACAAGTCCGTCAGACGCATCAGTGCGCCCGGTTTGTCGATCAACGTGATGACCAACTTCATTTTACGGTGCGATTTGATCAAACCTTTCTCGATAATGATCGATAGCACTTGTACGTCGATATTTCCGCCGCTTAACACCGCGCCGATTTTGGTATGTTTGTCAAAGGCGAATTTTTTGTGCATAATTGCCGCAACGCTTGCCGCACCGCCGCCTTCAACGACCAATTTTTGTCGCTCTAATAAAAACAAAATTGCCGATGCAATCTCTTCGTCGTCTACCGTGACGACTTCATCGACGCACTCCAAAATATGTGCCAAATTGCTTTCGCTGACGTCGCGTACGGCGATACCGTCGGCAATCGTTCGCACGCTTTTGGAATTGATCGCTTGTTTGGCGTGAAACGATTCGCACATAGCGGGAGCCCCTGACGCATTGACGCCGATGACTTTGATTTTCGGATCGATCTGTTTGATCGCCGAGCTCATACCGCTAATCAGTCCGCCGCCGCCGATAGGAACGACGACGACGTCAAGGTCGTTGATTTCATCGATCATTTCCAAAGCAACCGTTCCTTGCCCCGCGATGACTTTCTCGTCTTCAAACGGGTGAATAAACGTCAAGCCGTGTTCGTTGGCGTACGTAAGGGCATACGCGTAGGCTTCGTCGTAGTTATCGCCTTGTAAGATCACTTCCGCACCCAAAGCTTTGGTTCCCGTGACTTTTAAAAGAGGCGTGGCTTCGGGCATCACGATCGTTGCTTGGATACCGAAAACCCGAGCACTGTAGGCAACGCCTTGTGCGTGATTGCCAGCACTCGCCGCAATGACGCCCTTCTTGCGTTCTTCTTTGGTCAATGAGGCGATTTTGTTGTACGCGCCGCGAAGTTTATAAGCACCCGTAATTTGGAGATTTTCTTTTTTTAGATAGACGTTTGTTCCGACTTCTTCACTTAAAATCGGAGCTAAGGCACAAGGCGTGTTGGTCACGACGCCGGCTAATTGTCGTTTGGCTTTAACGATTTCACTAAGGGGTATCATAGGTGTAACCTTTCGTATTCTACTTTCGTACATTTATTTTGAACGGCGATTAAGCCGTTTTCTTTTGCTTTTTGGCAGGCGGCATTGTTAATAATGCCCAATTGCAACCATACGACTTTTACGTCGCCTCTTTGTAAGGCTTCATCGACGAGCGAATCGGCAATTTCAGGTTTACGAAACATATCGACCATCGCTACTTTTTCGGGAATGTCCAGAAGCGATCGGTACACTTTTTCCCCTAAAATCGTCTCTTCCTTTGGATAAATCGGATAGATTTTAAAGCCTTTTTTTTGTAAATAACGTGCTACTTTATGACTGTCTTTATCGGGATCGGGAGAAAGGCCGATAATGGCAATGCTCTTGCACATCGAAAAAATATCTTTAATGCCCGCGTCATCGGGCATGCTAATGTTAGAAATGGCGCATTCCATTATTGCTCCTTTAAAAAAAATTGAAGTGAGGAGTATAGCACACCCAAACTTTCTTAGCCTTTATCGAAAAAATTACGTTTGACGTAAGTCGTCGGTTTTGCCATTTTTTTGTGCTATAATCCTCACGAAATTACATTTTGTATTATAAGGGAATATGATGTTTCTCGGGGAAATTAGTATTAAAACGAAAGGCTGGATTTTAGCGCTTTCGACGGTCGGAGGGTTTACGGCAAATACGGTCTTGGTCTTTTTTTTGCTGGAAGGAACGAATCGTACGATTTTGGTAACGGGTTCGATTTTGGGGATGATTTTTTTCTTCATCTTTACGCGCATTATGACCTTAAGTATTTCGCGTTCCATCGACGCGCTTTCTGCCGTTACGTTTGATTTGGCGCAAGGAAGCGGCGATTTAACGAAACGTATTACCGTGACGTCGCATGACGAGATTGCCGAACTTTCCGCCAATATCAATCACTTTATCGATAAAATCCATCAAACCGTTATCGCCGCGACCAAAGCGTCGCAAGAGAGCACTTCCACAGCCGATCGTTTTGCGCTCATCGCTCAAAATATTCATCAACGTATTGACGAAGAGCTCAGTTTTGCCCAAAAAACAAAAACCTTGGGCGATACGATGAAAGGCGTTTTGGAACAATCGACGCAAAGCTCGAAAGATACGAGTCGCGATATTTTAGCCGCCTCTTCGACGTTGAACGAAACGGCATGCGAGATACAACGCTTGGTCGAAGATATACAAAAAGCTTCCGAAGTGGAGTCGGTCACGGTCGAGAGGCTCAATCAACTCAGTACCGATGCCAATCAGGTCAAAAACGTCTTAACGGTTATTTCCGACATCGCCGATCAAACCAACCTTTTAGCACTTAATGCCGCGATCGAAGCCGCACGCGCGGGCGAACACGGACGCGGTTTTGCCGTCGTTGCCGATGAAGTGCGAAACTTAGCCGAACGTACGCAAAAAAGTTTGAGTGAAATCAATACGACCATTAGTGTGATCGTGCAAAATATTATCGATGCCAGCGGTCAAATGAACGACAATTACGCCTTTATCGAAAAAATCGTCCACCATTCGGCACTGGCGCAGAGTCATATCGGCGAAGCCGAAGGCGTTATCAAAAAAGCATCGCTCGTCTCGTCTCAAGCATCCGAAGTATCGCAAAAACTCTCCAGCGATACGACGATGATCTTGGAAAACGTCACTTACATGTACGAAGTTTCGTTGAAAAACAGTACCGACGTACACGAGTTAAACGGTGCGTCCAAAAACCTCCTCGCGCAAGCCGGCGAACTTTCGCATAAACTCAATCAATTCCAAATCTAAAGTTACGAAATCGAGCGTCGTTTGAGAATGACGCCCGATTCGAGGTGTTCGGTATTGGGAAATTGGTCGAACAGGGCAAACCGTTTGATCTCGTAGCGCAACGCTAAAATCTCCAAATCGCGTTTGAGCGTTTGCGGATTGCACGAAATATAAATAATATGCTCAAATTGCGAAATAAACGCAAGGCTTTTTTCGTCCATTCCCGAGCGCGGCGGATCGACGAAAACGTGACTAAAGCGATACACATCCAAATCAAGATGTGCTAAGCGGTTGAACGTACGTTCGTGATTGAGTGCGGAGGTAAGCTCCTCGGCGCTCATGCGCAAAAACGAGATCGTGTGAACGTCGTTCAATTCACAGTTTATGAGTGCCGATTTGATAGAGGTTTTAGAGATTTCCGTCGCCAAAACCTTCTGAAATTTACTGGCCAAAGGAATCGTAAAGTTGCCGTAACCGCAATAAAGCTCCAACAGGTCTTCACATTCGCTCATTTGCTCTAAAACCCAAGCGATCATCGCACGATTGATGGCGCGATTAGGTTGTGAAAACCCTCCTTCAAAAACACGGTATCGATACGTTCTTCCCGCTACGTCCAAACACTCTTCGGCAAAATCGCGGCTTAAAACGCGTTTGACGCCGCGCGAACGACCGATGATACCGATACCGAATCGCTGCTCTAAGATTTTAGCCTCTTCATCCCATGCTACATGTAAAGGTTTGTGGTAAAGGAGCGTGACCAAAAGATGCTCCGACGTGCACAAAAACTCGATTGAAAAAATCTTTTCGCGTAGGATCGAAGAACTTTCGATCGCCTTTAAAAGTTCGGGCATCAGTGCGGCGATTTTAAGATCGACTTTAGGGCAAGCGTCGATGCAAAGCGTACTTTTTTTATCCGCCGCACCCATAGCGTATGAAAGCGTGTCGCCCTCTTTCCATAAGCGAAATTCCGCGCGTGCTCGATAATGGCTATCTTGGGAAGGAAAAAAATCGAAAGAACCTTGATAGAGGGATTTGAACAAAGTCGTAATCGCCTCTTTTTTAGAGATTATTTGGTCTTCGTAATTTAAGCGGTACAACGTACAACTACCGCATTTCCCGAAATATGAGCACTCCATCGCATTCCTTTTTATGTAATATTATATGTAAAATTTTATTTATTTCTAGCTTTTCTAACATTGCATTGCATGTTTCAGTGCTTATAGGTTGTTTATAGGTTTGGTCGGAAACGTATTTAAAGGATTAAGCTTGACAACACGCCGATAATCGCGCCGAAAACACCGCCCCATACGACCAGCCAACCCAAATGTTCTTTAATAAAATCTTGAACGATTTCTTTGACCATTCGCGGCGTAAGCTCATCAAGACGTGCGTCGACCATCTTTTCTATAGTGATTAACATGTCATCGCTAAGTGATGAGTTTTGTATTTTTTTAGATATTTTTTGTTGAAATACATCACTTTTAACGATTTCATTGAGCGAAATTTTGAGCTTTTCGTTAAACGGAGCGCGAAGTCCTTCCAATGCGCTTGCTCCTCCGAACATCGCCAACATCCCGCCGAATGAAGACTCCATGACGGTTTTACTAAGCGCGTCAAATGCCAAAGAGGTATCTATCTCATCGATCATAGAGCTAAGATCGAGCGTTTTTTCTTCGTGTTCAAAGAAGGCGTCGAGTTGCGCTTTGGTAAAAAACTGTTCCATCATCAGGTTTTTGATCGATGCTTTAAAAGCTTCAAAACGTAATTCTATGACGCCGCTTCCGTAAAAAAAAGGCACTTTTTCAAAGAGCATATGAATCGCGATTTGATTGGTAATCGCTCCCGAAAGGGCAAAAAGTCCTGCCAAAAGCAACCAATGTGCGAAAGGTTCGCTTAAAAGGTAAGAGAGTGCTACCAGTCCAAGGCTCATCAAATCGGTCATTAAGCTTTTATCGTATTTCATCGTTTCTCCTTTACACTGCGTTTGCATGTTTTAATTGTCGTTTATTAACTTTAATCGTGTTCTCTTCGCTTTCGCGCGGTACGTAGTTGTCGCGCAAAAAAGAAGGCATTTTGCGTCCGCGAACGGTCATAATATCTTCAATGAGCTGCGCTTTGATCCTTTCTTTTTCATAGCCTTGCTCTTCGCAAAGATAACGAAAAATGAGTTCCGCCAAACGGTCCAAGGCAATCTGCCATGTAGATTCGGTTTGGGTATAGAGCCATTCGCTAAAGGCGTAAAAGCCTTCAAACACCTTCCCCTCTTTCCATAAAAGCTCGCACGAGCGTTTAAAATTGCCGCTGTTATACACCATATCCCAAAAACGAGCAAATCGTTTCATTTTTTGCATCAGCGCAAACGGGATTAAATCGTTTTGCACAATATCGTACGGAGGTTTGTCCGAATAAACCATGCCGTAGATTTCGTCGTGACGCGAGAGCGTCGTACCGGAAAGTTTTTTTAAAATACCGATTTGAATTTCGCATTGCGTCAGGGCATGGAGTCGGTTTAAATTGTTTCCGAATCCCTCGATGCTTTCTCCGGGTAAGCCGACGATCAAATCGACATGTAAGTGTGCATGGGTTTCGTTCTGTAAGAAAGCGAGGTTTTCTTCGATTTTTTCCACATTAAGGCGTCGATGAATATTTTGGGAAATGTTCGGATCGAGCGTTTGAATCCCGACTTCAAGCTGCAAAGCCGCCGGAGGAAATTGAGCGATTTTTTCACGAAGGGCTTTGGGAAAATGGTCGGGAATGACCTCAAAATGGACAAAATATTCCTCTTCTTTGGAGAGAAAAAAGTCTAAAAGTAGCGTTGCGTTTTCAATACTTAAATTAAACGTTCGATCGATAAATTTGAAATTGCGCACGTCTCGTCGCCATAATTTTTCGAGCTCGCCCAAAAAGCGTTCCATCGGAATGTCGCGCACTTTTTTGTCCGCCGAAGAGAGACAAAACTCACATGTAAAGGGACAACCGCGGCTGGCTTCTACGTAACAGTAGCGATGTTTGACGTCATGATCGCTGTAAAAATCGTACGGTAAAACAATCGTACTTAAATCGACCATCGGTGCTTTAATGAAACGTTCTTCGGGCAAATCGTCGTTTAAAATTCTTCGGCACAATGCGTAAAAAGCATTTTCTCCTTCGCCTTGAACGATATAATCGGCTTTGGAAAAATCGACGCGATGCGGCAGATGTGACGCTTCGGGACCGCCTAAGATAATAAGCGTCTTGGGCGATACTTTTTTCAAAAGTGCCGTAAGTTCTTGTACTTCAAGTGCATTCCAAATATACGCTCCGATACCGACGATACGCGGTTGATGTGCGAGTATTTGCTCTGCGGCGTCTGCAACGCTTGTATTGATGACGCTCTCTAAAATCAAAGTGTGGGGTTGGAGTTCGCGTAAATTGGCGTATAAATAACGCATAGCAATCGACGTATGCGTGTAGCGGGCGTTAAAGGTCGTTAAAATAATTTCTTTCATGGGTACCGTTTACTTTTTTCTTTATTATAATAAAACTTTTTGGTTATTTTTGTTAAAATCTACATTCTAAAATGGATCGGGGTGTAGCGCAGCCTGGCTAGCGCGCTACCTTGGGGTGGTAGAGGTCGCGTGTTCGAATCACGTCACTCCGACCATTTTTGTGTTGAATTCTTCTTGACATGTCACTCTTTTTTGCATCAAAAATCCATAAAATCGTTTTAAAATCCACTTTCGCGAATCACAACGGAGAGTGCTTTTTTATAAACTTTCGTGATCAAACTCGACGACTCTCCCTCAACGAGTAGCGTTCCCAGACTTCGATTGCGCAAACGTACATCGCTCTCATTAAGATCGATGATGACTTTATAATACGCTTGCTCTGTTTTCAGGCGTTTGTTACCGTCTTGTCGCGTAGCGATTTTTCCGCCGAATACGGAAGCTAATTCGGGAAATTCCAAATACGGGCTTGAGACTTTCGCTATATCATTTACGTTCGCATGAATATCTTTTTGGTCGCCTGAGTGAAAGATAAACGTACTTTTTGCACTGTTTTTAAGGAATGCCAAGTCGTACTCATCGCAAAAAGCGGTAATGCGATGGTCCGTGTCGTCGTATAGCACAAAAATCGGTTTGGTTTTACTGACCCATTGATTTTCTTTGAACGTATCGTAAAGATAGACTTTGCCGTCAAAATTTGCCTTGACGTCAAATTTTTGTCGGATTTTTTCTAAACCTTCCAATTCATTCGCGCTTTTGAGTAAACTCTCCTGCAAGACAAAACGCTTGTCCAAGCTCTCTTTAAAACCGGCTTGTTTATCAAGTTCATGCTTGAGTTGTTCTATTTGCGTCTGAACTTGGATGATTTTGAACTCTAATTCCGATGAACGCATTTTTACCAAGAGCTCGCCTTGTTTAACCTCAGCTCCGTTCGTAAAATAGATACGTTCGATATACCCGTCTTCAATCGGGTAAAATTCAAAATAGTGCTTTGATTCGATCACGGCAGGCATCTTAATCGTGCCGTGCCACGGAATAAAAATCGCCGCTAAAAGCAGTAAAAACACGAACAGTGAACGTCGGTTTTTTCGATTGAACGTAAGTTCGCCTCTTTTCTTCCACCAGACATGAATTTCTTTGTAAATCGGTAAAAAAATAAACCATGCGATTTCAACCGCAAAAAGAATAATACCCAAAGCTTTAAAGGCAAAATAATACACTAAAGCGGCAATGCCCAGAAAAAGAAAAAATCGGTATATCCATGTCGCAATCGCATAAACGATAAAAAAGATTTCGCGCTTTTTCGTCAAAAGTTCCGGTTTTTCTTGCTCCAACCCTAAAATATAGTGACGTAAAAACCATTTTGCCATCGCAAAAGAACGCGGTTGTAAGTTTTGCGTATCGGTTAAATCTGCAAGGGCGTAGTAGCCGTCAAAACGCAAAAAAGGGCTAATATTGATGAGGATAGAACTGGTCCAACTGGTCGTTGCAATGATAAATAAAATACTTTTAAAAACGCCGATCGGTGCAAACGACCATAAAAACGTCGCGATCAATGCCAAATAAAGCTCGACTTTGATCCCCGCAAGAACGATCTGCAATCGCTGATAGTTGGACTTTAGCTTCCAAGCACTGGTCGTATCGGTGTATAAAACGGGGAAAAGGACTAAAAAAGCAACACCCATCGTGGGAACTTTGCACCCAAAACGTTTTGCGCTAAAGGCATGTCCTAATTCATGAAAGCTTTTGACAAACACCAAAGAGAGAAAATAATAAACGGCACCCTCTTGCGAGAAAAAATAGAGAAATGTTGAGCTAAACGTTGCCCAGTCCCTTAAGATAAAAACGATGCCGATAAAGCCTAAAACCAAAACGAAGTTTTGCCAGAATCTAGTGTATAAAAAATCGATGCGGTGCATATTGGCTTCTAGCCAGCGATCGGGTTTAACCAACGGGATGCGAATAAACAAGTAGTTGTGCAAAAGCCATTTAATCAATGTTTGTCTGGAGTGTTTATACATCGCTTTAATGCGATACAAAGTGTTCGAATCTTCACAAACGATCAAGTTGTTTTGGCTTAAAAATTCGATAAACGTCTGCAAAGATTCCGCATCGATTGCGTAGTTTTTCTCCTCTAAAATCTTTAAAAATTCTGCGGTCGTGATACCGCTTTGCCAATGTGAAATAAGCTCAAATGCGTCAATTCCGATCGTGAAATACTTGTTTTGAATCGGATCAAACAGTAACCAACGTTTGGAACCGTCTTCGGCCGAAGAGGTATCCAAGAGTTTTAAATCATTTCGTAACGGCGGTAAAAGCGGCTCTTGTGTCTGTGGGAGCATTACCAGCCGATCCATTGCCTAACGGCGGTAATGGGTTTACGAAAAAGGTAGAAGAAGAGCGTTACGTTGTGCGAATAGATTTTTGCCGTACCTCTAAGTCCGATGGAGGGAATATACCCATTTTCTTGAATATCGTCAAAATCCGCAACGATACGATACGACAAAATATTTTGTTCGGTGAGTTCAGGTTTGTAGGAGATGTATTTGATTTTACCATTCCACGCGTTGATCGGGTCGTTGTCAAAAAACGCTTTCACGGAAGCGTTTTCTTCGAGGAAAAGAGCATCATTGACGGGAAGCATGATTTTGAGCTCTATTTTACGAGCATCTGCAATCAAAAAGATACGCTCTCCCGTAGCGACGGGCTTTCCTTTCCAATCGTTAGGATTGGTGATAATCGCAATCCCCTCTTCTTTCGCAAAGATGGAGGTTTTATCCAACTGATCTTTCGCATGTACAAGCTCGGCTTCTTTGAGTTTGACATGGTTTTCAAGCTGTGCGATTTGGCTTTTTTGTTTCGGATCAAAAAAACTGCTTTGCCGTGCGGTAAACAATTCGGCATTGCTCACGTCAAGTGTTCGTTTGGAAACTAAATAGTTGTTGTTAAAATCGACGTCGTCAAACTTTACGACCAGTTGATTTTTCATTACTTTGTCATTTGGAAAAACCTTGACCTCTTCAATGACCGCGTTAAGCGGCGACGTGACCACATAGGGATTTTTGGCATCGACTTCCAGCGGCGCTAAAACGGAGAGCTTTACTGGCATAAACATCAGAGCTAGAAGCGTTAATGCCGCTATTTTGACGTATTTATTGCGAAACGAGATGTTTTTAAACGTTTGGGAAAGAGCGCATTTACGCATTGCAAACAAAAAATAGGCTAAAGACGACGAGAGATGTTTACACAATGCAATGTCATTGTCTCTCCACGGCTCTTCTTTAAATAACAGTAACATGTAACGGGTTTGCTTCTGTTCCTTCTCGCAATGAAGCGGTATTGCTAAAAGGTGCGGAGGCGCAAATTCGTGAAAAGATTTGGCGTTGATCTCTTTTAAATCGCGTGCGGTATCGACGCTGAAAATCTCTTTTGCTTTTTCATTATGCCTAATATCTTCGGCAATCTCTTCGATCCATTGAACATAAGGCGAGGTCGCATCCATAATGGCAATATCAGAGATTGCTACAACACGGTATTTTTCTCTTAAATCCGTTGTTAATAAAACCCCTTGCGCATAGGATACGAGGTTTCGCGTTTCGTTGACAACTTGAAAATAGAGCTCTTTTAAGGTTTCACAACTCCTACAGTTATGCTCTAACTGTAGGAGTTTTGCTAAAGTCGGTTCCAATCTCTCTCTTTTCTTATGCGAGTAATTTCGTTAAATAAGAGCCGTAATGCTCCAGTCGTTGGGTTTCAAGTGCGATTTGCTCTTTAAAGCCTACGAAGCTCTTAGCATCGGTTTGGTTTTTGTTTTTCAACTGTTTCAAATCGATGGTAAGATTAAGCACTCTCGTTGTCCCGTCTGAGTTGATCGCTTTGATGCTTACATGTAACGTTTCGAGCTCTTCAAGTAACGTTCCGGTAATATTACCCGTTCGAGGATCAAAGGACAAACCCGTAGGAAGTGCCGTACCGTCAATTTGCGTTACGATAAAGTTTTGCGCAAGATTGGTGTCGACGACTTTGACTTCAATATAGTTGTTAACGAGTTTGATCTCTTCAATCGCAATACCGACGATCGAAAAAGAGTCCTGATTCGCCTGATTAAAGACGATTTGCCCGTTGGTTAAGACATTCACGTCGACGTTGGCTTGAAGAACACCTTTGGCATCGCTACCGCCTTGTACCGCATTTGCGTTAGCGCTGTTCGTGGATGTTTGATCGGTTGAGCTTGAATTCGTACCCGTATTTTGTTGAGCAGTTCCTTCACCGTTTTGAGCTCCTGTATTTGTGCTACTACTTTGTAAAGCACTCTCTAGGCTTGTGCTAGATTGGGAAGTCCCCTCATTCGTACTTAAAAAGCCTGTTCCCGGATTTGTCGTCAAGCCGTTGCTTGCACTGTAATTTAATACGCCCAATTGCGTGCCGCTTGAACCACCAGAATCGTTTGCAAAGGAGCCGCTACTTGAAGACGTACCATCAGAACCGTTGGTGGTACTACCGCCGGTATTGGTGCCGTTGGACGTTTGTTGCGTGGACGTATTTTCCGTTTGGGCAGGAGCAATGACCAGCATCGTATACGTTCGTGTAACGGTTACGCCAAAGGAATCCGTAGCCCTCAGCGTAATCTCAAAAATGCCCGATTGAGAAGCTCTTCCGGAAATGATGCCTGTATCCGGATCGATCGATAGCCCTATCGGCAGATTCGTGGCTTCAAACGTAAAGACATTGCTTGCATCATTATCGCTAAAGAGCAATGAGGTATCCTTGGTGTATACGCTTCCAAAAGGTATTTCGGTATCGATATTTTCTAAAGAAACCGTAGGGCTATCGTTCGTTCCGCTAACGGTTATTGCAAAATGAGCAATCGTGGTTAAACCTTGCGCATCGGTTACCGCGATAGGGACAATAATCGTATCCGTCTCGCCTTGCCCGATATAGTCATAACTTGAAGCATCGAAACTGTAAGAACCGTCACTGTTTAGGGTAAATCCAGCAGGAGCTGTTCCGCTGACGCTGAAGCTAAGAGCGTTACTATCCACATCGCTTGCGGGTAAGATTCCACTGATGCGATTGCCTTCAACAGTCGCGTCGCTTTGGTCTGTGAATACCGGCGCGTCATTAACGGCATTGATCGTAATCGCAATGGTTTGAGTGCTCTCTAACACATCGCCTGCTCCGATATTTCCTCGATCATTAAGGGTCACAACCAAGCTATCGTTTCCGTTATAATCTTGATCTGGGGTGTAGGTAAGCCCTGCAATCGCACTTTGTAAATCTGCTAAACTGCCTTGAATTTTCAACGAAGCCGAGCCATCCGCCCCCTCTACAATCGTTAATCCCGTTATTTGAGATAAACTTAACGTTCCATGGTTTACATGTAATGTAACATTTAAGAGTTGCGTAGCATCGACAACGTCAATATCGGATAAGCTGATAGCATTAGCACCCGTAAAGAAGATGGAGGTATCTTCATTGGTTGTGACGCTTGAAGTAACCGTAATCACGGGTGCATCATTGCTTGCGGTCACAAATATCGCAATTTGAGCGATATTACTTATTTTCCCGTCACCTGAAGTATATTGATAGACAAAGGTTTCTACCCCTGACCAATTTTCATTGGGAATAAACGTAAATTGAGCGAAGTTACCGTCTGTTAGACTTTTATCGTTTGAGAACAGAAGCTTGCCGTTGGTCAGTTGAAATCCGATGACTTTAGACGTATCATCGCTATCGATGTCACCATCGCCGTCAATATCGTAATCTGCGTAGATGTACACGCTACTATCAAAGGCACTTATCGTTCCAGCGGTTGTAACCGTACCGCTTGCGTCCGTGATATCGGCACTCCCTGTACCAAAAACGTAATTTCCGCTGTTATCGTTAATATCTGCGATTAGCGTATCAATATCGATTGAGATATTACTGTCTTCTTCTTCTATGATATTATCGCTATACGCGTTTGGAATAGCCGGTAACACGACAACGACTTTTTGAGAGGTTGTAACACCGCCTTGCGCATCGGTTGCCGTTATTTTGAGATAATCCGCTCCCGGTGTTATATAATCATTGCCATATCCGGCGACATAGGTGATACCGTTGGTAGCTGCTAAGGTCGTATTAATCTCTTCGAGCGTTCCAGTAAGGGTTACCGAACGTGTTCCGTTGCCGCTGACTTGAGAGCTTGTGAGTCCATCGGTAATGCTCGTATTAATTGTCAATAACCCGTAATTACTTGTCTCAATCGTAACCGTAAATATCTCTCCATCGCCATCAACATCGGCAATACTCAGAAGAGATCCTAACGATAATTCGCCATTTGGATTGGTTGTAATGGATTTTTCGACAATGAAATGAGTGGATCCCAAGCTAATTGTCGGTAAATCGTTGATCGTCTGGATGGCAACACTGACCTCTTTCGTGCTGTATCTCGCCGTAGCGGTATCGCCGTTTCCGCCGTCATTCACTTCAATCTTAATGCTTCGAGAGAGTGCGCTTACATCATCGGTATCGTTTGAAAAAGCAACGGCCCTTGCCAATGCTTGCACTTCTGATGAATACGCATTTGCATTGAGATTGATTTTTAAATTTTTCCCATCTTCCCCATTGTAATAGGCATCAATCGTTCCTATAACGGTATTTCCGTATAAGACATTGTTACCGCTGACGCTGATTCCACCGCTGCTTAAAATCGATAAGGTATCGTCACTTTCTTTATTGCTCGTAATGGCAAAGATCACATATCCGCCATCATAACTCGTACCCTCCAAGTCGGTCACGGTAATTGCCGTATCTATGGCAACCGCAGAGCCATTTTCCGTAAAGGTAGGTGTTGATGAGACACCGCCTAGAAGAGGAGCATCATTGACAGATTCGATATCGATGGTTAAGGTTTGTGTCGCACTTGAACCGCTTCCGTCACTCACGTTCATCGTAAACGTTTCCGTCGCATCGTCGGCTAATCCGTTGATCCGTGTTGAATCGGGCGTGTACGTATACGCACCCGTTGAGCCGTTAATTGTTAAGCTACCGTATGTTCCGACTTTTGTAAAGGTGCCATCGCCGTTAGAAGTCGCCCCATCTACACTGTAGTTAAAGACCGTACCGCTATCGTTATCGCTTGCGACAAGTGTTCCGGAGGTTGCACTAAAAGTATCTTCACCATCGGTATCCGTATAAGAAATAGTGACGGGTGTGGCTAATGTAACGGTGTCATTGACTTCCGTAATGGTAAGTGTTTTTGTTGAGCTATGTACAATAGGCGTCGTATCTGCCGTGGAAGTCGTAATCGTAATGGTTCTTGTGACGGTTGCATTTGCGGCACTTAAATCAGAGCTGTTCGTATAGGTCACTTTTTGGGCGATTTGCTCTAAAATATCCGATGTAATACTAGAGGTTGCATTCGCTTGGGTTACCGTAACATCATCGATATAAAGCTGTGCTCCTAAGGCGCGACCTCCCGTAGCATCCCAACTTCCCGATACAAAAACAAAAATATACTCTCCATCTTCCGCCACCGTAATCGATGCCGTCGTCCAAGAGGTTGTTGCACTGGCATTTGCACCTGTTTCATTAAGAATAATTTGATAATTGCTAGCATCATTGACATCAATAATATAACCGAACACATCGTACGCATCGCTGCCGCCTTGCGCTTTCCAAACAAAAGAAACGGTATCTCCCGCGCTCAAAGAGACGGCTGCATCGGAGTAGATATAAGGACCTCTTACAATAGCATAACCGCTCGCAGAGGTTAGCGTTGACTTCATTTTAATAGAGTTATCATCTCCGCTTGTACCGTCATCATCGTTGACATAGGTGTAAAAAGTTCCGCTAACAAGCGTATTGCCGTCTTTATCCGTAGAAGAGATAGTTCTTGTTGGATTGGTAGTATCCTCAGGCGTTGCAAGTCCTGCAATGGTATCAACACCTAAATTGACCCTACCGTTTACAACCGTCCATCCGTCGATGGAAATAACCGCATTGGTCGTAGAGCTCAAAAGTCCCACGGAGTTACTACTTGCGTTAAAATCGCCGTTTGTAAAGCCTACGACAAAATTAATGCGGAGTTTTTGTCCGTTTTCACCGTTGTAAACACTATCAATTTGCCCGATAGCACTGGCTCCGGTTCCGTTACCAAGGTAAACCGTACTTCCCACAATACTAATGACGCCGTTGGTTATATCGGCGGTATCGACTTTTGATAAGCTCAGAATTTCACTGGCGGTTGCATCACCTACTTCAAAGTCAATGTATCCACCATCATAAGACTCTTCCGTGTCGATGCTCGTATCGGTTAAAATCAACGTTGCGGACGATTGCTCAACATAGGTGGACGTTGTTTCTGCCGTTGCCGTAATGTTAATCGTTAAGGTTGTTTGTGCCGATACGGCTCCGTCGCTGACGTCAAGGGTAAACGTTTCCGCGGTGTTTGCATTTAAGGCGGTAATCGCTACAAGATTTGGAGTAAAAACGTATGCTCCCGTTGTGCTATCGATGACTAACGTACCGTATGTGCCAACCAAGGTTGTTACGGAGTTACTACCATCGACGATGCTATAGGTCAAGCTTGTGCTATCGACATCCGTGGCGACCAATGATCCCGTGATTGATCCCGTAATACTCGCTCCACTCGTATCCGTTATCGCTATCGTTGTCGGGGTGCTAATCACCGGTGTATCATTTACGCCTGTAACATTAATGGTAGAGGTATCCGTAGCACTTAGGCTTCCATCGTTAATGGACCATGTTATGGTTCGCGTAGCCGATGTTAATGTTTCGCTGCTTGAAACATATGTGATGCTTCGTAAAGCACTTTGCCACTGCGCTAATGTTGCCGTTGAGCCTGAAGAGCTGAGCGTTAAAACCCCTGTTGTGCTATTGTAAGAGGCTGTGATATTGCCCATCGTTGAACCGTCATTGGTAAAACTCAGCGTATCTCCCGTCGTCAAGCCTGAACTAATCGAGACGGTAGCACTTGCTAAAGCGGTCGTATCTACATCGCTTACCGTTAAAGAAGGCGAGAGAAGCGTTGCCGTATCGTTTTCCGTGTAATTTATCGTATTGGTCGCTTCAATAACGGGCGCATCGTTAATAGAGGCAACGGTTACGGTAAGATACGCTGCTTCAACGGTTTCACCGCTATAGCCGCCGTATTCAACGATATATCCTGCTATCGCACTTGTATTGGTGGCGGCAAAATCATTCCACTTCCCTGCATTGGTTCCTGAATAATAAAAGTGTGCAACATCCTCACCGCCTCGCGCTGAATCAGAATTATTAGGTTCTCCACTGGCCCAATTGGCATACTCGTCGCTCACGGCGGTGCCATAAGTGGATGTTGAGCTTGTACCTGCACTCGTATCGCCTGTCCAAAATTGCGTTCCGGCTTCCGGACCTGTAACCCATTTCCAAATACCTTCCGTTTCGGCATCGCTAGCACCGATCCATCCGTTTCCTCCCGCCATAGATGTTATGAGTGCGTTTTCCGTTGCGGAGGTTATCGTCGCAAGATAGCCCGTTAGACCGTACAAGGTTCGTGCTTCTGCTGCTGCTTTGGCTTGTGCCCATGTGATTCCGGAGGCACTGACGAATTCATAGTAGTGCCCGTTTTCCGTATTAAAAAACTTACCCGTTTGGCTAATGCGGTACGGTTGGTCTCCGCTTCCATTGTTATCATTTACGGTTATGGTTAAAGGATCATTACCGTACCAATTGGCATCTGCCGTATACGTTAGCGTTGCAAGTGCTGCGTTAAGATCGGCACTGCTTCCCGTAATCTCTAACGAATGCGTCCCTGAACCGCTAATCGTAAGACCGCTAGAACTTCCTAAACTCAAATTTCCGTGACTGGAAGAAATTTTGACGGTTAGACTCGTGCTATCGGTATCACTGACCGTTATTCCTGAAAGCGTAATAGAAGAGTCTTCATTGAGCGTAGCCGTTTCTGCACCGATAATGTAAGGAACATCGTTAATGGCATTAACGGTTATGGTAACCGTAGAAGCACTGCTGAGCAAAGATCCATCTGAAACTTGAAACGTAAAGCTATCCGTTCCGCTGTAATTTGCCGTTGGCGTATACGTATAAGCACCCGTAGAAGCATCGGTGATAGTGACTGTTCCATGTGACGGCTGAGATGCGATAGAATAAGTTAGCGTATCACCGTCTACATCGCTAGCCGTTAATGTGCCCGTTAATTGAGTGTCTTCATCAACCGAAACAGAACTTCCCGATGTTATAGGCGTCTCGTTGACATCGCTAATAGCAATAGTAATCGTTTTGCTTGCCGATAATGCCGTACCGTTCGTCTCGACAGCAGTTACCGTTATTGTATACGATGATTTTGTTTCATAGTCTGGGCTGCTCTTAAAGGTTATCTGTCCATTACTGGAATTAATGTTGAAGTAATCGGCATCCGTACCTGAAATGCTATAGGAAAGAGTATTGCTTTCGGCATCGGTCGCCGTTACGGTATAGGCAATCGCACTTGTTGAACTGTTCTCGGCAAAAGTAACAGAATCGCTAGAAGTAATTGTCGGTGCATCATTGACTCCTATTATTTCTATTGTTTTTGTTAAAGATACATCGGTAGTTCCGGTCGATGTAAGACCTGAAATAGTGACTGTTTTTGTTTCTGCCGTGGTACTTAATGTTTCCGAACTATTGACATACGTTAAATTTCTAGCTATGTATTGTAATACGGAACCACTGATGGTCGGAGGCATGACGGCTTGCGTAACGGTTATATTGTCTATATAAAGACTTGCACCTGCCGCTTTCCCAAAACTATAATCGAACGTTCCTGAAACAAACACAAACTTATACGTTCCGGCCGTACTTACGGTTGTAGTCGATGTTGCCCAAGATGTTGTTGCACCCGTACTGTTCCCTGTTGAATTTAATAATTGAATAGTTTCGCCGGTATCAACATTTAATAAATATGCATAAATATCATAAGCATCACCTCCGCCTTCTGCTTTCCAATCAAAAGATACGGAATCTCCACTTGATAAAGTGACTGTGCTATCTGAAACGACGTAAGGACCGTGTACGATATCTCCGCCGTTGGTTGTAGTCATGGTTGAATAGAGTCTTAAAGCACCACTTTCAAAAGCATAATAATAATTGGCACTAGCAGGTGCCGTATCATCTCCGCTACTGACTTGACTACTAGATCCTGTTGCCGTAGGAGTAGAATCAATCGGGGTTGCCCAACCATCAATAGTTGAAGTACCGGCTGTTGAACCTTGACCTAATTTTAGTTGTTGTAAATAAATCATCCATCCTGAAATATCAACTACGGTTCCTGTTTGCGTAGCCGTGGTATCGGAAAAAGTCCCGTTTGCAAACGTATTGCTAAAATTAATCCTTAATGCTTGTCCATTTTCCCCATTATATGTGGAATCTATGGAGCCTACGAGAACGGCTACGGTACCGTTACCGATATAAACACCGTTATTCACAATACTAATTTCACCGTTTACCGTACTAGCTGTGGATACTTTGACTAATGATAATGTTTCGGTACTTGTGCTATCAGAGAGTGTAAATTCGATATAACCTCCTGAAAAACTTGTACTTGACGTGATCGTAACATCATTGGCCACTAATGTTGCGGCATCGTTTTCATGGTATGTAACATCTGCAAGAGTTGATGAATAATTATCGTAATCCAATGCCGTTGTTTCAATACTTCCGCTACTGACCTCCAAATCCCAATCGCCGCCCAACGTGGAGGAACCCGTTACATCGTCCGATGCCGCGATATCAGCGTCCGTTAAACTTGTAAGTTGAGTGATAAACGCCTCTCCTTCGCCATCGGTTGCAACATTACATCCATAGAGTAAGACATCGCCGTTTTCCGACATAGCGTCTTTAATCGCTTGCACTAAGGTGTCGTAGTTCGATAATGTGGTTTCGTTTAAAACATCGCTACCGACCGTAATCTCTCCGGTACTACCGTGCGAGAGAATATGAATTGCACCAACATCGGTTTCGTTTTGAAGGATGGTTGTGATTTCATCTAAAGAGCTGATTAAATAAATCTCTACGTTATCACCGATTCCCTCAACCAACGTTTGGTAATCATCCACGCTGGTATCGACAAAAGCGATCTCTTTGCTACTGGTTCCACTGCTTTGCGTCGCTTGTGCTTCGTGAACACTGTTTTTGGCATTGTCGCTCGTAACGTCGTTACTTGAGGTTGCCGTATCGTTTGAAGTCGTTGTAAAACTACTCTTATCAAGGACATCAACGGCTGTTGCAACAGCGGCTCCGTCAAAAAGCATTCTTTGCTCTAACGCGCTAATGACCGGTTTTTTTCTGAGTGTTTTCATGGCGTCCGTCCTTGATATTAATGGGTATTTTGAGGGAAATGAGCCGTAGCACTCATTCCCGGAATGATATTCTCAAAAGGCTTGATCAGCTTTGCTCGTATCGTAATCGATTGGCTTGTCGGATCTACCACCGAATCGATCTGTACGATTTGTGCTTTCAGCGTCGTTTTGGTTTCATCGACGCTCAGTCCAAATTCCATCCCTCTTTTCAGCCAAACAAGCCACGAAGAGGGAACGACGACTCTGGCTTCAAGATTATCGAGTCCGACGATTTCAAAGAGCTCGTCTTGGGGTTTAATACTTTGGTATTTCGATACTTTTTTAGAGGCGATTTTGCCGTCAAAAGGAGCATTGATCTCACATCGTGAGACGTTAATGGCGGCAATATCGCTTTCCGCTTTTTGTTTATTGTAATTTTCGTTTGAGATTTGAATCTCAAACGTCCCCACCGAACCGAAAGAGTCAAGTTTTTTGTTTTTTTCCAGCTCAAGCTTAGCGATCTCTTTTTCAACGTCTATTTTGCGTTTTTGCGCTCGATAAACCGCACAATCGATTTTCAAAAGGGATTCGCCTTTTTTAAAAGAGTCCCCTTCATGTTTGCTAAGCTCGATAATTTCTCCTGCAATTTCACTGGATAAAACGGTGCGATCAAGCGATACGATAACGGCACGGGCCGTGGGTTCGTCTGCGGCGCAGAGCATCGATGCTAACGCTAATACCATACTTAAAACTCTTTTCATTGCTCTCACCCTTTTTTATTTAGCGCTAACCCTGTTTTTTTCAACAAGCCATGGATTTTCAGACACGATCCATGATGGAGAAACTCCCGCTTCTTCGGCAATTTTAGGAAGGCTGTCGCCCTCTTTGACGGTATACGGTTTTGCGTTCACCGTTAGCTTCTCACCGGGGTAAAGAAGCACTTTTGCGGTTCTGAAATTGATCGTTGAAAAGCGATTGTCTTCTTTTTGGGGTGTTGCTTTTTGCGGTGCTTCAACTGCTTGCGTTTCTTTCGCTTCCGGCATAACGACAGGCGTTACATGTAAGGTTTCCTCTTTTGTTTCGGCGACGGGTTTAGCTTCAACGCTAGGAGCTTCCGTCTCTTTAACTTCCGACATAACGACAGGTGTTACATGTAGCTTTTCTTCTTGAATCTCCGCGACGGGTTTTGCTTCCGTAACGGGGGCTTGTACTGCTTGTATCGGTTCAACATTTGGTGTTTCAAGGGTTTTTTCATCTACGCCCAAAGAGGCAAAGATTTTTCCGTAACCGTTTTGCACATTCGCATATGCCGCCGAGTAACGCAGAGTCGCTAAGATATTATTGAGTTTCTCTTTGATGAGAATCAAACGACTGTTGACGTTAACGGAGTTTTCAACTTCCGTGAGACGGTAAATATCATCGGCAACGTTGAGATACTCTTTGGCTAAGAGGTACTCTTTTTTCGCTTGGTTAAAGTTGACGATGGAGAGATGCACTTGAGAGAGTACCGCCATCGATAGAGCAAGTTTTTGCTCTTTTGCCACTTCGATTTGCGTTTTTGCCAATTTATTATACGAGCTTGCCTTAAAGACGTTCAAAAGATTCCACGAGACATTTGCACCGTAAGAGTACCAGTCGTTGTTGAGCAAATAATCGCTGTTTTCATACGACAGAGAAGCACTAAGATTGACGCCCGGTAGCATTTTAAGTTTGGCGGCAGTCAACTCTTTTTCCGAGATGCGCTCTTGATACCTGCTTTCGGTTAGTTCAGGACGATTTTCCAAGGCGAGCTCTTCCATTTGATCAAGGCTGAGATGCATTTGAGGAATTTCATAGTTTTTTTCAACTTTATCGGCTAATTCAAATTCGGTTCCCGGTTTAAGCCCCATAAGCTCCGAAAGCTCGACTTTAGCCGAAATAAGACCGCTTTCTAAAGTATGGAGCGATCGTAAAATATCGAGTAATTCTCGCTGATACGCCAAAGCTTCCATCGGGGTTTTGGAAACGCGTTGGTCTTGAACCGCTTTAGAGTCGTTCAATGCTTGTTTGACTTCAACCATCATCGGTTGAATGCGTTTGAGGAGGTCTTGTGCGGAGACGGCTTGATAATAAGCTCTTCTGATCTCTTGGGTCAACGTATGCTCGATCTTTTTCTCTTTTTCTTTGGCGATTAAGAATTTATCGGCTTGTTGTTCCGCTCTAACGTAAGACAAACCGAAATCAAGAATATTCCAACTAAACGTAACATCGGTAGTTGCTCTTTCTTTTTCTTGGGAGATAGAATAAGTGTTGTTAAGCGGTTGGGGTTTGCCGTTGACAAAGGAAGCACTTTGGCTTGCCGCATAATTATTACGCTCGGAATATCCCGCTGCCGCGGTCAAACTCGGTAACATGTCATAATAGACTAAATCAAGTTGTTGTTCGGAGAGAGCCGATTCTAAAACTTTTACACGCTTTTGAAGATTGTGGTTGATACCTCGGTAAATCGCCTCGTCCAACGTAATGGGTTTCGTGACCGGCAAAGTCGCTTCGCTGAGCGTCGATAAATCCTTCTTAACTTGCGCTTTGACGTCTTCTTGAAGCATCGGTTGCGGTGCAACGGAACAACCCGTGATGACAACCGAAGCGGCTAGGGAAAGAACAACGTTTTTAGACACTTGTTTTAGCATGATAAACACCTTTTGTGATTTGATTTTTAGTCTTTAATCGTGGAAGTTTCAAAACCGAAAGAGAAAGCCTAACATCGTGAAAGCGACGATTTGACATACGTTAGTCCTTATATTCATAAGTTTTTACTATGGAACTATTGTACTTTTTTCATATCGTAGCTTTATCGCACGTTAAAATTCTTTTTGCGATGTATTTGCGATTTGATTATAATACAGTTACGAAAATCGATCATACGCATTAAGATTTAAAAAAAAGGCCGGTAAAGCACCGATGAAACGATTAGCGGATAAAAATTTATTACTTTTAGAAGACAACGTCGAATTTATCGATAACGCCGTCTCTTTATTTCAGATGTTCGTCGCGCGTGTTTATGTCGCACATACGATAAAAGAGGCTTATGAACTTTTTGAGAAAGAGCGCATCGATATTATTATTTCGGATATTCACTTGAAAAATGAAAACGGGCTTGATTTTATCAAAGAGTTGCGAAAAAGTAACGACAGTATTCCTGTTTTAGTCCTTAGCGGTCATAAAGACGAAGAATTCCTCTTTAAAGCGATGACCTTAAATCTCAGCGGATACCTTTTAAAGCCGATTAATTTTAAAATGTTGGTCGACGGACTTCATGAATGCATTAAAAAAATGGAAGCAAGCTCGCAGACGATCGTTGCGCTTAAAGACGGTTTTTGTTACGATAAAGCACTGAAAAACGTTACGAAAAATAACGTCGCGTTTGAGCTAAATAAAAAAGAGATTCTCTTTTTCGAAATGCTCTGCCAGCATAAAAATACGATTTTGACGCGCGACATGTTTTTAGCCTACGTTTATGAGTACGAGCCGATGAGTGAAAGTGCGCTCAATAATTTTATTATGCGCATACGAAGACGTTTCGGAAAAACGTTTTTGCATACGATTCCGGACGTCGGCTATAAGTTGATCGTATGATGAAATCGTTTTGGGCATTGTACCTTTGGGGTTTTATATCGGCTGTTTTTGCCTCTTCCGTTGCGTTAAGCCCCGCACAAGAAGCATACCTCAAAGAGAAAAAAGTCATTACGATGTGTGTCGATCCCGATTGGGCTCCTTTTGAAACGATTAATGCCGACAAAGAGCACGAAGGCATTGCCGCGGATATAATACGATTGATTGCTTCTAAACTCGATCTAACGTTACGATTGATTCCGACAAAAACATGGGAAGAGACGGTGTTAAAATCCAAACGTCAAGAGTGCGACCTCTTAAGTTTGGTCAATCAAACTCCAAAGCGCGAAGAATGGCTCGTGTTTACCGAACCGATCATCAAAGATCCCAACGTACTGGTCGCTCGTAGCGATTATCCGCCGATCGAGGACATCCGTTCGTTGCGTCATACCAGCATTGCTTTACTGAAAGAAACATCCGTTATCGAGCGGTTTCAAAACGATTTTCCCAACCTTAAAATCATTCCCGTCGATGCGGAAGAAGAAGCTTTTTGGATGGTGGAAAATAAAAAAGCGGATTTGACGCTTCGTTCGCTCATGGTCACGGCGTATACGATCAAAAAAGAGAATATTTTCAACCTCAAAGTCGTTGCACAACCCAAAGAGTACGTCAATATTTTACGTATCGGCGTTCGCAAAGACGAACCGATCTTGCGGGATATTTTAAATCGAGGCATTCAAGCAATCACGCCAAGCGAAAAAGAGCACATTGTCAATAAACATATTTACATCAAAGTCGAATCCAACGAACGTAATCATCACTTATTGATTTACGGTATTTTAACGCTTTTGTTGATTTCGTCTTTGATCTTAATTTGGAATTACCAACTGCGTAAACGCGTCGCCCAAGAGGTCAAAAAAAACCTTGAACACTCTCAAATGCTTTTTCAACAATCCAAACAAGCCGCTCTTGGCGCGCTTATTGCTACGATTTCGCATCAATGGCGGGAAAGCCTGACTAAAATCAGTTATGCAAATTTAACGTTTCGTGCCCATATCTTGCAAAATAAAAAGATTCCGGACGAATTGCTAGATAAAAACACGCGGGAAATCGAGCAAACCTTGGATTTTATGTCCGAGACGATGCAAAACTTTTTAGAGTATTACAAACCTTCTACCAACGTTTACGAATTTGAGGTCGAAGACTCGATTCGAGCCGTGATTCGCATTTTGGATACCCGCATTAAAAACCTTAACGTCGCTATAGCGTTTCATCAGACGTCCAATACCCATTTTATCGGTATTCGTAATGAGTGGATGCAAGTGTGGATGAACCTTTTATCCAATATGCTCAACATAGCGCAAAAACGTGCTATCAAGTATCCTTATATCGAAATTACGATTAGCGAACATGCGATTTCGTTTCACGATAATTGCGGCGGGATAGAACCTGAGATAGTGGAAAAGCTGAACAAAGGAAGCTATAAAAACGGTTTAGGAATTAACATGTCAAGGGAAATCGTGGAAAAATACGGCAAACATCTCTTTATTCATAACCTTGACCAAGGGGCTCAATTTATGATCGTTTTGTCTTAAGCGAGGCTATGAAAACGTCGTTTCATAGCCTGTGAGTTTGTTAGATTTTTTCGATGCGAACCGGAACGGCTTGGCGTGCGTTGGAGCCGACGGCAAAGTCGCTTAAGGTCGGCATATTAAGACGTGTTATATCGCGTAAGCCTAATTTATTGATATTGACGCCGCTTCTTCTGGCGATGCGTCCTTGTTTGAGCACGCTATCGATCTTAACGTCGATCGCCCCTTCTCCCTCGCGTCCGCTACCGTGTTCGATGCCGATAGAAAGCGGATGAATGCCCTCTTTGACGCGGCAAATGCCCTCAATCGTTCCGTCAAGCGAGCGTACGCGTACCGCTTCGCCGTGTGCGATACCCAATTGTTGCGCCGTTTTTGCGTTCAAATCGATGTAGGACGTGTAGCGCGTATCGCGCAACGCTTCCAAGGCTGAAGTTGCCGAAGAAAGCACGTTGGACTTGTAACTAAAGGCTAAAAACGGGTATTCTGGCGTATTCAATTTCAATTTTTCGCCGTTGGCAAGACGCGGTGCATAATAACGCGGTACGCCGCTGTAACGCTCTCCCGTTAACGCATGATGCGATGTTCCGACGGTTTGGTTATAAACGGCAATCGCTTTGGTGTAAGACTTGGTCATTTTATCGCCTTCGTATGCGCTGCTTTTATCGGCAAAACGCCCTCCCCGACTCATGACGTAAGCAACCCTTTTCCAGTTTTCGCCGCAAATACGTTTCAGCGGTACGACATACTCTTCCAGCCCTGCCAAAGCGATCTCTTCTTCGCTGATTTCGGGTGCGGGAGCGGCTCCGTCCATCGCGATGTTTTCAAAGGCTCTTAAATAAAAATCTTCGGGACGCTCAAGCGCAAATTTTGCATTGGCTCCGTTGATAGCATTAGCACCGAATCCCGCTAAATTAAGCGATTTTCCCAATTCGATAAGAAAACTGTCCATCGAAATCGGTTCGCCGTTTTGCAGCTTTGCATTGGGTGAAGCGACGATCGGATAACGTACATGTGAAGTTTTCGTAAGGTGTGCCGCCCACGGCGAAACGACGCCCCATGTTTCGTAAAGAACCGAATCGGGCACGATATAATCGGCGTAACGGCTGGTTTCATTGATAAACGGATCGATCGCAATAAAAAGCGGCACGGCTTTTTTGGGGTCTTTTAAAAGCGGGATCAAATGTTCCGCACCGCTTTGTCCGTACATAAAGTTCGAGCACCATGAGATTAATGCCCCCATTTTATACGGATAGGCACTAGCACTGCTATGGATGACTTCCGATTCGATCGCGTTGGTAAAGGGAAACCACGCATCTTTTGCCGGATAAGGATTCTCGCCTCGGGCAACTTTTTGTTTGTATTCGCTGCTGGTTTCATACGCTTTTCGAGCGCGATCCAAACGCGTACCGAAAGGCTTTTGTTTACCGGCATAGGCCAAAAGGTTGTAAACGGAACCGTTAAAATCTTTAAATTTACCGCCTCCCGTACTCATACCGCCTTTGTAATTGAGATTGCCCACCAACGCCCCTAACATCATCACGGCATACGTCGTGTAAAATCCGGTCGAATGCATCGTTCCGCCGTGACAATCGACGCCGACGCTACGACCGTAAGAGGTAAATTCACGCGCCAAATGGACGATCGTTTGCTCATCGATACCGCTTTCTTGGGCGTAAAACGAGAGCGGATGCTCCAATGCCGCCTCTTTAAGAAGTAAAAAGGCACTTTTAACGCGGTATGTTTTCCCCTCAAGGCTCACGTCTCCCTCAAACGCAATATCGGCTTCTAGAACTTCCTCGGCGGATTTGAGTTTGGCATCTTTGGCATCGACGACATGGACGATTCCTTTGGAATCGACGAGAATTTTACCTTGGTTTTCGCCTTCTTGAACGACCAAATGCGACGCATTGGTAAAGCTGTAATCGTGTAAAGCTTTTTGCGACGTTTCGCTCGGAATCGCCAAGTACGCTTTCAAATAACGCTCTTCTTCGATAATGACGCGCATCATACCCATGACAAACGCCAAGTCTCCGGAAGGTTTGATCGGTAGCCAACGCGAGCGGTCGCTTGAAGCAATCGAGTCGCTGTTGGTCAAAATCGGCGTGACGACGACATAGCGAAGATTTCCTTCGCTTCGACCTTTTGCCAAGAGTTTGGCTTGACGCTTAAACGGATTGCCCGCTTGTGCCGGAGCCGTAGCGATGTTCAGCATAAATTGACAATGTTCGTAATCGGGCTTCATATGCGGATACGCGTTAAAATCGTCTAAATACGCCGCTTCGCCCGCTCGCATGGAAAGACCGCAGATCGAGGTGTGCCCCATAAAATTGACCGTACCGAAACTTTGCACGAAGCGATGTACGATAAAGTTTTGACGTCCCTCGTCCGCCGTGCCTAAAACGCACAATTTATTGGCTATCGGACCGTAATCGGGGTTGTTTTCGTCGATCAAGGTTTTCGTATCGGCAAAGGCTTTGAGCCCGTCAACATAGCCTTCTTGGAAAAGATTACCGCCTTGCGTAATTTCACGAATCAACTGCTCGATCGAAATCGTTTGCCACTGATTGTCGCCGCGTTTACCGACGCGTTTTAGCGGTGCTGTGACGCGAAAAGGATCATTGAGTTTTTCATAAACCAGATTGCCTCTTGCACACGCGGTCGAGCGCATCTCCAAGCCTTTTTCTTTCCACGCGGAGGTTGCTTGAAAGCTTTCGCTTAAAGGAGTTTTGTATGCCAACCACGGATCGGAAGAGAGAAGACTGTACGGATTGCCGAAAACACGCTCGACGTGACCCGTTTTACGGTTGATTTTGACGCGAACCGAACAGTGGGTCGTACATCCGTTACAAATGCTCGGTTTCATGCTAAAATCGTTAGAGGGCGTAAAAGAACCTTTGACATGTAAGCCTTCGGTTTGAGGTGCGTTTCCGTAAATAGGATCGTTTGCTTTCTCGCCGCGTCTGGAAAGCGTAGCGACATGTTTGAGCGTATCGCTATAACCTCCAAGTGCCGCACTTCCGGTAACGATGCTGGTTCCGATTAAAAATTTTCTGCGTGAACTTTCCATAATTATTGCTCCTTCGTATAATAATTCGCCATCTCTTTATCCCAAGGAAAAAGCGCCATAATCGCGGCAATTAAAGCGATGAGCAAACTCCAGTTGGAAACCACGGAAAGAATGCTATCGAACCCAAAGACGTGAGGATGGTATTCCAATAAAAAAGGCGTCGTTTTTCCGATGCTTTGACCGCCGATAACGGTGTTCCATCTAAAAATCCATACGCCGATTGCCGAGAGAACGCCCGCAAAAAGGACCCATTTAAGCGAGCGAGAGAAAAAGCGAATAAAACCGATTGCCATCGGAACAAAAAGACAAATAACGTAATCGACGATAAGGACTTCCCAAAAATTTTCGCCGAAAAAGAGTTTGAGGGCATATTTTTCTTCGTTATTGAACGTAATCGCAAAGGTCAGCCAAAAGAAGCGAATGACCAAATCGATGACGATAAACCATGCAAGCAATCGTGCCAAGCGTTGCATCATCGCATAATCGATACGTTTAAAATCGGTAAAAAATTTCTGAAAAATCGGTAGTAAAATAATGAGCAAACCCGTACCCGAAACCATTGCGGAAGCTAAAAACAAAATAGGCATAATCGGCGTATGAAATAAAGGAATCGCGTGAACCGCACCTAAAATATAACCGGTGTATCCGTGCACGCTTAGAGCCAAAGGAATACCGATCGCTCCGAGTAAAACGCCTAAACGATGGTCTTTTTCTTCTTGTTCTTTCGTGTAGACGACACCTTTTTTCATCGTAAAATAAGGTCTATACAAGACGATTGCTTCGGCTAAAATCAAAAGCGGATACGCCATCAGCAACAAAACGCCCCATTTCATCGGAGAGGTCGGGAAGTTTTCCCATCCGTAAAAAAAGAAGTTGATAATGCGGCCGGGTTGACGTAAATCGTCGATAAGATTCATCGGTGCGGCAACGAGTAAAACAAAGGCCAAAAGCAGCGAGAAACCGGCAATAGGCTTATACTCTTTCATACCGAAAACATGCGCAAAACTCGAAATGATAAACGCCGCGGCGGAACTTCCGGTAAACCAAAAATAGTTCGGAATGTCGATACCCCAAGGTCGATCGGGCGTAATCGAGCTAATCGTATGCAATAGTGATCCAAAATCCATGTTATTCTCCTTTACTTGACCATTCTTTATGCAAAGCACCCTCGCGTTTGCGTACCGCGTCGTCCAAAATTCCGTTTGAATACGGTAATGACTGGATTTCGCCGCTCAAAGCGATGTAAAATACGCGCGGTTTCGTTCCGGAAGCGGGTTTTAAAACGGTTGCCGGAAACGTTGCAAGCAAGCGCGAGGCGTGCGAAGCAGGGTCGTTCAGATCGCCGAAAACCCGTGCTCCGCCGACACAACTTTCCACGCATGCCGGAAGCAATCCGTGATCGACGCGATGTGCGCAAAGCGTGCATTTGTCGGCAACGTTGGAGATCGGATTGAAATAACGTTTATCGTAAGGACAGGCATTGATGCAGTATCCGCATCCCCAACAAATCTCGTTATCCACGACGACGATACCGTCTTTGCGGGCAAACGTCGCTCCGGTCGGGCAGACGCTTACGCATGAAGGCTCGGCACAATGGTTACACAGTTGCGGTAAAAACGCTTTCCTGACATTGGGGTAACTTCCGAGTTCGTATTCGGGAACGTAGGTTCTAAACTTCTCTTTGGGGACTTTATTTTCACTTTTACACGCACTCGTGCAGGCTTGGCATCCGACGCATTTGCGAAGATCGATGACCATACCGAAGCGTTTACCCTCTTGCCCGACGTAACGGGCATCTTTGGCGTCGCGACCGGGATTGGTAAGGCTTAATGCGTGTGCATGCGTTGATGCTAGCGTACTAACGCCGATAAAGCCCGTCGCTTTTTTGACGAACTCCCTTCTGCTCTTACTTGGCATAAAAACTCCTTTTGACAATTTCCAAAAGGTATGATAACGAGCAGTCGAGAGAAACTAGGGAGAAACGAAAAGCGAGGGATTAGAGAATGATTTCGAAGCAGGCTCCCTGATCGGTATTAAAGGCTTTGAGGCTTCCTTGCGCGTGTTGTTCGATAATGGTTTTACTCATATAAAGACCGATACCCGTGCCGCTTTTGGCATGTTTGGTACTGACGTAAGGCTCGAAAATGCGCTCAATCGGTTCCATTTCGATTCCGCCGCCGTTATCGACGATGCGAATACGAATGCGACCGTCGATGCGTTGAAGCGTAATGCTAATATGCGGATCGTCGATCGCGCGTTCGAGTAAAATGTCTTTGGCGTTACCGATAATATTTAAAACGACCTGCGCAAACTGGCTTGGACATCCTTTGATCTCTAGGCGCTCTTGGGCTTCGAAAGTCAAGCGGATATGGTGGTTTTTGAGTGCTGAATCGATGAGATCGATTGCTTTTTGAATCGTGTCGTTGATGACATAATCTTTTTTTTGGTTGTCGCTCATAAAAAAATTGCGAAAATCGTCGATGGTTTTTGACATGTAAGCGATAAGCTTCTCCGAACGCGCGATACGCTCTTCGAAAATGTCGCGGTTGAGTCTATTTCTCTCCCATAAAAGCTGAAGGTTCATAAGCGTTGCGCCCAGTTCGCTTAAAGGTTGACGCCACTGATGGGCGATATTGCCGATCATCTCTCCCATACTTGCCAAGCGGCTTTGGTGCATTAAAAGTTGTTCGTGGTGCAAACGCTGTTCGATCTCTTGGTTAACGCGATCTTCAAGCGTGTGATTGAGGTGGCGCAAGCTCGCTTCGCTCTCTTCAAGCCGTTTGATTAAAACATCAAATCCGTAGTTTAAAATGACGAGCAATACGCCGATCATCGCAAGCGTAAGGAAAAACGCTTCATAGACGGCATCTAAAAGCTTTTGTTGCTGATCGCTAATATCTTGAAAGAAGAGAAGTTGCGCCAAATGATCGCCGATGAGCCCTTCGAGTTGAATGACGTGCGTGATGTACGTGCGGGTACGATTTTGCGAAATCGCTCCGTCTTGGAGGCTGATGGAGCGCAAATCGTTCTCTTTGGGCTCAAACGTTTCGCCTTTAAACAATATATAGCCTTTAAGACCCGAAAACTCTTCGACTTCGTTTAAAAAATACTCCGGCGCAATCGCAAATTCCAACATTCCGACTAAAGCTTTGTCGACGTAAACCGGCACGATAATATGATACGCCGCATAATGTTTGGAGAAGAAAAATCCAAATTGAGGTTCGCTTGGAACGGCTCTTTTTTCGTCGATTTCGCTTTGCTTAGGGTCTTTTCCGAGGTGCGCGATGAGATGGCGGTTTTCGTCGTAAAAACGGATACCGAGCAAAAACGGATTTTCCTGTTTTAAGACTTTCCATCGAAAGCTTGAAAGCCCCGTGAGCTGTTCGACGTTTTTATGCACCAACGCGTCTTTAATGCCGTAAGAGTCGAGATTGGCATAGGCGCGATTGAGGTAAAACGTGGCGGTGCGCTCTAGCGTCGTTTGGTAAAGGCTATGAATCTGTAACGCATAATCTTTGCGCGATTTTTCGATCGACTCTTTGACGTCGAGGTATCGCATCCATCCGAAGATCATCGCCATTGCCGCAAAAAGCAATAACACGAAGATCATCGTTTTGGTTTTCGTAGAAGGCGAGAGTCGTTTTTTAGCGTACGGCAAGTTTGTACCCGATACCGAAAATATTTTCGATCAAATCGTTCGGAAGTTTTTTACGCAGTTCTTTTACCAGTGCTTTTAAAGCCTCTTTGTTACCGCCGTCACCCGCCCAAACCGCCTCTTCTAACATGTCATAAGAGAGAACGCGATTTTTTTGGCGCAAAAGATATTCAAACAAAAGACGCTCTTTTTTCGTCAACACGCTAGGCGTTTCATTGACGTAAAGCGTACACGATTCGGGATTGTAAAAGACGCTTTCGTTGACCTTAATGACGTTACCCTCGCCCCATTCGTACATCCAATGCGCGCATGTTTTTAAGGCGTTTAAAAAACTCTCTTTGGAAAAAGGCTTGAGAAGGTATGTGCAAATATTAAGTTCGATCGCTTCTAAAAAATAGCGTTGCTCGGCATACGCGCTCATAATAATGACGGGAACGCGTTTATGGGATTCGCGAATCCTCCTTAGCAGTTCCAATCCGTTGCATTTAGGCATACAAATATCCAAAAGCAGTACGTCGGGACGGTGTTCGTAAAAAAGCTCTTCGGCTTCTTCACCGTTGGACGCTTGTATCACGCGTTTAAAGAAAAGCTCTAAGGTTTGTGCGACGCTATGGCGTAAGCTCTCTTCGTCTTCGGCGTAGAGGATCGTTAAATGTTCGAATAAGCCGAGCGTATCGTACATGGCTTATAAAACGGAGCGTTCGACGTCGATCGAATGGAAGCGCTTATCGATCTCTTCGGGTAAGGCTTCGCGGATACCGATAACGGTGGCGTCGAAGACGACCGTTACGCCTGATAGCGGATGATTGGCATCTAAGACGACCTGATCGTCTCGAATTTCGCTGACCGTATAAACCATCATAATCTCTTCATCGTCGTCCTCGCTGAAAACCATTTCAACTTGCTCTCCGATTTGTAAATCGTCTTCAAATTGTGAACGATCTTCCACTAAAACCAATTCGCCCTTATACTCTCCAAACGCCTCTTCGGGAAGCAGTTGCATATGCACGCTCTCACCGATGCGTTTTCCCTCTAACGCCTGCTCGATTTTTACGAAAACTTCGTCGTATCCGCCGTGCAGATACACCAAAGGAGTCGCTCCGCTATCGAGAAGTTCGTGTTGGGTATTAAATAAAGTATAATCAAGCGTCACGACGCAATTTTTATGAACAGTCAAATCAATCCTTACATGTAAGAAAAATGAGCCGCCTTTTTAAAGACGGCTTGGCGTTTTTTTAGTGACCTAAAGCGAAATCTTCGATGAGATTAAAATTGAGGTATTTATAAACCTTTTCGGTTTTTCCCGCTAATTTTTTAGGCACTAAGCTCATGTACTCTTCGACGCTAGGGAGTCGCCCTAAAAGCGCGCATAAAGCGGCGAGTTCAGCGCTTCCTAAGTAGACTTTCGAGTTAGGACCCATACGGTTGTCGAAGTTTCGAGTCGAGGTCGAAAAAACGACGGCACCCTCGCGTACGTTGGCTTGGTTGCCCATACAAAGCGAACATCCCGGAATTTCGATACGCGCGCCCGCCGTTCCGAAAAGCGCGTAGTAACCCTCTTCCGTGAGTTGGTTTTTATCCATTTTCGTCGGAGGCGCGATCCACAAGGTCGTCGGTACTTTGCCCTCGCCTTGCAAGACTTCGCCGAGTGCTCGGTAGTGACCGATATTGGTCATACAGCTTCCGACGAAGACTTCGTCGATTTTTTTAGGGCGATTGTCGTCGGCTAAAATCTCGCTCAAAGTCGCCACATCGTCCGGATCGTTCGGACATGCCAAAATCGGTTCTTTGATCTCGTTAAGGTCGATTTCGATGACTTCGGCGTAGTGTGCGTCGGCATCGGCTTTGAGCAGTTTTGGCTCGTTGATCCATGCTTTCATTTTATCGGCGCGACGTTGAAGCGTTTTGGCGTCTTGATAACCGGCTTTGATCATGGCTTCTAAAAGCGTAATGTTGGATTGGAGGTATTCGATGACGCTTTCTTCGTCTAAAGCCACCGTACATGCCGCCGCACTTCTCTCCGCCGAAGCGTCGCTGAGCTCAAAGGCTTGTTCGACTTTGAGTTTGGGTAAACCTTCAATCTCTAAAATACGTCCCGCAAAAACGTTCTTTTTGTTTTTCTTCGGAACCGTGAGTAACCCTTTTTGGATCGCATAATAGGGAATGGCATTGACAAGATCGCGTAGCGTAACGCCCGGTTGCATCTTTCCTTTAAAGCGTACTAAAACCGATTCTGGCATATTAAGAGGCATACTTCCGGTGACCGCGGCAAATGCCACAAGACCCGAGCCTGCCGGAAACGAAATACCGATAGGAAAACGCGTATGACTGTCGCCGCCCGTTCCGACGGTATCGGGAAGCACCATGCGGTTTAGCCACGAGTGGATAACGCCGTCCCCCGCACGAAGGCTTACGCCGCTACGGGAAGTGATGAAATCGGGAAGTGTGTGGTGGAGTTTCACATCGCTAGGTTTGGGGTAAGCGGCGGTATGGCAGAAGCTTTGCATCACCAAATCGGCACTAAAACCAAGCGCGGCAAGCTCTTTAATCTCGTCCCTCGTCATCGGTCCGGTGGTATCTTGCGAACCGACCGTTAAGGTATGCGGTTCGACATACATTCCCGCACGCACGCCTTCTACGCCGCAGGCGCGTCCGACCATTTTTTGTGCCAACGTATACCCTACGCCTTGAAGTTCTTCGGGTTGTTCGGGTTTCGCAAAAATAGTCTCAGCACCCATGCCAAGACTTGCTCGGGCTTTTGCGGTGAGTCCTCGACCGATAATGAGCGGAATTCTACCGCCGGCTCGGTATTCGTCGGCTAAGGTATTGGGGGAGAGTTTAAACGTGCCGACCGTTTTTCCTGCTTTCTCGACTTTTCCTAAAAGCGGGTAGACATCGATAATATCGCCGGTTTCGAATGCGTCGACGTTGACTTCGATCGGAAGTGCGCCGCTGTCTTCGGCGGTGTTAAAGAAAATGGGTGCGATGGTTGAACCTAAAATAAGGCCGCTTGTTTTTTTATTGGGAACGCCCGCAATCTCTTTTCCCATCCACCATTGAATAGAGTTGATGCCGGACTTTCGGCTGCTTCCCGTTCCGACGACGTCACCCACGTAAGCGACCTCATAGCCTTTGGCTTTTAATTCGGTGATTTTTTCAAGTGCGCCGGGGAGTCGTTTGAGGAGCATCGCATTGGCATGCAAAGGAATATCGCTTCTCGTAAATGCTTCGCTTGCAGGACTTAAATCGTCCGTATTGGTTTCTCCCGCAACTTTTAACACCGCAACGCTCATTTTTTCGGGAAGAGCGGGTTTTGACGTAAACCACTGCGCATTTGCCCATGAAAGCATCACTTCTTTGGCGTAAGTATTGGTTTTGGAGAGTGTTTCGATGTCGTTAAAGGAGCCGTAGACGAGAATCGTGTTTTTAAGAGCGTTACAGGCGGCTTGCGCGACCTCTTGGTCCGAAGAGCTCAGTGCATCGACAAGCGGCTGAACGTTGTAACCTCCGAGCATCATGCCTAATAATTCAACCGCATAAACGGCGGAGATGGCCTTACATGTCACTTTTTTTTGAGCAACGTCGTTTAAAAATGCTGCCTTAACGTAAGCGGCTTCGTCAACGCCGGGCGGAACGCGATCGGCCAATAATGAGCGAAGAAACGCTTGATCGCCCTCTTCTTTTTTGAGTAATTCTACGACTTGAGCCGTTTTTTTTGCGTCAAGCGGTAAAGGAGGAACACCTAATTTTGCTCTTTCATTCACTTCAGCTTGATAGCTTTCAAAAAAATCCATTGTGATTGACTCCTTTAAAGTTGATTAGACGATAATTTCGCGTTGACCTTTGGCATTTTGAGACGATAAAATTCCCATCGCCTCTAGTTGCTCGACGATCGTCGCGGCTCTATTATAGCCAATATTTAATCGTCTTTGAATATAAGAAATCGAGCTCTTTCTTTCATTAAGGACAATGGCTTTGGCGTCTTCAAAAAGTTCGTCGAGTTCCCCGTTGTCTTTGGATCCGGAAGCAGATGAAAAACCCTCTTCGCTCTCTTTTAAAAAGCTTTCGTCATAGACGACGGGACGCTGTTTTTTGAGGTATTCAACCACTTTATCGATCTCGTCTTCGGTGGTATAGGGCGCATGCAAACGAATGAGTCCGGATGTGCCCGGAGGGGTGAAAAGCATGTCGCCGTTTCCAAGAAGCGAATCGGCTCCCATAGCGTCCAAAATGACTTTCGAGTCGATTTTTTGCCCGACTTTAAAACTAATACGCGAAGGTAAGTTTGCTTTAATCAGCCCCGTTACGACGTCCACCGACGGGCGTTGCGTTGCCACGACGATATGAATACCGCTTGCTCGTGCCATTTGCGCCAAACGTGCGATGTAAAATTCGACGTCTTTACCGCTCGTCATCATCAAATCTGCCAACTCGTCGATAATAATAACGATGTAAGGCATCGGCTCAAGCCCTAAACTTTTAGCTTTTTCGTTGTAGTTTTCAATGTTTTTCGTTTTGGAACGGCTCATGATCTGATAGCGTCGTTCCATCTCTGAGACCATATTGGCAAGGGCAACGATGGCTTGTTTAGGCTTGGTAATGACCGGCGTTAAAAGATGCGGAATGTCGTTATAGATTGAAAATTCCAACATCTTAGGATCAATCATCAAAAAACGCAAGGTATCGGGTGAATTGCGGTATAAAAGCGATAATAGCATCGCATTGATACCCACACTCTTACCGCTTCCGGTCGTTCCGGCGATCAGAAGATGCGGCAATTTTTTGAGATCGGTTACAAAGGCATTGCCGACGATGTCTTTACCTAAGGCAATCGTTAAAGGCGAAGCCGATTTTTTGAAGATGTCACTCTCTAAAATCTCTTTGAGGTAAATCGTATCGATTTTCTGGTTCGGAACTTCGATACCCACGACGTCTTTACCGGGAACGGGTGCTTGAATACGAATCGTTTTAGCGCGAAGTGCCATCGCAAGGTCGTCTTGAAGCGTTAAAATACGCGAAACCTTGACATGCGGTGCAGGTTTGAATTCAAATGTCGTTACCACCGGACCTGAATAGGTACGAACGACGTCGCCTTCGATTTTAAATCGTCTGAGTTTTTCGAGTAAGTCTTGGATTTTTTGATCGATCTCGTTTTCATTGACATGAACCGCTTTGGTCGGAGGATTGGCTAAGAACGAAAGCGGCGGTAGTTTAAAATCTTTGGGTTTATCGACTTCGCCTTGATCGATTTGCGAAAGCAATTTTTTGTTTTCTTCGACTTCGCTCAAAATCTCGACTTTTGCATTGGAACTTTTGAGCTTAACCAAACTTTTTTTCGGTTCGCTCTCTTCGGGGAAAAGCGGTTGAAGAATCGTAGGATTTTCTTCCGTCTCCTCATCGGCGGGTATTAACGCTTCTTGTTTTCGCACGGTTTTGACTTTTTTCTCTTCGCGTTTGGGTTCTTCGGAGAGTTCCGCTTTATACTCTTTAACGCTTGTTTTCGTAAACGTAGGTTTAATCAAGGCGAAAAAATCGCTGATACTGGATTCGACTAAAAGCGTCATGGCGAGCATAAAAACAGCTAAGATAAAAATCCAAACACCCATAATTCCGATAAATCCGATCAATAAATCAACGATAGAACGACCGAATAAACCGTTGTATTCGTTATGAACGATAATCGACTGAGCCATTAAAAAAGCGAAAAAAAGAATAGCGGAAGCGACAAAAATGCCGACGCTTCGTTCCGTTACTTTTCCTTCTTTGTAAAGCGTAAATGCCGGTAAGATGAGCATAAAAGGGTAGATAAACGCTAGATAACCGAAAAAATGTTGATTTCCGTGCCCCAAATAAGCACCGAACCTTCCGACGACGGAGGCGTCCGGTAAAACGGTGGCAACACCCAAATACAAAACAATCGCAATAAAAATAATAAAAAAAGTCTCTTTTAAGATAGCGTATCCTTTACATGTAATAATTGCTCTATATTATAACAAATTATTACATGTAATCGGCTAGCGACATCGACATAACTTTCGTAATTGTCGATAACATCGTTTGATAAGAGGTTGAAACGGCGGTATATTCCAAATAGGCTTCCGTCAAATCAACGCCCACAATGTCTGTTTGGAGTGTCGTCGTACTGGTCGTCATCGTCTCTGCCATTGTGTTGGCACTCGTAAGCGCATTGGTGAGAGCTCCGATTTGCGTATTGGCTTTCTCCACGTGATCGGCAATATGATCTAGGACACTCAATGCATTTTGCATGCCCATATTACGCGGATCATCCGATTCTGAATCCATACGATACGTTCCTGAACGCACGGCTTCAATCATTTCGTCAAGTTGATCGAACAAATCGATATACGGACTTTCCGTCGTTACGGAATCGTTTGCCATAAACGAGAGTGCCGTCGAGGTTGTTCCGCTATAATCGCCCGTATCACTGTCGTACATTGAGAATTCAATCTTTGACTCTGACGCGGTTTTATCGAATATGGAAATTTTTCCTTCGTCGTCTAATTCAACTTCTACACTACTTGCCGCCGTCTTAAGCGCATAATTGTACTCCTCAAAATCGCTGCTAGAAGCGGGAACTCCGTCTGTCGGAAGCGAACCGGAAGTGAGCATACTAATGACGTCCGTTAATTGTTGATACGTAACGTCATCAGCTGCGGTTGCATTACCGCTAGCGTCGTAGATCGTAAACGTTTCATCGGAGCTTATGACGCCGTCACCGTCTAAATCAACCGTAAAATTACTCCCCGAATCGCTTAAATTAACGGTTGCCGTGTAACTGCTCCCGTTAATCGTCGTATAATCTAAGGTTAACGATTTACCGTCTAAATCGTCGCCTGCAACCTCGCTTAATTTTGTCGTCGCAGTCGCGTATTCGTTACTTGAAATGACCACTTGCGAAACATTACCCGTTAATTCGTTACCGTCTTTTTCAAATCCGCGTGCCGTATAATTAGCTGAATCCGGAATACTAAACGCCGCAGTGGACGCAGAAGAGGAGTCGAAGGCACTTAGCTGAATATTCACGCTGCTCGTACTATCGACGATGATTTGTCCGTCTTCAATGCGTGCCGTCCCTCCCGTCTCAGTGGAAATCGCATCCAACAAATCTTGAACCGTCGTACCGGCATTGACCGATAACGTCGAAGTTCCGACCGTAATACTCGCAACATCCGAAGAAAGAACGTCGCTTAACAAAGATGTCGTCGTTGCTTCTTCCCCGCTACTATCTTCCAAAGGATAGCCGATATAATAAATATCCGATTCGTAGGTTGAAGCGCGAGATGCAATAGAAGAAGCGGAATTGGTCGTACTGTAATTACTTGCGTTAAAAGAAATAATGTCGACGTTGGACTGTGCAACCAAGTCTTCTACGCTATCTTGATCCGCATTTCCAGATCCGGAAGTTGCATCGCGATCGACTGCCGCAAAAAGATTCATTTCGATTACATTATTTCCGCCGGTCAAATCCGTGACTTCAATTTGTCCGTAAGCGTTCATGCTGACGTCCACGACTTGACTTGTTGACGTATTACCGTAAGCCGTACCGATACTTTCGAGTAAATCCGAAATGGATGAAGACGAACTCATCGTAATTTTTGTCGTAAACGTTTCTCCTTCCGTATTGCGACCGGAAAGATAAAAAACACTATCGGCATCGTTGGTCGTATCGCTATCCGTGTCTCCAACCATATCTCGAATCGTGTCGTCTTCGGTTAAATACTCTTCCGTGGAAGTCGTATTCGTTCCGTCGTCTCCCATCACGCTAGGATATAACGATGTTTGGTTGTACATTTTGACATTAGTCGAAATCGTCTTTGTATAGTCGCTATCGGAGCCTAAAAAAAGAGATTGGCCGTCTATATTATAAGCTAGTTCCAAACCGGATCCTACGACGGCGGTTAAACTTTCTCCGTTTCCGTTGTAAGATCCGTCGCTGCTAATAGGCTCCGTACCGAGTGCGGAACCGGAAAAAAGATATTGTCCGTTAATAGAAGTATTTGCCAAATTTTTAATCTGATCGCGAATCGTTTCCATTTCTTCGGCAAGTGCTTCTAAACTGGTCGTAGAGTTTGAAGCATTTGCGGCTTGGGTTAAAAGTGTTTTAAAATTTTCAAGTTGTTCGGTAATGTCCGAAAGTGTTGAATCGGTATTGCTGGCGAATGAACTCGCTTTTGAACTACTTTCCGAAGTTTGAGAAAGAGAACTGAGTTCGGAGCTTAAGCGCATCGAATCCATATAAACACTGGTATCGTCGTAGCTGTTTTGAATTTTAAGTCCGGTAGCAATTTGTTGATTGACGTTATACAGCTTTTCACTCACAGTTCGATAGTTTTTAATCGACGTGCTGTACAATAAAGCATTGGTAATTCTCATAGTCTTCTCCGTACCGTTTATTAATATTTGATGTAAGCAAATTTAATTCCTTGAGCAAAATATCGTCTCTTTGGGTATATTCTTTAACTTTTTAAGAAAAATTATTGTCTTTTTTTAAAAAAAATTGTACAATCCTCGCACAAACACTTTATTTTAAGGAATGGGCAATGAAAAAAGCGGAATTTATCCAAGCGGTCTCTGAGAAAGCGGGTCTTTCAAAGAAAGATAGTCAAAAAGCTGTTGATGCAGCATTAGAAGCGATTAGCGAAGCGCTTGTCGCCGGTAAAGAAGTTAGCTTTATCGGATTCGGTACGTTTAGTACGGCAACAAGAGCGGCTAGAAAAGCAAGAGTTCCCGGTACAAACAGAGTCGTCGATGTTGCTAAAACAACCGCCGTTAAATTTAAAGTCGGTAAAAAATTGAAAGACTCCGTCGCTTCCGCAAAATAATATTTTATATTCGATCAAAATCGTACGATGCAAAATCGTACGATTCTTCCCTCTTTTAGCGTATCACTTCATCAAAAAGTTCAACCCCATATAAATGACCGATCCGAGCAACGCCGTTACGGGTAAAGTAAAAACCCATGAAAGCACAATCACTTTAATCGTGTTTTTCTGAACGCCGCCGTCGGGTTCTGCTACCATCGAGCCGGTCACGGCACTTGATAAAATGTGCGTCGTACTGACGGGTGCATGCGCGAAGTTTGCAAGCAAAATCGTCAACATCGCCGTCGCTTGTGACACCGTTCCTTGCATATAATTGATCGGTTTTGAACCGATTTTTTCGCCGATGGTTAAAACGATACGTTGATAACCGATCATCGTGCCGACACCGATTGCCAATGCTACGGCGATAATGACCCAATAAGGAGCGTATTCGATAGCCGAGACGATGTGTTTGCGTTGGGCCGCGATATAATCGGATTTATCTTTATCGCTTAGCAAATAGATTTTTTCCGCTTGTGCAAAAAAGTTATCGGAGCATAAAATTGCCGTACGGACGCTCCATCGATCTTCGATCGAAAGTTCGGAATACGAATGCAAATGATCGAGTTTGGAAGCGACTAAAGAGACGGTCTCTCCGACTTGATTGACGTTGCATTCGGCAATCGTATTTTTAGTTTTTAACGCACTGATAAGCCTTTTTTCGCTGACGAGCTGTGCAAGAGAGTCTTGATTGTCTTGGTAGAAGCGCGCAAGGTTATTGGCGGCATCTCGTGTTTGAATGATTTTGTAGTGGTGAGAGTCCATGTTGAGGGCATAATACTGCGGTAAAATGCCGATCAAGATGATCATAATAAGACCGATACCTTTTTGTCCGTCGTTAGAACCGTGTGCAAAACTCACGCCCGCGCCCGTGGCGACGATACCCGTTCGAGCCCAGAAACTTGGATGTTTACGTTTTTCTTCTTGTTCGGGGGTTCTAAAAAGGCGTGGATTATTAATGTATTTTCGAGACAGACGCATTAAAAGATAGGCAAATCCAAAGCCTAAGATCGGTGAAACCGCTAAGCCGATCAAAACGGTGTAAACGACTTTCCAGTTGACGCTGTGTGAAATATCAAAGCCGTTCATAATGCCAAACGTAGCACTCACGCCGATAATGGCACCGATCAGCGAATGCGAACTGGAAACGGGAAGTGCGAAGTACCATGTACCGAAATTCCAAATGACCGCCGCGATCAAGAGCGAATAGACCATCGCAAGCGAAGCATTGGGATTGGACGTTACCATAATATCGACGGGCAAGAGATGCACGATCGAATACGCAACGCCGATGCCTCCTGTGATAACGCCTAAAAAATTCATAATTCCCGACATCACGACGGAATATTTTGCTTTCATCGAATGGGTATAAATAATCATAGCAACGGCATTTGCGGTATCGTGAAAACCGTTAATCATCTCGTAAAAAAGAGCAATTCCAAGCGATAGAATCAATAAAGCGATCGTAATCGCACCGACACCGTTCAACGCATCCCAAAGTACAGACATCTCGTATCCTATAAATATTTCAATTCGATTACTTTACCAAACCAATCCCCTGATTTTGCTTTAAAACGCTTCTTTTATTTTCCGTACAAAGACATTGTCGTTGTTTTACACGTACGCATTTGTGCGGCACAAAAGAAGTGTAAAAGATGATCGATCATGAAATCGCTTTGCGTGCTAACGTAGGGTTTATCGTAAAACGTTTGCATGGATAAATGGCGTATGCTTGAGGTCTAAAAAGCTTCTGCTCGTGTGAATAAAATCCGCTTTTGAACTTCTAAAGTACATGCGTCTATTGAAATATAAATCTTTACATGTAAAAAGATGCGTGCCCTATTCCCTTCCTAATACTCTTACATGTAAAGGTTCTGAAGTTGTAAAATATTTATGTATAAAAAGTTAAATCATGAAAAAAGTGTTGGAGAAAAAACGCTCGAACCGGGCGATTCGAGCGTTGGTCTTACAAATTGGTAGGTTCTACACAAAAAGGAGGTATGTGTCTTACATGTATAAGTATAGACACTTAGCCTAAACAAGATATGAACCATTCGTTAATAAAACCTAAACCTGTAAAAATGGTTCACACTCTTTACATGTAAAGCCTAATCAATTCGTTTATATATCACCCAAGCGATCCACGTTGCTATGATTCCCGTTCCAATGGCAGCGCTCAAAAAGACTTCAGGGATTCGCCATGAAGCGTCGAGTAAAACCATCGTAAGAACCGCGCCAAGTACCATAAACAGAGCGTTTAAGATGTTGTTGGCGGCGATGGTACGTGAACGAAACGCGGGGGCACTTTGGCTTTGCATGATGGCGTAAAGCGGTATGCTAAAGAGTCCGCCAAAAAGGGCGATGAACGTTAGATCAATGAGAATGTGCCAAAAGGTGCTGCTTGAAAAGAGCGCTTCAACGGGCACAAAGCTCGAAGAGGTGAGCGCAAAGTCGATTCCGAAAAATGCCATTCCTAAAGCACCCAGTATGATCAATGAAGGACGAATGGTGTGATGGCTGAGTTTTTCACACAAGAATGAACCCACACCGATGCCGATAGTAAAAAGACTGAGCAGAAGCGTAACCGTCGTCTCATCGCCCACTAAAACGATTTTAACAAAGGCAGGAAATTGCGACAGTAAAAGTGCGCCATAAAGCCAAAACCATGAAATGGCGATGATGGCGAGAAATACGGTTTTATTGGCGTAGGCAAGTTTGAGCGTTTGCGCCGTTTGGGAGAAGATGTTGTACGAAAGACTCATTTGAGCATTCAAGGAAGGCGCACTGGGAATATAGCGGCTGCACACGTAACCGATCAGCGCGATTGCCATGCCCATGATGCCTGCGATGATACCACCAGACGCAGACGTTGCGATCAGCCCTCCTCCAAGCGTTCCAAGTAAAATAGCCCCAAACGTCCCCGATTCCACCAACGCATTTGCCATAACCAGCTCGTTTTCACCCATATGTTGGGGGATGATGGCGTATTTGATGGGTCCAAAAAGCGTTGAATGCAAGCCCATGCCAAAAACCACGACCAACAGAAGACTAAACCAATGCATGTAAAACCCAAGCGTGGCGATGCTCATCAAGCCAAACTCCAAAAGCTTCACCAAACGTGTTAACGTGGCTTTGTCATATTTATCTGCCAGTGCACCTGCCAATCCTGAGAAGATGAAAAAAGGCAGTATAAAAATCGCTCCGATGAGTGGCGCTAAAATCCCTAGCGGCAAACTCGTCCATACACTCGCGTGAAATGTCACCAAAATGGCAAGAGTGTTTTTCAAAATGTTGTCGTTAAACGCACCTAAAAACTGTACCGTAAACAACGGCGCGAACCGTTTGGTTTTCAAAAGGTAAAAGGAGCTCATGCTATCTCGCTTGCCATGGATTTTAAGGTGACATAATCGGTTTTGCCCGTGCCTAAAAGCGGCAATGCTTCCACATGGACGATTTTGCGGGGTACGGCAATTTCAGGGAAACCGTTGCTTTGCGCACTTTTTTGCAACGCATCTCGGGTTAGATTTTTATCGGTCGTAAACAGCACGATCGCTTCACCTCTGGTCGCATCGGGAATGGATGAGCTAGCGTGTAAAAAGCCGCTGGAGCTAAGCGTCGCTAGTTTTTCCACTGACTCTAAAGAAATCATCTCACCTGCGATCTTGGCGAAACGTTTGACACGCCCTTTGATCTGCACAAACCCTGCCTCGTCGATGCTCACGATGTCACCTGTGTTGTACCATCCTTCGCCTGCTTCGGAGGTCGGTTTTTCCAAAGCACCCGGATTTTCAGCGCGCAAATAGCCGCTCATCACATTCGCACCCTTTACATGTAAGATACCGCCCTCCTCAATGCCTGGTACTGGAATCAGTTTATGCGCAATGCCCGGTAAAATCTGTCCCACCGTGCCTTTTTTATACGCCATCGGCGTATTAACCGCGATGACGGGTGCTGTTTCGGTGGCACCGTACCCTTCAAAAATGCGCAAACCAAACTTCTCAAACCAAAGCTCACGCACGTTTTCAGCGAGCTTTTCAGCCCCAGCAATGACGTAGCGTACACGGTAAAAATCGTACGGATGAGCATGTCGTGCGTAATTGTGTAAAAAGGTGCTTGTCCCGAGTAAAATCGTACAAGACCTGTCATAAGCGATCTCAGGAATAACGCGGTAATGAAGCGGCGAAGGGTACATAAAAAGGTGCATGCCTCGAAAGATCGGAAGCAGAGAGCCTGCCGTTAAGCCAAAAGAGTGGAAGATCGGCAGAGCATTAAGCATTTTATCTTCGGTGGAAAAATCCACGATAGAACTTATTTGAGCGATATTGGCTAATAATGCTTCATGCGAGAGCACCACGCCTTTGGGTTTGCCCTCACTGCCTGAGGTAAATAAAATCACCGCCGTCTCTTTTTCATATTGAGAGCTTGTAACAAGGCGCGGAAAGTGAATCGCATAGAGCATCAACCACAGTTTGTCCCATAGACGCATTGACGCTTTTAAGTCTTCAAGATACACGATACGTACACTGTGTAATGCTTCTAATTTGGGAGCGAGTTTCGCTTGTTCCACAAAGGCTTTGGAGGTGACGATCGTTTTAATTTTTGCCGCGTCACACGCACTTTGCAAACCGTCCACGCCTGCCGTGAAATTGAGCATAGCGGGGACTCGTTTCATGCCTGAGAGTCCTAAAACCAGCGCAAGAGAAGCAACCGCCGTTGGCATCAAAACACCTACCGCTTCGTCTTTTTGAGTGATAGAGCTTATGAGTCGTCCCAAACCTAGTGCCATCTTCAGAAGCTGTGCATAGGTGTATTCAACCTGTTTGATGTCTTCGACAATGGCTTTGTTTTTGCCGTATGTTTCGATTGCGTCCAAAAAGGTACCAAAAAGATCATTGGCAGGGCGTGCGTCAAACGAGCACGCTTGCATCAAACGTCGCATCGCTTCACCGGAGAGCAGACGCCTTTCATGCGATGTTCCCTCATGCGAAACAACGAGTTTGGTCGGCGTGCAATAACGAAGCGAAATCTGCGGAAGAAGTCTGTGCGGATAGCTCTTTGGCATACGCGAAAGCCTGCTAAACGTCGCGCCTTGAATGATGATCGGCACCACCGTTGCATTGGTTTTCACCGCGACAAAGGCACTGCCTTCGTAAATCTTCATCAAACTGCCCGTCGTCGTGATGCGCCCTTCGGGGAAAATAACCACGGGACGTCCGCTCTCCACCAAACGAATAATCGCCTTAATCGCCATCGGATTGGAAGGATCGACGGTCAGATGATCGACGAGCATAAGAAAAAATCGTATAAAAGGATTGTTGGCGATTTGCGTGTTGATGATAAACACGGGCGAAACGGGCAACATCGCGCCTAAGATCAAGCCGTCTAAAAACGACTGGTGGTTGGCGATGATGAGCATCGGCTCGTGTTTGTTTGCCGTAAAATGCCCATGAACACGTATTTTAAATAAAATACGTAAAATTATACGTAAAATTGTTTTGATCATATTATTTCCCGTGTAGATAGTCTAAAACGTTGTTAAAGGTTGCTTCCAAAAGCGGTTTATTGACCCAAAACCAAACCTCTTTGCCGATCTTCTCGCTTAAAAGCACTTCGGCTTGATGGAGGATTTTGAGGTGATGCGAAACGGTGGTGCGTGCCAAAGGCGATACTTCGGCGATTTGTCCTGCATTAAGACGCTCCCCATCTTCAAAGAGTAAAAGAATTTTTTGACGGTGTGCATCGCCTAAAGCCATAAAAATGGCGGACATCGGTTTCCATTCAAGCGGTAAATCTTTGGCATACTGTGTTTGCATTTTATATTCCTAAATGTTTAAGTTTATCGACATAATAATCTTTTTTGTCTTAAAGGGTTCTTAGAAAATGATGATTTGTTAAATTAAAATCTTTACATGTAAAACAAGCTCAACTCCTCTTTTGCTCTTCCAAGTACGTTGCATAAAGGCTTAAACACACGTGCATATATTTTGAAGTGACATAGGCCGGTCGGATGTGCCGTAAACGTTCGTGTATCTGCTCTAATGAGTAACCTTGATACATAAGCCACGCACCAATCGCTAGAATACTGCGTGAAAGTCCTAAGGCACAATGCACGTAAATCCCCTCTTCTTTGTACTTTTCAATGAGCAAAACAACTTCATGAAGCACCTCGGTCGAGGGAATTGTCAAATCCAAAAAAGCAAACCTCGTTTGCGAGATAAAACGTTGGCGGCATTGATGCTCTAGTGCTAAATTGACGATATGCTTAACTCCTACTTCTTTTAAGCGTGCGTACTCTTTCGTATCGGGATGACGCCCGACATAAACGCGCTCTTGGACCTGCGCAAAAAGGGGCAAAGTTCGTTTGTACCATCGCCACGACAGATGGGTACCTATAAAATAAGGCGCAAAAAGAACCCATTGCCACCACGATGCTTGTGCATTTTTACCTGCAATCAGCTCGTTAAAACCAAACGCATAAACGATACTCACCAAAAGCAAGGAAACAAAAATCCAAAGTAAAAACAGTGAATGCGCATAAAAAGCTCCCACCAAAAACACTAAAGCTCCACTGAGATAATAAAGCCCTACTTTCAAACTTCGCGGTGTCATAAAGCGGTTTAAAAGCGGATTGTTTTTTCGAGATGGAATCAACCCAATAGCACACAAGCCCATCAAAAACCCCGTAGGCAAGTCGATAAAATGGTGCTGATAGACTAAGAGTGTTGATAAGGCAATGAGCCAAAACCAAAGTGCCACACCGTACTTTACTAAACGGTTAACGAAATGCTCTCGCATCGAAGCCCACAATACAACGGCAAAGCTAATATGCAAGGAAGGAAGTTGGTTGTAGGGTAAATCTGCCAGCAAAAGATTGAACAAAAAACGGTACGAATCTACTTGAGGCTTCGTAAATGCACATTGCAACGGAAAAAATACAAAAATAAGAACAGAAGATACTACGATAAACAGAACTCTCAAAGAGAGAGTACGCAGTTCAAGCCTGGTTTGCGGGAGTAAAAAAGCGATACAAAACATCACGTCCGAGGACATATAAGGAATAATAAACGGTGAAACAAAGGGGATTTGACGCTCCCATTCTCCATAAAAAGAGAAGTGAGGAGCCGTCATATGCGCGTACTGATTGGCCGCACCGTAAAGGATAAAAAAGAGCGCGCCCATAAAGAGCGTCCACACAAAACGCTCTTTAAGTGTTGCGTGAGCCTCTAGTTTTGCATCAAACGCATACATGCTTAGGCATCTTTACATGTCAAGGCGGCAACCGAAACGGTAAAGATACCCCAATCATCGATTTTCATAGAATTTTTCTCAAATCCGCTCTGCGCAAAAAGGCTATCGAGTTCGTATTGGCTCCTGCGACGCATAATCCACTGCTTTTGTTGGTGGTTACCTAAAACATAAGCAATCTGCTCAAGTTGCGGGTGCCATGGTTGACCCGTGTAAACCAAAAAAGAACCTTTTGGCATCATGGAGGTTACACCGTCAATGGCATTTTGAATCAGTGTATTATCTTCAAACAACTCAAACACGCCGGAGATAATGACAATATTGGGTTGATAGGAACGGTTCTCATAGGTTTTTTTATCAAAGGCATCTGCTTGTTCATAGCGAATATTTTTCAAGGAAAACTCTTCCGCTAACGCTCGCCCTTGCTCAATGTTTTGCTTCTGATAATCCCGTACCAACACTTCAATATCCGAATACTCTCGTGCCAACTCGATCAAGTAGCGAGCCGGACCCCCTGCAATATCCAAAATCCGTACTTTTTCGCCTTGCGCACGTAAGTGCTCTATTTTTTCACGAATAGCGGCAATGGCATTGACTTTTCGTTGGCGTATCCCTTTCCATCCAATGCTATTGAGATAATTTTTATCAATCATTCGCCCCAATGCACCTTTACCGTTTGGTTTATTTTTATAAATATAATCCAGCGTCACACCCGAATCAAACCCGTAACGAAGCCCTATGCTCATCCCTTCGCTTAAGCCTCCGAAACGATGCAACATAAAACGCTGAAAGGCAAAAGAGCAATTTTGCAAAAACGGTATTTCCCCTTTGGCGATGGTCTCTTTTTCGAGTTGTGTTATTTGAATGAGATGCTCTTTTAACGAAACTTTCGGTGCGGCAAACGCTTCACGTATAAAAGCTCCAATCGCATCAAGGGCAATTTGAGCATTTTGTTCATACAAAACCCCATGGTAAAATCCCTCTAAAGCCACAAAGCGTTTCAACGGCGATGAAAGCCTGTCGTAAAAAACTTTTTGCACCGAACTCTCCACCACGTAATCTGCCGTAGCGGAGAGAACGAGTGTCGGCGTAACGATCAAAGACGCATCTTCTACGACTCTTTGCGCGGTATCTAAAAGCGTTACCAACTGCTTTGCCGGAATATTCGGCGTGATAAGCGGGTCTGTGTTGTAACGTTTTTGCTCTTCAGCATTGTGCGTGAGAAACTTCGCTTTGACATAAGACGTGATAGTGAGATCTTCTTTAAAATGAAGCATCAACGCCAAAGCAGGTTTTGCCAAAGGAACGTAAAGTTTGATTTTAAAAGCAGGGGCAACCAATGCCATCCCCGCAATTTTGGGAGCAAAATCATGCACCCATGTCGAAGTAACAACGCCTGCGACGGAGTTTGCAACCACAAAAATAGCTTCGTGATTGATGTGCTCTTTTTCACACACAAACCGCACAAACGCATCCAAATCGCGTACGAGATTCATAAACTCATACGCAGCACCTTCTTTGGTGTAACCATGCCCGCGATTGTCGTATGAAAAAACTTTGTAGCCCACAAAAATGGAAGAGCGTGCTATGCTATCCAATCTCTCAGAGTGTTCATGCCCACGATGGAGCAGTAAAACAACTTTGCCGTTGGCTTCTTGGGTCGGTTCCCACTCTCGGTAAAACAGTTCCGCTTTATCAAAACTTCTAAACGTTCCGGTCTTCATACTTTATCCTTTTAAGACTTTTTATACTTGGGTTAAATTGTTTTGATTCAAATCTTCCAATGCTTTAATACGACTCTCCAAACGTTCCGTAAAAGCGTGTGTCGTATCTTCTTCAATCAATAGAGGTTTATCGATAAAAATATCTATAATAAAAGGAACTAAAAGAGCTTCGCCTTTGGGTAAAACTTTTCCGGCTCCATGGATATAGATGGGAATAATAGGCACCAAAGGAGCCATTTTCGCCAAATGTCCGATGCCGGATTTAAACTTTTCCATCTGCCCCGCTTCTCCGCGACTTCCCTCCGGAAAGATAATCACGCTCTGCCCCTCTTCTAAAGCTTTTCGTACCGCTTCTAGAGGATGGGTATGTGTTTTAGCCACCGTGCGACTCAAAGCTATGATGCCGATAACATGCGTTGAAAACCACTTAATCCACCGATTTTTCATAAAATAATCTGCCGCCGCAACGGGTCGTAAAGTTCTAATACGTCGCATCGGAAAAAGACTCATCAGAACAAGCGTATCGATATGGCTGTTATGATTTGCGACAATGATGCACGGTATATCAAGCGGGAGATTTTCTCTGCCTCTTACATGTACGCCAAAGATAAACAACACAAGAGGACGAACGATAAACCCAAAAAAAAGCCATTTAAACATACGCTATCCTTAATAGTACAAATAATACGTATAGTGAAAAAATAGCGGTGCGGTGTAGGTTAAACTATCGATGCGATCAAGTATTCCGCCATGCCCCGGTAAAAGATTGCCCGAATCTTTTACGCCGATGTCTCGTTTGACCATCGAAATGACCACATCACCGATAAAGCCGGCACTGCTGATCAGCATACCCGCAAAAAGTGCCTGCATCCACGTAAAAGGCGTTAAAAAAGAAAAAGCAACCCCTAATAAGCTGAGTGTAAAAAATGCTCCTAAAAAGCCTTCAACCGTCTTATTGGGACTCACTTTGGGAATAATTTTATGCTTTCCAAGCGTTTTACCCCAAAGATACTGCAAAATGTCATTCAACTCCGTTAAAAGAACCACGTAGAGCACAAGCTCTTTTCCTCCGACATCATGACCGTTGAGGACGGGTAAGGTCATCATATAAGCGATGTGGCTTAGACCAAACACAAACATCATCAATCCCCATTGTACGCGACTCGTATGCTCCAAAAACCCTTTTGTATCGCCTATAAGCACTTGACGAAAAGGCAAAAGTAAAAAAAGATACACGGGTATCCAAATGATAAACATACCATACCACTGAATGCCGGCAAACCAATACTGAATGACGATAGAAAGATACGCGTAAAAGATAATCCGTCTATCGGTTCTGCGTGTTGGAATCAGCGTAAAATACTCTTTCAATGCCAGATAGCTAATCAAAGCAAAAAAGAACATCGCCACAGTCGTATGCAACATCGCCCCAACCACAAAAGCAAGCACGATAATCCACCACGATTGAACACGATCTTTAAGCTCGGTCGAAGTACGAAAAAACACCCGAACAACGAGCGTTGCCAACAAAAGTAACCCTAGAATAACACCGATGACTATCCCGCTTTTACCGCTAAAAAGCATCTCCATAGAATCCATCATACCAACCCTTTTTGACAACGTCTAAGCACGGTCCACGACGCTAAAATCGTAGCGATCATCAACACGCCGTTGACCCAAAGATAAGGCGTCACGCCAAGCCCCAACGCCAAAGCCGTACTTCCTATCACAAACGCTCTATCACTTTTGCCCATAGGACCGTCGTAACGACGCGTTTTTCCAATGACCGCACCCAAAATACCTGCCATCTCCGTCAAAATAGAGGCAATCACAAAAAGCGTCACCCACAAAGGCGAAACACCTTCTAACACGGCAAAAGGCAAGTAAAGTGCCGTATCACTGAGCACATCGCCCATTTCATTGAGCATCGCACCGAGATCGCTTTTCATATCATGCTCTTTGGCTAATATTCCGTCAATCGCATTCAGTGCCATTCGCACAAACAACACAATAGGAAGCATCCATAACGTCCACAATGCCCCTTGTGTCAGAGCAATCAACCCACCCCAAACGACGCTAAGACCTAAAGCGGCTAAGGTGATTTGATTGGCAGTAAGACCCCTGTTCGCAAGAACTCGAACGATAGGGCGAAGCACACTTTGAAAAGCAGGCTTTAAATCATAAATAGTTGGCATTTTCATTTTTCTATTCCTACGGTTTAGTATCAAAAAACAGATCAATATCCTTACATGTCAAAGTATTGATCTACCATTCTCTTTTTTGTGATCTTCTTTTTGACATGTCAAGGCTATAAACCATTTTATATTACGAAAATTTTAACCTAAATTTCACACTTTTTACTTCTTTAATATTTTTTGTATCAACTTCTCGTCAAAAAATTACGCTACATGTAACACTTTCCTATAATTTGTATAAATCGGATGATTCGCAGGAAAATAGACCAACATCGCTTTAGCGTAGCGGTCAAACACATTCTTCTCTTGAGCGATACAAAGGCGTTTCAACAAAGAGATATCGTAACTGTTGAGCATCGTCGTAAACGGTACGGGGTAGTCGCTTCCAAAGAGCAATTTGGGGTGAATGTCACTTTGCGTGGAAAGATGGCGCAACGCTTTGGCACGCACGGGCGTCAATAAGGCTGACACATCGGCATACAAGTTATCGTGTGTTTTGAGCATCTCAAGCAAGGTAAAGTAGTCATCGTTAAAGCGTTTGGGATTGGATGAGAGTGCTTTAAAAATGTGACGCGGCTCATAACTAAGCGCCATATGCGCGCAAATGACCTTCACGCCGAGCTCTAAAGGTTGGCGTACCATCTCGATGCTCTCGCAGGTTTTATACGAATGCACGCTGCTCTCACTTCCCACATGCACGATCAACGGCAGATCAAGGCTTGCGAGTTTTTCAAAATAGGGACGATAGCGCGCTTCACGTGTGTCCACACCCCAATAATTTTGTAAAAATTTTGCCCCTTTAAAACCTAAAGCATGGTACTTGTCGATCAATTCCAGCGCATCGGGGCGTTTAGGGTTGATCGAGAAAAAAGGGATGATGAGCTCTGGAAACTTTTCGTACAACGCCGCCACATCTTCATTGCTAGCACAAACGGTTTTGTCTTTATGAAGAACATTGCCTTCATCATCGACTTTTGCATCGACGCCAAAAAGCACGATTTTTTCGATGTGTTCAGAAGTTTTCACCGAGTTCATTAGCGCGTCGGTGTAGGCTTTGTACGGCTCTTTTGCAAGGGCTTTGGCGTCGATGCCGAAGCGTTTGGCAAAAAAACGTAAAGCAACTTTGTCATAAAGACGGTTGAAAGAGACTTCACTGTTCAGCAAATGCACATGGGTGTCGATGGTTTTCATTTCTATATTCCTAATATCTTAAACATATTGGAATATTAATACAGAGAAGCTGAAAAAAATCTGAAGTTGTTGCAATCAGAATATGACATGGAATTCTACAATCGTTAATCCTACAGAAGAATGCTTTTACGGTTGTTTAAGCTTTTTTTTGTATAATTCGAACTCTTAATTCAATGTGCCTGAGTGGTGAAATTGGTAGACGCGCTAGACTCAAAATCTAGTATGGAGACATGTGCCGGTTCGAGTCCGGCCTCAGGTACCATCTCTTCTTTTAAACACAATCATAAAAGTTCATTTAACCTCATAAAACCCTTTTAAATAGCGCTTTATGTGCTCTATTTACCTTCAAATAACATCAGATAAATTTACTGACATTCAAAATATATGACAGTATTTTTGACAGTACATGCTACAATTACAAAAAAAATAAAGTGAGGTACTGTCATTTATCATGGCTAAGTCGATTATACCGCTATCTGAGATGCAGATAAAAAATGCTAAGCGAAAAGAAAAAGACTATAAACTTTATGATGGTGATGGACTATATATTATTATTTGGTCTAAAAAAGAACGAAATAAAAGATGGGGTTTTGATTACAGATTTCAAGGTACACGAAAAACAATCTCTTTTGGAACATATCCAGAAATAACACTTGCACAAGCTAGAAAGTTAAGACAGGAATCAAAAGAAAAAATATTCAAGAGCATTGATCCGTCTCAAGAGCGTAAAGATAATAAAAAAGAATTGGCACATTGTACAACTCTACAAAATATATCAGAAGAATGGTTTAATATAAAAGCTGGAAAACTTGCTCAAACAACTATTCAAAAGAAAAAAAGCTTTTTAGTTAATCATGTATATATTAGTATTGGGCAAAAGGATATCAAAACAATTAGTCGTTTAGAAGTAATAGCTATATTAAAAGAAATCCAAAATAAAGGTGCTTTTGAAGTAGCTGATCGAGTTTTAAACATGCTCAATAATATTTGGCGTTATGCTGTTACTATGCAAATTGTTGAGCATAATATTATTGCCGATATTGAAAAAAGTATGGTTATTCAAGCGCAAGAGCGTAGGCATTTCCCAACAATAACAGATTCACAAGAAGTTGGTGCCCTCCTCCGCGCTATTGATGGCTACAAAGGTGATATTAACACTAAACTAGCTTTGATGATTTCACCTTATATTTTTTTACGGTCTTCTAATATAAGATCATTAGAGTGGAAAGAAATAGATTTTGAAAAAAGAGAAATTAGAATTCCAGCAGCTAAAATGAAAATGAAAGCTCCTCATATTGTTCCACTTACAGATCGAACAATAGAAATTTTGAAACACGCATATTCAATTAATGCACATTGTAGTCTATATGTTTTCCCTTCTTCAATCTCTAATATAAAAATAATGAGTGAAAACACGCTTAACTATGCTCTGAGACGGTTAGGATATTCAAAAGAAGAAATTGTCTATCATGGATTTCGCGCAATGGCTTCAACAATCTTACATGAACAAATCAGTGAGCATGGAATTCATAGTGATGCTATAGAAAGGCAATTGGCTCACGCTGAACGCTCTGGTGTAAAAGCCGCATACAATCATGCTGAATATTTAAAAGAAAGAAAGATATTAATGCAATGGTGGAGTGATTATTTAGACCAGTTGAAGTTAAGTATTTAAACAAATTAATTTAAAACTACTATAGTTATTTTTTTACCAGAAATAAAATAACTAAAGTGTATGTGGCGGCCATAAAAAATAGCAATGCAAACTTGTACAAACCAAAATAAATATATAATAATGTTAAAAAAGTAAAAAGTAAAATGTAGAAAAGAAAACTTTTTCTAATAATAGAGCATAGCTTATTTGAAAAATTTATTTTATATTTTCGATAGAAAACCTCAAAAAAAGCCACAAGTACCAAAACCAACATAATTAAATCAATTAGAATTTTTACAAGATAAGGTTCTAAATCTTTTAAATTTTTAAATTGCGAATCGAATACAGTTACTAAAATCAAAAAAGCACTAACAATAATAATTAAAAAATAGACAAGAGTATGTGCCCCAGTTTGTATAAATTTTTGAGAATCAAATTTTGGTTTATCAAAGATGCAATGAAGTTTTGGGAAATTAAATTGATTAGTCAATAAGTTGATTTTGCAATTATTTAATTTAACCCCTGCTGATTCATCTTGGAAATTTGCATCTCTAAAATCATTCTTTATCGTATCAATAGAAGTAGTAATATCTGAATTATCCATTTTTTTACTTCTGGAGAGTTAGTTGAAACAATAAAGTTTTAAGAGTGTCCATATCGTCTTTATATTTCTTGCAAAGCTCTTTAACAAGAGATTTGACAAGATCATCACAACCAAAATCATTATTCGCAATAGAATGAATTGATTTGTTTATGGAGCCAATTTCAACTCCAGTAGCACCGCCACTTAAATTTGCATTTTGAAAATTATTGTTTGAAGATATTAAATTATTAAAAATATCGTGATAAATACCTAATTCTCGGCACTTTTTACGAATTGCTGAAACAGAATTACGTGTCCGCCATGACGTTATAGTTTGTTGCGATATTTGCATTTTAGAAGATAGTGCAACAATGGTTGCAACTTTATAGTAATCAAGTAATCGGTCGATAAAATAATTTGCATTAAACTGCATATATCCCCTTTTAAAGCTTATTAAATTTAAATACAATAATATACCGCGAATAAAGCGCATTAAATTCTTAATTACATCATTATATCACAAAAAAGGCAAGGAATGATAAAAAAGTTTTATCATCTAAGTGAAGTATTAGACAATATCATATAATTAAATAGTTAAAGTAGTATAAATAAACCGTAAAATATGCAAATAACTGCATTTATAAGCTAATATTAATAAAATATACAATATTATACCGCAATAAATGCAGATTTATTTTGTAAAAAAATATATCATACTAGGAATAAAAAATGGATAAATTATATCGTCTTGCAAATGTACTTCAAATAGTTAATAAAAAAGAAGGTAGCTGGCGCAATCTAATGAAATTAAAAAAAGCGCCTTCTCCCATCTATTTAGGCTCTAGGAGCCCACGGTGGAGGGAAAGTGAATTAATGGAATATTTAAAAGATCCTATAGCTTATGAAATAAATCTACAAAATAAATCTAAATAATATTTCTTGAAAACATATACCCAAGAGCAGCTTTTACGGAAATTTTCAAAAATACCAGATGTAACGCAATGTGAAATTTTGGAAAATAGTTTAGAGCGTTACTACGCTCTTAAATCACGAAATGATTCTAAGCTAAATCGCTCTCATCTTTTACATAGTGCGCTTCTATTCTCCCTTGAAGCACATTACCATACCTTACACCTTGGTTCTGCAAAAAAGCATTCAAAGGAATTAACTACCCTAGAGGAGAAATTTAACATGCAAATAAAAGTGACATTAGCAGCCCACAAAAAGAAAAAGGTTACCAAGTCGTCTAAGCTATTAGGACACTATGCCCCTTTGGTCTATCGCTTAGTTAAAGAAGAACATTTTAGTTTTCCAAAAGTAAAGGCCTTTTTAGCAAAACACCATTCTTTCAAAGTAGATCATACTCTTATAGCCAGACTTTATCCCAACATAAAACAAAAAGTTGAAGATCTTAAATATGCTGTAAGGCAAGTAAAGAGTGATTTTTAAAAATTATGCTTTTTAAAACGAATAGTATCTATAGGGTTTTATCTTTACAAAAAAACTATATAAGGAGTTCGTATGAGTTTACATGTAATACCATTGATTCAAGAGTTTTATCTTGCTACAGATAGAATAGAAATCCCAGAAAATAAGATTATCCCAACCAGTGCTGGGAAAAATGGAAAAATTGAGAGTGGGTATGTGTTACAAAAAAGTCATCCCTATTACGAAATAGATACACTTTATTGGAGAACAACACCTTTGGTGAATCGTATCTTCATTATTCATTTTCAAGAGATTCTACTGGCATTTATCCATTCCCAGCTTATGAGTCAAAAGAACTATGCCATATTTAATTATGAAAGAGCGAATGGAATCAAGCTCTATTTGCACCCTAAAAAGCCAACCAATATTTGTATCGAAGTGTTTGATAGGAAAGCAAAGAATTTTATCTTAGCTGAAACATTATGTAAAGTTGAATGTCGTATTTTGGTAAGACAATTGCATTACTATTTACATAGTGGGACAATCGTTGAAGAAGCACTCAATGAAAGTGTCGAATGTTTTTACAGTGAAAAATCATTTAAACTCAAAACACCTAAGGTGTACGAATGAGAAGTAAAATTGAATACCAAACAGGACTACTCTCAGAAGTCATTTTTCATCCAGGACTATCCAAGGCTCTTCAAAAACAAACTGGAGAGCTAGCCAATACTAGGACGATTCAAACATATAGAGAGATATGGAATCAATTAGGTAATTATGTAAAAGACAACTATGGCATTAAAGATCTTCAAAAGCTTACCCCAGAGTATATCATGGGCTTTATGATGAAAAAGGTATTTCAAGGAGTAAGTGAACAATATCTTGAAACCATTAGTTGCGCAATTGGTAAGCTTGAACATGCATTAACAATGCTTCATGAGAAATTTATTGAAGAACAACAAAGATATGCAACGAATACGCACTATGTATACGATTTTAGCATTCGCCAAACCATCCTTAATGATGCAAGAAAACACAAACTCGTGATAGAGACCAGTGCTGATCCTAACTTTTCACGCATTTATGAAAACCCCAAAGCACTTATTAATGCTATTGAAGATCCTTTGTACAAACTTGCTGCAAAAATTCAATATGAATCAGGGGCTAGATTAGAAGGGGTCTTACGTATTGATGAATATATGAGAGTGCAAACGCATAAGTTAAAAGATAATACGCTAAGTGACACTATTGAGTATGCAAGAGTAGATGATACATACTCTAGCGTGCCTCAACTGCAAGGCTACGAATACGACACATATGAGGCTATGCAAAAAGGAAGAATATTTGATGTTGAGAAAGGAGGAAAGCCAGGGAACTTATCGGTTAAAGTTGAAACTTATCAAGAGCTAAAAGCTTATCTTATACAACACTCAAAATTCATTATTAATAAAAATAAGTATCGATTAGCTCTTAAAAAAGCAGCAAATCAGACAGGGCAAAAATATGATGCGACTCATGGATTACGATGGAATTACGCACAAGAGCGATTTTTTAAAATTCAAGTTATTGGTGGGCTTTCTTACGTACAAGCTCTTCAGGAGGTTTCTTGGGCCATGAAACATGAAAGAGCTAATATCTCAGAGCATTATTTAGGGTAAAAACTCCAGTATAATTATTTCAATCAACAGCAACAAAGAGGATAATATTCAAGGAGTTTTTTTCTCTCAATCCAATTTGGCATATATTTATCCATCAAAGATTTAAAATTATCATTGTGGTATCGCTCAAGTAGATGAATCATCTCATGAACGATGATATATTTTATACACTCAATAGGCTGTTTTGCAAGCTCAAAATTTAAGAGTATTTTTTTCTTTTTAATACACTTTTTGCTAATCAATCGCTCTTTTGCCGCTAATGATGAAATAGTTTCTGATGAGTTGTTTATCCATTGATTCAAAATTTCAAGCTTTAAAGTTTAAACGCATAATAAATCTGTAACTCTCAAGCGTGAGTATTTCATCTTCAAGTACACAATCATAATCTGAATGTATTGATATATTAAGTCTTCAAAAAGAGGGACGGCACTTTTGATTAAGTTTTATGGCTTAAAAACGATGTTAAAATAGAAAAATAGAAAGGTAAGAGCAATGTTTTAAAAAGAAGCAGGCTCTTTCTTGTTAAAACCCACTTCTTCACAAGGTTTTATTTGTTTTTTAACATCCAATAACGGTTGTGAACGCTCAATGTTTGGTAAAGAAACAATTCCTCTTCATCGCTTTTGACATTTAGAGCCATTGGGACCTCTGTACTCTCAATTTGTGTTATAGCTGGTTTTTTGTCTTTCATGCTGTCTAAAAATACTACATTGTAGTCTACTAAAAATTCAGCGTCATTTTTTCTAACAAAGACAGACCCTTTGCATTTATCTGCTTCTTCAACATTTGGACATAAATTGAAGCTGGCTTTGTAGGGAAGTTCTGGAATATTAATTGTTAGTTTTTTATCAGGCTTTCCATCCGCTGTTTCAACATAGTTTAAGACATATGCCTTTTTGCCATCCGGGTTGACAACATGATTTAAATTGTCATATTTTGCAATTTGTTCAGATGCGTTTAATGCACCTCCTGTTACAGCCAATAGCGCAACACTACTAACAAGCAGACTAAGCGTCTTTTTCATGGTAAGTTCCTTTAAATAAATTTTATCAATAGTATTTTAGATAAAAGAACTAACCAATGTCTCATAGGAATGTTAAAATAAACTTAAATTTAAAAGAATTAGAAAAGGCTTTTAAAAAGAGCGACACACTTCCACATGTTTTGTTTTATAAATCGTTTGATTTTGAGTGGTATTTTTCTTTATGACGATAATTTGCGATATAATATTGGAGACTTCAGATGGTCTATAAAACTGTCTTTTACTTTTGCCACATTCTGTTGCAAAGTAGCGTATTACCAAGTATATCATTGCCTTCTGCGGTGTTGCCATCAAGCTCAAGATTGTTAAATATTTTGATAGAGTTCTTGCAATCGCCAAGCTTAGTTTTGTCATTAAAATCAGCTTTATCGATGACACATTTTAAGTTATTTGCTTCTGCAAGAGCTGAGATGATTTTGTTGATCTTGTCAACTACAAGCTTTTCCATATCATAAAACTTGCACTTTCTGGCACTTCTATTAAACTGCTTGCATCATCTTTTTTTATCTGTGAATATTTTAAAATAGTAAAGTAAATATATAATTTTTATACTCACTTGCATCCATTCTGCCTTGAAGTTCATCGGCACTCGTACAAAGTTCACTGTACCTATTCCTGATAAATATATTTACTTACATTGTATTATTAAGATACTCAATGTCATATTGATAGTTATTATAAAGTCAAAAAACTTTTTTTACTTGCAAATTTAAAATACTCCAAATTGAATTTTGTAATTTTTATTTTACTTTTGCATTGTTTGTTTTAAGATATAGTACTTAGTCTTCTTACTGATATATTTAATAATATTTTTGTAATAGCATGTTCAATCGATATAAAACGTTGAAAAAATAATTGAATTTTAGTATTGAATAATTATAAATTGTGATTGTATTTTTTTTGTTTTAAAGCCCGCCAATAAGCATTTATTATCTTTATAAACGCATTTTTATTTCTATACCAAAACGGTAAAAAGGCAAAGAGAGACTTATTTACATGCTATACTTTCACTATCTTATTATTTTACTATTCTTGTTATATAGCTACAAATTAGCTATTAGGTGTTACGCGCATAGCCTACACGCGTATCATTTATGTACATTACGTTACATAACGCGCCAACCTTCGCTCTCAAAGGGGATAGAAAGCTTCTATCAAGCACGATGCAATGCTATAAAAGTGCAGACTATATTCAACTGAGTTTTCGGTCACTACAACCGCAGAGTGTAGTTAATACAACATAAGGAGAGTTATGATTTTTTATGATGTGATAGTAGTTTTATCATTTAATGTTTTACTTCAGTGACGCCATGCGTTCACTGCTAGGTTTTGTTATAGAATTTCTTTGTTTTTCAATAATGTTTTTACTATAAATGAATATTCTTTATAACTATTCGCTTCAGCTTTTAAAGCATCAAAGCATTTTGCATTAATATGGGATTTTGTGTTCTATAAAAAGCTTTAATAGTATTATTGACAGACGACGAGCAATAAAGAAATCTATCGCTTACCCTCCTCCATACTTTTCCCTAATGCCATCATTTCATCAAACTTTCTCGCTTTAGCATAGTTCTCTAACCAAGACCATACCCATAAAGGAGCGTTTTGGGTAGATTCCCATTGGTTAACACTTTGGTAATTCATTGATAGCTTTTGAGCAAACTCTTTTTTACTGAGGCCTGCGTGTTTAAAAAGTGTATTGAGTTTTTCTCGCTCCATGGTTTTCCTTGCTTGACTTTTAGTGCTTTTTATGCTTATATAATTATATTATAATTATTCTTTGTATTTATTTAAATATTTAGGCTCTTGTATTTTTTTCGAATTTATTTTATAATTACTGTACTAAAACACAAGGAGAATACGAACATGAAACAAAAAATAAACGAGCGAAAACTGATTACTAGAGAGCATCATTATGCACTGTTTGTCATTAGTGTTGAGTTTATTGTGCATCTTGTGCATGCTCTGTAGCAAGAAGAGCTCATGCATTATTTTAAAAAAGAGTTACAAGAAGTGGATGTCTTAAACCAAATACGGTGTGATGTCTGTGGTGAACATTATGAAAGTAATAGCTTGCATAAAGAGTTGATACACAGTGAGCATACCTTTGGGTATGACGGTGCCTTATTGGAAGATATAAGTAGACTCAACATGGATATTTGTGAAAAGTGTTTATACGATTGGGTAAAAAGCCATGGGCTTTATCATAGTGTTATAACACCCTCTTACGATTTAGGTGATAAAAAACAAGAGAATTTAAATGATACCCTTTTGAAAAAATGAAAAAAGAGCTTAAATTTCTCTTAGCAGGAGTGCGTGCGTGCGCCATTATAGCTAAAATTATTCAAAAATCAAAGCGCTCAACAATGCATCTAAGCCCTATTCTATCGGCATTTACCCGCTTGACTTTGCATTATTTTAGGATTATAATATGATGTGTAAAAAAAGAAAAAAGGAGTAAAAGACCATGTGTTTAACCATCAAGTTCATTTGTAAAACCATGGTGCTTTTTAGATACCAAGCTTTTTTCTTTTCGCATCTCCCTCGTGGATCACTGCCTTCTTAGCCCTTATTCTTTAAGGGAATATTTCCTAACCATTTGAGCATTATGTAAAAACCACCCTACCCTAGTTCTGTCTAAAAAAACAGGTTTTTAGAAAAAAAACAAGGATAAAACTATGCCTAAAAAAAGGAGAAAGCATGATGGATTTAAACCATCTCATCTGTGTTAACACACCGTTTCTAATCACCATTATCGTGGGAATCAGTATTGGCGCTATTGTATACGGGATATTACACCGCTTAGAGAGAAGGCAAGCACATATTGAAGATGTTCTATTGGCTAAAACCATAGCCCGAAAACTTTATGAAAGTCTTAAAGAGGAGAAAAAGATATGAGCTGCTTTGATTTCCCTACCCTTGCGCTAGTGTGGCCAGCTCTCTTTATTTTCTGGATACTTTTTATCTCCTCTAACTATCATGAACAAAGAGAAGCTAAAGAGGACTTAATGCTACAGAGTGCGCTTAAAGAGTTTAGGCGTTTAGTGGCTGCTGATAGCCATCCCATTCAAGCACTAAAAGAGGAGTCTTAATGTTTAACAACAGTGCACTAGCACTGTTCTTGTTTTTGGGCTCTTACGTGCTCTATGAACCAGGGATGAAAACAGAGATGGTTGTCTTTTTACTCTATTGTGTGTTCTTAGGCATAGTTGCTTTAGGGCTTGTGCTATTTGGTCATCATCCTTGGGTGAAGAAATGGCTGGATCGTTTATTTTAAGAAGGAGAAAAAGCTATGTCCGATAATTATGGACCACAGTGGTGTATTAACAATGAAGAAGCAGGAGGTGGTATCGCACTTATTCTAGGACTCATACTTGTAATGATAATCCTGATACCTGCTTATTGGTTAGGATGGTATTGGGCTGTTAGGATTTGGGATGTGAAGGTGTTTAAATACCCTTTTGCCACTCTTGTAGCAGGAATCTATGCAGTTGCCTTATACATGCTCTGCTTTGTTTCAATCTATGCTGCTTTGGTGGTCATGGTACTTGCTTGGCTCTTATGGGATTATTTCACCGCAAAACGCATCCTTCAACAGATGCAGCTGATACAAACGATACGTAAAAGCACTCGATGGCTTTTTTCGGCATGGAGAAAATAGGAGAAATATAATGGAAATAACACCAACAATGATATTCGTAACCGCGTTGGCTCTATGGGTCTATTATTTAAGGCAAATAAAGGAGAAGAAATAATGGGTGAAACAACACTAGGGAAAGCGATTATATGCCTATTTATGATGGCTGTAGCCTACTGGTTATACAAGATTGAAAAAGAGGAATCCAAACAGCGTGCACAACGCCGTCAGGAAGAAAAGGCATTACTGGATTATGTTATGTTTCTCACCACCACCCGTGTCAAGTTTGAACGACATCTATGGACAATCTTAGACAAAGTGGCTTCGTATAAAATTCAAAGTGTGATTATCACCGATGAAAAAGAAATTCCTCAATGTGTTTTACTGCCTTATGCGGAGTATAAGATATTACAAGAGTGTTATGACAAAGAAGAGGCTAAAGAGCTTGCCCCCTTTGATTGAAGAGCGCCTCAAAAATAAAGCCAACAAAGATCACTTTATTTTTCATGAGGAAATGATGAAAATTTTAAATGAAAAAAGGGCTAAAACTCACGACAAACACGTAAAAAAAGAACCAAATAGCAGACGAAGTTCAATTTTATAAATGATAAATTTACACTAAATCCTAAATTAAGCATATGTTTTTAATAATACGTTTAATATTGCTATTCGTATGACAAAAGACAATACCTTAAGATTATTTAAAGAGACTATCTATTTTAAATCGATAGTCTCACTCTTCGTTTATGAAAAGATGAAAGGTTTATAGCTTCAATATAAAATTATAGGGAAACTCTTTTATTATAAATTTTCTGTGCTTTAAATAACAGTGAATGCTAACCCTAGACCGACAATTGTTGTAAGCACAGCAAGACCCCAAAATGGTTTACTTGTTGGATCTTTAACAATTTGTAGCATAAACCAAAACAAGAATATTCCACCAACGCTTTTGATGAGTAATGGAATGCTAAAAGGAACAAGCGTCCACACGTAACATCCAGATAACAAGACCAAAGCAAACCAAACTTTCATTATTTTTACTGCTTTTACTTTTTGCTCTTCATTTGCAAAAAATGTTGCCCAAACGAATAAACCTATCATTATCCCTGAAAGAAAAAAGTGACCAGGTGTATTATTCATAATTGACATACCTAAAAAATCAATTTGAAATGAACTCATAGTATACATCCTCTAAAATTTATTGTATTGATTATGCGATTTGTGTACCAGCATTTTCTCCGGCACTTTGATCAAATATAGCTGTTGGTTTAAATATCCATAAAGCACTCATTGGTAATCCTGCTTTTTTCATTTGCGCAGCTACGCTCTCAAATAACTCGCCCTCAGTTTGTCTTTCAACGACAGTAGCGTTTACAAGATAAGACTCTGTTCCTTTAAGACATAAAACTGCGATGTTTTTATTGGTCTCTAGATTTTTAGCAGTTTTTTTCATCAATATTTCAGCTGCACAAATTGTTTGACTATCTGGCGCCATGATGCTGCCTACAACAATAGAGTGTGGTACACCGTCTTCAGCTACTGTTGTTAAAACTTTTGATGCTCCGTCGTCATTGAGCAAAGTTGCTACATTATCTGGTATTGTGATCATACTATTTTCCTTTTTTAATTTTTTTATCATTTTGAGACAAGTTTTATACACCGTCCACCTACGCCTAAAGTAATGATTTTAAATTGAAATTATAAGATTGTCATCCTCCTTTATCACAGTATAACACTTGATAGATTTTGAAACAGGACCATAAAGTTTATTTCCATAAAGATCAAAGGTCGCTTTATTCAAGCTACAGCATTGCACTGTATCCGTACCAGGCACTAAATCTAACCGCCTTCCCATATGTGTACATTTATTTTGATATGCTTTGTATTCTCCACTTTTACTCTGTATTACCAACACTCTTAAAGGAAGGCTTTTCCCTTCAAGACGAACTGCACCACCACGTATTTTTAATTCATCAGCCTTATTTAGGTCAATACAAATTTTCCCATCTAAATATCCCCAACAACTACTATCTTTAGGCTCATGTGTTGCAGGTTTTCCTGAAACTCTTTCAAAAAATCCTCTCTTTAAAAATGTAATGTTATCCATATATAATCCTTTAAAATACTAATGATTCTCGTAGTTTTTTTCCCAAATCTTTTGCTTGTTGTATGATTTCTAGTTGATTTTCAAACGCATGAATACCCACAGAATCAACCGTAGCCTCAGCACCATAGAGCATTTTAAATCCAGACATTTGACATACATCGCCATTCCCACACTTAACACAAGGGACATTACCGTGGACTAGAAGTGATCCTACAAAGTTCATTCCTTCTTCCATCATAAAATAATGAATAGCATTTGCACCCAATTGTGCAGCAGGAGGCAACATTTCACTTGGTGCAGTTACGCACGAAGTAATAACAGCAGCACCGAGTTTACCGGCCAAATATCCATTGTTGTGGCGCAAAGGGTAGAGCCGCTCCATAAAGGCTTTTGTTCTTGAATCTAATGTTGAATAGGGAGTAAATCCTGATACCACTAGAACATCCGCTTCTTTAACTTTATCGCACAATGTATTTCCATCATCCTTTATAACGCAACGATTCGTTGTCACGCATCCCAAACAGGCGTTGCATGGTCCAACGGTATAGTCTGATAATTTAATAAATTCTGATTCCAATCCAATTGCGTCGAGCACAGCTTGCAAAGCACGATCACTATTACTATTTTTAATCGGTGAGCCGGATACTCCTAAAACTTTCATTTGTTCTTCCTTCTTTGTTATATTTGAAGATTATAATGAAAATATATAGGTAACTTGTGGAGTAAAAGTAGATAATCACGTATTCTGGAATATTTGTTCCAAAATACTATTTAAGATAATTTAAACTTAGTTAGGAGTTGTGTGATTATTTGAGCAGTGCTAGTATGGTTTGTATAATTAATTCGCCATCTTCTTTTTGGTGGTTATATTTACCATGAATGCTAAAGCCATGAACTATATAGTTACGATGGTAAGTGCTATTGCTTTTGCATTACCATTAAATTCACCATTTGCAGAGGCATCCATTAAATTTTTTTCAAGTTGCTGTCTTAAATCTAAAAAAAACTTCTTTGGAACATCAAATACTTCTTCTCGCATAAAGTCGCCTTTTCCCATACAGATGCTAAAAAGACAAGCTCTAAATTCTTCACGAAAAATGAACTTACCTAAAAATAGTTCTACACCTTTTTTACCGGTATTCGTTTGCAATATTCCTATCATCATTGAAGCTCTTTTTGCATAATAGTGATGGAGTGCTTCTTTAAATAACGCCTCTTTATCTGAAAATAAAGAGTACATTGTACTTCGATTGATACCTGTATGTAGAATCAAGTCTACAATTGATACATTTTCAAACCCTTTTTCCCAAAAAAGTTCCATTGCATCATCAAGTATTTTTATTAAATCGTATTTAACGGGTCTTGCCATTTAAATCTTCTCCATTAGTAGGCATTATAAAGTGCTGTTTTACAAATACATTAACTTTATCATGAAAAATTTTTTGCCTATTTTCTCCTTTCGGATGCATTTTTCGTAACACTTTCATTTCCTCTAAAAATGGAATTACAGCATCAGGAATAATCCTCTCAAATAACGCACGTAACGCTTTTGCTAATCCAGGAGAATACCCTCCTGTTGAAAACGCTATTTGTAAATCTCCTTTTTGTACAATAGAAGGAAACATGAAATCACAATATTCTGGGAAATCAACACAGTTATAGAGCTTTGAGTACTTCTTAGCCTCTTGATAGATGCTTTTTTGAAGATCAAGATTATCGATAGTGGCTATGATAATATCATAGTCTTTTACATCATTTGGTTCATAACTTTTAGTAATTAATATTAGCTTGTTTTCATGTATGATTTTTTTCATTGAGTGAGAACACTCTTTTGTCATAATAGTAATTGAGCTAGTATAATTCAAAAGTTTTTCCAATTTTCGTTGTCCAATAGCACCAGCACCTATCAACAAAACTTTTTTTCCTTCCAGAGAAAATAAAAGAGGCATGTATGTCATTTTTAGTCCTAGTCTACTATTTTATTTTTTGATGTTGTAAATATTCTTTAATACACAAATAACAAATACAAGCTTTACCTTTTTTCTCTTGCGGTATTTTGTCTAATAAATCCTGTGGCACTTTAATAGTATGGCACCAGCATTGATTTGAAGTTCCAACCTGACAAGCATTACGTTCTCCACACAATGGACAAATTTTTTCATCTTTATTATTCATAATGCCACTTTACTTTAAAAAATATTAACTAAAATATTGTTTGATCAAATGGGGATTCGTTCTAAAAAAAGTATGTAAATAAGTTCCAAATACTTTATCTTTTTTCCATACGCCATTCTCTCCGTTATCTCTTTTAACTAGAGGAAAATATCCGTTTGCTAAATCATGGGGGCTACTATAATGAAAAGCATGACCTTTGGTGTTTATGCCATCAAAATCAGCATCATAATACCCCATGCGTTTAAAACGTTTTTGCAAACTAAACTCAACATCTAAAAGCCCAAGCATTGGTTTTTCATCAATCTTTTTTCCAAGAAAAATAAGTCCTGCACACTCACCATAAATTGGCTTGTTTTTTGCATGCTCTAGCACACTGTGTTTAAAGGTGTGAGAATTTTCGATGCGTTTATACGCTTCTTTGGTTTCGACATACCCTCCAGGGATATATAAAACATCTGCTTCACATTTTTCGTCATTCACAGCAGATACCATCACAACCTCATCAAAGACCTCTTTTAAAAAATTTACATTATCATGGTATAAAAAAGAGAAATTTGCATCATGAACGATGGCTAATTTTTGTGGTATTTTTGGTATTTTTTCAAATGGATAAATCTTTACATGTAAAGGCTCAAACGTAGCTAAACTCATCAGAAGCTCCAAATCGATATGTTCTAAAACTTCTTTTGAAACGAGTGCTAAAAGCTCCCTATCCAAATGTTCGAGATCAAGCCCTAGATGCGTTGATTCTAAAGTAATGAGGTCTTTTTTTATCCAACCAAGAACGGCGATGTGAGGCAATTCTTCTTCTATTACTTTTTCTAAAAGTGAAAAATGCATGGATGAACTAACTTTATTTAAAATCACTCCTTTGATGGTATGATCGTCTCTAAAGGTTAACAATCCTTTGATGACCGCGGCAATAGTGATATAGCTTCCACTGGCATCCACGACAATGACACTTGGAACGTGTAAAGATTTTGCCACATCGTACGCACTAGCACCCTTATCCATGCCATCGTAAAAACCCATGACACCTTCGATAACTGCGAAAGAGTTGTGATGATAATGCTCAAATGTCCATCGAAGTTGTTCTTCATTCATCAAATAACCATCAAGATTGACGCTATGGCCTCCTGTAATGGCATCATGAAACTGTGGATCGATATAATCTGGTCCACATTTAAACGCTGATACATCTTTCTTGAAATGGTGCAAGAGTGCCGTTGTTAGAAGTGTTTTACCATCATTAGATTTCGTTGCACCAATACAAATTGCTTTTTTCATTAACGCTCTTTTCCTTCCCGAAACTGTAAGTCATGCAGTGTTTGATATACCCCATTAAAAGAAAGTAATTCTTTATGTGTCCCCTCTTCTGCAATCCTTCCATTCTTCATGACCAAAATCTTTGATGCATTTTTCACTGAACTTAATCGATGAGCGATGGTAATAACCGTTCTATTTTGAGCCAAGGCATCAAGTGATTTTTGCACATAATGTTCTGTGATATTATCAAGGGCAGAGGTTGCTTCATCTAAAATCAAAATAGCCGGATCTTTTAAAAAGATACGGGCAATAGAAAGTTGCTGTTTTTGACCACCTGAAAGTTTTATCCCACGCTCCCCAACAACACTCTCATACCCCTCTGCTAATCCCATCACAAATTCATGAATATTTGCTTTTTTAGCGGCTGCTATGACCTCTTCTTCGCTTGCTTCTAAACGTCCGTATAAAATATTTTCTTTGATAGTTCCATTAAATAAAAAAACATCTTGTTGTACAATGCCGATTTGCCTTCTTAATGACTTAACAGACACCTCTTTGATATCCTTACCATCAATCTTTATGGAGCCAATTTGAGGCTCATAAAAACGCATAATCAACGCACACAAGGTGCTTTTACCACTACCCGTACCTCCCACTAATGCAATATGCTCTTGAGGAGTGATAGTAAAATTGATATCTTTTAAAATACCTTCCCCTTGTTCTTCATATGTAAAATTTACATTATTAAAGGCGATATGCCCTTTAACGGATTCCATCTCTTCTTTTGCATCATCTCGCACAGTGCTCTTTATTTGCATCAACTCTTGAAACCTATCCATGCCAACTAAACCTTTTTGATAAACCTCTGTCAATGAGATAAAATTTCGAATGGGGCGCATAAAACGATCGATATAAAGGACAAAGGCAAATAGTACACCTATAGACATGTGTTCGTACTGCACAAGGTAAATACCATAAGCGATAATGATAACTTGCAAGGCTCCCGAGAAAAAGTTACTGATACTTCGCAAGTCTGCCAATGCCTTAAACGCTTTGGCTGTCATCTCTTTATAGGCTTGATTGCTCTGCTTAAACTTATGCATCTCATGGGCTTCGTTGCTAAACGCTTGAACGACACGAATGCCTTCAAAGCTATCTGTTAACTGAGCGTTTAGATGTGCAATTTTACGCTTTGAGGACATATACGCATGTCGTAACTTGGTGTTTTTATAGTATGTAAAGAAAATCAAAACAGGCATCAATAACAGTACAACCATTCCCAGTTTTAAATTAAGGCTAAGCATCACACCAATGGCCCCAATTAACGTAATAGGAATAAGCAATAAATCTCTAGGAATCTCCGTAACAACTTTGGAAACTTCAGCGATATCACTCACCACTCGAGACATTAATGAACCCGTCTTGGTGTTATCAAAATACGAAAAGGAAAGCGTATTGATATGCTTAAACAAATCATTGCGCATATCGAATTCAACATTTATCCCAAGCAAGCTTCCCCAATAGTTCCGTACCCATACGGCAAGTGAGCGTAAAATAATAATCCCACCCAAAAGTAAAAACATCAATGTCATCTTCATTCCATTGGAAGCAATGAAATCCTCAGATATCATTAATTGTACAATATAAGGAAATAAAATATCCAAAAAAGCTAAAAGAAAAGTACTGGCCACCGTTGTATAAAACAATGATAAGTGATTTTGATAATAGCTCCAAATATAGCGCATCATAAACTCAATCTACACTTTAATTCGTCAACAATCTCTTGAAGAGAGTCCCATGTCTTTAGATAATTGATAAAAGGACGTTTTAGTACTAAAAGTTGAACTCCCTCTTCCTTGCACGCTAAAACTTTTTCCATCTCTCCTCCTTCATCACCACTCTCTTTTGTTATAAGATATTGTATCCCATAGTTTTTAATTATTGCAGTATTAAACTCTTTACTAAAAGGTCCTTGTATCGCGATAATATTTTTGGCTAAAAAACCCAAAGTTTCTGCTTTTTGTATTGATATAACGACGGGTAAAAGACGAATAAAAAGGTTTTCTTGATCCTTGATTTTTTGAAGGTCTTCCAAGTTTTTTATGCCTAACGTACTCAGCACTTTTTCACCTTTACATGTAAGATTAATATAGTCTACCAATGACGTAATATCCTCAAAATGTTTAGCACCCTCATATTCAAGATTTTTGCGCTCAAAGCGTAAATACTCAACACCACACTCTTTTGCTATTTCCATAGCACTATGCGAAATTCCTTCCGCATAAGGATGGCTCGTATCAAGAATTAAAGTTATACATTCATTTTCTATCAATACTTTTTTTTCTTCTTTACTGAGACGTTTATCAATAATTTTAACGTTATAATTTTCTAAAAGTTTTTTTCCATAACTCGTAGTAATGCTCACGATAAACTGGTCGTGATATTCAACTAGCTGCTCGAGCAGAATGCGTGAATCCTTTGTTCCTCCGATTAACCACACCATCTTTTTTCCCTTTGATACAATGCTCTGTTTCCATGCATGTTTTAAATGTTTCTTCTGTGATTTCACCATTGCCAAAAGCGTTTACATGTAAACCATAAGACTTGATTTTTAATGCTGTATTTTCATTTGAAGCAATAATTAATTTGGTGGCTAATATTTCACGCCCTACACTATCTATTAATGTTTTAACCGTACATGCATTAGGAAAAGCGATAATATCGACATCATTGATATAAGCAATTACTTCTTCATCACTTCGCAAAACTTTATCAACATAATAGGTCTCAAGTTCAGTAATAGATTGAGAATATACAGCAAGTTCTGCTGAAATTGAGGTAGATCTGACTAAAAGTACTTTCTCTTCTTTTTCAGTTAAGAGATTAAGCAACTCTTGTGTGCGATAGCTGTTCGAATAAATATTGGCTTGTAATTTATACGTGTTTAATGCTTCTTTAGTTTTTTCGCCGGCCACACCAATACGCAAATGAAGTAACTGGCGTATATCTTCTATTTTTTCAAAAAAAGCATGTAAACTTTGAGGGCTTGTAAAGAGCACAGTATCAAAATTAATAAGTCTTGGAATAGTAAACGATTTTTTATCTAATGTAAAAAAAGGACATTCTACACTCTCTCCACCTAAACTTCGGACCAACCGTGAAGTCACTTTTGCTTGGGTTTTTTCTGATGTTACCAGAACCTTATGCCCGTGCAATGCTTTATGCTCAAACCAAGCAAGTTTTTCGCGTAAATTTACTACATCACCTATAATAATGATAGAAGGTGACTGAATATGATTTTCTTCAACAATCTTTGAAATAGTTTCTAGGTTTCCGACAACCGTTCGTTGATGACATGTCGATCCATTTTCAATTACTGCAACAGGTGTGGATGATATTTTTCCAAAATTTACAAGATTTGAAGTGATCATCTCTATATTTTTAATACCCATTAAAAAAACTAAAGTGCCACTCAGCTTGGATACTGTTTCAAAGTCAATTTTTTCTCCATCATCTTTACTATGTCCTGTAAAAACATGAAATGATGTATTGATACCTCTATGGCTTATAGGAATGCCTGCATAAGCGGGTACTGAAATAGCAGAAGTAACACCTGGAATAATTTCAAATTCTATGCCTGCATCTACTAAGTCCAAGGCCTCTTCCCCACCTCGTCCAAAGACAAAAGGGTGTCCTCCTTTAAGGCGTAAAACATTCTTGCCCTCTTTGGCTTTTTCGATTAATGTTGCATTAATTTTTTCTTGGATAAGGCCGCCTTCGCAATTATCTTTACCATAATAAATAAGTTCGGCACTTTTGGGTGCTAACGCAAGAATTTCCTTATTAACAAGACGATCATAAATAATACACTCTGCTTCTTCAATCAACATCTTGAGTTTTAATGTCATCAATTCAAAATCTCCACAACCTGCACCTGCGATATATACTTTTCCTGTTTTCATCTTTTTTCCTGTTTTAGTAGTGATACCCACGAGGAGTGATCATTTTGTTTTCTTTGATAAACGTCTTTGAGTTTCCAACGATTACCGTCGTAAACATGTCAATTTCATGCTCTAACATATTTTCCAATGATGTAAGAACGTGATTTTCGCCCTCTCGTCCCGTGTTTCGCACAATGGCAACAACCGTATCTTTATTTTTATGCTTCAGCATAATTTCTCTTGCTTCAGCAATTTGAGTTAGACGACTTTTACTTTTAGGATTGTAAAAAGAGATCACAAAATCTCCTTGTGATGCCAAATCAACACGCTTTTTGATGAGCTCCCAATCCGTCAATAAATCACTCAAACTAATCGTCGCATGATCATGCATAATGGGTGCACCTACGACTGAAGCGGAGGCATTGGCAGAGGTAATCCCTGGGATAATTTCTACATTAAAGCCATTATCAAGAGCAATTTCTAGCATAATGCCCGCCATGCCGTAAACTCCGGCATCACCACTAGAGATAAGGGCGACACTTTTACCACTCTTGGCTATTTCCAAAGTCTCGAGGCAACGCTCCACTTCTCTTTTCATTCCTGATTTAATGAACACTTTCTCAGGAAAATACTCTTTTACTAAATTGACATAGGTTTTATGCCCAATGATGACATTTACCTCTTTTAAAACATGATATGCTCTAAAACTCAAATGTTCCAATGAGCCTGGCCCGATACCTACAACATAAATATTATTTTTCATTTCCAACTTCCTCTTCATAAATCGAAATGGTAATTCCGCAATTTTTATTTTTTTCTAACAAAAACACTCCTTTTTTACTAGAACTTACATAGGCACTAGGTGCTGAGATGGAGCGTACACCAATGGTTTTTTCTACAAAATCTGATCCACAAAATTTATCTTGTACTGCTCTTATTTCTTCTTTTTCTATTATTTTTAGCTCTCGCTCAAAATAGTTAACGGCTTCAAGCAGACCTTTTTCTTCTGCTTTTACCCATCCTGTCGCAAAATGTTTAATCGAATCTTCTCTAAGGTTTAATTTTTTAAACTCTTTTTTGACAGCTTCAATAATCGCCTCTTTTGGGATATCTTTTTTGCACCCAATACCCACTATGATATTTTGTGGAATAATTTGACTCATCTCTACATGTAACTTATTTGACACCACAATAACCCCTGATATATTTTTATTCTCAACGACTATATTCTCAGGTAAACATAGCGCTACTCTCTGCCCATTAAGTATCAAAGCAGTCACATTCTTTGCTTTTTTCAAAGAATCTATTTTTGCATTTAATTTCATAGCAATCGTATCAACGGCTATTTTATGACTGACATCAGAGGCTGTTGATATCACAGGAATTGCATCACATGCTTTGGCAATGATTTCTGCCATCTCGTTTGCTCCACCTAAATGGCCACTAAGCAAAGAGTTTACAAAGATACCTTGTTCGTCCATCACCAAAATAGCGGGGTCTATATCTTTACCTTTAAGAAGTGGCGCAATGGTACGAACCACAATCCCGCTAGCCATGATAAACAAAAGCGTTTTGTATTGAGAAAAAATTCGCTCTACTGTAAGTGTAAAACCCTCTATCATCTCTATGCACTTGCCATCACTGTATTTTGGCAAGGCATAAATGTCTGCGTTCTTTACATGTAAAGAATTTGCTTTCTCTAATCCTTGCTTACTTACGCTAATAATGGCAAGTTCTTTTTTCATGAGCGTGCCATACCTTCTCGGTATTCATGGGTAAAATACTTGTCATATAGCCTAGATTTAGAGTACTCATTTCCCATAAACCATCCCACAAGAATTTGCGCTGTTTTAGTGATATTGGCTTCTTTGACTTTTTCTTCAATAGTCTCAAGCGTTCCCTCAACAATTTTTTGATCCGGCCAACTAGCACGCTGAATAATTGCTACTGGAGTATTAGGCGGGTAATGAAGCACAAGTTTTTCCACTACTTTATCAATCATTTGAACGGATAAAAAGATAGCCATAGAAGCTTGATGAGAGGCTAATTTATCTAAGGATTCTGCTTCTGGAACGGGAGTGCGACCTTCTAATCGTGTGCAAATAACCGTTTGCGATACATCTGGAAGCGTGAACTCTTTTTTAAGGGCTGCTGCTGATGCTAAAAATGAGCTAACACCTGGTATGACATCAAAATCTATACCATGACTCTCCAAAATGTCCATTTGTTCACGATGAGCCCCATAGATAGAAGGATCTCCTGTATGAACTCTTGCAACACTTTTTCCTTCTTTAACACCTGCAATAGTAATATCCATCACTTCATCCAAATCCATACTGGCACTGTTATAAATTTCTGCTCCCTCCTTATGACATGCAATAACTTCTATAGGAACAAGCGAGCCCGCATATATGATGATATCTGCTTCCCTTACAAGGCGCTGACCTTTGATAGTAATAAGTTCAGGATCACCCGGCCCTGCTCCTATAAAATAAACTTTAGACATAACTCAGCCCTCCTTTTTTAAGGAGAATGGTTGAGAAGTAAGAGATATCCTCACGCGTTATATTTTCAAGATCATAAATTACTTTTTCATCCGCTTTTCCACAATTAGAAACAAGTACGACATTATCCATGTTGCCTGTTTTTTTAAAAGCATCTTTGAGTCGTTCAAGGTTACGTGTAACTTTCATAAAAACAACGTTATCAGAGCTATTAATCTCTTTTACAATATCTGTATCTTTTGAAATAGGTACTATTTTGAGTGTTTCATCACCCATAACAAGTGGAGTATTCAGACGTGCAGCAATGGAAGCAAATGATGTTATCCCTGGTATAGTTTGGACTTCTACATCTTTTTCTAAAAGTTCCATGACATAAACAAAAGTACTAAACGTCATAGGATCACCAATGGTGATAAACGCTACTGTTTTTCCAGCTTTAATACAATCATTGACTACCTTGGCATACAGTAATCTATCTTCTTCTCTAAGCTTATCATCATCAACCGTTGTAAAATCTGCATAGATTTTTTCAATATCATCTTTCATATACTGCTTTGCAATTTCAAAAGCCGTACTATACGTTTTCGTATTAGCCCTTGGTAAGATGACCGCATCTGCTTCTCTTAAAGCATTCACTGCTTTGATGGTTAACATTTCAGGATCGCCAACTCCTACACCAATTCCTATTAATTTAGACATTTTTTTCTCCTTTTTTCGCACTTAAAATAAATATAGGATTCTCAGCCATCATCATGTTATATTGACCAAGTAATCTATTTTTTGAGATATTTAATGAAACAACCTCAATGTCATGAAAGCCATACTCTTTCATCAAACTAAGTGTTTTAGTAAAAGTTTCAAGGACAATGGCATTAATAACCAACCTAGCGCCTACTTTGGCATGATCATCAAAATACTGAAATATATCACCAAGTTTCCCTTTAGAGCCACCAATAAACATGGCATCGAAGGCAATAGTTGGTAGTTCTTGTGGAGCATAACCTTTGTATAACTCGTAATTCGTTATGTCAAATTTTTTTAGATTTGCTTCTATCAAAGCATTGGCTTCTTCATTAACTTCTATACCAATGACTTTACCAGAGCTTAAATACCTACTAGCCTCTATACCGACACTACCTGTTCCTGCACCCACATCAATCAAGACACTATTGCTATCAAGTTCAAGTTTTGATATACAAACAACACGTGCTTCATCTTTTGTCATAGGCACATTGCCCCTAATAAATTCACTATCTTTTATATGAAACATTTTCAGTCCTTTCAATAACCACAACATTCATGCCAAAATTTCGTTCATTATTAGCCATTTGCGTTGCTATCATCGTTGTTATTTTTTCTTCCGCATAAGAAAGTTCTTCTCCTACATATACTAATACGTTTCCTAGTCCGTGAGTTACTAACTCTTTTGCGATCAATTGAGGTGTAAAAGCACTATCCGTTAGCACCCCTACAAGTCCAGAATCATTTAAAGCTTCAATAAAATCAAACGTTTTACCATGAAGACTTTTAATCACAGCGTCTTGCCAAGGTAACCCAATCTTGCAAAACATATACTGCATAGAAGAAAGTCCTGGTATTACCACTAACTCCTCATTGCTAAAATGCTTTTTTAAATACACTAAAAAACTATAAAATCCTGGGTCACCAGAGACCAATACCGCAATTTTTTTATTTCTGTTTGTTTTGATGTAATCCACAAGTCCTAATAAATCACTACTTATGTATTGACAGACTTTTCCTGATGCTTCCACTTCTATCTCTTGAAAATGTCTTTTTCCACCAATAAGTATGTCTGCGTCCTTTATACATGTCAGCACATAAGGTGCAATAAAATCTATACTTCCAGGACCCATTCCAAGTATATGAATCTTAAGCATTGGTATGATTTCCAACATAAAAATTATCCGTTCGCGCTAATTCTCCCTGTTCACTTGAATAAATCAATGCAGCCACCTCTAACTCATATCCACTACGTCTCACATGAGTTTCGCACTTTTCTCGTATTTCTTGTGCCATTATGTCAAACGTATCTTTTCTGTTTAACATTTCCACTGCTTCTTCTGTGGTATTGGCTTTGAGTATTTTTTGAATAACATCAAGTTTTTCTCCTGCTTTTATTGCATTTGCCGCCATAATTTCAAGCCTTGCATCCGATACGCGACTATGGGTATGAAATATACCTCCAGCTACTTTGACAATCTTTCCGATATTGCCAACAAACAGTATTTTTTTGATACCAAACTCACAGGCCTTCTCCAACATAAATCCTACAAAATTACTGATAATGATGATATTTTCATCCACTAATCCAAGATTGTTTGTGGCAAATTTGCGTCCATAATTACCAAAGGTAAAGACAAAGGTATCGGTATCTTGCTGTTGGTACATTGCTTTTAACTCAATAGACAAAGAGTCTTTATATGCTTCTTCAGACATAGGTTTAACGATACCAGTTGATCCCAATATGGAAATACCCCCGTGAATTCCTAATTTATAATTAAGCGTTCGCTTGGCAATCTCTTCACCTTTTGGAACAAAAATTTCTACTTCAATCCCTTGCTTTAAAATATCTATCACCTCAATCACGCTTTGTTTAATCATCACTTGAGGGACTGGATTGATAGCGGGTTCGCCTACACCAATAGGTAAGCCTTTTTTAGTTGCCACACCAACACCCTCGCCTCCTTTGATATGAATGCCTCTCTCCTCAGAAAAAGAGACGCGTGCTCCTATTTCTAGTCCACTCGTCACATCTGCATCATCACCACCATCTTTAATAACAGTAACAATTGCCAACTCTTTTTCTTTCTTTGCCGTATAAATAGGTATGTGTAATATTTCATTTGTTGGTAAAGTGATTGCAACGGTTTTTTTTAAAGGCGCATTCATTAATAACATACATGCCGCTTTTGTAGCAGCTGCAGCGGATGAGCCAGTCGTAAAACCGTATCGAAGCTTCTTTCCCTCATGAATCACATACTTTTGCATTTTTTAGATGCCTTCTCTTTGAAAAATTTGGTAGATAAGACCGTGTAAAATAGCAACGGCAACCGTACTTCCACCTTTTCTACCTCTTACTCGAATATAAGGAACATCATATTTTAGAACTTCTTCTTTAGATTCAGCCGCTCCCACAAATCCAACAGGTACAGCGACGATAAGGGAAGGTTTTGCACAATCACCTGATTTAATCATCTCCAATAGAGTATAAAGTGCTGTTGGGGCATTGCCGATTAAAAATATTTTAGTTTCTGGATCTTTTGCCGCATGTTCCATGCCTACAATTGATCTTGTAACACCACGTTCTTTAGCTTCTTTACTGACATCTTCATCACTCACAAGGCAGTACGGTTTGCAAGAAAATTTCCCTAAGGCAACTTTACTGAGGCCATTAACAATCATATTGGTATCACAATAGATTTTACATCCACTTTTGAGGGCATCAAACGTACTCTGGACTGCATCATCAGAAAAATCTAAAAGATCGGTATACTCAAAATCAGCCGTGGTATGAATGACACGTTTAACAACAGGTTGCAACGTAGCATCAAAGGCATCAATAGCACTTCCCATCTCTTGGGTAATAATCTCAAAACTCTTTTGTTCAATACTCATTGGCCGTCTTTCATACGACATGGTTAAATCCTTTCTTTAAAATAATTGGGATAGATAATCTGACCGAGTGCCCACATTCCGTCAAGCAATTTTTTTGTGGGCCTTGAAACGATCTCTTCAGGAATTAAATAGACGTGTTTATTTTTGATGGCATTAATTGCTTTAAAACCAGGTGTATTATAAATATCTTCTTCACTAACACGGTTCATCGCTCCATTCTGTGCGATATAAACATCAATATCCTGCGCATGAGAAAGAATTTTTTCAATCTCATAGGGCGCAACAGTGGAACCATTTCTGATTGATTTAGCATCTTTCGCAATATTTTTTACACCTAAAATCTCAATGATTGTATAAGGCATACTTCCAGGACTGGTTGTCAAAAAATCTTTATGACGCGTTTCAAAGAAAAGTCCTTTTTTATTTTCACTAGGAATGGAAGCTACCTTAGCTTTAATCTTTGCAACTTCATTCTCAAAAGATTCTACATATCGAGTGGAAGCTTCTTCTTTTCCTACTAATTTTCCAATCTTATTCCAATACGTTGGTAACTCTTGGTAGGTTGAAGGTTGGAGTGAAACAACTTCAATTCCTCGTGATTTTAAAAGGTCTATCATACCTTTGAATTTATTGGCAATCATTGGTCGAATCAAGATAAGATCAGGCTTTGCACTAATGAACTTTTCTGCATTATCATAATAGGAGTACGTAGGTATATCTTTGAATTTATCAGGATTATCTAAATCAATAGAAACACCTATTAATAATGCTCCTGCTCCTAAATCATCGATAAGATCTGTATGTGCAGGATATAAAGAGATAACACGTTTAAAAGGTTTGTCAAAAATAATTTTGTTTCCATTCTGATCTTCAATTTCTAGCGCATAAAGATGGCTTGATATCAGCAAAGCCACTAACCATAATATTTTCATTTTCGCTCCTTAAACTGGAATAATATAGCTCTTGTCGTTATCATGAACGGCAATACTTTCGATACCAAAAAGTCTTTTGATATTGATCGGTGTTAATACTTTTTTTGTAGTACCCATTTCTAAAAGTCCTCCATCTTTAAGCATGATGATCTCGTCACAATAACGTGAGGCAAGATTCATATCGTGAAAGACCGCAAGAACTGTTTTTTGTTCATTCTTCGTTCGTTTTTGCACCTCTTTTAAAACAAAATGTGCAAAATAAGGATCCATGTTTGATGTTGATTCATCCAGAAATAAAATAGGCGTATCTTGAATTAATGCTTTAGCGAAAGCCACGCGTTGCTTTTCTCCACCACTGAGGTTTGTAACCTCTTTATCTACCAAAAAGTTCAATTCAAAAACATCCTTAATCTGATCAATTAAGGCATACTCTTTTGCTGAAAGCCCATGCATTCTTTTTTTAAAGGGATAACGTCCCATTTCTAAGATTTCCTGAACCTTATAGGGAAAGGAAATATCAAAATTTTGAGGAACAAGTGCTATTTGTTGGGCGAACTCTTTACGAGAATAGGTATGACAAGGCACATTAAATATTTCAATCTCACCATGTGATTTTGGTACTAAACCAGCCAAACAATCCAATAGTGTTGTTTTACCACTGCCATTAGGCCCCAAAATTCCATAGAATTTTCCCACCTCAAGGCTCAAGTTGATGTTTTCTAAGATAGAAGTAGACCCACTTTTATAGCCAAGATTCTTTACATGTAAAGCACTCATCTCTTTTTCCCTCGCATCTTATTTCTAAAAACTATGGCAAAGAATGGTGCACCTAAAAGCGCTGTGAGTATCCCAATAGGGACTTCATGTGGAAGTAACGCACGAGAAACATTATCAGCCATTGAGAGAAGAATTCCGCCCCACAAAGAACAAACAATGATGAGTTTTTTGTTGTCCGTTCCCACTAAAAATCGCATCATATGAGGGATTATCAATCCCACAAAACCGATAATCCCACAAATAGATACGGTCACTGAGGACATCAATGAGGCAACAACGAGTAAAATAAGACGTACACGGTGTGTATCTACGCCCATTGAGCTAGCATTTTTCTCTCCCAATGACAAAATATTGATTTCCTCGGCATAAAAGTAAATCACCATAGAGCCAAAGGAAACAACAGCCAAAAGAATCATCACTTCCATCCATGTTTTACCTTGAAAACTACCTAATAACCAAAAGAAAATAGACGCTATTTCATCCCCTGCTAGGTATTTTGAAAAACTAAGCCCTGCGGAGAAAAAAGCTCCAATGATAACACCGGATAGAATCAACGATACAGGAATGATGCGCCCTTCAAACGTTGCCAAACGCAACACAATTCCAAGGCTGATTATCGCAAAGAAAAAAGCACTTCCTTGAATCATCACGCCACTCAATCCTAATAACAACGCTAATGCGGCACCAAATGATGCACCTGAGGAGATACCTAAAGTATAAGGGTCTGCCAAAGGGTTAAGGAGAACCCCTTGAAAGACAAGCCCACTTAAACTTAATGCAACGCCGGTTAAAATCGCTGTTAAAATACGTGGCAATCGTATATCATGCACGACAAACCACTCCGTAGAACCTATTACATTTTCTTTACTGCCTATCATGATTTTACAGACATCAAAGAAGGGGATATCGATATATCCCATTCCGGCAAATGCAATCACGCCACTAAGCGTTAATAAAATTCCACCAAGCGTCCAAACTAAAAATTTGGTGTCGGATGATAGAAAATGTGTTTTACTTGCCAAGTGCATAACCTGCTTTCTTTCGTTTCATATCTATTTCTTTATTCGTAATTGCATGTTCAATATGCTCAATAAAAATCTGTTGAATCGCTTCGTTTTCACCTAAGCCATGAAGATAAACATTGACGTTAAAACCCTCTTTTAAAAGCATACTTTTCCAAGAATCTTCTTCGTCACCGGCAATATCATTGTTTGCATGATCGCCTGCTACAAATAGAAACGGCATCAAAGTTACTGTTCTAATACCATTTTTCTTAAGTCTTGTGAGAACATTGTCATAAGAGGGAAACCCTTCCACGGTTCCAAAATAGACATTTTGAGATGCGTCTTGGAAGAAATAATCAATCATGGCATACGCAGAGGTAGAAGGATGATGTGTACCATGTCCAATAAGCACAACAGCCTCATCTGCCTTTAATTCAGAATATTGCAACTGAAGCGCCTTCATTGTCAACTCATAATCTTTAATATGCGTCAAAAGTGGATGACCTAATTTAATGACATAGAAATCATCTTTTAGGGAGGCAACTTCGCGTTTAAGATAATCCGCTTCCTCACCATTAATGATATGCGTTGCTTGAACGATAACCGTACCGTATCCATCAGCTTTTAACTTTTTAAGAGCCTCTTCGGGCGTATCGATTCGAATACCATCACGCTCACTGAGTTTTCGAATGATTTGTCTTGATGTATACGCCAATCTAACATCATAGTCTTTATAGGTATCTGCTATTTTTTTCTGCAACGTATCAATTGTAGCGACTCTTGTATCATTATATGTCGTTCCAAAATTAACAAAAAGAATCGCTTTTTTGTCTTTGTTTTGAAACAGCGTAAACCCATTAAATATAAACACTATCATCATCATAGAGATCAGCATTATAGTTTTTTTCATTTCATGCTCCTTTTTTCATCTTTGTACTCACGGCTAATTGTTGAATTTTCTCTCCTCTTCCTAGGTATTCCAGGTACACAAAGCCATCTTCATGGACGAGCTTTGTCAAAGAAGCATGTTCAACGGCAAACTTCCAGTAAGCTTTTTTATTGCCTGCAAGGTAGCGAGAAAGAATTGCCCTTATCGCGCCACCATGTGTTGAGATAAGAATATGCTTACCAGCATGGTTTGCTATGATTTCTTCAAACGCTTCATATGTGCGTTCAAAAAGCATTTTGACACTTTCACCTTTGGGTATCACAAAATCATAATCGCCACTAAAAAACTGCTCAGCTTCTTTGGGAAACTCTTCCATTAATGACGCATAGGTTCGTCCTTCAAAGACACCAAAGTCCAATTCACGTAAACGCTGATCATAGGTGACCTTAATCTTTTTTGAGCGACTAAATATTCTTGCTGACTCGGCACAACGCTCCAAATCACTAGAAATAATCACATCTAATGGCCCAAAAAAGTTATTTGCCACATGCGCAATACATTCTTTGCCTAACTCATTCATAGCAGCATCTAAATGGCCAAAATAAACTTTTTGCCTATTTAATCCTGTCTCTCCATGGCGAAGAAGGTAAATTTCTGTTTTCATAAAAGTACTCCTATAAATAACACAACTAAAGATGTTAATTCTAATACTGCTCCCATCGTGTCACCTGTGATGCCATCAATGCGCTTTTGAATATAATAAAGGCTCATAAAACCAAAACTCAAAGCACCCACAACAAGCCAAAGCGCATCTAAACCTAGGAGGATAAAGCCTATGACTAAGACACTCAAAATGGCAAAAAATACGCCTTGGATACTCGTTTCATCCACAATACTTTTTCCCATGCCTTCTTCTCTTGCATACCTTCCTAAGCCTGCATGAAGAACAGTATTTAAACGTGCCACGACAGGTATAAAAACGATATATTCCCAGCCAAGTTCACTCAGAAATAAAATTTTGGCAACCACATAGACAATAAGCGCTAACGCCCCATTGACCCCGATACAAGAGTCTTTCATAATCTCTAAGATGCGCTCTTTATCTCTGTAACTAAACAAGCCATCAAAACTGTCCGATAAACCATCAAGATGAAGCCCTCCCGTGAGTAAAATCTCAACTACAACAATGATTAAGGCAACAATTAATTTATTGTCAATCAAAGGATTGATGACCATAAACACCGCACATAAAATTAAACCGATAAGCAAACCAACGAAGGGAAAAAACTTTATAGCACGCCCAATCGCAATAGGGTCATAGGTTGTTTTACTAAATACAGGAAGGCGTGTCATAAATTGAATTAATAACAGTATCCCGTTCATTTCTGTACTGCCAGTTTTATGATGTAATGCATTTTCGCTTGGACGTATTCATAGCCCGTATCTTTATGATGAACAACATCACATTCCACACAACTTTTGATTCCATTTTTTGTATAGGTAAATTTTCCGCCACACTGCTCACCCAAAGCATACAAAGGGCAATAGCAAAAAAGACAATTAAAGGTAGTGTCCTCTTCTATCTTATGACAAGGAAAATACTCACACGCTTTATTTTGTACAAATTTATAGCTCATCTTATACCTCTGGGTAGACACGAATATCGCGTGTTAGATTACTAGCCGCTTCAACCAAAGGAAACACGAGTACCGCACCACTACCTTCACCAAGTTTCATGTTCATATGAAGCATCGGATTAAAGCAAAGTGCTTCCATTATCCACTTTGCACCAGGCTCTTCACTGATGTGAGAAGGAATCATGTAATCTCTTGCATGCGCGTTCATGCGGTATGCAAGCAAGGCAGAAACGCCTGAGATAAGGCCATCTAAAACAATAGGTACTTTATACCTAGCCGCACCCAAATAGACCCCCGTCATGGCGGCGATATCAAGACCACCCAATTTTTGGATGATGTCGATAGGGTCATTCACATCAGGCTTATTGATACGAACGGCATCCTCTACAACGGCTATTTTCAATCCTAATGTTCGCTCATCAATACCACTGCCATATCCCACAAGTTCAACTAACGGAAGATTCGTTAAGGCTTTTAAGCAGGCACTACTAGTTGTTGTATTGCCAATACCCATTTCACCCACAGCAAAAAGGTTGTAATCTTTTTCTACGAGTTCACGAACGATATCAATACCAACTTCAATAGCTTCAATGGCCTGTTCACGGCTCATTGCTGGGCCTTTTCGAATGTTATATGTCCCTGTAGGCATAATTTTATGCGTAATTGCCCCTTTGAAAACACGTGTCGAATCAATGCCAAGATCAATCACAAAAAGTTCACTGCCCAATGATTTGCACAGTGAACTAATAGACGCTTCCCCCGCAACCATCGCTTCAACGACATATTGTGTTATCACACGCTTAGAAGCACTCACGCCCTCTTCTTCAACACCATTATCTGCAGCCATCACGACGACTGCTTTTTTCTTAACGCGGTACTCTTTTTCTATTCCACTCAGTTGAATATTCATCTTTTCTAATTTACCAAGCCCATCAGGCGTCTTCAATAATGTCGCAATATATTCTTTTTGGTTTTTTTGGTTTTCTTCATTTACTCCGGTTATAGCAAGTAAAGTCTCTTCTAATAGATGCATCATTCAACTCCTATAATGTTGTAAATAGCTCTCATATCTAGATTTTCACGTAACAATAAAGCCAACTTGTCGTACTCACCTTGTTTATAAGCGTCATAGTCAAAGACTTCATCGACTTTTGTAATGCCTTTTTTCTCACGAATACGATTTAAAAATTCAGTGGTAAAGTCAGAATTATCAAACACCCCATGGATATAGGTTCCTATAACATTGTCCCGTATTGCCCCGAGTAATGCCTCAGTACCTTCAAATAAATTGGCTTCATTGCCATACGTGATGCCTTGATGGATTTCATATCCTTTGATACGGCATTTAGTCATTCCTTGAAGAAAACCTGTATTACAACTGAGTAAGCCTTCAAATTGCGTCGTTGTCTTTTCTTTTAACATCGTTGTTTCGATATCTAAAAGACCCAGTCCGGTTATTTCTTGAATGGAAGATTCAATTCCAAATTCATCTTGAATTTTTTGACCTAACATCTGAAATCCACCACAAATACCAAAGATAATCACCCCATTTTTTGCATGTTTAATCACCGCTTCGGCCATGCCTCTTTGTTGAAGATCCAGCATATCCTCGATAGTGTTTTTTGACCCTGGCAAGATAATAACATCTGGATTTTCAATCTCATGTACTTTTCGAACATAACGCACGGTTACATCACTGTGTCTCAAAAGGGCATCCATGTCGGTAAAATTTGAAATGCGCTTAGGTACAATAACGGCGATATCAATTGCCCCACGTGCTTTTTTTTCTAAATGCCTATCACCAAAACCATCTTCTTCTTCAATACCCAGTTGTATATAAGGGATAACGCCAAGAACAGGAATATTGATTTTTTCTTCAATCATACGAAGCCCTGGTTCAAGTAAGGTTACATCACCACGAAACTTATTGATAATAACCCCTTTGATACGAGCACTTTCATGTTTTTCCAAAAGTTTTATCGTTCCATATATTGAGGCAAAAACGCCTCCTTTATCAATGTCTGCAACCAAAACAGCTGGCGCATCAGCCATTTCTGCCATACCGGTATTGACCAAGTCATCTACTTTCAAATTAATCTCAGCAGGACTTCCAGCTCCTTCGATAATAGATACATCATAGTTTTCGCGTATCTTGTTATAAGCCTTCATAACCTCTATTTTCATAGCACCACGATTGGTGAAATACTCTCGAGCATCCATATTGCGTAAAGCTTTTCCATGCAAGATGACTTGTGCCTTGCGGTCTGTTGAAGGTTTCAGCAATATAGGATTCATCATCACATCAGGCTCCAGCCCTGCGGCTTCTGCTTGCACCACTTGGGCACGTCCCATCTCTTTTCCATCTTTGGTGATATAAGAATTTAAGGCCATATTTTGAGATTTAAAAGGGCAAACTCGCACACCATCTTGCTTAAGAATACGGCATAATCCTGCCACAATAACGCTCTTACCAACATCCGAACCTGTACCGTAAACCATTAAATTTTTATGTTTCATTAGTGTCTCTATTTTAATTTCATCGGTAATCCTGCGACTACCAAGTATGCTTCATCACTTGCACGTGCTACGTGCTGATTCATTCGTCCTGCAATATCTCTAAAGCGACGTCCTAAGGGATATTCAGGAATGAGTCCCATACCTACTTCATTGGACACGATAATCATTTCACCAGCAAACTCATGCCCAAACAGCACCAATGCATTCACTTCTTCTAATATCTCTTGTTCAATTTCATAAACTGCTTCATCACTGAGCGTTTCCCAATCCACATCGCGGTTCATAATCATCATATTGCTGACCAAATTTGTTAAACAATCTACCAAGACAACCTGTGCATCTTTTGCCTTTACATGTAAAGCTTTTGCGATACCTTCGTATTGTTCAATAGTAACCCAATCACTTCCACGCTGCTCTAAATGTTTTTTAACGCGGTATTTCATTTCGTCATCAAAAGCAATGGCGGTTGCTACGTAGCATTTATTTTTATAGCGTTTAGCCCTATCTTCTGCAAACAGACTTTTCCCGCTACGTCCACCACCGGTGATAAATGTAATCACTTACTATCCTTTAGTATGCTTTTGAGCGCCATAACGATGCAGTTATTCTCTTCACGCGTTCTTCCTGCAATACGAATACATTCGCCCTCAACACCAATTTTATCTGCCATGGTGCGAACATAAATTCCATACTCAACAAGGAGTGCACTAATCACAAAACTTGCTTTTATTCTAGACGGAAGTTTGAGCATCACAAAGTTAGCCATCGAAGGATAGACATACACATTTTCTATCCCTAAAAGCGCTTCTTTAAATCTGCACATCTCTTTGATATACTGCTTTCTAGCTTCTTCATAGCGCTTTAAAAAATCTTCCCTTACAAAAAGTCGAAGACAATACTCACCAATACCATTGATATTCCATAAAAATCCATGCTCTAAAAGTGCATCAATCTTACGTGAATCCATCAAGGCATACCCAAGGCGAACCCCTGCTATGCCAAAATCTTTAGAGAGACTTTTAACAATGATGACATTAGGATACATATCAAATAAAACAGTTGAGCTAAGACATGTCAATGCCTCGTCTTCATAGGCAAAATGAATAAAACTTTCATCAATAATAATGCGCGGCACAAAGGCTAAGCGTTTCAATAAAATGTGCATCTTTTCTAAAGAAAGATAGGCACCATTTGGATTATTTGGATTAATCAACACAACGGTATCGGGTTGTTCATTTTCAATAAATTGGCAGTATTTATCCGCATCAAAGCTATAATCATCACGTTCATTCAATGGAAAATAAACAACTTCACACCCTTTGCCCACAAACTCATAATACGATGAAAAAGTAGGAATCATTAAGGCAACTTTTTGAACCTCTTCTTGTTGTAGAAGCATCTGAATAATTTCAGTGGCACCATTCCCGATAAATATATTTTCAGGCTTTACATGTAAAGACTCCGCCATAACTTTTTGCAAAGAACGTTGCTGTGATGGGTAGTGTGTCAGTACCTTTTTATAGGCATTGGTTTGAATTAATTCACGGTCAATATAATCAAGTACTAGCTCAGAAGCATAAGGATTTGACAAATAGCATGCATCGATCTTGATTTCCAATGTTGGGAACATTTTTTTCAAGTCTTCCATACTTGGACTATGACTTCCCGCATTCTGTTTTAACGCATGAAACGCTTTCGTAAATTGAGTGTTACGTGCATTCATTGTATCAACCATAGAAATGTAATCATTGCTGCCATACTTCCCAATACAATATAGTCAATCTTTGAATGCAGCGTGAGTACATTACATACGTCTTGCTGTGTTAAGGGAAGGGAACCATCCCCAAGATAAGGCTTATTTTTGATTGCACCAAAATAGCGTGTAGGACCACCAAGTTTTAAATGAAATGCCAATCCAGCTGCTGCAATGGGCCAGCCTGAATTAGGACTTTCATGCCCTGAAGCATACTTTTTTAACGTATTAAAGCTGTACGATCCTTTAGCAGCTAAATAAATAAGTAATGCACTAATACGAGCAGGAATCCATCCTACAATATCATCCAACCTTGCTCCTGCAGTTCCAAAATGAGAGTAACGTTCATTTTTATAACCCACCATGGAGTCTAATGTGCTAATCGCTTTAAAAATAATAAGCCCCTTTAGTCCAAAAAGAAGAAGATAAAATAAAGGTGCTATAACCCCATCATTAATATTTTCAGTATACGTTTCTATACATGCCTTGTAGATTTCGTGGTCATCCATATCTTCAGTGTCACGACTGACTAAATACTTTATTTTTTCTTTTGGAACAGAAGAATTGATGACGTCCAAAACAGAATGATAGAGCATATGATGCGCCAAAAACATCGAAGCAATCACGATTGAAATAAATATTGAAATACCATGTGGAAGAGAAGATAAAAGAGTTTCTAACAGCCAAATAGCTACGTATGTAAGTCCTAATGTACTCACAGCAAGCACTAAGCCTCGTTGAAAAGTATTTTTATAAAATTTTTTTTCAAACCAACTTATATAACGCCCAATAAAAATGACTGGATGCGTTATAACTGTAAATTCACCAACAAATTTATCGACGATATACGCAAAAAAAGCTATTAATGCGGTATTCATTCTTTATCCTTTTTTCTTGAGTTTAATCAAAGAGATAACCTCTTTAGTTAAACAATTTAAGACATTGTATTAATGCAACGTGAGATAGAGCGCTTGTGATATTAAAAGTATCTTCAATAACACACATAATCATCTCTTCTCAAAAAGGAAAGAACCGATATAGTTTCAATATTATTCACTTTAACCTCTTCAGAAAAAAATATTGTTCTAACGGCACAAGTGAGAATAGCCGCCAAACTTATATACTTTTTCTTGTAACCATTGGTTACGCCCATTTTATAATCCCTTTTGTAAAGTTAATTAAGCTGTTTTATTCATTGTTTCAATGGATGTATTCAGTACATTCACATCTTTTACTTCTTTAAATTTTGTTTTTTTATGCTCGTATAAAACAACAATGTCTATGGCATGTTGCGGACAATATTCTGCACATAGCATACATTTGATACAAATACTCATATCAGGAAGCCCTCTACGATGTCCAATATTAACAGGACATACTTGTTCACATAACTTACAGTTGACACATGCTTCTGTTGTTGAAGGAACGATTGTCTTGTTATACGTTGACATAAGCCCTTTCAATGAACCGACAGGGCAAACTTGTGACCAACCTCTTACAAATAAAAACATAGATACGATAGGAATTATTAACAATAAAGTGTCATAACGTAGTGCAATGTGAAAATGCGTAATTGTAGAATGATTGACTGTTTCAATAAGAGCCCGTGAAATGATTCCTAATGGACAAATTGTGCAAGGTAGTGGATACTGAAATACAAATATTCCTATTAATGTACCTATCATCATGACAAAGATATCATCCATACCAGGTTGCGGTACATACTTTTGCACTTTATTTTTTACTTTAGTGTATTTTTTATAGGTCTCATTAGATGTCATTTTACGTATAATTCCGCCCATATAAGACGTAGGACAACCCCAAGAACAAAACGATCTTCCCGCTAAAAAAAGAAGAACTGAAATTGTTAAAAAAGGTACGATAAGTTTTGTATTAATAGTGTGTGTTGCTAGAGAGAGCTCTATAAAACCAACTGGACAAATAAGCCTAAAATAACCAATACTTACATAACATGTTCCGGCAACAGTTATGATGCCAAATGCACCTAGTATAATGCTTAGCATAGAAAAGTTATGTACACTTTTTCTAATGATTTGTAATTTTTTTACATTAATAACTTTATTAATTTGATTCATTTTTTGCTACCTTTTTTACGTCTGCTATAGGAATCATATCAATGCACCGTGGAGGACAATAATGAGCACACAATCCACACCCAATGCATTTATCTTTAACAATATAAGGCTTTAACGGGGAATCTTTGAGTTTTATTTTTGTAGGTATATCACGTTCTTTAGTATAAGGTTTATCAGGAACTTCTGGATTTGGAAAGAGTACTACTCCCTCAATGGGGCAATGTAAAAAACAAACCATACAATTCACACACTCTTCTTCTTTTATAATGGCAAGACCAAGCTTTTCTTCTTTTAAATCTTTAACTACACTCAAAACATCTGTTGGACAAGCTTTAACACATAAAAGACACTCTTTTCCCCAAGCAATACAGCCACCATTTTTGATATCAATTATAGGTGTGCCGATATTTTTAACATCCCAACAAAGATCAATAAGTGTCACCGCTTTAGTGGGGCATGCTGAAACACAAGCACCACATTTAATACATGCTTTATAAAAAGTATCGTCTTTAATGGCGCCTGGAGGTCGTAAGTAGTGATGTTCTCCTGACATTAACGGAACAGCTCCAACAAGACCGAACATCGCTCCTGCTTCTGCGCTGTAAATTAAAAATTTTCTTCGATTAAAATTCATCTTTTTCTCTCTTAAAGATTGTCCTAGCACTAAGACTCTCTTATCATTACTTATTTTTATTGCTATGTAATGATAAGAAAAAAAAATAGATAAGTTGTGCGGAGAAAATAGATGAATAAAAAATTTTACCTTTTTTTTAATACAACATAAAGTTTTATCTCTTTGTAGTCATAAAATCAAATAAGATAGAAGAAGGACTTTTATCATAAAGTCCTTCATTATGTGTAGATATTCAGAGAAGTTTTAACCCAGTTCTGAGGAAATTTTGTTTACTCTTCTAATGTTTTTGCAATATTTTCCATCTGCTTTATTTTTTCTATGTTTAATGGTTTATTAATACCTACACCATAAAGTAAAACCATTATTATGCTCAATACTCCTGTAAAAAGTGCCATCTTTTTTATATTCAAGTATTTTTTTACTGAACCGAAGTTAAGATACAGGTGTAGACTACCGGATAAAACCATCAAGACTCCAAAAATCTTATGAACAGGATGCATCTGAAACTGAAACTCAAAACTATTCAGTATAATCATCAAAATACCAGAGCTCCCAACTGCCAGCAATGAAACCAATAACGTCAACGATACTACTTGTCTAAACATGTCGTTCCTTTATTTTTGTATTAATACAATCAACATTCAACACTAAAACTCCATAGTACATAAAACTTGTAGTAACTTTGTGTGCAATAAAGAGAGAACCTTGAATTTTATGAATATTTATAGGTAACTTATAGGTGAAATATAGGGTAACTATTAAATAGATAATTTTTACTCTTTTAAGTTAATTTTTAACAAAATATCTGATAGAATCATAGTTATAAACTATAGGATAGGTTCACACATGTTTAAAAACTATAAAGTACTTTATGCAGAAGATGATGCAGGAATTCGTAAAAATATTGGAGAAATTCTTTCTCTTCTTTTTGATGATGTACTTCTAGCACAAGATGGGGAAAAGGCATATGAATTGTATCAAAATGAGTCTCCAGATATCATGATACTCGATATTGAGATGCCCTATCTTAATGGCTTAGAAGTGGCCGAAAAAATCAGAAAAAGCAATAAAAATATCCCGATTGTCATGGCTACAGCTTATACAGACACGGCATATTTTTTAAAAGCAGTTGAATTAAATCTAACCTCTTATATTTTAAAACCAATAGAAACTTCTGATTTGAAAAAAGCACTTAAAAAATGTGAAGAGCAATTAAGTCATTCTAAAAATAGCGAAATTCACATCAATCAGAGCGCATATTATAATGTAGGTGAACGAACACTGTATATCAATAATAGTGAAGTCAGATTAACGAATATTGAAATGCAATTTCTTGAATATATGTTGAAAAATCCTAATAGAGTTATCAACTATAGTGAATTTGAGTATAATATTTGGGAAGAAGGGATGAGTGGTCCAGCTATTCGAACCCTTGTCAAAGATCTAAGAAAGCACCTAACCAAAGAGAGCATTCAAAATATTCCAAAAGTTGGATACAAGCTGGTTCTTCAAAAATGAAGTTCTTCTTTCTTTTTTTTCTTTTGACACTCTCTTTATTTAGTGGCGTAATTACTTTAAATGAAGAGAAACTCTTATTACATCGAAATACGTATCTTTTAAATGAAAATATCTTTATAGAAGATGCTCTCAAGCATAGCGATTTCATCAAAAACAATAACCTTTCCGTTTTTTTAAGAAAGCAATTTACAAAGAACTATTGGTTAAAAATACCTCTCAAAAACACACTCAATAAAGAGCTAGATAAAACACTTCTTTTTTACTGGAAGAATATCAACCTCCAAGTTTACTATAGCAAAGACAATAAAATCATCGAAACTAAGTCTGTAAGTGATGGCATAAACAATGGTATTTCTTACTACTCTTTCATTATAGGACCTAATGAAGAAAGTACCATCTATATCAAAGTCAATGATCACCCATTAGTGGATGATTTTTCTGCTGCTTATATCATCAATACTGAACAACTTATATCAGAAATTAGTAACTATGAGAGCGTTTATAAACATGGTCTTTTATTTGGTATTTTACTTACCATTCTTTTTGCAAGTTTATTTATGTACTTTATGACATCCTTAAAAAGCTACTTTTATTATGTCTTGTTTGTAATGTCCATTATCTTCATTACCTCAAACTTACACTGGAGCTTTTACTCAGCACTGAGTCCATACCTTGAAAAGTCAATACTCTATAACATTATGAAAGTGGCTAATCCTTTTAGTATTTTGATGACACTTACCCTTTTCACCAAAGAGTTTTTTGATCTCAAATATAAGCATGCCACGATTAATAGCATTTTAAATTTTTACATGCTCTCTTGTATACTAATGGTAATTATACAGTTCATCTTTTCAAATGGATCTTTGATTATTTTTTATCCAGGTATATTATTACCAGGTTTTATTTTAATTGGTCTCATTATGTTAAAACAAGACAAACTGCAAGCTTCCCTTTATTCTATCGCGATGATTTTATTAATCTACCCTCTATTTATGGAGTCCTTTATTAGAATATTCAATTTTGATGGTGTACAAAATATGAACAATTACCTTCAAGTCACCAGCACACTATGCTCTTTATGCCTAAGCATTGTAACCTATATAAAGCTACTCTCGATCTTAGAAGAAAAAAGGCAATTTGAAAAAGAGATACTTGTACGCTCACGCTTTAGTGCGATGGGAGAAATGATTGCCAATATTGCCCATCAATGGAGGCAACCACTGAGTCATCTTTCCTCTATCGTTGTCAATATAGACATGCACAGCCAGCTTGATAAACTCTCACCAAAAACCTTACAAGACAAACTCAATGAGATGCATTTGCAGATTCGTCATATGACCAATACCATAGAAGATTTCATGAACTTTTTTTCTCAGAAAAAGCAAAAATCTACTTTTTCATGTAAAGAAATCATTGATGATTCACTCTCTTTTATGCGCACATCCTTTGAAAGCAATCATATTCAAATTTACACACAGTGCGATGCAATGTTTGAAATCAATACATATAAAAATGAACTTATACAAGTCATTATCACCATCTTAACGAATGCAAAAGATGCACTCAAAGATAATCCTGAAGAAGATCGAAAGATTTATTTTAAAACAAGTAAAAATGAGATATCCATTAGCGATAATGCAGGGGGAATTGATAGCAAAATTATTCATCGAATTTTTGAGCCTTATTTTTCAACAAAACTTGAAAAGAATGGAACAGGACTTGGACTCTACACAGCAAAAATCATTATGGAAAATAATATAAAAGGGAGTATTCAAGTTGCAAACAATAAAAGAGGAGCCGAGTTTATCTTAAAACTTCCATAGTCTCTTGTTTTTTAAAATAGTACTATCGCCATTACTCCCAAAAATATCGCTTTAACAGAAATACAAAACAAAAAAGGTACATTACTTCCAAAAAATGGTAGACTTTGTACCTTTTATTTAATAATCAATTCAAAGATTAACGCTCAAGTTTATCCCATAAAATATAGTTTGGCTTAAACTTCATTGCAAGAAAAACACCGATGATCGAAAAAATCAATCCAGCAACCATTAATATACTACCAGCTTGTGGCTCATCTTCTCCATAACTTCCCATTGAAATTTGGAAAGTAACCAAAATCAATGCCAAATAAAGTAAACTCAAACCAATTGCTTTATAATTTAAAATATTTAATAATTTCATGATTTTTTTACCCTATCCTTTCCTGTTGTCTCCGTATCTTTAAAGTGAGATGTATCTAAACCATAGGTATTGATTTTACCTTTCCATACTTCTTCTACATTTCGTGTTTTACCATAACCCAGTGCATCATCCATACCTAGCATTACAGGATCAAGGAATCTTGTTTTATCAATCAACCATTCAACGCCATCATGAATCCAAATATTGCCTTTTGTAAAGGGGCAAACAGCTACACATATGCCACAGTCTCCGCCCGATTCAACCCAATACTGTAAACATTTTTTATGGTCATTGTGCCATTGGTAGCGGCCATTTGCATTATGAATATCTCGTGCTTCATAGGATTGTGGCCCTTCTGAGATTGCCTTGGAAGGACAGTCTCTTGCACATTTTTTACATGTTTCACAAAACTCTGTAACACCAAAATCAATTGGTTTATCGGGAATAAGAGGCATATTGGTAAAGATCTTAGAAAGACGAACCATTGGTCCATACTCAGGGGTGATGATAGTTCCCATACGACTAGCTTGTCCTAAACCTGCTTCAACAGCAAAGGCAACTGATTGTCCAACACCATTACAGCTTGGTATTGCATAGTAGCCTTGGTTACGAATAAACTGACAAATCCACATATCATGCGCCACCATACGAGAGTAACAAAGTGCCGCAGCTGCATGTGCCATAGAAGTAGCCAAACACTGCATCATATCACGGTTCATCGCAAAAGCAGAAACGATAACATTGGCAAAGCTATTTGGAATAATGTATTCATCTTCTGTTTCCGTTGGTTTTTCAATATCTTTAAAGTTAATTGGCTTTGTGATAAAGTTATTATCATCCTCAGGCTTATCTGATACTGTAGTAAAAGCCTCTTTAAAGATCCAATTTCGGTTCAATCTTGCAATACCCACTAAGTCAGCCCCTGCTAATCTTGTAACGTATTTAATCTGATTTGTTAATATGGCAGGATCTTTTTCATCTGGTGCTTTGTTATAGATATGTGGCCAATCCTTTGCTGCTTTAAAATTATCCCATAAATGCATCTTTCTATTTGGCTTTCCATATCCTAGCATTTCATTCAGTGTCCACGCAGCTGATTCCCATGCTCTAGCAGATCTTGCCTCAGCAACACTTGGAGCTTTAACGCCAGGTGCATGTTGTGCTGTATTAATCAAATTTTGCTTTTGGTCCATCATAGAAAACACCCAAAACTTAGTTTCTCCTTTGAAGTTTGGAATCATCACTGAAGAGGGATGATAAAATGCCACATGCCCCTCATTAAATCTTTCATACTTTTCATTGATTTTGATAGGAGATACCCCATCTGGCATCGCGAATTGATGACGAATCTCTTGCGATGCTTTTTCTTTTGCATGAGCATCTGTGCCCCCAAATGGTGCAATAGTAACCGCAACACCAACGCCAGCAACTATCTTTCCAAAATCTCTACGTGAAAGTTCAGGTTTTTTCTTTTCCATATTTACTCCTTAAAAAATCATCTACCATACAATCATGATAATGATTTTAAACCTTCTTGTAACCTTTAATTAAATGATCCCAAGTACAACCATTTAACATCTGACTTATTATGAAAATTGTATTTAAAACTTATGCAACCGTTGTATAACTAAAATAGAAGGAAAATATTTTTTATCTACAAGTTCTATATTTCTTTTTTTATAATACGTACATTATTCATAAAATTTCAGGGATTTAACATGCTCGCTTCTTATACAATACTCTATGCAGATGATGAAGAACAAACTCGTGAAAACATAGGAGAAATACTTTCTCTTTTTTGCAAAAAAGTATATTTAGCCAAAGATGGGAAAGAAGCTCTTCAAATCTTTCAAAACAATACTATTGATATTGCTATTTTTGACATCGAAATGCCCTACTTTAATGGACTTGAAGTGTGTGAACAAATTCGTGAATTTAACCAAAAAATACCTCTTGTCATTGCTACTGCTTATACAGACACTGAGTATTTTTTAAAAGCCGTTGAACTTAATCTAGCAGCTTATATCCTAAAACCTGTCACCGCGATTGATCTCAAAAATGCTCTTAAAAAATGTGTTGCTAATCTTAAAAACAATAAAAATGAAAAAATTTATTTTTCTGATATAGTTTATTATGACACTATTAAACGTGCTCTTTTTGTCAATGAGAAAGATGTAATTTTGAGAAGAAGTGAAATCACTTTTTTAGAATATTTACTAAAACGTGTTAATGAAATTGTTAGTTATCAAGAGTTTGAAAATAATATCTGGGAAGAAGGTATGAGTAGTGCCGCTATTCGTTCGTTAGTACGAGATATCCGAAAACATTTGCCTCCAGAGACTATTATTAATGTAGCAAGACTTGGTTATAAATTGAAACTCTATAAATGAAACTACTACGCTCTTTTTTGATTGTTTATTTATTAATACTTTCTCCTGCTTGTGCTTTGCCTTATATTAATTTAGAAAATCCATCAACGTATCTCCTTAAAAAAGATATATCTATTGATGAAGCTATTAATAATCCTAGTTTTTCGAAAGTAAATCTACAATACTCTGATATGCGAAATTTAGATAACAGAAATTTTTGGATAAAAATACCTATGTCCAATAATAATGTTCAACAACTTGAAAAAAGGGGAGCGTTAGAAAATCTGTGTCAATCTGGTAGTATTACACATACACAAGGATTGAAAGATGGAATTTCAGATAGACACAGAGGCGCTATTACAACAAATACGAGAGGGTAAAGCCCTTGGCGGAAAAGATGGAGCATTAGCTCCTTTGATTAAACAACTCACAGAAGCAGCACTGCAAGCAGAGATCGAATCGCATCTCACTCAAGATTTAGTCAAGAACCGTAAAAATGGTACCAGTTCTAAAACAATGAAGAGTGAAGTGGGAAACTTTGAACTCGATGTC
>Ga0074195_1000083_pt1 | contig 231800 bp, 190 predicted proteins | sample EPASupsiteHSE623_FD_64525 | JGI IMG/M metagenome (GOLD analysis project Ga0074195, IMG submission 64525) | Bioremediated contaminated groundwater from EPA Superfund site, New Mexico - Sample HSE6-23 | ecosystem: Environmental > Aquatic > Deep subsurface > Groundwater > Contaminated ...
TGGCAACGGTGGCCAAAAAACCAAAAAAGGCAAAACCCTTAAGGAAAAGACATTACCTACTGCAATGAGACATACGAGGGTAGAAGACTGTTATAAATGAGGGTATGGGGAGTAAAACCTACAAGAGGTATCGCAAGCCATGTGATGAACTGAGAAAGGATGTTCATATAGGCTTTCACAGTATGGGGAGAGAAGTTTCTTCTCTTTAAGAACCTCCGGTACCTGTCAGTAGTCTCCATCAATCCCTCCTTTCTCAATGATTGCCATGGCCCTGAAGTATTCTTCTTCTCTGGTCCTGTCGGTGAGCCTGGCGTAACGCCGGGTCATCTCGATGTCCTGATGACCTAAAAGATGCTGAAGAACCTCCAGACGCATGCCGGCATTTAAGAGCTCTGACGCATAGGTGTGCCTCAGGCAGTGGACAGTATAGCCCTTCGTATCAAGCCCTGCATCCTTGAGATACCTGACAAAGCATGTATGGGCTGTACTGTAGCATATGTGTGTATCGCCTTTGCCGTAAAATACAAATCTCTTCTCCGGATCCCTCAATCTAAACCAGCGCTTTAAACAGAAGACCGCGTCATTACTCAGGTAGACCACTCTTCCCATGTCGTTTTTCTCTCCCTGGAACAGATTAACTTTTCTGTCCTTGAGATCGATGTCATTCATTGTAAGCTCCAATGCCTCACCGATACGTATACCTGTGCGCAATAGTAGAAAGATAAGTGCCCGGTCCCTGGTGTGGTCGATCATAGATAGAAGTTTCTTCACATCCTGGGGATTCATGGCGCGTGGCAGTGTGTCAGGCAGCTTCAGCCTGATCCGTTTCTTGAAGACAGTTCCGGGGATTTGATCCTGTTCGACGAGAAAGTGTAGAAAGGCAACGATGCAGGCGAGCCTGGTTCTTACCGTCGAGATATGCATACCTCGATCCTGCTCGTGCTCAATGAAGGCTTCAAGATCAGAACGCTCAATATGTTTAAGTTCTGTCTTACCCGACTTCCCATAAAAGTCGAGGAAGAACCGGATGGATGTGAAAGAGCTATCGATAGTCCTCGGCTTGTGGTTTGCCCGCCACTTGTACCGCAGATAGTTCTCAAAATGCTCCTTCTCTGGTAGATCCAGTTGAGAAAGCCTCTCAAGGATGCGGTTGATGGGGGTTCGTGTACGATGGTTGTATTGTGCTGTTTCTAATATACTGCTGTCTGATCCACTTTCTGCTACATTCGCCTGGGTCATTTTCTTCCTCCTTTTCTTTGGAGAAAAAGCAGTTAGATAATGACCTTCAGAGGCTCCTGAGGTCAAGAAATTATGTTACGTATAGCAGTAAGCAGTAGTGCATCTAATACAAAACCACGCAGTGTGCATTTCTGGAAGTTATCGTTGCTTCAGGCAATAACCACACAGTATCAAATTCAGGAAGAAAGGAGGTAGTTGGACAAAGACATGAGGGCATCGCTAATATTTTAATATCTCCCTATTGCCAATTAGAAATTCTATGCCGGATTTGTGAAAAGATCATCGCTCCCCCCACCTAATGTATTCCGCCCCATGCGTCTTCCTGACCTGCAAAATTGAATTGAATATTTTATCCTTCAACTTTTTCAAATCATTTGCAAATCTTTTCTATCATTCTAAACCGTTGAGGCTTTTTTGTGTTTAGGCTTGTATCAAAAAAATCTCACTGGAAAGCTGCCCCGTTGAAATATAAATGCGCAAAACCTATTTTCTTTTTCGTTCCACAAGTCTGACACATTGTAAAATGAATCTGTTACAACTGTTGTAACAGATTCTAAAATCTTCGCAAAGTCAATATAGACAACACTTTGCACGTTTCGACTTTTAAAACAGGTTTCTAAGATTCAAGTTGCTATTTCAAATCAATATAACTATTTTTACCCCGCTAAACAACCACTGTCAAACCTCAGAAATGCAGCTAAATTTTACCGGGGAAAGCTGCACGAATCATGCAGGTGGGAGACTTTTTTTAATTTTGCGTCCACTGTGGACGCAAAATTAAATTTCCCCGTAAACCCTTATCCTGCCTTGTTTTGTATCATTCAAGTTTTAAATAGAAAATAACTTTAATCAGTCATTATTATTTCAAATTTGATAAACCCAAAAAGAACCGTGAGGCCGACAGATATGTCCATAAATATGTCTCCCCTACCCTCCACACAAACATTTGCCGAAACATTTTCGGCAAATGAATATATTCTCGTAAAGTCAATATAGAGGCTGTTTTACACGATATTACTTTTTATGTAAAATAGTCCGGGGTTGAATCCTTATCCTTGGCTCAAGTGCCATTATTTTACCGTAATAGCAGAACCCGACAGGCCCGTCATTACAGTAAATACAGGTCTTATTCTCAGCATAAAACGCGGTTAATACCTTTTGGATACTGAGAATGCAGGAAGAATACTACCTTCTTATGGGTGTTTCATGTCTGAGAGCAAAGAATTGATTGATTTTATGGATTATTGATCAGGATTCATTATTTATGACAAATGGTGCTATAATTACTTTATGAAAAGCTTATTGAATGTTCAAAAATAAGATCTTACGGAGCCAAATCTATGGAACAGGAAAGATTGATCGTTATCGGTGGTGTGGCAGCAGGTATGAGCGCCGCAAGCAGCTACAAAAGAATCAAGCCTGAAGCAGAGGCAATGGTCCTTGAAAAGGATTATTTTATCTCTTATGGAGCTTGCAGTCTCCCTTATTTTATATCTGATGATGTGAAGGATTTTAATCAGCTTATCTCCCTTACACCAAATGTGGCCACGGAAGAACGGGGCATTAAAGTACTTATTCGCCACGAGGTTTTCGGCATCGATACAGTCACGCATAAGGTGTTTGCGAAAAATCTGGACAACGAAGAGGAAATTGAGTTGGCATATGACAGGCTTGTTATTGCCACAGGCGGGCTTCCCATTAAACCACCCCTTCCGGGCATCAATCTCCAGAATATCTACACAATACGGACACTCCTTGACGGCATTGATATCAAGAAATACATTGATGAGTGGGGTTCTTTTCATATCTGTGTCGGTTCTCCTGAATGTCTCTACATTAATCGATTCGGCACCGGAAAGAGGCAGATGAAAGCAGTCATTGTAGGGGGCGGATATATCGGAATGGAGATGTGCGAGTCTCTACACAAAAGAGGTCTTGAAGTGACTGTTATTGAAAAAATGGACAGAGTTCTGGGAAACATGGATACAAGCATTACCGATATTGTTGAAGAAAAAATAGTCGCAAAAGGAGTTAAGCTCTTCAAAGGGACTTCCGTGGAAGGTTTTGCAGGTAAAGACGGGGTTGCAACAAAGGTATTAACGGATAGAGGTGAATTTGATGCTGACATAGTGCTTCTTGTCATAGGCGCCCGTCCGAATACGCAGCTTGCGAAAGATACAGGCATAGAACTTGGCGTAAATGGCGCCATCAGGGTAGATGAATACTTAAGGACGAATATTGCCGATATATATGCCGCAGGTGATTGCGCAGAGGCAACGCATATGGTGACAGGAAAAAAGACTTACATTCCCCTTGGCACTACCGCAAACAAAGAGGGACGGATTGCTGGTGAAAATGCGGCAGGTATGAAAAATGTTTTTGACGGTATATTAGGCACTGCCGTTACAAAGGTTTTTGACCTGGAAGTGGCCCGTACAGGGCTGTCCCCCCTGGAGGCAGAGCGTGAAGGCTATAGTTTTTTTACTTCCACAATCAAAGGAAGGTCAAGAAGCAGCGCCTATCCTTCAGGGAAACCGATTATTGTATCATTTGTAGTTGACAAAACTTCAGGAAGACTTCTGGGGGCGCAGATGGTAGGCGAAGAGGGCGCAGCGCACAGGATAGATGTCCTTGCAGCTTGTCTCTACGGAAAGATGACCATAGAAGATGTGGCAAGGCTTGATCTTGGTTATGCCCCGCCATTTGCTACGGTCTGGGACCCCATCCTCATTGCTGCAAATGTGGCGCTGAAGAAATTGAGATGAATAAAAAGCTGCTCCAGATCATGACGCCCCCGGGTTTCATGATTATATCAAAAAGGAGGTTAAGCTATGGCAAGTTCAATTTTATGGGAAACCGATATTGACAAAGCAGTAACACATGCAAAGTCAGATAACAAACCTATACTCCTTGATTTCTTTGATGCCGGCTGAATCGGCTGCAAACAGATGGATGCGGTTACGTATCCCGATACGGCAGTTGCGGATTTTATTATGAGAGCAGTGATTCCATTGCGAATTCCGGCAAACTCTGAACCATTGGCAACAGATTTTACGCTCAGATGGACACCGACGTTGATCTTGCTTGACGTAAACGGCAAGGAGCACTCAAGGACGGTCGGTTTTATTGCCCCTGAAGAGTTTGTCCCCACCATTTTATTGGGTATTGCAAAGATATATTTTGATCTGGGACAATATGATAAAACCATATCCAATCTTGAATTGATCGTTAATAATTACGCGCAAAGTTTTGCCGCGCCTGAAGCAATTTACTACCGTGCAGTCTGCGGGGTGAAGGTCGCTCACGATATTGCAGGATTGAAGAAAGGCTATGAAAAGCTTGCGAAGGATTACCCTCAGAGCGAATGGACAAAACGCGCTCTGCCTTATCGATTGTTGTAACAGCAGGAAAGATTAATAAGCCAGAGAATTAATGACAATTAATCCCCTGGCTTATTAATACTCAGTGAAACATACGGATCATTTGCTTTGATATAATTAAGGATTTCTTTGGCAATGTCCGAATAGGCAATAATCTTATCATAATCAACGGCAATGTTGTAGGGAGGGTCGCTTCTTCCTCGCCGCCTTGATTGCCCCGCAGGTTAACGCGGGGGAGTTCATTGTGCCCTTGATATAAGAATTGGAATAATGAGTTCAACCGGCATGGGCATCAATGTCTTCAATGGGATACTCTGCGAACAAAGCAAGGAGGGTGGTTTCAATTTTGCGATCTATAATCATTTGTAATTATAAGGGATAACAAATAAACTTGTAATTTGCAAGTTAAATATTCAAATTGCATTATCTATGGAGGTTTTGACCCGTTCTCTCTGGAACACCTTAACTAATTTGCTAAGCAACGTGTGAAACACATCTCCACAACCCTTGCCTATCTGTGTCCCATTAAACTTCCCAATGCATCGGATAGTTTTGATGCATTGGGACAATAGTGGGTTGCAACACAGACAATAGCGATTGTCAGGACTGCCACGATTGCGAAGGGAATCCAGGTTGCCTTGAATATACTGCCTACCCAGTCGGGATCATCCATTTTTTTCGATGCCTTGTAGAGGCTTGATACCATAATCACCTGCAAGGCTGCATCGGATAAAATAGCAGGCGCTGCATAGATAAGGTAGAAACCGGCTCCCAGGATCAAAGCCAGCAGGATGCCGAGCGCAATAAGAACAATCCCGCCTTTGCCCAGATCAATGTCGGGGGCATCAGGTAGACAGGAAGACTCGCCTGATTGTGTCACAACAGCCGCAGAGACCACGTTACCAGTCCCTGCAGGCACATCCCCGGCAATGGATGAATCAGTGAAATCACCACTTGCTCCCCCTCCACCGAATTCACCTCCTCCTGGTCCGATCAAATCGGCAGTATTGCTAATTGGCGTACTGCCTCCGCCAGGAATGAAAACTGGATTACACAATCCATCATCGGATAAATTGCTGCTGGAAGTCCTTTGTATGTACAGCAACCATATTTTGATTAATATGAAAAACATGAGATAGGAGAGTGCCAATACAAGCGGGTATCGTATCAGCATCGATCTTACACCTGCTTCAAGAAGCAATTTGCTGAATATGAGGCCTGAAGAAGAAACGCCTATAAGGATGAGCACCATGTGAAACCTGAGAAAGAAACGTTTCTTAAAGGCCATCCTGAATCTTTCAAACCTTGTTAAAGATGAACTAACAGTGGACTTTTTCATCATACCACCCTACCCTATGGCGTTAGTAGGGACATCAATAAAAATATAATCAATTTCCTGCCGCTTATTAAAAATGCTTTGCCAATTATCCGTATAAATCATATCTCCTTCCGCTGAATACATCACGCCTTATGCGCCTTTCTGACCTGTAAAATTGAATTGAATTTTTTATTTTCCAACTTTTTCGAATTATTTGCAAATCCTTTCTACCATTCTACAACCATTCATGAGCAATCTATCAGCACCCTGCCCTGACAATATTCACCGGCATACTAAATAATATCAGGCCGACACCATAACTTTTTGACGAATACCGATAATTCATATATATTAAACAGACCATGACAAAGCTTACAGTTAAACAGGAACGTATAGGCCCTATAACGGGCTACCATCCCTGGGCATTTTCCGGGGCCTTTGAATCCATACCGGAAGGTTTGCAGGCAGGCGAACCGGTTAAGTTATTCAGCAAGAAAGGAGATTATCTTGCATCCGGTTATTTCAACTCATATTCGCAGATAACTGTCCGCATCTGGAGTTACGATAAAGACGAAGAGATAGACGGACGTTTTTTTTCAAAGAGAATTGATAATGCCCGGCAAATAAGAACAAAATATGTAGAAAGCCCCTTAACCAATTCTTATCGGGTCATTAACGGTGAAAATGACTTTCTGCCCGGACTCATTGTTGATAAGTACGCCGATTATCTCGTCGTACAGTTTCATACTCGGGGAATTGAACGCTGGAAGAATGAAATTGTTGCCGCACTCGAAACAACATTCAGTCCCAAAGGAATATATGAGCGTTCCGACATGGCTGCAAGGAACATTGAAAATCTTGAAAAGACAAAAGGAATTTTGAGCGGGTCTATTCCGGATATCATCAATATTCTGGAAAACGGTTTTAAATTCTTAGTTGATGTGAAAGGCGGGCAAAAGACAGGTTTTTTCCTTGATCAGCGCGATAAACGTCAGGCCTTCATGAAGTATGCAAATAACACGTCTGTTCTGAATTGTTTTTCCTATACAGGCGGATTTTCTGTATATGCCCTTGCAGGCGGCGCAAGAAACGTTGTCAATGTGGACGCTTCCGAGAATGCCCTCGAGCTTGCCAGGGAAAATATCATTATAAATGGTTTTAACGTCTCTAAATGCGGTTTTGTCTGTGAGGATGTAAAAAAATACTTAAAAAACAATGAAGACCACTTTGATGTTGTTATTCTTGACCCTCCTGCCTTCATAAAAGACCGCAGAAAGAAAAAAGAGGGTATAGCAGGATATAAAAGCATCAACGAAATGGCGCTCAGGATACTTTCAAAAGGCGGCACACTGGCAACCTGTTCATGTTCGGCACATCTCACAATCGAAGATTTCCGCTATCTCCTTTCGGAAGCAGGCGGTAAGGCTCGTAAAACATTGAGTATCCTTGAATGTTATACCCATGGTACGGACCATCCGCAGCTTGTGCCCTTTCCAGAAGGCGAATACTTGAAATGTTTTTTTCTTTCAGTATCCACTTAAAGTCATATTTATCATAAATAGGAAATGTTCCATAGGATTGCAGATTGCTAAAATATTTTAAATGCGCTCTTTCTTTCAAATAGTTTTTTATGCTATTATAGGTACACTTCATAACGCGCCCATAGCCCAAATGGATAGAGTGTTGGACTACGAATCCAAAGGTTGCAGGTTCGACTCCTGCTGGGCGCACCACTAAATTCAAAAACGGTTAGGCTTGTGATAGGTTTAACCTTTTTTTATAAGTTTATTTTACAAAATCATGTATAGTTGAATTTGTAAACAATAATAAAGGTAATTAAAATACATGAATCATAATATTAAGACAAAACAACGACTATTAAATGAACAAGCAGAAATTCACCGTTTGTTTTCTAAAATTCAGTGCGAACAAAACAGTAAAACCTTACAAGAGAATGATGAGTCCTTTTTATCATACTTTTTTTGATCTTGCCCCATATCCAATGGCAATCACCGATTTCAGCAATGGTCGCGTTGTTGATGTCAATCAGGCTTTTGTTTCATGGTCTTTATATTCTCGTGAGGAATTAATAGGTTACACTACCATAGAACTCGGCATCTGGCCTGATAATGAAAGCAGAAAAGTAATTATTGACCGATTATCCGATGCCGGGCGGGTTGATAATATTGAAGCTTGCCTCAGAAGAAAAAACGGTGAACTTCGACAGGTAGTTATTTCCGGCAGGCTTATGGAAGCTGAAAATTGTAAATGGTTTTTGTCTATTACTCAAGACATTACAGAACTTAAACATTCCGAAGAAGAACTCCGGAAAAGCGAAGAAAGATTTAGACGAATTACTGAAAACTCAAAAAACATGATCTTCCGCATGTCTCTTCCTGATGGAAAATACGAGTATATAAGCCCTGCTGTTATTGATATAACGGGATATTCTCCTGAAGAAATTTACAATGAGAACTTATTTTTCAGAAAAATAATTCATCCAAATTCACAAAGCAATTTTATTCAGGAATGGCAAAATATCATTCAAGGAAATGTGCCTCCTTATTCCGAATATAAGATTATCCATAAATCAGGTGCGGAGCGGTGGCTAAATCAACGGAATATATTGATATCCGACAATAATGGGCGCCCTATGGCTATAGAAGGAATAGTCACCGACATTACTGAACGTAAAGACATGGAAAAACAGCTCAAAGAATCGGAAGAAAAATACCGTGCATTATTGGAATATGCATCTGATGCAATACTTATAGTTGATTTTAAAGGAAATTTTCTTGATGTGAACAAAAGGGCAGAGAAGCTTCTGGGCTATACAAAGGAAGAGCTTCTAAGTATGCATTCTGAGCAGATTCACCCGGAAGAAGAACATGAAAGGCTAATCGATGGTTTAAGAAGATTAAATGAAGAAAAAGTAAATTTTTTAATGAATGCTAAAGTATTAAGAAAAGATGGAAAAACAATTCCCGTTGATATAACTGCAGCAGTTGTTGAATATGGAGGAAACAGAGTAATCCAGGGAATTTTCAGGGATATTACGGAGCACAAATATGTTGAGGAGGCTTTACAGGATGAGAGGGAGAAGCTTCTGGCTATCATCAACGCGACATTCGACAGGATTTATCTGATTGATACTGAGGGCTTCATACTTGCTATCAACAAAGCCGGTGCCTTATATTCCGCCATGAGAACTGATAGAACTGTAGGTACAAATTTATTCGACGGTTTAACGCCTGATGTTGCAAAAAAAAGAAAGGTAATAATCCAAAATATATGCCTTTCACAACAGCCCATTCATATCGAGTACAATCATGATAATGAGTGGACTGACAGCCATTTTTTCCCTGTTATTGTCGACGGAAAGGTAAAAAGAATTGTTGTATACGGTAGAGATATTACAGAGAACAAACGATCTCAGGAAGAACGAGAAAGGCTAATTTTCGAACTTCAAGAAGCTATTGCAAAAGTTAAAACACTGAGCGGAATGCTGCCCATCTGTGCTTCATGCAAAAAAATACGCAACGACAAGGGTTACTGGGAGCAAATAGAGGTTTATATTGGAGACCATTCGGAAGCAGAATTCAGTCATGGTATTTGTCCTGAATGCGCAGAAAAGTTATATCCGGGATTCTATAAGAAATAATCTTTTTCATATTTGTTCCGGTTGTGAATTCAAATCTTGTCCTTGGCTTTAGAGACCAAGGATTAAATCCCCACCAAACGTATACTTAAATTCAAATCATATTTTTATTTCGACAACAGGATTGTTTTCGAGTAAAACAGAGTTTCCTTGATTTTGTATATACTTATTAATAAACATATTCCTGATCGCTCCAGGATTTTTTGCTTGTACGTTAGCGTGAAGTAGTATCTCATTCCTGTTGAAAGTAGACGATAGATTATTCTCTTTTATAAATCTGTTTGAATTAAAATTGCTTACGACTTTTGGCATTTCATCAGGCAACACCTTCTTTAAGGAATCCTGCCTGTTTACAGAAATCTCCCCTGTAGATTTCTTAATAACCGTGTTGCCTTGCTGATATTTTGAGGATATTACCTTTATTTGGAACCCCCAGCAGCAATCATATTCGTTTATGTATACAAAATAATGAAGGTGTAATTATTTTGCTCTCATAATACCAAATTGTCAATAAATAAAAAAATAAAATTCAAATAGATAAATTTGAAGGTAAAACCTCCCACATTCCACGTACTGAATTGATTAAATATACCTTGGAATATCGGTGCAAATCTTTAATGAAGACAATCTCCTCTTCTATTGTACCCTGTTGAATAAGCAATGATCGGTAAGTTCCGGGAAGCAGTCCTGAACTTACAGGAGGGGTGAGAAGACGACCGTTTAATTCTGCCACAACATTTGCAAAGCATGATTCCGTCAACTCTCCTCTTTCATTCCAGAGCAGCACATCGTCATATCCCGGCGATTCTGCTAATGCCTGTTCGTATACTTGTCTATAGGTCGTCTTGTGATATAAAAAAGGATTATTTGAATCGACAGACTGTTTTCCGACACAGATTCTATATGGCTGCCGAATATTCGACAGTAAATGAACTTCCAATGTCGGCTCGCCGGCCTGCGAAACCATCAAACGTATTTTATGTGGCATCAAGGATAGCTTCGTTTCCAGTGCTTTCAATTTTCCCAGAATTATCTCTATATTGATATGGCAGGAAAAATAATTGGCTGTATCTTTCATGCGTTTCAGATGATCATCAAGCAAAAAATACCCATTTTCAGGAGTCCACAGAATTGTCTCGAGCAGTTCAAACACCGGCATTGGCTGCGCCAGAATTCCGGCCTTTGTGCGGCATTCCTGCATCTCATCGGCGCTTTCAGAGTCCCATACAATGCCGCCTCCCACACCATATTCGGCTGTTCTGTTTCTTTTGTCCAAAAGTACGGTTCTGATTGCCACATTAAACTGCACTCTGCGTTCCGGAAAAATATAACCTATAGTGCCTGTGTATATCTTTCGAGGTGCATTTTCCAATTCCGCAATAATCTGCATGGTTCGCACTTTCGGAGCGCCGGTAATCGAGGCTGCCGGGAAAAGGGCGCAAAAAATGTCTGCAATATCTGCTTTTGTCTGACAACAGACCTTGCTTGTCATATGCCACAACGTCGGGTATTTTTCGATGTCAAAAAGGCTTGATACTTCTACACGATCAACATCAGCAATACGGCCCATGTCATTTCTTACCATATCCGTTATCATTACATTTTCAGCCCTGTTCTTCTCGGATTTTGCAAGCCATGCGGCTTTTTCAAGGTCATCAGCCTGCTGCAATCCACGCATTGACGTTCCCTTCATAGGCTTGGAAACCAGGTATTCACTTTCGAGTGAAAAAAACAATTCCGGCGAGGCAGAACAGATAGCCCAATCCATGGTATCCACAAAAGCCCCGTAACCGTATCCCTGGGCGTTGACCATTCTAACGAAAAACATCCATGGATCTTCAGAAAACAAAGTTCTAAGGCGATATGTATAGTTTACCTGATATGTATCGCCTGCCCTTATATACTCTTTAATTTTATTAAAACAGGTCCGGTATTCGTTTCCTGAAACAGACGGGGTCCATTTAATTTTAACCGGACTTTTTTCAAGAAATGAGGGGAAGGATATTTTTTCAGGCTTTTTGTAAATTCCAAACCAGATAAGCGGAAAAGACCCGGACGACGACGGGACGGCGCAAGATGGGTCAAGAAAAGCGTGGCCTGCCTCATAGGCAATAAATCCAACAGCATAAAGACCCTTTGCCGAGGCTTCCTGCTCAACTGTTTTTAAAACAGGCAAAACTGTCTCATAACTATAAGCTGCATGAACTCTGAGAGGGCAGCGAAATAACAACCATTCTTGTCTGAAAGCATCATAAAGAATAACACTGTCTTGATTAATTTCCTTTCCCATATTTTTCCTTAATTTTAAAACGGCAACTTTATTTGATGAGTTTTTCTACAATAGGTTTATCTGGTTCAGGAAAGTCATAATTGGTAAGATCCTCCGGTTTTACCCATCGTATCTCTTCATGATCGTTGAGGTTGAAAATACCGGATATCAATGTTGTTCGATATGCAATGAGCTTGATTGTCCATTCAGGTGTGTAGCTGTATTCACTTACACAGAAGAGATCGCCGACTTCAACCTCTATTGCAAGCTCTTCTCGTAATTCCCGTCTTAAGCATTGCTCATGAGTTTCGCCTTTTTCAAGCGAACCGCCCGGAAACTCCCAATTTCCAGCGAATCTCCTTCCTTGTTTTCTCTTACCGATCAAGATATGACCATCTTTTTCAATGATTCCTGCAATAACAATTTGCGGTGATGGTTTCTTCGTCATAGTTAATTAATATCCTGGTTTGTATGCTTCTCAATACTTTTCTTGTGCTGCATAAAAAATATTATCGTCAGAAAGTGCAAATAAATATCTTGCGCGATATCATTTTTTCAACTTCTTATATATCTTACTTATACCGTAACAGATTATAGCTGTGGTACCTGCTGCCAATGGAATACCGAAAACCATGATTGCAGAGACTGCTCTTACAACGTCAAAGGGGTTAATCTTTTTGGATTTCTTTTTACTGTCAGGTTCATTGATTCCGATATTTGTAGTATCCACATTACATACCTTGCACATTGTATCATATCGGCAGGCAAAGTGACGAATTTTTTCTGGTTGAAGCAGTTTCCTGCACATAAGTGATTTTGACCGCTGATAAATAATATGGTAAAAGTTTCTAAAAAAACCGAGGTGGTTTTTATGGAAAATATGAGGCAAAAAGCAATATTAATGCTTTCAATAATCTTTCTTATTCTTATAATCCAAACCCTTACTGTAAAATCAGGTTTTTCGGAAAGTAATATCCCGGCAGGTTTTATAGATGTGCAAAAGACTATCCCCTCGATTATTCTGGATATTAGATATTTCGGCCCACACAACTTTGTCGGGGAAGAGGTTGAAGGATATAACGCTCCAAAATGCTTCCTCACTGAAAAAGCAGCAGTTGCACTATCGAAGGTTCAGGAAGAATTAAAGGGATTCTCCCTCTCCATGAAAATTTACGATTGTTACCGTCCACAGAGGGCAGTGAACCATTTCGTAAGATGGGCAAAGGATATTAAAAACACAAAAACAAAAGATGAATTCTACCCGACAATTGACAAAAAAAACCTTTTCAGGGACGGCTACATTGCGGCAAAATCAAGTCACAGCAAGGGCAGCACAGTTGATCTGACAATAGTCCCTTTCCCCGTACCGGAACAGGAGGATTACATTCCCGGACAACCGCTTCGGGCATGTTATATGCCTGTTGATAAACGTTTCAAAGATAACAGTATCGACATGGGGACCGGTTTTGATTGTTTCCATGAAATGTCCCATCCGGCAAACAATCGGGTCGGATTACAACAAAGGGTTAACAGAATGCTCCTTAAAACACTGATGGAGAAACATGGCTTTAAAAACTACGATAAGGAATGGTGGCATTTTACGCTTAAAGGCGAGCCTTTCCCTAATACTTTTTTTGATTTTATAATTGAATAATACCAATATTTTCATAGGGAATGGACTACCCAACAGCAAACTATGGAGTATCAAAGACGAGATGACAACATAAATCCATCTTTAAGCAAACTTAGAGGGATGGAACCGCGGTGTAACCAATTAACAATAATAGCTTCTACAACATATGAATATATGTTAGCCTGATGAGAAATAAAATACAGATTCTTTGGAATCTCCTTTAATGAGCACGACAAGCAAGAGCAAACATAACGGAATCAGGATTACCGATAATAAAAAGTCCGCCGCAGGAGGTATGTAATGAAATTTAAAATATTAATTGCCTTTGCTGTTTTTTTTCTAACAGCAAATCTTGTTCACGCAGCCAAAATAATAGAAGTATCAGGGCATCCCGAATATCCTCCTGTCATGTGGCAGGAAGGTGATAATATAGTTGGAGTTGGACCTGAAATTGTAAAAATGGCGTTTGAGGATATTGGGATTACCGTTAATTCAAAATTCAAAGGCTCATGGACACAAGTTGAGAAAAGCATCAAAGATGGTGATGTTGATGTGTTGGCAGGCGTTTACATGACAGCCCAACGTAAATTATTTATGGATTATTCCATACCGTTTATGAAAGACCCTGTTGTTATATTCGTAGCAAAGGGCAAGACCTTTCCTTACAAAAAGTGGGATGACTTGATAGGAAAAAACGGAACGACTACAATCGGCGACAGTTTCGGACATGAGTTTGACAAATTCATCGCCGGTAAACTGACAATTTCCAGATCTCTCAAGGCTGAAGGTAATTTTAATAAAATACTATCAGAGGAAGCGGACTATTTTATTTCAGCTATGTATTCGGGACTGATTGAGGCCGAGAGACTTGGAATATCCGATAAGATTGAATATCTACCGGTATATGCAACATCGGAAACATTCTATATCTCCATATCCAAGGAATCAAAATTTCTCCGATATCTGCCGAAAGTTAACGAAAAGATTGAAAAGCTTATAAAGGACGGCACAGTAGACAGACTCATTGACGAAAAAATGAAATACTACATAGAGGGCATTAAGGGGAAAAGATAATTTCCCGTATCTCGGTAGATCAATGGGGGGACGTTAAGCCCCCCATTTTTTTGTTGTTATTTTGCCTGTTCTGCTTCCGGAGCTTTTTCTGCCGGTGCTTTTTTTGGTTTCTTCGATTTTTTTGGTTTTTTTGATTTCTTTACCTTCTTCTCAGGAGCTGCTTTTTCAGGTGCTGCAACTTTTTCAGGTGCTGCCGACGGCGGTGGAGCTGCCTTCTCCTGTGCAAATCCTGCTGAGGCAAATACTACGCTGATGAGTAATGCAATAACGATAACAAATGCTTTCTTCATTCTTTTCACCTCCTTTTTTTTAACGATCCTTTTTATCTGGTGATAATTATGCCCAGTCTATCCTCTATATGGTTTGACACATATTTCAATATCTTCCCCATTCATCTTCAGGAAAACTTATCCTGTCATCTATCCTGATAAGTCCCTGCATGATCTCCAAAGCATTTTTCTTTTGTCATGTGTTTTCTTCTATACTACCATTTCTTATAAAAAAAGGAGAGAATTTTTTATTAAGATCACGCTTAATATTTTGAAAAAAAACAAAACTTCGTTGAAAGTATGTATAGATGTGTAAAGCCTTTTAATAAAGAATGCTTACCGGCTCGTACTTTGTCCCTTGTATTGCCGGGTAAATGCCTGCCAGAATCCCTACTGCCGTACTGATAACCAAAGAGAGTATGATATTCCCCAGATACAAAGAAAAGGGAAGTTTGCTGAAATAACTGACAATCATGGTAATTATGAACCCAACAACTACGCCCAAAGCTCCTCCAACCAGCGCCACAATGACCGACTCCGTGAGGAACTGGAATATAATATCCCTTTTCCTGGAACCGACAACCCTCCGTATCCCGATTTCCAGTTTTCGTTCGGATATGGAAAGGAGCATGATAGCAAAAATCCCGAGTCCTCCTATTAAAAATGAAACAGTAGAAGCTATTATGGTCAGAATAGATACAAGTCGAATGCCCTGTTCCTGTGTTTTGACAATATCATCCATGGTATAAATAGAAAAATCGTCCTTTTGCACAGGTTTCATATTATGTATATTCCTTATAAACATCCTTAATTTCTGTTTCATCTCAACAAGAGAAATTCCGTCCTCCATCTGAAGATAAGCGCCTTTAATGTAGTCCACATTACTATAACGCCTCATAAGGGTATTGAGCGGTATGTAAACCTGCAGATCCTGATCCTGTCCGGACAAATCTGTTCCTTTTTCATCCATTACACCAATAATCTCCGTAGGCACCCTGTAGATAAGGATATATTTGCCGATGGGATTCTGCGACTGAAAAAGATTATCCAATACCTTGTATCCGACTATTGCTTTTTTCTCTGTATTGAGATCATCATTATTCGTGAAATACCTGCCCATCATTAAATCTAAATTTCTTAGTCTGAATATTGCCTCTGTTGCCCCTGTAATGCTTACGGTGAGTGTTTTTTCTTCATATCTGGCAGGATAGGAAATATCAAAAAAAGGTACAGCCTCTACAATACCTGCGAGAGACTCTTTAATCCTCTTCACATCTTTAAGTTTCAGGGTCTTCGATTCACCAAACTGGTGTGTGCCCCTTCCTCCCACATGCACAATGCCTGACCGGAGAATAATCAGATTTTTTCCAAATTTGCTGATTTCATTATCAATTTGTTTTTTTAAACCATCGCTGATATTGCCGAAGGCAACGAGACTCATGACTGCAAAAAGGATTCCAAGCAGCGCGAGGCCCATTCTTCCCTTGTGTATGACAAGATTTTGAAAAGCAATCCTGAGATAAAAATTGATTCTATACATTATCTTTTTATGACCTCGGACAGTTTGAACCGCCTCAAAACTTCATCCTCTTATTGCTTCTATGGGTTCAATCCTGCTTGCCCTCAGCGCCGGCTTGAGACCGGAAAGTAAACCGGTAAGAAAGCTGAAGAGAAGGGCAAAAACAACAACCTTATATGAAAATAACATGGGAATATCAAAGAGCTTTTCGAAAGTCCCACCAAGCATCACGCTAAGCAGGATGCCTGCTATTCCACCTATTAAAGTTGTAACAATCGATTCAAAGAGAAAGGAGAGCAGAATACCTCTTCTTGTCGCCCCATAAGCCCTCCTGATGCCGATGTCTTTGCGCCGTTCCTGAATAGTCAGATAAAATAAGTTGGCAAGGACAAAACCGCTGACAACGAGCGCCACTATTGCTGCTAATCCTAAAAAAAGGAAAAGCTGACCGGAGATGACTGTGACAAACTTCATGATGTCTTTAGAACTCCTTATGGTAAAATCGTCCTCTGCCGTACCACGAAGACCATGATTATTTCTGAGTACCGTTCTCACATCTTCAACAGTCTTGTCAATATCCCTGTTAGTCTTGAGCCTCATCATGCCCAGATACCGTTTTTCATTGGCAATCCTGCTCATTACCGTTGTTAAAGGCATAATCACCCTGTCATCAATATTGGGACCGCCCATACCCCCGCCTTTTTCTTCAAGAACACCAACGACCTTTGTCGGGAGTTTGCCCACAAGGATCGCCTTGCCAAGAGCATTTTCACCGTGAAAAAGTTCGTCGTACACCTTTGCTCCAATAACACAGACTGCCTCTGCACTGTCATAGTCGCTGCCCGTAAATACAGATCCGGACTGAAAACCCCATGAAAAGGATTCAAAGTAATTCGTGGTGGAACCAACTACCTGAGTTTGCCATTTTTCCCCTTTATACTTCATCATAACATTCCTTACCTGATAAACTTTCATCAGGTCGTAAATCCCCTCTACCCTGTAAAGCGAATCTGCATCACGAAACGTTAAGCTGCTGGTTCTCACTCTTGCCGCCCGTTGTCTCTCCCCTCCGCCAAAAACCATGATGGAATCCGGACCCAGCACTTCAAAGATATCACGGGCTTTTTTGTTGGCCCCATCAATTGTTGTAATAATTATGCAAATGGAGAGTATCCCGAGGGCGACTCCGGTAACAGAAAATATTACCCTACCCCGGTAGTAATAGAGAATCTTAAAAATTTCTTCGAGAAATTCTCTAAGTTGTAATATCTTGAGAGATAGCCCCATCCTCAATCCTTATGAGCCTCTTGCCGAAAGAGGCGAGCTTAGGGTCATGTGTAACAACGATAACGGTCTTTCCCTCTTCGTTGAGCACACAAAACAGCTCCATAATCTCGTTTCCTGTCTTGGAATCCAAGGCGCCAGTAGGTTCATCGGCAAGGATAAGGTCAGGATCATTAATAAGAGCCCTGGCTATGGCAACCCGCTGCTGCTCACCGCCTGAAAGCTGCGAAGGTTTGTTGTGCGTCCTCTCGGCAAGACCAAATTTTCCCAGGAGCTGCCTGGCCTTTTCACGGGGATGTTTTATCTGTTTTTTTGAATATACGATTGGAATCAGAACATTCTCGATGGCATTTAAATAGGGAAGTAAAAAAAATTGTTGAAAAACAAAGCCTATATGCATGTTTCTAAATGCAGCAAGGCCCTCATCTTCAAGACCATCAATGCTTTTGCCCATAAACTCGTACTCACCCTCTGTCTGTTTATCAAGGAGGCCTACTATATTCATCAGGGTAGTTTTACCTGACCCTGAAACACCCATGAGGATTACAAACTCACCCTGCCCGATCTCCAAATCTATGCCTTTAAGAATAGGAAGTTCACGCTCACCTATGAAATAACTCTTTTTGATATGCTTAAGGCTAATCACTTCTTTACACTCGGGGCATTGTTTTGCTGGGCCTTTTTTATAGCAGGTATAACAATACGTTCCCCTTCGACAATACCTGAAACAATCTCTGTAAAGTTATCATCCCTAATACCGGGGGTCACTATTCTACGTTCCGGTTTTTCTTTGCCCTTGCTGATATAAACCACATTTTTCCCTTCCTCGAACCGGACAGCATTATTGGGCACAACAAGCACACCTGCCTTCTCTTCTACGATAATACGTACATGGGCTGTCATCTCCGGTCTGAGAAGCGCCGTATCTTTCGGGTCTATCTTTACAATGGCGAGGTAATAAACAATATTGTCCTTTATTTCAGGCTGCGGATAAATCATGCTGATCTTTCCCGGGAATCTTTTATCACGATATGTATCTACCCAGTATTCTACCCTCACACCTGTTTTTGTTCTTCCTATATCCGTCTCGTCAACATATATCCACATCTCAAGTTTGCTGGGGTCTATAATCGTGATGAGAATCGCCGCAGAAAGACCGGATACTACGGTTTCCCCTTCCTGCGTAGATACTGTTGATACATAACCTGAGATAGGGGCATATATTTTCGTGTAACTCAGAGAAACCTCAAGGGCTTTAAGCTTTTCAACAGCCTCCTTCACCTTTGCTTTCCCCAGCTCTACCTGTGCCAATGCTACATCCAGTTCCCTTTTTGCCTTATCCACACTGTCCTTTGTGGTAAATTCCTTATCTAAGAGTCTTGCCTCCCTTTCATAATTCAACTTGGCGTAAGCATATTGTGCATCCTTCGACTCCAGGTCTCTTTTCTGCTCTTCTATCTGCGCCTGATTATTCCTTAAATTTGCAAGAATCTCCCTGTCATCTATTTTCGCTATAAGTTCTCCTTTTTTTACATAATCGCCTACCTGATATTTCAGATGAGACAGTGTCCCCGTGGCCCTTGTCCCCACTTTTACAATCGCTCCAACCTGGGCCTTAATAATGCCTGTTTGTTCCGTAAAATACGTCACATTCCCCTTTTTCGCTATGAATGTTTCACTTCTTGTTTTTTCCGATGTACCTTTTCTGCCTCCAATATAGAATATTAATCCGCCTGCAATAATTATTATTGCAATCACCAGAACTATATATTTTTTAGATAGTTTCATAATTAGTTTTCACTCCAGTAGGATACCTTTTCAAGAAATGCCAGCGCAATATTCGATTTGTACATGGATATTGCAAGATTTTCCTTTGCCTTTGCCCAGTCTTTTTCTGCCTGCAGCAGCGTCAGAATATCACCTTTTCCGGCTTTATATTCCCCAAGAGCCTGATTGAAATTTGATGTAGCCTGCCTCAGGAGTTCGCTGTACATCTTTATGCTCTCAATACTTAGTTGATAATCCTTATAAGCTTTTATAATATCGAGCTTTACGTTTCTCTTAATATCTTCAAGTCTGTATTTTGCCGCTTGTATATCTTTTGATGCGCCCGCTACATTGTAATACCGCCCAACTCCGTCAAATAGAGGAAAGGTAAAATTGAGCATAAAAGTATCCTGTCTGCCGTCAGGGAAAAATGTCTTGTCCTGCCTTTGCTGTTGCAACTGAGCATCGATCTTCGGGTACCATTCACTCTTTTTTTCGTAATACACCATGCCAAGCCTTTCCACTTCCTTTATCTGAGCAGCAACATCAGGCCTCGAATTGATAGCCTTCTGCAATAGTTCATCATAGCTCCGTTGAAATTTCGGGATTTCAAGCAGTCCTTCAGTATCTTGCTCCTCGCCAGGGTCCATCAATAAAAGAGATTTTAAGTCTTCAAGCGCCTTGGCATAATCCGTCCGTGCATCAACTACATTAATCATTTCAGCCGTTGCCTGCACCTCTGCCTGCAAAACATCACTCTTTTTTGCGATCCCTTCCTCAAACCTTGCTTTTGTCAGCTCATATACTTTTTTTGCAGTCTCATATGATTCCTGCCGCTTTTCAACAACAGTTTTTTTCCCAAGAGTTGAAAAAAAGGCATTTTTAACATTATAAAGTACATCAACTCTTATTCCTTCCAACTTTTCCTTTTCCCTGCCCATAATGGAATAAGAACCTTTTCTTTGTGCATACCGCAAACCTCCGTCAAAAAGCCTGTACGACACACTTCCTGTTGCACCATAAGCATCCTGACCGGTTATAATACCTGATCCCGTGTTTTGTTTAGACACATTGTTTAAATATCGCGTGTAGGAAACCTGTGTATCAACCCTCGGCAAATATGGATCAATGGTTGATATATAAGAATATTCCGTTCTTTTCACCGTCTCCTTCTGCTCTTTTATCGGCAATGAGACACCCATTGCCTTTTGGATGGCTTCATCAAGGGTTATTGAAAACACCTCTATCGGCATGAACAAAAAAACAGCGAGTATACAAAATAATATTTTCATGGTTTTAAAAGGATTTTTGCAATATATATTATATATACATTGAATTTTCAAAAAAACTACCTCCTGTTCTCGTTTTAAAGGATGGTTTAGCAAAAACTTTGTTCAGTTTATTTGGCAAATAATTTACTGTCAATATAATAATTAAATATTCATTATTTAAGCAAATGTTATGCCATAAGACAACTTATTTACAACTTGACGCAATTCTTGAGACCTTTTGAAAAAGTTGAAAGGCTAATTGAATTTCCACAGGAAGCAAATGTCGAGAAAAACAAACCGCATCTACAATAATGTCGATATATCAATATGGAGCCGCTCTCATTTGCAAATTTTTTTATTGCATATTTTTAGCAAATATTTAATCATAAGAAACACTCCTGTCAAACAGGCGGACCATGAATGTATTAAAATATCTTAAAATTACTATCCTTTGTGAAAATGTAGTCGGGAAAATTACCGGCATAGGCGAGCATGGATTCTCTGCTTTTATAGAGACCGATAGCGGCTCATACCTTTTTGATACCGGTTCCGGTCTCAGCATCCTGTATAATGCGACAATATTTAAAAAAGATTTGCGAACAATAAAAAAGATATTCTTGAGCCATGGGCATTATGACCACACAGGAGGGCTCAATCATGTGCTTAACATTGTCAGTCCTGTTGACGTGTGCTGTCATCCCTCGGTTTTTGATGATAAATTTAAAATCATAAATGATAACGGAAAAGAATATAGAGAGTTTATCGGGATACCACAGAGACAAATTCTCCTTGAAACTAAAGGGGCAGCATTTAAATTCAGCAAAGATTTTCAGGAAATTGAAGGGGGCATCTTCCTTACAGGTGAGATTCCAAGACTTACGCATTTTGAAGAGCATGACAAAGCACTTTTCATTAAGAAGGGCGTAACTTATGAGGAGGATGATGTTATTGACGATCAGGCGCTTATCCTCTCCACGAAAAGAGGGGTGGTGGTCTTACTTGGCTGTGCGCACGCAGGAACGATAAACACCTTATGGCACATAGCAAATAACTTGAAGATTGAAACTTTTTATGCGGTTATCGGCGGTACGCACCTGGGACCCCTTACTGAAGAGCAATTAAAATATTCGATAGACATACTCAAACAGATAGATATTAAGATATTGGGTGTATCACATTGTACCGGCCTGCCTGCCGCACAAAAATTGCTTCACGAACTGGGGAATAAATGTACATATGCATCAGTAGGCAGTGTTTTTGAGTTTTCTTAACAAAATTAAATGCTTAAATTCGGGGTTATGAGTTTTTGATTTCGAAGGTTTTTTCTGATTCTTAATTCATAATTCTAATTTTTAATTATTAAAATTCAGGAGGTTTTTATGGATGTAGTTCTTGAATCATACAATGACGAGGTATACACGATCACACTCAACAGACCGGAGAAAAAAAATGCTATGGATTTTGATCTTCTCAAAGGTCTTTATGACGCGATGCAAAGGGCCAATGCAAAAGAACCTCCCTTTATAGTCATCAGGGGTTCGGGTAAGGCCTTCTGTTCCGGCGGAGATCTTATGGCATTTAAGGATGCGGAAGATGCGGAGGCTTTAATTGATGCGGAGGCAGCCGTACTTAATGAAAGTATAAAGTTGATAAGAGGAACCGCTGCAATCGTTATTGCTGTAGTTGAGGGAGTAGCTGTCGGCGCGGGATTTGGACTTTCATTGGCATGTGATCTGTCAATAGCCACAAAAAAAACGATCATGAATATGGCATACAGGAGAATAGGTCTTACACCAGACGGCGGGGGCAGCATATTCCTGCCAAGACTTATCGGGGCAAAAAGGTTCAACGAGATGTATCTATTTTCCCGTAATATCAATATGGAACAAGCTCAGGAAATGGGTCTTGTAAACATAGTTTGTGAAGAACAAGAACTTGAAGCCAAACTTGACGAAATGATTATAAGCCTGAAAGCTCTCCCGATGGAAACTATAAAAAACTTCAAAGACCTTGTAAATAATGCTCTCTTCTTCGGACTTGCCAATCATCTGGATAAAGAAAGATTCTATGTGGCAGAATTTGCATCCAAACCACTTTTTAAAGAACGTATAGAAGGTTTCTTAAGAAAAAAATAATAACCTTCGGCAGAACCAGGGACTCACCTGATTGGTTTTATGTCTGTTTCTAATGAATTTCTTTGATTTTTTTGTATCCATCGTTTAAAATCTATAAAAAAAATAAGGAGCCGCCATGGAGATTAGTTCCAGAAAAGAAAAGAATATACCCGTTATTTCAGTAAAGGGCAGGATAGATGCTGTTACTGCACCGGAATTTGAAAAAAATATGTCCGACCTTATTTCAAAGGGAGAGATCAATCTTATTATTAATCTTGCCAATCTTGAGTACATAAGCAGCGCGGGTCTCAGGAGCATCCTTGCCACTGCAAAAAAATTAAAGTCCGAGGGAGGAAAAATGCTTTTTGCCGGATTACAGGGTCCAGTTGAGGAGGTTTTTAAAATATCCGGTTTCTACTCGATATTCAGCATATTTGACTCAGAAACAACAGCCCTGAATAATATATAAATGCATATTTTCCCGCGCATAAAGCTGCCTGCAAAGATCGAAAACCTTGAATATCTTATAGAATTTGTGTCTGATTGTGCCAATAAACAGGGGATAGACCGGAAAAGGATCATTGAGATAGAAATTTCAACAGAAGAAGCTCTGGTTAATATTTTTAATTATGCATATCAAAATGTGGACGGGGACGTGGCAATAATCTGTAAATCTGATGAAAACAATAAATTTGTCATAGAAATCGAAGATTCGGGCGTCCCTTTTAACTTGCTTTCACTTAAAGAACCTGACACTACTCTGGATATTTCCGAGCGAAATGTTGGAGGTCTTGGCATATTTCTTATGAGAAAGCTGATGGACGATGTTCAATACAAGCGCAAAGAAGACCGCAATGTACTGACGATGGTCACATCTAAATCCCATACAGATAAAAACAACCCTGATAATTAATAAGCTCTTAATTATGCTGCTAAATTGCGGGATTGGGTTCCCGTTAATATATTGTTATTCGATGCATTAAACTATTTTTCTCCTTGTTGACTCATTTGACCTATTCTGTTACTCTATGTAACTATGGAAAAACAATCTGGATGGATAAAAAAAACTAAAGAAGAGATAAAAGAGATATTCTCATTCTGCGAGGGATACAAAGGCTTTCTTGACATAGCCAAGACAGAAAGGGAGACGGTAAACATTATTGAAAAGGGCCTTATTGAAAATGGCTACATAAATGATCCGGCCCATATAAGAACATTCAGCATAAACAGAGGAAAGGCGGTGGTGGCTTTCATAAGGGGAGAATCACAACCTGCTGACGGCTTGAATATTATCGCTGCCCATATAGATGCACCAAGGTTGGATTTAAAGCAGAATCCTCTTTACGAAGATGTCGATCTTGCGCTTTTACGCACCCATTATTATGGCGGTATCAAAAAATATCAATGGGTGGCAATCCCTCTTGCCATGCATGGAGTTATCGTAAAAAAGGATGGACAAAAAATTGAGCTTGCTATTGGTGAAAATGAAGATGATCCCGTCTTTGTTATAGATGACTTGCTTCCTCATCTGTCAAGAAAAATCCATGACGAAAAGAAGATGGCTGATGTAATTGAAGGTGAAAAGCTTACACTGCTCTTCGGAAGCATGCCTGTCACAGGCATCGAGAAGGAAAGCATCAAAATAGGGGTTCTCAAGTGCTTAAATGACCGTTTCGGAATCATAGAAGACGATTTTATAAGCGCAGAGGTGGAGATTGTGCCTGCCTTCAGAGCAAAGGATGTCGGCATTGATCGAAGTATGATAGGAGCATACGGCCAGGATGACAGGGTCTGTGCTTATGCCCTCCTGGAGGCAATGCGCAGAACATTCAATCCCCGGCGTTCATGCCTTGCAATATTCGCGGATAAAGAAGAGATTGGTTCCGAAGGCAGTACCGGCATACAGTCAGCCTTTCTTTGGATGACCCTCCATGACATCCTTGAAGGCATGGGACTAAAGGCCGATGAAACATTGATCAGAAAGATGCTTTTTAAATCAAAGGCACTTTCTGCTGATGTAAACGGCGCCTTAAACCCCACATACCAGGATGTACATGAAAAACAGAATGCCTGTTACCTGGGACGCGGCATATGCATCTCTAAGTTTACCGGTCATGGAGGCAAGGTTGGCGCCAGTGATGCCAATGCAGAATATGTTGGTGAGATACGGAATCTTTTCGACCGTGAAGGCATCGTGTGGCAAACCGGTGAGATGGGAAAAATAGATGCTGGAGGCGGTGGAACAGTTGCAAAACACCTTGCAGTATACGGCATGGACATCATTGACTGCGGTACACCATTGCTTGCTATGCACTCACCCTTTGAAATTTCAAACAAACTCGATATATATGAAACATTCCGAGCTTTCACGGTCTTTTTCAAATCATAAAAACGGAGGCTTCAAAATAACATGATGGAAAACGAAACATTCAATATACCTGATACAATCCCCCTCCTGCCAGTGAGAGATATGGTAATGTATCCTTCCGTAATATTGCCGCTTTTTGTTGGCAGGGATATGTCTATAAATGCAGTGGAAAAATCACTATCCAAGGACAGACTCATCATTGTTGCTGCACAAAAGGATTTAACCGATGAAGACCCTCTGCCAGGACGGATTTATTCCGTAGGCGTGGTCTCACAGATCATGCGGATGCTCAGGCTGCCCGATGGAAGGGTCAAGGTACTGATTCAGGGGCTGAAAAAAGCAATAGTAAAAGAGTATATACAGGAAACTCCAACTTTTATAGTCAGGATCGAAACTATAGAAGAACCGCTCATCACAGAAATTACCCTTGAGATCGAAGCCCTCATGAGATACGTCAAAGAAGAAATGGAGAAGGTTGTGTCTATGGGCAGAATGGTGCCCCCGGATATACTGATGGTTCTCGATACAATAGATGAACCGGGGAAACTCGCAGATATTGCTGCTGCAAACCTTGGATTAACAGTAGAAAAGGCACAGGAAATCCTTGAGATCATTGACCCTATAGCACGACTCAAAAAGCTCTCTGAAATACTCGGCAAAGAGATAGAACTCCTCAATATGCAGGCAAAAATTCTCTCTCAGGCAAAGGATGAGATGACAAAGAGCCAGAGAGACTATTTTCTGCGGGAGCAGATGAAGGCAATAAAAAACGAGCTTGGAGAAGCCGACGAAAGAACGGAAGAGATAGAAGACCTGCAAAAGCGGATTAAAAAAGCAAAGATGCCGAAAGATGTGGAAAAAGAAGCAAAAAAACAGCTTGAACGGCTCGATATGATGCATCCCGATGCAATAGAATCGTCAATGTTGCGGACATACATCGAATGGCTCGTGGAACTTCCCTGGAGCGTGTCCACCAAGGACAATATCGAGATAAAGGCAGCAAAACTGGTACTCAATGAAGACCATTATGACCTCGAAAAAGTTAAAGAAAGAATACTTGAATTCTTAAGCGTCATCAAACTTAAAGGTGAGATGAAAGGTCCTATCCTCTGTTTTGTCGGACCTCCGGGAGTTGGCAAGACATCTCTGGGCAAATCAATCGCACGTGCCATGGGCAGAAAATTTGTGAGGATTTCCCTTGGCGGCATGAAAGATGAAGCAGAGATACGTGGGCACAGGAGAACATACGTAGGTTCCATGCCCGGCAGAATCATACAAGGCTTAAAACAGTCGAAGTCAAATAACCCTGTATTCATGATGGATGAAATTGACAAAATAGGTATGGATTTCAGAGGGGACCCTGCCAGCGCGCTTCTTGAAGTGCTCGATCCCGAACAGAACAATGCCTTCAGCGACCACTACCTCAACCTGCCCTTTGATCTTTCAAAGGTAATGTTCATAACAACAGCAAACAGGGTTGACACCATTCCCTCTGCATTAAGAGACAGGATGGAGGTTATAACTCTTTCCGGCTATACGGAAAGAGAAAAACTGGCTATTGCAAAAAAATACCTAATCCCTAAGCAGCTAAAAGAGAACGGTTTGAAAGAAAAGAATCTCGCATTTGCCGACCATGCCATTACAAAAATCATACTGGATTACACGAGAGAGGCGGGACTAAGGAATCTTGAAAGGGAGATAGCATCTATCGGGAGGAAGGCGGCAAAAAAGATAGCTGAAGGGAACAAAGAAAAAACCGTAATAACCACAAAGAATCTCCATAAATACTCGGGACCATCAAAATTTATCCCGGAAGGAGATTTCGGAGAGGATATTGCAGGCGTTGCAAGCGGTCTTGCCTGGACTGAGTTCGGTGGAGATGTGTTATTTATTGAAGCATTATGCCGTAAAGGTAAAAAGGACCTCCTTATCCTCACGGGCAACATGGGCGATGTAATGAAAGAGTCTGCGCAGGCAGCACTGACCTATATAAAATCAAAGGCTGATATCCTCGGGATAAGCCCGGAAATATTCGATACCCTTGAGATGCATGTCCATATTCCGCAGGGTGCAATCCCTAAAGATGGACCATCAGCAGGAATTACAATGGCAGTGTCTATGATCAGTGCTATCACGAAAAAACCGCTTAACAGAAAAACTGCCATGACAGGCGAAATTACCCTTACAGGAAGGGTATTGCCTATAGGTGGGTTAAAAGAAAAAACCCTTGCCGCGCTCAGGTCAAGGATGGAAACGGTAATAATACCGGAAGAAAACATGAAAGAGCTAATAGAAATCCCAGGATATGTAAAAAATAAAATAAAATTCATGCCTGTAAAAAATATGGATGATGTAGTAAAAATATTTTTTGGTGAATTAAACGTTTAGCGTAGAGGGTGCGACCCACCTCCGCTAACGTTGCGAAGGACAGGCGTGAGCCCCGGTGATTGCAAATGCAAGAAGCTTCATTCTACGATAAATTAGAAGGCAGGAAGGTTCAGTGCAGGCTATGCAGGCACAGATGCACTATTGCCAACGGCAAACGCGGAATATGCACGGTTAGAGAAAACAGACAGGGAATTCTTTTTTCTCTCGTATATAGTATGCCTTGTGCTTACCATGTTGACCCAATAGAAAAGAAACCTCTTTTTCACTGCTTTCCCGGGTCTAAGGCATTCTCCATTGCTACTGCGGGTTGCAATTTCCAATGTCTTCACTGTCAGAATTATGATATTTCTCAAATATCAAATGATAAAAACATCATTTCAGATCAGTCAATAACCCCTGAAGAAGTTGTAGAACTTGCATTAAATTCAGGTTGTAAAAATATATCATACACATATACCGAACCCACAATATTCTATGAATACGCCTTTGATATTGCAAGGATTGCAAAGAATAACGGCATCTATAACAACTTCGTAACAAACGGATATATCGAGGAAGAACCTCTTATCGCAATTCGTCCGTATCTTGATGCAGCGAATGTTGATCTTAAAGGTTTCAATGAGGCATTTTACAGGAATGTCTGCGGCGCTAAACTGTCCCGTGTTCTCGACACGATAAAGCTCTATAAAAAACTGGGCATCTGGATAGAAATCACCACGCTCATCATTCCCGGACACAACGACAGCGAAGCGGAACTGAGATCTCTTGCACAATTCATTAAAAATGAGCTTGGCGTTGAGACCCCCTGGCACGTGAGCGCCTTTTATCCCACATACAAACTGTTGAATGTCCCGCGAACCCCGCCAAAAACCCTTCACCTGGCTCGCGAAATCGGACTTGAGGAAGGCCTGCGGTACGTTTATGAAGGAAATATCCCTGGATCAGAAGGCGAAAACACATACTGCTATAATTGTAATAAGCTTGTTATCCGGCGATACGGATACAGCATTTCCGATTACAACATCAAAGACAGCACCTGTCAATTTTGCGGTGCTATTATTGACGGCATAGGCCTGTAACTGAAAAGCCCCGGCTTTGCCGGAGACTGCACGGGAACTCATATCCTAAACAATAACGCTACCCGGTATGCTGCCATCCCCCCACAGTATGAAATGAGAAGCATTGATATAAATGAGGTCAAAAACCACTTCCAACTACCCATCTCCCGCTTCATTACAATAAAAGTCGGGGCACAAGGTATAAACAGCATAAGCGTCACAAGAAAAGAAAGGGAAGAAGCATGACTTATAACTTTCGGCAGGATATCCAAAAGCCCTTTATCGCCTATATTGTACAGAACACCGAGAGTCGCAATAGCATTCTCTTTTGCAATTACGCTTGAAAGAAGCGCGACAATCATCTTCCAGTCAAGCCCGAGCGGACCTCCGACAGGCTCAATGAAACGCCCTATCAAGCCAAGGACGCTATTTTCAATGTTTCTGCCGGGAAAGCTTGATAATATCCATATAAGGACAGAAAAACCGAGTATAACCGTACCTGCCTTTTTTATAAAAGACAGGGTTCTGTTCATGACAGCCGTTGCTATGGTCCTGATATCAGGCTTATGGTAAAGAGGGAGTTCCATAATAAAAGGCACCGGCGAATCTTTTAAAAAAAACCTGCCCATAATCATACCGATAAAACCGAGGGCAAGGATGTTTAAGGCAACAAGAGACCAGGAAACAATCATGGCTTTTTCGCCAAAAACAGCAGCAGCTATAAAGGTCATAGCAGCCAGTCTTGCAGAACAAGGTACAAAAGGTGTAAGAAATATGGTAAGTAATCGAGCTCTTTGAGATTCAATGATTCTCGCTCCCATAATAGAAGGAACATTGCAGCCAAAACCAAGGCACATAGGTAAAAAGCTTTTTCCATGGAGCCCGATTATATGCATGAATCTGTCCATAACAAAGGCCGCCCTTGCCATATACCCAATGTCTTCAAGAAATGCCATGGAAGCAAAAAAAATAACAAGAAGCGGTATAAAAGTGAGCACGGAACCTGCGCCCCCGATAATGCCGTCTATAAGCAAACCCTTAATCCAGAAAGGTGCACTGTACAATGAAACATTGATCAAACTGCCAAAGGATTTTATGGTCAATTCGAGCCATTTCTGAAGAGGATATCCTATCTTAAAGGTAAGCGTAAAAATTACTGCAAGGATACCCAGCAATAACGGGATTCCGATAACAGGACGTGTAAGAGCATGATCTATGCGGTCGGTTATAAGCACCTGTCCCATTTTAAATCTCGAAACCGCAGCGCGTGTTATATCTTCTATCCAATCATATCTTCCCCCAACAACAGCACGCAGGGCATCTTCATGCTTTAGGAGGAGATGCTCTATCTTATTCCAGGTATCTTCGGGCAGAAGTTCCTTCATCTCTTCCAATGCTTCAGGGTCACCTTCCATCAATTTTGTTGCAATCCAGACGTCCGGATGCGGCGGCGAGGCATGTTCGCCTACAAGTTCATTTATTTTTTGAAATATAGTCCGATGGTCTTCAGAAACATCGGGAATCCTCGGCTTATAAGGCAATTCTCCTTTTGCCAGGCCTATTGTGGTCGATACAAGTTCCTTTATGCCCCTGTTCTTCTTGGCAACCATTGGTATAACGGGTATTCCAAGGGATTTTTGCAGCATATCCATGTCTATGTGAATCCCCTGCTCCTCTGCCACATCAATCATATTTACGGCAAAAACAACCGGCGGTCCAAGGATAAGAATCTCGGATAGCAAATAGAGGCTCCTGTCTAATGCAGAGGCATTTGCAATAAGAACAATAATATCAGGATGTGCGTGAATTATAAAATCCCTGGCAACCATTTCCTCATCTGACAATGCACTGAGACTGTACGTACCCGGGAGATCTACAATCCTTATACTGAAACTTTCATTCTCATGTACTCCTTCAAACTTTTCGACAGTTTTGCCGGGCCAGTTTCCTACGTGCTGCGACAAACCGGTAAGAATATTAAAAACAGTAGACTTTCCTACATTAGGCTGTCCTGCAAGCGCCACAAGAAGAGACTTTTTCCCTTTGACAGACTCTGCTTCAGCATCATGGGCTTGCAATTTAACTGCCAGTATTTTGTTGGCCTGTCCCTTGCCAAGGGCAATTCTTGTATCCGAAGCAAGAACAATAATCAAGCCACCGATGTTTCTGAGGATTTTAATTCTTATGCCTGGAACAATACCCATTCCGGCAAGCCTGCCTACAAATTTTTTACCGCCGGTAATTGAATAGACTACACCCTCTTCACCTTCTTCGAGTGATGTAATGGACAACAGATCATCATTCATACCAATTCGCTTTCAATCATATTGAAGGAAGAGAGAGCGGAAGACACCAATTAAATTTGTCATCCTTTTCTCCATACTGTATGCCCGTTATCTCATCATACAGTTTTTGCGACAATTCACCTATTTTCTTGTTATTGATTATAATCGTTTCTTCCTCGTGTTTTATCTCCCCAACAGGCGATATAACAGCTGCGGTGCCGGTTCCAAAAACTTCCTGCAACGAACCGTCTTTCGATGAAGAAATCAATTCATCTATCGATACACGACGTTCTTCTACTTCAATACCCCATTCTTTTGCAAGGGTTATCACCGAGTTTCTTGTAACTCCCGGGAGAATTGTTCCTTCAAGAGAAGGCGTTACCAATTTGTTGTCAATCATAAAAAAGATGTTCATAGTGCCCACTTCTTCGATAAACCTGTTTTCAACGCCATCAAGCCACAATACCTGCGTAAAACCTTTATCCTGAGCTATTTGTGCAGGTAACAAACTGGCGGCATAATTGGCAGGAGTTTTTGCTTCACCAAGACCGCCGCGAGCAGCCCTTGTATATTCACCGGAAGTAATAAGCTTCACCGGGTTAATGCCTTCCTTGTAATATGCACCCACAGGCGAGGTGATAATTAAAAAACTATATGTTTCCGAGGCCTTCACGCCAAGAAAATCGTCTGTGGCAAAAATAAAGGGTCGAATATATAGCGAGGTCCCCTTATTTTTTGGAACCCAATGCCCGTCCAGAACAATAAGCGCCTCTATGCCCTTGATAAACAAATCATAATCTACGGGCGGTATACAAAGTCTCATAGCTGATCTGTTCAATCGCTCATGATATTTTTCAGGACGGAAAATATTAATCTTTTCAGCGGCATAAAAGGCCTTTAAACCTTCAAAGATAATCTGTCCGTAATGCAGGGAACATATGGACGGTGATATACTTATGCTGCCGTAAGGAACTATTTGCGGAATATCCCATTTGCCATCTTTATAATCACAACTAAACATGTGGTCAGAAAAATGTTTACCAAACCCTAAATTATTGAAATCAATTTCGTGTTTTCTGCTTTTTAAAGTTTTCGTGATTCTCATTTTATCTCTACCCCTCATACTATTTAATAAGCCTTTCTCCGGCACAACAGGCATCGTTCAATGCTGTAGAATGACGGAGAATAGCGCCTTTTTGATCAATACCGAGATAACTCAATGTTTGATGCTCAGGAACGCTGATTGACCTGAAGAATGCTTTTGCAGTAGCTTCACCGCATTGAATTCCTATATCCTTTTTCATACCGCCGACAAGCAGTAAAAGACCTTTTTTTCCTTGTGGCCCCTCTGAAATCGGCCTTTTGAGAAGATACTTTTCACACCAGAAACATTGAAACCTGTCAATCATGATTTTTGTCTGGGCAGAAAGTGCAAAGAAAAAAATCGGGGATGAAAGGATAACCCTGTCAGCCACCCTTACTGCATCATAAATTGCACCCATATCATCCTCTATGACGCAAAGCCCTGTATTATCACATTTACCACAGTTCTGACAAGGTTTAATGTTCATAAGATTGAGCTTGAAAAGCATCACCTCATGGCCTTCTTTATTTATTGGCTTTAACGCCTCTTGAAGTAAAATATCGGAGTTGCCGCCAACCCTTGGGCTTCCATGAAAAGCTACTATCCTCAACATTCCTCACAAATATTCAATGTTGCGCATAAAATGTTTCCTGCATAACATTAAGTCGACTTTTATAAATGCCGATTCTAATAAATTAGTCTACCTTATAGAAGGCTATCTTTTTAGCGCCGCATACCGGACAGATATCAGGCGGTTCACCTTCTACAGTGCAACCACATACTTTACATATATAATACTCGGTTTCATCATTTTTCCCAAGAGCATCGAGAACCTTTTTATAGAGTGCGGCATGGATCTTTTCAACTTCATTGGCAATATGAAAACTTCTCACAGCTCCATTCTCGCCTTCTGCTTTTGCTTCTTCAATCATAACCGGATACATTTCCATAAACTCATGCGTTTCACCGCTAATGGCCTCTTCAAGATTCTCTTTGGTGCTTTTAATGCCCTTAAGTTCTCTCAAATGATTATGTGCGTGCACTGTTTCTGCCTCTGCTGCTGCCCTGAATAATTTTGCAGCTTCTTTATAGCCTTCTTCTTCGGCCTTTTTTGCAAAGGCAAGGTATTTCCTGTTCGCCTGTGATTCCCCTGCAAAGGCATCTTTTAAATTATTTTCCGTTTTAGACATATTTATATCCTCCTTAATATTACGCTTATGTGCTGCTGGCAATTTACCTTTACAGCAACAAGGTCTGAATATTTATTCCTCAAACTTTTTATGGTACTCTCTTACCTTCCCGGCAAATTCTCTTCCGAATTCGTAACATTTCCCTTCATCCTCTGAAGATGGTTTATATTGAATTTGGATGCCAGGCTCCACCACTTCAACACCAATTTTTTTAAACATCTCATAGGCTTCTTTTACTGCACCGCCAGCCCATCCATAACTGCCGAATGCGGCCATAATCCTGTTTCTTGGTTTTAATCCGCCAAGATGATACAAAAAACCTGCCATCGAAGGAAACATAATGTTATTAATAGTGGGAGTTCCTATTAAGCACCCTCTGGCTTTCCATAGCTCTTTTACTGCTACGCTCATGGGCGACTCTCTGAGCTTTACCGGTCTACAGTCAACACCTTCATCCTTTATGCCCTGAATTATAGGGGCCATCATATGCTCTGTGCTGTGCCACATAGTATCATAAATGACAGCTACCCGCAAATCGGCTTTACCATTGGCCATGTCAAGATATTGCTGAATAATCTTTCCAGGGTCCTTTCTCCATATTACACCATGGTCAGGCGCTATCATATCAATGTCAAGATTGAGCTTCAGTATATCGGCTATCTTTGTCTTTATCAATTGACCGAAGGGCATAAGAATATTTGCATAATAATCCGCTACTGCATCATCCAGCTCAAACTGGGAGTTGCAATTCACAAATTCATCATCAAATCTGGATGCAGTTGCTATGTGCTGCCCAAAAGCATCCTGTGATATTAGAAGCTTTGCCTCTTTCACATAGGTTACCATAGAGTCAGGCCAGTGAAGCATGGGCGTTTCCAGAAACAACAGTGTATATTTTCCTGTATTAAGAACATCACCGCTTTTTACAATTTTAAACCGCCACTTCGACGTATCGAAATATTTCTCAATACCTTTTTTCCCGCGGTCTGTTATATAAACCGTCGCATCCGGTATAAGCTTCATTATCATATCAATACTGCTTGCATGATCGGGCTCTATATGGTTTACCACGATATTTACAACTTGTGACAGATCGACTATTTTACTTATATTCTCAATAGTTACAGAACAATAGTCATGCTTGACCGTATCAATAAGTGTGGTCTGTTTATCTTTGATAAGGTAATTGTTATATGTTGTGCCGTTTTGTGTTATATAACCATGGAAATCTCTTATGCCCCAGTCAATTGCCCCAACCCAATAAATATCCGGCTTTATCTCAACGGTTTTCATAAAACCTCCTTTACAATAGACTATAAGTTAACAGTATTAAATTAAAAGAATATGTATAGAATATCAAGATAAAATAAGCCTTGACATACTTTGTTATATTTTTTAAAACTTCAGTGAACAGCAAAATTCAATTATACTAATGACAAAAGACCATATAGACTCAAAAGGTTTTACTGCAATTGTTATCCTCACTATTCTCTGGGGGATAAACTATTCGGCAATTAAGTTTTCAAATACAGGGTTCTCGCCCATCTTTACAACCTTTCTTCGTTCATTAATTGCATCATTTTTAGGAATCATATATTGTATCGTTGTCAAACAACCTCTTTTTCATAGAGGCATATTATTGTTTCACGGTTTTATTGCAGGAATTCTTTTTGGTTTAGAATTTGTATGCCTGTATCTCGGAATGCTCTATACAGACGCAGCAAGGGCAGCCATATTTGTCTATCTTTCTCCATTTGTTATTGCGTTGGGAGCGCATTTCTTCTTAAAAGAAAGGCTTAATACGCTAAAAACCATAGGTCTGGCGCTTGCTTTTATCGGAGTATACCTGGTTTTTAAGGACAAACCTAACACGTCAGGCAATTTGATGCTGCTGGGAGACATCCTTGAGATTGCAGCAGCTATATTCTGGGGCGCCACAACTCTCTATATTAAGAAATATCTTGCTCAGAAAGTTCATCCCATAAACACATTTCTCTATCAGTTTGTATTTTCAATACCGATAATATTTGCATGTGCATACTTTATTGAGGATAAATGGATTTTTAATGTTAATGTCTATGTGTGGGCTTCTGTTGCATACCAGTCTGTAATAGTTGCATTTGCATCGTATCTTGTCTGGTTTATGCTGATTCATACATATCCTGTAGCCAAACTCTCTGTGTTTACTTTTCTCGCCCCTGTTTTTGGCGTTCTTTTCGGTACAATTATATTGAAAGAAAGACTGACAACGGGCTTGATCCTGGGGCTTGTATGCGTCAGCATCGGAATTTTCTGCAATAACTACACAAAAAAATGAAAAAACATAAGATTTTAACCATAGCCGGTTTAATTATAAGCATCCTTTTGCTCTATTTTTCTTTAAAAGACATTAAATTTAATGAAATTATTGATATTTTAAAAAAAACAGATTTAAAATTTATTTTTATTACGGTTTTATTCATCTTTCTCGCTGTGACACTTAGCGCATTTAAGTGGTCAAGAATCGCCGGAAACAATGTAAGGCTTCAGGATACTTTTATTGCTCTAATCATAGGCCTCTTTGTCAATAATGTTTTACCGGCTAGAATCGGCGAAATTGTAAAAGGTTACGTCTTATCAAAAAAAACCGGGATTTCTTTTACCTTTAGCCTTTCTACTGTGCTGATAGACAGATTTTTCGATCTTGCCGGCCTTTTGTTGATCGTATTTATTTTTTTCCCCAAACAGAGCCTGCCCCCTATGGTTTCTCAAGGCTTATTTATACTTGTTATATTGCTTATTGCTTGCATGTTGACATTGATTATAATAAGCAGGGAAAAATTTACGGGCGCTGCTGTAAACATGCTTGGCAAGATAAAAAAACCATTTTTATTGAGAATTGCCCACAGGCTTATCGAAGTCGGGGAAAACATCAGACGGATAAATTCACCCCTGAACATAATCATTTATGTGGCAATATCCTTTTTGCAATGGCTTTGCATGAGCGCTGCCTTATACTTTACTACATTAACGCTCAATGTTTCTGTAAAATTTATCTATATACCCTTTATCAGTGCATTGCTCAACATGGGCCTCACCATACCCTCGTCACCTGGTTATGTCGGGGTTTACCAATTTCTGCTCGTATATATTCTCTCCATTTTTAATGTCCCAAAACAGGAGGGGTTTGCAGTTTCAATTATGTTTCATGCATCCTGGTACATTCCATATAATATTTTGGGATTCATATTCCTGCTAAAAGAACATATCAAAATTAAGGATATGCAGGAATTAGACGAAAAGAGCACATAATTGAGAATGGGTTGATTAATTTGGTGCTGAAAACACCCTTTTATTAAATAAAAAAGCGTCCCCACGGGGATTCGAACCCCGGTTGCCGGCGTGAAAGGCCAGTGTCCTAGGCCTCTAGACGATGGGGACATTTGGGCCGTGCAAGACTTGAACTTGCGACTCTCTGCTTAAAAGGCAGATACTCTACCAACCTGAGTTAACGGCCCTTGAAGTGTACTAAGATATGAAAATTTTCACGTATTGTCAAGTCTAATAAACCCCTTTGCACTTCATCGTTGTTTTCTTTATGCATAAAAATTATATCTGCCCGCCCTACCCTTTCTGTAATATTCAATAAGATCAGGCATATTCACACATCCTCTTTGCTTTAGCAAAATAGTAAAATAATGATTTTAGTGTGAATAATTCGTTAGCTATAAAACAAAGAAATCAGCAATAAATGAGTTTTCCTGTATCAACTTTTACTTATCAGAAACCTTCTGTTTTGCATCTTTCAGAAACTTTATCACATCATCAAGGTTATCGGGCGTAAGTGAAATACCTTTTTTTGTCGGTATCCATTCTCCTTCCTGATTTTCAAAGTATGTTCTAATATCAATATACTGTTTTCCTTTAAACTCCTTTAACAAAATGATTATTTTATCTTTGCCCTTCTCTAATTCTCCTATCTGCATGTTCCCTCCTAATAACTTCATTGTAGCAAATTGCCATAAAAAAATATATATAAGCAGATATTTTAAAAAAATAAAACTAAACCACCGCCAGTTAAAGTGGTGGTTTAGTTTACCTGATTAAATGGCATAATCTTAAAATGACAAATGGCGATTTTATACAAGAGGTTAGGTATGTTGATACGGGTTGAACATGATGCAATGAATAAATTTGACCCCGTATCCACACACCTTAATATATAATCTGATCAATCAAAATCTGATCAGTAATCAAGCATTAACGGGGAGCGGCATAATGTAACTGTTATCTACGTAATTTTCGGAACAGGATTCATTTTTAATTCTCTTTTTTGTTTTGCCGGATTCAATCTTTATTGCGCTGCCATCTAAAGAGCTGCATCCAAATACTTCTATCAGCATCGTTTCCATAGCATTTCCGGCATGGTAAAACTCTGTTTTGATTCGTTTATTCCCACTGACGGAATGGATTTTGGCAGCCTTCTTATTGGTAGAAATACAACCGAATACTTCTATAAGCAGCTCTTCCATACTTTTGTTACCTATGTCAGTTTCCAGGTTCCATTTAATAGCCATGGCATCCTCCTTATGTTCTGACTTTATTGCCTTACATTATCTTAACGCAAGGATTGTGCCAAACATCAATTAGTCGTATAATCAATGCGTTACAAAACATAACCCTACTCTACTATCATATATAACAGATTATAACTGAAACACATCTCGTATTTGATAATTACTGTTAAATATGATAGATTAAAACTGTTATTATAAAGTTTAAAGAGGTCTTACATGGTACATTTTCTTTTTATTTCACCCTTGAGTAATAATCAGTATCGCCCTCTTTATTGTTTATTTTCAAAGGAGTTGGAGCCTTTTATGCAAAAGTTACAAACTGCCGACACAATAACTTACGGACGTACCGGCAGTTTTACAGTAAATCTGCTAAATATGACAGAACATTATTTACATAGTTATATAAAATCCTGCAAAACGCTGAGCATGACAAGGTTCTTCAAGGGAAATATTTATGAAAATTGATGAAAACCGTTTTTTCAGAGAGATGACCTTGCGCATATGCGGCAGTCTTGAGATTGAAAAAGCGCTCTGGCACTGTTTCCTGTACGTCCGCAACATAATGCCCACCGATGAACTGATTCTGACCGAATACAACCACGGCACTGGCACTCTGGATGTCGTCGCAACAGCCAATGAGCATAGCGGCATTTCAAGCATGGATAAGATACCCATGCCTCCGCACCTTCAGAGACAATTAGAAGACCCTTTCAAATTCCCAAGGGTGCGGACATCTGACGATGTATATAAGGATGAAATACTTTCAATTGTTGCCGGTAAATATAGTTGGACCGACTCCTCTATTATTGTTGGACGGCTTATTGTTGAAAATAAATTTGTCGGATCTTTGATAATCAGAGCAAACGGAAAGGGAAGATACAGTGCAAATGATGCCAAACTGTGGTCTCTTATAAATGAGCCTGCGGCTATTGCCCTTGCCAACAGCCGGCGATACATGGAACTGATGGAACTGAAAGAACTGCTGGCAGACGACAGCAGATACTTCCAGAATGAGTTAAGGCGAGGATTCAGTGAAGAGATTATTGGCGCTGAACTCGGCCTGAAAGAGGTAATGGAACAAGTCTCGAAGGTAGCACCTCAATTAAGTCCTGTATTGCTTTATGGCGAAACAGGAACCGGCAAAGAACTTATTGCCAACACAATCCACAATTCTTCTCCCATGAACAACGGGCCGCTTATAAAGGTTAACTGTGGAGCCATACCTGAATCTCTCATAGACAGCGAACTTTTCGGTCATGAAAAGGGTGCTTTCACCGGCGCTCTTTCTCAGCAGAGAGGCAGATTTGAACGCGCCAACGGCGGCACCATCTTTCTTGATGAAGTCAGTGAACTGCCTTTTCATGCCCAGGTCCGTCTGCTTAGAGTCCTCCAGGAAAAAGAGATAGAACGTGTCGGCGGAACCCGGTCCATAAAGATTGATATACGCATTATCTCTGCCACCAACAAAGACCTCAAGTCGCTTGTGAAAGAAAACCTCTTCAGAGACGATCTATACTACCGTTTGTGCGTATTTCCCATTAATATCCCACCCTTAAGAGAACGTAAGGTTGACATTCCGGTCCTTGTTGATCATTTCATGCGAAAAAAGGCAAATGAAATCGGATTGCATTTTAAACCCTCCCTTGTGCCGGGCACTATGGAGTTACTCCTTAATTATGACTGGCCGGGAAATGTAAGGGAGTTAAGCAATGTTCTGGAGCGTGCCATAATCATTCACGGCGGGAGACCTCTGACTTTTGAAGATATTGTCGGTATTCAGATACATGGCGACGAACATAAGGAATACAGGATGGAAAAGGATGATCTGACTCTCGACAATGTTGAATCACAGCATATCAGAATGGCTTTGGAAATGGCTGGAGGGAAGGTGGAAGGAGAAAAAGGGGCGGCAGCAATCCTTGGAATAAATCCAGGAACCTTGCGCCACAGGATGAGAAAAATGGGTATACCTTTCGGCAGGGCTGCAAGGACATAGCGCACAAAGCAATATCGCAATCAACAGAGATAAGCAGTCGGGATGCCTATGATCCCGATAAACAAATAATGGGGGTGTTGTATTATGGACAAAGAATTTCATTACTACATTACTTACATCACTGCTCTCAAAGCAGGTTTTAAGCCTGAGGATTCTTCTATAATCGCATATTCATCGCAGTACACCGATGACAATGATATAATCTATAAAATCCATGAAGGTTATCCTGATGAATATTCAAACTATATCAGTCAGACAATGGATATCATTAAACCACAAAATGAACTCATGAGAATCTACCCGGTTTTTCATTTCATGCCGGGTACGTTAACTGAGATTACAGGTGATTCAGCCCGGCGTCGTGACGGCAAGTTTCATATAATGAACACCATACCTGATAATCTCAACAGCAGACAACTTCTTCAGGCCGCCCTTTATTCTCATAATCTTTACAACATCGGAATAGCAACGCACATGTACGCCGACACCTTTGCTCATCAAAATTTTGTAGGGTTTAATGAGGGCTTTAATGAAATGAAAGGTATTATTGAAAAGCTTATTCCCGATATCGGACATGCCGATGCCAAACATAAACCGGATATACCAGACCTTATATGGGAAGATGAACGTCTTATTCCGAGTATTTCGCAAATAGACAACAAGAAACGTTTCCTTGAAGCAGCCCGGTGCATCTATGAAAAATACGTTAATTATCTTAACACTTCCAATGACAGCAATAATTTAATAACCCAAATAGAGGAAGCAATTGGTACATACAACGGTAGTCAGGAAGACCGTATTGATCGTTATAAGGTCTTGATCGGCAATAATTTCATTGAATATGAAAAAAAGCAATGGTTTAAAGAGGCAGTTGATTTTGTAAATGAAGAAATCCCCTATTCGAGCGGCGGTTATAGTGTTCCCAGAAGTGAAACAGAATGGATATGGAAGGGAAATTACAAGGAAACCGACTGGTACAAATTTCAGGAAGCAGTGAAAACTTATCAATGGCTGGCTATGGATACCGCCATCGGCCCGATCTTTGCAAAAATGGAATTTAAGGGCGTATAAATAAGTATCATCCGCTTACATGACGAGGTGACAGATTATGAAAAAACTACTCGGGTTGTTATCTTTATATTTATCATGTTTATCAATACTTCTCACCAGTTGTGCAGGACATTCAAATGATATCAACAAAATTGCCGCCGATATTTACTCCAAAAGCAAGATACATGAACCGCTGCCTCCTCATGCCTTTAAATCCGACGGCTGCTCTTGCTTCCCTGACGGCAACTGGGCGGAATGTTGTATTAAACATGATCTGTCTTACTGGATGGGCGGCGCGCGCGAGGAAAAATTGAATGCCGATGTAGAATTGAAAAAGTGTGTATCAGAGAAAGGTCATCCTGTAACAGCCTTATTCATGTATTACGGTGTCAGAGCGGGCGGTGTCTGGTGGTTGCCGACTCCCTTCCGTTGGGGATTCGGCTGGGATTATCCGCAGTCAGGACCTCCAAACAAACCATACTGATACAGTAGCGTTTAATCCGATACTTGTCTTTTAAAATATCTCCTGCTGCTCATTTATATTGTATATCACCGATTCTCGGGTGCATTCTGTATTGAAACCCGAATTCAATAGGAACGTTACCGGACAGGGCTTTTACTATCTCCTCAATATTTTTTTTGTCGTCTACGTTATGAACAACGCCCCCTACAATTAAACCATAGTCAACAAGGCCTTCTTCTTTAAACCCTACCTCCAGCGTTGAAACAGACAAGTCCTGGTTAATTGCAATTTCGGCCTTTATTTTTGCAGCAAGAGCTTTTAACTTCAATATGTTTTCCGCTTTTTCCGTGTATAACTTGTCCCTCTTTTCAAGCTCATCCTTTATGATGTTTGTAATTTCATCATATGTCTGCACGCTTGTGTCAAAAACAAAATCGTATTGTTCAGGGTCATCCCAATCACTCCCGTAAATCAGATAAACAGCGCCTGCCATCTCTTTATCTACCTTATCTATCAGCCATCTGGCATTTTCACTATTGCCGATCTCCTGCCACTTCATTACATTCTCAACCCTCTTTTCAATGGGCGCTATTGTTCGTATCCTCAATGCATGGGGTATACCTTTCAACAAAAAATTGCCGCCCCTGCCCATAATTACAATATTATTTTCCAGGGCATAATTAAGAATATGGCTTTGATTTAATGTCACAAAACCTCTGTAAGACCATTCATATCTCTCAACAACAGTGGGTTGATTTTCATCAAAATACTTTGCCATTTCTTCCCAATTGGTTCCCACTCTCTTCATATCTTCAAGAATTTGCTTTCTGTCAATATAGGCATAGTTCAACAACCCGGCAACGTTCTTACCTATCTCTTTTCCGCCGCTTCCGTATTCTCTTGCTATTGTTAATATGGCCATGACCCCTCCTTATAAATATCTTTTTTTGAAGTATCTATTTCTGAAATGGAATTACCCATATCAGCATGGCAGGAATATAGCAAAAAATAAGCGATATAATAACATAGGGCACTGTAATTCCCAGAAATTCCTTCAGACTGACCTTTCTCTGGTCTTCCTTTTCACCCATGCTTTTCGCTACAAACAATGCTGGAGCACCGGCAACAGTAAGGTTGCTGCCCAATGTACCGGCCCATAACAACATCCAGTACAGAGGCCAGGGATTCATCCCCGTTTCTTTTCCGAGGTCTCTGATAACATATAGCATGGTCAGGATATAGGCATCATGTTCCACAATACCAACTATGGGGGCTGTTACCCAAAAAAGCGCTGTAGCTCCAATTACCAGACTCTTCTGAATCAATGGCGTGATTGCATTGGATACAAGCTTTATCACCCCTGCATGTTCCAGGCCACCAACTAATGCAAAAAGCGAAACGTAAAAGAATATGGCTCTCCAGTCCAGTTCGGAAAGCACCTGTTCTACGTTAGGGATTTCAAGAGTAAATTTATCCTTAAAAAGTTCAAATACAAGGATAATGGCGATAGCGCCCCACATGGCAATAAAACCGAGTGTATAACCGAATACAGGCCTGAAAGCCATGGCAATGATTGTAAGCACGAAAATGCTGCATGAGATTATTGCAAAGGGCTTATCCTTTATATGGTCGAGGGGCTTTTCCTCAGACATGGATGCAACATCCATCCTGATGTCTTTATACTTTTTCGAGAATAGCCAGTAAAAAAAACCGCATGTAATAATATATGAGAAGCAAAGGATAAAAAAGGATGAAGGACGTCCCAAGTACCAGAGGAAGCCACTGAATTCTATTCCTGAGACGCTGTGGAGCATCTGCGGGGGTAAATCGCCCAAGAGCATGGCTGTACCCATAAAGTTAGCGCATAGACCTACAAACATTACAGGCGCAAAAGCAGGGAAATTAAATCTTCGACAGGCATGAAAGACAACAGGCGCAAACATGAGGACAACTACAACGTTATCGATCAGCATGGACACAAATCCTGCAAGCATTCCAAGGACTGTTACAAATACAGCAACGTTACCCTTAGACATCTTCAGGATAATGGCAGCCAGAAAATCCGGCACGCCGGATTTTCCGAAATAGCCCGATATAATCCATATGCTCAGGAGTATGGCTATAACATTCCAGTCAACAATCTTGAATGCATCAATATCGCTGTAAATGCCGACTAAAATCATCAGGATGATCCCTGAGAGCGCAGCGATAACGCTGTCAATCCAACCGGTGATTACAAGGATGATACTGGCGAGGAAGATAACGCTTGCTGCAATTTGCATAAAATCCATGTTCTCATTACCCCCTATTATTTGATATCCAGAATATAAAAAAGGCGGGAAATAATCCCGCCTTTAGTTTTAGCAAATATTTTAAATAATGTATACAATATTTTTTAAATCATATTACTCCCATAGCTTTCAGAACAGAGAGCATAACCGCTGCCGCCATGACCGATCCTACCTGGCCGCCTGCGTTTGCGCCCATGGCATGCATAAGGAGATAGCTCTTTTTGTTCCACTTCTGACCTTCTTTCTGGACAACACGGGCAGACATGGGGAATGCAGAAATACCTGCCGCTCCGATCAATGGGTTCACTTTTCCGCCTGTCACATAATAGAGTATCTTTCCGAAGAGCACGCCGAAAACCGTGTCAAGACAAATTGCCATGAGACCAAGTCCAAGAATAAGAAGAGTCTGAGGTTTCACAAATACCTCTCCATTCATTGTACCGCCGATTGCTAATCCAAGAAACAAAGTAACTACGTTTGCTATTTCATTTTCAGATGCCTTTGTAAGTCTGGATACCGCACCGGACTCTTTCATGAAATTGCCGAGCATGATTGTTGCAAGAAGAGGTAAACCCATTGGTGCAATAAGTCCGCCCACTACAGTGATGACAACAGGGAAAAGAAGGGCTGTAGTATCTGACACTGTCTTCTGATGTGTCTTCATAACGGTTTCACGTTCTTTCTGTGTTGTGAGCATTCTCATAATCGGCGGCTGAAGTAAGGGCACCAGGGACATATATGAATATGCGGCAACCGAGCATGGACCGAGTAATTCTTTCGCGTATTTAGATGCCACATAAATAACGGTAGGGCCGTCGCAGGCGCCTATGATTCCGATGGTGACAGCTTCATTGTATGGGAAACCAAGGGCAAGGGCAATAAGGAGTGTAATAAAAATACCGAACTGACCTGCTGCACCGAGAAGAAATGTATAGGGATTTTCAAGAACAGGCCTGAAATCCGTCATAGCCCCGATACCAACAAATATAAGAAGAGGGAATAATTCATTAAGAATACCCATATTATAAATTACTCTGAGAAAGCCTTCTTCTTCCATAAGACCGGCAAGGGGAATATTCACCAGAATACATCCGAAACCGATGGGAACAAGCAGTAAAGGCTCAAAATCTTTCTTGATTCCAAGATAGAGGAGAATCCCTCCTATTGCAATCATTACCACGTGTGACCAGTGCAAGGCAGAAACTCCCGCTATAAGTCCTGTTAATCCGCTTAGTATTGCTTCAGTCATGTTATATCCCTCCTTCCTTTCCTATTTTTCTTCTTTTTTGTAGGGGAAAATCTTTTTCAAAGCGCTCATTATTAAACTGAATAAAATGAGTGTACAAATTGTTCCGCCCATGCCAACTACAAGCAAGGTTAAACCGAACGTCCATTTATCCATCATAAGCCTGCCTCCTCGGGGTTTGATATTTTTTTGTTATTAAAATAATTAACGGATGCTTTGTCAAGAGAATATTTTCACAAAAAACCCAATTCCCATAACAATTTCCGAATAAAACCTCTATAAAAACATTAATATAATGTTGAGCCTCGTGAAGTATGCTTCGCACATCTTTGCACATATTATATTAAAATAGCATGCAGCAAAGGCTCCTGGTAAATTATGGGGGTTGAACAATAAACTTAAACCTATGCTGCAAACAAAATTTCTTTCTGCCTTTCTTTCTGTTATTCCCGGACATGCTTTTGTCTGTACTGAATTGCATTTTTTTAAAATGCAATTTTATTAATAAAATCTATTTTATAATGTGAATGCATTCACATTCAATCAGGCTTTTCCTGATTTGCTGGTTCGAAAAACCTGATTTTGCGACTCATAATCCCCAGATCATGGGCTGCATCATCACGTACTTACCGCACAAACAGATCGAATATTTTTAGTACATAACTATGGGCAAAGAAAGTGAAACTCCGAATTCCTCCCCTCTTGTTTTTTTGTTTAATCTATAATAAGATTTCAAGCAGGCAATATGGAAAAGGTTTTCCTCAGAGGTAAAATACAAAAACTGACGTTTTGGTGTTTACTGCTAACTACCTTATTTAGCTTTTTTCTCTCCATTTTTCTTATCTATAATCATATTTCCTATAAAAACACCATTGAAAAGAAGGTTAAAGACCGGGTATTTAGCCAAACCATGGAGGGTGCAAAAGAGATAGACATTATTCTTAAAAAACGCATGTCTATAGCCCAAAATATTGTTGATGATTTAACGTCCGGCAAACTCAGCGCAAAAGAGACTTTAAAGAAAATCAGGGATATTGTTGATGAGAACCCGGACATTCACGGCATTGCCATTGCTTATAAGCCTTATGCATATGATCCTAAGGTCAGGCTTCACGCGCCTTACTATGCGAGAAAACACGGGAAACCGCAATTAATTCAGGTAGAATCGGTCTATGACTATACAAAATCAGAACACGAGTGGTATACCCTTCCCATGGAAAAAGGGGCCATGTGGGTCGGGCCTTATTTCGGACAGGCAGGCTCTGTCCTGATGACTACCTATTCTGTACCCTTCTACAAAGTTGATCCTGTAACAAAGGAAAAAATCGTTCTTGGTGTGGTAGCCATTGATATTTCCCTGGATTGGGTGAAAAAGATAGTGGACTCCCTTGATTTTGGCCATAGCGGTTATGGCGCGGTCATATCAAAAAAAGGTGTGTATCTTTATCACCCCAACATGGAATATGTTCAAAAATCAAAAACAATTTTTGACGTGGCCAAGGAATCGAAGGATACGGGGAGGGAAAAGGCAGGCATAAAATCGTTGAGAGGCGAAGGGGGGGTTATTGAGCATACCGGTATTACAACGGGACTCCCTTCGTGGCTTATTTTCGAGCCAATACCTTCCGCCGGGTGGTCATTGCACCTCACTTTTGTTAAAGATGACATTCCGGTAAATCTTGATATCCTCAGACGACAACTTATGATGATCGTCCTTGTTTTAACAATTTTTGGTCTGTCATTCTCATCGCTTGTTTTTCGCGCTTATGAAGGTGACAACGGGAATCTCTGGAGAATTTGCGCCCTTGTTTTCATTGTGCTTCTATCAGGGATAGGCATTCTCTGGCATATTTCGTTATCATTCGATTCAGATTTGAAAAGCAGAGGTGTAAAGATTACCGGAAAGGCCAGTCTGGACAGTTTTATGCGTTCATATAGCAAGGAATTTATTCAAAGAGGAGCGGGCGAACCGAAATATGTTCCAACCGGAATTTTTATACGGTCGGCTGAGTTCTCCGGGGCAAATAAGATATTAGTGAACGGATATATCTGGCAGAAATACAACAACAAGACCCACAAAGGCATTTCCCAGGGGTTTATCCTCCCCGATGCCGTAGGTGATATAAAAATCAGCGAAGCCTATTCATTTGTCCAAAATGACACGAAGGTAATTGGCTGGTATTTTCAGGCCACACTGTCTACACGTCTTGATTATTCCACATACCCCGTTGATTATGAAAGACTTGGAATACAGATTCGTCATCAGGACATAGGTAAAAATGCGATTCTTATTCCTGACCTTGCGGCATACAAATTTATCAATCCAAGTGCTTTGCCGGGTTTGGGAAAAGATTTTATTATTCCTGACTGGGAGGTAAAAAATAGCTTTTTCGAATTTGTAATGAAAACCTATGACACAAATTTCGGGATTCAAGATTACTCGGATCAGGAGAATTTTCCTGAACTATATTTTAACATAATGATAAAAAGGAATCTGGTTGACGCATTCATTCGAAATATGACCCCTCTTATCATTGTGGCATTGCTCTTGTTTGCTGTTATGTTTATTATGACTGAAGCAAAAATGTCAAAAAAGTTTGCCATGGATATTGGAGAAAATCTGGTCTTTATCGGGTCAATGTGCTTCGTTCTTATTTTTTCACATATCAACACCCGGGGTAGAATCCCCACACAGGAAATATTCTATCTCGAATATTTTTATTTCGTTATCTATATTGCACTTTTATGGGTTCCGATAAGCGCCATTCTTTTTGTAAGCGGAAACCAGTCATCTTTTATTCAATACAAGGGGAATCTTTTTTCAAAGTTGCTATACTGGCCGGTAATACTGGGGGTGTTATTCGCAATTACCATGATTATTTTTTATTAATGTCTTAAATTCCATCCCCGTTCGTATTTTGCATGCAATCACTCAGAAAGTCGAGATGCTTGTTTTACAATTTACTGAAAACCTCCAGCGTTAAGACTTGCCGGAAGAAATTGCTACAACAGTTGTAGCAATTTCTGAAATCTCCGCAAAGTCAAAACAGAAGCGGCTTCGCATAATTTCTCTTTTAAAACATTATCCTGAGATTTAGGTTGAAATCCGGTGAGAAAACCCGTGAAGCATTCCTCGTATCTCAGGTTTTTCGAAGTAATAAATCAGGATTACTCTTATTGACAGAGTATATTGTTTAGGTTATACAATAACATGTGATTTTTTATACAAGCTCAATATAATGAGTGTATTGAAAATTGTTTATAAATATACCTTTTGAATAAGCGTAAAACAGGTTGTATAATGCATGTTGGCACAAAGAGTTATTCTGCACCGCCTGATGTCGGTTAAGCAAGTAAATATACCCGGCTTCACAGGCATTTCAAAAGAATGTTTACAACAATTTTATAATAAACTAAAATAAATACTATCAGTGAGGTGGAAAATGGATTTTGGCAGTTTCGGGCATTTTGAATTTACGTGGCATTTTATAAGCAGTTTTTTAATGATCGTCCTTATCGATCTCGTCCTGGCAGGTGATAATGCTGTCGTTATAGCAATGGCTGTCCGTAATCTTCCGCCCAGACAGAGAAAGATAGGCATTATGATGGGCGCAGGCGGAGCAATTGTTTTAAGGGTTGTCCTTACAATCGTCGTTGCCCAGCTTCTCGGTATAAAAGGATTGAAGCTTATCGGCGGGCTCCTTATTATGTGGATAGCGCTGAAACTCTTTATTGAAGGAGCGCCGGAAGAAGGGCTTAAAAAGGAGCCGACGACCATATGGCAGGCAATGACAACTATAGTGATTGCCGATATTGTCATGAGTCTCGACAACATGCTCGCTGTAGCTGGCGCGTCCCACGGCAATAATTTTCTCATCATCTTCGGACTGGTCTTAAGTATTCCCTTTATCGTTTTCACAAGCAACCTCCTTTCTATGTTAATGGATAGATACCCAATCATTATTTACCTTGGCGCAATGGTTCTTGGAAAGGTCGCGGGCGAAATGGTTATCACAGATCCCTACGTACAGTCATTCCTTCATACCGGAAAAGTCACCCAATATGTAGTAGAGGCAGTGGGTGCTGTTTCAGTTGTTGTTGTTGGAAAGCTCTGGATGAAAATGAAGATGAAGAAGCATAGCTGCGAAGAAGCGCACACTAACTGAAAAAGGAGGTTTATTATGGCAACCTTAACCATATCAAGGCAGCACGGGAGCAGCGGAAAAGAGATAGGTCAGGAAATAGCGCATGAAATCGGCTATAAATATGTTGACAGGGAGCAGATTCTTGAGGATATAAGGAAAAAAGGGCAGGACTGGGAAAACTGGCAGAAGGAGTTCGAAGAACATCATCCCACTATTTGGGAAAGGTACGACTGGTCTTTCAGAGGTTTTGTGGCGCTGCAACAGGCCCTTATATTGGACTATGCCATGAAGGATAATACCGTAATCATGGGAAGAGGCGGTAATTTTCTCTTAAAGGATATCCCATCGGTTTTGAAAGTTCGTATAGAAGCTCCACTTGATGCAAGAATTGATCATATTCAAAGCAGGGAAAATGTGGACAGTTCTACAGCCGCGCTGATGATAAAAAAAATGGATAAAGAGAGTAAAGGCTTTATCGGAACTGTATATGGGGCAGACTGGAATGTTCATACCTATTATGATATCATCTTCAATACCGCAGCCCAGTCAAAAAACACGGTCATGGCATCCATAAAAGCGGCCATTACGGAAAAAGAACAGTATAATACGGAAGAAGTAAAAAAAATGCTCAAAATAAAAGCTGCCGCAGCAGTTGTTAAAGCAGGCATAATGACTAATTCGAAATTTTTCATTCCAACTCTTGATGTCAGGTCAAGCGGCGACACAATCATTCTTCGTGGCGTAGTTCATGGTCCTAAGGAATTTAAAAGTGTTGAGGATGAGGCAAGGCTTCTAGCGGGCAATGTACCGCTAAAGTGCGAGCTAAATTACCGTTAAAAATTTATACAAATAAAATGTAAGAGAAAAATGGCCAGGGCAAAAACCCTGACCATTTTTTTATTGTTGTGCAGGATAACTTATTCCAATTCTAAATCAAGGATGAAATCAAGGCGGCAAGGAAGAGGCGACCCCCGTCAAGCGAGGGCAGGCATAGGCGTACAGTAATAGTACGTCGGAGGAGCTGATGACGAAGCCAACGATGATAGCGCCTTGATTTAGAATTGGAATTACAGGGAGGTAAGCCCTTCCCTTATAGCATACTTTGTCAGTTCAGCAATGCTGTGCATGTTCAGTTTCTCCATAACCTGCTGCCGGTGTGTCTCGATAGTCTTAACGCTGATATTTAAATAAGCTGCTATCTGCCTCGTAGTTTTGCCTTCAGCAAGCAGTTGGAGTACCTCCCTTTCCCTTGCAGTTAAAGCTGAAAATGCCGTAGTTTCATTTGCAGGTATATTATGAATATATTCCTTTATCACCACATCCGTTATCTTCGGGCTCAGATAGGGCTGGCCTGACATAACGGTCATAATCGCCAGTTCAAGCTCTTCAAAAGCACTATCCTTCAAAAGATATCCCGATGCACCCGCCTTCAACATCTGGAGCACAAACCTCCTGTCAGAATGCATTGAAAGGGCAATGACTCTAATGTCCTTCGTCTCTGAGATAATCTGGCGCGTTGCATTAATCCCGTTCATATCGGGCATACCTATATCCATAATCACAATATCCGGTAAAAGTTTTTTTGCAAGACGCACGGTTGTTAATCCATCCTGAGCTTCAGCAACAACCTCCATGCCCTGATTTTTTTCAAGCAGGGCATGCAAGCCTTCTCTTATGATTTTATGATCATCTGCCAGAATAATTTTTATACTCATTCAGAGTCTCTCCCTGTATTACGAAAGGTTCAAACCGTTCAAGCTGTTCAAACCGTTTAAACGGATTGAACGGTTTAAACCTTTTGCATTAATGCTTTAGCGGTGCATAAAGAATAACCCTTGTGCCACGATTCTTTTGCGATCTTATTTCCATCTGGCCTCCGAGATGATGGAGCCGCTCCCGGATACTGAAAAGTCCAAATCCCTTGTTTTCATCAAAATAGAAATTCATCTTAGCAGCATTAAACCCGACACCATCATCCGTAACATGAATGGATATATTATTCTCCATTTTTCGTACAGTCACCTTTACTTTTCGTGCACGGGCATGCTTTGCAACATTTACCAGAAGCTCGCGAACTGCCATAAAAAGAAAAATACGAATTTCATCGTTAACAGGCTTAAAATGGTTATCATTTTCGAACTCATAATCAAGGCCGTGTTGTTCATGAATCTGCTCGGTCAACCACTCAAGTGCTGCTTCAAGTCCCAGATCATAAAGAATGGGCGGGCTCAGTTCAAAGGTCAGTGAACGGGTATAGCGGATTGCTTGTTCTATGTATTCCCTGATCTCCTCTAATTTGTCGCCAAATGCATTTGCTTTTGCATATTCCATCAAGGCGCCGAGCTTAATCTTGGAAACAGCGAGTACCTGACCTATATGATCGTGGAGCATGGTGGCTATTCGACGCCTCTCCTTTTCCTCTGCAAGCGATAAATCAGACGCCAGGGACCTGAGCTGTTTCTGGTAGGATTGTATCTTTTCTTCCGCTTTTTTCTGTTCGCTTATGTCCTCTACGGTTCCTTCATAATACATGACTGTGCCGTCCGCTCCCCGTATTGCTTTGGCATTCTCCCTTATAAAGACTACAGAATTTCCGCGTCTCCTCCATTTTACCTCAAACCCTCTCACCCTTTCTTCTTTATCAAGGCGTCTCTTGAGCCTCTTTTTCAGATACGTGGGCTCATAATCCCCTCTTTTTAATTGACTCGATGCCATCTCATTAAAAGAGTTGTATCCGAGCATTCTTATCAGGGTAGGATTGGCCATCAATATTCTTCCATCCGGATTAGCCCGGTAAATACCTATAGGAGAATTTTCAAAGAGATTTCTGTAACGCTCCGCGCCTTTGTAAAGCATGTCTACTATACTTTTACGCCTGTTAAGCTCAAGAGTAAGACGTTCGTTTGCATCCATCAATTCCGTTGTTCGTTCCTTAACACGTTTTTCAAGCTCATCTTTGGCCTTCTGTATGGTTTCTTCAACCTGTTTATGTTTTGTAATGTCGTTATTTATCTCCATTATGCCCACAGGATTGCTCTTATTGTCCATCTTCAAGGCCCACCTGCTCTCTACAATGATGCGCCCTCCATCCCGCTTTGTGTGGATAAGTTCGCCATCCCAACGCCGATTGCGAAACACATCCGCCTTAATCTCTTCAAGCGATTTAGGGAATTCGGTATGGAGGAGTGCATGTATATTTTTGCCTATAGCTTCTTTTTTTGTCCATCCATAGCGTTCTACCGCCCCGTTGTTCCAGAATGTAACCTCTCCTGTTATGTTACTGACAATTATCGCGTCTTCTGCAATATCAAGAAGTTCTGCCTGATCTCTCAATTTATCCGATTGTTGCTGCAATTCTTTTTCAGTATATTCCTGCAAGGATTGCTTCATTAAAGACCGGCACTGTTCCTGACTTTTTTTTAGATCTTCTTTAATGTTATTGAACTTTGACTGCAAGCGCTCAAGACCGGCAACTTTCTTCCGGAGCGCGGTAAGTTCTTCTTCCATATTGTTGTGGCTTTCTTCCATATCCATCCGGCTCTCCATTATAAAACCCTTGATAATTTATAATACATCCGGTTTATTGTCCATTAATTAGTTTCCATCTGCAAATAGCCATTTTCACCTGAGCAGTGCTTTTTTCCATTTTTTACGAGTTCGTAGACTTTCCCCTAAAACATTCTGTCATTGACAATAACTGAAAACAAGTTATAGAATTAGTCAAAATTAAAAATGATTAGCGGGCAACAATCAGGGAGGCATTTCATTAACTATTCAGCAGGTCAAAAATGAAAAGGAAAATAACGAAAAAAATAAGCATCGGCAATATTCCTATTGGCGGCGGCAGTCCAATCATTGTTCAATCAATGCTTAAAACTCATCCTGAAAACCCGCAGGAAACACTCAATCAGGCAATGGCTCTTAAAAAAGCCGGTTGTGAGTTGATAAGGATAGCACTGCCACAGGAAGATACCTGCAATATTATTCCTTTTCTGAAAAATGGAATTGATACGCCCATTATAGGAGATATTCACTTCAATCATAAAATTGCCATAAAGGCCATGGAACTCGGAATTGACGCGATACGCATAAATCCGGGAACAATCAATAATGTCCGAAAAGTAAAAGAGATTGTTCTTGTTGCCAAAGATACAAAAACTCCGATACGTATCGGATTGAATACCGGCTCGATTGAGAAAAGAATACTTAAAAAATACTCAAGACCATGCGCGGACGCAATGGTTGAAAGCGCGCTTTACTATGTAAAATTCTTCGAAGATCTCGGCTGGAGGGAGTTGAAGGTTTCCCTGAAGGCTTCAGATATATACCAAACAGTTGACGCATATAAAAAATTTTCAGAACAGTGCGATTATCCACTTCACGTGGGCATTACAGAAGCTGGCCCGATATTTTCAGGCGCGATAAAATCTGCTATAGGTATCGGCATACTGCTTTATGAGGGTATCGGGGACACCATCAGGGTATCCCTTACAGGCAACCCGGTTTATGAAGTTACCGCTGCCTACCATATTCTCAGGGACCTTGGCCTTAGAAAAAGAGGCATCAACATCATATCCTGCCCTACCTGCGGAAGATGTAAAACCAATATATTCGATATAGTTGCAGATTTTGAGAAAGAAGTCGATCACTTTGAAACAAACCTGAATGTCGCCATAATGGGCTGCGAAGTTAACGGGCCGGGAGAAGCCAAAGAAGCTGATATCGGCATAGCTTTCGGCGCTAATAAAGCTGTTCTGTTTTCCAGAGGAACTATCATTAAAACCGGCATACCGAAAGAGATGGCAAAGGACATCCTAAAGGAAGAAATCTATAACTTGACGGCATAATTGCCGCCTGTTTTACAGCCTTTTTCTCCGCTTTTACACTCTTCCGTAATCGTCTTCCACCCTCACAATATCATCTTCTCCAAAATATTCCCCCCTTTGAACTTCAATAAATATAAGTGTTTCATTTCCTATATTCTCAATCCTGTGAAGGGATTCTTTCCCTATATTAATACAATTACCGGGTTCTAAGATATATTCTTTTCCGTCTATCGTAACCCTGGCTTCACCTCTTACAACCTGCCAGTGCTCTTCCCTCCGAAGATGCTTCTGGTAACTCAGCCTTTTGCCGGCAAAAACATCAATTCTTTTTACCTTAAAATCCGTCTCATCCTGAATAACAAACCATCTCCCCCAGGGCGGCGTCCCTTTATGTCCGGCGTCCATTTCCATGAATATCTCCTATGTCTGGATTATTTGAGTCTGTTACCATTTTTATACTTCTTCGTGCTCGTATAAGTCAACAGCCTTTGCGGCAGGCAATAACAGTTTTATGAGGCATTTTTAGCAAGACCTGATTGAGTACCGGAGAAAAATATTGTATAGTTAGAACATTACTTATGAAAAAAATAGTAATCGGCACAGCCGGGCACATAGATCACGGTAAAACATCCCTTATTAAAGCTATTACAGGCATAGACTGCGACAGGCTTAAAGAGGAAAAAGACAGGGGTATTACTACAGAACTCGGTTTCGCACATTACAAGTTCGGCAACGATTTGCTTCTTGGCATTGTAGATGTGCCAGGACATGAAAAGTTCATCAAACATATGGTGGCCGGCGCCTGGGGCATTGACATGGTGCTCCTTATAGTGGCGGCAGATGAGGGGGTAATGCCCCAGACAAGAGAACATATCGATATCTGCGAACTCCTCGGATTGTCAAAAGGCATTGTCGTAATTACCAAGAAAGACCTTGTTGATGAAGATATGGTGGAACTTGTTACCGAAGATGTACAGGATCTGCTCAAAGGCAGGCTGCTTGAAGGGGCAGCTATTATACCTGTTTCTTCAACAACAGGTGAAAACCTGGAAATGCTGATGAACACAATTAAAGAGATTGCAGCGCAGATGCAGGAGCGGTCCGGCAGAGGCATATTCAGATTACCTGTGGACAGAGTTTTTTCTTTAAAAGGACTCGGTACGATAGTAACGGGAACATGTATCTCGGGCTCCATTAAAACAGGTGAAGAAATTGAGATATATCCCCTCAATAAGCGGGCAAAAATAAGGAACATTCAGACATATCATGAAGACACGACAGAGGCAATTGCGGGCGAGAGGGTTGCCTTAAATCTGCAAGGACTTGAAAAACAGGACATAGACAGAGGGACTATCATAGGCAGGCCGGATACTTTAATATTATCCAACAGGATAGATGTGGCATTTAAATACTTGGATCTCCCCTTCAAACCCATAAAAAATGACTCAATTTTAAGGTTTCATATAGCCACTACCCAGGAAGAAGGCAGGTTAATTCTATTCGGCAAAGACACTATTGAACCAGGTGAAGAGTTGTTTGCCCAGTTTGTTTTTTCAAACCCTGTTGTTGCGCTGCCTGATGACAGATTTATTATCCGTGGCTCATACATGGTTCAGACCATCGGCGGCGGAAAGATTCTTGATATTACGCCGACAAAACATAAAAGAAAAGCGGTCGAATTAGATTCCCTGTATAACCTTTTAAAAGAAGGCACATACGACGAAAAGGCCGAATACCATATAATGAAAGGCGGCCATAAAGGCATTGACAAGACGCTGCTTCCTGTGTTTATCGGCAAAGATGCATCATATACGGCAAGCATAGCAGAAAGATTAACACAACTCGGAAAAATAAAATCCATAGGGAAAACCATTGTACATATGGATTATTTTAAAGCATACAAAAAAACGCTTAAAGAGATACTTGCCGATTTTCACGAAAAAAATCCTTTAAAAGTAGGTATATCGAAAGAAGAACTACGCATGAGGCTCCCTGTTGTCGAGCCTCTTGTATTCCAGGCAGCCCTGGATGAATGCATAAACGAAGGGGAAGTAGAAACGGAAAAAGATAAAGTAAGAGCAAAAAATGCCGAAAAATCAATTGACACAGAAGTGGAACGCCTTGAAAACAGCATATTAAAAATGCTTTTTAACGCAGGAGCTACGCCTCCTACACTAAAAGAAATTTCCATTGAACTTAAAAAAAGTGAAAATCAGATAAGAGATATAGTCCAAAGATTATCGTATAAGGGCAAGGTGATAAAAGTAAAGGGGGATATCTGTTTTCACAACGATGTCATGGAAAACATAAAAGAAAAGATAACGGCGCATCTGAAGGAAAAAAAAGAAATGACGCCTGTAGACTTCAGATCGTTTTTCGACGTATCAAGAAAATATCTGATACCAATACTCGAATATCTTGACGAAATCAAACTGACAATCAGAGTCGGGGATAAGAGAGTTTTGAGGAACTGATATAAAAATAGTTCAAACCGTTTAAGCTGCTCAAGTCGTTTGAACTATTTGAACTATTTATTTTCTATCTTATTGATAGAACATCTTCAGATATCCAGCCATATTTATTACCATAAAGATAAAATTTGTACCACATTTTACCGGTAACACCTTTTTTTTCATCAACAATCTTCACTTTTTCACCCTCAAAAATCATTCCTATTCTTGCAGCAAACATATCGGGAGCATTTCTTATGTTCGCAGCTTTCGCGATGATTAATGCCTCTTTTTCAGGTTTTACCATGGCATTTCCGTTGTTGCCCTCCGCCTTTTCTTCATGTTTTACCGGCTCAACCTTTTGTACTTTATTTTCTTGTATTTCCTGCTTCGGCTTATCATCAGACTTAATCACAATTTCCTTTTTTATTGGCAAGGCGCTATTAGCCTCTTCCCCGCCAAAAGTAAAATAATAGCCTCCGGCAAGGCCGACAATAACTGCCAATAAAACTGCCAATACAGCAAAAAAGGGCCTCACATGTTCTTTCTCTGCCTTATATTCCGCGTCATCATTAAGGCTTGCAAGGATGCTGGGAGCCTTAGTTTCTACAACCGTTTTTCTCTCGTCAGTACCTGTAAAACTATCCAATACAGGCACCCTTTCTGTCTTCTCCTCTTTAATATAGGCAAGGCTGTCCCCCCTGCCTGACATAGCATTTACAACCTTTGACATCTCCTTAAAGCTTATCTTACTTGAACGATCAGTAAAACCTATCAATAAAGAAAGGTCCGACATGGCAATGATCGTCCTGGGAGAACCCATAGAATATCTCTGAATAATTTCGATGGCATCATCAGTGAATATTTCTCTTTCATCCTTGAGGCCGGCTTTCATAAGCCTGTGTTTTATAATATCCCTTGTTTCTTTAATCTGCAATGGAACAAAATAATATCTCACAGGCAATCTTTGCCAGAATTCCGGGATTGATTTAATTTCGTTCCACAACTGCCGCTGTCCGGAAAGAATAAATGTATGCAGATATTCATTATTGAATGTAAGGTTTATGAGAATCCTCAATTCCTGCAACACATCATGCGCGCCGCATAACATCTGCCCTTCATCTACAATGATGATGCTTTTCCCGCCTTGCTGCTTTATCTCGATAAGCGCTTCTTTTAGAATCATAAGATTCTTCAGTTTATCCTGACTATGGCTTAAATCTGAAACAATCTGCATTCGGTTGTGGACAAAATCTATCGTAAGATTCCTCGGGCTGTTGTCTTCGTCAGGCATATCATTTGTAAAACATCCGGCTATATAAGCTATCAACTGATTCGCTGTTAAAGTCGGATGATCGACAAAAGCATATTTAAAGGCACTGCCGTATATTCCTTTCATTTCGTTTATGAGTTTTAAAAGAATGGTTGTCTTTCCGAGACCGGCATCTTCCGATACTACAAGCGCCCCGCCCTTGTTCGTATTCACTGCATATTTTAACCGTTCAAGACATTCATAATACTGTCCGGCCATATGCATCATATTGCTGTCAGGCGCTAAAAGGAATGGATGTTCTTTAAGTCCCCAATACTCTATGTAATCTTCACTCATGGCTTGCACTGTTTGCAGGGAGAATACCCTATTTTTATGGCATCAAAACGACTTCGGAAAACAATTTTACTTTTGTCGGAAATCTTGCTCACCAGCGGACACGATGGTCTGTGTAATACATATGACCTTTTATTCCCTGTGTAAGTAGCTTCTGTCTCACGCTTTTTCTCCTGCCACAACCCTCTTTCCTCATCCATTGCCATCTTCTGGTGTTTTAAAAGCATGTCTTTATATTTTACATTGGGTGGTTTAATCATTGCCTTCGCATAACCAAGCTTTACAAGCTCGGCGTTTACAAAAACATTTTTTACAAAAACATAGGCAAGCAGCCTTCCATAATGATCTTTTCTTTCAACATCAAATTCAAGCCTTACTTTCTTCATCTGAACAAGCTTTTTGTTATATCTTGCAGCCTCTCTTGAGTAAAATTCAGGCCCGCTCCCCTTTACATACAACTCAGGCGTATCTATACCCAGATACCTGACAGTTTCACCGGTATCCAGTAGAATTGTGTCTCCATCTATAATTTTATTTACCACGTATTCTTTGGCAAAGGAATTACCTCCCAAAACCATTATCAGGCAAAACAGTATTAAAAAAAGTCCGGTTTTCTTCATGAAACGATTTTACAATATTTTATCTTTATGTTAAACAACAAAAATCTGTTTGATGCCTGTTTTTACATGAAAATTCCTGGAATACGCTGTCAGCAAAAATATCTTGCAAAAAAATACTTTTTACCGGAAAATAATGAATGCTTATTGAGATAAATAAATAATAAAGCTTCATAATTTGCGTAATCCGGTTCTTTTGGTATTATTTTTTTAGCTTTCTAATCCTCTTTTTATATTGCTTAGCGGGTTTATCAAACAATGATGTGTGTTGAGATGGAACTTAAGCAGATTTTTCTTATTATTCTTGTTTTTATCCTCGATGCAAATATAAACAAAGGGGATGAATGATAATTTATAGAATGATCACACAATTTGGTATTGCAAAAAGTACATTATTTATGAGCGCTTTATGCGTCCTCGTTTCTCTCCTTTTATTCTTTACCATCGCCTTTTTTGCTGGTAACTACACTATCCGTCCTGTTGACATTTTCGCGTCCCTTATTATTCCTGCCCTTATTGCACCCCCGGTTTGCATTATTCTTTTGAGGATAGTTAATTTGCTCTATCAAACAAGATCTGACCTTTTAAAAGCACAAGAAGAACTTGAAAAAAAAGTGGCTGAACGAACAGAGGAACTTAAGAATGCAAATGAAATGTTGAAAGAAGAGATGAAAGAGCGAAAGAGCATGGAAGAGGAACGGAATAAAATGGAAGCATTACTGATAAATGCGAAGAAAATGGAAGCTGTAGGTATGCTTGCAGGCAGTGTAGCTCATGATCTTAACAATATCCTCGGCGGCCTTGTGACCTATCCTGATTTCCTGATAATGCAGCAGCCTCCGGACAGTCCTATATGCAAGTCTCTTTTGACGATTAAAAACTCAGGAGAGAGGGCTGCCGCAATTGTCCAGGACCTTCTCGCCCTGACACGAAGAGGGGTCGTCACCAAAGAAGCGTTGAATTTGAACGAAATCATTTCTGAATATCTTAAAACTCCGGAACACCAGAACGTGCTTAAACAACATCCGGGCATACAGGTTGAAGTACATCTTGATAAGAGTCTCCTCAATATTTTAGGCTCACCAAATCATCTCCTGAAAGCATTAATGAACCTTTTGATTAATGCCGTTGAAAGCATGCCTTCAGGCGGAGTCGCCTCGATCATTACCAGCAAACGGTACATGGACAGGCCCGTTAAAGGTTATGACTGTATAAAACAAGGGGATTATGTAACTTTAATTATCTCCGATACCGGGACAGGAATCCCTCCTGAACATATAGAAAGAATATTTGAACCATTTTTTACAAAAAAGATTATGGGAATGAGCGGAACAGGACTCGGTTTAACTTTGGTATGGGGAACAGTTGAAGACCACGAGGGATATATCACAGTGGACAGTATTATGGGTGGAGGAACCACTTTTGCCCTCTACTTCCCTGTTACCCGTCAGGCGCTTGAAAGCAAAGATCAGGAAATATCTGTTCCCCAACTTATGGGTCAGGGAGAAAAGATTCTCGTTATAGATGATATTGAAGATCAGAGAGAGATTGCCTCACAAATACTCGCCAATCTCGGCTACTCTCCAACAACAGTTCCAAGCGGTGAAAAAGCAATAGAATATCTGAAGGGCCAATCTGTGGATCTGGCATTGATCGATATGATAATGCACCCTGGTATGGACGGACTCGAAACATACAAGGAAATCCTCAAAATACATCCCGATCAGAAAGCTATTATTGTAAGCGGTTTTTCTGAAACAGACCGCATGAAGGAAGCCCGGCAACTTGGAATTAAGGAGTATATCCAAAAACCCTATCAAATTGATAGAATCGGGCTTGTAGTAAAGACTGCGTTAAAGAAGTCCCCGGTAAATTAGTGCATCTCATTATTTATACAAACATTTGCGCCATGAGCCGGTTCAGCATGTGAGTCCCTTTTATTTCGGTTTCAAAAAGCGGCACAACACCCCTTACCCTGTCTCCGAACACATTCCAGATTGTAGCCATATGTTCGTCCTGCATCTTAACACGATTATGCACAAACTCAGCAGCACCTTCCGCCACCTGATCTTTCTGGATGATGCCATTAACAAGCACCCCGCCAACAGGTATGCCGAATTCGTAAAACCAGTTGATAAATCTCGTAATAACAGCTATGGGAAGGGCTTCAGGCAGAGTTGCAAAAAAGAAGGCAGTAAGACTATCGTCTGTCAGGAGACTCTGCGCCTTTGCCATTCTGTCCTTAAAACTTAAGAGATAGTCCATAAGGGGGTCTTTCTCTTTTTTCTTTGAAAAAGAAAGGGCTTCTCTCAATGAAGTTGCTTCATCCCTGCTTTTCAACATCTTTTCAACCCAGAGCGAATAGACCTTGGACATACCCAGCAGTCGTCTCGCATTCGCGGTAGGCGCGGTATCAAAAACATAAAAGTCGTACTCGTCCTTGAACATAATATCGGTCATATTTTCAAACATAGCGGATTCTTCGAAGGCTGGGTTCATAGTAGCAGACTCTACAAACTCATCTGCCTTTGTCGAAAGGTCTGCAAATCTTAAAAACCAGTTGATCTTTTCGCGAATTTCATTTTTCGACCGTTCAATCGTATCGCGAGTATCAATCTCAAAGGCATAGCACAGTTCTTCATCACATACGTTCACGGCCTTTCCGAAAACGTCCTGTCCAAAAAGGTTTGACAGGCTGTGGACAGGATTGGTGGAGGCAAGAAGCGTCTTTTTCCCCTGCTTGGCTGCCCAAAGCGCAGCAGCCCCTGCCATAACCGTTTTCCCTACTCCTCCCTTGCCGCCAAAAAATATATATTTCAGGTTCGGGTGATCCTTCATGTATTTTGTCATGCTCGTAGTTATCTGATCCATTGTGAAACTCCTTTTTTGCCTCTTTGTCCGGACTTAGTCAAACATGCGTTCTGCAAGCTTTTCAATCATCCGCAATCCTGTCACATCACGCTCCATTTCAGGAACATACGCAAGAATCTCGTTTTTAAAAGTATCATCAATAACCTTCAGATAATGATCCTGCATAGTGAGACGATTTTTCAGATATTCAGGAATCTGTTGTTTTTTCAGTTCCTCCGGTAAAACACGGTTCACAATATAACCGCTTAGGGGCACATCGAATTTCGCGAAAAGACCCGCGGCCTTCAGGGTATCATTAATTACCATCTCCTCGGCAGTAACCACGAAAAAAAATGCTGTCCGTTCTTTATCGGTAAGTATCCCCGATGATTTGTTAATACGTTCCTTAATATAGAGCAACTCATTCAATATGGCATCTTCTTCCGCATCTTTTTCGTGGCGCATTACGGCAGCTACCTGGTCATATTCGCGCATCTGCTGGCGCAGACCGGTAATCTTGCCGATCCATTCGTCATATACGGATGCCATGCTCAGATAATATAAGGCATGTCCAAGTGGCACAAGGTCATAGATATAGTAGTCAAAACCGCCCTTTACCACGATATCCACAACTTCGTCGAAAATTGCGCTCTCTTCCATGGCCGGTTCTGCCGCCGCCGCCTGTATATAGCTTTCAATCTCTTCAGGAATCTTATCCATACCGTACATATCAAGTATTTTCTGCCTGATTTCCTGCTGATATTCCTTTACACGCTGGTCCGCGTCAATTTCCTGCGCGTAGAGGTTCGGCATAATCTCTGTAGGGCCTTTTCCAAAAATGTCCTTCTGAAAAATATCACTTAACGAAGCTTGAGGATCAACGGAAAAAACAAGAACGCGCTTACCCTGTTTTGCCAGATAATAAGCAGTTGCAGCGGAAAATGTTGTCTTGCCGAGGCCGCCCTTGCCGCCGAACATGATGTAACGTCTATCCGGGTACTTTTCAAATATCTTTGTTAGAGAAATGGGAACCACCCCCTCCTATAAGAATTTCAAATTTGAAATTTCAAATCTCAAATTTTTAAGCCAATGAGTCGGTTAAATCTTTTTCCCTCAACATTCTTCTTTTCCAGGTTGAAATCTGGGGGACAACATAGGGAAGCAGTCTCAGAGAATAATATGGCGGCAGAATAGGAACTCCAAGCATATCACCCATGGTGATAAGTATAAAAAGATGCTCCATGCTTGCCCGCGTTTTCAGTGCAAACCTTGCCGAGTCATGCGCTGCCACTCCATACACAAATTCTTTAACAGCCTGAAAAAAACCGCTTTTCTTTTTTTCATCATCACTCATAGTGCTATCTCCTTTATTAATCCTTAATTTTAGAATCCATAATTAATACTATACCTTTGCCGTTGCTGCCTGCGCCTTTATGACTTTGTAACGGTTTAACGCCTTTATTCCTTCCACGCCAAGAATAAGGGCTGCGGCAACAAGAAAAAGCCCCACAAGCCCCATGAGGGTGTTGCCTACAAGTGCCTCTCCCTTTACCGCCCCTGAAACAACCTTCTGCAGCAGGCTGTATGATGTATAGAGAAGGGCTGCAATGGTTGTAATAAACATAAAGATCATAGGATAGAATGTCCATGCTGCAGGTTTTCCTTCAGACATTAACCAGGCCGTTACCAATAAAAGCGCGAGGGAAGCCATAAGCTGGTTTGCTCCTCCAAAGAGGACCCATAAATATTGCCACCACCCTGTTAAGACAAGTATCATGCCGAGGAGACATGCAATGAAGGTTCCCACATGGGCATTTCTGAATACAGGACTTATGTCGCTTAACAACTCCGAAGTTGCCACTCTCATAAAGCGAATAACAAGCTGCATAATAGTAACAGCCAGAACAACCATCATAACGCTGCCATAGGAATTTCCCAGATTTAAAGGCAGACCAAGGGCACCCATAAATTTCGCTACCCCTCCGGCGAAGATAACGCCTGGACCTTTTGCAATTGCAGCCCCGTATTCGACAGGGGACGCGTAAATCGTTCCGGCAATAATAAGCGCGAACAATGCAAGCATCATCTCGACGAACATAACCCCGGCGCCGACAGGCCGTGCATCCAACTCATTTTCTAATTGCCTCGCCGTCCCGGAACTCGACACAATACTGTGCCATCCGGAAACAGCTCCGCAGGCAATGGTAACAAACATAATAGGCCACAGAGGGCCGACCTTTATCGAAAAATCCGTATATGCAGGCAGGGTAAAATTCGGGTGAATGATAAAAACGCCGATGATCCCGAAAAACAATCCGAGAAAAACAATATATGAGGCAACATAGTTCACCGGAAGGGCAAATCTCCAAATGGGCAGCACTGCCGCAAAATAGCAGAAAACAAAGGCTGCAATGGCCCATAAAACCCTGCTATTGGAAAGTTCCGTGCCGAGTATTTTGTCGGAAGGCGCGATTGTACCAAGCCATATTCCAACAAGGGCAATAACTACCGTAACAGCGGTTGTGAGGATAATATCGCTCCTCCACCGGTAGATCATCTGGCCTGCCAGGACGCCGGCAATAGTTAAAAACAGCCATGCCATAGGAGCCGCTTTAAGTCCGATGGCAGTGCTCACAACAACATTCCCGAATGCTCCGGCAATGAGAAGCAGATAAAAATAAATAAATGCAAGGAGAATAATCCGGGCTCTCGGTGAAATAAGTTTATGGCTCAGCCCTCCGAAAGAAGCACCTTCATTTCTCATTGATATTGCAGCACTTGAATAATCCTGAACCCAGCCGATAAAAAATGCCCCACCAAGTATCCATATCAACGCGGGAAGCCAACCCCACTGAATTGCGATAATGGGCCCGATAATCGGAGCTGCTCCTGCAATAGACTTGAACTGATATCCGAAAAGAATGTTTTTGCTGGTAGGCATAAATTCCACGCCGTCCATATACATTTTTGCAGGGGTTGTCCTTTTAGGATCAGCTTTGATAATCTTTGAATCAATATACTTTGCATAATAACGATAGCCGACAAAGGCAACGACAAAACCCAGAACAAGAACGGTAACTGCATTCATACTTACCTCCCCATTTAAGCTTTATATCAATGTTTCTTCAAAAACAATCCTCTTCAAACAACATTGTAAGCAAATTGAAGCAATCTCAGGTTCTTCTTTAGCTTCCAAATCCTGATTGCTTTACTCTCATTGTCATTTATGAGAGAAACTTCTCAATGTCTCTTAGGAGATTATATTATATTTTTATAACCTTGAAGGCTGCTAAGTCAAACAAAAAATAATGGGGGAATAATTTATGGATATTTATGAGCGGAACGAACCCTGACCATTTTCACATTTGCTATTGTAAAGTAAAAACAGTAAAATCTATCAGGAAAACACTAATACCAAGTTGCATTCAAAAGCAGACCGAGGCGTCGACAAGGAGCCGACGCAGGCGTACGCTATAGTACGTCGAGGAAAGCGACGAGGAGACAACGAAGGTATGCAAATGAAGGCAACTTGGTATAACACAACCGATAACAGAAACAAAATATTTGGATGCATAAAACCGGGCAAAAAACAATTGAAGGGCAATATAAAAATGCCGGAAAAGAAAACTCTAATATCTCCTCTGTTGGTGAATCACAGAAACTTTGCTCTTATTATTATCGGGATCTTTCTTATTGTATCCGCGACAACAATCCTGCAGTTCTATTCACACATCAAAAGCGCCACGGAAATGCACCTGAAACAAGACAGTACCACGGCATACATAGTTTCAATTATTCTCGAAGAGCATCTCCAGAAGATTATTAAAACCATGGAATCTTACAGTAACAGGCCGCTTCTTGTTCAAGCAGTCAGGAGCAAAAATATTGAAGAGATAAAGAAACATCTGATCAGCCTTATAAATAACCACACCGGCATTGACGGCATGGTTATTACAGACCAGAAGGGCGCATTCCTGACCTCTTTTCCTTATTTTCCTGAGCGTAAAGGAAAAAACTATGCCTACAGAGACTGGTACAAGGGCGTAAGCAGAAATTGGGCGCCTTATGTATCGGATGTAGTCGTAAGAACGGCTGCAGAAAAAGATATAGCCATAAATATCGCTGTCCCGATTTTTGATGAAAAAGGCTATGTTTTAGGCATTATGTTTAACACTCAGCAGATAGTTGTTTTAAGCAGGATCATTAAGCGCGTGCCCATTGATCCCGGATTATCCGTTTCGATCACTGACAGAAAAGGCAAATTGATCTTCAGCAACAGTTACACCTTTGACAAGGAGATAACTGCATATCCTTTCTATCCTGCAATCAATAAAGCAAAAGGAGAAAAACGTCAATCAATTGTTATTAAGGAAACTTCCGGCTTGGGGAAACAATACATCTACTTCTACGATATCGCGAATACAGGCTGGACTGTTATTGTAGGGCGGCACAGCCACTCCATATTTTTTTCAGACATGCAACACTTTATCTACATGATCCTTACAGCGTTTTTTTTCTTCCTATTAATTATTTTATTACTTCTTTTTTTCAGAAAAGCAATCATGGCAAAACAGTCCCTGGAACAATTAAAGGTATTAAGAGAATTGGAGATGCAGGAAATAAAATTCAGCGAACTCTTTAGCACTATAAGCAGTTGTGTCGCTGTTTATGAAACAGCGGACAACGGAGATAATTTTATATTTAAAGATTTAAACAAGGCGGCTGAGGAAACTGAAAAAGTAAGAAGAGAAGACATTATCGGGAAGACTGTAACGGAAGTATTTCCCGGCGTTGTGGAATTCGGCTTGTTGGATGTATTCAGGAAGGTATGGAAAACAGGAAAAGAAGAGCATTTTCCCGAGGCAATATACCATAATGCACATGACTCTGGAACCTGGAGGGAAAACTGGGTATATAAGCTGCCTTCAGGGGAAATTGTTGCCGTATACAACGACATCACCGAGCGCAAGATGGCGGAGCAGGAACTCCTCCTTAACGCCATGCGCCAGAAAACACTGCTGCAGCTTTATCAAATGGAAGAGGGCTCTCTCGATAAAATTACCACTTTTGTGGTAGAAGAGTGTCTTAAAATCAGCGGGAGTGAAATAGCTTTTATCGGCTACATAAATGAAGAGGGGACTATCATGCATACCCATCTGTGGTCCAAAAAGGCTATGGATATGTGCGCTGTAGATGGAAAACCGGCAGAGTTTCCCATTGAACAGGGAGGTCTGTGGGCGGAAGCCGTAAGACAGAAAAAACCTATTATCGTAAACAACTTCCAGGAACCCAATCCCTATAAAAAGGGCTATCCCGAAGAACATCTGCCGCTTAAGCGCTTCATGAGCGTCCCCCTCATTGAAAAAAATCATGTATTAGTTGTTGCCGGACTTTCGAATAAAGAAGAACCTTACAGCAAATCTGATGTCGAGAATATCACCCTGCTCCTGGAAGGTATGTGGAACCATATTCAACGCATAAAAGCAGAGGAAGAATCAAGGGCAAGCGCGAAGAGAGAGAAAGAAGAGAGGCAGAAATTCATTACTCTTTCGGAGAATGCGCCCTTCGGCATGTTATTGATTGATGTAAACAATAAATTTATTTATATAAATCAATCGTTTAAAGATATTTTCGGTTATGACCTGTCAGAAATCCCTAACGGGAGAGCGTGGTTCGAGAAGATATACCCTGACCCTGAATACCGGCACATAGTTGTTTCGAGATGGTTGGAAGCTATAAAATACAGCAAGCCGGGGAAAATAAGACGCGATGTACTCACCATTACCTGCAAGGATGGAACCAAAAAAATAATTAATTTTCTGCCCGTTCAATTAGATACGGGTGAAATAATCATGAGTTGTGAAGATATAACTGAGCACAGAAGAATATCTCAGTTGATCGAGGAGAGCAGAACCATCTTAAGGTCTCTTATTGATGCTGTCGGAGAGACTTTGCTCATGATAGATAAAGAAGGGGAAATCCTTGTAATAAATCAAAAAGGATCTCAGCGTTTAGGCAAAAGTATCAAAGACCTGATAGGCGCCGGGTTCTATGACTGTTTTAATCCGCAAACTGCAGCCAGAATAAAGGAAGGGATCAATAAAGCTTTTCAAACCGGCAAGGATGTTTTTTTGGAAGATGTGGAACTCGACAGGATCTATGAAACCCACATCTATCCTGTTCTGGATGATGGAAAAGGTGCGGCAAGGGCAGTTATTTTCTCCACCGACATTACTGCTCACAGGCAAATGGAACAGAATCTGAAGGAGAGCGAAGAAAAATACCGCTCCATTTTCGAAAATACAATAGAGGGCATTTTCCAGAGTACTCCTGAAGGACGCTATCTTAGCACAAACACTGCCCTTGCCCATATGTACGGATTTGAGACCCCGGAAGAGATGATTAATAATATCAGCGATATAGCACATGAACTATATGTTGACCCTGAGAAGCGAACCTGGGTTAAAAAAGAGGTTGAAGAAAAAGGTTTTATTAAGAATTTTGAGGTGGAACGATATCGTAAAGATAAAACTAAATTCTGGGCTTCAATGAATGTCCGTTCCGTCCGTGACGAAAACGGCAAAATCTACTACGAAGGTACAGCCGAAGATGTGACCAGGCGCATAGAGGCTGAAGAACGCATTCAGCAGATTCTCCTACAGCTTGAGGAAAAGAACAAAGAGCTTCAAAATGCCTATGAAGAACTAAAAGGGTCACAAGCAAAGATCATTCAATCAGAGAAAATGGCATCCATCGGACAGCTTGCAGCAGGCGTTGCCCATGAAATAAACAACCCCACAGGATTCGTTATCAGCAATCTGTACTCACTCCTGAAATATATCGAGAGACTAAATGAGTTTTACAACACTCAGGAGAAAGTTCTGGAAGAATTCATTCAATCAGACACAAAACATCAGGAGATAATATTAGAGCGCATAAAAACCTCAAAGGGCTCTCTTAAGATCGATTATATACGTGAAGACTCGGTGAATCTCATCAGAGAGTCCATCGACGGAGCTGAAAGGGTAAAAAAGATTGTCCAGGACCTCAAGTCCTTTTCCCATGTTGACGATAAGGCATTTATAATGGCTGACATCCGTAATATCCTGGATACAACCCTTAACATTGTCTGGAATGAACTCAAATATAAGGCAAACCTTAAAAAGGAATATGGAGAAGTACCATTAACAATATGCAACCCCGGCCAAATAGGACAGGTCTTTATGAACCTTCTGGTAAATGCCGCCCAGGCGCTTGAGAATTACGGTGAGATAACGATCAGGACATGGCACGACAAAACCCACATATATGTTTCAATTTCGGATAGTGGCTGCGGCATCTCTGAGGAGCATAAAAAAAGATTATTCGAGCCGTTTTTCACAACAAAAGAAATAGGGAAAGGAACAGGGCTGGGCTTGAGCATCTCTTATGATATAATAAGAAAACATAATGGGGAGATTCTCGTGGCAAGCAAAAAAGGGAAAGGAACAATATTTACCGTTAAAATTCCCATTCAGGAGGGTTTGGTCGGTGGATCTGAAAACAACGATATTGCTGGTAGACGATGAGCAAAATATACTGAATGCCTTAAAGAGAGTCCTTATCGACCAGGATATCAACATTCTGGCAGCAACAAGTCCCTACGAAGCGCTTGAAATGCTCAGAAACAATCGGGTATCCGTTATTATCTCCGATAATTTCATGCCCAATATGAGCGGCATTGAATTTCTGCAACAGGCTAAACTTATCTCGCCTGAGAGCGTAAGAATCATGATGACAGGGCATGCCGATGTTAATGCGGCAATCGATGCAATCAATAAAAGCGAGGTATTCAAATTCCTTACCAAACCCTGGGACGTGGAGGAGTTCAAAAACATTGTGCTTGACTCTATCAGCCGTTACAACATAGTGCACTCCCTGCAAAAGGCAGATGAATCAAAACTTTACTCTCTCGCACAGACAATTGAGTTGAAGGACCCCTGTACCAAAGGACACTGCGACAGAGTGGCGCAATATGCACTTGCTGTTGCAGAAATTTTGAATCTCCCGAAGGAACGGCTGATTCTTATAAAACAGGGTTGTTGGCTCCACGATTGCGGGAAAATAGGCGTTCCTGAATCTATCCTTAATTTCAACGGACCGCTTTCTTCCGAAGAGATGGATATCGTAAAAAAACACTGCCAATGGGGTGCTGATGTGGCAAAACTCGCACAACTTTCGGAGACCATAGTAAACATCATACTCTATCATCATGAAAAATATGATGGAACCGGATATCCCGCAGGTTTGAAGGGTAATGACATCCCCTTTGAGGCGCGTATAGTCTCTATTGCGGATATTTATGACGCCCTGACATCAGAGCGGCCTTACAGAAAGGCAATGACCAAAGAGCAGGCAGAAGAAATTCTCATAAACAGTAAAGGTTCTCACTTAGAACCGGATCTTGTTGACATCTTCATTAATATTCTGGAGGAAAAAGATGGATACCGGGACAAAACATGATCGAATAAGAATCCTTTTTGTGGATGATGAAGAAAATGTCCTGAAAGCTCTGCAAAGGGTCTTTATTGATGAAGACTATGAAATTCTTACCGCGCAGTCCGGGGAGGAAGGGCTGGAGATACTTAAGACCAAAGAAATTGCAGTAATCGTCTCCGATCAGAGAATGCCGGGAATGAGCGGCGCCGAATTTCTTGAACAGGCAGGAAGTCTGTCTCCTGATTCAGCAAGACTTATACTGACAGGACATGCCGATATGAACACGGCCATTGATGCAATAAATAAAGGCGGAGCCCAAAGGTACATCACGAAACCCTGGAAAAACGACGACCTGATATCAACACTACACCGGGCGTCAGAAAGATACAGACTGATAAAAGAAAATCGCTACCTTACCGAACTTACCAACAGGCAGAACGAGGAACTGAAAAAATGGAGCGCTGAGCTTGAAATGTATGTTCAGGAGCAAACCGTGGAACTGACATATAAAACCAAAGAACTTGCTGATATGAATGCAACGCTGGAAAGGAATTTCAGGAATTTTGTAATTACCATTTCAAACCTTATTGAACTGAGGGACAATAACATTGCAAATCACTCAAACAATGTGGCCATCATTTCAGAAAAGATTGCCGAAAAGATAGGATTAAACAAAGAAGAAATTCAAAATATCAAGATTGCGGCACAACTCCATGATATAGGCAAGATTGGAATCCCAGACGCGATCCTGCTGAAAGACATTGATGCCCTTGCCCCTTTTGAGGAGCTTGAATACAAAAAACACTCTGTCAGGGGTCAGGTTGCCGTGGATTCCAACGATGCCTTTCGTGAGGCAGGGGTCCTCATCAGGCATCACCATGAGTCCTATGATGGAAAGGGTTTTCCTGACGGGCTCAGCGGAGACAAAATACCGCTGGGGTCACGTATTATTGCCATTGCCGACAGGTTTGACCGATTGCTCCTGACCCGTGTTACCGAAAATGCTTTAAATGAAATAAAATTACTCTCAGGACGACTTTTTGACCCCCATCTGTTCCATCTTCTGGCAGAAACTGCCGGAGATAGAGAAAAATCTTTTTCTTTCGCAGGTAAGACAGTAGAAACTGAACTGCACCCTGACGAACTTTTGCCGACAATGGTATTATCAAGAGACATACGAAGCGGCACCGGTCTTTTGCTCATCAGCAAGGGAGTCATCCTGAATCCGAAAAAGATTGACTCCATAAAACGATACTATAATTTTGATCCGCCGAATACCGGGGTTTTTGTATGGAGGGAATGAACTGCCCTGAAGCAAACGGATGGGGAATTTACCCTAATAGATTAAAAACGCCTAATCAATAAATCCAACTTTAACAGCTTGCTGATATCGGATTGCATAAAGAAACAATTTGCCCTGATTCTTTTATATGGCAATTAGAAAACTGTAATAATTTTCTTGACATATTTTGAACACCAATATAAGAATAAAATAAAAAAACTACATCAAAAGATATAACAAAGGAGGGGGTATGTTTTTAGATTTTTTGGGGTATCTATTTTTACTGGTTCCTGCATTCATCCTGCTGTACGAATCTGTAGTTATTGTTGGTGGAAATGAGATTGCACTGATCGAACGAAGGTGGTTCGGCAGAAAGATGCCTCAGGGACGGGTTGTGGCTCTCGGCAATGAAGTCGGCATTCAAGCGCGCACACTGGGTCCCGGCCTGCATTTCCTGATCCCTTTTATTTACAAGGCAAAAAAGAGTGTATTTACAGAGATACTGGAAAATGAAATTGGCCTGATCGAATCTGTGGATGGATCATCCATTCCGGCCGGGAACATTTTTGCCGCAGTTGTGGCCGGTCATAATTCCTTCCAGGATGGCGAGGCATTCATCAAAAACAGCGGTCAGAAAGGGCCGCAGATCGAAATACTGCCTCCCGGAAAATACCGTATCAACCCCTACCTGTTTAAGCTAACCAAGGGCAGCGTTACTGAAATCAAGGACCTTGAAATCGGCATTGTCGAGTCGGTGGACGGTATACCCATCCCGGAAGGTAAGATATTTGCCCGGGCAGTGGAAGGACACAAATCTTTTCAGAACGGTGAGGCTTTTATCAAGAATGGCGGACAGAAAGGACCACAGATCGAAATTATCCCGCCCGGTAACTATCGTATCAACCCCTATCTCTTCAAAGTCACCAAAAACACGGCTACCAAGATCAGCGAAGAGGAAATAGGACTGGTCGAATCTGCCGATGGCTCAGCTATTCCAGCAGGGCGTATTTTTGCCAATGTGGTACCCGGTCACAACTCCTTTCAGTCCGGCGAAGATTTTGTCAAAAACAGCGGCCAGAAAGGGCCACAGACAGAGATTCTGCCACCGGGTGTCTACCGTATTCATCCGAATCTCTTCAAGGTCACCAAAGCCGCGGCTGTGGTAATAGCCAAGGGCCAGGTCGGCATGGTTACCGCACAGGACGGCGCTCCTATCCCGATGGGGCGGCTCCTGGCGCAAAGTGTGCCGGGGCACTCGAATTATGAAAACGGTGAGGCATTCCTAAAAAACGGCGGGCAGAAAGGGCCACAGATCGACGTCCTGTTGCCCGGCACCTACCGCATTAACCTGAATCTGTTTCAGGTCCAGATAGCGCCTGCTGTCGTCGTCGAAGCCAGCAAGGTCGGCCTGGTGACCGCTCTGGACGGTATTCCACTGCCGGAACGGGAATATGTCGCTTCTCCAATTACAGGTCACAACGATTATCAGGATGGTTCGGCCTTTCTGACCAAACAGGGGCAGCGCGGTCCTCAGCTTGATGTGCTACGGCCCGGGACTTATTACATCAATCCCTTCATGTTCAGCGTGGAAATCGACGATGTGGCTGTTGTTGAGCGTGGCCAGGTCGGGGTTATTGTGTCGAACGTCGGCGACGATCCGACAGAAGAGATGAAGAAACGCCTCGGATCAACTCAAATCGGGGCTTCCGAAGAAGAAGGCAAAGAGAAGTACGTTGTGCCCAAAGGGTTTCGCGGCATCCAGGAGGAGGTTGCCGGACCGGGCCGTTATTACCTCAACCGGCGGGCATTCATGGTATACATCATTGATACTACCAATATTACCATCGACTGGGATGATCAGAAGGACACCCGTTTTGACCAGTTGAATGTCATATCTAAGGATGGTTTTCCCATCCAGGTTTCCGTAAAAGTTGTCATTCGCGTTCGACCTGATCAGGCCCCGTACATGGTTGCCAAGGTTGGCTCCATCGACAATTTGATCCAGCATGTCATCCATCCGATGATCGATTCCTCATTCAGGAACCAGGCATCCACTGCTTCGGCAATGAATTTTTTACAGAGCCGCTCCGAAGAGCAGACAAAAGCCGAAATCCGCGCCAGGGCCGATCTTGAAAGGTACCATGTAGAGTGTGTGTCTGTCCTGATATGCCAGATCCGTCTTCCTGAAGATTTGATGCAGACCCAGACCAAGCGGATCATTGCCGAACAGCAACAGGAGATGTACAAGATGGAACAGAAATCCCAGGCGGAACGTACCGAGATGGAAAAGATGCGAGCCACTGCCGATCAGCAGCCAACGCTTGTTGCCTCAGAAATTGCTGTGAAAGTTGCAACCCAGAAAAAAACCGAGATGATTACACTTGCCGAAGGTACGGCAGAGGCTAAGGCACTTGAAGGCACCGGCGAGGGCAAGCGACTGAAAGCCATCGGCGACGGAGAAGCTTCCAAAATTGCCGCAATCGGCGAGGCAACCGCTCAGGCTTATACCAAGCAGAAGGAAGCAATCGGCGAAGATGCCATTAAGCAGATCAAAATCGTGGAACTTATTTCAACAGCCATCGAAAAGGGCAACATCAAAATCATCCCGGATGTTCTTGTTGCAGGCGGCGGTAATGCTGCCGACGGATTGATGGGTATGTTGACGAAGCTGCTTCCCGGGATAGACATTCCGTCTCTCCTGAAAAAGCCGGTCCCGGCAGTATCAAAGGCGGGTTCGGAGCAGGCAAGTTCATAAAGCAACGGATAAAGGCCAGGCACTTGGTGCAGCGAATCCGCAAAAACCGCGGATCGCCTGCCTTCGTGTTCGCAGTCAGGAATAATATACAACTTGACAACCGGTCTTATTATGGTACCATATAAAGCACCGGAGGTGCTGAAATGAATATTTCAAGCGATATCAAACCTATTACCTATCTTAAATCGAGAGCAGCCGACCTGCTGAAGCAAATAAACGAAACCCATCGACCCGTTATTATAACTCAAAACGGTGAGCCAAAGGCTGTACTTCAGGACCCGGAGAGCTACCAGAACATGCGAAACGCTATAGGTATTTTGAAACTAATTTCCCAAGGTGAGGAGGACATAAAGAACGGGAAGTCTAATGCTCAGGAAGACATGTTCGCAGAAATCGAGAGTATGCTTAAAGAAAAAATGAATGAATTACTCCAAAAAAAGCCCAGGAGCATCTGATCCAAGGGGCAATGAAAAAAGTCCACACCATCATATGGTCAGAAACATCAGAAAACGATCTAAAAAACCTCATTCATTACATCGCCGTAGACAGCCCCTCACGTGCCTATGACGTGTTTGAAGACATCAGAGTAAAGGCCGCAACCCTCCGTTCTTTCCCAGAGAGAGGCCGCATTGTCCCTGAGCTTGAGGACCAGGGAATCACTCAGTACCGTGAGATAATTGTCGCTCCATGGAGAATCATCTACAGAATATCAGAGGAAGCTGTCTACGTGTTGTCTGTGCTGGATTCCCTACAGAACGTCGAAGACATTCTCCTGAAAAGGCTTCTTCATTTAAAACTTTAAAACTGCTAATGAAAGAATGCGGCAAAATATAATTGAATAATTCAATCAAATATTGACAACTGGCCGGGGATAAATTAAAAAAAGCATACCTACATGACTGAAAATAACCGGGCATTGTCCCATATACTCATTGTAAAATCCTCAGCCGGAGCAGGAAAAACATATAATCTTGCTCTCAGGTACTTGCAACTCCTCCTTCAGGACAAAATTGCAGATTCACCCGTTAAAACACATATATCAAACATTGTGGCCATTACATTTACCAACAAGGCTGCCCATGAAATGCGCTCCCGCATCATAGAATGGATGAAAAGGATAATCCTCGATTTGCCCTTTGAAGGCTCATCAGGCAGGCCTATAGATGAAATATTGAAAAACAGGCCTGGAAAAAACAGCAATGGAACAGAAGATTTGAAGTCCCTTGAAGATTCGATCAGAGAGACAATTGAGATAAATTTTGAGGCTTTGATTAAAAACTTCTATGATTTCAACGTAAGCACCATCGACAGCTTTGTTAATCTCACTCTCAAAGCCTCTGCCTTTAAACTGAATCTCCTGCCGGATTTTGACATATCCATTGATTCGGCAACTTATATCGATATTGTTCTCCAGGAATGCCTCCAGAAGATACTCGAAGACAATGCTGTGCGAGAGAGGTTCGACAGGTTTTTAAGAAACTACATCGAATTGGAAGGCGAATATGTAAACTGGATACCAAAGGACTTCCTCCGTGATATCATTTCCAGCTTCTGGCAGGAAGAAGCCAAGGAGAACGCGACCTTTATCTATAAGGCAAATATATCGCACATAGAGCGCATCAAAAACCGCATAGAAGAGGAGGTTTCAGGATTGGCTTCATACCTCAAAGCTACTGAGGGGATAAAACCCGACAAGAGGTTCGTCAATGCCCTTCTGCAATTCTCCATTTCAAAAAAATCTGAGGTTAAAGGGAGCAGTTATTTTTTACGTAAAACCATCGCGGCATCCCTGAACAAGGGCAGTGCGCAACCCGATAGAGAGCATGAGGATTTATGGACAGATATATTGGGATCGTTGTCAATGTTTTTTGAGGCAGTTTCGGAATCAAAATTTTCTTCCTACGTGGATATCTACCTGCTCTTTAAAAAAGTGCTGAGCATTGAAATCACGCACAACAAAAGGCTTGTCCTCATAGAACAACTGAATACTCTTTTACAGCACATATTAGATAAAGAACATTTTATACCTGAAATATACTACGCCCTTTCAGAGCGTTATTCACATTTTCTCATAGATGAGTTTCAGGACACAAACCACCTCCAGTGGAAAAATGTGGAGATACTCGCTGAAGAGGCTTTAAGTAAAGGGGGCACGCTTTTCCTTGTGGGCGATAAAAAACAGGCCATATACCGGTGGCGGGGCGGCAAATCCGAATTAGTGGATGAAGTGGCGATGAAGTACAGCGCCTATCCTGTTTATAAGTTAATGCTTTCGGAAAACTACAGAAGCGATGAATACGTGGTGCAATTCAATAATACTGTTTTTGATGCCGTTAATCTCAATTCCCTCATAGAATCCGCCTCGCAGGACTATTCTCCTGAAAACGCACCCAAGGTCATGGAAACATATACTGATGCCGCCCAGAAATTCATCAGTTCAAAAGCAGAGAAAGGCTACATCCGTATCGAAAAGATGGCTGAGCAAGGTGACGCTCAAGGACAGGAAGCAATAAAGGATAATTTCAGTTCCCTTTCCAAAGACGAAAAAAATGAGATAGTAAAAGACAGGTTCCAACAATTGATCCTGGAGATAAAGGACAGGGGCGTTTTTCAGGATAAGGATATTGCAGTCCTTGTAAGGAGAAAGGAAGAGGCGCGTTTCATCGTCAGGACACTTCTTGAAAATAATTTCAGCGTTGAATCGGAATTTACCGTAAATGTAAGGAATAATCCTCTCATAAAAGAGATGATTAACTTCCTGAGCTTTATTAATTCGCCTGATGATGATCTTGCCTTTGCCGGTTTTTTGATTGGCAGCATCTTTCAGAGCAGAACGCTGACTGCTGAAGGCCGGATAATCCAATGGATCGAGCACAACAGGATAACGGGCAATTCAGGCTATCTCTACGAAGCGTTCAAAGAATCCCATAAAAAAATCTGGGATGAATATTTTGAATATTTTTTTAAACGCGCCGGTTATCTTCCGCTATATGAGCTGGTTGTTCTGTTCCTGAAAAAATGGCGTATTCTGACGACTTTTCCTGATGACGCTCCTTATTTTATGCATGTTTGTGAACTTATAAAAGCAAGAGAGGCGGATGAAGGCAATAACCTCAATAAATTCCTGCAATTCTGGAACGGAAATACAAGCATGCTCTTCCGGGACAGTTCTGAAGGAGAAAAACCCTTCCTTTTAAATACCTTTGAAGGGACAAACGCCGTTAAGGTCATGACAATTCACAGGGCAAAGGGGCTTCAATTCCCTGTCGTCATCCTGCCCTTTTTAAAGCTCAATGCCTTCGGCGTTTCCGATTCAAGGGACAAGACAAAATATTTCGTAAAAGAAGAAGAGGACATGCATCTACTGTATATAAAAAAGGATTTTACAAAATATTCGCAAAAGCTGAAAAATATCTATCAGGAAAAAGAGGCCGAATACCTCCTTGACGAGTTGAATAATATGTACGTTGCCTGCACGCGCGCTGAGAAAGAACTCTATATATTTCTCGGCGACTCAAAAAGGCAGAAAAACTATTTAATTGATTACCTCTTTAACATGGAACATTTGAAGGCATGTATTCATGGCGATGTTATTGAAATGGGAAACCAGACAAAGGCAGCGCGGAAAGGAGACGGGGGACAGGAGGAAACAAAAACAGACGGCGAAGCCCTTTTATTTGATGACCTGGGAGATGACATTAAATGGATGGGAAAAATAAGCACAAATTCTGAAGAAGTGACAGGCTTTTTCAAAGAACAGCTCTTCGCAAAAAAGAAGGGCGATGTCATTCACTATATACTTTCTTTGATTACAAGACTGCCCGATCAATACGAAGGATTTTTGGACACATGCGTATCTGCCGGCATAGCAAAATACGCGTTTCATCCTCATACCCATGAGATAGGGAAAATGATCGTCAACATCTTTCAGAACCCGGCATTCAAAAGGTTCTTCCAGCCTGAAGAAGGCGCGCTCGTATATACGGAAAAGGAGATTATAGACAGCCACGGCAATACCTATAAAATCGACAGGATAACAATAACGGACAACAACATAGATATCGTGGATTTCAAGACAGGCGAAATTCGCACAAAAGAACATATCCGGCAGATCATGCAGTACGGCAGTCTTATTGAAAAAATCCACCCGGACAAGTTGATAAAGAAGCATATCCTCTACCTTGATGAGGGCCAAATAAAGGAAATATGAAAAATATATATTCCATACCATTCGGCGTTGATTTTATTGATGTGCTTAAGGATTTTATCCTTGGCCGCAGTAAAGACATATCGAGAGTGGCCGTTGTTTTCCCCGGCAAAAGACCGTCTCTCTATCTCAAGAGAAGGCTTGCGGAACACTTTCAGAAGCCTTTTTACGCCCCGACGTTCTTCTCCATAGAAGAATTTATCGATTATATGATAAAGCAGCGATATGACGACTATTCGGACATTGAATATACCGACGCCATCTGGCTGCTCTATCAATCGGTTCAGTCGCTAAAGGCCTTTGATAACCATGCCTTGAAGCAGAAGGGATTCGGGGAATTCTTTTCCTGGGGACGCTATATGCTGGATTTCATCAACCAGCTCGACATGGGAAATATTCCGAATACAAAGCTCCTTTCTTTAGAAAACAATGCAAAGATCGGATACGACATTCCTGAAAGCATAAACAAACTTCTGATGAACATAAGCATCTTAAGAGAGGAATTTCACGCATCACTGAAAGAGCAAAAATGTTTCACCCCCGGATTAAAACACCTGTATTCCCTCAATGTCATTGAAGAGATTGATTTTAAAGAATTCGAAATGATTTTTTTCGCCGGACTTTTTGCAACAGGAGAAGTGGAGAAAGAACTTATTAAGATTATCTGCGAGAGAGGCAAAGGAGAGATCGTCATAGAAGGCAATCCCGAAGAATGGCCCATATTAAAACAGTTTGTTTCATATCTCGACGCCAATATCGAAGAGATTGAATGTCAAACCACAGAACCGGTACTTGTAAAGATCTATGCCGGATTCGACACCCATTCCGAGATCATTAAGGCGCAGGAAATACTGAAGGCAATCAATTCAAAAAAAACTGCTCTTGTCCTCCCTTTGTCGGAATCGCTTTTCCCTCTCCTTACCTTTGCTGTTGACCGGATTGACACAAAATACAACATATCCCTTGGATACCCTTTTTCGAGGACATCCGTTTTTGATCTGATTGCGAACATATTGAATGCCCAGCTCACAAAGCGAAAGGGAGGCCTGTATTCAACGAGCAGCTATCTCCAGGTGCTCCTCCACCCCTTTATAAAAAACCTTGAAGCGCAGGAAAATGTAAGGGCGCTCATCTATTATATTGAAAAAACGCTTGCCGGCGATATCCAAAGCAGTGTTTCAGGCAAACCCTTTATCAGGCTGAATGAAGTTGAATCAGTACCGCAGGGGAAGGAACCAATAACAGGCAATGAGCATAAAGTCCTGAAAGAATTACATGAAATATTCTTTCAAAATATTGAAAGGGCAGATAATTTATTCGAAATGTCCGAGGCATTGGACAAGTCCCTTCAGTTCATTCTCACATATACGCCTCTTCGCTCTTACGTGCTTTCAGAAGAGATATTCAAGGAGGTATATGAATCCCTTGAAGACCTGAAACATGCCCGGTTCTGCAGAGAGACATTGCATCGCGATAAGGAAGAAAATAAAAGAATACTCTGCGACTTTATCCTCTATCATCTGAAAACAATCAACCTGCCCTTTGAAACAAAGCCTATTGAGGACCTGGAGATCATCGGCGTTCTTGAATCGAGAAGCATCGCCTTCGATGCTGTTATTATGCTCGACGTGAATGAAGGGATTATGCCTCAGCCAAAAAGAATAGACCCGCTCATACCCCTGGGCATATACGATAAACTCGGCATTCCGTCGCCTGAATTCAACGAAGAGATATACCGCTATTATTTCTACCGTCTCATCAGATCGGCAAAAGAGGCGCACCTGCTCTATATTGACGCTGAGGACAAACAGCGCAGCAGGTATATTGAACAGCTTCTCTGGGAACGTGAGAAATCAGAAAAGCAACTCAACGTCATCCCTATAGAGCACACAGTCAATAAAGTCAATCTGAAACCCGGCATGTCCATGCCTGAGATAAAAAAAACAGACCTGGCAATCCAAAAACTTAAGGATATGGTCTATTCGCCATCTGCGATAGACAATTACATAAAATGTCCCATAATGTTTTACTACAGCAATATCCTGAAATTTGAGGAAAAACGTTTTATAACAGAGGATATTGACATAATGGACAGGGGGAACCTGATCCATCGTATTCTCTTCGATACTTTTAAAGGTTTCATGAAAAGGGAGATTGACCCATCACATTACGACGATATACTCAATAAGATGCATGAGGAAATTGAAAGCTCTTTTAAGGACAAGGTGGTTACAGGTGATTACTATCTTTTTAAAACACTGGCAGCCTACAAGTTAGAGGGGTTTTTAAGAAAAAGTATAAGGAACGCGCCCGGACCGTTTATCATTCAATACCTTGAAGAAACCGTAAGGGGCGATATAATCACAGGGAACGGGACCATCCGGTTCAAGGGGAGAATAGACAGGATTGATCTTTCCCTCCACAGCAACGAAAATATGATAATTGATTATAAAACCGGCAATACAAGGCAATATTCACAAAATATCCTGAAAAAAACAGATTTCAGTTCCATTGACGATATTCATAAAAACGTTGAATCCTTCCAACTGCCTCTTTATGTGTACCTGTTTCACAAAATGTTTTCAGCGCCGATAAAAGACATCAACGCGAAGCTGGTGCTTCTTAAAAACAATGAAGAGGAACTGTTGTTTGAGGACAAACAGGGCATTGACAGGGAGTCGGCGCTTAATATGTATATGGATGGCGTTAAAACAGTTTTAACGGATTTGCTGGACAGTTCCAAGCCCTTCAAGCCTTTTGATGACGATCTATGCGGTAAATGCCCCTTTAACGGCCTTTGCCGTCAATAAACCTCCCCGCAGCAAAAGCTACGGGGTATCAGAGGAATGAGGCCACATAATTATGCCCCCTCACCCTACCCTCTCCCGCAAGGGGCGAGGGAATGTGGTTACCCCGCAGCAAAGCTGCGAGGGATCATCAGATTGAAACCATTATAAAATGTGGTTCTTTAAAGATGACGGAGGTTTTTCTATTTGAAATTAAATTGAGAATATAGGAAAATCCATTTATGGGCGTACCGGCAAATTGATATGGGAAGAATAAAACGGTCAATAATGGTAACCGGAAGTTTTGAAGATTTTACGGTTTATCGTAGCACAACGATGATTCATTAAGAAAAACCAGAGCAGGTGTTGTCAAAAGCTTCATAAAAAAATGGTGCATAGAATGAGTATAGATAGGCTTTTACAAAGAAAAAACAGGGGGAGGAAATAAGAACTATGAAAGACAATCCCTGTCTTTTTATTTCCCGTATTAGCATAAGCGATTGAAGGCTTATGCTAATACGGGTTGAGTGGGCGACGGCATGTCGGAAATTTTGCAGATGTGGATGGGCTGCGAGATTTGCAGGCCGTAATCGTACTGAATGTACGATGGAGGATCGCAAGGCGAAGCAGACCGCCGCAGATCATAATTTCCGACATGCCGTTGACCGACCAAGAGAAATGAGCTAAAAATGCTCAAGAAACAAAACAATATGATGAAAACTTTTGACAAAACCCCAGAGCAGGAAAGGATGGTGATATGACAACAAAGAAAGCGGAAAACATGGTTAACAGGAAAAGTACCGGGAAATCCCGAAGACCGGGCGAAAATACCCTCGTGGCGGAGCTCTTAAAACAGTACGGATGTGGTCCGGTACAGTTTACCGGCAGGGACGGGCTTTATGAGCGGCACCTCATTTTCGACAATGTCATCAAGGAGTCTGCTAATGGTTCCCGCGAACGCTTTGAGGCAGCGGCCCGCTCCATCCGGGATGTGCTGTCGCAACGCTGGATTGCTACAGGGGCTGCATATGAGCAGCATGATGTGAAAAGGATCTATTATTTGTCCATGGAGTTTCTTATGGGCCGCTCCCTGGCAAACAACGTGACCAACATGCTTCTCAGTTTCCTTATTGAGCAGGACCCTCATGATGGTAAGATCGGCTGGATTGAAATGCTCGAACAGGAGCCGGACGCGGGCCTGGGTAACGGCGGACTCGGACGTCTGGCAGCATGTTTCCTTGACTCCATGGCTTCAATGCACCTCCCTGCCATGGGTTACGGGCTCCGTTACGAATACGGCATATTCAAGCAGACTATTGAGAATGGTTGGCAGCGTGAGCAGCCCGACAACTGGCTCCGCAGGCCGGACCCCTGGGAGGTAGCGCGTCCGGAGTGGGTGGTGGAAGTAAAACTAAATTCCTCCTTTGAAATAAGCGGAGGAAGCCTGCGTACAGTCGTAGGCCGTCCGGCTGTCCTTCTTGGTATACCCTTTGACCGCCCCATAGTGGGCTACGGCGGGAAAACTGTAAACACGTTGCGCCTCTGGGCCGCAGCAGCGCCTGATTACTTTGATTTTCAGGCATTCAGCAGCGGCGATTTTGTTGCTGCTCTGGCCGGCACCCTTGCCAGCGAATCTCTTACACGTGTGTTATATCCTGACGATTCTACAAGTATGGGACAGGAACTGCGCTTTGTACAGGAATATTTCCTCGTGGCATGTTCCCTTGCAGACATCATACGACGGTTCCGGCGTATTAACACAGATTGGGCTGCTCTGCCTGAAAAGGCTGCAATTCAGCTCAATGATACCCATCCATCCATGGCTGTCCCTGAACTGATGCGCATACTCCTTGACGATGCCCGTCTTGGATGGGATGAGGCATGGGATATTACCAAACGGACTCTGGCATATACAAACCACACCCTGTTGCCTGAAGCCCTTGAAAAATGGCCCCGCGAATGGTTTGAAATTATGCAGCCCCGTCTTCTGGAGATCATCCGGGAAATCAACCGTCGCCTCCTCGATGAGGCAAGACTTCGCTTTCCTGGAAACGATGGCCTGATTCAACGGGTCAGCATCGTCGAGGAAGGACCGGGACAGAAGATTCGCATGGCCAACCTTGCGATTGTGGGCACCCATAGCACCAATGGTGTTGCCGCCATCCATTCGGAGCTTCTCCGCACCCGGACTGTCAAAGATCTGGCGGACATGTTCCCGGAGCGTTTCAACAACAAGACGAACGGTGTCACGCCCCGACGGTGGCTGCTGCTCACAAACCCTGAGCTCTCAGAGACTATTACCGAAGCCATCGGTGACAACTGGATCACCGACCTCAGTCAACTGAAGATGCTTGTCCCCCTTGCTGATGACAAGGGTTTTTGTAATAAAATCATGGAGGCAAAAGGAAAGGCAAAGAGGCGATTTGCCGACTGGCTCAAATCAACAACAGGGCAGATAGTCGATTCAGATACGATTTTTGACTGCCAGATAAAACGTATCCATGAATATAAGCGGCAGATGTTGAATGCTCTTCGTATTGTCGTGCTATATAACCGCCTCAGGGAAAATCCTAATCTCGACATCACCCCCCGGACCTTCTTCTTCGCGGGCAAGGCAGCTCCCGCTTACAGTCTGGCCAAGCTGATGATCAAGTTTATTAACAATCTCGGAGGCACCATCGAAGGTGACCCCTTGATTCGCGACCGCCTCAAGGTGCTGTTTCTGCCCGACTACTGCGTCTCCCTTGCAGAAAGGCTTATTCCTGCGAGTGATGTGTCAAACCAGATTTCGACCGCCGGGTTTGAAGCAAGCGGCACAAGCAATATGAAATTCATGATGAACGGCGCCTTGACCATAGGAACCCGTGACGGCGCCACCATTGAGATGGCAGAAGAAGCGGGAGAGGAGAACTTTTTTCTCTTCGGCCTCACGGCAGAGCAGGTAGCGGACAGCCAAAGCTGGTATAATCCCTATTGGCACTATAACAACGAGCCGGAGACCCGGGCGGCCCTTGACCTGATTTCCGGGGACCACTTCAGCCGTTATGAACCCGGTGTTTTTGCGCCCCTATGTGATACACTCCTCCGTAACGGAGACCATTATATGCACCTTGCGGATTTGAAGTCTTATCTGGAGGCAGACCGGCGGATCTGCGAACTCTATAGGGACCGACAGGAATGGGCGCGCAAAGTCGTACTGAATATAGGCGGATCCGGCAGGTTCTCGAGCGACCGCACCATAGCCGAATATGCATCTGAGATCTGGCATGTCACACCATGCCCGATCCCCTGAAAAGATGCCGGCAGAATCTGGGGCGATAAGAACCTGATTTATACAAGAGGCTAAATGACAGATGTTTCATACAGGGTTGAACCGTTTCAACCCATTGATGCAGAAAAAGTATCGCGTCTTTTTCTTGATGTCTACGGCGATGCATACCCGGTCAAAACGGTTTATCACCCGGAAATGCTCATCGCTGCCCTTGAGGGAGGCCATTATTTCCCATTTGTTGTCCGTGCGGATTTCAACAGCATTGTCGCATACGGAGCCCTTTATCAATCAACGCCATACAAAGGCATTTATGAATTCGGCCAGGGAGTGGTCTCATCTGATGTCCGCGGCGGCGGTATCGGGAAACTTCTCTTTGAATATGTTGAAAAATATATACAGACATTGCCCGAATCCGAAGCATACTTCGGAGAGGCGGTATGTAACCACACCCACACACAGAAGGCCGGGGCAATGATAAAGACTATTGAAACAGGCATTGAGATAGACCTCATGCCCGCTGAACTCTATAAAAAAGACCCTACCGTCACCGGGAGGGTAGCTGTTCTCGATATGTTCAGGTCTTTTGTCCTGAAACCACATAGCGTATATGTGCCGGGAGTCTATGAAGATATAATCCGTTATATTTACGAAGGTTTTGATGATAGTCGGTCAATTATTATATCAACAGAGAATCTGCCCTCAGATCAGCCGACAGAAATGTCAACCAGGGTGTTCGAATTTGCAGGCGTTGCGCGTATTGCCGTTACTATGGCAGGATCAGACTTTGAAGAAGTGTTTGCCGTAAAAGAACAGGAACTCTTGAACCAAAACATAAAGGTCATACAAGTATGGCTGAAATCTTCATGGCCCTGGATTGGGGAGACTGCCGGGATGTTAAGAAATAAGGGGTATTTCTTCAGTGGTGCTTTTCCGCGCTGGTTTGATGTGGACGGCCTCATGCTGCAGAAGGCGCCGGCCCAGCCTAACTGGGATGGAATCCGTCTGTACTCGGACAGAGCGCAAAAAATCTACACCTTTATTCATGACGATTGGGACAGCATTCGGAAAAACAGGATAATATAAGGGAGTACAGAATGAACGGCAACAATGAACCTCTCCGCAATATCAAAACAGTAAATCTGTCGCTCAATTTGCCCGGTCCGGCAGCAGCGGCAAAGCTCAGCCGATTAGGGGCTTCAGTCACAAAGATTGAGCCTCCTGACGGAGACCCTTTCAGGGAATATTGTCCCTCCTGGTACGAAGCCCTGTGTACAAAACAAAGGGTTCTGCATCTTGATCTCAAAACTGCAAAAGGGCATGATGAAATGGAACATTTGTTAAAAGAAAGCGACCTGCTCCTTACCTCATTCCGGCCTTCGGCCCTTGAAAAACTCGGATTTGGGTGGAAAGAACTTCATTCACGATATCCCCGGTTATGTCAGGTCGCGATAGTGGGGTATCCTTCACCCGACCACAACAAAGCCGGTCACGATTTAACCTATCAGGCTGTACTGGGGCTTCTGTCTCCGCCCCATCTTCCACGGACGTTTCTGGCTGACCTTGCGGGCGCGGAAAGAGCGGTGAGCAGCGCATTGGGGCTTCTTTATGCACGCGAAGGAGGTAACGGGGCCGGATATATTGAGGTCGCACTGTCTGAATGCGCTGAATATTTCACCGAACCACTTCGATACGGACTGTCTGTGCCGGGAGGGATGTTTGGGGGCGGACTGTCCCGATACAATATTTATGAAACACGGAAAGGATGGATTGCCGTTGCGGCATTGGAACCTCATTTCTGGGAAAGACTTACAGAAGAACTCGGTTTTTGCCAATCCGATGTAAGCTGCGCGCAATTGCAGGAGATATTCCTTACAAAAAATGCTGCTGAATGGGAAGCATGGGCTGTAACGTTTGATCTGCCCATTGTGGCAGTAAGATAACTTTTCAAAGGAGTCTTATATGTATGAAACTGAATACAAACAGAAACTCGTCACAGCGGAACAGGCAGCAACCCTGGTAAAGGAAGGCGATATGCTGGTCCACGGTTTTGGATTGGCAGAACCTCCGGCTTTACTTATGGCAGTTGCAAACCGTTTAAGAGCAGGAGACTTGAAAAGACTCAAGGTCTTTGCCGGTCTTCCTTTTAAGCATATGCGCGATACATTACTTGCCACGGATCTGATGGACTGCGTGGATGTCCACGCCCAATTTGTCGGCGCCGGTTCGCGCGGGCTCGTACACACGGGGCTTGCTTATTTTGTCCCCAATCATTTCCATCAGGTACCGAGGCTGCTTACGGAGTTCATAGGCGTTGACGTCTGCGTAACCACTGTTTCACCGATGGATCAGAGCGGATATTTTTCATTCGGTACAGCAAATGATTACACGTCTACCGCAGCACGCGCAGCCAGAGAACTTATCGTAGAAGTAAACCATCATATGCCCCGGGTTTTCGGTGATTCATCCATTCATATCTCCGAGGTGGATGCAGTTGTTGAGAATCACAGGCCCCTTGTTACACTGCCGAATCCACATTCGAGACCGGAGGATGAGATCATCGGCAAGACCATTGCAGAGATGATCCCCGATGGCGCTTGTCTGCAACTGGGTTTCGGAACCTTACCGAGCGTGGTTGGCGGGTATCTGGAGGGACATAAGGACCTTGGTCTTCATACGGAGGTTTTTAGTCCCGTCATGGTCAATCTTATCAAAAAGGGGGTAATAACAGGCGCCAAAAAAACGCTTCATCCGAGAAAGCATGTTTTTACGAATGCCATCGGCGATGAGAAGATGCTTGAGTTTATGAACAATAATCCTTCAATAGAGAGCTATCCCGTCTCCTACACAAATCACCCTTCAGTCATTGCACAAAACGATCGTATGATATCCGTCAATGCCGTGCTCCAGGTTGACCTTACCGGTCAATGCAATGCAGAGTTTCTTTACGGAAAGCAATTCAGCGGGACAGGAGGACAACTGGACTTTGTTCGTGGCGCCTTTGATTCAAAAGAAGGCAAATCAATCATCGCCTTTTATGCCACGGCCGATAAAGGAAATATCTCAAGAATAGTAGACCGCCTTGATTACGGCTCAACAGTTACAACTCCAAGGGCGGATACCCATTTCCTCGTTACGGAATTCGGTATTGCAAACCTTAAGGGCAAGTCAACAAAGGAGAGGGCTATTGCCATAATAGGGCTTGCTCATCCCCGATTCCGGGAAGAATTATTTCAAAAGGCAGAAAATATGTATATTATTTAAATGAACCTCCCCGCAGCTTAAGCTACGGGGAATCAGAGGAATGAGGCCACATAATTATACCCCCTCACCCTGCCCTCTCCCGCAAGGGGCGAGGGAATGTGGTTACCCCGCAGCAAAGCTGCGAGGAATCATCAGATTAAAATTATTTGCAGGTCCATAACGTTTGTTCCTGTAGGGCCTGTAATAAAGAGATCGTTCAACTCTTTAAAAAATGTATAGGTGTCGTTATTGTCAAAATAGAGATCGGGATTTATGCCTTTTTTCAAGGCCCTGCCGATTGTTGTGCTGTCGGCAAAGGCGCCTGCGGCGTCTGTCGGCCCGTCTGTGCCGTCTGTCCCTGCCGAAAGAATAGAGATTCCCTTAATCCCTTCAATGCTTTTTGCAAAGGCAAGAGCCAGTTCCATATTACGCCCGCCCTTCCCTGACCCTTTTACTTTTACCGTTGTCTCTCCACCTGATATCATACAGATTTTTCTGTTTTCACTCTTTCTTGTTGCGTCATGCAGGCCCATTGCTTTTTTTGCAAGCTCTGAACCTGCTGTTTTTGCTTCCCCGATTACAGGCCAGGGAACAACATGTGTTTTGTAGCCAAGAGACTCTGCTTTTTTCTGTGCCGTACTGATTGCCATGATATTGTTACCTACAATAATATTGCTGACATTTCCGAAAACTGGATTTTCATTCCCGGGCGTTTCCGGAATAAGACCTTTATCCCCTTTTAGTAATGTTTCAATGATCTTTACCGGAACTTTTTTAATGATGTCAAACTTACTGATAACAGAAATTGCCTCCATAAATGTAGAAGAATCTGCTACAGTAGGCCCTGATGCGATAATATCAAGCCTGTCCCCTGCCACATCTGAAAGTATTAATGATACAACCCGTGCCGGGTAAGCCATCTCAGCAAGCCTTCCTCCCTTTATTGACGATATATGCTTTCTCACTGTATTAAGTTCCTGTATGTCCGCACCGGCATTCAAAAGCATCTCTGTAACAGCCTGTTTTTCTTCCAGTGTAATGCCGTCATAAGGGGATACCAGCAATGCCGATCCTCCCCCTGATATGAGACAAACAACAAGCGTGTCTTTGTCTGCTTTATTCAAAAGTTCTATAACCTTTCCGGTTGCATAAACACCGGCATGATCAGGCAACGGATGTCCTGCCTCATATACATCAATATTCGTATTTTCAAAGGAAATATTCCGGCAATGGCCATATTTGGTTATGATGACGCCTTCGTCTACGGCAATCGGCAAAACATCTGCAAGACCCTTGGCCATCCGGCATGAGGCTTTTCCGAAGCCAACAACATAGAGTTTTTTGAAGTTGTTTGTTTTATAAATATCTATCAGCAAATTGCTTTTAAGATTAACGGCGCGCTCAGGCATAACGCCGGCTATGGCTGCATTGTAAATGGCGCGTAGATTTTTTCCGATGCCATCCCTCATCAGATGGTTATATCATACCTTCTCTGCAAGGTAACTATAACATTGATAAATTGTAATAGTACATCGAGAAGCCGATGGCAAAGCCAAATACAAAGCTGCAAAAAATACAATCGAGAGGGCTTATTGAATGCCGGATGAAACGTACAAATACCTGACAGCTTGCTTTCTGTTCCTGCAGAGTCAAGGTGTCTTTCTCAAGTCAATAGCTGTTTATTTTCATAAACTATCAATGATTTCAACCGGTAATTAATATTTGTTGCATTTTCCTGTTTTGAGCATATAATTATTTGTATGTTGAGCAGCAGGTAAAGATGATAATGCGGTTTTTTATTCTCAACTGGTAACGCGCATAATTAAGCTCTCTTCATTGTCAACATTCAGAGGGATAAGATTACTCAATGAAGGGAATATGTCCGAGCCCTTTTCTTCTTGCAGCACCCTTGGAATTGCCTGGGGTACATCTATTAACAGCTAACTGAGAATTCGTTCTCACACATGCCATATTTCTTGTTGCCATTCTCTTTTTACATAGCACCGTAACAAAGTTACAGAGAGGTGAACAAAAAATGAAAGATATAGTCAACTTCCACACGTGTTCAGAGAATAAAAAAGTTCCTATCGGATTTACAGAAGAGACTTTTTTTCAAGGCATTCATATAGGTTATATATATAACGATGAGGCCGAGCGAAACAAAATTGTTTTTCAGTTCCTTGAGAGCGGATTGTTGAACGGGGAGAAAGCGGCTTACTTCATGGATGTAGCCTCCATTGCCGGGATGGAAAAACACCGGCACGCTCTCGGCCTTGACAAACTTTCCGAGAGGCACCGGGGGCGCATTACCCTGGCGACAACCCAGGAGATATACTATCCGGGCGGAACATTCGTCCCCGATGAAATACTCGATAGGTTGGGCATATTCTACACACAAAGTCTTGATGAAGGTTTCACAGGCGTAAGGATAATCGGGGAGACTTCGTGGTTGGCAAGGGGCATGCCGGGCTCTTCCCGGTTCATGGAGTATGAAGCCCGCGTCAACGATACCTTTATAAATTACCCTGTCAACGCCATCTGTCTGTACGACGGCAGTCTCTTTGACAGCGCAATGCTGCGCGATGTATTGGCCGTCCACCCTATAATAGTTGTCCACGGGCAGGCTGTGAAGAATCCTTACTACATAAAACCCTGGTGGTTCCTGAAAAAATACCAGGGGCTTCATGAGGAATAGAAACATGTCGGAGCTTGCCGGCCGCACTGACAGTCAGAAGAGCAAAGGTGTTTATAACATGAGAGAACGAGATAAAACAAACGAACAACGTTCGACTGAAAAGCGTGTTGATGAACTTGAAGCATCAAAAACCCGATATAAACGAAAAGAACGGATATCTCAGGAAGCCCTCAAATACGCTGAGAGCATTTTTGAGACAGTCCGCGAACCCCTTTTGGTGCTGGATTCAGACCTGAGGGTTGTCAAAGCCAACCGTAGTTTTTACAATTTCTTCAGGGTCACACCGGAGGAAACCATAGGTGATTTTATTTATGACCTCGGGAACCGGCAATGGAATATTCCCGGGCTCCGGACGTTGCTTGAATATATTCTTCCGGAAGATAACAAGTTCGATGGCTATGAAGTTGAACATGAATTTTCAAGCATCGGGCGCAAAATTATGTTGCTCAATGCCCGACAGATCACTCAAAAAGAAGCTGGGTCCCGGATGATCCTCCTTGCTATCGAGGATATAACCGAGCGAAAGCAGTCAGAAAAGGAGTTGCAGGAGAGCGAGGAGCGCTACAAGCGGATATCTGAAGAGTTGACCGACTATCTTTACACGGTGCGCGTCCAGGACGGGCATGCAGTTGGAACAAAACACGGCAAGGGCTGCAAGGCGGTAACAGGATATACTGCAAAGGAGTTTGCAGCGGACCCCGATCTCTGGATACGCATGGTCCCGGCAGAAGAACGTGACCAGATCATTGAACGAGTTCAGAAGGTTCTTGCGGGCGAAGCCGTCCCTCCTGTCGAACATCGCATTGTGAGGAAAGACGGACAGGTGCGCTGGGTGATCGAGACAACCATCCAGCAGTTTGACTCCCGGATGAAACTCATATTGTACGACGGAGTTATTAAAGATATTACAGAGCAAAAGCAGGCGGAAGAGACAATACGTGAGGGCCTGGAACGGTTTAACCAGATAGCCGAACAAACCCGCTCGATGATCTGGGAGGTTGACGTTGAAGGGCTTTACACCTATGTCAGCCGGGCTTGTAAGCCGATTACGGGATACACGCCCGATGAGATAATAAGGAAGATGCACTTCTACGATCTCCATCCTGAGGATGGCCGGGAATCTTATAAGAAGAGCGCCTTTGCTGTTATTAAGAAAAAAAAACGATTTGTTGACCTGCCCAATAGGATCCTGACAAAGGATGGCCGGGAAATATGGGTCTCAACAAGCGGTATGCCTGTCCTGAGCATCCGGGGCAACCTCATCGGTTACCGCGGCTCTGACTATGACATTACCTCCAGTAAACAGACAGAGGAGAAACTGAAGATAAGCGAAGACAAATACCGCACCATCTTTGAGAATGCTGTGGAGGGAATCTTTCAGACCACGCCGGAAGGACGATACATAAGCGTCAACCCTGCCCTTGCGAAGATGAAAGGGTATGATGCCCCTGAAGAACTAATAAATGGAATTACCAACATATCGAAACAAACATATGTAAACCCGGAGGACCGGGTCAAATATAAAGAAATTCTCGAAGAAAAGGGTATTGTCCAAGGTTTTGAGACCCGACATTATCGCAAAGACGGAAGCATAATCTGGGTGTCAATCAATTCCCGTGTTGTTCGGGACCCGACAGGCAAGGCGCTTTACTATGAGGGAACAATAGAAGATATAACCGCTCGTAAAACGGCTGATGAAAAATTTAAACAAAATGCGGAAAAACTCAGAAAAGCCTTATCAGGCACAATAAAAGCACTATCCATGACGGTTGAGGCACGTGATCCCTACACTGCGGGCCACCAGAAGAAGGTATCAAACCTTGCGCGGTTAATCGCTCAGCATATGGTCTTACCCGACGATACCATCGATAATATCCGCATAGCAGGCATTATCCATGACGTAGGCAAGATATCGATACCTGCTGAAATATTAAGTAAGCCCGGCGCATTAACAGACATAGAAATGAGTCTCATCAAGGTCCATTCTCAGGCAGGGTACGACATATTAAAAGATGTTGGATTGCCCTATCCCATAGCAGAGATAGTCCTCCAGCACCATGAAAGATTGGATGGTTCAGGTTACCCCCAGGGTCTCAAGAATGACCGGATTCTTCTCGAATCCCGGATTATTGCTGTTGCCGATATCGTTGAAGCCATGGCTTCTCACCGTCCCTACAGGCCCGGCTGCGGGATCGATGCAGCCCTTGAAGAGATCGAGAAGAACAAAGGCATCCTCTATGATGCCGGAGTGGTTGATGCGTGCGTAAAATTGTTTCGGGAGAAAGGGTTTAAGTTTGAGTAGCCTGCGTCAGTCAATAATTCAAATGGTATTACATATTAACCGTAATTCATCATAGAGGTAAATGTGTCAGACATAAAAGACATTTTCCCTGAAAGTATCCATGACATCGCCGTCCGCAAACAATTGGAAGAGGCGCTGCAGAATAGCGAAGAGCGATATCGGTCTCTCTTTCAGAATGCAGTTGAGGGGATTGTAGTTGCCGAAACGGAAACCAGAAGGTTCCTGCATGCAAATCCGGCCTTCTGTAAGATGCTGGGATACTCTAATGAAGAGATCTGTGCCATGCATGTAGAAGATATCCATCCAGCTCAAAGCCTGGAGAATGTGCTTGACGAATTCCGTGCCCACACGTCCGGCAAAAAGGTCCTGGTCGAGGACATCCCGTGTCTGCGGAAAGATGGAACGATCCTTTACGCGGACATTGCCGGTTCAGCGATTATTATCGATGGAAAGATGTGCAATGTCGGCTTCTTTAATAATGTTACCGAACGTAAGAAATTGAATGACGCCCTCCGGGAGAGCGAGGAGCGATATCGGCTTCTCGTGGACAAAACCGAAACCGGTTTTGTGGTGATTGATGACAAGGGAATTGTCATGGAGGGGAATGAACCTTACATGCGCCTGATCGGTGCGGAGGACAAAGAGGAGATCATCGGGCATTCGGTGATCGAATGGACTGCGCCGGAAGAACAGGACAGCAACGCTGCCGCGGTAGCTCTATGTTCCCGGCAGGGCTATATTCAGGATTTCGAGACGATCTACCTGCACCGGGACGGAACGCGCGTCTATATCAATGTCAATGCGACAACGCATGAAACGCCGGGCGGGAAACGTATCGTCTCATTTTGCCGCAATATTACCGAGCGCAAGAAGATTGAAGAGACTCTTATTTTAATCAGAAGTGCTATAGAAAGCTCCGGTGAGGCCATCGGCATGTCAACCCCTCAGGGGAGCCATTTCTACCAGAACAAAGCCTTTTCTGACCTGTTTGGATATTCGGTCGAAGAGCTCAACATACCGTTGGCACCCATCGTTGTGTATGCAGATCATGAGGTTGGACGCGAGGTCTTTGAGACCATTATAGAGGGCAATCCCTGGGTGGGCGAGGCCATAATGGTAGCCAAGAGTGGGCGACAACTCCCGGTTTCTTTGCGGGCAGATGCCATCAAGGATAAAGACGGCAACATTATTGGCTTAATCGGTATTCACACTGACATCACCAAGCGTAAGCAGGTGGAGGAGGCATCGCGGGAAAGCGAGATACGGCTCCACACGGTAATTGAGGCAGTGCAGGAGGGTATCACATTCAGTGATGAAAAGGGTCATTTTGAGGCGTATAATTCCAGCATGGAGAGATTAACCGGTTATTCGGCAGACGAGGCAAATGCGTCTTCAGACTATACGACCCTCATCTATCCTGATCCGATAGAACGCGGGAAAGCGCTTGCAGGCCTTAATGAGCTTACCGCGATAGGTGAGTCGCGTGAGGCCGAAACAAGAATCCGGACAAAGGACGGAATACAGAAGCATATCCTCGTGTCAACAACCCTTATTCCATATAGGGACAGAAAAATGTTCCTGAGCAGTTATCACGACATCACCGGGCGCAAACTGCTGGAAAAACAGATCACAAAGCTGGGGTTCCTCAAGGAACGCCTCATCGGGACACTGGGTCTCAGTCAAAAACTGAAACTCATCGCTGACGGAATAGTGAATATCTTTGGTGCAGATTTTGCCAGAATTTGGCTTATACAAGAAGGTGATCTCTGTGACAAGGGCTGCATTCATGCTAAGTTCAAAGAGGGGCCTGATGCCTGCCTCGACAAAGCCCGTTGCCTCCACCTTATCACCAGTTCAGGTCGTTACACACATATTGACGGCAATCATCGCAGAGTCCCTTTTGGATGCTACAAAATAGGGCGTATCGCCTCCGGGGATGATTCCAGGTTTACCACCAACGATGTAACCCGCGATCCACGGGTTCATGACCATGAGTGGGCGCAGGCCCTCGGATTAGTCTCCTTTACGGGGTTCAGGCTTATCTCTTCGGAGGACACGCCGATCGGTGCATTGGCACTATTCAGCAAACAGGCGATCTCCCCTGTTGAAGAAGACCTGATGGCAGGACTTGTCAACTATCTATCCCAAGTGATTCAATTTGAAAAGGCTCGCGAGTCACTACTGGAAAGCGAAACAAAATTCAGGGCTCTATTTGAGAATGCAAACGACGCCATATTCCTCCTCAAAGAGGATATTTTTATCGATTGCAATACCAGGACATTGGATATTTTTCAGTGTTCGAAAGACCAGATTGTCGGGCAAACTCCCTACAGATTTTCACCGCCGCTCCAGCCTGACGGGCGTGACTCAAAGGAAGAAGCTCTTGAGAAGATATATGCAGCCCTTGCGGGTAATCCGCAATTCTTTGATTGGGAACACTGCCACTATGACGGAACCCCCTTTGATGCAGAGGTAAGCCTCAACACCGTAAAGTTGGGGAGCGAATTGTTTATCCAGGCAATCGTCCGCGACATCACCGAGCGCAAACTGCTGGAAGAGGAACTCCGCACGCTGTCGATTGTTGACGAACTTACCGGATTATTCAATCGACGGGGATTCCTGACGCTTTCCGAACAGCAATTGAAAATTGCGGAAAGGACAAAGAAAAGCCTTGTCCTGTTCTTTATGGATATTGATCGCCTGAAGTGGATTAATGATATGTTCGGCCACCTGGAAGGCGATACGGCGCTCGTTGAAACAACAGCGATTCTCCGGCAGACAGTCAGAAAATCGGATATCATCGGTCGTATGGGCGGGGACGAGTTTGCAGTCCTTGCAATCGATACCGCCTATGAGGTGCAAAACACTGTCGCACGTTTACACGACGCTCTCGACAATTGCAATAAGTCTGAAACAAGAAAATACAAGCTCTCTCTGAGCGTGGGCACTGCGTATTTTGACCCAGAGAACCCCAATTCCCTCGATGAGCTTATTGCCGCGGCGGATAATCTGATGTACGAGGAGAAGAAAACCAAACAGCATAAAAGAGAGTAATAACGATATTCACATTAACTTTGACATGTTCCGGATTTCAGAAATTGCTTGAGTGTGGAGCATGATTACGAAGTCAACTTGAAGGCGGAGCTTGAAATAATGATGCTCCATGAGAAATAGATTTACCGGGAGATGAGCAACGGAGGGAACTTATTTCAATTCAACAGGAACAGCTTGGTCTTCTAACCAAATAAAAGCCGGCAAATGGTTTTATAGCATTTCTACAGGATTTGTGCTATAATTAGCTTCATTAACATTGCAACTGCTCGTCAATGACCTTTCATTGAACTGATCATCTTCTGTTTCCTGAAAATCACCAGAACCCAGGGGCCTTCCCTGATTCGAATACCTTTTTCCAGCAAAAGGGCATTTTTACTTTTGGAGCTAATAATGATAATAAAGGATTCAACTGAAATTAAGCAGTTAATGGACTTAGGAATAGATAAGGGTTACCTTACGTCCGATGAAATTAATGACTCCCTGCCTCACAACATCTTTTCTCCTGAAGACATTAAAAGCGTATTCGACTTTCTTTCAGAATCTGACATCGATATAGTCGAAACAATACAGGAAAAGATTGGATCACATGAAGAAGAAAGTGCGGATTTGCGAGAGATTGAAAAAGTACCTTTAGAAAAAACCGATAACATAATCTGGACATATTTAAAGGATATCGGTCGTGTATCGCTCCTTACACCTGATGAAGAACACCAGATTGCAAAAAAGATAGAAAAAGGTGAAAAAAATACAAGGAACATCTTGTTTGAATTGCCCCAGGCAGTAGACGAACTCCTTCAGATAGGTAAGCAACTGAAGGAGGAGACTATAAACATAGTAGATGTCATAAAAAATATTGATGAAATGAACCATACAGAAAAAGAAGATATGAAATACAGAAAGGAAACCATATCCTGCATTAAAAACATAAAAAATCTTCATGATAAAAGAGAAGAAATAAAGAATAAAATAATGGAAGCAGATGAACCGGGCAGGAAGGAGCTTGCCAATGATTTGCAGAGGGTCAAAGACAAGACAGAAGAAATCCTGCTTGATCTCAAACTCAACAAGAAGATTCTCGCAAAAATAATTAAAAAGATCGCACAGCAGATAGAGTTCATGGATGACGGCGAGGCAAGGATTGTAAAACATAAATTGGCAGAACTCAGCGAAATTGACAACAAACTAAAGATTGTCAAAGATAGACTTGTTCAGGCGAATCTGAGACTTGTCATTAATATTGCCAAAAAACACATGAACAGAGGACTCTCTTTCCTCGATCTTATACAAGAAGGGAACATGGGTATCATGAAGGCTGCTGATAAGTATGATTATCAGAGAGGCTACAAGTTTTCTACATACTCAACGTGGTGGATAAGACAGGGCATGACAAGAGCGATCGCAGATTTCGGACGGACTATCAGGGTGCCCGTACATATACTCGAAAACACGAATAAGATCAGCAAGGCTACGGCAATCCTCTTCCAGGAGTTGGGGAGAAAACCGAATATTGAAGAAATTTCATTGAAAGCCGGACTTCCTCTGGAAAAAGTCAGGAAGACCATGAATGTTGCCAATGGGACCGTATCAATCGAAACCCCGATCGGAGACGATGAATCAAAGCTAAGTGATTTTATTGCAGATCCAAAAGCCTCTTCACCTTTTACAGAACTTGCAGATGCATCTCTCAAACAAGAGATATGCAAAGTTTTGTCAACCCTTACTCCGAGAGAAGAGAAGGTTATAAGGATGAGACTTGGTATTGGCGAAAAGACCGATTCCACTTTAGAAGAAGTTGGTGATGTCTTTGGGCTTACCCGTGAACGTATACGTCAGATTGAGGCCAAGGCCCTGAGAAAACTGCAGCACCCGTCAAGGCGAAAGATGCTGGAGAGCTTTCAGTAAGAAATATGCTGTGCTCTTTCCTTCCCGAATGTTACCAGAACCAAAGAGGGGGTCTGGCAGTTGCCAATAAATCCGTTCCGGCTGCCCCCGGCTACTTCTTTGTTTCAATTGGCAATGGTGGCAAATGAGGTGAATCTGCAAGTATCGGCTGATCTTCTTACTGATATGAATACTTGCGATTTTGCATCCGATTGGCAGAGGCAAATACGTTTCACATAGATTTGTATTTGACACTTCTACACATCTACGATAGTATTATTATCAATATATTAATACATCTCGGTATTATTTATCACCATCTGGAGATCAAATGGAAGATTCATCCAGAACAACTTCTGAACTGATCGAAGAGATATCCTTCTTAAAACAGAAAATCAAAGAACTGGAAAAATCGGCATCAAACCGCAAGCAGGTGGAAGAGGCTCTCAAGGAGAGCGCGGAAAAATACCAACGGTTTTTCATGACTTCGCGGGATTGCGTCTTTATAACATCAAAAGAAGGAAACTGGATTGATACGAATAGCGCCGCAGTGGAATTGTTCGGTTATTCAAGTCGTGAGGAACTGATGCAGGTGAAGATCCCAAATCTCTATGCTAAGCCGGAGGAAAGGACAAAACACTGCAGTATCATCACAGAACACGGCTATACCGAGGAATTTCCCGTGGATTTGCGCAGAAAAGACGGCATGGTAATACACACACTTATTACATCGGTTGCACTCTGTGACACAGAAAACAATGTGATAGGTTTCCAGGGCACAATCCGGGATATTACCGAACGCAGGAAGGCCGAGGAGGCGCTACATACGGCGAATGTGTACAACCGGAGATTGATTGAAGCCAGCCTGGACCCGCTGGTGACGATTGGACCAGATGGCAAGATCACGGACGTGAATGCGGCGACGGAAGTGGTGACAGGGTATACCCGTACAGAACTGATCGGTACAGAATTTTCCGAATATTTTACCAACCCTGAACAAGCCCGAGCCGGATATAAAGAGGTCTTTCGAGTAGGTTCCGTACGGGATTATCCGTTAGAGCTTCGACACCGGGACGGACATGTAACTTCAGTATTGTATAACGCTTCCGTGTATCGGGATGATAAGGGGCAGGTCGCAGGAGTCTTTGCGGCAGCACGCGACATCACCGACCGCAAGCTTGCAGAGGAACAGCTTCGCGCATTACTTCAGGAGAAAGAAATCCTCATCAGGGAAGCTCATCACCGGGTGAAGAACAACATGCAGGTAATGTTAGGCCTTCTCGATCTCCAGGCGGCATCAAACAAAAATCCGAAGCTTATCGAAATGTTGAATGAGGGCAAGAGCCGAATCCGGGCCATGGCGCTGATTCATGAAAGACTCTACGATTCAAAGGATTTCGCAAGAATTGATCTGGCCAGCTATACAAAGACCCTTTCGCAGGAACTATTCCAAGCGTACAAAATTAATTCAAGAAAAATAGATTTGATCATCCAAACCGACGGCGCCGTTTATGTGGACATCAGCAAGGCTACCCCCTGCGGGTTGATTCTGAATGAATTGATTTCCAATGCACTTAAGCACGCCTTTCCCGGAGATGAACCAGGCAAATTAGAGATCATTATCCGTGAAACAAAAAACGCGGAAATAGAGATCCTATTCCGTGATAACGGGTTGGGTATACCGGACGATGTTGACACCTATCAGTCGAGTTCTGTGGGTTTGCATCTGGTAAACGGGCTTGTGATAAATCAGCTTGACGGTCAGATTAAGGTCGTACGAGGCACAGGAACAGAATTCCGGATTAAATTTCCTTTATGATTTGCTGAAAACAAGGGGGCAACATAATGAACGGTCGAAGGATTATGGTAGTGGAAGATGAATGGGTCGTTTCTGATCAAATATGCAGGGATCTGAATGATTTAGGTTACACGGTTTGCGGGACAGCATCTTCTGGAGATGAAGCCATAAGAAAGGCAGAAGCGGAAAGGCCTGATCTGATCATTATTGATATTGTCTTGAAGGGTAATATGGACGGCATTGAAGCTGCCGAACGGATTACTTCACAGTTCGATATCCCGGTTATTTATCTGACTGCTTACACGAATCGTGAATTGATCGAACGGGCAAAACAGACAAAGCCCTTTGGTTATCTGGTAAAACCTTTCATAAAAAAGGAACTGCATACAAATATCGAAATGGCTCTCCATAAACACAAGGAAGATAAAAACATAAAGAACTATCTCGCCCGTCTGACAAAGTGCTTCAAGGGAACGATCGATGCCTTTTCAGGAGTGATTGAATTGCGCGGACCCTATACCTCCGGCCATCACCTGCGGGTCGCGGAATTAACACGCGCAATCGCCAGGGAAATAGGGTTAACCGACTTCTCGGTGGAGGGACTCTTGGTGGCAGCTTATGTTTATGACATCAGCCTTGTGAATATACCTGTTGACATCCTTCAGGATTCCGGACAGTTAACAGGACTTAACCTGGCTATATATCAAACATACCCGCAGATGAGTTACGACATTTTAAAAGAGGTTGATTTCCCATGGCCCATCGCCGATATTGTCCTGCAGCATCGTGAGTGTTACGATGGTTCCGGATTCCCCAGTGGGATTAAGGGGGAGAATATTCTCCTCAGAGCCAGGATCCTCGCTGTTGCCGATGCCATTGAAGATTTGACCAGCCATCGGGCCTTTCGGAATGCCTTTCCTTTAAATAAGGCACTGGAAGAGATATCATCCAATAGCGGCTCCAAATACGACCCCAAGGTTGTGGATATCTGCTTGAAACTATTTCTGGAGAAAGGTTTTAAACTTGAAGAGGCTTGATTATAAGCGGCAATCCTCAACTCAAGGCCGAAGCCAAAGTTGCAGACTTGCAGGTAAAACATTTTCTCTACTCTGCCAATCACAGTCGCCGAAGCCGCCCGCCCTTATATCTGCGGCCTTGGTTTATTGTCCGGTTTTTCTATCTGCACGGTCTCCGGGGCGTTCTCTATTTGTTCTTCTATTAAAGAGGCTAAAGATTTCAGTTCGTCGAGGAATGCCTGAAGATCGGGCTTTGTGTACATACCGGTCTTTTTCTGAAAGTATGTTTTCGTAGTCTGTAAACCCGCAATCTTCTTTTTCATGGGTACGGGTTTATGCTTTGTTGTCTTAGGATTTGCTTTTTTATACTCAGTGAGCATCTTCTCTAATTTTTCATTTGTTACAGGCTTCACCATTATGTCATCAAATATGGTAAAAAAATCAGGGCTACCCAGGTTGGCGGCAAAGAGATATCCCTGCGAAACAGGCAGTTTTCCAACAGCTATTACGTCCTGTATTTTTGGAACAAGTTTTAAAAGTGATATCGTGTTAAAGAGCGTCGGTATTGACTTTGCGGTGATTTCAGAAATTGCTCTAACTGTTAGAGCAATTTCTTCCGGCAAGTCTTTAGGTCTTCTATTATACTTCACCAACTCACTCATTACCCCATCCAAATTGTACCCCTTATCAGGATGTTTTGCCTGAATATAGGCAAGAATCCCCTTGGCCTGATCTATGGGATTCAGGTCCTCCCTTTGCAAATTCTCCGTAAGCTGGTAAGCTATTACTTCTCCTGATTCTTTGCCTGCTTCTATGACGCGCACCGGTACGGACTCAAGTCCCAGTTTTTGCGCTGCAAGATAACGCCTCTCCCCGCAGATAAGCGTATATTGATTTCCATCCTGCGCCGTCACAATAAGCGGTTCAATTATACCCTTGTCATTAATTGACTGCATGAGAGACTTGAATGAGTCCGATTCGATATTAACGCCTGACCGCACCTGTTCCAGCACCGTAATACTTCCCGTAGGAACATAGAGAAACTCCTGATTCGCATTCGTCTTCTTCGTTGCCATAATTTTCTCCCCTATAGGTTTTAGCAAAAGCTTCTTAATTTGTCTTTGTTCCCCTGGTCGGTTAACGGCATCTTCGGGATTGCCCATCTTTGGCGGTCTGCTGCGCCTTGCGATCTTCCGACGTACGTTCAGTACGTCTACAGCCTGCAAAACTTACAGCCCATCCAAACCTGAACAATCCCGATATGCCGTTAACCACTCCAAGCCGGATTCACATATACGTTTATATGAATCCGGCGGAAATGAAGAAAATTCTTCATTTCCCATACTTCACTTTATCTCCCCTTGTTTTCTCCTTGTAATCGCTCGTCATTACTCATTATGTGTAATGAATTTTCTTTTAACTTTTGACAATTTCTTTCTTTCAGAATAACAGTCACATTCTGTTTACTGCCTTTATTACTATTCATATCTTTGAATTGAAATGCCTTTTCTTTTAATTTCCCATACTATGGGATTCTCGTCTACAAATGCATCCCCCGGAAAGAGCGTTTTTCATCAGGATATCTTGATTCAAGATTATAAGCAGTGATACGTATAAGATTATCCTTCTGATTCTCTCCCGATAGTCTCTATCTTCATATTTTTCTTATTATATTTCTCATTTTATACTTTATCAAGAAAATTGAGGGACGGTGAATATTCCTGAATAAGTAAGTATCTTTTTCAAATTAAAAGAAGGGGTTGCTTGAGAAGAATAACTTTGTTTTTAAAGAATGTATGTGATCCAAAAAAGGCAGGAAAAAAGCACAATGGAGAGCAGAAAATGAGTTTGCAAAATCTTCTTTATAAGATGTAATTGCCAAGACTGGGAAAAGAAGCTATAATAAAAATTAGTCAATATTATTGAAAGATAAGGAGATGTTAAATGGCAAGAGGTATCTTGAAAGCTAAACCACAGGTGGTAATGAAAGATGGTAAGCCAAGTGCTGTAATAATTGATATTAATGACTACCGCGAATTACTTGAAAAGCTTGAAGACAAAGAAGACCTTGCAGACCTTGAAAAAATACGCACCAGTGGGGTACATGTAAGGAAATTTGAGGACTACCTGACGGAACGCGATAATGCCCTATGAGCTTTTTATAGAACGGCATGCCGAAAAAGACCTCAATAAACTCCCACCACAATTGTTTTCACAAATTGCTGCAAAGATCAAGAAACTTCCTTCCGAACCATATCCACAGGAAAGTAAAAAATAAAGGGTTCGCTAAAAGATTGGCGGCTACGGATTGGTGATTATCGTGTTCTTTATGAAATTGATAATACAACAAAAAGAATAACTATTATGCGTATCAAGCATCGTCGTGAAGCGTATAGAGATTTATAAGGCATTACGTTTTACAGAAGGATTTTTATTAACCTTGTAAGAATATGATTATTGAGAGCGCTTACAAGCCTTCCATGTGGCCCTTTGACCTTTCGCCGACTGGCAGTTCCTCTCGTCGTTGTTCCAACTGTTGACAATCATCCCAGGAGACCGTTTCAACAGGGCGGTCTGCCCCTTTGAAATTACTTAAATTATTCCCCATTACTGCCTCCCACTGGGACTGGGTTACGGGGTACTTTCCGAGATAGAAGTCTTTACTGATCGTTACCTTGTGAGAATTATTGCCTTCCCCCATTTTATGGACACATGTTTATCAGTTGTATTCTTACTGAAAATATGCAATGAATTACGGTAATTGAACGTATTAATTCGAAGGGTTAATGATCAATAGTGAAAAGAAACTTCTGCTCATTGTTCTAAGTGTTGCCTTTGCTTCATTCATGGTACGCATGAACAACTATTCGGTGAATGTGTCCCTTCCTGATATGTCGGAACATTTCGGCGTGGGAACAGGCCGGATATCCCGTATCGTCACCTCCTATCTCCTCATTATGACAAGCACGCTGCTGTTATTCGGAAAGCTGGGCGACAGGATAGGTTTGAAGAAAATCTTTGTTTATGGATATGGAATCTTTGTCCTGGGTTCCCTTTTATGCGGTCTTTCCGACGGGATATGGATGTTAATCGGTTCAAGGGTCGTACAGGCTACAGGGGGCTCCATGCTTATTGCAACCAGTTATGCCATCATTTCTAAGTTCATACCCCCTGAAAGAACGGGGTGGGCCTTCGGTATTACATCAACCGCTTCATCTCTCGGCGTTGCCGCCGGCGCCCCTTTAGGCGGAATCATAACAGGTTATCTTTCGTGGCACTGGATATTTCTGTTGAACATCCCTGTCGGAATCATCGCAATCTTTTTTGCAAACAGGAGCATACCGGGAGGCATCGGGTTCTCTCAATGGTCTTTGGAAAAGCCACCTGTAGCTTCAGCCGCCATCCACACAAAGGAACGGTTCGATATCCCGGGGGCGCTTCTGAGTTTCCTCGGACTTTCAGTATTTACATACGGATTAAACCTGGGGAAGACAACGGGATGGTATTCGCCGGCAATCATCTCCTGTTTTACTGCGTCTGTTGTCTTTCTCTGTCTGTTTGTTGTCAGGGAAAAAAGATGCGGCGATCCCCTTCTGGACTTATCCCTCTTTAAGAATATCAGGTTCACCCTTGTCCTTTGCGCCACCTTCATGGCCTATCTTCTCATTTCCGGAAACGCCTTCATACTGCCATTCTATCTTAAAACGATAAAGAGCCTCAATTCCGTGCAGACAGGTATGGTGCTTCTTGTATATTCCCTCATTTATGTGTTTATGTCGTCCTTTGCGGGAAGGCTTTCCGACAGGATAAGCCCGGCAAAACTCTGTACTTTTGCCATGCTGTCTGCCGCTGTCAATGCATTTGTCTTCTCCTATACACTCCGGTTTCACGGCCTCCTGTTTTCACTGATTTTCCTCGTCTGGATGGCCTTATCTTTTGTTTTCTTTTTTTCGCCCAACAACAAGCAGATCATGAACCTGGCCCCTGCAGACAAGCATGGCGTTGCATCAGGGGTGTTTAACACGACCATGAACCTTAGTATGGTCCTGGGCGTGGCTATCTTTGAAGCGACATTCTCACACTTTTCCGATCACGTGTATCTCAAGGCCGCCGGTCAGGGGTTTGCCGGTGTTCAAATCCCGCTGCTGGAAGGATTCAATGCGGCATATATCCTTGGCGGGCTGGCATGCATGGGAGGGTTTTTCTTCTCTATTATGGCCGGAAGCAAAAGATAAGAGAAGTATTACAATTCACACAATATTAGGATCGTGAGCCTTCACATACTCAAGCATCTCCTGAGCTTGCACGGAGGCTAACCGGATATTTGAATAATCGATAGGAATATTGTTCAGATACTGAAGCAGCAGAGCATCTCCAAAATGGTGGAAAGGGAGAATGCCGGCAATAAAAAAGCCCAACTCCTCAAACCTGGAACAGAGCATCCCCGTGAATGGGTCTTCAAGGTTCAGGTGAAGCATGATCTGATCCACCTTTTTCAGGCAGAGGTCTTTCAGGATTGTTCGCACTTCGGGGACAACATTTCTGCCATAACGATAAATCTCGATGAAAGCCCTGTTGGAAAGCGGCTGAACAGTAGTTGAAATACTCGATTGCTGCTCCAGGGTATCTGCCGGCAACGATTCAGGAGAGGGTCTGAACGCTCTGTCAAGGCCGATATTTTTATAAATTTTCTCAATAAAAGCAGCGTGGTGTTCCGGCGGAAAAAGAGTGATCCCCAATGGATTCCGGATACGGCGAAACCCGTAAGCAACAGAGACTCTCTGGGAAAGAGACTCCTCTATGCCTTTATAAGACCGGTCTGCAGATATAGCACCGACCCCGATTGCGCATCGTACAAATCCTGATTTCTGTCCTGATTTCTGTGCATAAACATGGTTTGTCGTCGCCTTGCTGTAAATACCCATTAACCCGGCTTTACGTCCTTCCTCAATAAGCCTCTCCATCATGATGTTCGCGCACCCATGACCGCGAAAATCCGGCTGTACGGCAGACATACCGGCCTCAGCAGTCTTGTCATCAAGGCTTTCCCTTATAAGGGCGATATGGCCTACCAGATGGTTGTCCTCTGTAACACTCACCACAGATATGATTTTCCCCTCCTGAAGGAGCTGAGAAAACTTTTCCGGGTAATAGATTGCGTCTATACCGTATGTATACCCATAGGCACGATAAAAAAGCATTGAAATCGCAGGGGTTTCAGAAGGAGATAGCAGCCGCACCGAAAAGGGTTTCTTCTCTGTCGGGCGAGGCTTTGTTTCGTCCGGGTGAGGAAATGGGGTAAAATCACCCTCTTTGTGGTAATCTTCAAAGCTCTTATAAGGGAGGTATTTAATGAGGTGAAGCTCCTTGCCTTCTCTTCCGAGGTTATTGAAAGATATCTCATCAACGCTCTTTCTCATGAGAAACGAACCAAGACCTGTACCTGCCCTGTCATCAATACGGGCAGGTGCCGTATACTCCGGAACCAGATTCGGTGCAAATGGAAGTCCCTTGTCTTTCACAATGATTTTTAATCCCGAAGACATGGGCTCCAGGATGATTTGGTATGTCGCCTTTTCATCAGGGTCAAAGGCATGTTTTACCACATTCACAACCGCTTCTTCCAAGGCAAGGAGCATCATTTGGATATCCGATTTCTGAAAGCCTATTGCTTTCGCCACTTCGCTTGTATATGCCTGTATGGCGGCAAGGAACGACAGGTCGTTAGGAATAGTAAGGTACGATTTTTCAAGATATTTTGTCACAAATATCATCCTCAATAATGCGGTATACGCTGTTTTCCAGTTTATCTTAACATATTACCCCGGTGCTTAACAATGAGACAAACAATCCATAAATCCATTGCCTGATTTTTCATCACCCTCCGGGTAAAAGAAAGTAATATCAAAGTCCGGCAATACGCAACATTAAGAAAAGTACGCAAGAAACGGATAAACCTTATTTTGATGGGAGATTGAGGAGTGCGGTATTCTATTGTTACTTCAGCCGCCTTATTGTAAATTATTGCAATCAGCCCATGCATCTACAAACACAGACAGTCGGCCCGAATCGTCTTTTCTTTATCGATAATATACGGATAATTGTCACGATCTTTGTCCTGTTGCACCATATTGCCCTCACATACGGTGCAACCCAGGGGTGGTATTATTATGAAACTACAAAAGACCCTTTTGCGAAGGCCATTCTCAATCTCCTCCTTTCCTTCAACAGGGCCTGCTTAATCGGCATATTCTTTCTAATTGCGGGATACTTCACACCCGGCTCCTATGACCGTAAAGGTCCAGCCGGTTTTCTGAAGGATCGCATTATACGTCTCGGCATCCCTCTGTTTATCTTCGCCTTCATCATGCGGCCCACACTCGTTTATACAATGAATTCAGACATATTATGGAAAAAGTATTCATATCTTGAAAACATCTTCCTTTTCAGAAATGTTGGCCCCGGTCCGCTCTGGTTTGCCGAATTGTTGCTTATCTTTTGTATCGTTTATTCAATCATCCGCCTTTTTATGCCCGGTAAAGAGGCGGAAAAGGAAAACCTTATGGTCTTTCCAAGCAGCGGTTCTATCTTTTTCTTCTCCGTCCTTCTATCAATCGCTGTCTTCGCCGCCCGCATCTACTTTCCTGCAAACAGGCAGATATTCCATCTGAGGCCCGGCAATTACCCCCAATATATTGCCATGTTCGCCGCAGGAATCATCGCTTACAGGAACGGGTGGCTCACCAACATACCGGATTCAGCAGGAAGATTATGGACATGGGCAGCCATTTTTTTTCTATTGATATTCATTCCCGTCTTCGTGTGGAAAGGGTGCATGGAAGGGCACATCAGCCTGTTCAGCGGGGGCCTTCACTGGCAGGCGCTTTTCAGTGCAATGTGGGAATCGTTCTTCTGCACGGCCATGGCAATCAGCCTTCCCTATAACTTTAAAAAATATTTCAATTGCCGGGGGACCATCTTAAAGAGTATGGGGGAGGACTCCTTTACAGTCTATATATTTCATCCGATGGTACTCGTATATCTGTCATACCTTCTGAGGGACTTCATCCCTGACCGTTCACTTTTAAAATTCTTTATTGTATCTGCCTTAGGAATTCCCATCTGTTTCATCATAAGCCACTATATCAGGAAACTGCCCTACGCAAAAAAAGTGCTGTAGGCGAAAAAGCATGAACTCTACCTTTAGAACTGCGGGTTTATTTGAAAAGGCAAGCTTATTGCTTAACGATCCGGGGATAGCTGAAAAATTATTTAGACGAAAGAAGTTTTCCTTTTCGGTCATAGAAATCTGTTTTCAGTGCTTTTTCGTTGCCGTCAAGATAGGTTATACCCTTTGCCACCCCGTCTTTCTTGGCAGACTCATCAGTAAAGAAGGACTCCGCTTTCACCATCTTTTGTTTGTTGTCAAAGTAGTCTATACCCTTTGCCACCCCATCTTTCTTGGCAGACTCAGCAGTGTAGAAGGATTCTGTTTTTACCAATTTCTCTTTGCTGTCATAATAGGCTATAGTTTTCGCTATCCCGTTCTTATATGAATTATCACCTGAAGAAAAAATAAGCATAATGGTTTTTCCATTAAATTCATTTTTGGAATTAATTACTTGTTTTGTTTCCGCAAATAAATACGTTGAAATAACAATAAACAATATACACAATAAACAGATAAGCTTTTTCATTTACCCTCCTGAATTGTTTTTGTTTTGTTTTTTTTATATCATTACTTAAAACGATAATTCAATGCATTTTGACGGAATTAGCAAAATTTAGGCCTGCCAGGTCAATCTTGGATAAAGAACAGGAAACGGCAATAGAAAAAATAAAGCCCATTATTTTATTTTCCCTGATAAGATATTGCGTTTCATGAATGGAAGTATAGAAATCCCGTTTTTACTTGTCAAGGGCAGTTTACAGGCAGTGTCGGTTTTTATCATCAGAGGACTGACGATGTGCTTTGAAAAAATAGAAATAAAAGATTGAGTGACGGTATGAATGTTCATGAATAAGTAAATATTTTTATGGTGATGTGGCCTTAAACTTTAAATACCTTGCTTTGTTGACAAGGCAAAGAAACACGCTATACTGTTAAAACATGCCTTTTGAAGGCATGCGCAAGTCAAAAACAATAAAAGGAGTAAATATGGCTAATAAGAAAATGGAAGTAAGTCACATCATGCCTTGTTCTGTTAACCTGTTGACTGTTGCCTCGAAGACTGAACGTGAAGCTATGACAGCAACAGCCATGTTTGTCTCTGAGGACCCGCCTCTCTTTGTTGTCAGCATTCAGAGAGATATTACAACACATCGTCTTATTGAGGAAACCGGCCAGATTGTTTTGAATATTGCATCTACACAACAGGTGAAGCTTGCCAAGAAACTCGGCCATGAAAAGGCAGCAGATAAGTTTAAAGAGTTCGGCATAGAAACCGGGAAAGCGACCAGTGTAAGCGCACCAACAATCAAGGGATCATTTGCGAATATTGAGTGTAAAGTCATTACATCCTTTCCAGTCAGCAAATTTACTGTATATGTAGTTGAGGCTGTTGCTTTTAACAGAAATGAGGATTTATCCCCCATAGTGTGGGATATGAACCGTTACTATGGCCTTGGCAAGGAAATAGAGTAGAAAACAGTGATTTAGTGAGCCTACTGCACCATCAGAAATAAGGCATTGATTATAAATATAGTGAGCTCATTAAAATCATTTGTGCCATCTGCCGGATAGGCTGTAATGTACCTGCTTATCCGGCAGATGGCATTTATAATAATTCATCCGGATAATATCCCTTTGTTTTGGCGTTATTCAGATTAAAGATACCGAAAATTAAGTATAAGAACATGCGATAACAAATTAATTTCTTTTTTCTCCTGTAAAAGAGTTGTATAGTAAGTTTGTATTTTAGGTATTGTCAAAAGTTGAATGAAAAATAAGCAGAAATAATTAACTTTAACGAGCAGTTACAAGAAGAAATCAGGGGGACAATATGATTGATAAGTTATTAGAAGAACAATATGGTATTAAAGAAGAATTACAATATTATAGTGATTTCTTTTGGGGGCCGACTAATTCTGAATATTATTTAGAGACAATATCTAAAATAAGAAAAACTTTTGAGAATTTATTTGCGCAAACTTTTGAGCATGTTTTTTTGTCAAATTATGAGAAAAGTGAACCTAAAAAAGGTGATCTGTGGCTGTTCTCGAAAAAATATGCCATTACAGGAATAGAGTATTTACGAGACAAAGAAACCGATAAAAATGAATTTCACATTTATGATCTGGCACAATTAAAAACCCATATGACAATGGAAACAGAAAATTACGAATTAGAATATCCTGGTCATTGTGAAACTAATTCTGAGCTTATTCTAAAGTTTCAGATAGATGAAAAGACGGTTATAAAGATGGAAGCGAAAGCAGCAAACTGTATCTTGCTTGTAAAGATTGCAAAGGTACTTCACTCTTAATATTTGCTGCTACCTTGTTTCCCGATGCTGTCTCTATGCTTTCCGGTAGGCTTCGCATTGTTGTCGGGGTCTTAGATTAGGGGTAAGAGGACGGATAACTTTTTCTGATTGTGGGATTGCCCGTGGACGACAAATTGTCTGCGGCTATGGTAAAACAAATTAATCTAATGCATTGATAGTATTGTAATCTACTTTTAGAATTATCAAATGTTTTATGATAATTTTATGCTAAGATTAAGTTTATTTCCCGGGAGAACAAGCTGGAATATGATTAAGAAACAAGACAAAGCAAAACCATTTGACAATACCAAATATTAAAAAGGAGGTTTTATTATGCCGATTGCTGATTATAACACTTTTTGTACAATGCTTGACCGTGCGCGTGAAGGACATTTTGCCTATCCAGCGATTAATGTAACATCCATACAGACTGCCAACGCCGTTCTCAGAGGGCTCGCTGAAAGCAAATGCGACGGAATCATCCAGCTTTCAACAGGAGGCGCAGCTCATGCTTCAGGCACATATGTGAAAAGTATGGCTCTGGGCGCAACAACAATTGCCGAGCACGTGCACCGCATGGCAGACAGCTATCCCATTTATGTGGCTCTCCACACAGACCACTGTCAGGCCGATGTTCTCGATACATATGTTTTACCTCTTGTGGAAGAAACGGAAAAACGCCGGGCAGCCGGGCTTCCGAATCTTTTCACCGGCCATATGTTCGACGGAAGCGCCCTGCCCCTTAAAGAAAATATCGAAATATCAACAAAACTCCTGGAGCGTTTCCACAGAAATGAACTTATCTTCGAAATGGAGGTTGGAGCTGTAGGCGGAGAAGAAGATGGAATCAAGGCAAAAGCAGAAGCAAGGCTTTATACCACACCGGAAGATACTCTGAAGGTAGTACAAAGCATGAACAGCATCAAGGGGGCAAAATATCTTGTGGCGGCAACTTTCGGAAACGTTCACGGGGTTTACAAGCCCGGCAACGTGAAGCTGAAACCGTCCATCCTCAAGGACTGCCAGGATGCCATTGAAAAGACCTTCGGCAAGGAATCACGTATGTATCTTGTTTTTCACGGCGGTTCAGGTTCCAGCCTTGAGGAGATCAGGGAAGCAATCGACTACGGCGTAGTGAAAATGAACGTTGATACGGACACGCAGTACGCCTTTACCCGTGCAGTCGTCGATCACATGTTTAAAAACTATGACGGCGTCCTTAAAATAGACGGGGAAGTAGGAAACAAAAAGGTCTATGACCCCCGCACTTACATGGCATCGGCGGAGATTGCAATGTCAGAGAGAGTAAAAAGGGCGGTAAGCGACCTTCGCGGCGTCGGAACCACCATGTTTAAGGCATAAAGAGTGTTTTTATGGAAAATACAATATTAGATTTCGGGATAGAAAGATTAGGCGACTGCCGATTATCATCGCCCCTGGATGGTGTTCATTTTACCGACGATAATCAGCGTATTGTCTACCACAACAACCCTGCAAACATTAAAGTGTTTTTTGATGCCGGCAAAGAACCTCCATCCATGGAGGTTGCCGGTCCAAGGGAAAAGATATTCTTTGATCCAACTGAATTGAAATGCGGTGTTGTCACATGTGGTGGTCTGTGTCCGGGTTTGAACGATGTTATCCGGGCGATTGTTATGAGCCTCTTTTTTCACTATGGCGCGCAGAAGGTCTTCGGATTTCCCTATGGCTTTGAAGGGCTTGTTCCTGCTTACGGCCATGCGCCCATTGAGCTTACCCCGCAATTAGTATCCGGGATCAACAAATTCGGCGGTACATTCCTTGGGTCCTCCAGGGGACCGCAGGATATCTCCGTAATGGTGGACACACTTGAACGCATGGGCATAAATATTCTCTTCACCATCGGAGGAGACGGCACATTGCGCGGAGCTACAGCTATAAGCGAAGAGGTTAAACGAAGGGGGCTCAGGATCGCCGTAATCGGCATTCCGAAAACCATAGACAATGATATCTCCTTTATTGACAGATCTTTCGGATTTCTCACTGCCGGATCTGAAGCGCGGAAAGCAATCTCCTCCGCGCACGCCGAAGCAGACGGAGCGCGCAACGGCGTTGGCCTCGTGAAACTGATGGGCCGCGATTCCGGTTTTATCGCTGCCTATGCGGCGCTCGCAGACAATGAAGTGAACTTCTGCCTCATCCCGGAGATTCCTTTTTCTCTTGAAGTCTTCCTGGATACGCTTCAGAAACGTCTTAAGAAAAAAGGTCATGCCGTGGTGGTTGTCGCGGAAGGCGCGGGTCAGGACCTCCTGGGAGCAACCGGGGAACGTGATGCCTCGGGGAATACACGCTTCAATGACATCGGTATTTTTTTAAGAGAGAAGATTAAGGAACATTTCAGCAAGATCAATATGCAAATGAATTTAAAATACATTGATCCAAGCTACATAATCAGAAGTGTCCCTGCTGATGCTAATGATGCCGCTTTCTGTCTGCTCCTCGGTCATAACGCGGTCCACGCAGCCATGACAGGGCGTACGAATATGGTTGTCGGACACTGGCAGAATGAATTCAGCTATGTCCCTATTCCTTTGGCAGTTTCCAGGCGGAAAAAGATAGACCCCAAAGGATGGGTCTGGAGCAGCGTCCTTGCGGCAACCGGGCAGCCCGCGGATATGCTGTGATAAAGTATTGTTCCAATTCTAAATCAAAGCGCTATCTTCGTTGGCTTCGTCATCAGTCTCCTCGACGTGCTGGTAGCACGCCTGCGTTGCCTCTTCCTTGCCGCCTCGATTTCATCTTTGATTTAGAATTGGAAATAGAATTATCGAGGCTAAAAACATGAGTGATTCTATTGTTGAAGAGGGGAAAAGCTACCCTCTCGGCGCAAGGGTTTATAAAGACGGCGTAAACTTCAGCATTTTTTCCAAAGGCAGCACAGCCCTGGAATTACTTCTCTTTGATAACGTTAATGATTCCAAGCCTGCCAGGATAATATCCATGGATCAGGACCTTAATCGTACTTCCTTCTACCGTCACGCTTTTATCCCGGGCATGAAGGCCGGTCAGATATACGGCTATCGTGCCCATGGACCGTATAAACCTGAACAGGGGCTCCGGTTTGATTCCGAAAAAGTGCTTCTCGATCCTTACGGAAAGACAGTGGCTGTTCCGGACAATTACAGCCGCGCTGCTGCCTGCAAACCCGGCGACAACACTGCAACGGCAATGAAAAATGTAGTCGTTGACCTCAATATTTACAATTGGGATGGTGATATGCCGCTACGGCGTCCATTTTCAAGGACAGTGATATACGAAATGCATGTGGCCGGCTTTACCGGAAACCCGAACTCAGGTGTTGCCGACAGAAAACGCGGCACCTACGCGGGATTAATAGAAAAGATTCCCTATCTGAAGGACCTTGGCATCACCGCGGTGGAGCTTATGCCTGTTTTTCAGTTCGACGAACAGGACTGCCCTCCGGGACTCATTAATTACTGGGGTTACTCCCCTGTATCGTTTTTTGCGCCTCATGCTGCGTACAGTTTTCGCAAGGATTTTCTCGGTCCTCTTGATGAATTCCGTGATATGGTAAAAGCGCTCCATCGGGCCGGCATAGAAGTAATCCTCGACGTGGTTTACAACCATACAGCCGAAGGAAATCATGAGGGGCCCACAATGAGCTTTCGCGGTCTTGCAAACAGCACATACTACATCCTCGAAAACGACAAGGAATACTATAGAAACTATACAGGATGCGGTAATACATTGAATGCAAACATATCAATCGTCCGGCGATTGATTATTGATAGTCTCCACTTCTGGGTAAAGCAAATGCATGTGGACGGATTCCGCTTCGATCTCGCCTCGATTCTATCGCGTGATGTTTCGGGCCGACCCTTAGAAAACCCTCCGGTTTTATGGGACATCGATTCTGATCCGGTGCTGGCAGGTACAAAACTTATTGCCGAGGCATGGGATGCAGCCGGCCTTTATCAGGTCGGCAGTTTTGTCGGATATAAATGGAAGGAATGGAACGGCAAATTCCGGGATGATATCCGGGGTTTTATCAAAGGTGACGGCGGTACTGTTTCGAAGCTCGCGCCCCGCCTGCTGGCAAGCCCGGACATCTTCGGACATGAAGAACGCGAGCCTGACAGAAGTATTAATTTTGTTACATGCCACGACGGTTTCACACTCAATGATCTCGTATCATACGACAGGAAGCATAATGAAGCTAACGGCGAGGAAAATCGTGACGGATCAGACAATAATCTGAGCTGGAACTGCGGCTATGAAGGTCCTGTTGATGATCCGACAATTGAGCAACTCCGGAAACGTCAGATAAAAAACTTTCTTGCCGTTAATTTCCTGTCATTAGGTGTACCCATGATACTGATGGGCGACGAAGTCCGCCGCACACAACAGGGGAACAATAATGCCTACTGTCAGAACAATGAAACAGGCTGGTTCGACTGGAGCCTTGTAGAGAAACATGATGATATTCATCGTTTTGTAAAATATCTTTTACAGGCACGCCTGAATCAACGGGAAACAAGGCCTGATCTGCACCTGAGCCTCAATGAACTTCTCTCAAAGGCATATATAAAATGGCATGGCGTCAAACAGAACAAACCGGATTGGAGCTATGATTCTCACAGTCTTGCAGTGACGGCGCTTGTTGATAATTTCTTTATCTTTCACCTGATGCTGAACAGTTACAAAGAACCTCTCGAATTTGAACTGCCGTCTTCGCTCAATTACAAGGAACACCCCTGGCATTGCTGGATTGATACCTACCGGGAATCGCCTGAAGATATTTTTCAATGGAATGACGCGCCTGAAATAAGCGGCGCCACATACCTTGTCCAAGCACATTCAGTGGTAGTTTTGTTCCACCGGATATCATACGGGACAAGGGAGAGGAAATGAAAGATATGAAAAACAATCCCTGTTTTTTTTATTTTCCGGATTCACATAAGCGATTGGAGGCTTATGTGAATCCGGGTTGAGTGGTCAGCGGCATGTTGGAAATTTTGCAGATGTGGATGGGCTGCGAGATTTGCAGGCCGTAATCGTACTGAATGTACGATGGAGGATCGCAAGGCGAAGCAGACCGCCGCAGATCAAAATTTCCGACATGCCGCTGACCGACCAAGAGAAAAGAGCTAAAAAAGCTCAAGAAACAAAACAATATGATGAAAACTTTTAACAATACCTTTAATAGAAAGGAGAGGATAAAATGAAAAAAATTGTTTTACTTCGGCATGGTGAGAGCACATGGAACAAGGAGAATCTTTTTACGGGATGGACTGATGTTGACCTCTCGGATAAGGGTCTTGAAGAGGCAAAGGAAGCGGGCCATGTACTGAAAGAACAGGGATATGTCTTTGATATCGCTTATACATCCGTTTTAAAACGCGCTATACGAACGCTCTGGATAACTCTCGATGAGATGGACCTTATGTGGATACCTGTTTATCGCGACTGGAGACTGAACGAGCGTCATTACGGAGCTTTACAGGGCCTTAATAAAGCCCAGACAGCGGAAAAATACGGTGATGCGCAGGTGAAGTTGTGGCGGCGAAGCTATGATGTTCCCCCTCCGGCGCTGGAAGAAAGCGATCCGCGTTATCCCGGTCACGATCCTCGCTATAAAAACCTTACCAAAGAAGAGCTTCCCCATACGGAGTGCTTGAAAGATACGGTAGCCCGTTTCCTGCCCTGCTGGCATGAACGTATCGTACCTGCAATACAGTCGGGTCAAAAAGTTCTCATCACCGCTCATGGCAACAGCTTACGAGCCCTCGTTAAATATCTCGACAACATCCCCGATGAGGTCATCCCGGAGTTGAATATCCCTACAGGTATGCCGCTCGTATATGAACTTGATGATTCATTGAAACCGATAAAAAGTTATTATCTTGGTGAACCTGAAAAAGTAAAGGCAGCAATGGAGGCGGTAGAGAATCAGGCAAAAATTAAAAAGTAAAAGTAACAAAGTGATTGAAAATGGTTCATATGGGCTTGCGTTCAAGACATTAAAATGAGAGATTTATGCCATTTTGATACTCCCTTTTGTTATCTAATAAATGTCATAATTTTGTTTTAGGCCGACAAGCGCTCCCGACAGGTGTGCTTGTCGATAATATACTGGTTATTGTAATACCCGACAGCCCTTAAATCCATCCAAGAGTACTCATAGGTATCTGTAATTTATTTATTGTTGAAAACGGAACTTATTTTTTATGTTTATATTTGAGGCTGCAAGGTAAGTTTCAATCTTTTCAATAATTTTCTGCGGAGTGACAGGCTTCGCGATGAAGTCTCTCCCGCCAATTTGTCCTTCATTCTCTACAACCTCTTCATTTTTTATCACCGCAGTAAGGAAAATAATAGGGATTTCACTTATCGACTCATCCTCAAGGAGTTCCTCTGCAACCTGACCCCCATCCATCTCGGGCATCATGATATCGAGAAAGATAAGATCGGGTTTGTGCTGTTTAGCAAGTCTTATACCATCTTTGCCTTTTGTGGCTGTAAAAACTTTATAGTTTCCCATCTTTTCAAGATTGAGCTTCACAAAAAAACAGAAGTCATCCTCATCGTCGATAAAAAGAATCTTTTTTTCATTCATTGACAGCGGCCTCCTTTTTTAATAAATCACACAGGAACATAATTGTAATGGTTGTGCCTTCACCGGGCTTGCTTTCTATGTCAATACTGCCTCTATGGTGGTCTATAATTCCCTTAGTGACAGACAGGCCGAGCCCTGTTCCCCCGGAGTCCCTTTTTGTGGTATAGAAAGGGTCGAAGACTTTATTGATAACATCTTCAGGGATGCCTTTCCCCGTGTCTGTTATTTTTATCGCAAGACATGGTTGTCCTTCTTTATTTAACACCTGCATAATAGTTATGGTAATCTTACCGCCATCTTTCATTGCATCCGTTGCATTGATGAATATGTTTATAAATACCTGTTTCATCTGGTTGCTGTCCGTCTTTATTACGGGGATATCGGAAGGGAAGTCGCGTATTACCTTTATATTCCTCAGGTTCATCTGGTGCTCGACCATGACAAGGACCTCTTCGATAAGTGCGCGTATATCGGTTTCACTGAGAGAAGGGGGTGTTTGCCGCGCAAAGTTTAAGAGGTTCTGTATTATTTTATCCGCCCGGATAGCCGATTTCAAAGTTCTCTCACAGACTTCTTTCATTATCTCATCTTCGACGGATAACTGTATATAAGTAATACCCTGAAGAATTATACCCAGAGGGTTCTTTAACTCATGGGCTATCCCTGCTGAAAGCAGGCCGAGGGATGACATCTTCTCAGACTGGACAAGCGACGCTTCTGATGCTTTTAGCTCTGCATAAGCCTTGTTAAGTTCTCTGTTTTTATCCTCAATCTCTGTGAGGAGGATATGGAGTCTCTCTTCAGTTAATTTACGCTCCGTGATATCTTCTATAGCGCCTTCAAAATAAAGGATATTACCTGTGTCATCACGGACTGCCCGGACATTCATAGATGCCCAGATTTTACTTCCATCCTTCCGATACATCTCAGCTTCAAAGTTATCAATCCTTCCCTTGTCTTTGAGAAGACGGACATACTCTCTTCTTCGCTCCTGGTCTACATATAGTTGAGCTTCAATATCGAATACGGCGTTTATCATGTCTTCGGGAGAATCATAACCGTGCATATGGGCTGTTGCAGGATTGATGCTGATAAAATGTCCTTTAATTGTGCTCTGAAAGATGCCTTCAACGGCGTTCTCGAAGATGGAGCGGTATTTTTGTTCGCTCTCCTTGAGCGCCTTCTCTGCTTGGTTTCGTTCGGTTATGTCCCTGATAATGCCTTGATAGAACTTTTTCCCTTCAACCGTAATGACTCTCGCACTGACTTCCACAGGAAAAGTGGTGCCATCCTTTCTTTGATGTATTACTTCAAATACATTCCCATGATCTTCATCCAATTGAAGTATCAGTGTGTCATAATTAGTTTGGTAGTCAGGGAGAAGGAGATTCCTGATGTTCATTTTCAGCAGTTCATCCATGGTATATCCATGGGCTTGGACAGCACTATCATTAACTTCAACAATATTAAGGCTATCATCCGTCATAATAATAATATCGTTGGCATATTTAGTCAGGTATGCATAGTGCTGTGTTAGAGCCTCTCTTTCAGCTCCTGCTTCATAAAGCTGCCTGTAAAAGTAAGCTTGCCGGTGACGCCAGAAATAGCTTATGCCAACTCCCGACAAGGTTATCAAGGCACCGACCAGAAATAATATCATGTAAGACTGTTTGCGATCGGGAATGAAAACTTCTTTGATGTCAACTTTAGTAATAATATACCAGGGAGAATCGGGGATAGGATGAACTGCTGCAAGAACGGACGCACCTCGGTAATCAATGCCCTCGAATGAGCCTTCACGTCCGCGCACTGCTGCAGATGCCGGCAACAGTTCATTCTTGACTGGAAGACGGAGTGCTAATGCGGTATTCTTCAAGTGACGAAGTTCATTCAGATACACTACCTCATCCCCTTCACGCCGAACAAGAACAGTTTCAGAGGTTTTGCTCGTGTACGCAGACGGCCAGGCCCGAATAATTGGATAAAGGAATTCATCTGGGTCAATCCGTGAAACAAGGGCCCCCATCACCTTACCTTTTCTGTCAATCAGTGGCACCATCAAATCAATAATGATTTTGTTTGAATGCGGATCTCGATATAAATCACCTAAAGCAGGCTTTTTGGTTTTTAACGTTTCGTTGAAGAGCTGCAGCGTACGATCACCTACTGAAAACATGCCCCGATCAGTGGACAGATCTATCGTGCCATTTTTATCCATAATAGCAATATCCATGTAATGGTAATTGGTTTTCGCTATATTTAAACGATTATTTAATATCTGTTTTTTCGGACCTTCTTTTTTACCGGTTTTTGCCCATTCCTCAAACACTTTCAAAAAATATGGTTCTTCAGACATAGCCCGCAGATCATTCATCATTGCTGTCCGCCATATAAATATCCTATTCAACTTTTCCCTGGCTATGGCATCAATGCCATATAGAACAACTTTCTTCTCTGATCTATAATAAGCAATACCTCCTACGATCAATGTTGCTGATAAAATCAAAAAGAACGAGATTGTCAGATAGTTAATTGATTTTTTCACTTTTATTTTGTCATTCACTACAGAACTCCTCATACTCTCTTCCAGTATCCTGGTAAGGACGGCCACTTTTTCATACAAAGCAGATAAAAAACTTTATAATAGCATAAATATTTTACAACATCGCGTACAACTTTTCTACTCATGAATGGAGGTGGGTATTGCAATAACACATTTAATCTTCCCAATATTACGGACACACATTTAAGTTGTTCTGCCATTTGCCCCATAATACATATTTACTCTAAAAACTTATTGAAAGATATTGTCAGACATTCTTATTGTAGCTCTCTACCCGCAATCAACAGAAACAGGCAAATGCAAAGCTGACACTTTACGTTTGAAAACAATTATACAACATTATTGGCTGATTTTATTTAATGCAGGAAGTGCATCGCAGAAACAGATTTTAGAATTGAATCAATCTTAAAAATTACGCTTTCAGCTAAATGATTTCTTATTAAACCTTAAAGGAATGATAAGGGTTTCCATTGAAACACGCATGGCGAGTTAAATAGTTTTAACGTTGAAAGTGCAATTTTCAAGATTGACCTCTTTCTTCCTCTTATCCTCATACATCAGCGTATCTGCCCGAGCCATGAGCTCATCCAGGGTTGAGCGAGTTTCAGGGTTATAATGTGCTATACCTATGCTTAATGAGAGCTGATAGTTTCTCGCTTCAGATTTGTTGTAGTTATCAAGGGTATTGTTCAGACGGTTCATGAGAATATCTCTGGTCCCATCAGCGGTATTTATGGCAAGAGTTGCAAATTCATCCCCTCCTATACGGCCTACGATATCCGATTCCCTGAATATCCCCTTGAGTATGGATGCAACATCAATAAGCGCATTGTCTCCTTCCTGATGACTCAGTATGTCATTAATCTGCTTCATCTTATCCAGATTAAAAAAGAAGAGGAGCATATCCTTCTTTGTCCTCTCAGCAATCTTTAACTGCTGTTCTGAGAGGGTGATAAATCCACGTCTGTTGTATATACCTGTGAGTTCATCTGTAAGGGACATGGTGTGGAGTTTCTCTTTAAGACGTTTCTCTTCGGTTATATCATCAAACACCGCCACAAAGTATCCCTTTTGCGGGCTATAAACCGAAATGGACAACTGCTTTGCCAATGGTTTAAAATCAACTTCAAATCTTTCAGGCTTGGCAGTCAAGGCTACACGATCGTAAATCTCAAATAAATCCGGGTTCAATTCCTTAATATCCGGTATCACCTCAGTGACTTTTTTCCCTTTCACGTTTTTCAGTCCTGTCAACTGCTCGAAGGCTTTGTTGACATCGAGATAAACAAAATCCACAGGGCGATTCTGTTCGTCATACAACATCTCGCAATATGCAAACCCATTCAGCATGTTTTCAAAAAGTGAACGATACCGATCCTCGCTTTCCCGCAGCGCCTCAGTCCCTTTATCAACAAGTTCTTCCAGATGGTCTCTATCATGATGAAGCTTTACTGACATTTCATTAAAAGCAGCTGTAAGTTCCCTTAATTCTTTTCCAACGGGTTGAGGGATTTGTTCGCCCGGATGTTCCTCATGTGTTGCGATCTGATTCACCTTTTCCCGTATAATGTTCAGTGGCTCCAGGAAGTAACGTCTGTAAAACCGGTATTGAATGGTAAAGATGAAGGTAAGAACAATGAGAAAGATTGCGGAAAGTTTCAATGAAAAGGCATTTGCCGCTGCATAGGCTTCTGAAAGGGGAATGCGGGCTTTTGATTGAGCCTCGATGAGCGCCTGCTGACGCATGCTGTAATTCACTATTATAACAACTACTATAGCAGAAATAATGAATACGATACCGATACCCACATTCAGAAACACCCCTGATCTCATGTTATTACGTATATGATTCATAATCAACCTCTTAAAGCATGGTATTTTCTTTACTTTTCCACGGTATTTTTTTCTTGCTTGAGCTCAGTTTCAGATTTTTCCAGTTCGGCAATTATTTGGCTCATCACTACAAGCTCATAGATGAGTTGTGTTTTTGTTTTATCCTTATCTTTCTATAGTTAATTGCCTGTGCACAATTATTTATTATCAACACAAATATACAACTTTGCAGGAAATTTTACATCTGATAATTACAGTCGACTCCGGCTTCAGCCGGTAGTGGTTTAGCTTAGTATCAGATCAAGCTTTTTTGATTATTTTATTTTGAATGCATGGTACACCATTGATGTAAATTGCCAACCTTTGGGGGGGGTGGGGGTTGTCAGCAAATTAATTGGTGCACCATGCATGGGGTAGGCATGTGTTGACAAGCTAAACCTTCCGTCACGCATATTAAAATAGCCATCTAAGATTAAAATGGTCATTTCGCATTTCTCCATAAAATTATTATAGTTTAATAATAAATAATATTTTATTCCCCTGTATGTCAGGAAAGTTTGATAAATTTGATAGGGAATGTATGATAAATAACTTCAATATTCTCCCTCTTTTACTCAAGAGGTATGAGACCGCACTTTAATGCAAGTTTAACTAATGCTGCGATATCGGTGACATTGAGTTTCTGCATAAGACGGCTTCTGTAGGTTTCAACTGTTTTGGGAGAAAGGAAGATTATATTCGCTATTTCCGTACTCGACTTGCCTTCCACCACAAGCTGCATAATCTCCTTTTCTCGCGGACTTAGTTTGGATAAAGGATCTTCAAGATCATCATCTCCATACTTTAACAGGTAATTGTCTATAAGTTTATCGGAGATTTTCCGGCTTAGATATCGGCTGCCGCCGTACACGGCACGTACAGCTTGAATTATTTCATTACCCGCCGATTCCTTCAGGAGATAGCCTTGGGCTCCTGCTTTGAGGGCATGCAAAATATGTTCGGAAGCAGCGTGCATTGAAAGTATGATAACCCTGGTTGACGGGCACATCTCAAGTATCCGGCATGTCGCATCTATGCCGTTAAGCTCGGGCATTGAAATATCCATTATTATAATATCCGGACGGAGCTTTGACGCTTGTCTTACCGTCTCGCGTCCGTTTGCAGCATCACCTATTACTCTAATATCCTCTTGAGACTCAAGAAGCAGTTTAAGGCCTTCTCGCAATACGGCATGGTCATCAGCCAAAAAAACGGTGATGCTCATAACGGCACCTCCACGGTTATCTGCACACCCCTTCCAGGACTGCTTTCAATATTGCAGCATCCTCCCACCGACATGGCGCGCTCCATTATATTTGTAAGACCCCATTTATCAAACCTTTTAACATCAGTGATTTTTGTGGAATCGAAACCTACGCCGTCATCTTTAATGGTCAGAGTTACATGGTCGACATGTTTTTTTAGAAACACAATTATCCTGCTTGCACGGGCATGTTTTACCGCGTTATTAAATGCCTCCTGGGTAATACGAAACAATGCCCCTTCGATATATATATTTAATTTCGGTAACGATTCATCACCTTCAAGCATAAAATCAATATTTGTCCTTACGGAGAATTGTTCTCCAAATGATCGTATGGCGGCAAACAGACCATAGTCATCGAGAACAGGAGGACTTAACTTAGATATAACGCCACGGATATTTTCCGTTGTTTCCTCAACCATTGCCAGAGCGTCATCAACACGCGAACAGACAGCTTCAGGGGCCTCTTTAAGAAACTTCGATCTGAGTATATTCAGGCTTATTCCAAGAGCAGTAAGGTTCTGCCCCACTGTGTCATGTAATTCCCTTGATATTCTTCGCCTCTCAACATCTTCAGCTTCCCCGATTTTTTTGCTGACCTCAATCAGTTGTTCGTTCGTTGCTCTTAATTCGTTTGTCCTTTCTTCAACGAGTCTTTCAAGCTCTTCCTGATGATGTTTCAGCGACGCTTCACTTACTTGAAAATCCCTCAAAAGAAACCGGTACGGTTTTTTAAGACCGATCTCAATTACGGCCCTATACATGAAATAGAAAGAGGCCACCTTAAAAATATGGCCCGCAAAGTTCGAAAAACCATAAACATCAATATAAAAAGTGAAACACAGTTCAGAGATTATGGTAAGAAGTATTGAAGAGACAATAAGTGAAAATACGTCTTTATCGAATTCATCCCTGTATCTATAAAGGAGAATAACTGAATATGCAAGGATTAATGAAATAAGATACTCGCTGACGATCTTAAACCAGGTTAGCCCCCTGCCCTCGATAAAACAATCAGGGAATATCCTAAAATAAAAAATGGACAACAGTATACATATAGTTAGAAAGAAATAACCGGCAAAAACTATATGCGGCTTTAATCTCTTCCGGAAAAACAACGGCGCTATAAGCAGAGATATGCTCTCCATGAATCTGCCTGCTATCCACAATTGGGATGCAAGATCCGTATCAAATTCTTTGAATATGTGCATGCCTTTGTATGCAAAAGTATGGATGAGATCAATCCAGCCTACAAAAAAATAGGCAATCCCGATAAAAAGAATAAAATTATTGGTTATAATGCGGCGCGAGTTCCAGGCAATCATAAACACGCCGAAGGCAATGATGATTGAGAATATTTCTACCACACTGTGAAAAAGAACATAGCTGTAAACCTTGGAGAAATAAAGCCCTCCCAGAATCAACAGCCAGAACAAGGCCGTAATTATCTTGTAAGAATCTGAACCTGCTATGCTTGATAAGCTAATACTGCGCATACCCCCCTGCACCCTTCAGCTTTAATTGTACGCCATGTATAATTTGTGTATGAAATTAATTTACAACAATTTTAAATTGTTATCAAACAGTTATTTTTATTTGTACCTGCCGGCTCATAAAACCGGTACGTCACAGGACATCAGGCCATGTTCGACACAATCTTCAGGATAAATTTCAAACAAAAATAGATTATCAACAGCCATATAAGTACAATCACAGAACCTGCAATCCATCCTATTTTTTTTGCAGTTTTCCGCTGAGATGCTGCCTTTTCGCGGCATTGCGCCATTACTTCTTTCGGAATCATTTTCATGAGCAGTATTATGCCTGCAGGAATCAATATAAGATCGTCAAGATAACCGATAACCGGTATAAAATCCGGGATCAAATCGACAGGGCTTAAAGCATAGGCAACAATAATAAGGGCAAAGACTTTGGCATACCATGGAACTCTGGGGTCTTTAGAAGCCAGGAAGAGCGCATGAACATCGTTCCGTAATTGTTTTGCCTTCTTTTTCCATGACTTTATATCCATGTTATACCTCATACCAAGTTGTCTTCATTCGCATACCTTCGTTGTACCTGTGCCCCCTGTGGGTATCCTCGTCGCTTTCCTCGACGTACTATAGCGTACGCCTACGTCGGCTCCTTGTCGACGCCTCGGTCTGCTTTTGAATACAACTTGGTATTAATCAAATCTATCATTTTATTCAAGTCTCTCAAGTGATTTTTTTTAAATGTCCGGTCCCGGTAAAACAGTTTTTCAAACTCCAATACAAACTCAAGTGATTGACTCCTTAATTTATCATCGGCAATTGTTAAGATAAACTCTTCAAGCCCCTGCGTTTCCTTCTTTTTATACCCCTGTCTTTCCATTTTGTTTAAAAATATTGAAAGCAGCCTCCCCTCCGCGGTCTCCCTCCTGATGCCTTTTATTGCGATGTAGCAGGCCGTTAATACTGCTGCCATCACAAAAAATATGATAATCCCGTATTTCACGGTTTTTTCTTTATTAAATGTCATTGTTATGGATGGTTTTTTGAAAACTGTCCTTAATGAATTGAGTATGCTCAACTGTTTCTCAAAATTATAGTTTATAACAAAGGCAAACCAATAATAATTTATTGCATCAAGGAAAAGGTTGAGTCTGAACAATAAACTACCTTTGAACGGGGATGAAAAAGCTTCTATACCTCCAGGCGTTGGGTCAATCCGCACCCAACCCTTCTTATTCACATACGCCTCTACCCACACATGGGCATTTTTTTGCGGCACCAGATAATATCCTCCCATATCATTGTAATATCCGCCTCTATACCCCCCAACCAACCGCGATGGAATACCGGCAATCCTCAACATAACCGCATAGGCTGAGGCAAAGTATTCACAATTGCCGTGCTTGACATTAAATAGAAAGTCTTCCAACGGTGTTTCGGAGATCGGCAATTTCTCCAGAGAGTATTTGTATGAGCCGTTATTCAAAAATCTATGGATCAATCTTATATTTTCTTCCTTTTCTTTGCCGGGAACTAAATTGTGAACCAGATCCTTTATCCTTGAAGACAAATCCTCAGGTATTTGAAGATATTTCTTTTCGTCAATAACATCATCACCGATTGTATCGGAAACGATGGAAATTGCATCATATCGTGTCCTCTTCTCAATAAACCTTGATGAAGTATGTGTAAAATCCGTATTTTTTTTCGTGCCCTTCAATGATATAAAAACAGGTTTGTCTAAAGCAAATAGATATATATTTTCATAAGGTTCAAGATATACGGTCTGGCTGATCATTTTACCTTTTATGTCAACCGTCTTTGCCGCGGACACCAAATGCTTTCGTGAACTTTTCCACAGGGCGCCGTCAAAATGGTCGAGAACAACCCCTCGCCAGTACAGGGAATTGTCGTCGATCTTTTCCATGGTTACCCGTAGTATCGTGCTTGAGTCTTCCTGAATGCCGGAGACGCCGCCGAGTCTGACATTATCCGTAAAACCTGTCTTTGCTTTATCGGTTCTGTTGAGAAAATCGAAAATCGGGTAATTTGTACGGGGCAATATTACAAACATTACGATGGTAAGCGGAATGGCAATCAGAGGTATATACATGGACTTAAAAACTATCTTTATCACCACACTTCGCGGCATATCTAAATTGGGATCCTGCGAATAATATGTAAGTAAAACAATTGAAATAGTTAAGAGAATTACAAGGATAAAAAGATACGCGGCAAAAGCTACATCAAGCGAAAGTAAGCCCAGACCGGCGAGCAAAAAGAGGGTAATTGCATAGATCTGCATGTAATCTCTGAATTTTTTATCTTCAAGAAGTTTTATTGCAAGAAGCATTAGAAGAGCTTCTATTATCTGTGCAACAAGTTCGCCGAAATTAAACCTGTAGAAAGATAAGACGATTACCACTATGGACAGGATATTGAGCGTCCATCTGGGAAGATAATATTTTTTGTTAAATTCGAAAAACAGCGAGAATAAGAGCAATACCAAAAAAATGGCTGAAAAAAATATATTTACGTTATTAAAGACCGCGATAAAACCGATTATGCTTACTAAGTAAGTAATTGCCTTGACAATGGTCTCGATATTTATCATTTGATCCCTGTTAAAAAACCATCCCCTGTTCATTATTCACCGGTTGCCTGACCGTAAAGCGCCAGTTCTTTTAACATATTAATTCTATGCGTACGTGAAATACCCGGCTCATACAATCTATTGTTTATCTTCAACCCGATAGGCATATTTTTTTTCAGAACCTGGAGCAGAGAGTAAGAGATGCAGGAGAGCTTTTCTTCCAGGTCTTTAATCGCTACCTTGTCAAAATTAATAATAACCGGCTGATAGGCAAGTGTTGAAAGCTCCTTTGTCTTAAGTTTCCCGGTTTTGGCAGTTGCCTTCCAGTTGATATATTTTAACGGATCGCCATAGACATATTCCCGAATGGAAATAATGTCCGATTCATACCCTATCCTGTCGGTGATCTTTTCACCCTTCATCCTTCTGCCTTTTTCGTAAATACTCAGCAAGTCGCATTTTTTGAGTTCGGGAAATACGATAAAACGAAAGGCGTCTTTAAGCTTCTTGTACCTTGTAAAAAAATTGAAAGGGAATACGGAGCTGATATAAATGTTCCTTATTTCATATTCACCTCTTTTTTCAAAAGTAACATCAACATATTTTGTCGATTCACCCTTCACGTCCACAAAAGGGAAAAAGATGGAATAATCATCTATCTGCACCTTTAAAAGAAAAGCAGGCAACAGCTTCCTCCTGTTTTTCAATGTTAATTTCAAAGGGAAATTGATATTTGCGTATACTTCCGATGGAAATTCTACTTCCACAGTAATTTTCGATAAATTATTCTTGCCGAAAAACCCTGAAATGCCCATAAAGCTTAAAAGCGCAGCAACAATCAGGTACATAAGGTTATTGCCGGTATTTACTGCAGATACACCAAGGAATATCGTCAGGGCAATATAGAGAAAACCTGCCTTTGTAATCTTTATTACGCCGGGGTAGGTATTTTTTCTATTAAGGATTTTATAATCTCCTTCTTATCAAGTGTTTCGTATTCTTCTTTGAATAATACCCTGTGCGGTATCGTATATTCAGCCAGTTCTTTAATGTCCTCCGGTATCACAAAATCTCTTCCGTGAAAATATGCATTTGCCTTTGCAGTATTAATCAGGGTTAAAGCGCCCCGCGTTGACAACCCTGACGCAAGATAACTGTTTTCCCTTGTTGCCTCAATAATGGCAAGTGTGTAATTAAGTATTTTATCGGAAATATATGTATTATTTTCAATACCTGCCTGAAGTTGCATCACTTCTTCTTTGTTCATTACAGGCTCAATGCTGTAAATCTCTTCTCTTCTGCTCCCTACTCTCAATATCTCCTTCTCCGCATCATGGGATGGATACCCGATGCTGATTTTCATCATAAACCTGTCAAGCTGCGATTCCGGCAATGGAAATGTTCCGAACTGCTCAACCGGATTCTGTGTTGCTATAACAGAAAATAGTCTCGGAAGTTTGTATGTTTTACCCTCTATTGTAACCTGTTTTTCCCCCATAGCCTCCAGAAGCGCGCTTTGCGTTTTCGGGGTTGCCCTGTTGATTTCATCACACAAAACAATATTGTTAAAAATCGGGCCGGGATGGAACTCAAATTCGCCTGCACTTTTATTATATATTGATAAACCTGTAATATCGGTTGGTAAAAGATCGCTTGTGCATTGAATCCTGCCGAAAGTCAGACCCAATGACTTTGCGATACCGATAGCAAGGGTTGTTTTTCCGAGCCCCGGCAGATCCTCTATCAGCAGATGCCCCCTTGAAAGAAAGGATATAAGGGATAACCGCAGCGGCTTATCTTTACCGTGCAAATAGCTTGAAAGTGATTTGATGATTTGCTTGATCCTGTTGTCTTCTGTCTCCATTTTTTTGCACCGTCCTTTCGATTGGTATTGTACCATAATTTCACCTTAATAATTACCCTTAACTAAGTTGGCATAGCAGGATATTACATTATAAAAAATACTTGACAACCCCTATTCAACATACTACTATGATTGTATATTAACATACTACTACAATTACTTATTTGCATACTATGCAAAAAGGAGAATGCAGATGGATCCAATGAAGGGTCAAAAAGATGTCGTTAAAACAACTTCAATGGATATTGGAAAGAATGAAGAATTGAGGTCATTGCCTCCTCTAACTGAACGTCAGGCGGAGTGTCTTATTTATCTGTACAATTACTTCATTGAGCACAGGTATTATCCTACACAAAGAGAAATAGTAAACAAAATGAACTTGAAGACAAACAGCGCGGCAACTTTTATAGAACCTCTTCGTAAAAAAGGTTATCTGGAAAAAGAACCAGGTAAACGGAGAAATATCGATCTTACCCATATGGCAATAGAGAAACTTAGATTAATGGGGATGGCCTAAAATAATATGGATATTCTCGGCATTGATGTCGGAACGGTAAGTGTAAAATATGCCCGGTGGAGAGGGAAAAAAGATAAGGGAGAACTTGTTTCAAAAGGCGACTATCCTTATCAGGGCGACTTAGACGACCTTGCTGCAATACTTTCCGATATAAAAACAAAGGAGAGCGGCAATATTGAAGCAGCTCTGAGCATCACCTCTCAGGACATTCTGAAGAAAACATTTTCAATACCGATCCTGCCAAAAGAAGAAATAAAGGAAGCCATTAACTGGTCTGCATCAAAGATTGTTCCAATGCCGCTTGAAGAAATGGTCTATGAATATGTAATGCTTGGCGAGATAGATGAAAGGGGAATAAGAAAAGAAGAAGTTATGTTTGCTGGGGTCCCAAGGGACTATGTGAATAACATATTAACCTTATTAGACAGAACAGGCTTTAAAGATGTTGTTCTGATAACCGACGTAGGCTTTATATATGCCCCCATCATTGAAGATAGACATGACGGCTCCGTTGCAGTGGTTGATATAGGAGGAAGGCAAACAGGCATATATATATTTAACAGAAAGAAACTCAGGTTCGTAAGAGAGATCATGACGGCCTCGGAAAGTTTTACTGATGTTTTAATCAGCGGACTCGGTCTTAACTATGATGAAGCTGAAGAATATAAAAGAGAAAAGGGGTTTGATGATAGGTCAAATGAGATATTAAATCTACCGTTTGAAAGGCTTATAGGAGAAATGCAGAGAACTTTCAGCGTATATAATCAAAAAAGTCCCGACACGCCCATTGTGAAGGTTTATATATCCGGCAGAGGCTCAATGATTCCTAATATTATTGAGAAAATAAGGAATTCTCTTATCGAGGAAGTTGGGAATCTTGACATGCCTGTAAATATTGATGATGAATTTTTACCGGCATACGTGCTCTGTACACGAAAAGAATCCCTTGTTAATCTATTGCCTCCGGAGATTAAGATACGTGAAAAAGAAGCGATCTATAAAAAATGGATGAGAACAGGAACAATAGGTATTCTGGCTTTACTCATAATCCTTTCTTTAAATGTCTGGAGCAACTATAGCAAACCTGAATTAGCCATCAAATTACAAAAGGCAAGTATTTCAAATAAAAAGGCACAATTGAAGCAGATTGGCGGCACAGTTTCCCTCTCCAGATATAATGAACTTGCACCCTTACTTGGTGAAACTCAAAAAAAAGATAAGACCTTTATTTTATTACTGAAATATTTATCGTCTCATCTGCCGAAGGATGTATTCATAAAAGAGATAGATTTTGCCAGAGAAAGAAAAATTATTCCGTCTTCAAAAGATTTGCGAAAAGATGCATCATCTCAGGAAACTAAACAAGCAAAAGAAACTTCAAAAGAAACTGTAAAAGAAAGCGCCCCGAAAGAAACGACAAACAACGGCGCCCCGAAAGATATTGCACAGGCTGCTGCGCCGTTATCAGGAAACGACTATGTTGTTGGAATAATAGGATACATTTATGGGGAAGCTGATATGCTTGAACCGATACTTTTGAGTTTTATCATAATGCTTGACAGGTCCGGGTTTATTCAGAACGTAAAGGTATCTGGGAAGGAATTAAAGGAAATAGGAAACGGAAAAGTTATGGAATTCATTATTACCGGAAGGTGCTCTGTTTATGAAATTTAAACCTTTATATATATGGTTTGCAACGCCGGTAGTTGTAATTGTTGCATGGGTGTTGGCCTTCTACATGCCTTTATCATCGAAGATCAAACTGAAAAATCAGGAACTTTCCAAGTTAAAAACAGAAGAGCAGGCAATAGATAACGATATCAACAACATGCTTCAGATTAAAGATAGAGGCTCAAAAATGGAGCAGTTAATAAAAACCTTTCAGGCAAATATTCCTGTTTTTGATGAATTTCCAGGAGTCATGAAAGATATAGTAAGGACGGCAAAGAAAAACGGCATATTTATCACATATTTCAACAGTTCATTCACATCCATTGACAAGAAAAGGGTGCCTATGTTGACGTATCCCATATTTGAAATCGGATTGAAGGGAAGGTTTTTAGAGATGGGAAAATTTCTTGAGGAATTGGAAAGCAATAATGCTTTTAAAGGGATTCTGAATGCAAAGCTGTCTTATGATGAAAAGGAATACCCTGTTTTAACAGGAAAATTTATGATAGAATTCAAAGCGTGGAAGGAAAAGCAAATCCTTGAAAGTAAGTAAACCTATTATCATTGCCCTTGTCCTTGCCATAGTATTTTCGGCGTATACGTTTTTTTTTACAGGCAAAAAGAAACCGCCGTCCAAAACACCTCTACCCGCAGAAACTGTTGCTGTAACCCCGCAGCTTTCATCTCAACCCTCCATAATCACGGTTGAGCAGCCTGAAGCACCCAAGCTGCAAATTACAAAAGTTAATTTTACGTGGGACAGAGACCCTTTTCAACTGCCGAAATTAACGGATGAGAAACGTGTTCAACAGCCCAAAATAGGGCTTAAATTGGTTGCTGTGCTTGAAAGCAAGAAAGGAAGACTGGCAATAATAGGGAATGACATTGTAGAAAGAGGCGACTTTATAGGAGATGAAAAAGTCCTTGAGATATGGAAGGACAGAGTCATTCTCGTTCGTAAAGGCCAGAGAAGGGTGATTCCGGTGGCAAGCATGGTTGGCGAAGCATCTATGAAAGAGCCCCAAACAGAGGTACAAAAATGAGTATGCGTTTTTGCTGCATTGCAGCATTATTTCTGCTTTTTTCGTCATGCGCTTCTGTCGAGCCGGTTAAGGAAAAATCCAGGATTGTCCAGCCTGTTGATATTGGAAGTCCTGTAATGCCTCAAACGGAAAAAGTAAAAAAAATAGAGATAGAAGGACCGAAAGAGGTTTTTTCATTTTCATTAAGAGAGGCTGATATAAAAGATGTACTGAGGGCTATCTCCAAACAGACCAATTATAACGTTATTATAGAACCTGACGTAAAGGGTGTGTGTACTGTGGATTTAAAGAATGTAACCCTGAACAAAGCACTTGAATATATACTGGAACCCCTCAATTTTTCATTTAAAATAGAGGATAAAAGCGTTTATGTTTCAAAGCCGAAGATTGAAACACGTATTTTTTCTCTCAATTATATTACATTAAGTAAAGTAGGCGTAGGTTTTATAAGCGGAGCAACCTCAACAGGCAGAACCACAACAACAGCCGCCGGCACAGTTACAGGCCCAGGTGCAGCCGGGGCTCCACCTGGCAGCACCGGTGCGACAACGGCAACCGGGGGCGGTACTGCAAATATTGTAGTGGCAACAGGCACGGAATCTGATTTATGGAGAGATATAGAAAAAAATGTAAAGAATTTCCTCTCTCCTGATGGGAAGTTTATCTTGAACAGGCAGGCATCAGTGATTATGGTCATGGATTACCCGAAATATCTGAAGAACATTGCACTGTTTCTCGAAGCAGTTGAAGGAACTGTTCAAAGACAGGTGATGATAGAGGCTAAGATTGTTGAGGTATTGCTTACCGAAGAATCAAAGGAAGGTATTAACTGGAGTCTTATCGGTGCCCAATGGCAGGGATTTGTATTAAATTACGAACAGGCGCTTGTTTCTACTCAAACTGCGCTCTTTAACATACCCAAGGTGGACCCCCTTCCTTCAGCACCCGACCAATATATACGATTCGGTATAGGAAAGGGCAGATTTGATTCTTTTATAGATCTTTTGAGAACTCAGGGCAAAATAAATATCGTCTCAAGCCCGAGAATCTCAACCCTGAATAACCAGAGGGCTGTTATAAAGGTCGCAACTGAAGACGTATTTTTTGAAACAACAACGACTATATCAACAGGCGGTCCTCCGGTGACCACATCAACACCAAAATATGTAACAATCGGACTTGTACTGGATGTTGTACCGCAGATAGACAATCTTGGCAATATAGTCATGAATATACACCCAATGTTGACGGAAAAACTACGTACAGCGGAGTCTACAGTGGGCAGCACAAAAGTTACTGCCCCTGTACTTTCCGTAAGGGAAGTGGATACACTTGTTAAAATGAGGGAAGGGGAGTCTGTGATAATCGGCGGACTCATAAAAGATTTTTCTACAAATGAAGAGCAGGGGGTAAAGGGTCTGATGTCCATACCTGGCTTGGGAAGTTTTTTTAAAACAAAAACAGATACCTCATACAGAACCGAACTTGTTATATTCATAACCCCGAGGATAATATATGGAAAGGATGCCCAATGAGCCTTATCCTTGATGCTTTAAAAAAGGCTCAGGAAGAAAGAAAAAAGGTTAAACCCAATGTCAGGGACGGTATACAGGCTGTATATACAAAAAATAAAAACGTTTTTTATATCGTTTTGTCAGCCATAACAGGTATAGTTTTGCTTGTTTCGGTTTTACCAATGATGCTTAAGACAAAACCTGCACAGTCCCCTTCAAAAATATTGTCTTCAAATGATCAGCCCATCATCAAACAGATGGAGAAAACTGTTGAAAAGGCAAAACCTGCAGAAGTGAAACCGCCTGATGCGGGACCAAAACCTGCTGCCAGGATTGATGCAACAACAAAAATTGAGGAAAAAACTGATATAAAAGTAAATGAAAAAACTGAAATTTCTGCGAAGACTGCTTCCAAAACAAAAACAGAGGACGAGATACTGAAGAATAAACCCCAAAAAATAAAAGCACAATTTGCAGAAACGGCTCATGAAGAAAAGGCAGAGCGTGAGCCAAAAGAGATTGCAGCTCTGAAAAAGAAGGCTGCAAGAGCACTGAAGGCTTATGCCTATACCTCGGCCCAACCTGTCAATCCGAGACAGGAAATGCCTTCAGTATTAATGGAAAATACAAAGGTTGTTGTAATGAAGGTTGATGAAGAAAAAATTATGTCTATGTATAATGAAGCGCTTTCAGAAACAGAAAAAGGCAGAACTAACGAAGCAAAGAAGCTGTATTTAATGATTCTATCCGAAAAACCTGACAACATAGAGGTTTTGAATAATCTTGGCGTCATTGCTATGAGAGAAGGCAATTCAAAAGAGGCATTAACATATTTCAGAAAAATCCTCGAAAAAAAACCCGATTATACAAAAGCATACAACAATACAGGCATCATTTTTATGAGAGAAGGAGATAAGAAACTCGCAGAAGAGTATTTTAAAAAAGCCATCGACATGGATAAGGACAGTGCTGAGGCCTATATCAACCTTTCAGGCCTTTTGCGCACTCAAAAAAGATATGATGAGGCTTCCAAGGTGCTGGAGAATTTGATCAGGAGGGGCAACAAAGACCCTTCGGCATACTTGTCGCTCGCACTTATAAAAGATGATATGGGTGAAATTCAGGAAGCCATTAAATACTACAGGTTTTACCTTAGAGAAGGCGGGAAAAGAGAAGAAAAGAACAAGGTTATTGAGAGGTTGAAGGTTCTTGAAGAAAGTCAATTTACCAGAAATCGTTGAAAAAGGCATTTCTCAAGGTGTAAAGAGTATATTTTTTTTCAAGGGTTTGCCGCCATTGGGAAACAATAGGAATATCATTAAACTCAGCAATACCATTCTTGGAAGCGGAGCGATCGGCACTCTATTAAAAACAACGACAACGGCCTGGCAATACAAAAACCTTGAAGGCGAAAAGGAACTTGATTATAGTTATGAAATAAACGGACTTGGAAGGTTCAGGATAAATGCCTTTTTAAGGATGGGAAATATAGGGCTTGTCATGAGACCTATCCCAAACAATGTACCTTCATTCAGTTCGCTCGGCCTTCCGGAGATACTAAAAAACTTAACAAAAAAGCAAAGCGGATTGGTACTCATCACCGGTCCCACTGGGAGCGGAAAATCAACCACCCTTGCAGCAATGATTGATATGATAAATGAAGAACAATCTCTTCATCAGGAGAATGATAAAATGGGAAGATGCGTATGCGGTGGCAAGCATGGGTGATTATTTAAAACATCAGGGGGCAGGAAACAATATATGATTCAACGGATAAGAAAAAAGCTGGGCGAAATTCTTATAGAAGCTAAAATGCTGCGAGAGGAAGATCTTTCCAAAGCACTTATCGAACAAAGAAAATACGGTGAAAGACTTGGTAAAGTACTTATCAAGATGGGTTTTCTTACAGAAAGGGATATTATTGATACAGTCAGCAAGCAACTTGGAATACCTATCGTTAATCTTGACGGAAAGGAGATTCCAAGGGAACTGGCAAAATTAATTAGTGAGGATATTGCAAAAAATTATCTCATCATACCCTTTGAGAGACGTTTTAATATCTTAAAGCTTGCCATGGTTAACCCTCTGGATATAAATGCAATGGATGAGGTTACAAGAATTGTAAGAATGGAAGTAGATCCGTGCATAACAACCGAAGGAGAAATGAAGAGGGCTCTTGAAAAATATTATGGCGTAAAGACTATTGTGGAAGAGACCCTGCAAAAAATGAAGGAAGAAGAGGAAACTGTTAAAGAGGAGGAAGAAGAGGAAAAAGTCACTTTTGAATCAGGAGATGAAGAACCTGTAATAAGGTTTGTAAACAGTCTTCTTACACAGGCAGTAGCCGACAATGCAAGCGATATTCATATTGAGCCCGGGGAAAAAACATTAAGGATTCGAATGAGGATAGATGGAAGGCTGAAAGAAATACCGGCGCCGCCGAAAAAGATGTTTCTTCCCATTGTGTCAAGGATCAAAATTGTTGCGGGCATGGATATTGCCAAATCGAGAATCCCCCAGGATGGCCGGTTTGATATAAAAGAAGGCACAAAAGATCTCGGCATAAGGGTTTCTACATATCCGACAATATACGGGGAAAAAGCTGTTTTAAGGATGCTTGATAAAAGCGCCGCCCTCTATGGCATAGACAGGATAGGTTTTTTTCACGACGACGAAGATAAAATTAAAGGTGTTTTAAAAAGACCATACGGGTTTATCCTTTCTACGGGGCCTACGGGAAGTGGTAAGTCTACTTCGCTGTATGCCATACTCAACTATATAAATACACCTGAAAAAAATATTATTACCATAGAGGATCCGGTTGAATATACTATAGAATCTATTTCGCAATCCCAGGTAAACCCGAGAGCCGGGCTCACCTTCGATGTCGGTTTAAGGGCTATTTTGAGGCAGGATCCCGACGTTATAATGGTAGGCGAGATAAGAGACAGAGAGACGGCAACAATTGCAGTCCATTCAGCCCTTACGGGTCATATCGTGCTTTCCACGTTTCATACAAATGATGCGGCAGGTTCTGCCACAAGACTTGTGGAAATGGGCGTTGAACCTTTTCTGGTAGCTTCTTCCCTAACATGCGTAATAGCACAAAGACTGTTAAGAAGAATCTGCCCGGAATGCAAAGAAGAATATATGCCTTCCAGATCCATTCTTGATAGTATAGATATTAAGGAAAATATCCCCCTCTATAGGGGAAGGGGATGCCCTGTATGTAAATATTCGGGCTACAAGGGAAGGACTGGCGTCTTTGAAGTCCTTATCGTAGATGATAATATACGAGCACTCATTGTTGAAAAATCTTCCAGTGAAATCATAAAAAAAACTGCAATGACAAATGGCATGATGGAAATGAAGGAAGATGCAGTGAGAAAAGCTATAGCCGGTATTACCACCATAGAGGAAGCTTTAAACACAACAAAGATAGATTAGTATGGGAAAATTTACTTACAGGGCAAGAGACGACCGAGGTTCTCTGGTGCAGGGTATTATGGAAGCGGAGAACAGAGGCATAGTCTATATGCAACTTGACGGAATGGGCTTGCTTCCCGTATCGGTCGTTGAAGAAAAGGCCGGCTCCTTGGATTTCCAGGCATTTTTTGCACGATATCAGAAGGTAAAATATGACGACCTTATATTTTTTACCAGGCAACTCCAGACTATAGTGAAAGCAGGCATACCGATTATATCCGGGCTTAAAGCCCTTGAAGAGCAGACCACTAATACACGGCTGAAACAGATTATAGGTAAAATTCACCAGGATATTGATAGAGGCATAGGTTTTTCCGATGCTATCGAAAAACATAAGGGCGTATTCCCTGAAATGTACATCAGCATGGTCAGGGCAGGAGAAATGGGCGGATTGCTTGAAGATGTCCTGGAAAAGCTTTCAGGTATTCTGGAATTTCAAATGAAGACAAAAGAGATGCTAAAATCTGCCATGCGTTATCCGATAATGGTTCTAAGCGGCATAATTGTTGCGTTTTTTGTAATAGTAACATTCGTAATACCCCGTTTTGCAGTTATGTTTAAAGCCTCAAAAGTAGAACTGCCGCTTCCTACAAAAATCATGCTTTTCATCAATACACTGGTTCAATCATACGGCGTGTATACTTTCAGCGCTATCGCCGCCATTATTGTTTCCCTCATATTCTATATACGGACTGAAAAAGGTAAATTGGTCTTTGACAAATATAAATTAAAGGTCCCTATTATCGGACAGATTATATTAAAAATATGTATGAGCCGCTTTGCTTATATGTTTGAGAATATGGTAAGGGCAGGCGTTCCCGTTATGAGGACTCTTGAAATAGTTGCAAGAACAGTAGGAAATGAGTACATCGCGCAGAAGATCATTGAGATACAGGGTAAGATAGAAAAAGGCAAGGGCATATCAAAACCATTAAAAGAAAGTAAGATATTCCCGCCCCTTGTTATACACCTTGTATCAACAGGCGAGGATACCGGGTCACTCGAAGAGATGCTCCGGGAGGTGTCAATACATTATGACAGGGAGGTTACATATTCAATCAACCGTTTATCGGCATGGATAGAGCCTATAATGACAATTGTTTTGTCTGCCATGATATTATTTTTAGCCCTTGCCGTAATGATGCCCTGGTGGAATATGATGTCGGCGTTGAGAGGGGGATAGATAATGAAAAACATATTTAACGATCCTAAGAACTTACGATATAGTTTAAATACCATTATACCTTTTGTTGTGTTTCTCATGAGCATCCTTTCTGCTATGATCGGATATAGAAGTGCAAAATACTTTTACGACAGCTATTTTATTATGATTTTTGCTGTCTCTCTGTTTTCTGCATTTTGTTCTTTTTTAATTATATCAGCAATTACTCAACCTGTTATAAATCTGGTGAAAAAGGTCGAACACATTGTCAGGTTCGGTGAATTCAGAAAAGAAAAGGGTCAGATGATGGAGGTTTATACTCTCATAGAAAAATTGACGGAACTGGCAAAACAGAAAGACTTCGGCGGAAAAAAATCTCACAGCGATATGAAAAAAGATATTGAGAGGCTCGATTACATTGTCCCGCTTGGCTATATGTCCCTTATGGTCGCCCATGAAGTTAGAAACCCCCTCAACACCATAACCGGTATGAGTGAGCTCTTGAAGGAAAAATTAATTGGGAAGCAAATAACAACATATGTTGACGCAATATTGGACTCTGCAAAAAAAATTGACGCCTTTACAAGGGAATTGCTTGATTTTACTGATGATGGAATAGAGCAGGAAGAGTTTGATATAAATCTGATCGTTAAAGAATCATTAAACACTTTGCGCGGACAATTCGACCATATAAAATGTGATTTCGTCACTGATTCTGAAAATATCCTTTTTAGAGGAGATAGAACGAGAATTTTTCAAGCTGTTTATAATCTATTGAAGAACGCCTTTCAGCATGAAGTTGAAGGAGGATACGTAAAAATTGAAACAAAATATAACGACATCCTTAAAATTCTGGTATACAATAAGAGTTCAATCATTAAAACCGAAGATATTGAAACAATATTTAAACCTTTTTTTTCTAGAAGAAAAGGCGGAAGAGGCCTTGGGCTTTTTATAAGCATCAGGAATGTAAGGATGCATGGCGGTGATATAAACGTTGAAACAGGTGATGGAGGAACAAAATTCACTATAACTTTGCCGGGTTTTAAATGAACGAACAGATTATCATTATTGAGGATGACGGCGGCGTCAGGTTTTTTCTTGAAGAAGCTTTAAAGGGAGAGGGCTATGCAGTATCTTCCTATGAATCGTATGAAGATGCATATATAAACATTAACAGAAATATTGCTCTTATCATAATGGATATCAAACTTCCGGGGGTTGATGGTTTAACCGCCATCCATGAGATCAAAAAAAAGGTCAATACGCCTATAATTATTATTACAGCCTTTGGAACAAAGAAAAACGCCATGGAAGCAATAGAACGCGGTGCAACCGATTTTTTCATTAAACCGATTGCACTTAATGAACTGAAGATCATGGTAAAAAGGGTCCTGCATAAAAAAGGAATTGAGGAAGCTATTGAGCGTACAAAGGAAGAAGAGCTTTCCGATACGGAATATTATGGAGTAGTAGGCAAAACTGCCTCCATGAGAGAAATATTCAGGACTGTAGATAAAATTGCCGAGAAGAATATATCTGTTTTAATTACAGGAGAAACAGGTGTTGGGAAAGAGGTAATTGCTCATCTGATCCATAGATTGTCAAAAAGGAAGGGCATGTTTGTTGTTGTGAATTGTGCTTCAATACCTGACAATCTGCTTGAGAGTGAGCTTTTCGGTTATGAGCGTGGAGCTTTTACCGGCGCAGTACAGACGAAACAGGGGAAGTTCGAACTGGCTGAAAACGGTACAATTGTACTTGACGAGATCGGGGAGATGAGCCCTTATCTTCAGGCAAAGCTTTTAAGGGTTATTGAAACAAGGGAAATTGAAAGATTGGGCGGGGTAAAAAATCGAAAGATTAATCTGAGAATAATGGCGACTACAAACAGAGTTCTTGAAACAGAAATAAAAAACGGAAAATTCAGGGAAGATCTGTTTCACAGGCTTTCGCAGATTCACATTATTGTACCGCCTTTACGGGAAAGAAAAGAAGACCTGAACCATTTAATAGATCGTTTCCTACTTGATGCCTCAAAAGATGCAGGAGATTTTATAAAGATCGAACCTGCGGTAAAGGATATTCTTATGGAGCACGAGTGGCCCGGAAATGTAAGGGAGCTTATCAACGTAATAAAGAGGTCATCCATAATGTGTGAAAGGGGCATTGTCACGACAGACGATCTACCGCTTTACCTGCGCGGTGACTTTTCGGTTCAGGATATATTTTCATCAGGCAAAACCCTGGACGAGGCAATTTCTGAAGTTGAAAGAAAAATGATAATGGATGCATTAAACAGGACAAAGGGGCACCAGGGAAAGGCAGCAAAACTTCTCGGCATTAACGAAAGAAGCATGTGGTACAGGGTAAAAAAATACAATGTGGAAACATTGCCGGAGTAAGATTATTAGGGCATACAAATTGCAATGATTTATGTGTTTTAGAAAGATAATCCAGTCCATGGGGGGTTCCATAAAAACTAATATAAGAAATTCAAAAGGCTTTACACTTATTGAACTTATAACAATTATTGTCATCTTAAGCATCCTGGCGGCTATTGCAGTTGTAAAATATGTAGAAATGGGACAGGAAGCTGCGGACGGCGTGTCAATGGGCATACTCAGCACACTTCGCAGTTCCAACAGCATGATACATTCTTCAAGGATATTATCCAACAACACAGCCACATACACAATGGGCGATGTAGTCGGAAACGCAAACATCCAGAGCGCTACGTACAATGTGAGCGGGAACAGGACTTTGGATGTAACTATCAAAAGTTACACTTATATGTATACCATGGATACCTTGGGACAGTCACCTACAACACTGCCGAAGATAGATTTCAGCACAGGTAGTGGCTGTTTTATAGCAACTGCTGCTTATGGCAGTTATCTTGATCCACATGTTGTTGTTCTAAGGGAATTAAGAGACAAACATCTCCTCAAAAACAGGATTGGGGCAGAATTTGTTAAACTTTATTATCGCTATTCTCCTTCTGTAGCCGTGGTTATAGAGAAAGACGGAACATTGAGGGCCATCGCCAGATGGATACTTACGCCCCTTGTTTATGTTATTAAATATCCGCTCATCTTCTTGTCGTTTTTATTATCATCCTTAATATTAATCCCAATATTGCTATTGAGATTAAGGAAACATTAAATTATCTCCACATTTTGTAGTACAACTACAAAAATTGTGATGTTTTTTTGTCGCTGACTTTACTTTATTAATATAGTGCTGTTACTGTTGCAAAAACCTACGTAAATAACTGCCTTAATTTACTTGATTACTATCTTTGCAAGATAGTTTTACTGGTTATTTATGAAAACATCAATTGCGTGGTATAAAAATTGCTTTTAATATAGTAAAATATATAAATCAAAGCATGGAGGTTTATTAAATGAATCCGATCAGAAACTCAAAAGGTTTTACACTTATTGAGCTCATTATCATTATCATTATCCTCGGCATCCTCGCTGCAGTTGCAGTCCCTAAATATATTGATATGAGAAAAAATGCGGCCAATGCCGCCGCCGATGCATTGCTCGGCACAATGAGAAGCGCAAACAGCATAGTATTCTCGAACAGGGTGCTCAACAACACTACCGGATCATACACAATGTCGGATATTATTGCTCAGGTACAGGCTGAAGGGATAACAATCGGCACACCGGCTGGTTCAACCGTAATCGTAACGATCAGCGGAGGCACTTATATATATTCACTAACTCCGTCTCCTAACGTACCGACTACGCTTGGCAATATATCAAGAAATTCGCCATGATGAGGGTTACAGAAAACAGATGGAAATCAATGTAACCCGGTATTGTGATCGTAAAAGATGTCTCAAATTTCGTGAATGCAAGGAGGGTTATATCACGCCCTCCTTGCAGATTAATAAAAAACAATTTTTGAAAGGAGGTGTGGATACAAAAATAAATAAGCTTAACAGGAAAAATATGTGTTGTTTTACATCATGTGATACTCTAAAATATAACAAGGACGCATGAATGAAAAAATTATTAAGAAATAAAAAAGGTTTTACGCTCATCGAATTGATTATCATTATCATCATCCTCGGCATTCTCGCTGCGGTTGCAGTTCCTAAGTACACTGATCTTCAGAAACAGGCGGCAAGAGGCGTGGCTCAAGGCTTTCTCGGGGCTGCAAGGGGCGCGAATGTAATTCAGTATGCAACTATGGCCATGAATAATCTGACCGGCTCATATACATGGAGTAATATTTTGGCCAATATGGACTATCAAGGCATAACCGTAACCGATTCAGGCGGCAATACCATTACGATCAATGTTTCCGGTTTTCTATTTGAGTTTTCTATGAATCCGCTTCCCAACGTTCCTACTACATATGCAGGAATAGCAACTACCGGCGCTAACTGGTAATATTTATTGAAAAATAAAAAAGGGGGGATATGCGTATCCTCCTTTTTTTTGTTAATAATCTTCTGAATATAATGATCCTTGCAAATATATTACTTTTTATTATTGTTATAGTTTCTTTTAATCCCGTTCTTTTTTCAAAATTAATTTTTATAGAAAGGGACTTGTCTGTTTTCTTTATACCTCCTAAAATTTTATGGGTAGAGCTTGTCAAATCCTTTCAGCTCCCCTTATGGAACGCCTATAACTATTCAGGCATCCCCTTGCTTGCAACCCTGCAGCCGGGGATTTTTTATCCTCCCCATATTTTATACCTTTTCCTACCCTTTAATGTTGTCTGGAATTGGATGATTATTTTGCATTTTTTCTTTGCCGGTGTGACAACGGGCTTCTTTTTAAGATACTGCAAGGCTTCAAAAACAGCTTCTTTTGTCGGCAGTGTGATTTTTACACTTTCTGGCTATCTGATGTCGGTCCACAATCTCCTTCCCCATCTTTTTTCAGTATCGTGGTTTCCTCTTGTAATTATGTATTATCTAAAATATTTTGACGATAAAAAGAATAAATATTTAGTATGCACAGCTTTTTCAATTACAATGCAATTCCTTGCCGGAGCGCCTGAGATAGTTATCATGACACTTTTTGTATTAATTATAATAACATTTTTTCTCGATTTTTTTACAGCCGATAAAGCTTCTTCAAATATTGTCGATACAATGTGGGGGGCGGTGAAAACAAGAGCGAATGCCATCTCCATCGTTTTATTGCTTTTTGTTCTTTTTTCTTCAATCCAGTTGCTTCCCTTTTACGAATTAAAAACAAACAGCATCAGGGCAAGCGGTCTTACCTATAATGAAGCAATAATATGGTCTTTTGCATGGAAGGATTTTATACAGTTTTTTTTGCCGGATTTTTATGGTTACCATTTAAACACTCAAAAATACTGGCAAAACCAGTCTTGGTTAAAGACGCTGTATCTCGGTGTTATCCCGTTTATTTTGTCTTCATTTTATTTTGTATCAAGGGATAGAAGGAAATGGATCTTTTTAATGCTGATCGTCATATCTTTTTTATTTGCCCTTGGCGGCAATACGCCTTTGTATAAACTTCTATACCGCATACCTCCTTTCAGCAGTGTTCGGTATCCTGTAAAATTTTTATTTGTATTCTTTTTTATCATTTCAGTTACATCGGGTCTCGGCTTTGATACTTTTCGAAAGGGCATAGCGGAAAACATATCGCGTATTAAAAATATCGTATATATTTTATTCTATTTTGGATTTGCGCTTGTCATTATATGGGGATATGTTGTCCTTTTTAACAATGATATATACAGTTTTCTTGATAAGATGGGGATCAAGCCCCCCATATATAACGATATTAATTTTAATCTTCACAATGTTAAAAGATTTCTATTTTTTTCATTTATGTTCTGTCTGATGCTGCTTGTGTATCTCAGAGTAAAACGTAAAAAGATAGTCTTGCCAATAATGCTTGTTTTATTAACAACAGACCTGTTTCTTGCCGGTTATGGTTTTTATATGACTGTTCCCTGGAAAGTTTATATGGAAAAACATGATTTTTCAGATAATCTTATAAAATCAAAAAACACTGAACGTTATTTTGTTACTCCAAAAACAAATACTGAATTTGATACATTTCCAAAAGACCGGGGCATTCTGGCCGCATCCTACGCACCGATATTCAGGCTATATGCTGTCGGCGGTTCTGAGGTACTCAGGATAAAGTATAATGAAACTTATTTACAAACAATGTTTAGTCAGAACACTCTTGAAAGTGCCGAAAAGGGATTTGACGCGGCAGGTGTTAGATATTTAATTACTTCCTATAAAACAAAAGATAAAAAATTTAAGATTCTTAACAGCATCAAAATCGGCGAAAAAAAAGTATATCTTTATGAATACCTTCCCTATCCGGGGAGATTCCTTCTTTTTGATAAGATTCATTTTGTAAACAGTGACTCAATGGTTATTGAGAAGTTGAAGGATAAACGTATTGATTTGAAAAAAGAATTGATATTAATCTCGGATTCATCAAACAATAGAAAAAACCTTGTTATCAAAAACAACATGTCTGTAGATACAAATAATGACAAAACAAATATTGGAATTCGTAAGTCCGGAATTAAAAATCAGAAAACAGCATATAAGAATAAAGGCGACGTAAAACTTATATCATATCAGGCAAATAAGATTGTTCTTGATTATGAAGCCGATAAGGACATGTTTTTATATGTAAGCGATACATTCTATCCCGGCTGGAAGGCATACGTTGACAACAAACAGACCGGTATATACAGGGCTAACCTCGCATTCAGGGCGATTGAAGTCCCGAAAGGAAAACATACCGTTGTTTTCAAGTATGTACCGCTTTCCTTTTATACAGGCGCCTTTCTGACATTAATCGGTATAGCCTTATCTGTTTTTATTATTATGAGGCGCAGATGAAACTCAAATACTTCGAAGCAACGAATGGGAAATATATTATGCTCATGTGTATTGCCGCATATGCTTCTCTTCTCGGCGGGTATTTGTCACCGGCATATGGAATATTAATATTTTTTATGCTCACAATTATCCTATTTCTACTGTTTTCTTCGGCAATAAAAATAAAAAAGGACGTGCTCCTTATTTTAGTTTTTTCACTTTATGCTGTGGCATCTACTCTATGGGCTAAGGATAAATGGGCTTCGATAATGTTTTCATCTTCTTTGCTTTCCGGCACGTTGTTATATTTAATCCTTAGAAATTGTGAGGATTGGGAAGACAAAATGCTCTTTGTCCTTGTTTTTTGCGGTGTTATAAATGCCGCTCTTGGAGTATTTCAGGCAACCAACAATACTCCTCAGGGGTTTTTTTATAACCCTAATACCTATTCCGGTTTTCTTACGCCGCTTATCCCTCTATCCCTATATTTATACTGGAAACATAAGAAATCATATTTAATCTGTATTGCTTCGTTTTTGATTTTCTCCAATCTGCTGTCAACTTCACGGGCCGGAATATTTTCTATGGCCTTGTCGCTTTTGATCGTTTCATATTTTTTTCTAAAAAACAAAGAAAGAAGAATATTAACCGGTTTAGTTATTGGTGCTTCTATTGCTTTTGCTTTATACATAATTTTCCCATATATCCTTGATTTATTTACAACAACGCAACAGGACTCGTTTTCGCCCATAAATGCCACTCTTGAAAAAGGAAGTAAAAGTATTGTTCAGAAATACTATCAACACCAGGATACGTTAAAACTATTTTTAAAAGAGCCTCTCTTCGGTCATGGCATAAATTCGTATCATGGCATTATAGAAACAGTGTCCAATCCTTACTTTCAAAAAATTCAAGCTCATACCCACAATATTTTTCTCAACATACTTGTTGAATTGGGCTTGGCCGGATTTATACTCTTTGCGCTGTTTGTTGTTATTATTTTAAAAAGGTCTTTGTTTTCATCAAATTATTTTTTTAAAGCCTCACTGTTTGCATATTTTGTTCATAACCTCGTAGAATACAATTTTCCTCCTCCGCCTTTTCAGGTCATTTTTTTTGTTCTTGCTGCATTGACAATGAAGGAAGAAGAAGATAATGCCTTTATAACTGCCGGGGGGTGGATGAAAAAAGCTGCCAATTATTCAATATTAATTTACTTTTTTGCTTTGATAGCTCCACAATATACAGGATTTATTTATTACGAGAAGGCAAATAAAATTATTAAGAAGCAGGATATAGACGGGGCGTACAAGTATTTACTATATGCCTCCACCTTTAGTTATGCTGCGTCAATGGTCCAGGAAAGTATGGCTGATTTTTTAAGTCAGATTTATATGTCATCCAAAGAGAAAAATATTCAATTGCAGCAGGATACGGAAAAGTATTATTTAAAAGCATTAAATTTAAACAGCGTTAACAGCGGTCTCTATATCGGCATTGCAAAGTTTTACTTCAACATCGGCAAGCCTTTGTTGTCAGAAAGATATCTTGTCAAGGCAGCGGGGCTGTTTCCTTACAATCAGGCGCTAAGGATTGAGATGGCAAAATTTTACTGGGCAACAGGTAGGTTTGCTGAGTCCGTTAAGCTTTTAATGGACGTGGATAAATTTCTTAACAAATATGCTCCACTCGATCCCTTAAGAATCCCGGCTTGCCTTAAGCTTGCAGAATACTACAGAACTGAAGGGAACCTGAACCTCTATCAGAAATACATGGGGAAGGCAGATAGGTTGAAGAGGTTAATTGCAGTAAAATAGTAAGTTACAACTTCCGGGAAAGCCGATAAATTGACGGTTTGTATACTTCAAGTGGAAATCCGTGCAACAGTTGCACGGATTTATAAAATCTTCGTAAAGTCAATACAGAGACCATTTTACATTATATTGTTTTTAAATTTATTTTCTGAAAATCAGTTAAAAAAAGCATTACTTCGGCTGGAGTTTGGCATGGCATGCTTCTGTAAGTTCACTAAGAAAGTTCTTAAAAGATGCTGACCCGTTATTTGATTCACAGACATCTTCCCATCTCTTTACAATCGCACTGCCTACTACAAGACCATCTACATATCCCGCATATTCACGTATTGTATCAGGCCCTGATATGCCAAAACCAAGAACAAGGGGTAGCTTGATCTTATTTCGAATCTCATCTATCTTATCTTTTAATCCTTCCGGCAAGGCATTTCTCTCACCCGTAACGCCGGTAACAGAGACAAAATATATAAACCCTCTTGCTATATTATTGATGACCTTCATACGCTTTCCATCAGTTACGGGCGTTGCAAGAAAGATCGAAACAATCCCTTGTTTCCGGAGCAGGTCAACAAAGGGTTTTGCTTCTTCCGGGGGGAGGTCAACGGTAAGTACAGCGTCAACACCTGCTGCACCTGCATCTTTTGCAAAATCCTCAATACCGTATGCATAGAACGGGTTAAAATACCCCATGAGAACTATCGGCACTGAATATCGGGCCTTGAAATCCCTTACAGTCTGAAGAATCTTTTTCAGGGTGGTTCCACTTTTAAGAGCCCTTTCCATGGCCCTCTGAATTACAGGCCCGTCTGCCATGGGATCGGAAAATGGAACGCCGAGTTCAATAATGTCCGCTCCGTTTTCTGCCAGGATCGTAAGTAATTCCATGGTTTTCGCAAGGTCAGGATCGCCTGCGGTAATGTATGGAATAAATGCTTTTTTGCCGGTTGCTTTAAGCTCTTCAAACACCATTGCTATCTTACTGTTCATCATTGTTCTCCCCTCAGGATTTTCGATACCTGGTCCACATCCTTATCTCCCCTGCCCGAAAGATTCACAATAACCACCTTTCCCTGAAACGCATCTGCATGCTTCATTACATAGGCTATGGCATGACTGCTCTCCAAAGCAGGGATAATTCCTTCCTCTCTCGAAAGAAGGCTGAAGGCATCGAGCACTTCATCGTCAGTGGCATAGTCATAGTGCACCCTTTTAATATCCCTTAAAAAACTGTGTTCAGGTCCCACGCTAGCATAATCAAGCCCTGCGGAAACAGAATGTGTCGGAAGAATCTGACCGTCGTCATCCTGTAATACATAACTTTTTGTGCCCTGAAACACACCTACCTTGCCTGTCGCAAATCTTGCCGCATGTTTGCCTGTGTCTATGCCGAGACCACCCGCCTCAACTCCTATAAGTTTCACCTTCTCATCTTCAATAAATGGATAGAATATGCCCATGGCGTTACTGCCTCCACCTACACATGCAACAACCACGTCAGGCACCCTACCCTCTTTTTTCATAATCTGTTTGATCGCTTCTTTTCCTATAACTGAAACAAACTCCTTAACCATAGTAGGGTAAGGATGGGGTCCAAATGCAGTGCCAAGGACATAATACGTATTGCGTACATTTGTTACCCAGTCTCTCAAAGCTTCATTGATCGCATCCTTGAGTGTTCTGCTTCCGCTTTTCACCCCGATTGCTTCAGCACCCAATATCTCCATACGAATTACGTTCAATGCCTGCCTTTTCATATCATCAGTGCCCATATATACCCGGCATTTAAGGCCCAGTAGTGCAGCCGCAGTAGCTGTTGCAACACCATGCTGACCGGCCCCTGTTTCGGCAATCACCCTGTCTTTGCCCATCCGTTTTGCAAGGAGTACCTGACCGATGGCATTGTTTATCTTATGTGCGCCTGTGTGACAAAGGTCTTCCCGTTTCAGATAAAGCCTCATCCCTGTTTTTCGGGAAATGTTTGAAGCAAAATAAAGAGGAGTTGGTCTGCCAACATATTCGGCAAGATAATCCATAAACTCTTTCTGAAATGCTCTTGATTTTACGTGTTTGAAAAATCCTTTTTTCAGTTCGCCAAGCGCCGGCATAAGAGTCTCCGGCACATAAGCACCGCCATATTCCCCAAAATAACCGTTTGTTTTCATATCATTCCTTTTATTCTTCTAAATATTTCTGCCATTTTCTCAGGGTTTTTTTTGCCCGGTGCTGATTCAACACCTGACGCAATATCAATTGCATAGGGATTGAGTTTCAGCGCGCTATCAATGTTTTCACTGTTTATACCGCCTGCAAGGATAAAGGGCCTTCCAAAATCCTTGAGAAGCTCCCAGTTAAACATTACACCGCTGCCGCCGTGCATCTTCTCATGATAGCTGTCAAGAAGCGGAAACGAATCCGACCTTTGAGCCTTTTCCACATCTTCACTGTCTCGTATCCTGAAGGCCATGATGGTGATACCGGGCACAGAATTACCGCATAAACTCTCATCGCCTGCATATACCTGCACTCTGTCCAAATTACAGTAATCCTTAATTTCCATGATTCTTTTCCATCCCTCATCGACAAAAACACCGCATTTAATCACAAATGGGGGTAATATGCAGGTTATCTCTCTGGCATCTTCACAGGATATACATCTCTTGCTTCCCTTATAAAATACAAAACCTATTGCATGTGCACCCAGTTCTACAGACAGCATTGCATCCTCCAGGTTTGTAATGCCGCAGATTTTAACGTGTGTTTTCATAATTAGCCACGTAACTCCATAAGTTTTTTGCATGGGTCTGAAGAAACAATCAACGATGTACCGATAAGGAATCCGCTGACCCCCTGTTTTACGAAATGCTCGATATGGCCCCTATCTTCAATGCCGCTTTCCACTACAACAGGCAATGATTCGGGAATATTTCTGATAATCTCATCTGATACGGCAAGATCAACCTTCAATGTCTCAAGGTTTCTGTTATTTATCCCAAGAATATAACCTTCAAGATCAGCTATCTTTTCATAGGTTTTCATACTATGAACCTCAAGCAGTACATCAATATCAATGAGCCCGGCAATCTCAAGATATTCGGCTATCTGATGAGCATCCAGCGCCTCACCGATCAAAAGCACTGCATCAGCGCCAACAGCCTTGGCCTGATATATTTCATATTCGTCAACAATAAAGTCTTTCCTTAATATCGGCAGGCCTGTAACTTTTTTTGCCTCTGCAATATATTTGAGTGAGCCGCTAAAATAATTTTCTTCCGTCAGAATTGATATTGCCGAAGCTCCGCCCTTTTCATAATCCATAAGTAACGCAGGTAAATCCAGATTACTCAGCAGCAAGCCCTTAGATGGTGACGCCTTTTTCACTTCAGCAATTATCTTCACATTTTCCGGGGATCTCCTGTAAAGTACCTGATAAAAAGGTCTCTTTTTCACCTCTGTCATAATCTGCTTAAGTTCTGAAAGAGGGGTTTTAGCCTTTGAATCCTTCACTACCCTCTTCTTTTCTTCTAAAACCTTTTCAAGAAATGTCATATTAATATCCTGTGTTTTAAGCAGTTCAAACTGTTTAAGCTGTTTAAGCTGTTTGAACCGTTTGAACGGTTTGAACTGTTACTATCCTCTGCCTGCTCCTGCCAGTTCTTCAAGTTTATTTAACGCCTTACCTGAGTCTATAACCTCTTCCGCGTAAGCTATGCCTTCTTTTATATCCTGCCGGATGCCTGCAACATAGAATGCGGCACCGGCATTGATAAGGACTGCCGCCCTTTTTGCTCCGTTTTCTTTACCTGAGAGAATACCTTTGAGAATTTGCGCATTCTCATGGGCATCTCCTCCCCTTAAATCCTCAATATCGTACTCTTTGAGCCCGAAATCTTTCGGATTTATCTGATAATAGTCTATCCCGCCATCTTTTATCTCCGCAACTTTTGTGTCTGTTGTAACTGATATCTCATCCATTCCATCACATCCATATACAATCATAGCCCTTTCAGCACCAAGCTTTAGAAGCACATTGGCAAACATTTCACACAGTCTTTCATTATATACGCCGAGAAGCAGGTGCCTGGCTGAGGCAGGGTTTGTAAGAGGGCCAAGCATATTAAAGATTGTTCTGATTCCGATTTCTTTTCTCGGACCTACCGCATGCCTCGTTGAACCGTGGAATACAGGCGCAAACATAAAGGCTATGCCAATTTCACTGATATGTTTTGCCACTGCATCCGGCGGGGCTTCAATATCAACCCCCATTTTTTCCAGCACATCGGCGCTGCCGCAGCGGCTTGAAACAGATCTATTGCCGTGCTTTGCAACTATAGCGCCTCCTGCTGCAACTACAAAAGCGGCAGCAGTGGAGATATTAAATGTCATCGTACCATCTCCACCTGTACCGACAATATCTATCATCACACTATTTCTTCTGTTTATGCAGTCATAGATTGATTCTCCGTCTATGGCCATTTTTGCCGCCTTGCTTCTCATAACCTTCACTGCCCCTACAATCTCGTCAACGGTTTCTCCCTTGATACGCAGCGCCGTAATCAATGAAGCAATCTGGGCAGGGGTTGTTTTCCCATCCATAATGTCCTCCATGACATGCGCCATTTCATGTTCTTTAAGGTTAACCATGTTTACAGCTTTATCTATAGCTTGTTTAATCATTATTTCAGACCTCCCGTTTCTTTTTGAAATTGATAAAAAATTCTCCAATATCTTCATTCCTTCTTTTGTAAGGATGGATTCCGGATGGAACTGCACCCCTTCAAGCATATATGTTTTATGTCTTATGCCCATGACTTCGCCGTCTTTGGTCCAGGCAGACACTTCAAAGGCATCCTTCAGTCCATTCATTTCCACTGCAAGCGAATGGTAACGGGTAGCTTCAAAAGGGTTGTTGATGTCATACATAATCGTCTTTCCATCATGGAAAATTTGAGAGGTCTTCCCGTGCATCAATTCCTTTGCCTGGATAATTTCACCTCCAAAAGCATAGCCGATGGCCTGATGGCCAAGGCAAACACCGAGAATGGGAATTCTTCCCGCAAATCGTTTAATTACATCAACCGATATACCAGCTTCCCTGGGGGTGCATGGTCCGGGAGATATGACTATCCTATCCGGCAAAAGCCCTTCAATCTCTTCCAGTGTAACCTCGTTATTTCTGTAAACCGCCACATCTTCACCAAGTTCCCTGAAATACTGAACGAGGTTATAGGTAAATGAATCGTAGTTATCAATCATGAGCAGCATATCAGTCTATTATCTCCTTTAATTCCATGATGGATTTTATTAAAGCCTGCGCTTTATGAATCGTTTCCATATATTCCGTCTCCGGAACAGAATCAGCAACAATACCTGCTCCGGCCTGGATATATACCCTATTTTCCTTTTTCAGGAGTGTCCGTATGGTAATACAAAAATCCATATTTCCATTGTAGGCGAAGTAACCCACTGCTCCCGCGTAAAATTCCCTTTTCTCCTTTTCCAGTTCTTCTATAATCTCCATTGCCCTTATTTTCGGAGCGCCGGCCACAGTACCTGCAGGAAATGTTGCCTGGAATACATCGAAGGCATCCATATTGTCTTTAATCTTTCCTTTGACAGAGGATACGATATGCATCACATGGGAATATCTCTCAACACCCATAAATTCCGGTACAGACACACTTCCTGTTACGGCAATCCTGCCCACATCGTTTCTCCCGAGATCAACGAGCATTGTATGCTCGGCCAACTCTTTCTCATCAGAGAGGAGTTCCTTTGCCAGAAGTTCGTCTTCCTCCCTGTCCTTACCCCTTCTCCTTGTCCCTGCTATAGGCCTGACTTCCACATCCCTGTTCTCCAGTTTTACCAGCGTCTCAGGTGAAGAACCGATAATGCTGTAATCAAGATAATCGAGGAGAAACATATATGGAGAGGGATTCACCACCCGTAATGCTCTGTATAGACTGAGATTATCTATGGAAACCTCCATGGCGAACCTTTGAGATAAAACAACCTGGATAACGTCACCGGCACGGATATATACCTTTGCCTTCCGTACCATTTCTTCAAATTCCTCTTTGGTGGTATTACTGTCCATCATGCGTACGGAAATTTCGCCTTTTTTATTGAAAACAAGAGGAGAACGGACTATGGTCTGGAGATCATCAAGCTCCGCAAGACCGTTTGCGTGGCTCTCCCGCATACTCTCATCCTTGCCTGCGTGATGGAATACAAAAAGCGTCATTCTCCTGGTATAGTTATCAAAAATAATAAGCTTTCTCGGGAAGATAAAATATGTGTCATAAACATTTAGAACACGCTCATTCTGGTCAGGTATTTTCTCAAAAAACTTGACAACATCGTAACTTACATATCCAACGGGACCGCCGTAGCGCGCGATACTGTCGGAAAAACCGAACCCCTTAAACTTGTGCATAACTTCCTTTAATATCAAAAAAGGGTTGTCGCTCTCAAATGTGTCTTCTATGAGTCCTTTCAAAAGCACTTTATTACCGAGGCTCTTAAACTCAAGAAAGGGTTCAAAGCCGATGAAAGAAAACCTGCCCAGTCTTTCTTTTGTTTCCACGCTTTCGAGAAGGAAAGAAGGCGAAGAAGGGTAAGCGCGTTTCATTTTCATATAGCATGACAGCGGAGTATCAAGGTCTGCGAGTATCTCCCTGAAAAAGGGGAGCACATCATCAGTTTCAGTTTGTTTTAAAAAATCATTATAATTCATGGAGCTTTCATTCATAAAGACCCTCTTTTGCCGACATATTTTTCCTTAACCGCTGAAGAAACGCCCCCATCTCTTCATGATCCCTTTCCCTGATAATGTGTTTTAAATATTCCAGCTTTGCCGTAACCCTGTCCAACTCGGCCATGGAATAGGGGTTAAACAGTATCTCTGTAAGTAGATGATCGTCCTCGGATAAAAGTCCTTCTGCGATCCGCATATGTTTGGAGAAGGTTGTCCCGGGGATAGCGCTCTTGTCGACACATGATGCAAAGGCCATTGAAGAAATAAAGGGAAGCGTCAGGGAATAGGCCATCATCCTGTCATGCTCTTCAAAAGAGTATTCAAAGATATTTACCTGGAGTTTTTCAAATAAGGCACGGAAAAACAGGGCGCCTCTGTTATCAGACCCGCTTATTATGATTGCGCTTTCTTCTTTCAGGTCTCTCATATCGGCAAATACAGGGCCGAACATGGGATGCACGGATACAAACCTGAAGGGGCTCTGTTCGTAATAACCGGCTATTTCTTCCTTTATCGATGAAAGATCACCAATAATACAGTTTTTAGAGATATGAGGCACAACCTCTTTAAAAGCTGAAACAGTATTTTGCAGACTCACGGCATTAATCAAAAGTTCCGGGTCAAATAAGGCAATTTCCTGCACATGGGAAAGCACTGTTACACCTTTTTCGTCAAAGCCCTTCAACTTCCTTTCATCCGTATCGTAAATCGCTATATCATGGCTTCCTGACAATTCACTTGAAAGCCATGAACCCATTTTTCCGGCACCCAGAATTACGATTCTCATTATGCTGCTCCTTTATAAGATTTATAACATCCGAGAAATTTAAAGCTTGTTGTTAACTTTTGTACTTCTTCAAGAACCCCTGCCACCCTGTCTTCTTTGTCATATCCTTCGAAATCCGTGAAAAATACATAGTTTCCAGGATCATTTTTTGTAGGTCTTGACTCTATTCTTGTAAGGTTGATCATCTTGTCGGAAAATATCTTCAGAATAGAAAACAGTCCGCCTATCTCATGTTTTACAGAAAATATTATGGAGCATTTATCACCCGGCTCATCGCCTGCTTCCTTTGATAACACGATAAACCTTGTGGAATTCGATTCGTGATCTTCAATGTTTTCTTTTATGATTTCCAGATGATACAATTCGGCACATAGTCTATTCGCGATGACACCGGCCGCTTCCTGTCTGTTTTCAGAGAGCATTTTGGCGGCGCCGGCAGTATCATAAAAGGGTCTTGGCTCAAGTCTGTGCCTTGAGATAAATTCACGACATTGCGCGAGCGCCTGTGGATGAGAGTAAACAACCTTTAAATCATGGTACTGCGTTTCAGGCAGCGCGAGAAGACAGTGGTGGACAGGTATGCTGACCTCTCCGATTATCCTCAAATCCGTTTGAACCAGCAGATCGTTGACCTGGGTCACAGCCCCTTCAAGGGAATTTTCTACAGGGACAATGCCGAGATTAATCCTGCCTGATGATACTTCGTCAAAAATCTCGGTAAATTCCTTGCATGAAACCGGAATCAGGGAGGGGTCATATAAAAGAGAGGCGACCTCGCTGTAGGCGCCGTGCTCTCCCTGAAAACCGATGATGATCAGATTTTGTTCTTGGACTTGTTTGCTTTCATCAATAACCAATCTGTATAATTTTTCAAGAAATTCCGGTTGTAGCAGGTTACGTGATGACTTCTTTATATTGTTGAATATCTGTTGTTCCCTCTTTTGATCAAAAACACATTGCTTAAATTTTCTTGCCCTTATTGCAAGCTCCATTCTCTGGTTCAAAAGCTCAACAATTCCGCTGTCAAGTATATCAATTTTTTTTCTGATAATGTTAAGATCGCTATTTTTCATTCAAAACTCCTTTTGCCGGGGCTTGCTTCTGAAAATCTATAAGCATAAGGTCCGCAAGAACTATTGCCGTTACAGCCTCTACAATAACAGGGACTCTCAGAGCGATACATACGTCATGTCTTCCTGTTATTGTAAGTTCTGTTGGTTCGCCGGTTTTCAGATTAATCGTACGCTGCGTCACTGGAATGCTCGAAGTAGGCTTAACAGCCACCTTAAAAAGGATATCATTGCTGTTAGTTATGCCGCCGTTTATACCTCCGGCATTATTAGTCCTTGTCTCGCCGTTTATATTGATGATTTCGTCGTTACACTGGCTTCCCTTCATTTCCGCAGAAGAGAAACCTGCGCCGAATTCTATCCCTTTAATGGCCGGTATGGAAAAAACCATGTGACTTATTAAAGATTCAACAGAGTCAAAGAAAGGCTCTCCCAATCCCGTTGGCAAGCCGCTCGCCCTGCATGATACGATACCACCAATGGAATCCTTACTTTGTATAGCCGATTGAACAGCAGCCGTAATATCCTGAGACCCGCCTGCTTCTATAAGCAATGCCTCTACTTGCACAGGTTTTATGAGCAGTTTCGCGATTACCCCTGCTGCAACGAGCCCCGCAGTCAACCTGCCTGAAAAATGGCCTCCGCCCCGATAGTCATTAAAAGCATTGTATTTTTTCCAGGCAGTAAAGTCCGCATGTCCGGGTCTGGGCGTATCTTTTATGTTGTCGTAGGCACTGGAATCGATATTTTTATTTTCAAAGAGGATGCATATCGGCGCGCCTGTTGTTATTCCATTAAAAACCCCACTCTTCATGAGTGGTATATCCTGCTCCTTTCGCGGGGTTGTACCCTCAATGCCTCCCATGCGCCTCTTCAGGTCATTGTAAAACCCCTGGGCCGGAACTGAAAGTCCGGCAGGACAACCGTCAATGATAATACCAACACACTCTCCGTGGGATTCACCAAGAATGGATACTCTAAAAATACGTCCGAAACTATTCATATCTCACCTTCACTGAATTCAAATCTTCAAAAAACAAGGGGTACGACTTGGAAACACATGCCGGTCTCTCAATAGAAACGTCGCCATCCGCTCTGAGGGCCGCAATCGCACAGGCCATTGCAATTCTATGGTCATTATGAGAATCCACTGTGCCGCCTCTGACATTTCCTCCACTAATTTCCATCCTGTCTTCAAAAATATTTATTGAAATCCCTATTTTGGAAAATACCTCAATCAGGGCAAGGGCCCGGTTGCTCTCCTTGTGTTTGAGACGCTCCACCCCATAGATTACACTTTTGCCGACACAAGCCGAAGCAAGAGCAACAAGAGGAGGAAACAAATCAGGACAATCACGGGCATCAAATTCAAAGGCATTCAGTTTGTCTTTTTTTACAAGGATATAGTCATCTTTAGCCTTTACCTTTGCCCCGGATTCAATAAGGGCTCTTATCACCGCTTTATCAGCCTGATAAGAAGCCGTATTTAACCCCTTGACCTTTATAGAACCTGCCAGCGCTCCGGCCACAAGAAAGAAGGCAGCACCGGACCAATCTCCTTCAACAGTGCACGTACAAGGTTTATATTGCTGATCTCCTTTTATATAGAATTCACTGAGGTCTTTGTTGTTGAGGACTGTGACCCCGAATCTGTCCATAATATCAATTGTCAACTCCACATAAGGCTTACTTTTCAACCCGTTAACCGTAACATGGGAATCCCCGGCGCACAAAGGAAGTGTCATTAATAAACCTGTTAAAAATTGAGAACTTTCAGCGCCGTTAATATTGATCCTTCCGGAAGATATCCTTCCTTTTACCTTTACTGGGGGAAAACCTGCCTTTGTCCGGCACACTACACCAAGGCCCGTTAATGCTTCAACCATCTCCACGGGTCTGTTGAGCAATGAACCTGAGGCTTCCAGGACGATCTCTTCTTCAAGCAATCCTGCAACAGGTGTAAACATCCTCATGCAAAGTCCTGATTCTCCGCAATCAAGAACATTACTCCTTATACCTCTTTCCTCCAGACTGCGATTACCCTTGATCGTAGCACTTCTGTTTCCTCTTTGTATTTCGGCTCCCAGCGCATCCGCTATTGCAAGGGCAGTCAAACCATCGCTGCAAAAAGAGGGATTTACTATTTCGGATGTGCCGGAGGCCAGTAAAGCTGCGGCAACAGCCCTTATCATCACGCTTTTTGAAGCCGGCGCATTGATTGCTCCATCAATTTTTGAGGAACTTATCAGTTTCTTCATGTATCTTCCTTATAATCTCATCCGGTTCCAAGCCATCTGTTTTTACAATCATATCGGAGGTACAGGCATACAAAGGCACCCGCATGTCGATCATTCTTTTAATATCGGATTTATTATTCGGGTCGCGCAGCAAGGGACGCCCGTTATCGTTGCCAACCCGCGCTAAAACAGTATCAATGTTTGCCCATAACCATATGACAATAGAGTTTTTCCTGAGCATGTCCCTGTTTGCCTCATTCAATATTGCCCCACCGCCGCATGATATTATCGTCCTGGATAAATCCCCGATGTTGGCTATCTCCTTTCTCTCCATTTGTCTGAAGGTCTGTTCTCCTTTGACTTCAAATATTTCACTTATGGATACCCCGGCTTTCTGCTCAATCACTTTATCAATGTCCACATATGGCAATGCTGTCAGTTGTGCAATGCCCTGAGCCATTGTGGATTTACCTGCTCCCATAAAACCTATGAAGGAAATGTTCTTCCCGGATGGTTTATTTTGCCTGTATACGGCTTCACGCATACACTCCATCGGAGGTTCTGCCCCGGTAAAATGCCTGAATGCAGCCACACCTTGAAAAAGAAGCCACTCCCTTCCATCAATGATTGTGCACTTCCGCTCCTTCCCGTCTTTGACAAGAGCAGTAGGCATGCCATAGTTAGCATCGAGGATCACCATGTCTTTCTTAAGGGAATCAGGTTTAATAATCCTTTCCGTTGACGGCAAACATGAAATGATGATATCCGTATTTTTCAGCGTCTCATCAATAAACTCCATCTTTATGACTTTGCAACCCAGATCCTCAGAAATAGCCTTCGCCTTCTCAAACGTGCGGTTAACCATTATCACATCAGCACCTTCTGAAAGCAGGGCGCATACAGCCGCCTTGGCTGCACCGCCTGCGCCAAGCACAAGAACTCTTTTCCCTTCTGTTTTTACACCATTATAAGAAAAAGCATCTTTAACGCCTTTAACGTCCGTATTGAATCCGTGAAGCCTGCCGTCTTCAATAAGTATCGTATTAACAGCGCCTATCCTCTGCGCCGTTTCCTCTATGTCGTCCAGAAATGGAACGATCTCTTCCTTAAAGGGCGAAGTCACATTAAAACCGGAAATCCCTATGTCCGATGCACCGGCTATGATTTCTTCAACTCTGGAGGCTGCAAAACGTGTATATACGGCATCCAGAGAAAGTAAACTGAAGGCGGCATTGAAAATATCCGGGCTTCTGCTGTGAAGTACAGGATTGCCGGTAACGGCAAAGATCCTGGTCTTTTCAGAACTGCTTTTTTCATTTGTCCTATAGGTCGTATAAGACATATTAGACCTATTAAATTCATTGGACTTATTAAATTCCTTTGTTTCTTTCATTGTCTTAATAACCTCGTCATCTCTTCCATCTTTGTCTTTTCAATCTGGCCTTCGGCAGTCTGCATCCCCTCTGTAAGAGATGCATATGTAAAGAGACTTCCCAGAAAGGGTGCAACAATACGCGTTATCTTCCCTTCCTCGCCCATCCCCACCACTACTAATCTATCTTTGAAATCCTCCTGACCGAGCATTCCCAGAAGTCTTGCGCTATCCATAACAGAATTTGCCTTACAGGCTATCTTGACAATGTCGGCGCCTTCGCTAAAGCACAGGGTAGCGATTTCTATTAACCTTTCATCGCCAGGGGTTTTCTCGAAGTTATGAAAGGAGACTATTGCCTTGCACCCCTTTGATCCGGCTTTATCCAAAATCTCTTTTTTAAAGGCAATATCCGATTCCACTTCAATATCCACGTATTTTGCTCCTGCATCTATTGCAGTAATCAGATATGCCTTTCGTTTTTGATCGTCGAGCACACCCGGTCTGCATGTTGCAATAAGCATCACGGGCTGCGAAAAAATATCCGCAATATCTTCCAGGGTCAGCACCATCCGGTCCATCCTTATTTCAGCAAAATCTATATTGTGCAAAGCTTTTAAGAAATCGACAGAATAACGTTCATCCAGGCTGACACATATCATATGCTATCTCCTTGATTACATTTATTTTTATCTTCTCTATCACAACTTTTCCGATTCCATCGAGAAGGATAGCGTGTATATAATCATCCTCCCGCTTCTTATCTTTCCTGATTGCATCCATAATTGCCTCCGCATCGCCCTGAAACGATACAGGGAGACCGAAGGCGGCAAGTAAATGCGTTACCCTGTCCACGTCCTTCTTATGTAACATGCCTTTAACCTCAGAAAGCCTGGCCTCCATAACCATGCCGATACTTATTGCTTCACCGTGTCTGATGCCGGCAGTTTTTTCAAATGCATGACCGAATGTATGACCAAAATTAAGCTTCCTCCTCTCTCCTTTCTCTGTTTCATCCTGAGATACAATGTTGGTTTTCACTTTTAAAGAGTCATATACAATCCTGTTAATCGTATCTTTATCGAGTGATAAAGCCGCTTCACGGTTTCTTTCAATACGAGAAAAAAGCGCCTTGTTTCCTATCAGAGCATGTTTTATCACCTCTGCAAAACCATTCCTCAATTCTGCTTCCGGGAGGGTTTTAAGGGTTTCAAAATCACACATAACAAATTCAGGTTGATTGATCGTACCTATAAGGTTTTTATAACCCTTGAAATTGACGCCGTTCTTCCCTCCAACGCTGGCATCCACCTGAGCAAGAAGTGTTGTGGGAACAAAACCAAAGGGCAAACCCCTGAGATACGTTGAAGCTGCAAAACCTGCAATGTCGCATACAACTCCGCCACCGATACCTACTATAAATGATGAACGGTCAAATTCAAGTTCAAGGAGTTTTTTATAGATATTATGCACTGTATCGAGGGTCTTATGCTTCTCCCCCGACTCAATTACAACAGTCCTGTATTGGGAAAATTGCTCCCTGTAAAGCCTGTAGACATTGTTGTCCGTGATAGCAATAGTCTTCTCGATGCTGCAAAAGTCAATCAGTTCGCATAACGACATGCCCAGCATGATTGTGCTTTTGCCCGTATTACCTGCCAACACGATCTGTTTCATTCCGAATCCGCCATAAATTTATAGAGCATTCTGGCTTTTTTGACCATCTCCGAAAACTGTTGGGGGTTCAATGTCTGCTCCTTATCACAGATTGCCTCTGCCGGATTTATATGAACTTCAACAATAACACCGTCTGCGCCTGCAGCGATTGCTGCAAGTGTCAGAGGAGATATGAGGCTTACCCTTCCTGACGCATGGGAAGGATCAATTATTACGGGAAGATGGGTAAGCTCTTTCAGTGAAGGGACTGCGCTTATATCAAGCGTATTTCTCGTATAATTCTCAAAAGTCCGGATGCCTCTCTCACAGAGTATTACGTCAGGATTTCCACCATCGAGGATATATTCCGCGCAATTTAACCATTCTTCTATAGTTGAATTCATGCCTCTTTTCAGAAGAACCGGTTTCTGTGTTTTGCCAACCTCTTTCAGGAGGGAAAAATTCTGCATATTTCTCGTCCCTATCTGGAGCACATCGGCATATTCACAGACCCATGGAACATCTCTCGTATCTATTACTTCTGTGACAATCGGCAGGCCAGATTCTTCTTTCGCCTTCTTCAATATCTTGAGTCCTTTTAAGCCAAGCCCCTGGAAAGCATACGGTGAGGTTCTCGGCTTAAATGCACCGCCTCTCATCATGTCGGCGCCTGCCTTCTTTACTGCGAGAGCAGTTTCTATTGTCTGTTTTTCATTTTCCACAGAACATGGACCGGCAATTACACAGAAGCCCTCTCCTATTGCCACATCATCCACATGAATTACTGTTCTTTCCTTTTCCTTCAAGGCAGTCAATTCTATGCCCTTCATTGCGCCTCCTTTTTTCCCGTGTTTTAAAAATAAAAAAAGGGCCATGGGTTGTACTGCACCCATGGCCCTTAGTAACCATATCTTGGTTCTAGTGAGGACGAGGATGCAGCGACGTATAGAAATACCACCAGCCAGAAAAGTTGCTAAGATATGTCTGCATGTTCCTCTGTTCCTTCATTGTATAGGATTATATACATTTGTTTTTTTATTTGTCAAGAAAATATTTTACCGCCCTATTCAGGGGACATGAGAAGTAAATTCTACTATAGTTTCCATCCAAAACTCAGGATGAGAAACTACTTGTTCCCAGATGGGAAAGAAGGAATTTTTTGGGCGGAAAAGGACCCTTTCCGGACGGGAACTATTTTAAGTAATCAGCAAGGTCGCTAATACTGTTAAAGATAACATCGGGGCGCTCTTTTAAAAGATTATCTTCGTCCTCATGACCGGTGGTAACGGCTGCCGACAGGGACCCGGCGTTTCTTGCTGCAAGTATATCTGCTACGGTATCTCCTATGACAATACAGTTCTCAGGAGATATATTAAGCCTTCTCGCGCATTCTATAACAACATCGGGGGCCGGCTTTCTATGTTGCATTTCTTTTGAGGTCACTATAGCGCTTATATACCCGTCAAGGCCCAAATTCCTGAATCTGCTCCATTCATCTTCGTCAGACGACATTCTTCCCGTAGCAATACCGATTTTTATACCTTTCTGTAGTAAATGACCAAACAGTTCCTCTGTTCCAGGAAAAGCTTTTACCTCTCCGAGTTCAGCTTTTTTGAAACGCTCAAGGATGTCTGTCCTGCATGTTGCATAAACATCATCATCTATTGGGGAGGGGAATACATTTTGGAGAATCTGGCGGAGGCTTAGTCCCTTTGCCAGATACTCACGCAAAACATTTTTCGCAACCGGAACCGCGCCATATTGTTCAGTACCCTGATTAAAAACCTTTTGATAAACTTCGAAGGTATCAACGAGAGTACCGTCAATATCAAATATAATGGCCTTTATATCTGTATTTTCTATATTTTTTTTAATTTCTTCCATTTCTCTGATATTCTCCTCTATGCAAAAGTTTCCGTAACAGATATATCATTTTGAAAGATATCCTGTCCAATAATCCTTTTTTGTCCGATACCCCATTTTTTACTTTTTGTTCGAGGTGCCGCCTTTTCTCTGCGATATTAATTGTGGATCAACATTTTCGGGTCCTCCGCAATCAGGCGTGTAACATGTTACATCGCGAAAAGTGCAGGTTTCTTTGCATGACGGGCATTTATCGAGAGGTGCATCAGCCTCAAAAGTATATCCACATTTTTCACATTGCCAATGATTCATTTTTCACCTCCTGGTATTTTGTAAGGTATTGTCAAAAGTTTCTTGCTTTTATTCTTGAGCAGTTTGTCTTTGTTCACTTTGTCGGTCAATGGCATTTCGGGAATATCCATCTTTGGCGGTCTGCTGCGCCTTGCGATCTTACGACGTACGTTCAGTACGTCTACAGCCTGCAAAGCTTACAGCCCATCCAAACCTGAACATTCCCGAAATGCCATCGCCCACTCAAGCCGGATTTGCATCTGTCTTTATTTACTGATGCCAATCCGGCGGAAATGAAGAAATTATTCTTCATTTCCCATACTTCCTTCTACCTCCCCCTGTTTTCCCCTTGTAAACGCTTGTCATTACTCATTCTGTGCACCGGTTTTTCATGTAACTTTTGACAATACCTAAGAACTGAAAACAATCCTTAACGCTGCTGCCCCTTCAAGGCGGTAATAATTTTTTTGACAGTTTCAGGGCTTAACCCTGTTTCTGCTAAATCCTTTTCAAGCTCTGAGATATTCCCGTAACCGCCGAAATATCCGTTGATGCGCGCCGCAGCGGTAGATGCCGAAAAAGACACATCATTCGGATAGATATTCTTAAAAATACGCATCAATTCCTTATTGTTCCTGAGATAATATTTCTGATGGTAATCCTCAGCAGGGTAAAAAGTATTCTCCGGGACAATTTCCGTATAGATTTTCTGTTTTAATTTCTCCTCAAGTCTTGCTTTTGTCTCAAAAGCAAGTTTTTTCTGTTCCTCGTTACGATAGAATATAACAGACTTGTATTGTTTTGACCATGATCGCGCGAAGGGGTCATGATTAGCCCAGAAAATGCTCAATAGCTCTTCGTAAGAAACTTTTTTAGGATCATAATAGATGAGAATTGTCTCGGTGTGGTCTCCAAGGCTGTGATAGGAGGGATTTATCTTCGTTCCTCCGGTATATCCGACTTGAGTTTGAAGAACACCTTTGTTGTGCCCGAACCGGGCATCAGGACCCCAAAATCATCCCATGCCGAAGATTGCCGTCTCCTGCCCGGCAGGCACCGGTGCCTGTGCATTATGAGGCGGAGCATTTCGGGCAGCACTGCTCATTTCTGATTTCATATCACCGTTCTCCTTTGCTGTGTTTACACAATTTTTTTCCGTCCTTGATGCGCCGCAGGCAACAAGGAGGAAAAGTCCGCAAACAATTGTCAGAAACCGTAAGATAAATGCTTTTCCCGCATCAATATGAAAATATGTGACCATTGAATCATTATAAGCACCTTTTCCATTGAGTCAATGGCAGGAAATCAGGCAAGCAAAACCTGGTTGCGTTGACATCCTGTTCACGATCAAGTAGAATTAACCTGGCCTAAGAAGTCTGGATTTGACATAGGAAAATGAGTTTTACTTATTACATTAATCACCCCGCAGTAAGTTGCGGGGCAAACCATTTCGAAGCAAGCTTCGGGGTAATAATTCATGGAGAATAAATTGGAATATCAGCTTTATGCAACCTGCCCAGATGAACTGACAGGCCTTTTAGCAAAAGAAATAGCTTCAATTGGCGGAACCGATATATATATTGCCTATCGGGTCGTCTACTTTTCTGCTTCGAAGGAGGTCGCTTACAAGGCTCATCTACACTCACGCCTGGCAAGCCGAATTTGCCGGGTCTTGAAAGAAATCCCCGCTCAATCTTCAACCATCATCTTTGACAAAGCCAAGAGGATTCGCTTTGACGAACTCTTTTCACACAAACATGCGGTCAGTATCAATGTCTTCGCCTCCAGCGACGAAGGCAAGATCCCCAATCATTTGATCGGCAGCAAACTACGTGAGGCAATAAACGATTGCTTTCAACATCACCTGAAAATTACACCCAACCAAAGCTCCAGGGACGCTGTCATCGGAGTCACCGGCTACCTCCAAAACAAACGCCTGATGATCAGCATCGATACTTCCCTTGAGAGTCTTCACAGACGGGGATACAGGGTTGAAGGCCACCCGGCTCCTTTAAAAGAAACTCTTGCCGCAGCACTGCTTGCAGCCTGCGGATATGACGGAAACGCAAACTTCTTTGATCCCATGTGCGGCAGCGGTACAATAGTCGTCGAAGCCGCGCAGATTGCAATCAATCGGGCTCCGTTGATACACAGGAAAAAAGGTGGATTTGGCTTTGAATATCTGCTTGATTTTGATTCAAAACTTTGGCAGACCATTCAGGATCAGGCTCGTGTGGCTGAAAGGCCTAACAAAGTGGAAGTATTTGCTTCTGATATTGATCCTCAATTTGTCGAAATTGCCAAAAAAACCGTCACCAACGCCCAGTTGGACAACATTGTTCACTTTGAGAAAAAAGACTTCTTTAACACAGAAAAACCGGCTGAGAATGGATTGTTGATTGCCAATATCCCTTATGGCGTTAGAATGACCGAAAGGGATGTCAGTACGGAATTTTTGCGAGCAATCGGCGACCACCTCAAAAATCACTTTAAGGGCTGGCGTTGCGGGATTCTCGCACCTGCATCATCACCTTTGAATGAAATCGGACTAAAACCTCAAAAGAAGGCATCGTTTTTAAACGGTGCCGTTCCCGTCAAGTTTGTTGTTTTTGATATTTATTAATTTTTTCGTAAGTACTTATCTTAATATATTTTGCACATAATATAAGAATAAACCTAAAAAGCTATATAAAAAAGGGAACAACCGTTGAAAGCCCCTCTATTACAATCAAGGAAAATCCAAACTTATTTTTTGCTGATATTGTGGAACAATTGTAAAACATACATAAGGAATAATTTTAAATCACAGCGCATTCATTTTACAAAAAATCTACCGAAATCATAATTTTGCCCTTAAGACATCCGTTATCCTCTCCGATGCCCTGCCGTCGCCATAAGGATTTATTGATTTCGTCATTCTTTCATACAAGGCACTGTCTTCCAGCAGGTCTACTGCACCTCTTACAATATTATTCTGATCGGTTCCAACAAGTTTCACCGCACCTGCCTCTATGCCTTCAGGTCTCTCGGTGGTATTCCTCATTACAAGAACCGGTTTGCCTAAAGATGGCGCTTCTTCCTGAATACCTCCGGAATCGGTTAAAATCAGATACGAGTTGTTCATTAAAAAGACAAACTGCTCATATTCAAGAGGCTCGATAAGATAAATATTTTTAATCCCTCTTAATATCCTTTTTACCGGCCTTTGTACGTTAGGGTTAAGGTGAACAGGATATACAATAACTGCGTCACTCTTTTTTTCCGCAATTGCCCGCAAGGCTTTACATATATTTTCAAAACCTTCCCCGAAATTTTCTCTCCTATGGCCGGTAACAAGAATCAGTTTTGAATGTGTAAGACCGAGCGTCAAATTCCATTGTTTTTTGAAATAATGCTCTAAAACCTTTCTACTTGAGCCTTGCTCCTGACGCCTTACAACCTCAAGGAGCGCATCGATGACAGTGTTTCCTGTTACCCATATCTTCTCTCCAGGAATGCCTTCATGCAAAAGATTTGATCTACTCAACTGTGTAGGGGCAAAATGATAATCGGCTAATACGCTTAAAAGATGCCTGTTTTTTTCTTCTGGAAAGGGGCTATACTTATCATAAGTCCGGAGCCCTGCCTCAACATGGCCTATAGGTATTTTTAAATAAAAAGCGGCAAGTCCTGCAATAAACGCAGTCGTTGTATCTCCCTGGGCCAATACAATATCCGGCCTAACAGTTTCAAAAACTTCTTTAAGTCCTTTAAGAGATTTTATTGTTATATCAAATAAATCCTGGTTTTTCCTCATGATGTCCAGATCATAGTCAGGGGAAATTCTGAAAATGGAAAGCACCTGGTCGAGCATCTGCCTGTGTTGGGCCGTAACGCAGACAGTCACGGCAAATTCCGATTTATGCTTTTTAAGCCTGTTTATTACAGGCGCCAGCTTGATGGCCTCCGGCCTGGTACCGAAAACGAGAAGTATTTTTTTCAATCTTATTCCTATTTTCCGCTGATTTTTAAACCTTCTATATATAGAGACGGGGAGCTGCATGTACCGTAAAACCTTAAATCATTCCCGATTTCTTTCACATTATTCAGCAATTCAAGGATATTGCCTGAAAAAATTACCCCCTTAAAAGGCCTTTTGCTGCCGTTCTTACATAAATATCCTATAGCTCCGAGAGAAAAATCACCTGTTACAGGATTGGCAGTATGGGTTCCCATGAGTTCCTCAATGATAACACCGTTTGTCAGCTCATCTGTTATATCCCGTGCACCTTTATCAATAAAAAAACCTCTTGCAGCACACCTCGGCAGTTCTTTCAATCCTCCACGCTCACAATTGCCTGTAGACGTTACATTATACTTGCGGCCATAATAACTGTCATAGAGAAATGTATTGAAATACCCGTTTTTTACAACAATATTTTCACAGGAAGGAACTCCTTCGCCGTCAAATGGAAAACTGTCCGTTCCATACATACCGGAGTCTTTTATATTGATAATCTCGGAAAAGCACTTTGTCCCTTTCCTATCCTTTAACATGGTTTTATCCTTATAAAGATTCTCTGAAAGAAAAGAACCTGAGAGTATCCCCAGCATATCGGAGGAAGCCTGCGGGGTAAGTATCCCGTCATAAACACCGGTCTCAATCTGCTCGCTTGAAAGAAAGGAGACGGTCTTTTGGGCTGTATTTATTCCAAAGGTTTTTGCATCAATTTCATTAAAACGGTTTGACCATAGCCAATCATACCATGAAACTTCATCTCCATCCTTTGCTACTGCCATGGCAGACAGCATGTATAATGTCTTTCTGCCTTCTGCTGTTAATCCGTTCGAATTTATTATTTTTACTTGAATCTCGGCTTCCTGAAGCTCACAGTTCCTCGTAACAACAATCCTTTTATCAAAATTAATGATTGCCTTTTCCATTTCGATAAGTATGGCAACCTTATGCATTTCATCAGCTTTAAGGCCCTCGTTGTCATATACACTGATAGAGGGGTAATTTTCGTACTTTTCCGGAAATCCTGCGCTCTCATCTGTTTCCACATATGGTAAAAGAGCAATTCCGTTTTCTATCAGTGCCTCAATTGCACTGTCATCCCGGTCATATGTATATGAAAAAACAAGCCGTTTATCCTTGACACCTCGAAGCGCAATACCCTCCTCATCTTTAATTTCAACTCCGTACAACTCGGCATCTCTTGTTTCATATTTTTTTATTTTTTCCTTGAGGAAAAATATTTCGTAACTATCAAAGACCTTGCTCGCACTGTCTTTTAACTTTTCATAATCCATTCAAGTACCTCATTTGTTAGTTGTTAGTGAATAGTTAAAAAATAGTGAACAGTCGATATTGAATACTGTTGACAGTAAACCTGACTCGCTTTTCTTTTTGCCTTTAACTATTCACTATCGACTATTCACTATTTTTACCATTGCTATCTCATCACATTCCGGAAATTTGGGACATTTTATACAATCAGACCATATTTTTTGCGGAAGTTCTTTCTTATCCACAGTCTTGAAGCCGCATTTTTTAAAAAATTCTTCCTGATACGTCAGGAGAAATACTCTTTCAATTTCAAAATTATATGCCTCATCAATGCAGGCATTTACAAGTGTTCTGCCGATGCCCTTACCCCTGAAAGCCTCTGCAACACAGAGTGACCGTATCTCGGCAAGATCGTCCCAGCAGATATGGAGGGCGCCTGCACCGACAATGGCTCCATTTTCCTCATAGACAAAACAATCCCTCATGTTATCGTAGAGTTCGCCAAGGGATCTCGGCAGCATTTCCCCTTTTGAAGCAGAATAATTTATGATGCTGTGGATCTGTTTTATATCCTTAATACCGGCTTTTCTCAGCATTATGCAACATCTCCTCTGACCTTAGAATAGTCTTTTCCGTAATAGCCGCTCCTCCAAGCATCCGTGCAATTTCATCAACTCTTTCTTTTATTGAAAGTTTCTTTATATTTGTCCGGGTAGTTTGCTTTTCCTGAACCTTATCAACTAAGAAGTGGTGATCGCCATACACCGCGATCTGGGGAAGGTGTGTTATGCAAATTACTTGATGTTTTTTTGAAAGGTCTTTCAATCTCTGCCCCACCATATCCGCTACCCTTCCACCAATTCCGGCATCAATTTCATCGAAAACAAGGGTTCGCTCCTCATCGCCCCCGATAACCCTTTTTATGGCGAGCATAATCCTCGACAACTCCCCGCCTGACGCAATCTTCCTTAACGGCTTGTGCTGCTCTCCGGGATTTGTGCTTATCAGCAGTTCTATGTCATCCTTGCCGTCTTCATCAATCATGCCCTTTTCCGTCATCTCCACCCTGAATTGTATGCCCTTCATGGAGAGGAACCCAAGCTCATCGATAATTGCCTTCTCTATTCCCGGAACCCCTTTTCTTCTTGATGTAGACAACTTGTCCGCAAGCTGACTAATTTTCGCGTCAAGCAAAATATTCTTCTTTTCAAGTTCTTCAATATCATCAGAAATACTTTTCAGATAGACAAGCTTCTTTTGAGCCGAATTTTTATACATCATAATATCTTCATAAGTCTTTCCGTATTTATTTTTGAGCACATACAATCTTGACAACCTGTCGTCGAGTCTTTGAAGTTCATCAGGGTCGTCATCCAACATCCTTTCCATACCCTTTATTTCCAGTAAAACATCTTCAACAACAAAAGACATTGACTCTATTTTGGCTTTCAGATGCTCTATGGCTTCTATATCATTGAAAGGCTTCAGAAGCATAATGAAGGCTCTAAGCATTCCATACACTGCCTTATCATCATCATACATGCCTTCCCTGACCGATAAAAGGGCATTCCTTATTTTCTCTGCGTCTTTTAATACCTTAAGTCTTTCTTTAATCTCATCTTCTTCGCCTTCTCTCAAATTTTCTCTTTCTATTTCATCAATCTGGAATTCAAGGAAGGTAATTTCCTTGTCGCGACCGTCAATCTCTTTTTTCTTTGTCTCCAACAACACTGTAGCTCCCTTCATCTCCCTTACCTTTTCAGCAAGGGATTCCCTCTCTTCTTTAAGGGACAGGATGTTGTCCAACATTTCGATATAGCTTGTTTTATCAAGAAGCTGCTGAAATTCATTCTGCCCGTAAATATTGATAAGCACATTACCCACTTCATCCATCCTGTTCAATGTAACCGGGTTATCGTTCAGCAATGCCCTTGACCTGCCGGTGGCGTTTATTACTCTCTTCAGTAAGTATTCCTCATCTCCTTTAAAAAAATGACCAGTTACCTCTGCCTGCCCGGCATTGCTTCTGACCATCTCGGAAGAAGCTTTCGCATTTATCAGCGTGGACAACGCATTTATTATTATGGATTTGCCCGCTCCTGTTTCGCCTGTTATTATATTAAGACCATCTTCGAATTCAACCTTAAGTTCATCAATAATTGCAAATCCGGTCACCTTAAGAAAAGTGAGCATTACTACCTTTCGCCCCATTTAAGTTTCGTTCTCAATATTTCAAAATATCCTCTCTGCAGGGATTTTATAAGGCTTACAGTGTGCATTGATTTTTTCATAATAACCTCATCCCCATATTCAAGCGGGATGCCTATCTGCCCGTCGAGTGTAAGGACAACTCTCTCATCAGCAGATAACAACAACGCCCTTATCGTTACACATTCAGGCAGTATAATAGGCCTGTTCGTAAGCATATGCGGACATATCGGCGACAGGACAACATTTTTCAAAGATGGATAAATGATCGGACCTCCGGCGGCCAATGAATATCCTGTCGATCCGGTAGGTGTAGATACGATAAGACCATCTCCTCTGATTGTCGTCAAATATTCATCATCAACATATGTCTCAATATCAATAATCCGTGCGAGGGTATCTTTTGTAATTACCGCGTCATTCAGAGTCGCAAGCTCAAATATATTCTCCCCTCCCCTTATTACAACAACGTCAAGCATAATCCTTTTTGATATTTCATAATCGTTTTCAAATACATGTCCCAGCACAGAAGGAAGTTCTTCTACCGAAACCTCCGTGAGAAAACCAAGGCTACCGAGATTCACTCCCAGTATCGGCACATCCCCTCTCTTTACATGCCTCGATACGCTGAGCAATGTTCCGTCGCCTCCAAGAACCATTATCATATCAGCCCCATCCCCGATATGTTCCAATTCAACGCTTTTTTCATAACCAAGCATTCTGGCGGCATCTTCTTCCAAATAAATATCTTTCTGATTTCCGAATTCTTCTATAATATGCTCTGCTATCTTAGCAGCATGTGCATGGCCTCTTTTGCAAACAATATGGATTCTTTTCATGCAAATACCCCTTGAATTACGTCTATCGTTGCACCTGCTCTTCCCTGTATGGCAAGGCCGGAAATTAATTGACGCATGACGTTTTTAATGCACTGCTTGTCGCTATTCTTTAGCGATTAATTTTTCAAATATCTGTCTCTTAAATGTGATGAAACAGCTTCGAGCAATTTAAAAGCATTTTCCACTGTTGCCGTTTTATCGGGATTGAGCAGATTACATGTAGCCGGCGCGAGCAGGCTGTTTTCAATAATCATTTCCCTATCAATCCCTTTTTTCTCGAGAACCTGCCACATATTCACAAGTCTTTCGGATATGCTTTCCACGTCCTCTTTTGAAAACTCCTCATAATACGTCGGCACTATACCCCAACTGATTATGTTGCCCTTTTCCAGATATTTTCTTACATTATCATATGTTACAAAAATATCCCCGAAAGCATAAGCGTTGAATGATAATATCTCAATATTAAGCGAGAGTAAAAAATCCCAGTCAGGTCTTCCGCACAGATGCAGTCCCCGTGGCCCTTCTATATTTTCAAAAAAAACGGTAAGTTCTTCTTTGGCCTTTATATTTCCATATCCGCACATGGCATTGAATATAAATTCGAGACCGGGGTCGTCCACCCACACAAAGGCATTATCATTCCTAATCTTCAACTCTCTGTATTGCACATTTACCTTTTTTTGAATAAAAGAAAACACAAGGGCACGCATTTCATCATTATAAACTATAGGTTTATCATTCTCATCAACTATTTTCAGGGCAAGGCTTATTGGGCTTATTACCTGGCCTCTTATGGATTTATATGCAGCAAAATTCTGAGATAAAAATCGTCGATACAGGAGAGAATGTCTATCTGAAATTCTGAAAAAATCAGGGTCATTCTCTTTCTCAAGATATGCAGGTATATCCTCCATAAACTTATCAGTATCAATAAAAATTCTGCATCTTTCCTCATCTACGACAATGCCTGGAAAACCCTCCATAGCCTGCACATACATATCCTCATAATATGAAATCCTCGGTAATTGCGGCCAGAAAGGAATATCCATGCTAAGAGCACATTTTAATGCCGCATCAATATCAATATGGGGCATGATTCCCATTGCGGTTGTTGACAACTCCCCTTTAAATCTCAAACGTTTATTCACATTAAATCCTTAACAAATGACCATACTGTTGTCAATTTTTATCGTTTTTTTCGTAATATATGCAGTTCCCGAAACCTATATGGATTAGTTTCAAATTTGGCAAGGCCGGCAACACCGCCGGCAGTTTCGTGGATATGAAAGATTGGTAACTGATTTATATATTTATTTATGAACAGATCTTTTTCGCTACTTTACGGAAATGCTGCCCGTAAATCATTAATGTTATGGCCTCGGAAAAAGATTTCCTATAAAGAAACAAAGCTTTTATAAAAAGTCTCCAGTAATACACCTGGGTTATGCCGTTTCCAAGAACCCCGATATACAGCATGGATTTCAGAAGAGCCTTGATTCTACCCTTCCCTATCTTGCGTTTCCCGTAAGGGGTATGATATTTTAGGAATTCACATATTCTCTGATAATAAGGTCCGGGGCTGTATATGGTTTTAATAATTCTTTGATAGCCTTCAATCAGCTTTGCCCTGTCCATTCTGGAAATAAAGTTTATACTTCCATCCGTGTTATCCCCCGAGGCAAGCAGATCGAGACGATTTTCCTCTTTCAGCCTCTGCCATAATCGCGTGTTCGGCAAGGCATTCAATAATCCAACCATAGCCGTTACTACGCCGCTTTCCTGGATAAATTTGATTTGTCTTGAAAAAATGCTTTCATCATCATTATCGAATCCGACAATATAGCCGCCAAGAACTTCGATGCCTGAAGCCTGAAGCTTTTTGATAGCCGCTGTCATATCGCGCTTGCAGTTCTGATTCTTTGAGCATTCCCTTAAGCTCTCCTCGTTCGGGGTTTCCAGCCCAATAAAAACCTGTCTGAATCCGGATTCAACCATGAGGCGGACCAGTATTTCATCATCAGCGATATTTATTGAAGTTTCAGTAAGAAAATCAAATGGATAATTATGTTTTTTTAACCATTCAATTACATGGGGCAGCAATTCCTTAATGGCATTTTTGTTACCGATAAAATTATCGTCAACAATAAAGATGCTGCCGCGCCATCCCCTGTCATAAAGAGCCTGCAATTCTTTCAGGAACTGTTCAACGCCCTTTAATCTTGGTTTGTGGCCATACATGGAGGTAATGTCGCAAAAATCGCAATCAAAGGGACACCCTCTTGAAAACTGAATCATAATAGAGGCATAATCCTTTATTTTTATTAAATCCCAGCGGGGAATAGGCGTAACGGACAAATGAGGAAAACTTAAAGACCTATAAACCTTCCCCGCATTACCTTCTTTGAGATCTCTAAAAAAGTCCGGCAAGGTCGTCTCAGCCTCGTTCAAAAAAATATGATCTATAAGCGGCAGGTATTCTTCGGTTGCCCCACTAAAAAGAGGACCTCCGACAACAACTTTTTTCTCCAAACGAAGACATTCATGCAGGATTTCTGACACTGATTCTTTTTGAACCAGCATGGCGCTTATAAAAACATAATCAGCCCATTGGAGGTCTTTTTCCATAAGTTTATTTATGTTGAGATCCACCAGCCGAATCTCCCAGTCTTCAGGAAAAAAAGCGGCTACAGTCAACAATCCCAGCGGTGGAAAAGCAGCCTTCTTGGAGATATACTTTAATGCGTATTTAAAACTCCAGAAGGTATCCGGGTATTCTGGGTATACAAGAAGTGCTTTCATTTAACTAATTATAGCATATATAAAAGGAATAAATCCTATATTTAAATATCTCAAAAAAGACTCCCGATAATTACCTATCAAACAGCAATGTCAATCTATCCGACAAATATTATTTTGCTGCCTTCTATCTTTTTTGTTACACCGTACTAAGCTGATATAGGCTTAATTCTGTGGTGGTTCAGTTTTTATTAAAAAAACTTATATTTTAGTTTGATAATATTCTTTCTTTTAGTTATAATGCACAAATGGAGATCATATCTGCTAGAGACCTTTCAAAATATTTAAAAATAAACGAAAAAAAGATTTATAAGCTCGTTCAGGAATCAAAATTGCCACATATCAAAATTGGCGGCAAAATAGCATTCACAAAAGAGACAATCGACAAATGGATTTTGGAGAGTACTGCAAGGGAAGAAAATATTTTTATAGCAGGAAGTGATGACATTCTTCTACGCAGGATTATTGATGTATATAACAGCAAAAACAGTTCTACAATATACTATGCTCCTGTCGGGAGCATTAATGGACTGAAAGCATTAAAAAAAGGCGCAGCAACTATGTCCTGCGTCCATATTCTGGACATAGAGAAAAAGGAATACAACACCTCTTATGTAGAAAGATATCTTTCGGGTGACGATTATATTGTAATCCAAATGTTCTTCAGAGAACAGGGTCTTTATCTCCCAAAAAACAACTCGAAACAAATAAACTCAATTGAAGATATAGCCGCTAAAGGGGCAACATTTATTAACAGAAACCAGGGTTCAGGGACAAGGCTTCTTTTCGACTTTCTGCTCAGGGAAAAGAAGATAGACCACTCTGATATCAAGGGATACAACAACGAAGTAGAATCACACCTGCAGGCAGGTTTAAATATTGTAAAGGGCAATGCAGACGTTACTTTCGGTGTTATACATTTAGCTCATATGCTTGGAATAAACTTTGTACCTATCTTCAAGGAAAGATTCGATATGGTTATTCCAAAGGAGCACTTCCATAGCACTTATGTAAAGAGTTTTCTTGCATTTTTTGAACAGCCTGTTCTGTTAACCCATATTAAAGATTTTACCGGCTACGATGCTTCCGGAATAGGTAGTGTGCTTTACCCTAATGCATGAAGTAATAATCAAAAAACTCCACAACATATCAACTTTAACCGGGTGACAAATATCTGTGAAGTCAATACAAAAAACATTTAAAACACGGGTAGATATCCTTGTAGAAAAAGGGACGGAAGAGTTACTGCCTGAAGATATCTACGATCTTTTATTAAACTCAGGAGTCTGGATCGAAGAAAAAGGCAATGATGTTATTATAAAATCCTATCCGAAAGACATCGAAACATATCTTGAATACCTTCAAAAACTGAAAATTAATATTAAAAAGACCGACGTTCAAAAAGAAGAAGAGCAGGACTATGCCGTGCTTACAAAAAAATATTTCAGGCCGATCAAGATTGACGAAATAACTGTTCTCGCTCCCTGGAACAAACAAAAAACAAATGCAAAATCAATTATCATTGATCCCGGGATGGCTTTTGGAACAGGCAGACACGAATCAACAAGGATCATGATTAAACTTATGAAATCTACAATCATGGATGATAAAAATGTCCTCGATCTTGGGTGCGGCTCAGGGATACTTTCTCTCTATGCTGTTCTTCTCAATGCAAAAAAAATAATTGCCATAGATAACGATCCTGATACGGTTTCTTCTGCGGGAAAGAACATCATCCTCAACAATACCGATAGAATATCGCTTGCATGTTCAGACCTGCAAAATATCTCAGGGAATTATGACATAGTACTGGCAAACCTCGATATAAGGACATTCACCCGTTACTCAGAAAAAATAAAGGGATTTGTAAAAAAAGGCGGGCATATCATCATTTCAGGGATATTGGGAAAAGAAAGAAAAAAACTTATCCCTCTTTTCCATCCATTTTCACTTACTCAAACTGAAAAGAAAAACGCCTGGTGCGGGTTTATTTTTAAAAATAACATGTAATAGACGCGAGTTGCTTTAAAACGAAAGCTCTCTCAGCAGTTCCATAGCCTTTTTGGCTTCAGAGATGTTCAGGCTTCCCAGCCCGCAGCTTGTCGTTAAGAGCCAATCCTTGCTTTCAGCATTCAAACCATGCTTCTTCAGAAGCTCTGCAAACCTGTCCATAAGTTTCACAATATCTTCTCTTGATATGTTTAATACTTCCTCGGAAGAAGGGACAAATCCGGGCGATATCCATCCGCCTCTTTTCAGAAACCTTAACAGGTCTTCTTCGAAATAGAATATTGTTTCCATAAAGTTATAGGCATCATAGTTTACAATATCCACGTTCGCACCGAACAATACAGACCAGTCTGTATTCCCACAGCAGTGAACGCCTATTTTTGCATCAACCCCCTCCAAAGTCTCGTTCAGGAGGGAAATTGTCTCTTCCTTTGATATGGAAACATAGGCAGAACCAAAAGAAACCATATATGGTTCGTCAAAAAAAATAATCACATCTTTTTCGGGATATATCGTTTTAATGGCATTGACCATCCATTTCGCTTTCATATTCAAGGCTTTTTTAATAATATCAAAAAAGGCGTAGTTGTAAATAACCGGTTTACCATTTTCATCTTTCAGGCCAAGCCCCATACTGAATGGTCCTGTTAATTGCCCTTTAATATAACTGATACCTTCCTGTATGCCCTTTAGTTTCTCCAAAAACCTGTAAAAACCTGGAGCTACTTTTTCGGAAATTGAGAAAGCTTCCACATTCCCGCTGTAATAATCCTCATAGAAGCGCTCTATACCTTTTGTCTCTTCCGTATTCATAAAAACCGTGTCATTGCTTTCATCAATAACAATACACGGCACTGATTCAAGAAAAGTGGTATACATATTTTCTACTTGTGATCTCTTGGGCAACTGCGGCCAGAAAGGTATATTCGGGCAGGCAGAAAATATTACATCAATTGCCTCATCAATATCTGTAAAAGGGAAACTTCCTATTCCAGTAATCATATTTCACCTTATTAACGTTATTTTTGCCTTTTTTTAACACAGGAAGAATCTTAATGTAAAGTGGATTACAACCTTTTTCTATAGTTCTATCTGCATCCCATCAAATGCAACGTCTATTATAAGAGGAGATGTTTCTGCGTAAATTTTCAGATACCGTCTTGTATCATCAAGAAATTCATCCAATCGCTCATCGTCGAATGTAGGCTCGTTATGATAGATGCATAAATGTTTTACATTGGCTTTTACACTCAGTTCTACAGCTATAATATTATTCGAATGACCCCAGTTTTCTTTAACAGAAATCGCATCGAGCAATGAATACTGAGCATCAAAAATTAGCAAGTCAGCCTCTTTAAAGAAATTTATAAAGCTGTACTCCTCATCATAAGCATCCTCTTTATGCTCTGAATCAGTTGAGTAGACAATGGCCTTGCCATCTTTTTCAAATCTGTAGCCATAGGAATCGCCTGGATGGTTTTGTTTTATACCTTTTACGGTAAAACCTGCAATCTCGTATTCTTTTTCCTCTTCCAACATTGTAAATTGTATGTCCGCGCTCATAGCTTTAAGCCGGATAGGAAAATATGGATATTCCTGCTGTGTTATAAATGCCTGCTCCAATTCCTTATGAAAACCATATATATGAACATGGTTCCCCGGAATAAAGGCAGGTATAAAAAAAGGAAATCCCTGTATATGATCCCAGTGCAGGTGGGATATAAAAATATTGAATACGTTAGACTTTCCCTGTCCTCCTTGAGCTGAAGACTTTAAAACATAATTTCCGAAGTCTCTCAAGCCGGTTCCGGCATCACAAAGCACATATTCTTCTCCACCATCTATTTCCATGCATGAGGTATTACTGCCATAGCTGCCTATTGTAGAAAAAGGCAGGCTTTTATTGATAAGTCCCTTATAAACAAATTTCTCAATCTCCTCGTCAGTACGCAGACTTAAGTTGCTTGAAGCCTTAATGGCTCTGAATATCTTCTTCCTTATTGTTTCAGATGTACAAGAAGCAGGCAATGAACCCCTTGTCCCCCAGAAATCTACCCTCACTTACTCCTCCTAAAAATAATATTAATAAACCATTCCCTTTTTTTCATTGTTACTTTTTATTTAAATAATGTAAATTATCCATAATTAATAAACAAATTGCTACAAAAATATAAGTATAAAATCACATAATATCTTACATTTCAGGATTACGCGGGTTACACAAGGAAGGATGGGGACCTAATGAAGCTCAGAACACCACAAATAACTTCATTCAGAAAACTTTTAAAAGAGCAAGGTAAGGAGCGAATAGATGGCTGATGAAGACCTTTCAAAATTAAAGATAGACAAATCTCAATCTGCAATACGAGGTGGGTCGCACAAAAAGTTATTTTATTGGATAATTGCAATATTCTTTGTTCTATTAACACTCTTCCTTTATATAAAAGGCATATTGACCATGTCGGTTCCCGTTGATGTAGCAACGATATCTCAGGTCTACCCGTCTCAGACCTACACTCTTTTAAACGCCAGCGGTTACGTGGTTCCACAGCGAAAAGCTGCTGTAGCATCCAAGATAACCGGTAAAATTGTATCCCTTCATGTTGAGGAAGGAAGCAAGGTCAAAAATGGAGAAATTATAGCAAAACTTGAAAATAATGACGTTATCGCCCTTGAGAAACAGGCTGCTGCCAATCTTGAGGTAGCCCGTTCAAGTCTCGATCAGTCAAGGGCGGAACTTAAGGACGCGGGTTTTAATTTTGTTCGTGAAAAGAATCTTCTGGAAAAAGAGTTTACTACAAAGGCATCATATGATGCAGCGGAAGCCCGTTACAGGAAGGCTACGGCAGCAGTAGCCGGTGGAGAAGCATCGGTAAAATCGTACACTGCGGCGCTTGAAAATACCAGGGTAGCATTAGGATATACCCTTATTCGAGCTCCCTTTGATGCCATTGTGCTGACAAAGAATGCCGACATCGGCGACATTGTAACCCCCCTTGGAGCAGCCGCTAATGCAAAGGCTGCTGTTGTAACAATAGCCGACATGAATTCTCTCCAGGTTGAGGCTGATGTTTCCGAATCTAATATTCAAAAAATCAGGGTGGGCCAGCCCTGTGAGATTCAACTCGATGCTTTTCCTGATTCTCGTTTTCGTGGAATAATTCACATGATCGTTCCTACTGCCGACAGGAGCAAAGCGACAGTAATGGTAAAGGTTCGATTTGTAGACAAAGATACCCGTATACTCCCGGAAATGAGCGCAAAAGTGGCCTTTCTCTCAAAGCCTGTAGGTGCGGACGATGAAAAGCCGAGAATACTTCTCGGCAACAAAGCTATTGTTGACCGCAACGGCAATAAGACGGTTTTTCTTGTTAAGAATGATCGTGTTGTACAAACACCTGTAACTTTTGGCGGATCCTTCGGCGAGATGAGTGAAATAATAAACGGTGTAAAAACAGGGGATAAGGTTGTGATAAATCCCCCGGATAAACTCAAAAACGGTTCGAAAATTAAGATTATAGAGCGATAGATGAACGGTTCGGTTCCTATAGTAGAAATAATTAATCTCAGTAAATCATACCATCGCGGGAATCAGGTCATACCCGTACTAAACAACATCACTTTTAATATCCGCGAAGGCGACTTCCTTGCCCTCATGGGGCCTTCAGGCTCAGGCAAAACAACGCTTTTAAACCTTATTGCAGGCATAGACAAGGTAGATAGCGGCATCATCCGGGTTGGAGGAACAGATATAACCGTATTATCCGAGACTGAACTTGCCGGATGGCGCGGCATCAACGTAGGATTTGTTTTCCAGTTTTATAACCTTATACCTGTTCTTACCGCTTTTGATAATGTTGAACTCCCGTTGCTCCTGACCAACCTTTCAAAGAAAGAGCGGAAAGAACATGTCGAGATTGCCCTTAAAGTAGTGAATCTTTCCGACCGTATGGATCATTATCCCGGCCAGCTTTCCGGTGGGCAACAACAACGAGTTGCAATTGCAAGAGCTATGGTAACTGATCCGACAATCCTGGTCGCCGATGAACCTACGGGCGATCTGGATCGTGCATCAGCAGAAGAAATCATGGCACTAATGGAACGTCTCAATATAGAATCCGGCAAAACAATAATTATGGTAACCCATGATCCACGTGCCGCAGAAAAGGCACGCATATTAAAGCATCTCGACAAGGGTGTTTTGAACAGTAATTCATAATGTATATAATCAAACTGCTCATCAAAAATACCTTCCGTCACAAGCTTCGTACATGTCTCACCGTTTTGAGCGTTGCTATCGCAATTTTAGCCTTCGGTCTTTTGCGAACGGTAATTGATGCCTGGTATGCAGGAGTCCAGGCATCGTCTGTAAACAGACTTGTTGCAAGACATGCCGTGTCCATGATACTAACGCTCCCGATCTCATATAAAGAAAAGATTCGCCAGATCGAAGGTGTAAAGATTGTATCCTATGGAACCTGGTTTGGCGCCTTTTATATTGAAGAGAAGAATTTTTTTGCGAATTTTGCCGTTGATCCGAAAAGTTTCCTTGAGCTATACCCGGAGTATATACTCCAACCTGACGAAAAATCGGCTTTTCTTCGTGATAAGAAATCATGTGTCGCAGGAGCAAAACTTGTTAAAAGATTCGGCTGGAAAATCGGTGATATTGTAACTCTGAAAGGAACAATCTATCCCGGCAACTGGGAATTTGTATTGCGCGGAATCTATAGAGGAAAGAATAAGAATACGGACGAGAGCCAGTTTTTCTTTCATTTCGATTATCTTAACGAAACCCTCAAAAAAACCGTGCCTGCCCGCGCCGATCAGGTAGGCTACTACATGATAGAGGTTGCAAGCGCCGACCTTGTTGCTGATGTGGCAATAAGGATAGATAAAACCTTTCATAATTCACTTGCCGAAACGCTGACAGAAACAGAAAAGGCTTTTCAGTTGGGTTTTGTCTCCATGTCTGATGCCATTATTACCGCCTTGAGACTTGTCACATTCATAGTTATTGTGATTATCCTTGCTGTAGTGGCAAATACGATCAATATGACAGCCCGTGAACGTATCGGAGAATACTCAGTATTCAAAACACTTGGCTTCGGAGGATGGCGAATTGCCGGCCTGATTTTCGGCGAATCTCTTATTATTACCATGATAGGCTGTACAGTGGGCATCATCCTGACATTTCCATCTGCGAATGCATTCGCCAATACCGTAGGTTCTTATTTTCCTACCTTTAACGTTACTATGGATACGATACTTCTTGATATTATGTTCTCCATACTTGTCGGCATGCTTGCGGCTATAATCCCGACATATCACAGTATAAAAATCCCCATTGCAGATGGTTTGCGGAGGATTGGTTAATTTGTTTATCCCCTTCTCATACAGTATAAAAAACATTCTGACACGCAAGGTAACCACCATTCTGACTGCTTCCGGCATGGCCCTTGTTGTATTTGTTTTTACCACAATCCTGATGATGGCCCATGGTCTCGAAAAAACACTTATAGACACAGGTTCATATGATAATGGGGTGGTAATCCGCAAAGGCTCAGGCGCTGAAGTAATGAGTTGGGTTTCACGTTCACAAGCCTCGATTATAGAATCAGACCCACAGGTTGCAATCGGAATTGACGGAAAGCCTCTTTTTGCAAAAGAACTGAATGTGCTTATTACGCTGCCGAAAAAAGGCGACAACAAGCAGTCAAATGTAACAATAAGAGGTATCGGGGATGCCTCTATGAAACTGCGGCCCCAGATCCAACTTATAGAAGGACGCATGCCGAAACCCGGTTCCTCCGAGGTTGCAGCAGGCCTAAGCGTTGTAAAAAGATTTCAGGGGGTCAATATTGGCAGAAATCTTAGATTCGGTATGCGCGACTGGAATATCGTAGGCATATTTGATGCAGGCAATACCGGCTACAATTCAGAAATATGGGGTGACAATGATCAGCTTATGCAATCCTTTCGAAGGCCTGTATATTCATCTCTCATCTTTAAACTCAAGGATTCTTCCGAATTCGGAAAGTTGAAAGAACGAATAGAAAAAGACCCTCGTATGAATCATGAAATAAAAAGAGAGACAAAATATTATGCAGATCAGTCGGAAATGATGGCAAAGTTCCTCCGTATTCTCGGAATGTCGCTAACAGTAATATTCTCTCTCGGAGCAGTAATTGGCGCTATGATTACCATGTATGCCGCAGTGTCAAGCAGGGTTGCGGAAATCGGCACAATGCGCGCCCTTGGCTTTCAAAGAAGGAGTATTATGGGCGCCTTTCTCCTGGAATCATTACTGCTCAGCCTTACAGGAGGACTCGCGGGGTTATTTTTTGCATCATTTCTGCAGTTCTTCACTATATCTACTATGAATTTCCAGACCTTCTCCGAGCTTGCTTTTTCCTTTTCTCTTAACCTTAATATTGCTTTAAAATCTCTCATGTTTTCTCTGGTTATGGGTTTTGTCGGAGGCGTACTCCCGGCTCTGAGGGCATCAAGGATGAATATCGTGGACGCATTGCGGCAGGCTTGATAAAAGTTATTCCAATTCTAAATCAAGGATGAAATCAAGGCGGCGAGGAAAAAGCGACGAGGCGTACTGCACGGTACGTCGAGGAGACTGATGACGAAGCCAACGATGATAGCGCCTTGATTTAGAATTGGAATTATATAAAAAAAGCCCAACAGAATTACCTGTTGGGCTTTATCTTTTTGATCTCTTATAAAGTGTTATTCTTCTGACTCAACCAATTCTCCGGACTCACGTTTGCTCTGATAGATAGCCCAGCCTAAAGCAGCTACACACACAACAATAACAATAACACCGATAATGCGCGCCGAGCTGAGTTCTTCCTGTGCAACCCTCGGGGCAATCAGGTTATACTTGAGCACCAAACCAAGCGTAAGCAAGCTGACCATATTCATAACCTTTATTAACGGGTTGATTGCAGGACCGGCTGTATCTTTCAACGGATCACCGACGGTGTCGCCTGTAACAGCCGCTTTATGAGCTTCTGAACCCTTACCGCCATATACGCCGTCTTCTATCAATTTCTTAGCGTTATCCCATGCGCCACCTGCATTTGCCATAAAAACTGCGAGCAACTGGCCAACAAGGATCATGCCGCCCAAAAATCCGCCCAGTGCATATGGGCCAAGCAGGAATCCTACCAGCAAAGGAGTCACGATTGCAAGAAGTCCCGGGCCGATCAATTCTTTTTGTGCAGTCTGTGTACAAATATCAACAACTCGACCGTAATCGGGTTTTTTGGTGCCGTTCCATATATCAGGATCGTGGAACTGAATACGGCATTCTTTGACAATCCAGTATGCAGCACGGCCAACAGCACGGATTAACATCCCGCTGAAGAGAAATGGAACTGCACCGCCAAGGAGAAATCCGATGAAAACCGTCGGGTCTGCAACAGTTATCTTTCCGGCTTCAATAACATACTGCGATATAGTCATTAAGTGAATTTTTTCTTCACTGCCGACTGCTATGACGGCAATAAAGCTTGAGAACAATGAGACCGCTGCGATAACTGCGGAACCGATTGCAATACCCTTTGTTTCAGCTTTCGTAGTATTTCCTACAGCATCAAGATCGGCAAGTATCTGACGGGCACGCTTATAACTGCCCGGTTTCTCTTTCTCCATCTCTTCTTTATTGTAACCCATTTCGCCGATACCATTGGCATTATCTGCCACAGGACCGAATACGTCCATAGAAATGGTATTGCCTGTCAGGGTCAACATACCAATACCGGTCATTGCAACACCATACGCGATAAAGAGAGGAGGTGTTCCGGTATAGGTCAGAACGGAAAGGAAAATTGCAACAGCGATGACAACAATGGCTGCAACAGTGCTCTCATATCCTACTGCGAATCCCTGTATGATGTTTGTAGCATGTCCTGTCTGACATGCCTTTGCTAAGCTTTTTACCGGTGAATAGCTTGTATGTGTATAATAACTGGTGACCTTGTTCAATCCAACGGCAAGAAAGATACCGATGAGGCATGTAATTGCCGGGCGCATATCAAGTCCGGCAAGACCGAAATTAGCAAACCATCCAAGCTTTGTAGGATCGCCACCGGGGAAACCTGCTAAAGCTGTCGGATTGCCGATCAAATAAGCAGCATCAAAATTTAAATAATAATAACCGATAACAACAAATCCGATGATACTTATAATTGAACCGATCCAGAAACCACGGTGAACGCTTTTCAATGCCGTATCCGATGTATCGTCAGCACCCGCCTTAACGGTATAGGTACTGATTATTGAGCCAAGTACGCCGATACCGCGAACAAGAAGCGGGAAGATAACACCCTTGTGACCAAAAGTTGCCATACCAAGGATCATTGCAGCAACGATAGTTACTTCATAGCTTTCGAAAATGTCGGCAGCCATACCTGCGCAGTCGCCTACGTTGTCGCCTACGTTGTCGGCAATAGTTGCGGCATTACGTGGATCATCTTCAGGAATATCCTTTTCAATCTTTCCAACAAGATCAGCACCGACGTCTGCGGCCTTTGTATAAATACCACCGCCGACTCTCATGAACAAAGCAAGGAGCGTACCGCCGAATCCGAATCCCAGGAGGGCTTCATATGCCTGTTCGCCGTACATTATAAAAATCATGGTTCCACCAAGGAGACCCAGTCCATCTGTGAGCATGCCCGTTATGGTTCCTGTTCTGTATCCAAGCTGAAGGGCCTCTCCATAACTGTGCTTTGCCGCTGCTGCAACACGGAGGTTGCCTTCTGTTGCCAGACGCATACCGACAAAACCAACCAGACCGCTGAACAGTGCACCAACAAAGAATGCACCGGCACGACCCCAGCGAAAGAGATCCACTGTTCCTGTATAAGTTATAAATAATAAAATGGTAATAATGATTATTAATGGTCCGATCTTTTTAAACTGTGCCGAAAGATATGCATTTGCTCCTTCACGTACTGCGGCAGCAATATCCTGCATTTGCTTTGTTCCCTGATCTGCTTTCCTTACTTGTTTAACAAGCATGGCAGCATACAATAAACCGGCGATTGCAACAAAAAGCACTGCAATAAGTCCATAGATTTCAATAGGTTTGAAACGCGGATCACTGAATAGCCCAAAGAGTCTAAAGGCTGATTCATGAGACGCAGTCGCTTCGGCTTGGGTAAAAGAAGTGCTTGGTAAAAAAAGATACGCTCCTGCGAAGAAAAACATCATCGCAATAAGATAATTGCGTCGACATGTTTCCGAGAAATGCTTAAAGATTTTCTGTAAAACCCTCATTGTATGTAACCTCCCTCATAAATTATGGATAAAATGTTTGTCAATTTACTATATTAAATAAGCACTGACAAGGTTTTTCTTAGCGCTCATTCATCCTGATAATGATTTTCTCATTAGTTTATTAATTAAATTTCAATACTTATCTCAACAACCATTCAATCCTTGTGAAATATAACTCAATCTATTTTACATGTCAAACAAAAATTCATTTTTTCTTATCTATTATAAGTAAATATGATAAGATGCGTACGGCGTTTAATCCTTAATGATATATTCCTGAAAAACCGAGTCAGACTTTATATAAATACAGTTGGATTGGGGGATTGCAAGATATCTCTTCTATTAATATTAAGTTAGCTATTAACAGCTAATATTAAGTATTATAAAAACTAATCCATTTTTTCGAGAATATTGAACCGCCCATCATCTTCAAATACCTATTTTCTGCTTCTGCCAAAGTTTAATTTTTATAACTCCATCTTTTTCCCCACCAGTTCTTTTAGCCGATACGACCCTCTCTTTGGCAGTCATAGACAGGGTAATACATCCTTGTACACTAATTAAAATAAATGTTCCAAGCTACAGGACAAAAAACCTGAATAAAGGAGGATGTGATATTACGGAATACTTTTTTTGATTCAGGTATGGAATTTTCTCTGCCGAAAAGTATGGAATTTTTGTTGACTTTGAGTAATCCAACAAAAGGAGGTTAAGTAACTGCCTGCCGGATTTGCAGGTGGTGTATTTCTATTTGTGGCTGGTGGTGGAAATTTCTTTGGAGCGGGTGGTGGAAAAACAGTTGTAATTTACATAAATCATCAGAATGGTTCATCCCCGCGCGTGCGGGGAACGTGACTACGAACACATTAAGGACCGCCTCGATCTCGGTTCATCCCCGCGCGTGCGGGGAACGTACACCCCATACGTTTTAATGTTTCCATCCAATCGGTTCATCCCCGCGCGTGCGGGGAACGTTTCACGAAACTCAGGCGAACATCGAAGCATGTCGGTTCATCCCCGCGCTTGCGGGGAACATGGTCTGTGCCATGTTAAGCCTCCTATCCTGTGCGGTTCATCCCCGCGCTTGCGGGGAACATATTCTTCATTCAATTTGTTTGCATTGATTACTCGGTTCATCCCCGCGCTTGCGGGGAACATGCAATCCTGCATGCTCAATCCCTCATTCAATGCGGTTCATCCCCGCGCTTGCGGGGAACATGACAACTGGGGGGACGTGGGTAATAGGAACGGCGGTTCATCCCCGCGCTTGCGGGGAACATGAATATGTTGTTGACCGTGAAACAACGGCTGCCGGTTCATCCCCGCGCTTGCGGGGAACATGATGTGGCGTTATAGTCTGCTACCACAGTCTCCGGTTCATCCCCGCGCTTGCGGGGAACATCCAAAGCCCCCGCGCCCAGACCCAGCCCTGTGCGGTTCATCCCCGCGCTTGCGGGGAACATGCGGGAGCATTAGGAGGAGAAGCAGGGGTTGACGGTTCATCCCCGCGCTTGCGGGGAACATCTGAGAACGCATAAGCACTTTTACCGTTTCACCGGTTCATCCCCGCGCTTGCGGGGAACATGAGAGTTAACCCTTGAAAAGCCCCGTTTATATCGGTTCATCCCCGCGCTTGCGGGGAACATGACAGTTGTGGACTTTCGTGGACAGTTGTGGACGGTTCATCCCCGCGCTTGCGGGGAATATTTCCTCATTTCGCAGTAAAGTAACCCGTGAGACGGTTCATCCCCGCGCTTGCGGGGAACATTACTACTCGGATTGGGCCGGTAAAACTGCGGCCGGTTCATCCCCGCGCTTGCGGGGAACATAAAAGCCTTGAGTTCATCCCGTGTATAAATTTCGGTTCATCCCCGCGCTTGCGGGGAACATTCGCCTATCTTTGCAGTCAGCCAGTCAGATACCGGTTCATCCCCGCGCTTGCGGGGAACATATCAACGTCTGATTCTTGTATCTTGCTGTCTACGGTTCATCCCCGCGCTTGCGGGGAACATTGTACCAGTGTTATATCAAGGAATATTTGATACGGTTCATCCCCGCGCTTGCGGGGAACATATAAGGAGGCAACAAGCATGGATTTAAGTATTCGGTTCATCCCCGCGCTTGCGGGGAACATATATTTAAGCCAAAGGTTACTATACCAGAAGGCGGTTCATCCCCGCGCTTGCGGGGAACATCTCCTTTGTACCAAAAACTTCAATTTCCCTTTCGGTTCATCCCCGCGCTTGCGGGGAACATTAATGTGGGGAAAACTACCTCTACGTTGAAATCGGTTCATCCCCGCGCTTGCGGGGAACATTAAAACGTTCAGGAACTGTATAAACCCATTGCCGGTTCATCCCCGCGCTTGCGGGGAACATTGAAACCACGCCCCCTGAGCATAGTCGAGCCCCGGTTCATCCCCGCGCGTGCGGGGAACGTTTCCCATATCTTTACCTGTTCTATGGAAATGCCGGTTCATCCCCGCGCGTGCGGGGAACGTGATAGGGGTTTTCTTAAGCACCCCACATATAACGGTTCATCCCCGCGCGTGCGGGGAACGTTTTATTAATTAGGTTATATGGTAAACCTATTACGGTTCATCCCCGCGCGTGCGGGGAACGTGAGATCATATTGTTCCGCTTGCTCAAGGGGGACGGTTCATCCCCGCGCGTGCGGGGAACGTCGTATATGATGATCTTTTACCGTTTAGATATACGGTTCATCCCCGCGCGTGCGGGGAACGTGTAATTTTACCTATCATATTAATATTATTCTTCGGTTCATCCCCGCGCGTGCGGGGAACGTGATTCTTCAAATCCTGATATTTGTACTTTGATCGGTTCATCCCCGCGCGTGCGGGGAACGTATCGGTAATAATTCTGATAATCATATAGACCTCGGTTCATCCCCGCGCGTGCGGGGAACGTGGCTGCAGCATTATCCTCACGATATTGCTACTCGGTTCATCCCCGCGCGTGCGGGGAACGTGGTTCTTGGGGTTGTAAGACTGTTAGACCTCTTGGTTCATCCCCGCGCGTGCGGGGAACGTACGGTCACAATAAGCGTAAGTGAAATAGTCGCCGGTTCATCCCCGCGCGTGCGGGGAACGTATGTCGATGCCCTTCAGATCCTCCTTAAAACGCGGTTCATCCCCGCGCGTGCGGGGAACGTGTCGGGTTTGTAAACAGCATTTAAACGTGTTTCGGTTCATCCCCGCGCGTGCGGGGAACGTACATCAATAACAGTTCCTTCTTTCCAATCAGGCGGTTCATCCCCGCGCGTGCGGGGAACGTTTGTTGTCAAGATAAGGGGAGGCAAAAACCGACGGTTCATCCCCGCGCGTGCGGGGAACGTCCGATTTTACCAGTAACTGCAATAATAGACACCGGTTCATCCCCGCGCGTGCGGGGAACGTAAATATACTGATAATGGCTCAGCCAACAAGTGCGGTTCATCCCCGCGCGTGCGGGGAACGTTCCTGATTAATAAACGATTTATAAAGGATTGCCGGTTCATCCCCGCGCGTGCGGGGAACGTCGATATAGATGGCGTTCCACCGTTTGACGCGCCGGTTCATCCCCGCGCGTGCGGGGAACGTTTTTACAGATGTGTTACCGGCGATTAAATCGGCGGTTCATCCCCGCGCGTGCGGGGAACGTAGACCCTGTGTCAAATATCGCTCCAAAGGATGCGGTTCATCCCCGCGCGTGCGGGGAACGTTTTGTAACATTTCCAGCCTGATTAATCGCATCCGGTTCATCCCCGCGCGTGCGGGGAACGTGCAAACCATTGCCCCTGCGCATAATCAAGCCCCGGTTCATCCCCGCGCGTGCGGGGAACGTGTATATTTGTCCAGCCGTAGGAGTACCACCAACGGTTCATCCCCGCGCGTGCGGGGAACGTATTAAGTGTAAGTTAATGAAATCATATTTAAATTTCAAAGAACAAATTTCTACCAAAAAAAGATCAGGATTTAGCCTCTGTTTCTTGGGGTATTTCAGGTAGGAATGACACCAACTTTAATCCGTCCATTTCCACCGGTTCACGCCGGTTGCTGCCCCATGTCTGGAAATCGAAGCCGGACTCTGTGTTTGTGCTCCAGGCCATTACTGCGTTGCCGTCCTCCATACCTTTTGTTACGTTATCCCAAATCATTTCACGCACCCGTCGCGTTACCTTTCCCACATATACTCCTGCCCTGACTTCGAGAAGCCAGATTGCTAACCGCCCTCGCAGCCTTGGCGGCACGTTTTCAACCACGATGACCAGCATCGCCTATGCCCTCCTTGTTTGGTATTGCCGGAGCCACCGATTCTTCGGGCCTTCTTGGAAAAGGAAATCCTCCGGCGCTCAAAACCTCTTCAATGGTCGGTATTATCCGACGAAGAAGACGACTTTGCCGGAAAGCCTCACGACAGGCCAACCGTACTTCTCTTTCCGGCTCCTTCGGATTTTTTGCTGCAATCCTAAAAGCCATTGGCACCACGGTCTCAAATTTAAAGAGATCGGCAATATCGTAAACAAAAGATTGAGGTTTGCCCGTATGAATGAAGCCCACTGCCGGAGCGTATCCGGCCGCCAAAATTGCCGCTTCGGTGACGCCGTAAAGACAAGCCGTAGCGGAACTGAGGCAACGGTTTGGAATATCTCCGCTTTCCCATTCGGTGTAATCATAGTTGCGGTGAATCCATTTTACGCCATACTGACGGGCAAAGAGTTCATACATCTTCCTGACCCTTATTGCCTCGATGCCCCGCAATTGCTCGATACTTCTCCGCTCAGGCGGTCTCTCTTTAAATCGCATCTCATACATTTTACGGACAACCTTTAATCGTGCCTCATCATCAAGGGCAAGTTTGGCCTGGTAAAGGAGTCTGTCAGCCCTTGCCCCTCCCGGCTGTCCTGACGCATAAAGGCGCACGCCTGATTGCCCAACCCAGATGAGCAGGCAGCCCACACGCGCCGCCAACACAACTGCCGCATGAGAAACGCGTGTTCCAGGCTCAAGCATGAGGCAAGCCAATCCACCCACCGGAATATGAGTCCGCACGCCATTTTTATCAACCACGACGAAAGCTCCGTCAAGAACATCAAGATTACCTTTCTCCACATAGGCCACTGAAATGCGATCTTTTATGGGTATGGGTTTGAGGGGAGGAAGAATAGGTTCAGTCATCAGGCATTCTCCTTGTCAAGGAATTGGTTATTATCACGTTTATTATCACGTTAAAATAGTTATTATCACGTTTTTTGCCATGTTGCTCCTCGGCCTGTTCTTAGCCATTATCAAGCGGCTTAAAACTGTTTCACTTTTTAAGCCGCTTTTTATCCTTCTGCGTTATCTCCAGATAGTTTTCCGATGTAACAACCTTTTTCTTCGTTTCCTTTTCCAATTCCTGACGGGCGTCTCCAGCTATCCGACCGCCTTTTTTGGCAGTAATACGGTTTTCATCAAACCCCTGGGCATCCTGTGTTTTCGTAATTTCTGTTGTAGCAGCTTCGCCTAACATAGAAAATATCAATTCGAGATCGGTCATATGATCCCGTAGGTTTTCACGCTCCAATCCTTTCAAATCTTTGTATTCGGACGGGGTTAACCCGAAGGTTGCTTTGGAAATCTCGGCGGTCAGGATGGCATATTCACGTTCGGCCCCGACTTCTCTGTTTTTCCATTCCTCGGTCAATTCGGCTCGAACGGCAATACCACGCATTCTTTTTTCGATCCAGTCATCCGAATAACCCTTCGCTTTATATAACGCACGGGTTCTCTTTGTTCCCAGTTCCGGGTCTTCAATTTCCTGCACCCGTTCATATCCGACCTTTGCCAGCCAGCGTTTGAACGGTTCAGCTTTGGGGGAAGGGATGGATTGGATGATGCGGAAAATCCCTTCCGTGTTGGCACAGTTGACCTTCTGTTTTCCGCCAGGAGTATCCATCCAAAGGGGGGTGACAATTTGTCCCCACCCTTTGGATAACTCCTCGTCACGATTACGCATTTTCTTGATATAATCACTGCTGTTGACCGTATCCGTCAGCACTTCCACGACATCCCCAACTGCAAACCACCACTCGTTCTTATGGATTGTCTTTCTGATTTCTTTTCCTCTGAAAATAGCTATGTGAGATTCCATATTTGCACCCCCCAAGTTATTGTGTTACAAAAATAAGAATCGGCGATTTCATTCTTTGTTATCATCCCCGGATAGTCTCTTTTCTGTTTCAAACATTGTTCGTTCTCTCAACAATTCTGCTGCCAGTTCTTCTTCGGTAGGCAGATAAAGCTTGTAGCGGGAGGCGAATATTTGTTTGTTATCCTCGGAAAGCGTATATCGCACCACCGCATCGCTTTTGTCGGAACATAGTATGATGCCGACAGGCGGGTTGTCGCCATCGCTAATCATCTCGCGTGTATAATAGTTGACGTACATCTGCATCTGGCCCAGATCCTGGTGCGTAAGTGTACCTACCTTCAGGTCGATGAGGACAAAACACTTGAGAAAGTAGTTGTAAAAGACAAGGTCAATATAGAAATGCTGACCATCGAAGGTAAACCGCTTCTGCCGTGCCACAAAGGAAAACCCCCTTCCCAGTTCCAGCAGGAAGTCCTGCAACTTGCCAATCAGGGCTCCTTCCAGTTCCTTTTCCCGAAAACTCGGGGCATCCCCGAGCTGGAGGAACTCAAGTACATACGGGTCTTTTATTATGTCTTCAGGCTTGGGACCCTCTTCAATTTGAGTAATTTCATCTCTCACTGCCTTTCGGTCCCGGCTGGCCAACAGACGCTCGTAATAGAAGGAGCTGATCTGTCGTTCAAGTTGGCGAGTACTCCAATTGCCGGCAATACATTCCTCCATGTAGAACTTCCGTATATCCTCGCGCTCGACCTTTAGCAACAGGCGATAGTGAGTCCAGGACAATTCTCGACGCACTGCGTCGAGAATTGGATAAGCCAGGAAGAAAGCTCGCATATTCCAGAGATTCGATTTGTCAAAGCCTCTGCCAAATTCACCTGACAATCTTTTCGACAGATCAAAGATAAGCTTTGTGCCATACTCCGCCCTTTCTTTCCCCCGCTGCTCTTCCTCAACAATCAGTCGTCCAACGTTCCAGTATGCCTGCACCATCGCCACATTCACAGCCCGATAGGCCTGACCCCGAGCTTCTGTCAGAACAGCCTTTATCTGCTCATAGATAGTGGAAACATTATCCTTTGCCAGATCAATTCCATCATCACTCATATTCGCCTCACAAGCATGAGTCCGCAGCCAAAGGCTTTGGCGGGACCGATGCCATTAAATAGCATCTCTACAAAAAGTCCGGGATTAGTCACCTCAAGTTCTCCTTGAAAATCAACTGAACTGAATCCAGCGGTACGTCCTTTTTTAGGAAGTGCATGCCAGCGATATCCTTCGGCCTGAAACTTAAGTAGATCACGTTTATCGTCTCGCACGACTGTGAAGCCGTAAGCCTTGCCTCGGTCTAAAAGCCACTTTTCGAGCGCTGAATCTATTACAGCCTTCAGAGCCAGATCAAACAGCTTCGAGGGGCCAAGCTCTTGTTTCAATAATTCCCGGTATCTCTCGTTCTGTTCGAGGATTAATTTAAGCATTGCGCCAATGTCGGCATTCTTCGTCGCAATCCACGAAGCAAGTATTTGTTCCTTCAGTTTCGATTTTTCCCCGACACACTCCACCCCGGCATCTCGCGATAGTTCACGCAGAAGCTGATACTGTGCATCCATAACCACATCGTGTCGTACTGAATTCTTCTTTCCGGCTTCCTTGCGTGCGATGGTCGGGTTTGCTCGCAACTTGAAAGACAAGCGGTCACCAACCGCAAGCCGGGGTTCATAGGGTTTATTCTCTGTAAGAAATAGTGGATTCACTTTTATAGGCTCGTCTTTAGATACGATGTAATAAATTGGCTCACCTCTTGTACCCCTATAGTGAGGTATCTGCTCACCAGCAATTTCTTCTCGGAAAAGAAATGAACGTTCCTTTTTATCGGAGAAAAGGTCCCAAAGTATTTGATGAGCGCTATAACCGTTGTTGTGAAGAATATGATGTAAATGTGATAAATTACGAATTTCCGGTTTAACCCTGACTCTGGAGAAATACATTAGTTCACCTCCTTCGCCATGGAAAAATTCTCCGTTCTCTGGGTAAACTGCCAACGGCTTCTGGAGATTGGCTGGTCGTGCCGTGTGAGAACCTGGTGTGCCTTAAGGTCCCAGGCCTCTCCTTCCCAGTAATAACGCACCGTCTGTCTGTCAATGGATAAGGTGTGAATGTCTTCTCGCGATAAGCCTGCAAGAGACGGGACATCGACCAAAGCCATAACTTTAGTCTCTTCCTGAGCAGTTCGGATCATGCGTGGAGAAATATACAACGGGCCAGGTTGATACTCATTAAGTGCCTGGCCAAAGCCTTGTGCTGTGCGAATGCGAGGTTTGAGTGGTGCTGCCAGTGGACATGATTTACTGCCAAGGTACAAGTGAAATTTGGGTGTAAGTAGGGCGTTGCAAAGCTCCTGAAGTGAATACGGTGCGTCATCCAAGGCTCGGACAGCAACCAGAGACAAGGCATCGCAACGATATTCACGGCTGGACAGAATTGTGCCAAGCCGCTCCTTGCCAATGATCAGTTCATCCCGCCGCGTGCGATAGGTAAACGCGCCAACTGAATCAGGAACTTGAGTTGTATGATAATCCCTCAGTAGGCTCCCGGTGCTTAGTACCTTTACGGCAAATTGATATCCTGAAGCCAAAGCCAGTTGTTGTTCCTCTTCATCGCGGCGTATGCCGAGTGCTGCTGCCAAAAGTCCTATGAGAGCAGCTTTGCCGGGATAGGCAGCAGTGTGCCGTGATTCTCCGACCGCAATTTCTCCCCAACTGGCCAGAGGGCCATAAAGTCGAAAGAGTAGATATTCCATATCACCTCCCTATGTGGATACGAAATCGAGCAATTGTGCAAAATAAGTTTTTTCTTCCTTTTGAGCAACATCCTTCTCTTGATCCTTTGGGGCCAGACAAATACCGCCATCACCATTAAGTGCGTTAATGAAGAAACGGGAATCAGCGCATGGCTCATAAACCGTATCCATATTGTTGAGGTGAGTCGTTAGGGCTTCGACAGCATCGGTACCATAATCACTGCTTGTGATAGGTTTTAGAAACGCAACGGACAGGGAGCGAGGCTGCTGATCACCTTTTTCAGCAAGAACGAAACTGGCGTAAGCACGGCTGCCGAAGCTGTTTTGTTTTCCCTCTGGTGCTACTTTGACCGCGGCTTCAGTTAACGCCCGCATAGCTTTCTTTGCCAAATCTGTATTGCCTCCCAGGTTTTCAACCAATAACTCTCGATTCAAGCAGATGTAGGAATAAAAAAGCCCTGCCGCAAAACCTGTTTCACCGATATGGGCAGCTCCAGCATCTTCACTACCATCATTGAGGTCGTCCACAGCAGTGAAATAGTCGTCCTCTATTACCACTGGATGCACGCTGATAGCATGGGCAACCTGGCAGGCAGCTTCAACGTTGTATGCTGGAGCAGAGGCAAGCATACGGCCAAAAAGAGCAATATCCACTGCATGCATCGTTTTGCGTAAAAGCCCTAATTCTTCACTTTTAGGGCCCTCTTTCCTGTCAGCAACCTTGTCAGCGAGTGCGTAAATAGCATTTTCTTCTTCTGTATCAAAGAAAGCCAGTTGTTCTATCTCAAGCTCGATCAGTTCCTTTTTGACACGCTCATCCTTATCCAGGATTTTTAGACCATCCCTTTCTTTTTTTGAAAGCTCTTTGAGTTTTCCGAAAACTCCCGCAATGGGTTTTGCCCATTCAAGCGCTTCTTCGTGGTTGATGCCTTTTTCCAGCAATCTTTCATATATTTTCAATCCCATCTCTTTTGTTCTTTTCCCGATATGTCCTGCCATAGCCACCTCAAAAATATCAGATGTCCGCCATGCTCGTTTATTTGTTTGCGAGGAAGTGCGAAGCCGGTCAATGCCACCCATCTTGGCAGTCTTGGGTCGGCCAAGGTCGTCCCGGTTGAGATTTGCGGGTGGATATGAAGTCAGTAAATGAAGTTGTAAGAATCGTTCCATGGTTTTATTCCTCCTTTTCTCTTATTTTGGTAAAGCTGTGTAGTAATCGGTTGCCCAGCGGACGGCAATCCGCTTTTGAGGTTCCCGGTCAACACCATAACGATATTCGTTCATCCAGTGCAGTATACTTTCAGCCAAGGAAAGAGCATTAACTTTGTTCTCTGCAAGATGGATAGCCCGTAGTAGCCGCCGGAAGAACTCCTCCGGGTCACGACTCTTCTGAAGCTGCTGAAAACGTAGTTCGCTCATACGTGCCTTTGTTGCGCCCTGTTTGGGTAAAGCAATTTGGGTTGCAAATGTCTCACTATCTTGTAGTTCCTTTACATGGGATAAAGCCGCCGCAACCAAGGCAGACGTGAGAAGAAGTTCCGGCTTCGCCCATTCTTCCGGCATCTGTTGAAGAAAATGGAAGAAAGGCTCCGTAAGTAGAACGTCATCGGGCTTTTCCGCACGTCGTAGTCTTGCGCGGTCACCTCGGTTCTTGCTAAGAGATTCCCACCATGAACGTAACTTCTCGCGGGTTTCTGCTTCCTTAAGGAAGCGATACTGTTGTGTTTGCTGCATTTGTTGCCTCCTTACTTATTATTTGCTTCTTGCAATTAGCTCCTTCATCGGCTGACTATTATTCAGATTCTTTGCCAAATTTCTACGAGCTGCCATTATACGCTTCATGTCGAGGTCTTCAGCGGGAGCTTCCAATGCCCATTCATCGAACAGTCTATAAGCAAGTCCCTGAAGCTTTTTCACCCACGTACCGTAAATCTCCTTCGGGGCCATCCCTTGATTGCCTGGAAGGGTGACGAGATGCTCTAATAATTCATAAAAATCGGTTTCGCTCCGTTGCCAGAATTCCTGAACAACGCCGCTCATGTCTCCTTTAACATCGCCGGGGCGACGGAACCAAGCAGCCTTCACCTGACTTCGCAGGTTTCCTGCAACATCCCAGGCAGAATTTATTAGTTCACTGGCCCAAGAAAGGACATTCTCGCGTTGAGCTTTACCAAGATGAAAGAGGGGTAGAGTGCGGTCGTACCAACACCGGGCTTTCATGTTGTCCATGTCATATCCGAAACACCAAAGTCGAGCAATCCGCTGGCTTTTTATGTCATGACTGCGCTGGTCTGAATAAGTGGTGGCAACTTTTGCTGCGCAATCACCCTGGTCAGAATGTGCTAGTACCAGGCCGATCCAATGGCGATATCCCAGTCCCCCTTTTTGTCCTTTGACGGATAAGGGTGGTTTCTCTTTTTTTGGATCAAATCGATATGGGGTAAGGGGATGTACCCACTCACCGACATAGTTTATGCCGTAGTTACGGGTTGTATAGTCTTTAATGAGCTTACTATCCTGCGCTCCACAAAGATCGCACGTGCCATGGTTATCTTCTGATGAAATGAGCTTAATTCGTCGTGACATCCCCCAGTGCGCCTGAAGTGCATGAACATCTTCGGGGCGGGTTTCCATACCTTCATCCGATATGCGCACTTGTCCTATCCAAGGGAACACATCAGGCGTTGGTTGACCGATACGGCACATATAATTCTCGGCATCCAGGACATTTAGCCATAGTTTATGCCAAAGAGTTGTTTCTTCTGTCGGGGCTACCAGCGTTGTCAATGGACCGCCGCCACGGAGACCTACTCTATGCCCAACTCCACCTGATGGAGCATTAATTTGGAGAGTATAAAGCGCTGTGGCCGAACAAGACTCACACATACTCACAACCCTGTTACGCTTGATAAAATGGTCAAGATTATCCCTTACTGTTTTTTCACCAGGAGCTTCGATAAGAAGACCTGAAATCCCTTTTTTCTCCTCCGCAACAAGATAAGGATCTTGCATGAATGCGGGTAACGCAGGGAACTCATTTCCACATTCAAGGCTAAAAGCCATCGCTACAGTCATGAACTTGGTCCGCAAAGCCTCCATATCAGGCGACTCCTCCCAATACTCCAGCCATTCATCATGGTCGGCCGGTGCGAAACATGTTTGCAGCAACCCAATCAGAAACTGATATAGCGCACCCTGAAAGTCGGGGCGTGGTGCATTCAATTCTATAACCGGATCGTTGTTTTCGGCAATCTGCCACGGTTTGATTGGTTCTTTTTTCCCACTTGCCCGGATGACCGGCAGCCAAGCATCACTTATTAGATTCATAGGTTTTTTCCTCCTCTATTCCCCATCCCATTTGTGGATCATAATATGGCAAGAGTTCTGCCGTCATCGGTAATATCTCGACCCATTTCAACAATTTCACTTCTTCCTTCAGCTTATCAATGCTCCTGCGTAGACTGGAGAGAATTTTCTCTTGCGCTTTTATCCAGGCATTTTTGGGCAGGTCGATCATACTTAGTTCCCAGCCAAATTCTGATCCCCCAGCGTAAGGTTTCAGACTGCCTTCTTCGAGCCGAACCAAGACAACCGTTATGCTGTCATCGCCAAGGCGGGTTGGAATTCGTGTTTCTTTATCCCAGCCTCCGCTATCTTCCGCGCTTGCCCGCGTGTACCCCATTTCCAGTTTGAGGACATTCAGCCGTGCCATTCCGCGTTTGCTTCCTGCATCTCCCTCGGCGTTCCAACAAAGGCCGAGCAATGTCTCGGGAATATTCACCTGAGCATCTTCGCTGTAGACCCCCTCGATGAGCAAGCGAGCATCACCTGGCATCTTAATTTTTCCGCAAGCACAAAGTTGCTGAGTAAGCCACAATTGACCTACATGTTGATATACGGCTTGAGTCCCTGGGAGGGAATTTTTAAGCCATTTTTCAGTCGGTTCATTCGTTGGTTCAGGACCAAAAACATACAGACAGGGCTCTCCGCGCTGGTCAGTAGCGCCTTCCGTTGGTAATGGATTACCGACAGCATCCCGGACATGCCTTTGCAGACGACCTGCCCGTTGAATAAGAAGATCAATAGGTGCAAGATCGGAAATCATTACATCAAAATCAAGGTCAAGGGATTGCTCAACTACCTGAGTTGCAATAAGCACCTGACCCTGGCGTTTTTCCGATGTGGATTCTTTATTAAAGAGATCGAGTGTCTTTGTTTCGATCCTCTGGCGGTCCATCATTATAAATCTGCTGTGAAAAAGGGTTAGTTTGCTTTTGTCTGTCCATTCCTGGCTTGAGAGCAGGCGATAAGCAGTGCGGGCACTATTTACTGTATTTCGAACCCAACAGACACACTGGCCTTTTTCAACAGCTTCCCTGATTACATTCAAGACCTCATCCACATCGGCAATAAGTGTGACAGCTACCGTTCGTTCAACATTTACACACGTCTCTAAAGGGGTTTCAGGCTGGCCCAAGGATGGAACATGTGTTGCGAGGGGATAAGACGGTATGTCTTCAAGTGTAGGAATAGGCATGTCAGCCCCTTCACAGAAGGCGCGGATATACTTTTCCCTCATCTGTCTCGGTAAAGTGGCCGAAAGAAGAATTACGCTTCCCCCTTGTCTCGCGTGGGCTTCGATGAGGGTTTGCAGTAATTGGTTCATATAGGGATCGTAAGAATGAACCTCGTCAACGATTAGAACTTTTTGCGCTAATCCTAAAAGTCGCAGGCATTGATGTCTGGCCGGCAAAACGGCCAGCAAAGCCTGGTCCAACGTTCCCACTCCAACCTCGGCCAATAGAGCTTTCTTTCGGCTATCGGCAAGCCATGCGCTGCAATACGTTTCTGTGGGTTCCTCATCTTCCGAATAGCCATGAATTGCGGGAGCTGATTCCGGCAGTCCGACAGAACTTCTAAACTCCTCCGAAAGGTGTCGTGCGCCATGCGCCAAAACCAAGGACGGGCGCTCAAGTGAACCGAAAAGTCGTCGATAGGCCTTGCCGAGCCTTGTAAACATGGCGTTCGCTGTTGCCATTGTCGGGAGGGCGACATAGATGCCCTCGGCCAAACCACTTGCCATCAATCGGTGTGCAAGCACTAATGCGGCCTCTGTTTTTCCTGACCCCGTAAGGTCTTCAAGGATGAAAAGCTGATTATTCTTTGCAAGCGGTCGGTTTTCTGCCCACCCTTGAAGTGGAGTTAGTGCTTTAATAAAGGGAAATAGGTAGTTGGTCCCTGAAAAAGATGCTGTTTTTGAAGGAGTAAGGTCAGCATTGTAGATAACCTGTCCGGCATATGGTAGCGCATGCTGTTGCCAATATATATCCAACGGCATTTCATTTGGGTAAAACGAATCCGGGTTTCGTCCCGAACCAAGCCAGTCAGCAAGAACTACTATCCCGGCTATTATCCATGAGCTGAGTTTCAACCTGTTTTTAAGGGCCTTATCAGAAAGAAGTGAACCATCCAAATTCTCTAAAAACAAATCGGTAGCAGCCTCCATAAAGTGGATTGCCGCCTCTTCATCTGCTAAGGAGAAGAAGTTCTGACGGCAAATTGGCATTGTATTTGGTGGTTCTCCGTGGTGGCCTGTGACTATTTCCATCCAAGGGCGTATATTTCGGAGCATTTTCTGTAGTTTTGAATTACCGGCGTCTAAATCAAAACCACCAGTTTCCAGCCACCTATCTGACAGTACATCTTGCCACAGAAGAAATCCGAGGGTATCGTGGCGTTTAGTATAGGGCATCCTTGGGTTTGGACGCACGAGCATGGGCGACAGGTTGGGCACCAGTCCCTGAAACGCCGTTGCAAATTTGCCAATATCGTGAAGGCTAAGACAAAAAGTGACCCACTGCCGCAACCAAACAGGTCCAACACCCAACTGCTTTGCCAAACGCAGACAGAGGGCTTTTTCAGGATCGAATAAGAACCATCCAACCGCCGCCACATCTAAACAATGATATGGCAGAAGGTGATAGCGGCCACCGTCTTTTTCGGCCTTGCCCCAGTATCGAAAATAGCTCGGTATTTCGCTCATCTTCCCCCCAACCTAATCCACACCTGCGCTGCTATCTTTGCGTCTTCAAGGGCACGGTGGCGACCTTGCATATTCACTGGTATGCCAAGGTGTCGGGCTACTGTCTCCAGCTTGTAGTCGGGCAGGGCAGGATATTTTTTCCGGCTCAGCTTCAGGGTGCATTTGTGACGATTGATTAACGTATGTCCCACACGCCAGTATTCATACCTGAGAAACCAAACATCGAATTCTGCATTATGGGCAATCAAAGTGCTATCTCCCATGAACTCCTTGAATGAGGCCAAGACCTCTTCAAACTTTGGTTGGCCTGCGAGCATCTCCGCTGTGATGCCGTGAACCTTCTGTGCTTCTTTTGATATTTTTTTGTCTGTAAAAATAAGACTGTTGAATTCTTCCCCCATGCTATCCCCGTTCACGATAACCGCCCCGATCTCAATAATTCTGTCGCCCTTTGCGGCGAACAATCCCGTTGTTTCCAGATCAAATACTACATACCGCAGCGTATCCTTATTGAATTTCCTCGTTGCTTCAACCGCTTCAGCGTTCTCATGCTGAATTTTCATTATTAAAACCCGCCTCCCCGTGTTCGTATAAAAAACTCTACAATTGTATACTGATAAATTCAAACAAAATCTAATTATATGGAGATTATACTCTGCGTCACTGACAACTGTATGTCAGTGGGAAAAAATAATTGTTCAAACCGAAAAATAGTTCAAACCGATTAGAATAAGAGTTCAAACCGTTTAAGCCGTTTAAACTGTTTAAACCGCTTGAACTGCTTAAACTGTTTGAACTTCTTCTTCTACTTGAACTGTTTGAACTTCTTCTCCTACTTAAACTGTTTCCCTATCCACTTCGTTAAATATTTCTTCAAGTTCTTTTTTAATGCTTTTTTGATTCGTTGTTTTGTATTTTGCGCCTCTGAATGGGGATTCCTTTAAGTAGCTCATGAAGTTGTGTATCATAATGGAAAGTTTTTTTAATCTATCGATAAGTTTTTCGCATTCCTCTCTCTCCGCGTAACACTGATCTATGACGATGTAAAGCTGGCATCTTGCCTCTCCGCATGATCCCTTTGCTATTGAAAGATATTGCAAAAATTCCTGATTGCCGCCGCGCTCATAACCCTCAGCTATATTAGACATTATTGAAACGGATGCCCTTCTGATTTGATTGCAAAGGCTAAAATCCTTTGAAAGCGCGGGCTGTTTTGTTATGTCATATATTTTGTTAGTAAGTCTCCGTGCTTCCTGCCAGATTTCAAGGTCTTCAAAATATTTTGCAGCCATTTTCCCTCCTGAAGAAATAGTTCAAACCGATTAAAATAAGAGTTCAAACCGTTCAAGATGGTTCAAACCGTTTAAAATGGTTCAAACCGTTTAAGATAAAAGTTTAACCGTTCAAGCCGTTTAAACTGCTTGAACTGCTTGAACTTTTTCTTCCTCTTGAACTGCTTGAACTTTTTCTTCATTTTGAACTGCTTGAACTTCTTCTTCCTCTTGAACCGTTTGAACTTCTTCTTCCTCTTGAACCGTTTGAACTCTATCTGTCCTCACACCTGCGGGCGCGGTCTATTGCCTGTTATTTTCTCAGGTGCAGTTTCCGGTGCTTTTTGTGCCTGAAGTTCAACTGAAGCGAGGAACGCACGTAATTCTTCAATGAGTGTTTGAAGATCATCCTTTGTGTACATCCCAGTTTTTTCTTCAAAATATGTTTTTGTGGTATGCAGAGATGCTACCTTTATTTTCATTGGTATGGGTTTAGGTTCTGTTTTGGGTTTCCTTCTTTTATATGCTGTAAGCTTTTTTTCGAGCACCGCATTGGTGACTGGGGTCTCCATTACTTCATCAAAAATGGTAAAAAAGTCAGGACTTCCAAGATTAGCGGAGAAAAGATATCCCTGGGAAACAGGCAATTTTCCAGTCGAAATTACGTCCTGAATTTTAGGAACCAGTTTTAAGAGGGATATCATGTTAAGCAGCGTCCTTGTTGTCTTTCCGACGATTTCAACAATTGCCGAAACTGTTTCGGCAAATTCTCCAGGTAGGTCCCCAGGCCTCCTATCGTAACTCACGAGAGCAGCCATTACCTCATCAACATTGTATACAATACCCGGATGTTTAGCCTGAATAAATGCAAGTATTCCTTTGGCCTGATCTATAGAATTTAAGTCTTCACGCTGCAAGTTTTCCACTAACTGGTATGCCAGGATTTCATCTTTTTGGGTGATTGTGTTGACGATACGTGCCGGGATGGATTCTAAGCCCAGCTTTTGTGTTGCCAGATAGCGGCGTTCTCCGCAGAGCAGCAGGTATTTGCCGTCTTTAGGCGTTACAAGGACAGGCTCAAGAACGCCCCGGTCTTTGATTGATTCCATAAGCGCTTTGAAGGATTCGCTTTCCATATCAATGCCTGACCGAATCTGTTCTTCCACAATAATGCTTCCCAAAGGCAGATACAAAAATTCCGGACTTTCCACTGTTTTCTTTGTTGCCATCTAATACCCCCTTTTTATATTGTTCAAACTGTTCAAACCGTTTGAACCGCTTGAACCGCTTGAACGGTTTGAACTATCTTAAACGGTTTGAACGGTTTGAACTATCTCTAAGCCACTATAATAATAAAGAATAATTCAAAATAAAATATGAAAGCATTATTGTCAAGACTAAATAGTTTCCATCCGGAAACTCCGGATGAGAAACTATTGGTTCCCGAATCAGAAAGGAGGATTTTTTCGTTCCGGCAAGAAAATTAAGGTATTGCGCGGAGGCGTACAACACGTACACCGCACAAGAAAGACCGCAGATTGACGCCGCCGGGGCGGAAAAGGACCCTTTCCGGACGGGAACTAATTACACTGTAAATTCGTTCCCTAATTCATCCCGTGAACAGATATTACTCCAGCATTTTCATAGTTTTACAAGAAGCCCATTGTTTTTTAAACATGTTGAATGGTATAAAAAGACAAATGAACCTCCCCGCAGCAGAGCTATGGGGTATCAGAGGAATGAGGCCACATAATTATGCCCCCTCACCCTGCCCTCTCCCACAAGGGGCGAGGAAATGTGGTTACCCCGCAGCAGAGCTGCGAGGAATCATCAGATTGAGACACTCTTTGGATGAAGTATTCTCTCCCTGATTGCAAAGATATAAAAAAAGGAGGTTGAGGCATCGCTATGAACGAGCAAGCTATATTATTGAATGAACAGGAATTTTCAAAAAGGACGATTGAAATATTGCGCGAAATCAGGACGAGGCATCCCCTGATTCATCATATAACAAACTTTGTCGTTATGAACAGTACAGCGAATGTGACGCTTGCCATAGGCGCATCGCCTATTATGGCGCATGCTCACGAAGAAATGGAAAATATGTCCTCATTTGCAGGCGCGCTAAATTTGAATATCGGGACATTGACGCCTTATTGGGTGGATTCAATGATTATCGCCGGGAAAACAGCAGGAAAAAGAGGTATACCGATTGTACTGGACCCGGTGGGTTCAGGGGCGACTCCTCTGAGGACTGAAGCTGTTAAAAAAATTATTGCTGAAGTGCCTGTAACAATTATCAGGGGTAATGCCTCTGAGATAATGTCTTTGTTCGCGCCTGAAGAAGAGATTAAAATCCGAGGAGTGGATTCACTTGAAACAGTTGATGCTGTTCGTGACGGCGCGCACCGATTGGCCGGTATATTAAAAAAAGTAATCGCCATAACCGGCGAGGTTGATTTTATCACCAACGGTGAACAAGCAATTGAGGTACACAATGGACATCCCATGTTCGGACTGGTTACCGGTACCGGGTGTGCTGCAACCACTGCGATTTCATGTTTTTGCGCAGTTGAACCTGATCCTCTTACGGCAGCGGCAGCAGCTCTCGGTTATTATGGCCTTGCCGGAGAAGAAGCAGCCCGAATATCAAAAGGACCGGGGAGCTTTCAGGTTGCTTTATATGATTCACTCTATAACCTTTCCGAAGATACAATGCTTGAAAAGCTTAAAATAAAGCCGGTAATGAACCTCCCCCAGCAGAGCTATGGGGTATCAGAGGAATGAGGCCACATAATTATGCCCCCTCACCCTGCCCTCTCCCGCAAGGGGCGAGGGAATGTGGTTACCTCGCAGCAAAGCTGCGAGGAATCATCAGATTGAGAAAAATATAACAAACATTATGAGAAAGCCATTATTACATGATTTCCGGCTGTACTTAGTAACAGATCCTGTTTTAAACAGAGGATATTCCGTGCTTGAGCAGGTAAGCCTTGCGCTTCTGGGAGGGGTAAAAATCATCCAGATAAGAGACAAAGGACTGCCCGCAGAGGACTTTATCAAACTGGCTTCGGATGCGCTTAAGATTACCCGCGCCGACAATGGATTTTTGATTATTAACGATGCTGTTGAAGTCGCAAAGGCCGTAGGAGCCGACGGGATTCACCTGGGTCAGGAAGATATGCCTATTAAGGAAGCCCGAAAGATAATGGGAAATGATGCCGTTATCGGAATATCTGTTAAGACCGTTGATGAGGCTATTCGCGCTGAAGAGGATGGGGCGGATTATTTGGCGGTCAACGGTGTTTTCCCCACTGCCACCAAAGAAGACCTGGGTTACTGCGTCGGTCTTGAAGGCGTAACCCACATACGGCAATGCACCCGTCTTCCCCTTGTCGGAATCGGCGGGATTAATCTGCATAATTGCCGCAGCGTTATCGAAGCAGGAGCGAATGGGATAGCCGTTGTGACTGCCATTACCATGTCCGACAATATTCCTCAGACCTGCCGGTCTTTTCTTGAGCTGATTGATATTTAGTATTTTTGGCTGTACGATGAAGAAAGGTGCGTACTATCAATGTTGCCAAGCTTGAGGTAATATTCCGCTTCCTCTGCCCTACCCCTTTTTTTTGCTCCATTGGCAACTATCCGGCATTTTATTTTCAGTTCTTCTTCTGCCTTTATTTTTTGTATTTCATTCAATATCCCACTTTTTAATAAATTGTCAAGGCTTTGAATTCTGAATTTATCCATTGCTTCATAGCTTCTTGAAAGTTGATCATCGTGTCCGCCTCTCTTGATAATCAGAGGGCGTTCAATGAACAGAACAGGATGCCGTGCAGTAATTCGAAGCCATAGATCATAGTCTTCACAAACAGGCAGGGATTCATCAAATAAACCGACTTTATCGAATATCTCCCTCTTTATGACAACTGAGGACGGGCTTATAATGCAAAGAGGCAGGCATTGCTCAAAAATATGGCCTGAATATTTTTTGTGTTTTAACTTCTGGTTCATCCTTTTTCCGTTTCTTATCCAGATTTCGTCTGTGTAGGAAATGGAAAACCCCTCTTCTTCCATCCTCTTCATCTGCGTAGACAGCTTGCCTTTCATCCATTGATCGTCCACATCGAGAAAAGCAATGTAGTCACCCTGGGCGACTTCGATGCCCTTATTCCGCGCGCTGCTGATTCCGCCGTTCTTTTTCCAGACATACTTTACAGGCAGTCCTTCAATTTCTTTGACAGACTCATCCGTGGACCCGTCGTCAACAACTATCACTTCCTTATCCTGATAATCCTGATTCAGAACTGAAATAGCCGCTTCTTTAAGGAACTGACGTCTATTATAGGTTGTTATTATTACAGATACTGTGTTGTTCACGATTATGCAATATCCTCCACCTTACTACCCCCTCACCCTGCCCTCTCCCGCAAGGGGCGAGGGGAATATGGGCACTCCGCAACATGAGATTGGAGGGAATATGGACACCCCGCAGCATGAGCTGGGAGGGAATATGGGCACTCCGCAGCATAAGTTTGGAGGGAATACGGGCGCCTCGCAGCATGAGCTGAGAGGAATCCATTGATTGAAGCTATAATAGTTTAAATTGTGATTTGTGGACCATAAATCGTAAGCAGAAATCACGCTTTATTCAATTGAAGTTTTATTTTTATTATTCGCGGACCTTTTGATAAATCAACATCCCAGACAGGCATAAACATCGTGCTTTGATAATTTCTTTCAAACCCGCTCTCTGATAACGAAACAACCTCTACCGGATGGGTCCATATAACGGATGGATCATCAAAATCAAGCGAAACATCAATATGCTGGTAGGGATCATGGAACATTACACTTCTTGCCGGCTTCAGTTCGCCCTGGGTTTCAAGAGAAAACCTTTCTCCTCCCATCTCAGCATATCTGTCGCCGCCGCTTCCAAGAAAAGAGAAATTGAATTCTACACCCAGACTGAAGGGCTCATTAACGTCGCCTTCAATTATATATTCTACAAAGATTGCGTTTTCACCTTTACCCATGACAACGTCTTTTTTTATTTTTAATGCAATGTCCTGCCCATCCTTCCGGAAACGGCCCTTCCTTTCCATGGAAAGTCTCACATGGTTCTTTTCTTCATTTATTACAGCGCTATAAGGTTCTTTTACAAAATCACCGGGTTCCGGATAGCTGCTTTTATAAAAACTGTCAAATTCAACATCTTTCCCCATTATATGGTCAATAAATGAGGCCCTTCTGTACCAGTCGTAATGGAGGTACTTATCGAGACCCTCTTCCTTGGCAATCACCATATCATGAATCGTCTTTGTCCCGTCTGCAATATCAACTGATGCGGCAGCCTTTATCTTATCGTGATAGCCTTCATACCTTCTCTGAAGCGTCGCCATAATATTTACAGAAGATGGCTTATAATCAAGCTCATAGAGAACACCGCCTTCCTTCAGAGAAAAATATGCTTTTATGCCATTATTATTGATAATAGCTTCATCGTAGCCATCCATATTTATATCTTTCAACACACCTTCAACAAAGGGTTTCTTTGATTCCAGTAATTTTTCCGCTTCAATAAGATGCTCATACACGGATGCGCGCAGATGCGGGAGATACAGCCCGCCGAATACTCCATGCCAGTAGCTGTCATTGCTTTGTCCCATAAAAACATGTTTTCTGGCTTCTTCATTGCTTCCGGCTCTTTGCGTTACATCGAGCATCTTTTTGTGCATATCATTGCTCTCATCGTATTTAATGAGAAAATATTTGAAATAACCGCCCTTTAAAAAATCTTTATAGCTCTCATCAGCACAATTAATACAGGTTTCATATCTTCCCGATATGCATGACGGCAGACACCATTCCGACATTTCTTTATAGGAATTGCAGTTAAGGTATATCCGCCCTTTCGGCGGTTTCATAGACATATATTCACTGAATGTAGTTGTTTTTAACCATGCCTTGTTTTCATTAAGATAGTTAAAAAATCTTCTCAGCCAGCCGTTTGTGTAAACATGGTCATACGTTCCGGGCCAAAGGCCGAATTTTTCACCATCATCACCGAAGACCGCCAGATCCCCTCCCCTTTCTTCAACGCCTTTGAAGTATTCATCAATCTCCTCAACAGGTTTAAAGGGAATCGCGTACCTTAAAGACTCCAGCCCTGGAAAAATAAATAATTTATTGCCTTCATGCTCTGTGACAAAATAACCGTAAAGGTCTTCATCCGCTACACCGACAGACTTGAAATGGTGATCGTCTACAAGTGTGTAAAGGATATTCGCTTTATTCATGATTTTCGGCATATACGGCTCATACACCCTTTCTGCAAGCCACATACCTTTCGGCCTGGTTCCGAAAATACTTTCAGCATAGTCCATATGCATCTTGATTTGAGAAATTCCGTCGTCTTCGGGCAGAAATGACAGGATAGGCTCATACATGCCGCCTGAAACAATCTCTATCCGGTCTTCTTTTATAAGCCTTTTTAATAATTTGATATATTTCGGTTTATTTTGATTAAGCCACGACAAGAGATAGCCTGAAAAATGGAGGTTTATTTTAATATCAGCAAACTCATCCATTACTTCAAAGAAAGGCTTGTAAGACTTTTCATAAGCCTCTTCAAGGATGAAATCCATGTTTCCAACTGGTTGATGATTATGAATACAGATGATTAGATGCATTTTGCATCCTTATAAATAAAATGGCGGGGACGACGAGACTTGAACTCGCGGCCTCCGGCGTGACAGGCCGGCGTTATAACCAACTTAACTACATCCCCGCTTGAATGGTAGGCGGAACAGGTTTTGAACCTGCGACCCCCGGCTTGTAAGGCCGATGCTCTCCCGCTGAGCTATCCGCCCAAGTTGGGATAATATAGCAGGTTCACTTTCAAATGTCAAATTGTTCACAGCCAATTGTCTCCTGACAACAAAAGAAAAGTTAACGGACAGCAAAATATACAGTCATGTTTATATTCCATAATTTACTTCCATTCAAATTTCCGTTTTCAGGCTATCTCGGCTTCTTCTTCATATATAAAAATCGGTCGTTCCCGATTTACGATAACATCTTCATTTAAAACACACTCTTTTACGTTAGGAAGCTCGGGTATTTCATACATTACATCCAGCATAGCCTTTTCCAGGATGGAACGCAGGCCTCTTGCCCCTGTTTTTTTCTTCATAGCTTCTTTTGCGATTGCTCTTATAGCTCCCTCTGTAAAAGTAAGCTTTACGTTCTCCAGTTCAAAGAGTTTTCTGTATTGCTTCACAATGGCGTTTCTCGGTCTTTTTAATATTTCAACAAGTACATCTTCGGTGAGTTCGTCAAGTGTTGCTATTATCGGCAGTCTCCCTATGAATTCCGGGATAAGCCCGTATTTTAAGAGATCTTCGGGCTGGATTTCTTTGATAAGTTCAGAATATCTCTTGTCGCGTCCACCCTCTACATCAACTCCAAAGCCTAAACCTTTCTTTCCGATCCTGTTGGCAATAATCGAATCTATACCGTTGAAAGCGCCGCCGCATATAAAAAGTATATTGGACGTGTCTACCTTGATGTATTCCTGCTGAGGATGCTTCCTGCCGCCCTTTGGCGGTATATTTGCGACCGTACCTTCAATAATCTTTAAAAGTGCCTGCTGAACGCCCTCTCCCGATACATCTCTCGTTATCGACGGGCTGTCGGTCTTCCTTGATATCTTATCAATCTCATCTATATAGACAATGCCTTTTTCAGCCTTTTCCACGTTATAATCGGCAGCCTGGAGAAGATACAATATAATGTTTTCAACATCTTCACCGACATATCCTGCTTCTGTAAGCGTTGTTGCGTCGGCTATTGTAAAAGGCACATGAAGAACTCTTGCCAATGTCTGCGCAAGAAGTGTCTTGCCTGAACCTGTCGGACCTATTAACAGAATATTGCTTTTCTGAATCTCGACTTCATCAAAGGTAAGCCTGGACTCTATTCTTTTATAGTGGTTATAGACGGCCACGGAAAGGGTCTTTTTTGCGTAGTCCTGTCCGATAACGTATTCATCGAGAAGTTTTCTGATTTCATGAGGTTTCGGTATGGATGTTTTGATATAGTCAAATCTCTCTTTTTTAACCTCTTCCTGAATAATCTCGTTGCATAATCCGATGCATTCATCGCAGATATACACCATGGGGCCTGCGATAAGTTTTTTTACCTCATCCTGGCTTTTTCCGCAAAATGAACAGTACAATTTCATTGTCCTGCCATTGGATTTTTTAATCATCGTCATTTTCTTTTCTCCACAATTTCATCAATAATACCATATTCTTTAGCTTGTTCAGGGTTCATATAAAAATCCCTTTCCGTATCAAGGGAAATTTTCTCAATCGGTTGTCCCGTATGTTCTGTAAAGATCGTGTTAATCTCGTCGCGCATCCTCAGAATCTCTTTCGCCTGAATGTTGATATCTGTAGCTTGTCCCTGAACGCCGCCAAGCGGTTGATGTATGAGTATTCTTGAATGAGGAAGGGAGAATCTTTTACCTTTTGCGCCCCCTGTAAGGAGAACAGCCCCCATGCTTGCTGCCTGGCCGACACACATCGTTACTATCGGGGATTTCACGTACTGCATTGTATCATATATGGCAAGACCGCTTGTTATATGTCCGCCGGGAGAATTAATATAGAGATATATATCTTTTGACGGATCTTCGGATTCAAGGTAAAGAAGCTGCGCTATGATAATATTCGCAACATTATCGTCAATAGCTGTCCCGAGAAAGACAATCCTTTCTTTCAGGAGCTTTGAATATATATCGTAAGCCCTTTCTCCTCTTCCATCCTTCTCTATGACAATTGGTACAAGATTCATTCCTTCTCCTTAATAACGGCATTCTCTCTTAAAAAATTAACTGTTTTTTCCTGCAAAATACTGCCTTTTACATAGCCCATAAGTCCGTTCTTTTCATAAAAACTTATCACATCGTCGTAAGGCCTTTTTGTTTCTTCGGCAAGCTTCTTCATTCTTTCATAGACGTCGCTTTCATCCTGTTTTATTCCTTCTTTTTCAGCTATCTTTGAAAGCAGTATCTCTCCTTTAATCCTGTCCTCAGCTTTTTTCTCAAAATCCAGTCTGATATTTTTTTCAAAACTCTGAAGGTCCTCGGCAGCAAAACTATTTACGTCAAATTGTCCCAACGCTTCATTCATCATGGCTTCAATCCGTTTTTCGCGAAGCCTCTCCGGAACAGGTATATCGGCGCTGCTAATCAGAGTCTCCACTATTTTCTGTGATATAAACTGATTTCTTGAATTCTCTTTTTCCTTTTTAATTTCTTCTTTCAAACCTTCTTTAGCCTTTTCCATATCCTCGAAATTAATGTCTTTTGCAAATTCATCATTTATCTCGGGGAGCTTCTTCTCGCGAATTTCCTTAACCGTTACTTTAAAAACAATTGTCTTCTTTGCAATACTTTTATTCGGGTAATCCTCAGGAAAATCTACGCTTACATCTTTCTCTTCACCGGATTTCATGCCGTAAATTTCATTTTCAAACTCAGGCATTGCCTGAGGAGAGCCAAGCTCCATAGGATAACCTTCAGTGACTATATCCTTTACGGGTTTACCGTTCAAATACCCCTGGTACTTAATAATAACAAAATCACCCTTTTGCGCCTCTGCATCAGGTTCTTTTGTTAACATCTGTGCATGCATTTCTCTTAAACTTTCCAACCTTTTATCTACATCTTCATCCGTCACTTTAATGGCCTCAGCCTCAACCTCAACACCCTTATAAACAGGCATCTCAATTTCAGGCGTTACTTCACATTCAAGCGTATAGCCATGACGTTCGTTATCTTCTAAAAATTCAACAAAGGGCTCCACAAGCGGTTCAATTTTTGCTTCAGAAAGAGCATCCGCCATTGAAACCTCTATAAGTTTCTTTTTCACTTCTTCATCAATATAATCCTTATAATATGTTGTCAGAATTGACCTTGGAATCTTTCCAGGTCTGAAGCCTTTTATTTTTGCATGTTTTTTCAGCTCTTCATATAACCCTTCCCTTATTTCAGCAACCTTCTCTTCGGGGAATATAACCTCAATCTTTTTTTTCACACGATCAATTTCTACCACTTCTACTTTCATCCAAATCCTCCATTGTCAGATGGTGTATTATAAACACAACTTCCCAAATTATCAAGATATTTCGGGGGATGACGCAAGCTTTGGCCGGCAGGCCGCCACAGAGAAACCCGGCCCGCTTTATAAAATACATACCGGATAAAAATATTCAGGGGATTATTAAACTCTGGTATACTATTGTCATATGTCACAAAAAGAACATTCAACAACATCTATCTGGAGTCCCCTTAAACAACCTATTTTCAGGATGCTCTGGATTACAAATGTAGTATCGCTGGTAGGAACCTGGATGCATGAGGTCGGTGCTTCCTGGCTTATGATAACCCTTGCGCCGTCTCCCTTTATGGTTGCCATGGTACAAACAGCGACCACTCTGCCGTTTTTTCTGCTTGCTTTGCCTGCCGGTGCATTGGCAGATATTTTCGACAGGAGGCGTCTTCTCCTTATTGCGCAGATATGGATGCTCTGCGTATCCGCTGTTTTGGGTATATTAACAACAGCGGATTTCACAACACCATTAATTTTACTTTTCTTTACTTTTTTTCTCTCTTTAGGGGCTGCAATAAATGCCCCTGCCTGGCAGTCTGTAATCCCGGAACTGGTTCATCGCGATGACATGCCGGCAGCCATCACATTGACTTCTGCCGGGTTTAACATAGCAAGGGTAGCCGGTCCGGCACTTGGCGGCATCATAATATCAGCCATAGGAATAGGGGCAACCTTTATCTTAAACGGCATCTCTTTTCTCGGAGTAATTATTGTTTTAAAAGTCTGGCGCAGGGAGCAAAAGAAAAATATGCTTCCGGAAGAACGCTTTATCAGCGCGATAAAAACAGGAATAAGATACGTGAAAAACGCACCCCAAGTACAGTCGGTGCTTGTCCATATAATATTTTTTGCTGCTTTCAGCAGCTCTCTATGGGCTTTTCTTCCAATTATAGCTCAAAAAGATCTTGGTTTGAGTTCATTCGGCTATGGAGTTTTAATGGGTCTTTTCGGCATGGGCGGACTTTCAGGGGCGCCTCTTCTTCACTGGCTGAGAAACAGGATTTCCTTGAATCTTCTTGTATTAATCGCTGCAAACATATTTGCAATGGCCATACTATCACTTGCTCATATCAGATCAATCATTTTACTCGGTATAACCATGATTGCCGGCGGCATAGCCTGGCTGATACTGCTTTCTGTATTCAATGTGGCAGTTCAGGCTGTAATACCTGCCTGGGTGAGAGGCAGGGTTTTATCCGTATACCTGCTTATTTTTTTCGCAGGCATGTCTATCGGCAGTTTTATATGCGGAATAATGGCTACATGGATAGGCATACCTTCAACTCTCACTATCATGTCATTATTCCTTGTAGCAAGCGCTTTCTTTACCTGGCGCTTCAAGCTTAGCAGCGGTGAAGGGCTTGATCTCACCCCATCCCAGCATTGGCCGGCATTGGCTGTTTCAAGCGAACCTGAAACCGATGATGGGCCGGTGCTTATTATTGTGGAATACTGCGTTGACCCGTCACATTCAAAGGAGTTCATACAGGCAATGAAGGCATTAAAGATGATACGGCGAAGAGACGGTGCAATAAAGTGGAACCTCTTTCACGATATAGCAAATCCAAAAAATTATACCGAGTCCTTTATAGTTGAATCATGGGGAGAACATATGCGTCAGCATGAACGCATGACTGTATCAGACCATGAAATATGGGATATCGCCAGATCTTTCCACACCGGTTCCGAACCCCCCTTAGTCAAACATTTTATCGCAGAGAGCGGCGTAAATTAAATAACCCGCACCGCGACACTCTCTTTTCCCGCAGGCCTGTTTTTCATTTTTGTGTTTGGACAATGGCATGGAGTATGCAATTGGCTTGCGCCTTGCTGTATGACACAGAATGTATGCCAGTGGTAATTCCCCATGCACCCGGCTAACAAAGGTCTGCCTTGCAGATATTCAACTCTGATTTAACTTTGTTTTATAATCTCAAGAAAACGGGCGGGATTTACAATCTTTATTCCTTCAAACTCACACAGATCAAGAAGGTGGGCGTCACCTGATACAATGTAGTCGGCTTTGGCCTCTGTGGCACATTCGAGAATCATATTGTCGTAAGGGTCTGATGTCATCACGACAATTCGGCACTCAGGTACTACAATATCGCAAAGAGATTCCAGCTCATTAGAAATATTGCGAACAACCTGCGGAGACATCCCGAACTTTTTTCTACAGAGTACACCTTCAAGTTCGTCCAGAATCTCTCTTGACAGGATAAGATTGACTGACCCTTCAAAAATACTTTCCATAATCTTTCGTGGTTTGCCGCCAAAAACAATGGCAGAGATCAGGACGTTTGTATCAAGAACAATCTTTATCAAGGCTTTCGTGGCCCTTTATCTTTGCGGTATGCCTGGATTTCTTTTTCAATATCATCCTCTTTCAGAGCATCTTTTACGGTTTGCGTTTCTCCGAAGTTAAAAATATCCTTCCATTTCTTCTTGCGCTCAATATACATACGTGCAGCTTCACGAATCAACTCAGACCGCGACCGTGATTCTTCCCTGGCAACCTCGTCTATCAAGCCGAGGAGTTCTGTCTGAAAGGAGATATTCACCGTACTTGTCTTCATATCAGCACCTCCTGATAATAATTTACATACAAAGATTGTATATTGTCAACTTGATATCAAGAAAAGGTGTCTAAATATAGAAGGGATGTCCGTCAATCCGCGATTTAAGGCCTTTGCAATAGTGCCCAAACCGCTACTCTCCGTCATTCCGGCGGAAGCCGGAATCCAGTGAATTCAATTACTTCTGGATACCGGTGCTTGTACCCTCCAGGGTATTCACTGGTATGACGATATTTTGGAGTTTTGCAAAGGTCTCTATTTCTTTTTTTTGTTCTTTTGTTCGGCCAATAGCACGGGAGCTGAGTGTGGCGGGCATTGCATTGAAGAATACAATTGGATTATGCTTCGCTTTATGACTTGAAAAGTATGTCATAGATGTCTATTCCCTTCAGCCAAGCATATTTGATGCCCCTGATATCAAGAAATTTATTGAAATAATAAAGAACGTATTTTTTCTCCCCATCTGCAAAGTATTGTCTGTATTAGCTTTGCGGCTAATTATGGATTTGCCGACACATTGTCGGCAAATTACTGGAGGGGATCTTTGGATATTACATTTAAGAAATGTCCGATATCCAAATATTTCATTAATAGATCAATAAGTTTACTTCACGAAGCAGCAACCGCGTAGTTTCCCAGAGGCAAGGGCTACCGGTTAAAATGTGCTTTTTTGCCCTTAATGGGATGATTATTTTTGTCACCTACAAGTCGAGTATACGGCATTTTCAGTAAATTTAATGAATATTTATTGTAATCATCAATCCGGCTAAATCTCAGGTTATAGCAGCTTACGAATGGTTATCAATGGATCAAAATGAATTTCTTCGACAAATAATTGGCATGTTGGTATATTAATCAACAATAATAGAGAGGTTGGTACATGATAAGTTTTGAAGAAGCAGAAATAAGAAGCAGAATAATTAAGGCGCTGGCACATCCGGTAGGATTGATGATTGTTGAGGTGCTTAAGGATGGAGAAACTCCTTTTGGGGTTATTCCAACAAAGGTACGAAAACTCTCATAGGATTTTTGATTCGCAGTATTAACGGCCAGTATTAAGCAATACCTGCCCCGAGGCTTTTGGAGACCCATCGCCATTAACATACTCATACAGCGTGGTTGTAGTAATTCCCAAACGCCTTGCCACATCCGCTGCAACCGAGTCTGGATCTGCCATTGCAGTCATCGCCATCTGTAAGACGGTTCTGGTCATTTTACGTGGTCGACCTCCTTTTCTACCCCTTGCTCGGGCAGCTGCAAGGCCAGCTTTTGTCCGCTCTGTAATAAGTTCGCGTTCGAACTCAGCAAGGGAAGCAAATATGCCGAAACACAGTCTCCCGTTCGAAGTCGTCGTGTCGATCTCTGCTCCGGCACCGCTCAATACTTTGAAACCTACATTATTTTGACGTAGCCCGTCAACTGTGTTTATCAGGTGCTTTAGATCCCTGCCGAGCCGGTCAAGCTTCCATACTACCAGAGTGTTTCCCGGTTGCAGAGCCTTCAGGCATGCCTGAAGTCCCGGGCGATTATCCTTGCGGCCTGAATCGAGGTCCTCGAAGATTCTTCCTGCTTTTACGCCTGCCGCAAACAAGGCGTCTCTCTGAAGATCTAAACATTGAGAGCCGTCCTGTTTTGAAACGCGCATGTAACCGATAAGCATTGATACCCTCCTGCCGTAAGAAAACTTCAGAAACATCATACAACCTTGCGTTGTTTTTCTCAACGGGTTTTATTGCGGTTCTTCGCTCAATAAAGGTATATATAATACCATACAAGAAAAACGGTCGTTTTTCTGGTTGTCTCTTTAGGAGACTGACAATGCCAAGAATGCAAATCCTCGGTACCGTCGAGCAGGAATCTTTCGATACGCCTCCCGATTTCAACAGTTACCAGCGCAAGCAGTTTTTTAGTTTTTCCTCCGGAATACTGCAGCTTGCCGACCAGCGCCGAACACCCGTCAACAAACTGTATTTCCTGCTCAGCGCAGGCTATTTCAACTATGCAAAACGGTCAACGAATTGATCATATACCTTGATGAGTACATTTCAAGCATCATGTCTGCAATCAAAGAAATCACCGAGGATGCACAACTCGACGACTCAAATAAAATTGACAAAATCCAGTCGCTTCTTGAGACCCGTGTGACGTGCGAAAACCGGTATGAAAAAGAACTCGCCCATTTGAAGGAGAACATCGAAGATGAATCTGACAACAGTGGTTTCTACCGCATTCTGGAAGCGAGGTCCATCCGCATCCAGAACCGTGTCAACCCGATCATCAAGGCAATTGACTTCTGTGGGGAGCCGAATGTCGAGCATCTGCTCGACGCCATCCAGCATTTCAAGGAGAAAGACGGTTCAATTGACAGGAATGCACCCACAGAATTTTTGAAGATGGCAGAACGCAAAGCCATTTACGACAGGGGCGGACAGTTCAGGGTATCTCTCTATTCAGCCGCGAACGGTGGGAGCGTGACAGAGAGGCATTGCTTGAGCGTGCAAGCCTTATGGTGTTTGCCGAACCAAAAAAGGTTTTGAGTGAGCTCGATGAAGCCCTTTACCGACAATATGAAATTACCAACAAGCATATCCTTGATGGAGTAAACCCTTTTATAAGCTTCAACAAGAACGGTTTCTCCTTGAAAACACCGAAACAGGAAGAGGTTGAATCTGAAGACCTGCAGGAATTTTTCCCGGAACGGCGATATGTGCCGTTGCTTGAAATCCTCGCAACGGTAAACCGCTACAGCGGATTTCTTGATGAACTGCAAAACTGGCAGCAGCGGTATCACCGCAAGAAGCCTCCGTTAAAAACGTTCTACGCAGCCATCATTGGCCTTGGCTGTGAGATCGGCACCAAGAAGATGGCCAGAATCTCTCAACAGATCGTCGAGTCAGATCTGGACTGTACGGTCAACTGGTTTTTTTCGCCTGAAGGCCTCCATTCGGCCAACGATCGCATAACAAGCCTTATAAGCCGCATGGGTCTTCCGAACATTTATCGCAGGTCACAGGAACAGCTTCACACATCAAGCGACGGACAGAAGTTTGAGGTTTGCCGCGATTCCCTCAATGCGAACTATTCCTTCAAGTATTTCGGCAAGGGTAAAGGTGTCAGCGTTTACAGCTTTATTGATGAGCGTAACCTTTTGTGGCATTCGGTGGTATTCAGCGCTGCCGAAAGGGAAAGCGCGTATGTAATTGACGGCCTGATGCATAACGATGTGGTGAAAAGCGATATCCATTCGATGGATTCCCATGGTTTTTCTGAAGCAATCTTCGGGGCGACACACATGGTCGAAGTTTCTTATGCCCCGCGGATTAAAAACCTCAAACACCAGAAGCTGTACATCTTTAGAAGCCGAAGCAATGTAGATCGCTCCTCCTGGAAAATCGTCCCGTCGGGATATATCAAAAGCGATCTGATCGAACAAAACTGGGAGGACATCCTGCGCCTCATTGCCACAGTGAAGATGAAAGAGGTGACGGCCTCAGATCTCTTCCGCCGCCTGAACTCGTATTTCAGGCAACACCCATTGTATAGTGCCCTGAAAGCATTCGGCAGGATTATAAAATCGATATCTATCCTCAGATACATTGATGATGTCGAACTCAGGCAGGCGATAGAAAAATAACTCAACAAAATCGAACAATCCCACAATCTCACCCGTGGCGTTTCTGTGGGGAATCCCCGTGAACTTGTATATGCGGAGAAATACGAGCAGGAGATTGCTGAAGGCTGCAAACGGCTGATTAAAAATGCCATAACCTGCTGGAATTACCTGTACCTATCGCAGAAATTTGAAGAGGCCGAGAGTCCTGAGAAGTATCATGTATTATTATTGGCAATTGCAAATGGTTCTATTTCTGTCTGGCGGCATATCAACATGATCAGTGAATATGACTTCTCTGATGAAAAGCTGCAGGATTCGATAGGCATAAAGCCTCCAAAATTGATTGACTGAACGAGTATTTCAATTGGGAGTATGAGTAAACCTGAAATACCAATATTTGCTGAAAGTTATGAGAAACCCTATGAGAGTTTTCGTACCTTTGTTGGAATAACCCCGAGGTTACGATGAACATACAAGAGATAAGCGCGCACGAGAACATTTGTGTCATGGGCCTCGGGAAGGTGTATAGCGAATGCATAGGGGAACTGGAAGAAAATCTCTGCATTTCTTACATCTGCGACAACAATCCTTTATATGCCGACTCCGGAACGGCCTCCAAGTACAGGTTCCTGTTGCCGACAGAACTGCCGCAAATACCGGATGTATTTGTTATCGTAACTACTTCGTTAGAGAACTACCTTGTCCTTGACAACCAATTGACTGGATTGGGTATCCCCAATTGTTACGTTCTCTCCATACAGGACATCACTGTGTCAAGACCCGTGGTTCAGCTGTCAAAACTGACGCAAACCTACGAAGATAAATGGGGCAACGTTATCGAGATACCTAAGAGCGTTGTGGTGTCCAGGCAGTCGTTTGTGATGTTCGGCGATGATGCCAACAAACCCCTCCATTACGGCAGAGGACGGAACAACCGCCTGCGGATAGGAGAAATATGCCACGCTGGCCAATTCATTCGTCCTTGAATATTACGGCAGCGATTGTCGTGTGGACTTTGGGGATGACACAGTTTTCGGTCAGACGCATATCGTAATAGCTCAAGGGGTAATCATGCGGGTTGGCGACAGTTCTTCGTTTGAAGGCCTCTACGCAGTCATTTGCGAGGAAGGACACGTCACCATCGGTGAGGATTGTATGTTCTCTCATAACATACAACTATGGCAGACCGATGCACATCCCATTTTTGACAGAAAGACAGGGAAACGCATAAACAAGGGCAGGAGTATAACTATTGGGAATCACGTTTGGATAGGCACAAACGTCACATTGCTTGGCGGCGCGGATATAGGTGCTGGCTCCATCGTTGGGGCACACAGCGTCACGAGCAACAGATTTCCTTCCAACGTGGTTATTACCGGTAATCCTGCAAGGGTCATCAAAGAGGACATCATCTGGGCCAATGACCAGCTTTACCTTTCTGATATCAACACATTCGGCGACTGTAAGGACGATAATGTGATCAAGTTCATGGAGGGATCATGATAAAAAGTGATATTAAAAGTCTTGGAATTCTGGATTAAACAATTGACCAGTTTGAGTTTGATATTGGATCAGTTGTTGCTGATGAGGAGTTTAACAACAACGATCACAGGTCTGGATATGGGGCCAACTGTAAATATTCATGGTTCTGATCCTATTGCACAGTACAACGAAGGAATCGTTGCCGTGGTCCGATTTTTATCGACTGGTTCTCTTCTATAGCCTGGTTGATCCGAATAGTAGCTGTTAAGCTCTAACCAACCCACCCACGACCGGTAGAACTACTGGTCCAAAGTATTGCTTATAGCTTGCCGTGGGCTACCATTGAGAGAGTGAAGAGTTTAGCATAATCATGCCTTTAGGCTCATCAAGAAATCTCCCTATTACCCAGAAATTCAGACCCAATAACCCGGCTTTCACCTCAAAGGCGACGATATCGTCGAGATGAACGGCAATAAGCAACCCGCCTGAAGTCTGGGGATCATAAATAATATCATCCATAAAATCCTTACACTCACCGACTACATTGTTTTTATAAAAATCCCTGTTTTTTAAAAGTCCGCTTGGGATTATGCCGGATGCGACAAGCTCTTTCGCTTCCTCAAAATAGGGGATTTCATCGGGGAAAAGCTCAACGCCTATGTTTTCCTTTATCATTTCCTTAAGGTGGCCTATAAGCCCGAATCCGGTCACATCGGTAGCAGCATGAGTTCTCACGGAAAGCATGGCCCGCGATGCTTTATTGTTTAATTCGGCCATTGTTTCAATAACTCTCTTGACGCTGGCCTTGCTGACCATGTCCGACTTAATGCCTGTGTTTATAATGCCGTTGCCAAGGGGCTTGGTAAGAATAAGGACATCTCCTGCAATTGCACCTTCGTTCCGTATGATTTTGTCCGGGTGGATTATACCGGTCACGGAAATGCCGTACTTGATTTCCATATCGTCAACACTGTGTCCTCCCAGGAGGCTCACCCCGGCCTCTGCAAGTTTATCGGCTCCGCCTCTGAGGATTTCTTTGAGAATGGACTTATCGAAATGTTTTATAGAAAAACAGACAATATTTAGCGCAGTTTTGGGAGTTGCGCCCATGGCATAGATGTCGCTTAGGGCATTTGCGGCAGCTATGGCGCCGAATGCATATGGATCATTAACAACCGGTGTAAAAAAATCAACGGTCTGTACCAGTGCAATATCATTAGTTAATTTATACACTCCTGCATCTTCGAATCCCTCAATGCCGACAAGCACATTTTCGTCTCCGGGGATATCCAGACCGCTTAGGACATCGGCAAGATCCCCCGGACCTATCTTTGAGGCGCAACCGGCCTTCCGAACATATTTTGTCAATTCAAAATCCATGGAGAAAATACCTCATCAACAACTACATGAGCTTCCGCAGCCTGTGTTTTTCGAAAGCTCGGATTTTATCATAAACCCGGCGCCCATGGCTGATTCAATAAACTCAATATTGATGGGTTGCACTTCCTGAAACAACGTTTTTTCGATAATAAAATTGATGCCCTTCTCGTTAAAGACTTCATCATTTTCCAGCTGTTCATCCAGAGCCATACCCAAGGAAGGGCCTGAACAGCATCCGCCTTCCGTCTTCATAATTCTTACAGAAACTGAACCTTCTTTTCCTTCAAGCAACTGCTTTATTGCTTCGCCTGCCTTATCTGATACTTCAAACATATCTTGACTCCTTTAAATAAATTCGTTATCGCTGCAAAAGCGATAAACGTGTGATTAATTTTAAGCATTTATGCAATTTTTATCATAAAGCCATATTTTCCTGCATACGTTAAAACGTGGCAGACTTATCTTTTCCCTATCCCTTCTTCTCTTCAGGATGTGCAGGGAACCCGGCAAGTGCTTCGGTTAATACAAATGCTGCCTGCAATGCCTCTGTAGGACATAAGGGAAAGCATTCTTTGCAGTTCCAGCATTCTTTGGATGCTATCTCCGGGATAAAACAGATTTCCTTGCGTATTCCCCTGTCTACAAACCCGATAGCATTTGCCTTTTTCACTTCAGCGCAGTATCTTACACAGAGACCGCAATGAATACAGAATGAAGGCTCTTTTTCAAAACGGTTTCTGTCTGCACCGTATTCTTTTGCCAGATCCTGGAGATCAAAGGCATCCGGTGCATGGGCCATCTGGAGCTCTATTATCATTTTACGGATTCTGTCTACCTTTTCAGAACGGGTTCTTACGATTATGTTCTTTTCTACGGGATATACACAGGAGACAACAAGCTTTGTCCAGCCCTTGACTTCCACTTCTACGATACAGAGTCTGCAACCCCCGAAGGGCTCCAGCTTCTCATGGTAGCAGAGGGTGGGGATATATATGCCTGCGCTTTTTGCTGCTTCCAGAAGGGTCATCCCTTCTTTTGCTTTAACTTCTTTTCCATCAATCTGGAAGAGGATTTCACTCATCTTTCTTACCCCCTCTGACTATCGTTCGCTGCTCTTCAGGAATAGGGGGCGGAACCGGCACTCCGGATATCTTCGTTATTGCACGAAACTTAGGAGGACAAACTTCAAAACAGGTTCCGCACTTCGTGCATTTCTCCTGATCTACGATGTGTATCTTATTCTTGCCGCCTATAATGGCATCTGATGGGCATTTCCTGGCACAGGTCGTACAGGCGCTGCATTTGGTGGGGTCAATATAAAAATTGATTAACTCTTTACATGACAGTGCCGGACATCTCTTTTCTTTGACATGCGCCTCATATTCATCTCTGAAGTACTTTAATGTACTGAGGAATGGGTTAGGTGAACTCTTACCGAGAGCGCAAAGGGCTGCTTCTATGGCTGTTTCGGAGAGCGCCTCCAGAAGTTCGATATCGCCTTCTTTTCCTTTTCCCTTGGTTATATTTGTAAGAAGCTTTAACATCTGCCTCATGCCTTCACGGCAGGGGACACATTTACCGCAGGATTCATCCGTTAAGAAATCAAGGAAGTACCGGGCAACATCTACCATGCAGGTATCTTCATCCATGACGATCATACCGCCGGAACCCATCATGGAACCTGCCTTGGTGAGTTCATCAAAACCAACGGGAAGATCCAACTGGTTCTCAGGGATACATCCGCCTGAGGGTCCTCCGGTCTGCACTGCTTTAAATTTCTTCCCTCCGGGGATGCCGCCGCCTATTTTAAAGATAATATCTTTGAGCGGTGTGCCCATAGGCACTTCAACAAGACCGGTATTGGTTATTTTACCGACAAGGGAGAAAATCTTTGTTCCTTTGGAGGTTTCTGTTCCTATTTTTGTAAACCAGTCAGCTCCCTTATTGATAATAAGGGGAACGTTTGCCCAGGTCTCAACATTGTTGAGAACACTGGGTCTGCTCCAGAGTCCTACGACATTGGAACGGACATACTTGGGTCTGGGCTCTCCGGCTCTTCCTTCTAATGCGGTCATAAGAGCAGTTGATTCACCGCAGACAAAAGCACCTGCACCCTGGTGAACTTTAACGATAAAATCATATCCTGAACCGAGGATGTTCTTACCGAGAAGGCCGCATTCTTCAGCCTGTCTTATGGCAGTAAAGACATTCTCTACGGCAAGAGGGTATTCCTGACGAACGTAAATATATCCTTCATGAGCGCCTATTGCATAGGCTCCTATGGTCAATCCTTCAAGGACTGCATGGGGATTGCCTTCGAGAAGACTCCTGTCCATATAGGCTCCGGGGTCGCCTTCATCTGCATTAACTATTACATACTTTATCGGCTCAGGAGCATTGCGTGATCCTTCCCACTTTGTTCCCGCAGGGAAACCGCCGCCACCTCTTCCTCGTAAGTTTGCTTTCTTTACTTCATCCAATACCTGATCCGCAGACATACTGGAGAATATCTTGCCTAATGCGGCATAGCCGCCGATTGCCAGATAATCCTCGATGCTTTTGGGATCAACACTGCTGTTGGAACCGAAAACAATCCTCTCCTGGTACTTGTAGAAGGGGATATCGTGTTCATGTACTATCTTTTCATTTGTATTGGGGTCAACATAGAGCAGACGCTCTACAACCTTTTTCTCTTTTATCGTCTGGGAGATAATTTCCGGGACATCTTCGGGCTTTATCTGGAAGTAGCATATTTTCTCAGGGTTAATAACTATTATGGGGCCCCTCTCACAATATCCGTGGCAGCCGGTTTTCCTGATGTCAACGGCATCGCTTAAACCCTGTTTTATAATCTCCTCTTCAATGGCAATACCTACTTCCTTACTGCCGGAAGCATGACAGGCAGAACCTGCACAGAGGGTAATACAGGGTTTATTCGGGTCTCTTGTGGAGAGGATTTGCTTCCTGACTTCTTCTAATTCAGTGGGTGAATTTATCCTATTCATAGTTTTTCAATACCTCCGCCATCTGGCCAGGGGTTGCCTTACCGTGAGTCTTTCCGTCGATTTCCAGAACCGGTCCCAAAGCACAGCAGCCGAGACAGTTAACGGTCTCTAAGCTGAACTTCAAATCAAGGTCTGTTTCGCCCGGCTTAATGCCTATCACGTCCTGTACCGCATCGAGGACACGGGAGGCTCCACGAACGTGGCAGGCAGTACCCATACAGATGTGAACTTCGTGACGTCCTTTCGGAACTAAACTAAAGGCTTTATAGAAGGTCGCTATATGCTGTATCCGTGTCAGAGGTACCTGCAATTTTTCTGCTACCCGCTCTATCGCTTCTTTGGAAAGCCAATGATGATCGCTCTGAATCTCCAGGAGTACCTGGATGAGCGAACTGGCTTCGTTGTGATGTTTATCAATAATCTGATCGATTCTCTCGTTATCCATAGTCCTTATCCCAACCTTCTTCTCTGATTCTCTTTCGCCTTAGGCGAGAGCATAGCGTTTCTGATCTTCATCGTATCTGACCAATCTCTGTCTTGACGAACTGTTTAAGTGTCTTGAGACTTCAGAGGGGGTCAGACCTACACCTTTAGCAATCTCTCCTGTAGTCATGGGTCCTCCATGCAGGAGTGAGATGATTTGGCCTATTGCCAGTTTATCGAATATTGCTTCTTTAAATATTTTATTTACCTCCTCGCTGTTGAAAAATTTGTGGTAATGCTGTTCCTGCTCTCCTGATACACGCAAACTTAAGGGTGCTCTCAGTCTCTCTGTCTGCACCAGCTTAATGTAGGGAACAAGCTTTTGAACTTCTTCCAGCCTGACTTTTAACTCATCCTTACTTATGCCTTCGCTTTTGCCGAGGGGCCCCAATTTCTCCACCTGTGAGCCGAAATCATTCATGATATTTGCAAAACGGATTCCTTCACCGGCAGATACCCATTCAAGTCTTAGCCGGTTGGGATTTACCCCTACGTGTTCCAGCAGTTTCCTGGCTATGGTCACCACGCTTAAAGCATCGTAATTTCCATTTGTAATATAATGGCAATCATCAAGATGGCAGCCACCGACAAACATCGCATCCTGTCCGGTTGAGAAAGCCAGCAGTATATGTGCCAGATCGACTCTGGCTGAGCACATTACCCTTATAAGCCTTATGTAGGGTGGGTATTGGAAACGGGAAACCCCGCAAAGATCCGCCCCTCCATAGCAGCACCAATTACATATAATACCCAAAATCCTTGGTTTATTCGACCCTGTACCCATTTTTATCTAACCTCCTTCAATCGTAATTCGACCTTGTTTTATCTATGCATTTCCAACTGCCGCATCGGCATGTTCTACGACATCTCTCTGAGGAGCCGCTGCAATAATCTGATTGAAGAGCTCGTCGTCGGTATAGTGCTTGAGTGAGATAGCCCTTGTGGGACACTTTGGATTACAGAGCCCGTCACCCTTGCAAAGAACCGGGATAACCTTTGCTTTTCTGCCCTGCGGTGTTTCGTAAAACTCAATCGCCCCGTAGGTACATGCGGTGATGCACGCTCCACAGGAAATGCACCTGTCTTCATCCACCTTGCACACAGAACCTGAAGCAACAACCGTATCATTTGCGAGAAGAGTTAAAGCCCGGCCTGCTGCTCCATAAGCCTGACTGACTGTTTCCGATATAAGCTTCGGATAATGGGCTATTCCGCAGAGATAAATGCCTTCTGCCCCGAAATCAACAGGTCTTAATTTTACATGAGCTTCCTGGAAAAATTCATCCGGGCCCAGTGACACCTTGAATAATCCGGATATTTCTTTCCTGTCTGCTGAAGGGATAACAGCGGCAGCAAGAGCAATGATGTCGGCATCCAGTTCAAGCTTCTTGTTGAGAATGAAATCCGTGGCAGTGACTTTCAGAACAGAACGCCCGTCTTCGGACTTGCCCGGTTTAACCTGAGGCTGATCCTCCGGCTCGTAACGGATGAACTTTACACCTTTGCCTGCTGCTTCACGGTAATAATCCTCTTTTAATCCGTATGTTCTTACATCCCTGAAGAGGACATATATCTCCATATCAGGTTTTCTTTCTTTGAGTAAAAGAGCATTTTTTATTGATTCGCTGCAGCATAACCTGCTGCAATAGTTTCTTTCTTCATTTCTGCAACCGACACACTGGATCATGACAATGCTCTCAGCATTGACAACTTTTTCATCGGCAGCGGCAATCTTCTCTTCAAGTTCAAGATGGGTCACAACTCTTTCATCCTGTCCGTAGAGATATTCGGTGGGTGTGTAAACATCAGCGCCTATAGCAATGATGGCAGCTCCATGTTTTATTTCTGACATGCCTTTATCGGATTTTACTTTGGTTGTGAAACTGCCTACATAACCGGCAACCCCGGTTATGGTCGCATTGGTATAGACCTGAATTGAAGGGTGTTGATAAACTTTACCTATAAGATCGTTAAGATAGACCTGAACATCCATGCCTTCCAGAGTATAATGAATCCTTCTTGCTGTTCCGCCAAGTTCATTGTTTTTTTCTATCAGATGAACTTCATGTCCCTGGTTGGCTACGGAAAGAGCGGAAGTCATACCTGCTATGCCGCCTCCAACCACTAATGCCCTTTTATCAACGGGCAGATCAAATTCCTGTAATGCCTCCAGGTGGCAAGTCCGCGCAACCGACATCCGGATTATGTCCTGTGCCTTTTCTGTGGCTTCTTCCTTTTCCTTTGAGTGAACCCATGAGCAGTGTTCTCTGATATTTGCCATGTCATAGTAATACTGGTTTATTCCCGCTTCACGCAACGTATCCCGGAAGAGCGGTTCATGTGTCCGGGGAGTGCAGGCGGCAACAATCACACGATTGAGCCCCCTTTCTTTGATATCTTTTGCCAGCATTGCGGCAGCTTCAGTGGAACATATAAAGAGGCTTTCTTCAGCATGAACAACATTGGGTAATGTCAGAGCATATTCAACTGTTGAGGGAACATCCACTATCCTTCCGATATTGGCTCCACAGTGACAGACATAGACACCCACCCTGGGCTCTTCCTGAGAAACATCTCTTTCCGGCGGATATATTCTTTCTTTGGAAAGATTGCCCCGCCTGTAATCGAGAAGCTCGCCGCATTGGGAACCGGCTCCGCATCCGGTCACAACGGACTCCGGAATATCTATAGGGCCCTGGAAAGCGCCGCTTATAAAAATTCCCGGACGTGATGTTTCCATAGGGTTGAAAGGATTGACTTTACAGAAACCATGAGAAGTAAGTTCAATGCCGCACTTTCTTGCAAATTCTTTATAATCACGAGGAGGATTCAACCCAACGGACAGTACTACCATATCGAATTCTTCTTCTTTTACTCCATTGTCGGGTGTGGAATATCTTACGGTAACGTTCTTTGTTACAGGGTCTTCTTTTACTATTGATGTGTAGCTTCTTATGAACTGAATATTGGGAAGTTTTTCAGTTCTCTGATAAAATCGCTCGAAATCTTTGCCATAGGAACGTACATCATTATGAAATATCGTACAGTGAGCCTCTGCATCATGGTCTTTTGTCAGGATCACCTGTTTCTGAGTATAGGTACAGCATACGGCAGAACAATAGCTGTTACCCCCTGCTATCAATGGGGCTCGCGTCGCCCCCTCCACCGGCGGAGCCGTCAGAGCCACCCCTTCCCGCGGCAGAAGCCGCTGGTCTGAATACACCTGCCGGGAACCGACGCAGTGAATCCAGGCAATATTATGGGGATGCTTTCTGTCAGAAGCGCGCAGTATCTCGCCTTCGTACGGACCGGTGGCGCATAACAGTCTTTCATAGTCCATGCTGGTTACTACGTTCTCAAAATCTCCGTAGTGATATTCCTCCCTTACCTTGGGATCAAAGGGCTCAAAACCCGGCGACAGAATTACTGCTCCCACCTTTATCTCTACCTTCTCGCCGGTCTGATTAAAATCTATGGCGTTATTTTTACAGACTGCCTGACAGACAGTGCATTTCTTCTCTTTCAGATAAAGACAACTGTCATCTATATATGGTTTAAGAGGAATTGCCTGCGGGAAATATATATGGATGGCCTTATTCTTCGATATGTCCTGATTGAATTGATCAGGATATGTGACCGGGCAGTACTCTGCACAGACAGTACAGCCTGTGCATTTGTCCAAATCAACATATCTGGGCTTTTTAAGGAGCGTTACCTTAAAGTCTCCGGCTTTTCCTTCTATGCTGTGAACCTCAGTATAGGTCATGATCTCTATATTGGGATGTCTGTTGCATTCAACAAATTTAGGAGATTCAATGCACATGGAGCAGTCGTTGGTGGGAAAGGTTTTGTCAAGCTGAGCCATGTGGCCGCCGATAGTGGGCGCCGTATCAACTAAGTAAACCTTAAAACCTGCGGTGCCAAGATCAAGGGCCGCCTGAATACCGCTTATCCCTCCACCAACAATCATAATATCTCCGAAATTACCCTTCGGGAGATTTCTACAAATGTCTTGAATATTATCTTTCAGCAATATTACGTTATCGTTATCCACTTTATGTCACCTCATCAGATTTTGTTGTATTCATCCATATTTCATTCCCTTAAGCCCTTGCCTGCTCTTGTACTCCAGCAGGCAGTAAAACCTTCTGTTTCTCATCAAGCATAACCAAACCCTGCCTTACCGAATTATTGACATGTCTTGATACATCGGAGGAGTCCATGCCGAGAGTCTGAGAGATTTCTCCATTTGAACGGGATTCCTCCTTGAGAAGCAGCATTATTTGGCTTGTTTCCAGTTTATCGACAATCAATTCATGGAATATTCTGTCTGCCTCATCGCCGGCAAAAAATTTCTCATACTCTTCTACCGAATCAGAAGGCACTCTCATCCTTTCCCTTTCCACAAGTTTAATGTACGGAAGCAGGTTCCTGACGGCTTCCAGTTTGAACTTAAATTCATTCTCATCCGTTCCTTCGCTCTTACCAAGAGGTCCCAATTCCTCTATTTTCGTACCGAATTCATTCATAACATTGGCAAACCTGATTCCTTCGGAAGCAGATACCCATTCAATCCTTAATCTTTCCGGGTTAATACCCATATACTTCATTAATTTTTTAAAGAGAAGCGTCATTCCCAGGGCATGGTAATTCCCTTCGGTTACATAATGGCATTCACCGGGCCAACAGCCGCCGATATACACTCCATCCGCTCCGTTTGAGAAAGCCTGGAGTATATGTGCCGGGTCTACTCTGCCGGTGCACATCAGCCTTATAATCCTTATATAAGGGAGGTACTGAAAGCGTGAAACTCCGCAAAGGTCAGCACCTGCGTAACAGCACCAGTTACATAAAAAACCTAAGATCCGTGGTTTAAACTCAAATTCCATACTCATTTTTGTTTTACCTCCTTGTTTTAGTAGTCAAAGCTTTATTTATCAGCAGATTTCTACAGGTCTGTTGCGTATGCTGCCGCCGCAACTTTAGCAATGTGGCAACCTATATGAATGCTTGCTGTTTTTTTCTTGCCAGAATAATCTCAAGGAGTGCGCCGATATGTATCATGGACCTTATGATCAATGATTTGATACAACCATATTTGTGTGTTATTTGGCATGAAACCTCCCATAAATAAAAAAAGTCCGGCCGCGGATTTCCGCGCCGGACTCCATAAGAGGCAATGTGAGAGGATTAAGACGAGGAAACTGCGAACACAGTCATAACGGAAAGCCGCACGGGCTCCCGATAGGTTCCTCAGTCTAATTGGATATATATATTTGCTATTCTCAGCATATAGTCTCGCTTCCTTTTATTGTTTTGCGAAAGAAATATTTAACTGAAGGGATTCCATAATGTCAAGTACTATTTATTAAGTCCTTAATCCATAATGACAATTGCATTGCCGTGATCTCCCATGATACTTTTTGCCTCCAAATTTACATGTATATTTTTTCAATCTTACATGCGCAGACCTTTAATTCAGGTATTTTGCATATCGGATCCAGGGCGTCATTGGTAAGCTTATTCGCAGACGCTTCAAAAAAATGGAAGGGTATGAATGCTACATTAGGTTTTATCTTTTTCGTTACCTTTGCCTTTATCCTGATGCTGCCGCGCCTGGAAGACACCGATACCACTTCGCCGTCTGCAATACTATAATTGTTTGCATCATTCAGATTGATCTCGATAAATCCTTCCGGCACAATTTCATCAAGTATCCTTGAATTTCTCGACATAGTTCCTGTATGAAAATGTTCAAGCATCCGGCCCGTAGTAAGTATAATAGGATATTCAGGATCTACTTCTTCGGCAGGCGGAGTATAATCGATGGCAGTGAATAATCCTTTGCCCCTGGTAAAATTATCTTTATGGAGAAATTGCGTGCCGGGGTGTTCCGTATTCGGACAAGGCCACTGTATCAGTTCTTTTTCAATCCTTTCATAGGTAATTCCGGCATAGGAGGGCGTTAGCTTACTCATCTCCTCAAAAATGTCTTGAGGTTTTGTGTGGTTCCATTTAGCTCCCATCCGGTTTGCCAATTGCATTGTAATCCACCAGTCATCCTTTACATCGCCCGGTGGCGGTAATACCCTGTGCATGAACTGCACCCTTCTCTCTGTGCTGGTTACTGTCCCTTCTTTTTCAAGAAATGCGCAGGCCGGCAATACCACATCGGCATATTGAGCAGTTTCAGTAAGGACAATATCCTGTACAACAAAAAAATCCAGCGATTTTATCGCTTCTATAACATGCGCCTGATTAGGGTCGGACATAGCAGGGTTTTCACCCATAACATAAACGGCCTTCAGATCCCCTCTTATAGCCGCGTTAAACATCTCCATAACTGTCAGCCCAGGTTTCATGGAGAGTTCTTTTACGCCCCATGCAGCCTCAAATTTCGCTTTATTCTGTTCTCCTGCAACGGGCTGGTATGCCGGATACGAAACAGGCAGACAGCCCATATCGCAGGCACCCTGCACATTACTCTGCCCTCTGAGCGCATTAACTCCGCCACCAGGGACGCCAAGATTGCCAAGGAGCATCTGCAGGTTTGCCGTTGACTTAACTCCTCCCACCCCGGAAACAAACTGGGTAATACCCATTGAATAATAAAGAGCCATTGGCTTGAGACCTGCCATGAGTCTCGCTGCTTTTACGATATCTTCAGGATTGTTTAAACCGCATATTTCCGCCACGTATTCAGGAGTATACTTCTCAAGGGTTTTTGACAATTCTTCGAAGTTCTCGCAACGGGATTCTACAAAGGATTTGTTATAAAGCCCTTCTTTTACAAGAACATGCATAAATCCGTTAAGTATTGCTATGTTGGTTCCCGGTTTTATCTGAAAATAATAATCGGCAGATCGGGCAAGCTCAATCTTTCTCGGATCTACAACTATAAGTTTTTTGTGATTATTGCGGACTTCATTCTTAATCATTGAGCCCAAGACAGGGTGATTTTCCGTAGTATTGGAACCTATAATCAGAAACCCCTCGCTTACCGGTATTTCACGGATGGAGTTAGTCATTGCCCCTGAACCGAATACGGCCGCCAGACCGGCGACAGTTGAGCTGTGGCAGAGTCGGGCGCAATGGTCTATATTGTTAGTTCCTACTACTGCTCTTACAAATTTCTGCATCAGATAATTTTCTTCATTAGTACATTTTGCCGAAGAGAGGGCGGCAATAGAATCGGCACCGTGTTTTGCCTTAATTCCGGAGAATCTCTGGGCAACAAGATCAAGCGCTTCATCCCATTCCGACTCCACTAATGCGCCATTCTTCTTTATCAGCGGTTTTGAAAGACGTTTGGGGCTCTGTACAAAGTCAAATCCGAATCTTCCCTTTACACACATATGCCCCTTGTTCGGTCCGTCATTATTTCCCATGGTTTTTACAAGGAGACCCTGTTTATTGGTATAATAGTCTATCTTACATCCCACGCCACAATAAATGCAGATGCTTGATTCCTTTTTGAGATCCCAGTTTACCCCTTTGCCGAGAACAGTCTTGAAGGTAAGGGCTCCGGTGGGACACAACTGAACACAGGTGCCGCATTTTACACAGTTCTCCGAATCTCCCCATGGCTTATTAGCATCAGCAAAAAGATGTGTTTCAAAACCTCTTTCTCCGAATCCCCAGACATTTGAGACCTGGACCTCTTTGCAAGCCCTTACACATCTTCCGCAGAGGATGCACCTGTTTTCATTTCTGTTAAAAACTTCGCTTGATATATAATCAACAGTTCTTTCTCTTTTTATTGCATCTGTAAAATTTATTGGTTCAACATTATATCTCTGGACAAGGGCCTGCAGTTCACATACCCCGTTTTCGTCGCAATAGAGGCAGTTGTGGTCGCCTTCAGCAAGGATAAGTTCGAGAATCCATTTTCTATGCGCAATAATTCCCTCATCCTCAGTAACAACATTCATGCCCTCAGCAACTATCTCGATACATGATGCTCTGAGCATCTTACCGTTTACCCTGACAAGACAAACACGACAGGCGCCGCTTTTACTTAATCTGGGATGATAGCAGAGATGGGGAATGTCAATACCATTTTCAGATGCAACTTCAAGAATGGTCTGGTTAGATTTACCCTTGACAATCTTTCCGTCAATGGTAAGTTCAATTTCTTTCATCAGCTCCCTCCTTTTTATGAAATTCTTTTAAAATTCACATTGATTAATCTAATTTGTTAAAATCAATTACTTTAAGATTTTGCAAAAACATTATCATACTATTGACGAAACAGATTCCTTGGGGGGAGATACTCCTTCAATCATTTGCTTCCCCTTCTCTATCATCTCAAGCACTTTTGTGATCAGGAGCATTGAAAGGCATCATTGACCTTACGATCAATGATTTGATACAACCATATTTGTGTGTTATTTGGCATGAAACCTCCCATAAATAAAAAAATCCGGCCGCGGATTTCCGCGCCGGACTCCATAAGAGGCAATGTGAGAGGATTAAGACGAGGAAACTGCGAACACAGTCATAACGGAAAGCCGCACGGGCTCCCGATAGGTTCCTCAGTCTAAT